>Ga0183095_10060_pt1 | contig 672049 bp, 555 predicted proteins | sample BioMet4_FD_130346 | JGI IMG/M metagenome (GOLD analysis project Ga0183095, IMG submission 130346) | Microbial communities from bioreactor (seeded with sewage sludge) at LBNL, California, USA - Biofuel metagenome 4 (v2) (version 3) | ecosystem: Engineered > Bioreactor > Anaerobic > Unclassified ...
CCGACAAGGAATTTCGCTACCTTAGGACCGTTATAGTTACGGCCGCCGTTTACTGGGGCTTCAATTCAATGCTTCTCTTGCGATGACATCTCCTCTTAACCTTCCAGCACCGGGCAGGTGTCAGGCTGTATACTTCATCTTTCAATTTTGCACAGCCCTGTGTTTTTGTTAAACAGTTGCCTGGACCTATTCTCTGCGCCTCAACTTTCATTGAGGACCCTTTATTCCGAAGTTACAGGGTCAATTTGCCTAGTTCCTTAACCGTGATTCACTCAAGCGCCTTAGAATATTCATCCCGACTACGTGTGTCCGTTTACGGTACGGGTACCTTAAAGATTATGTTTAGCGGATTTTCTTGGAAGTATGATTACGTGCACTATTGCGTTGTCCTTGCGGACGCCACATACTATCAGGTTCGACTCTAAGCGCGGATTTGCCTACGCTTATCAACATCTACACCCTTCAACGGACTATTCCGTCAGTCCGCGACACTTTCACAACTCCGTCCCCACGTCACTCTCTAAGGTAGTACAGGAATATTAACCTGTTCGGCCATCGGTATCGCCGTTCGGCTTAACCTTAGGACCCGACTTACCCTGATCCGATTAGCGTTGATCAGGAAACCTTAGTCTTTCGGCGAGGAGGTTTCTCACCTCCTTTATCGTTACTTATACCTACATTTGCGTTTCCACACGCTCCAGAGAAGCTGACGCTTCGCCTTCAACGCAGAGTGGAATGCTCCCCTACCGATATTTACATATCCCATAGCTTCGGTAAACCGCTTATGCCCGATTATTATCCACGCCAAACTCCTCGACTAGTGAGCTGTTACGCACTCTTTAAATGAATGGCTGCTTCCAAGCCAACATCCTAGCTGTCTTAGCAATCTGACTTCGTTAGTTCAACTTAGCGGTTATTTCGGGACCTTAGCTGATGGTCCGGATTCTTCTCCTTTAGGACATGGACCTTAGCACCCATGCCCTCACTCCTGATATAGAACTGATGCGCATTCGGAGTTTGTCAAGACTTGATAGGCGGTGAAGCCCTCGCATCTTATCAGTCGCTCTACCTCACATCAGTATAAATCAAGGCTGCACCTAAATGCATTTCGGGGAGTACGAGCTATCTCCAAGTTTGATTAGCCTTTCACCCCCACCCTCAGCTCATCCAGAAGCTTTTCAACGCTTATTGGTGCGGTCCTCCAGATGGTGTTACCCATCCTTCAACCTGGCCAAGGGTAGATCACTTGGTTTCGCGTCTGCTCCTTCCGACTAAACGCCCTGTTAAGACTCGCTTTCGCTTCGGCTGCGGAAATCAATTTCCTTAACCTTGCCGGAAAAAGCAACTCGTAGGTTCATTATGCAAAAGGCACGCCGTCACAGCACAAGGCTGCTCCGACCGCTTGTAGGCGCATGGTTTCAGGAACTATTTCACTCTTCTATTCGAAGTGCTTTTCACCTTTCCTTCACAGTACTGGTTCACTATCGGTCTCTCGGGAGTATTTAGCCTTACCGGATGGTCCCGGCAGATTCACGCAAGATTTCTCGTGTCCCGCGCTACTCAGGATACCACTAGGGTTAAGATAGCTTAGTGTACAGGGTTATCACCGTCTATGACTACACTTTCCAGAGTATTCCACTCACTATCTGTCGTCCCACAACGTGGTCCTACAACACCAACGATGCCTAAACAACGTTGGTTTGGGCTCTTCCCCGTTCGCTCGCCACTACTAGGGGAATCATTTTTATTTTCTTTTCCTACAGGTACTAAGATGTTTCAGTTCCCTGCGTTAGCCTCTACATAAAGTAGATGTTATCTCTTCAAGATAACAGGTTGTCCCATTCGGAAATCTGCGGATTAATGGTTATTTGCACCTACCCGCAGCTTATCGCAGCTTATCACGTCCTTCATCGCCTCCGAGAGCCAAGGCATCCGCCATGCGCCCTTATTTACTTTTTTACCGTTATGAAGCCTTAATCACATAAGGCTGCATATATACTTTCAACTTATATTTGCTTTTTGGTTACATCATGTCAAAGATCGTATTGCATTCAATTTCTTGATACAAGAGTGGAGAATAACGGATTCGAACCGTTGACCCCCTGCGTGCAAAGCAGGTGCTCTAGCCAGCTGAGCTAATCCCCCTTAATTAGGAGTAGTCCCAGGCAGAGTTGAACTGCCGACCTCTACATTATCAGTGTAGCGCTCTAACCAACTGAGCTATAGGACTGTCAGTCAAACCCCGACCCTTCGGCCCGGCTTTCCTTTTTCTCTTAATTTATTTCCTACTTAAAGGCAATATCTTAAATAAACAAATACACATAGTACAATGTGTAACCCGAAGGTTACAGAGTAATCTAAACAAACGCTCTTAAATCGAATATCACTCCAGAAAGGAGGTGTTCCAGCCGCACCTTCCGGTACGGCTACCTTGTTACGACTTAGCCCCAATTACCGGTTTTACCCTAGGGCGCTCCTTGCGGTTACGCACTTCAGGTACCCCCGGCTTTCATGGCTTGACGGGCGGTGTGTACAAGGCCCGGGAACGTATTCACCGCGCCGTGGCTGATGCGCGATTACTAGCGAATCCAGCTTCATGGAGTCGGGTTGCAGACTCCAATCCGAACTGAGAGTGGTTTTTGGGATTAGCATCACGTCGCCGTGTAGCTGCCTTCTGTACCACCCATTGTAACACGTGTGTAGCCCCGGACGTAAGGGCCGTGCTGATTTGACGTCATCCCCACCTTCCTCACATCTTACGACGGCAGTCTCTCCAGAGTCCCCGGCATAACCCGATGGTAACTGGAAATAAGGGTTGCGCTCGTTATGGCACTTAAGCCGACACCTCACGGCACGAGCTGACGACAACCATGCAGCACCTTCACTAATGCCTTGCGGCTATATACTTTCATATATATTCATTAGCAATTCAAGCCCGGGTAAGGTTCCTCGCGTATCATCGAATTAAACCACATGTTCCTCCGCTTGTGCGGGCCCCCGTCAATTCCTTTGAGTTTCACCGTTGCCGGCGTACTCCCCAGGTGGAATACTTAACGCTTTCGCTTACGCCGCTGACTGTATATCGCCAACAGCTGGTATTCATCGTTTACTGTGCGGACTACCAGGGTATCTAATCCTGTTTGATACCCGCACTTTCGTGACTCAGCGTCAGATATGCCCCAGCATGCTGCTTTCGCAATCGGGGTTCTTCATGATATCTATGCATTTCACCGCTACACCATGAATTCCGCATGCCTCTTGCACTCTCAAGGTTCCCAGTTTCAACTGCAGTGCCGACGGTAAGCGTCGGTATTTCACAGCTGACTTAAAAACCAGCCTACGCACCCTTTAAACCCAATAAATCCGGATAACGCTCGGATCCTCCGTATTACCGCGGCTGCTGGCACGGAGTTAGCCGATCCTTATTCGAAAGGTACATGCAAAAATCTACACGTAGATCCTTTTATTCCCCTTCAAAAGCAGTTTACAACCCATAGGGCCGTCATCCTGCACGCTACTTGGCTGGTTCAGGCTCTCGCCCATTGACCAATATTCCTCACTGCTGCCTCCCGTAGGAGTTTGGACCGTGTCTCAGTTCCAATGTGGGGGACCTTCCTCTCAGAACCCCTATCCATCGTTGGCTAGGTGGGCCGTTACCTCACCTACTACCTAATGGAACGCATCCCCATCCTTTACCGATAAATCTTTGCCGGAATCTCCATGTGGAGATCACGGAACATACAGTATTAATCTTTCTTTCGAAAGCCTATCCCGTTGTAAAGGCCAGGTTGGATACGTGTTACTCACCCATCCGCCGGTCGCCATCCGAAGTTAGCAAGCTAACTTCTATGCTGCCCCTCGACTTGCATGTGTTAAGCCTGTAGCTAGCGTTCATCCTGAGCCAGGATCAAACTCTTCATTGTATAATTTGTTTTTTCCGTATCTTATACTTCAGTCGAGACCGAAATACAAAATACTTTTTGTTTCCTCAGAACGAATATCCAAGACTATTGAAATTTCCTGTCTTCTCTTTATTGACGGTTCGTTTCTTTTACCCAGATACTGATACCTCGAAAGGCATCGTACCTGCTCTTGTACTACTCTATTGTTTATGTAACTATTTCAAATATCGCTTGTTTAAGCCCTCGAGACAGTATGTTTCGTTCTCGAAAGCGGATGCAAAGGTAGAGACTTTTACTATCCCCTCCAAACATTATTCAAACTTTTTTTCATCTTTTTTTTAGCGTATCACATAAGGCGCTGATTCAAAACAGATTCACAATCCCATTTTTTTTAGAGGCGCACGGCCGGAAAAGGGCGGAAAAAGGGAAAAGGAGAAAGAAGGCTCCAAAAAGAGACGAAGCCCCGGGAACGAAAACATCCCGAATACGCGAAGATTCCGCAAGCACGACGCGGAAATTCCATAAGAAACGGTTTGTCGAATCACAATTGTGAGTCGATCGTTCCATATATGTGATTCGATCGTTCCACATATGTGAGTTGATCGAATCACATATGTGGAACGACAAATGAAAAAAAAGGCGAACGAAAAAGGAACGGATACCGAACGAAAATACGAACGAGACTATTTCTTAAGCTGTGAGAAATATACGCCACAAAGTATCATTGCTCCGCCAATAATCCCGACGAAGGTAATACGTTCATGTAAGACAATGGCAGAAGTGATAAACGTGGCCAACGGGTTGAGATAAAGATAATTGGTTGAAGCAATAATGCCCAATTTCTTGACGACATAATTCCAAGACAGGTATGCAATAAAGGAAGCCAAGATGCCTAGATAAAGCAAATTGCCCAACACTGTATAGTTGGTTAAGATTGAGAGTTGAAAGTGGCTATTGCTCAAAATCAAAAAAGGAAGAATCGTAATAATACCATAAAAGAAAACCTTACGAGTAATAAACGCCGACGAATAACCACTATTATTCAATCGTTTAAGAATAACGCTATAGACTACCCATAGGCACGACGCTGTGAGTGTGAGAATATCACCTATCGGATTTAGCTTGAGAACGAAATGACCATTGAATACGACCAAAACAACTCCAGCCAGAGCCAGCAGGCCTCCCCATATCAAGAAACGAGTAATTCGCTCATTTTTATAAAGAAGAATGGCAGTAAGAGAAGTGAATAAAGGTGTAAGACTGATTAGTATGGAGACATTGCAGGCTTGAGTAAATTGCAGTGCCGTATTTTCTGCCATAAAATACAGAGAGCCGCCAGCTAATCCAAGACCGGCCAAAAGTATTTCATCCTTGAAACTATTCGCAAATAATCGACGACCAGCTATAGCCAACATACAAAAGTAAGCCAAGACAAAACGAAGAAACATGATTTGAGACGGCAATAATCCGTGATTGATCAACACCTTAGAAGAGACAAACGTTGTTCCCCAAAGCACCGAAATAGAGATAGCCAAAATATGTATAGGCGTCCTTGTCTGCTTCATAATTCTGTTTTGACGAAGACAAAGGTAACAAAAGGATGTTAGAAATAATCAATCGAACTATTTCTTTTGCGCTAAAAAGACGCCGACAAGAATGAGCGATGCCCCAACAATTGCCTCAACGGTAATTGTCTCATTCAGGACTACCGCAGAAAAGATAAAAGTAGCAAGCGGACTGAGATATAAATAATTATTAGAGGTGACAATACCTAATCTATCTATGACTTTATTCCAAGAAAGAAAACACCAATAAGAAGCAATTAGCCCCAGAAATAGAAGATTGAGAATAACCTTTAAACTAATTAAAGCTTCCAAATGAAGTCCCGTACCCATTATCGGAAAGACAGGAATAATCGTCAGTATACCATAGAAAAAGACTTTACGCGTAATGAAGACAGAAGAATAACCTTTGCCGAGTTTTTTTATGATGATGCCATAAGCTACCCACATCACTGCCGCTCCAACAACCAAAACATCTCCTATTGGATTGGGATGTAGTGCGACATGTTCATTCATCACAACAAATCCAACGCCAGCCAATGCCACAACGGCACCAATAATCAATGGTTTAGTAATTTTTTCTGTTTTAAAAAACAATGGCGCTACCAATGCAGACAACAAAGGTATTATACTTAATAGAATAGAGACATCACTTGCTTGAATATATTGCAAGGCTATATTTTCGGCAAGAAAATAAAAAGACCCTCCTACTATACCAAGAACAAGCATCAAGAGTTCATCTTTTAGTTTATTGGCCCAAAGCTTGCGTGGAGAAATAGTCCATATAAATATATAAGCCAAGACAAAACGAAGCAACATTATTTCTTCGGGACCAAGGCCACTACTCATCAGCACCTTTGTCGACACGAATGTAATACCCCATATTGCTGAAATCAATATAGCTTCGATATGATAGAGAATATTACTGCTGCTCCCCTGCGCTGTTCTGTCTGCTAATGTATACATGGCTCTCGAAAATGAAATATTTATTAGATTATTATGCAGCAAAAATAGTGCAAGCTTTCGTAATATACAAATTTTATGCACTATATTTTGAGTAAAAACTAAATATTTATGTTTTTAAAGGTTTCATCTTATAACAGATATCTTTATTGAAAAATAAAATTTTCTTAATTGATGCAACGTTTTGAGTACCTGATTCGTCTTATTATAAAACAGAAAAGAATGAAATCGAAAATCTTACTATTAATCATCTTTATAGGATGTTTACCCCTAGCGGGACATAGCCAGAAGCTCACTGCTGAACAGTTTTTCGCAAAACAAAAAGTCATCTTCAAAGAAATGAACTACGATTTAGCCTACAAAGCTAAAGATTATACGAAACTTGCAAAGATCTATTCGACGATAATAGGCATATACAATAACCAAGTCGTTGAACAAGAAAAGCCTAAGCTGAAAGGACTTATGGCAGGCAATATTTATTATAATGCCGCATGTTGGTATTCAATACTTAAAAAAGAAAAGCAAGCCATTCTTTGTTTTAGGAAATCAATGGAGTTGGGTTACAAAGGCGCAGAGCATGCAAAAATTGATACCGACCTAAATAATATCCGCCGATATAAAGAATACAAACAGATCATTGAAGAAATGGAACAACACTCCTATCTGAGCGTTTTGCGGAAAAGTAACGGCTACCTAACAGAAAACAAAGAAATTCCGCTGTTCCATTACTCAACCCCCAACGATACCAATTTAGTAAAAGTGCGCCGCTATTTCAACTTGGACAGCATAGCAGGCAGCGGAGACGAAATATCAAAGATAAAGAATCTGATGTATTGGGTACACAATACCGTTAGACATGATGGAAGTTCGTACAATCCCAAAATAAAGAATGCGATAGCCTTCGCTCAAATCTGCAAGAAAGAAGGAAGGGGTATCAATTGCAGAATGATGGCTATCATGCTGAACGAATGTTACATGGCCATGGGATGGAGATCAAGATACGTGACATGTATGCCGGAAGACTCAACTGATAATGATTGCCACGTTATCAATGCGGTATTTTGCAACACCTTGAACAAATGGATATGGATGGATCCCACTTTTGCTGCCTACGTATCGGATGAAAAAGGAAACCTTTTGGGACTTTCGGAAGTTAGAGACAGATTAATAAAAGGTCTACCACTTGTTCTCAACGATGATGCCAATTGGAATCATAAACAAAAAGAGACTAAAGAGATGTATTTGGACAGCTATATGGCTAAGAACCTTTATCAGTTGGAATGCCCGGTTGAATTCCGATTCGGAGAAGAAAGCGAAGGGGGCAAATGGTCAAAATACATCATATTGGTACCACACGGATTCAATACTTACAGGGCAAGACAAGTCTCTTGTATCACCGAAGATGAGACACAATTCTGGAAAAACCCATATTGAACTGCATAAATGGCCCAAAAATAACGATGCCGCTCTTTTCACATAGAGAGCGGCATCGCTTTTGAAATTGTTACAACTATTGATTATTAATCGATAACAATAAAACTATAATAGTTTCTTAAAACGGCGCAAGAACTCGTCGGCCTCATCCATGCTCAAACAAAGAGGAGGAAGCAAGCGGATCACGTTCGTTCCGCTAGCACCGGTAAAAACATGCTCGTCGTATATCAAACGGTTACGCAATTCTTTGACAGGATAATCAAATTCGATACCAATCATAAGTCCGCGACCACGAACATCTTTTATCTGAGGAAGTTTTTTCAATTCCCCGCGCAGATATTCACCTACGCTTGCGGCATTCTCGACAAGATGTTCTTCCTCCATCACATCGAGCACCGCCAAAGCAGCTGTACAAGCCAAATGATTACCACCAAAAGTAGTGCCTAGCTGTCCAAACACCGGAGTAAATAGAGGACTGATTAAATCGGCAGCCATCGGGAAACCATTGCCGATGCCCTTCGCTACAGTAATAATATCCGGACGAATGCCGCTATATTGATGGGCAAAGAACTTACCCGAACGACCATATCCGCTTTGTATCTCATCGAGAATCAATACGGTTTTGGTCTCTGTGCACGCCTCGCGCAACGCTTTAAAAAAATCGTCGGAAGGGATACGGATACCACCAACTCCCTGAATACCTTCAACAATGACAGCGCACACATCTCCCTTAGTCAGTTCTGCCTTCATCGCCTCAATATCATTGAGTGGAAGATAGGTGACATGCCCGTTATCGTTGACAGGAGATATTATTTTAGGATTGTCCGTTGCCTCAACAGCCAAAGACGTACGCCCATGAAATGCTTTAGAAAAAGAAACAATCCGTTTTCGTCCATTATAAAATGAGGCAAGCTTCAAAGCATTCTCATTTGCCTCCGCACCACTATTAATAAGGAACAACGAATAATCTTCGTATCCCGACGCTTTTCCCAAACGCTCGGCAAGCTGACACTGCAACGGATTGACTACCGCATTGGAATAAAACCCAAGTGTAGCAACCTGCTTACCAATCATCTCCACGTAGTGAGGATGAGAATGACCTATAGAAATAACAGCATGCCCCCCGTATAAGTCGAGATACTCGATGCCTTTATCATCCCATACCTTACAGCCTTTGCCTTTGACAATAGTCACATCGAACAAAGGATATACATTAAATAGATTCATCTTTCTTTCAATTTAAACATTAAAAAGCAGAAGGTTTCAGTTTCAGACCTTCAGTTTCCGGGAGCCCAAACAACAGATTCATATTTTGAACAGCTGTGCCGCTCGCTCCTTTCAATAGATTGTCAATACACGAAGCGATCAGAAGCTTGCCTTCATGACGCTCCAAATGTATCAAACATTTATTGGTATTAACCACCTGTTTCAAATCAATATTCGCGCGAATGGAATATACAAAAGGACTCGTCTGATAAAAACGATCGTAAAGGCGATACAGTTCTTCAACATCCTCATTGCAATTGACTATAATCGAAGCAAAGATGCCGCGAGGAAAATCTCCACGAAATGGAACAAAGGTTATATCAGAATCAAAAGTATTCTGCAATTGAGCAATAGACTGCTTTATTTCGGGCAGATGCTGATGAACAAAAGGTTTGTAAATGCTCAGATTATTATCGCGCCAACTAAAATGGGTTGTTTCTCCCGGTCTAACTCCTGCTCCCGTACTACCTGTAATAGCATTGACTATAATATCGCCCCCCAACAAATTGTTGGCAGCCAAAGGTAACAAGCCCAGCTGGATACAAGTGGCAAAACAACCGGGATTGGCTATATATTGTGCCGCAGCGATAGCACCTTTATTCAATTCGGGCAGACCATAAACAAATCTGTTCTCTTCGGCTGCCAGACGATAATCTTGCGAGAAATCTACAATCTTCAACTTCTCCGGAATCTGATGGCTTACCATAAACTCCTTGGACTTTCCATGGCCTGAACATATAAACAGACAGTCAATAGCTGCAAGAGGCAACTCGTCCGTAAAGGTCAAATCGGTATCGCCATACAAGCCTTCGTGAATCTGAGTGATCGGATAGCCGGCATGGCTCGAACTATTGACGAACGAGATCTCCACATCGGGATGATTCACCAGCAATCTTATTAGTTCGCCAGCCGTATATCCTGCACCACCTACTATGCCGACTTTGATCATAGAATCTCGTCTTTGTGATTGGCATAGTAAACACGCAAAGGAGTCGAAGTAACCTTAATAAAACCTTTCGCATCATCGGCAGTCCAACCTTTCTGCATCTCACCGTATTCACCAAATTTAGTTTTCACCAAATCGTCTTTCGAGTCGACTCCAACTGTTGAAAATGAAAGTGGGCGAAGTTCAAGAATTGCCGTTCCATTGACATTGCGTTGAGAACTTTCGAGCATTGCTTCAATATCACGCATCACAGGTTCCATGTATTGACTTTCGTGAAGGAACATTCCATACCAATTGGCCACCTGATCTTTCCAATATTGCTGCCACTTGCTCAATGTATATTTTTCCAAGAAGCGATGAGCTGCTATAATCAGCATAGGAGCAGCAGCTTCAAAGCCAACTCGTCCTTTAATGCCAATAATCGTATCGCCAACATGCATATCGCGGCCAATACCATAAGCAGCTCCAATCTCCTCAACTTTCAATATGGCTTTGATTTTATCTTCAAATATTTCTCCATTTACCGCATATATCTCACCATTCTTAAATTCGATGCTCAACTGCTCGCTACCTGTCTTTTCTACTTGTTTGAGATAAGCACTTTCGGGAAGTCCTTGTTTTGAGTCCAGTATCTCGCCACCACAAATTGAGGTTCCCCACAATCCCACGTTATACGAATACTTCAGTTTAGTAAAATCGGCCACAAAACAGTTATCTTTCAAATAGCCGATTTCATAGTCACGAGAAAGAGCCATATCACGAGTCAGTGTTATAATCTCCACACCAGGAGCCATCACCAGAAATGTCATATCAAAACGAACCTGATCATTGCCAGCTCCCGTTGAACCGTGAGCAATAGCGTCTGCTCCTATTTCTTTGGCATATCTAGCAATCGCCATTCCTTGGAAAATACGTTCGGAACTGACCGAAACAGGATAAGTTCCATTGCGCAATACATTCCCGAAAATCATGTATTTGAGACTCTTCTCATAATATTCTTGAGTAACATCCAGCGTTACATATTTCACCGCCCCAAGTTTGTAAGCGTTTTCTTCATTTTTCTTTAGTTGCTCGGCACTAAAGCCACCTGTATTTGCACAAGCGGCATATACTTCGTAGCCTTTTTCTTTTGCCAAATACATCACTGTAAACGAAGTATCCAATCCCCCACTAAAAGCGACGACCACTTTTTTCTTTTTATCCATCTTTATAAAATGTATGAAATTAATGAACGAAACTATTTATTCTCCTCTTTCGGCTGTTCTACAGAAGGTTCCGATTTGTGTTTCTCCGGATCGTAGAGCATTGCCGTACAGATGCAATATCGTCGCTCGGTACGAATCAACACATCATGGTTGCAGCAACCTTCACATCCTCTCCAGAAAGCATCATCGTCAGTAAGTGAAGAGAACGGCACAGGAGAATATCCAAGTTCCGTATTAATCTTCATCACTGCCCCACCACTGGTCAATCCAAACAATTTGGCATGAGGCCAGCGTAGGCGAGAAAGAGTAAAAGCTGCGTTTTTAATTCTTTTGGCCAAACCATGACCTCGGAACTTTTCAACCACAATCAAGCCGGAATTTGCTACATATTCTTTGTTTCCCCAACTTTCAATGTAGCAGAATCCAGCAAATTCATCACCCGCAAGAGCTATTATGGCTTTCCCTTCTTTCATCTTTTGGGCCACATACTCATGCGTTCTCTCAGCGATACCGGTACCGCGAACTTTAGCGGCAGCAGTAATAGTTTCTAAAATGGTATCCACATAGACTTCGTGAGAAGCATCGGCTACCATCACATCAATTGAATCAAAATCCATTTCAAATATAATAAATGAGATTATTTATCGTTATCCTTGTTGACAAAAGAAAGCAATTTACATATTTGTGCAGGAGGGGTACCCTCTTTCAGTACTAATAATATCGTATCGTCGCCGGCTATTGTTCCAAGCACTTGAGTATAATTATGAATATCAATATCATAAGCCATACTACTAGCATAACCAGGCTTTGTTTTAATGACGGCCAGATTACCAGAGAACTGTATGGAAATAAATCCACTCGTCATCAACATTTCACTGGCATTGGTATTGGCCACATTTCGAACATACATAATGTCATTGGGCAACACATAGACGTACTTACCCGTTACACTTGCCGCTTTGGCCACTTTAAGCTGTTTCAAATCGCGCGACAACGTCGCTTGAGTAAGTTCAAAACCTTCGTTCTTCAAGATTCCCAATAGTTCTTCTTGCGAACCAACTTGCTGGCTGGAAACAATCATTTTAATGACATCCAATCGACTTGTTTTCTTTTTCATCGTATAATTATTCTATTTTGGGAGGCAAAAATACCTATTATTTTGTAAACTCATGCAATAATTCTCTATTTTAACGTAATTAAATGAATATAAATTCATACGCACTTATATTCTTGCCTAAACTCACCAAACAAATAAAGGCTCACCGGCAAAAGTCAGGGGACTGAGCATAATGGCTTCGAGTACTTAGATCCGAGAAAGAGATTGGATTTATATGAATGAATTGCAAGAGGACGTGAAATAGTTATCTGTTTTGCAGAAAAGAATGGTATAAACAGCTACAATAGCTATTGTCCTACTCTACCCAAATAGTTGGAACGCTCACCCTATTGCCACAAAGACGAGCGATGAAACAAAACTTTGCGTGCAATCCATTTTTTCAGAACATATTTCAATGTGAATATTTCCTGATATTCTGATACTTTCTTATCCGAACATCAACTACAGGCCCTTACAGGGCACTATTTTCACTATTGTTCGAGCGCTCGAATGTAAACCGAATAAGAGCAAGATATAAATGCATCGTGCGCAAATCGTTGATACACAGCGAGAAAATCATAAGGACGAAAATAAAAGTTTGTATGTATAAATTTTTATGTTCGTCCTTATCATTTTTCGAGAACACAGTTTCAATTTTATATATCAAGAAGTACCACTCGATATGGTTAAAAGAGTATTAGTATCATCCCCAATATTCACCATCTCGGAACGTCGTGAAAAATAGAAATCAAACACCTTGAAAAATGATTTTCGTTCACAAGCCTTCACCAGTTACTTGTAGGCCTCATTATCGATGGTCTTATGTAGAGTTCATAATTCATTGATTATCAGCGAGAAGACACACTTCACAGGGTCCCATTTTGCTACCGCATCACAATATCTATCTGATATACAACCGGTAACGGTGACGGGAATAGATACTAAAAGTATTATAGAAAAACACCGAAATGATTCATACCGCTACGCCCCCTTTTTAAGTAGTCAGTGGGACACGATTATTTCAACAAATCAGTGCCGTACTTATCTTCCGAAAACGACATATGCCCCTAAATTTGTTGACGTCCATATGTTTTCAAAAAAACTTAAGGACGTCACCGAAAAAACGAACATACGACAATTTTGTTGATGCCGCAGGCTCGAAAAAAAGTTATTATAGCCTTTCCCAAATAATAATTCTTTTGTTTGTTATTGTAATAAGCTTATGTTATCTTTGCAAAAGTCAACAAAACAATACTATAAACATGAAAATAGCCATAATCGGCGCAGGAAACATGGGAAGTGCCATTGCCTGCGGTTTAGTAAATAGTCGTTTGATTAACCCTTGCGATATCATTGTATCTAACCCTTCTCAAGAGAAATTGGAGACATTAAAAAGCTTCAACAGCGAGATCAACGTGACCAGCGACAATAAGGAAGCTGCAAAAGGAAGTGATATTATTATCCTCGCAGTAAAGCCTTGGATAGTTGAAACGGTGTTGAAAGAGATTCTTTTCAAAAAGCAACAAATACTGATATCCGTGGCAGCCGGTATTACCTTCGGGCAATTAGGCAAATATTCAGACGACCACATAACCATGTTCCGTATTATTCCTAATACAGCTATTTCATTGGGGTGTAGCATGACACTTATTGCAAGTCATAATGCCGCCCCGGAACAAGAAAAAATGGTAATGAATCTATTCGATAAATTTGGTATCACCAAGATAATTTCTGAAGAAAAGATGGCGGCAGCAACAGCTCTCACCTCTTGTGGTATCGCTTATGTGCTAAAATATATTCAAGCCGCTATGCAAGCTGGCATTGAAATGGGCATCAAGCCACAAGATGCTGCCGAAATGGTAGCACAAAGTTGTAAAGGAGCAGCCGAATTAATTCTAAAGAACCATTCACACCCTTCTATTGAAATAGATAAAGTGACAACTCCGGGAGGGCTTACTATAAAAGGCATCAATGAACTGGAGCACGACGGATTCTCATCGGCAATCATTAAAGCCATGAAAGCGAGCGTCTAAAATATTGTGAAATAAATAACTATTTGAAAATTAATCCTTAATTTTGCAGTCCTATTTATTACGTATAGGGCTGCTTTTTATTACAAATTATCAATACACATCTAATGGACGAGCAAATTAAACAAATAGCCGAGCGGCTGCGTGGACTTCGCGACGCACTAGAGCTATCAGAAGAAAATATTGCAGAAGATTGCGATATTACGGCAGAAGAATACCGCAATGCCGAATCGGGTGAGAACGACATATCGGTAAGTATGTTACAAAAGATTGCACACAAATACAATATTGCATTGGATGCACTGATGTTTGGTGAAGAGCCCAAGATGAGCACTTACTTCATTACTCGTACAGGAAAAGGAACATCAATAGAACGTACCAAAGCTTACAAATACCAATCGCTAGCCGGAGGATTTAAAGATCGTACAGCCGATCCATTTATCGTCACTGTCGAACCAAACGACAAACCTATTTATATGAACAGCCATAGCGGACAAGAATTCAATCTGGTACTTGAAGGAAGCATGCAACTTAACATAAATAACAAAGAACTTATACTGAACGAAGGAGATAGCATCTATTTCAATTCAAAGCTTCTCCACGGCATGAAAGCATTGAATGGCAAAACAGTTCGTTTTCTAGCCGTAATCATGTAATATATAATAAGGTATGGTAGAAAGATTTTTAGAGCAAACTTCCTTCACCTCGCAGGAAGATTTTAAAGAACATCTTAAAATTAAAGTTCCAAAAGATTTTAATTTCAGTTATGATGTATTAGATGCATGGGCAGCCGAAGCGCCTCAAAAGGATGCACTATTGTGGACCAACGATAAAGGAGAACACCACCAGTACTCTTTTGCTGAAATGAAAAAGTACACAGACATGACAGCTTCCTATTTTCTACAGTTAGGTATAGGCCACGGCGATATGGTAATGCTCATACTGAAACGTCGTATTGAGTTCTGGTTCAGCATCATTGCCCTACATAAAATAGGCGCCGTATGTATCCCGGCAACACACTTACTCACAAAAAAAGATATTGTATATCGGTGTAACGCCGCATCTATCAAAATGATAGTCGCCGCTGGCGAAGAAGTTATAACCACTCATATAACCAATGCACTGCCCGAATCGCCGACCGTAGAAAAGATAGTCAGCGTCGGTCCTTATATTCCAGATGGTTGTCTTGATTTCCACAAAGGTATCAATCAAGCACCGACCTTCATCCGACCGGCACATGTCAATTGCAATGAAGATATTTCGCTGATGTATTTCACCAGCGGCACAACCGGAGAGCCTAAAATGGTGGCTCACGACTTTACCTATCCTTTGGGGCATATCGTAACCGGATGCATCTGGCACAATCTTAACGAACAAAGCATACATCTGACCATTGCAGATACGGGTTGGGGAAAAGCAGTATGGGGCAAACTTTATGGACAATGGTTTGCCGGTGCCAACATATTCGTTTACGATCATGAAAAGTTCGCGCCTGCCGATATTCTCCAAAAGATACACGATTATCATATAACTTCCCTCTGCGCGCCTCCCACCATCTTCCGATTTTTAATTAGGGAGGACCTGACAAAGTACGACTTATCTTCTTTAAAATATTGTACTATCGCCGGCGAAGCACTCAACCCTTCGGTATTCGATACTTTCAAGAAGCTTACCGGTATACAACTGATGGAAGGTTTCGGACAAACAGAGACAACACTTACCGTAGCAACTTTCCCATGGATGGAGCCTAAGCCAGGAAGCATGGGCGTACCAAACCCACAATATGATGTAGACTTAGTTGACTATGAAGGCCGCTCAGTAGAAGCCGGCGAGCAAGGACAGATCGTTATACATACCGGTAAAGACAAACCTCTCGGACTTTTCAAAGAATACTATCGTGCACCCGAGTTAACTAAAGAAGCTTGGCACGACGGTGTTTACTATACCGGAGACGTGGCTTGGCGCGATGAAGATGGTTACTTCTGGTTTGTAGGCCGTGCCGACGACGTTATCAAAAGTTCTGGCTACCGCATCGGACCGTTCGAAGTCGAAAGTGCTTTAATGACTCATCCGGCAGTTGTAGAATGTGCTGTAACAGCAGTGCCCGACGAAATTCGCGGTCAAATAGTAAAGGCTACGATCGTTCTCTCTAAAGAGTACAAAGATAAAGCAGGAGACGAACTCATCAAAGAGATTCAAAACCACGTGAAACGTGTTACCGCTCCTTATAAATATCCCCGTGTAGTAGAATTTGTAGATGAACTACCGAAAACGATCAGCGGAAAGATTCGCCGTGTAGCTATTCGCAACCAAAATAATAAAGAAAGCGAGTCATAAACCACATTTCTATAAAAAAGAACTCCGCAATACATTTCTGCATTGCGGAGTTTCTTTATAGTAAATCATAACCAAATGGAACCAACACTAGAAAAACAACTTTCCAACGAACTCTTCACCTCAAGCAACCGTTATCAAACTAGCTGTTAGATTTTTTAAATACCTATCATTTAATTTCTTCTCCTTTGTAGAAGTCGAGAATCTTGCAACGGAAGAAATAATCATACTTCGCCTGCAACAATTCCGACTCAGACTTTTGCAACTTAAGTTGCGATTCATTATATTCTACTGCCGTAGCTTTGCCATTTTCGTATTTGGCACGCATCAGTTGGAAAGACTCTTTAGCTGCATCGAGCGCCGACATACTGGATTTGTATTTATTCTCCGAAGCCAATGCGCTATACCAAGCCTGCTGAATTTCTTTATACAACGACTTTTTTGTATTGTCCAACTGCAAAGAATAATTAAGTTGCTGCACTTTTGCCGTACGGATATTATTTCGGGTAACAAACCTATCAAAAATAGGAATAGAGAGGTTCAACCCTATATATTTGTTAAGATTATTATTGATCTGCGAGCTAAAGCTGCTTGATGTAACACCTTTCATCGTATAATAACTGGTTCCAAGTCCCAAGCTGAGCGAAAGAGTAGGCATATAAGTAGCGCGAGCTATTTTAATACTCAAGTCACTACCATCGAGACGATACTGAGCTGCTAGCACACTAGACTTTTTCGTCACCGCAACCTGATACAATTCGTCGGGTGGAGTAAGATTTGAAAAGACAATAACAGTTTCAGGTTGTACCACTTCAAATCCTTCCGGAGTAGGAAGTTCAAGCAATTGACTCAAATCCAATAGAGCTAACTTATAGCTATTATCATTTTGCACAGCTGCCAATTTGTTTTGCTCAACCGTAGAACGCGCCTCCGCAACTTCTGCCGGAGAACTTTTGCCCAACAGCTCCATCTTTATAAGTCTGTCAAGCTGCTGTTGGCTCAGAGTAATCTGTTCTTCGGCTACTTTACAAAGTTCTTTATCAAGCAAAGTCTGCAAATAACTCGAAGCGATATTAATAGAAATATCATCTTTTGCTTTTTGCAAATCGGCAAGTGCCGCTTTGAGATTAATTTGCGACAACTTATACTGATTAGGAATACGAAATCCTGTAAATAAAGGAACACTGGCGCCAACAGAAAAATTAGTATTGCTACTGTTAGTATTGCTATACGAATTATCAACTGGCGATGCAGCTCGTCCCCAACTCCAATTTTGCCCTGCCGAGCCGCTTAACTCGGGCAACCGAGCCCACTTATTCGTATTGAGCTCTATCTCGCTCTGCCTGGCGGTCAAAGCCGTCTGCTGAATGGAAATATTGTGAACAATGGCATACTCTATGCATTGTCGAAGCGTCCAAGCTACCTTTTTCTGTTCCGGTTGGGCTTGCATAGTAAGCGGTATAACGCCTGCCACAACCAACAATTTAATTAATCTTATTCTCATACTACTAATTATTATTGTCCTTCTTCTTTCCGTTCTGATTATCCTGCTTTATATCGCCCCGTACCTTATCGCCGGCTTTCAAGCCCTTCATTATTTCGATTTTAACTCCATCACTCATACCCGTCACTACCAATTTTTTATGAAACTTTTGATGAGGGATACTATCTGTCAATACATAAGCGTATGCATTCTTTCCATTAAATTCCACCGCACCCTCGGGAATGGTCACAACCCGCGAAGCTTTTTGAAGTACTATCTTCGCATTGGCCGAGTAGCCTGAACGTATATGAGCATGACGAGCATTAACAGCCGCCTTTATTTCAAATTGATTGGAACCATTTTGTTTGGTAGCTTGAGGAGAGATGTATTCAAGCGAAGCATCAAAAGTCAGATTCTGAAGTGCACCTATAGTCAATGTCAACGGCATACCTTCGTGCAATAGTCCTACTTCCGTTTCGTCAATATTACCATCAAATATCAAATCGTTCATATTGGCTACGGTGGCAATTGTCGTACCATCATTGAAAGTATTGCTCATGATAACTGAGTTACCTTTTTTGATGGGAATGTCAAGAATCAGTCCTTCGATTGTAGACCGAATTAATGTACTACTGAAAGAAGCACTATTTTTAGTTATACCTTCACGAATAATCTGCAACGCATCTTTTGCTGTTATACTTTCTTCTTTAGCCGTATTTAATGTAAGCTGGCTCTTCTCGTAATCTTCACGACTGATGAGCTTGCCGTCAAATAGTTTTTTCATACGGGCAAAATCTTTCTCATATTGCTTCTGGTTAATTTCAGCAACGCGTACCCTATTCTCTGCGGAATTAAGCGAACCTAAATCGGGGATAACGCGAACTTTAGCAATAACTTCACCTTTATGAATTGCTTGTCCAGCCTTTTTATAAACATCGCTAATAATACCCGATATTTGGGGTTTTATTAGAATTTGATCACGAGGTACAATCGTACCCGTTGCAACTGTTGATTTTTCCAAATCGGAGACAGTAGCAGTATAAGTGTCATAAACGACCTCTTTGGGCTTAGACTTCGTATAGAGAAACATAAAGGTTCCCACGAAGATCAATGCTATTATAACAAACAGCAAGATTCTAAAAAACTTTTTCATATCTATTTTATTACTATTATATTACACCTATATATCATTATCATTCATCTCTTATTGCATCAATCGGTTTGATAGCCAGCGCACGGAATGCAGGTGCCAATCCGGCAACCATTCCCAAAGAGAGTAGCAGAAAAGCCACCCCAAGAGCCATACCAAATGAAACTTGAAATTGAATACCGCTAAAAGTATCACCCGAATTCACACCGACTTCAAGAACTTGTAATACCAATACGGCAAAACATATTCCGGTCATACCGGCAATCAACGTCAACACCATACTCTCGGATAGAATCTGTTGCAGTATATCACGAGGTTGGGCACCTATGGCGCGTCTAATTCCTATTTCAATCGTTCTTTCTCTAACAGTTACCATCATGATGTTGCTAACTCCGATAATTCCGGCCAACAAGGTACCCAGTCCAACCAACCAAATCAAAATTCTAATACCGGTAAACAAATTATCGATCATCGAGAACATGGCCTCGGCATTAAGAAGTTGCATGGATTCGCCATCATTAGGGGCTATGAGATGTCTTTCTTTTAAGACTTTCTCTATTTGTGGTTGTACATCAGTGATCTTATGTCCCGGCTTTACCAGCACGCACATCAAATCAACCTGATCTCCTCTGTTGTATATATCTTGATAAGTAGTATATGGTATCACGATACTTTGCGAAGCACGTCCACCAATATTCACATTACTCTCTGAACCCGACACACCAATGACACAATAATAGGTACTACCTACCTGAATATACTTACCACAGGGATCTACCCCGTTTTCAAAAAGTTCCTGCTTCACGCGCTTACCTATAGTACACACTTTGCGACGCTGACGAATATCAATGTCGTTGATGAAACGTCCCGAAATCATTTTTTGCTCTTCAATTTGAGTATACTCAGGATAAAGTCCTTTTACCGTATAAGAGCCCTTTTTATCCTTATATATCGTAGTCATTCCCCACGAAGCATTATGTGGCGTAACAAGTTCTAGTCCCTTCACTTTACTTTTAACCAATGCCATATCGCCCATTACCATGTTCCAATGACGCCCCTTACGAAATCCCTTATATGCTTTTGAAGTAGGTTGAGCCCACATAAAGCCAGAGTTCGTTGCAAAGCCTTCAAAATTCTGCGACATCATCTGTTGCAACCCCTTACCACCTCCGATAAGAGCAATCAACATAAAGATGCCCCAAAAGACTCCAAAGGCAGTAAGTAAGCTGCGAGTTTTATTTCGAGTTATCGTGAGGAGTATTTCACCCCATGTATCCACATCCATTTTCATAATTATTCTGCTCTTAATGCCTCGATCGGTCTAATTTTCGTCGCTTTGCGAGCGGGAAAAAATCCGGCCAATGTTCCGGCTATGATTAAAGTAACCGTAGCTTGTATCGCTACACTAATATCTACCGTAGGATTGGAGAAAACGGTCGTCGAGAAGACTCCCGCATTCATTGTTTGATTGCCAAACAGAGCATTCATATATTCGGTTGCTGCTACTCCGGCAAACATTCCGATATATCCGAAAAGAGCTGTAATTGCAATACTTTCAGCAATAATAAGTCTTAGGATAGAGGCAGGTTTGGCACCCAATGCTTTGCGAATGCCAAATTCGCGAGTTCTCTCCCTGACAGTAATCAGCATTATATTGCTCACTCCTACTATTCCACTCAGCAACGTAAAAATTCCAATGACCCAAATGGCCACTTTCAAGATATGATTACCCTGCTGTTGATCCAGATATTGTTCCAAGCGGTTCCATATCCAGATAGCCGACTTGTCAAGCGGATCAAAGCTGTGGCTTTTGCCCATTGTGGCACGATAACTATCCTCGAAATCAGAATTTGCAGGCTTAGTATCCAGCCCTTTCGTCGTAAAAATAATATCATCTATCGAATCACCTTTACAATAAATCAACTGAGAAGTACTAAAGGGCACATAAGCATCATTCGACTGGTTTTCGCTATCTATAGCATAAATACCAATAACCTGATACATTAAACCATTGACATTAATTAGGAAACCGATAGGATTTGTCTGATGAAGAAATAACGTTTTCACCGTCTTCTCACACAACACAATAACCTTACGCTTTTCACTAATATCCTGCTCGTTTATGAAACGCCCCATTTTCATTTTGCACGATTCAATCTTCACATAATCGGGATTAACTCCGACTATTGAAAGAGATGTACCTTCGGTGCCATAGCTTACTGTATCAGAATGCGAAATGGTGGCCCCGGCAGTCATCACATTCTTTTGGAAATGCCTTTTTAGGAGGTCAACATCCTTATTTTTAAATAATATTCTACGACCAATAGTCAGGCCATTGAATGGTTTGGAAGTCTGTCCGGCAAATATACGAACAGAGTTCAATGCGCGCGATTGGGAATTTTTCTCAAAAGCATGAATCAAACCATTACCAGCTCCTAGAAGCACAATAAGGATAAAGATACCCCATGCCACAGAGAAACCGGTAAGGAAAGTACGCAACTTATTGCGCTTGATAGTGCCATATATTTCTTGCCAAAAATCTATCATCCGAAACTAGTTGTTAAAAGAATTATTTCATAATACCGTTCACTCCGAAAGGAGAAGCGTTGTGATCCACATTTTGTTCGATTTCGCCGATAATGCCATCCTTGATATGTATTATCTTATCGGTTTGGTTGGCGACGCCACTCTCATGAGTCACGACAATGATGGTTTGCCCTTGAGCATGCAATTCTTTCAAAATATCCATCACTTCTACCGAAGTCTTACTATCCAAAGCACCGGTAGGCTCATCGGCGAGAATAATCTGAGGATGTGTTATCAATGCTCGAGCAATGGCTACTCGCTGTTTCTGTCCACCACTCATTTCATTGGGCATGTGCATCGCCCAGTCTTTCAAACCAAGCCGATCCAAATATTCCATAGCCAACTGATTACGTTTTTTGCGCCGTATACCTTGATAAAAGAGTGGCAATGATACATTCTCCATGGCATTTTTAAACGAGATCAAATTGAACGACTGAAAAATAAAGCCAATCATTCTATTTCGATAATCGGCAGCTTTCCGCTCACTTATATTTTTTATTAATATATCGTTAAGATAATATTCTCCCGAATCATAGTTATCGAGAATACCTAATATATTAAGTAAGGTAGATTTTCCTGAACCTGAAGATCCCATTATCGAAACGAACTCTCCCTTTTCAATATTCAAATCAATTCCTTTCAGCACATGGAGCGGTGCACCATTGTTATACGTTTTATTGATTTCTTTCAGCTGTATCATCATAACATGAGGAAATAATTAATCGATGTTTTATAGTAAGACGAATCAAAGATACAAAAAGTTGCAAGTTTGCAGGAAAATAGTCGAATAATTTTCAATCAACCTACAAAAGTTGTAAAATAGTAACGATTTCTTGGAAAAACATTTTGTAAATTGAAACATCTTTGCGTAATTTGTAGACAAATAAAACAAATTTATCATCCAACACAAGTATCATGAATACAACAATAGAAAAGCCCTACGTAGTAGGTATTGACATAGGCGGCACCAATACCGTCTTTGGTATAGTAGACGCCCGTGGCACCATCATTGCCTGCGACGCAGTAAAAACAGCAGCATATCCCACTGTTGATGAATATGCGGATGCTGTCTGCGCCGGCCTGAGCAAATTATTTGAGGCTAATGGCGGAGCAAACAAAATCAAAGGCATCGGTATCGGCGCTCCAAATGGAAATTATTATAGCGGTACGATAGAATTTGCTCCAAACCTTCCATGGAAAGGAGTTATTACATTGGCAACCATGTTTGAGAAACGTCTCGGCATACCCACAGCTTTGACAAACGATGCAAATGCAGCCGGTATCGGTGAGATGACTTACGGTGCAGCCCGTGGTATGAAAGATTTTATTATGATTACCTTGGGAACAGGCGTAGGTAGCGGTGTCGTTGTCAACGGTCAAATGGTTTACGGTCATGACGGATTTGCCGGAGAATTAGGCCACACCATCATTCGCCGCGGCGGACGTGTATGCGGTTGCGGTCGCAAAGGTTGTCTGGAGACATATTGTTCGGCAACGGGTGTAGCCCGCACGGCCCGCGAGATGTTGACAGCAAGTACAGAAAGTAGTCTATTGCGGAATATACCGGCTGAGAGCATCACATCAAAAGATGTATACGATGCAGCTGTAAAAGGGGATAAAATAGCTATTGAGATCTTCAATTTCACCGGAGAGATTCTTGGTGAAGCCATAGCAGATTTCATCGCATTCTCCAGCCCCGAAGCTATTATCCTTTTTGGCGGTTTGGCTCACTCCGGTGATTTCATTCTCAAACCGGTTCAAAAAGCTATTGATGAAAACATCCTTCCAATATACAAAGGAAAGACTAAGTTATTGTTCTCTGAAATGAAAGATTCTGATGCTGCCGTACTAGGCGCAAGCGCATTAGCATGGGAGCTAAAAGATCTCAAAGCATAATCTAACACTATTTATTGCTAAAAGCAATGACTTAGGTCCGGTTCTACTACAAATGTTGAGCCGGACCTTTTTTTATGAATAATCACACACGTCGCACCTACCGAAAAGAGATTCAAAGCCTGTAATCTGAAATTTGCCAAGCCGCCGAAAGATAAAATGGTACACTATGCGCCATCTGTCTCCTGCAATCATTTGCGAAGTGAATGTTAACAGACATACTGATACTTTCTTATCCCAACGCAGCTTTCAAGGTATTGCAGGGCACTATTTTCATAATCGATTCACCGCTCGAATGTAAACTAAATCAGGTGAAGATATAAAGAGGATATGCACAACACGCTGATAGACAGCGACAAATTCATAAGGACGAAAATAAAAGTTTGTATGTATAAACTTTTAGTTTCGTCCTTATGAATTTTTATGTTCGTCCTTATCATTTTCCGAAAGCGTAGCTTCAATTTTGTATATCAAGAAAGCCACTTCAGTGTAGTTAAAATAGTATCAGTATCACCCCCAATATTCACCTCCCAAAACATTCAGAAAAGCAGCATCAATATCACTACTTTAGAGCAACGCCATTTTGCGTCAATGAAAATGTGTCTTTTGAACTCATCAGTAAAAATGAGGAGACTAAGTGACATAAGGGACTAAATGAATGGAACACACTCGTATATATACAAACAGCTCCTCAGCTACCTGTAGGCTATCGTTTAGACTTGTTCTAAGCAGAGGTCCGCTGAAAATAAGGAGTATACAGTATACTCTAGGGCCGATTTTCGGACCTTTTTCCGCTGGCGTTGTATACGGTACATCTTTAACATGCTGTGCGGCAGCGCGTAATGGTGTCATACGGAGGTGGCAAAGGTTGAAATACAGATGATTTCATGGTCGTGGAATGCAGCAATGGACTCTTACCGTCCAGAACCACATATGGACCTAAATTTGTTGACGTCCATACGTTTTCAAAAAAACTTAAGGACGTCACCGAAAAAACTAACATACGACGATTTTGTTTATGCCGCAGGCTCGAAAGCCTTTATTTATGTGCTATTAATAATACTTGTGTTCAGCCCCTAGATTTTACCGGTGAGCCCGAAAGCTACATCCAACAGTTTTCATAGGCAAAAGAGGCATCCGCACTAAAAAGCCCCAAGGAGCTATTGTATACAAAGCACCTCAGGGCAAATAAGTTTTTCAACCTTAGACTAAAGAATGGTTTATTCTGTCTTTCCGGATTCTTGTCTAAGTTGATCGTCTACCGCTTTTATCTTTTCTTGAGCAAGTTCAAGATCGGCTTTCAGGTTCTCTACCTTACGGTTCAACTCATCGAGTAACGAACTTCCACTTTTTGAAGATGAAGACAAGAATCCTAAATTATTTTCATAAGTTTGCAATTCACTCTTCATATTTTCATAAGCTCTAACAAGCTTTTCGCGCTCACGATAAAGATTGGAAGAACCATTGCCCGACATCGAAATAGAAGACTTGAAATTGTTAAGATTTCTATTAGAAGCCGAAATATGAAAACGTTTAAACAGTTCGTCTACCTGAGAATGGAATTGCTCATAAATTCTGTCCTTTTCTTTGAAAGGCACATGGCCTATCTCATTCCATCCTTTTATAAGAGTGCGAACTTTATCGTTTGCTTCATTATCGTCAACATCTTCACCTATTTCATTGAGTTGTTTGATAATCTCTTTCTTCTTCTCTAGATTTTCTACTTCGGCAGAATGTTGCGAGTTGTTCACTTTATTCTTTTGTTCAAAGAAATAGTCGCAAGCCGTAATGAACTGCTTCCAGACAGCATCCGAATATTTTTTTGCAACAGGTCCTACTGTCTTCCATTCTTTTTGGAGTTTGCTTAGGGCATCTGCTGTAGCTTTCCAGTCTGTACTATCTTTCAACGCTTCAGCCATCTTAACCAATTCACGTTTCTTGGCAAGATTGACATTCATACCCTCTTTCAGAGACTTAAAGAACTCGCCTTTACGCTTGAAAAAGTCGTCACAGTCTTTACGGAAACGTTCAAAAATTTTAGAATTCATCTTTTTAGGGACGAAACCGATGGTCTTCCATTTATTCTGTAGTGCAATAACTTCTTGCGTTTTATCTTCCCATCCCGCAAAAGATTTCAAGGTCTCCCACTCAATAGATTCGATTATCTCGCAAATGACGGTTTTCTGGTCAAGATTATGTTGTTCTTCATCTTTGAGCTCTTCAAAATGCTGCTGATGGCGACGGTTAACAGCCGACGAGGCATTCTTAAAACGCTGCCAAATAGCTTCTCTTAAATCTTTGGCAACAGGACCGGTATCCCGAAATTCTTGATGAAGCTTCTGTAACTGATGAAAGGCAGAAACCACGTCGGGTTCATCATTCAGTTTCTCGGCTATTTCACAAAGACGATTTTTTATTTCAAGATTCTTTTTGAAATCATATTCTCTGAATTCATTATTCAACTTCAGTATATCATAGAATTTTTCTACATAAAGCTGATAATTCTTCCACAGTTCATTGGCACGCTCTTGCGGAATAGGCTTGGTTGCGTTCCATTGCTGCTGAATTTTTTTAAATTCACCATAGTTGGCTTCTTCAGGAGATTCGACCATATCTTTCAATTCATTTATAATGGTCAATTTGACTTGCAAATTTTGCTCCTTTATTTTTTCTAATTCTTCAGCATTCTTATTCCTCTTCTCCTTAATCACGTTCATGATATCTTTGAACTCATCTTCTCGATTATCCGAGATGGGGACAAAATCGCTTTCCGCTCCTCCGTCTTCAATAAATTTCTTTTTCGCCTCTTCAACCTCTGTTGTATGAATTTTATAGAAAGCTTGTTTCAAAGCATCAATTTCTTGCTTACCGACAGAACAATTACTGTCCGAAATTTCTTTCAAACGAGCAATGACTTCATCGTTATTATTAAAATGCTGATATTTTTTCACAACTGTTAACTCTGCATCCTCTTCTACCGAAGCAGCCTCTTTTTCACTCTCACCCTCTTCCTCTTTTTCTTCTTCAACAAGCGAAATCTCTGATGCCGGTTCTTCCACGTCTTCTGCTGCCTGGGCAACTTCTACAGCCGTTTGTTCTTCGTTTACCAATGCCGTTTGTTCTATTTCGGTAGTTTCACTTTCCACTTCTTCCTGTGGTTTTTCAACTACGATTGTCGATACATCCTCAGCAGAAGTCGCCGTTTCATCAGTGACCTCGACTGCTTTTTTTTCTTCTTCTAATTTGCCTTCATTTAAAGGCTGATTAGTGTCTTGAGTGTCCATCATCATAAATTTATTTTTAAGGATTGGAAAATTTACCAATCGTCGATTAAGTTACAAATTAAGGAAATAAAATAATTACTTCAATACATTTTCGTGTTTTTTTTCAATAATATTAAAAATTACTGAAAAAAACTATTTCTTTTCACTAGAGCAAACGGAACTTACTAAATTTGTTAAATCAACAAATTCTTGTACAGACAATTGCTCGGGACGACGATTAAACAAAGCATCATCAGTAACCGGACATCGTTCTCCCAATATCGGTTTGATAGAATTACGTAAAGTCTTACGCCTTTGATTAAAAGTTGTTTTAACGACTTGTTTAAAAAGTTTCTCGTCACACCCCAATGAGAGAGTATTGTTTCGAGTCATACGAATGACTGCGCTCTTAACTTTAGGGGGCGGATTGAAAACAGAAGGCTCCACCGTAAAAAGATATTCTACTTTGTACCATGCCTGAATAAGTACGCTAAGTATGCCATAAGCCTTATGCCCGGGTTCAGAAGCTATACGTTCGGCAACCTCCTTCTGTATCATCCCCGTACAGCAAGGAACAATATTTTTATATTCAAGCATTTTAAAAAAAATCTGACTCGAAATATTATAAGGATAATTGCCGGTAAGTACAAACGGAGCTCCTTCGAATAATTTATTCAGATCCATTCGCAGAAAATCCTCTTCAATTATATTGTCTTGCAACGACGGAAAGGCGCGACACAGATAGCTCACCGACTCATAATCTATTTCAACTACCTTTACAGGACGTTGTTTGGAAACCAAATACTGAGTGAGTACTCCCATACCGGGTCCCACTTCCAAAATAGGGATATCAGGTTCAACATCTACCGTATCAGCAATACGTTGAGCAATAGATTGGTCTTTTAAAAAATGTTGACCAAGAAACTTTTTAGGCCTTACTGTCTTCATAATCACAAACAAATAACTACTTTTGCACCCGACAAAGGTAACTGTTTTAATGAAGAAAGTTGATTTTAATATAAAGAAACTGATAAAAAAGGTTTTAAAAATAATCTTGCCACTTGTTTTAGGCGGTTTTATATTATGCTGGATTTATCGGGATTTTGATTTCAAGAAAGCAGAACAAGTCTTTTTGCACGGAATCAATTGGTGGTGGATGATAGCGTCCCTATTCTTCGGGACAATGAGTCATATCATCCGTGGCTGGCGTTGGCGTCAGACACTCGAGCCGCTGAACGAATATCCACGATTGTCGACTTGCGCTTATGCCATCTTTATTTCTTATGCGACTAACCTCCTATTGCCACGCGTAGGCGAGATATCACGCTGTGGGATATTGACCAAATATGAGAATGTGTCTTTTTCGAAATCACTGGGTACCGTTGTCACTGAGAGAATAATCGATTCGCTTGTATCGCTAACTATCGCAGGCATTACTTTTCTGCTACAAGCTAATATCTTTTTAAAATTCTTCCAAAACACAGGGACCAAGTTCCCTTCATTGGCGCATTTATTCACATCGGTAGATTTTTATATTATTCTGTTCAGCATAATAGGTATCTTTATTTTAATGTACTACCTAGTCCGTACCCTCTCCTTTTTCGAACGAGTCAAAGGAATAGTGATTAACATCTGGGCAGGAATCATTTCGTTGAAAAAAGTACATAACCTTCCGTTGTTCATCTTATATACCATATTGATATGGGGATGTTATTTTCTTCATTTCTATCTTACTTTCTACTGCTTCTCGTTTACTTCAAACTTAAGCATGGCAGCAGCAATGGTTTTATTTGTAGGAGGAACATTTGCAGTGATTGTTCCCACTCCCAATGGAGCAGGTCCATGGCATTTTGCCATCATCACAATGATGGTGTTATATGGTATAAACAGTACTGATGCCGGAATATTTGCATTAATCGTCCATAGTATCCAAACTTTATTGGTAATCGTTTGTGGCATATATGGCATGATAGCACTGGGTATCAGGAAGAAGGCTCTGAATAAATGAATAGGGCGCCACGTAGGCAGGAAGAAGGATAACACCTCCATTAAATAAAAATAGAGTAATAGTAAATTTCCAGTTTTTATACTTATCTTTGTGAACATGTAAGAAAAACAAGCACTTTTCTCCTTGCATTGAACAGAAAGAAAACAAATTTGAAAGCGTGATTTCAGTAGAAAATTTAAAAGTAGAATTTAATGCAACAGCATTATTTGCCAATGTAAATTTCGTAATAAATAAAAAAGAGTGTATCGCATTGGTCGGGAAAAACGGTGCAGGCAAAAGTACAATGCTCAAAATATTGGCAGGGCAACAACATCCTACCGCCGGAGCTGTTTCTTTACCAAAAGACACAACCATCGGATACCTGCCACAAGTAATGCTCTTTAATGACAATCGGACGGTAAAAGAAGAAGTAAGGCAAGCTTTTGACCATATTACAGATATTCAAACTACACTGGTAGCCATCAGAAAAGAGATGGATGAGCGGACGGACTATGAAAGCGAATCATATAACGAGCTCCTCGAACACTTCACTCATCTCAACGAACGATATCTGATGGTGGGCGGAATGAATTATGAGGCAGAGATAGACCGCACACTCATAGGGTTAGGGTTTGAGAAGAAAGATTTGGAACGTCCGACATCTGAATTTTCGGGAGGCTGGCGAATGCGTATCGAGTTAGCGAAACTATTGTTAAGAAAGCCAGATGTATTATTACTCGACGAGCCTACCAACCATTTGGATATAGACAGTATACAATGGCTTGAAACTTTTCTGCTGACCAATCAACACGCAGTCGTTTTGGTAAGTCATGACCGGGCTTTCCTCAACAACGTTACAAACAGAACGATCGAGATAACTTGTGGAAAGATATATGACTATAAAGTAAAATATGACGAGTTTGTAGAGCTTAGAAAAGGACGTAGAGAACAACAGCTGAGAGCTTACGAAAATCAACAAAAAATGATCGAAGAAACGGAGGACTTCATACGTCGTTTCCGTTATAAGCCGACAAAAGCTGTCCAAGTGCAAAGCAGAATTAAACAACTCGAAAAGATAGAACTTATTCAAGTAGATGAAGTTGATAATTCAGCCTTAAGACTTAAGTTTCCTCCTTCTATCCGAAGCGGCAGTTATCCACTGATATGCGAAGACGTCAGAAAAGCATTCGGTGAACACGAGATATTCAATAACGTCACATTTACTCTAAACAGAGGTGAGAAAGTCGCTTTCGTAGGACGGAACGGCGAAGGAAAATCCACCTTGGTAAAATGTATCATGGACGAAATTTCTTTTGAGGGTAAACTAACTCTCGGACATAATGTACAAATAGGATACTTTGCACAAAATCAAGCTCAAATGCTTGACGGAGAGGTGACGGTATTTGAGACCATAGACCAAGTTGCTACCGGTGACATTCGAATGAAGATTAGAGATATACTTGGAGCTTTTATGTTTGGAGGCGAAGCCTCTGACAAAAAAGTGAAAGTTTTATCGGGTGGCGAACGAACACGATTGGCAATGATAAAACTTTTATTAGAGCCTGTCAATTTTCTCATACTTGACGAACCTACCAATCACTTGGATATGCCATCTAAAGATATTCTGAAAGATGCTATCCGCGATTTTGATGGAACCGCTATTATCGTCAGCCATGACCGCGATTTCCTCGACGGACTAGTGACAAAAGTATACGAATTTGGTAACGGTAAAGTAAGAGAGCATCTTTGTGGCATCTATGATTATTTGCAGGAACGAAACATTGAATCTCTTGCCGAGTTGCAAAAGGGCAGCGGAGAAAAGACGGCCAACACTACGAATAATGAAGAAAATCATGTATCGGAGAGCAAGTTATCTTACGAGGCGCAAAAGGAATTCAACCGCAACAAGAAAAAATTAGAGAAACAAATAAAAGATTGCGAAAAAGAAATCAGCCAATTGGATGCTGCCATCAAAATTCTTGAAGAAAAGATGGCAACCGTAGAAGGTGCAACAGATATAACTCTATACGAAAAGCATGGAAATCTTAAAAAGCAATTGGAAGAGTCGATGGAAGAATGGGAAACAGTCTCTAATAAATTGGATGAATTAGAAAACAATAATAAATAATATTACCAACAAATAAATAATGCCTATGAAATTACTTAATTTATTACCTTTAGGGGTTGTATGTATGATGTCAATGGGAGTTAGTAAAACTAGTGCACAGACACTAAAGAGCGGTATCGATCTATCAAATTTAGACAAGACTGCTAATCCGGGAACTGATTTTTATCAGTTCGCTTGCGGAGGTTGGATGAAACAACATCCACTTACAGCAGAATATGCTCGTTTCGGTTCTTTTGATATGGTTGCCGAGAACAATAAAAACCAGTTGAAAGGTTTGATTCTAAAGTTGGCTGAGAATAAAAACAATGCTCAAGGAAGCTTAGCTCAAAAAGTCGGAGATGTTTATAACATGGCAATGGACAGCATAACACTGAACAAACAAGGTGTAACGCCATTGAAAGCAGACCTCGCTAAAATATCAGCTATCCGTACCCGCGCTCAACTTTATACAATATTGGGAGATCTTCGCCGTTTTGGTAGTGATCCGTTCTTCAGTCTGTATATTGGAGCCGACGACAAGAATAGTAAAGCCAACCTACTCCAATTTGGACAAGGTGGACTTTCTTTAGGAGAACGCGACTATTACTTGGAACAAAGTGCCAAGATGAAAGATATCCGTGCCAAATACCTGAAGTTTATTGTTAAGATGTTCCGTTTAGCTGGATATGACGCAACAACGGCTCAAAATGCTTCAAAATATGTAATGGCTATTGAAACCAGACTGGCAAAAATAGCTCGTGCTCAAGAAGCATTGCGTGATCCTTACAAGAACTATAACAAGATGACTGTTGATCAAGTAAAATCCAAATGGTCAACCTTCGGATGGAACAATTTCTTAGATCACGCTGGACTTTCAGCTGCGAAAGAGATCAATATAGGCCAACCTGAATCTATAGGCGAAGTAGCAAAAATAACAGCGACACTCCCACTAAAAGAGATTATCGCTTATTTGCAATGGAATATTATCAATGGCGGTGCTTCCGAATTGAGTGATGCTTTCATTGAAGCACAATTTGATTTTTATGGCCGTACCATGTCAGGCCGTCAACAAAACAGACCAAGATGGAAACGTGCCGTGTCGGCAGTTGACGGAGCCCTTGGCGAAGCTGTAGGGAAAATGTATGTTGAGGAGTATTTTCCTGCATCATCGAAAGAGCGTATGATACAACTGGTCAAGAACCTACAGAAATCATTATCGGAACGTATCCAAGGACTAGCTTGGATGAGCGATGCCACTAAAGAAAAGGCACAACAGAAACTTGCCGCTTTCCGCATTAAAATCGGTTATCCCGACAAATGGAAAGATTACTCTAAACTCGACATTAAGAACGATTCCTATTATGCTAACATGAAACGCGCTTCAGAATGGGAATACGACCGTATGCTCGAAAAGTTGGGCAAACCTGTCGATCCAGAAGAATGGTTGATGACTCCACAGACGGTTAATGCTTATTACAACCCTACTACCAACGAGATTTGTTTCCCTGCGGGCATTCTACAATATCCTTTCTTTGATATGAAAGCTGATGATGCCTTTAATTATGGTGCTATCGGTGTAGTAATAGGTCACGAAATGACTCACGGATTCGACGATCAAGGACGGCAATACGATAAAGAAGGAAATCTGAAAGATTGGTGGACAGCCGAAGACGGCAAAAACTTCGAGACTCGTGCTAAAGTAATGTCCGACTTCTTCAACAATATTACCGTCGCTCCGGGATTAAAAGCAAATGGACAATTGACACTCGGCGAAAACATTGCCGATCACGGTGGATTGCAAGTTTCTTACAACGCATTCAAAAATGCCATGAAAGAGGCTCCACTTACTACCATAGACGGTTTTACTCCTGAACAACGATTCTTCCTTGCCTATGCTAATGTTTGGGCCGGCAACATCCGCCCTGAACAGATACTAAACCAGACTAAGAGCGATCCTCACGCATTAGGTAAATGGCGGGTCGACGGTGCCCTTCCTCAAATCGGTGCCTGGTATGAAGCATTCGGAATACAACCTTCAGATTCAATGTATTTACCGGTAGAAAAAAGAGTTTCTATCTGGTAGTTCTATACTTATTATAAATTCGCCCGCAAAAATGATTAACGAATAAACATTTATTCGTAACTTTGCGGGCGAATATATATAAATAACAATATCGAAATGTCAGAGCCCAAGAAAATTAAAACCGCACTTATTTCCGTTTTTCATAAAGACGGATTGGACGAAATCATCGAAAGACTTCACGCAGACGGCGTTGAGTTTTTGTCAACAGGAGGTACACGTCAGTTCATTGAATCAAAAGGGTTTGCATGCAAAGCAGTAGAAGACCTCACCACTTATCCTTCTATACTAGGCGGACGAGTAAAAACTTTGCATCCAAAAGTTTTTGGAGGCATTCTTTGCCGTCGTGATGTAACTGAAGACCAAAAACAAATTGCTCAATACGAGATACCCGAAATAGATTTGGTCATCGTCGATTTATATCCTTTCGAAGAAACGGTTACTTCGGGCGCTTCTGAACAAGATATTATAGAGAAAATAGACATAGGCGGCATTTCACTCATCCGTGCAGCCGCCAAAAATCACAAAGATGTAATTATAGTAGCTTCAAAAGACCAATATAAACCATTGCTGGATATGTTAAACGAGCATGGCGCTACTTCTACAATGGAAGAACGCCGTTGGTTCGCTAAAGAAGCTTTTGGTGTATCATCCTATTACGATACTCACATCTTCAATTACTTTGATGGAGAAGAACATACAGCATTCCGTAGCGCTTTTAACGATCAAAAGATGTTGCGCTATGGGGAGAACCCGCATCAGAAAGGTTATTTCTTCGGAGATTTGGACGCTATCTTCGACCAAATTCACGGAAAGGAAATTTCATATAACAATCTGACGGATATCAATGCAGCCATCGAACTCATAGACGAGTTTGAAGAAACCACCTTCGCAGTTCTGAAACACAACAACGCTTGTGGTATCGCTTCTCGCCCAACAGTACTCGATGCTTGGAAAGATGCTCTAGCCGGTGATCCTGTTTCGGCCTACGGTGGCGTGCTAATTACCAATGCCCCTATCGATAAAGAGGCTGCCGAGGAAATAGGCAAACTATTTTTCGAAGTAATTATCGCTCCCGATTATGATGTCGATGCACTTGACATCTTGACCCAAAAGAAGAACCGTATTATTTTGGTTCGCAAAGATGCCAAATTCCCAAAGATGCAATTCCATTCTTTACTAAATGGCGTTCAATTCCAGGAGAGAGATTTGGACATTGAGACAAAATCGGATTTAAACGTTGTGACAGAAAAAGCCCCGACAGATACAGAAATAGAAGACATGCTCTTCGCAAATAAAATTGTAAAAAATAGCAAATCCAATACAATTGTTCTCGCTAAAGGTCGACAACTCTTAGCTAGTGGTGTAGGACAGACGTCGCGTGTTGATGCTCTAAAACAAGCCATTGAAAAAGCCAAGAATTTCGGATTTGACCTTCATGGCGCAGTAATGGCATCAGATGCATTTTTCCCTTTCCCCGATTGTGTAGAGATTGCCGATAACGAAGGAGTAACAGCTGTTATCCAACCCGGCGGATCGGTGAGAGACCAACTTTCTTTTGACTACTGCAACGACCACGGATTGGCTATGGTTACGACAGGTATCAGACACTTTAAACATTAATTGACTTAGATACTAATTTAGAAAAGATATGGGATTATTTTCTTTCACACTAGAAATAGCAATGGACTTGGGAACAGCCAACACTGTCATCATCAGTGGCGGTAAGATTGTTGTCGATGAGCCATCGGTTGTTGCCCTGGACCGCCGCACAGACAAAATGATTGCTGTAGGTGACAAAGCCAAGATGATGCACGAGAAAACGAATGAGAACATTCGTACCATTCGTCCACTTCGTGACGGTGTAATAGCTGACTTCTTTGCTTGCGAGCAAATGATGCGCGGACTTATTAAACAAGTAAACACAGGGCGTCATTTGTTTTCTCCGTCACTCAGAATGGTTATCGGTGTACCATCGGGTAGTACGGAAGTTGAGTTACGTGCAGTGCGCGACTCAGCAGAACATGCTCACGGACGTGACGTATACTTAATTTTCGAACCAATGGCTGCCGCAATCGGTATAGGCATTGATGTCGAAGCTCCCGAAGGAAATATGATTGTCGATATAGGTGGCGGTTCTACAGAAATCGCAGTAATCTCATTAGGTGGCATTGTAACAAACAACTCTATCCGCATAGCAGGAGATGACTTGACTGCAGACATCCAAGAATACATGAGTCGCCAGCACAATGTCAAAGTTAGTGAACGTATGGCAGAGCGTATCAAGATCAATGTAGGCGCTGCTCTTACCGAACTAGGAGACGATGCCCCCGAAGATTATGTTGTACATGGTCCGAATCGCATCACTGCATTACCGATGGAAGTTCCCGTATGTTATCAGGAAGTAGCCCACTGCTTGGAAAAATCTGTTGCAAAAATAGAAACAGCCGTTCTCAATGCATTAGAAAATACTCCACCGGAACTATATGCCGATATTGTCAGCAATGGCATTTACTTGGCAGGCGGAGGAGCTTTGCTTCGTGGACTTGACAAACGTTTGACCGATAAAATCAACATACCTTTCCATATTGCTGAGGATCCTCTGCACGCTGTTGCTAAGGGTACAGGCATAGCATTAAAGAACGTAGATCGCTTTTCTTTCTTGATGCGCTAAAGATGATGAAGTGTGAAATATGCGGAACTTACTGAATTTTCTTATCAAATATAACTATTGGCTTCTTTTCCTAGCATTAGAAGCCTTAAGTTTTATTTTGCTATTTCACTATAATCAATATCAAGAAAGTTATTTCTTCAATTCTGCCAATGCCGTTACCGGTAAGGTTTATGAGGTATCGGGAGGGATAGCGTCTTATTTCCATCTGAAGTCTGTAAATAAAGATCTGCTAGACCGAAATATGGAGCTGGAAACTAAAATCCAGAATCTGGAGAAAACGCTTAAAGCGCACCAAGTTGATTCTTTAGAGCTATTGAGCATTGAGCGCTTACCGCAAGGAAGCTATATGTTGTACAAGGCGAACGTTATTAATAACAGCCTAAACCTGGCTGATAACTATATTACGATCGATCAAGGCTGGGCTGCAGGCATTCGCCCTGATATGGGCGTAGTAGATGCCAACGGCGTTGTCGGCATTGTTTACGAAACGACCCGCAGTTATGCTACTGTTATTTCGTTACTTAACAGTCGTTCGAATATCAGTTGCAAAATAGTGGGAAGCAACTACTTCGGCACCTTACGTTGGGATCACTCAGATTCTCAACATGCCTATTTAGAAGATCTTCCACGCCATGCTCAGTTTAATTTAGGCGATACTGTAGTCACCAGCGGATATTCGTCTGTATTCCCGGCAGGTATCATGGTAGGAACTGTTGATGACATGGGAGATTCTAACAACGGACTTTCTTATTTACTGAAAGTTAAATTGGCTACCGACTTCGGCAGAATCAGTGACGTCAGAGTTATTGCCCGCAAGGGATATCAACAACAAAAAGCCTTAGAGCAAAAGAGTATTATCACAAATGAATGATTGGTTAAACAAAATAGGATGGGCCATAGGATTGGTGCTTTTACAAGTTCTTATATTGAATAATATTCACATAGGAGAATTTGCTACACCTTTCTTATATATCTATTTTGTGCTGAAGCTCAGCTCGGATACCCCACGCAACCAACAGATGCTTTGGGCATTCGGTATAGGTCTTACTATTGACATCTTTGATAATACAGTTGGTATAAATGCAGCAGCCTTTGTTCTAATGGCATTTGTACGTCCCACCTTTTTACGTTTATTTACCCCCCGCGATACTTACGACAGTTTTATACCAGGCAAGAAAGTGATGGGCTCGGCATCATTTCTACGCTATCTTGTGTCTTGTGTTCTTATACATCATACGGCATTACTCACTATCGAATCATTTTCGTTCATTTCGTTGGGGATGCTAGGATTGAGAATAGTACTAAGTACGGTATTGACAACTCTTTGTATTGTCGCAATAGAATGGTTTAGAAAATAGTATGTCGAAAGATTACACTTTTGAGAAACGGAGGCTTGTAATAGGGAGCATCGCCATTCTAATCGTGCTCATTTACATATTCCGTCTGCTATCGCTTCAAGTCATGACAGACGATTACAAGCGATATGCGGCAAATAACGCTTTCGTCAATCAAGTACAATATCCCGCACGCGGTTCTATATTAGACAGACATAGGCAGTTATTAGTATACAATCAACTGGCCTTTGATATTACTGTCGTTCCACATGATATGGAAGATGATCTGGATACACTCGATTTGTGCAAGACCTTGGGTATCACTAAAGAATTATTCATCCAGCGAATGATCGACATACAAGATCGGGATAAAAACCCCGGATATTCCAAATATACGAGCCAAGTATTCCTCACACAACTCAGTGACGAAGAAGTTTCCCCATTCCGCGAAAAGCTGTTTAAGTTTCGCGGATTTAATATTCAGCAACGTTCCATCAGGCAATATACGTACGATGCCGGCGGACAGATTTTGGGTGACATAGGTGAAGTATCGCCTGCCAATCTGGAGGACGATAGTTATTATACCCGTGGCGACTATATAGGCAAACAAGGTGTTGAAAAATCATACGAAAAGTTTCTTAGAGGAGACAAGGGAGTAAAGATACTACTTAGAGATGCACATGGTAGAATAAAAGGTTCATACCAGAACGGCAAGTATGACCATCGCGCAGTACCTGGTCGTAATCTAGTCTTAAGCATCGATCTTAAACTACAAAAGTTAGGCGAAAGATTGATGAAAAACAAGATAGGCAGTATTGTTGCCATAGAACCGTCGACAGGCGAGATTCTGTGCATGATCTCCGCACCTTCATACAACCCGCAAATGCTGGTAGGCAGAATGCGTGGGAAGAATCAGCATGCCCTACAGAAAGATTGGCGCAAACCATTGATCAACCGATCTATCATGGGTGTTTATCCTCCCGGCTCTACTTTCAAGGCAGCTCAAGCTTTGGCTTGCTTACAAGAAGACATTATTACCCCTGGTACATCATTTGCATGCCATCACGGTTTTTTCTATGCAGGTCGTCATTTGGGTTGTCATGGGCATTCGTCACCGCTCTCATTGATACCGGCCATCGGAACATCATGCAACACTTACTTTTGTATGAGCTTCAAAGCTTTTATCGATAGCCGCAAATTCCGTTCGCACGACGAATCTATGACTATATGGAAAAACCACATGGTTAATATGGGATTCGGATACAAATTAGGAGTCGATCTTCCGGGCGAGAAGCGCGGTATGATACCAAATGCCAAATATTACGACAAAGCCTATCGCGGACATTGGAATGGATTGACCATTATAAGCGATGCCATCGGTCAAGGTGAAATATTGGCTACGCCACTACAAATAGCCAACCTAGCATCTACAATTGCCAATAGAGGTTCTTTTATCACGCCGCATATTGTTCGGCATATTCAAGGAGCACAACTAGATCCCAAATATTATAAGCCGAGATACACGGGCATTGATAAAAAATATTATATGGATATTGTTCGTGGTATGCGTAACGCATTTACGGCAAATCAAGGAACATGCAGATCGGGCAACTTTACCAACATCGAGATGTGCGGTAAAACGGGAACAGCACAAAACCATGGCATTGACCACTCGGCCTTCATGGGATTTGCCCCGATGAACAAACCTCAGATAGCCATTCTGGTTTATGTGGAGAATGGCGGTTGGGGAGCCGATTACGGTGTACCTATAGGGGCATTGATGATGGAACAATTCATAAATGGAAAGCTTTCGGAAAACAGTGAGAAACGTGCCGAAGCAATGAGTAATAGAGTTATTTCGTATGGATATCAGGAACGTTAGCGTTTGGAGCAAATTAGATTGGTGGACCATTGCCTTCGTTGCAGCTCTACTTGTAATGGGATGGTTCAGTGTTTGTGGAGCAAGTTATGACTTCGACAAAACAAACTTTTTCCAATTTTCAACTCGTGCCGGCAAGGAGTTCATTTGGATCCTGTGCTCGTGCGCCATCGGCTTTATCATACTTATGCTCGACGATAGCCTATTCGACATCTTTGCCTTTCTGATATATGCCGGGATGATGGGAGTACTATTCATCACTATTTTTATAGCCCCCGACGTAAAAGGTTCCCACTCATGGCTCGTTCTAGGGCCAATAAGTATACAGCCTGCGGAGTTTGCAAAATTTGCGACGGCGTTAATGCTCGCCAAGTATATGAATTCTTATTCGTTCAACATAAAGCACAACAATTGCCGCATCATACTTGCTGCAATCATCATGACTCCGGTGCTACTCATTATCGGTGAGCGCGAAACAGGCTCGGCATTGGTCTACCTATCATTCTTTTTAGTGCTCTATCGCGAAGGTATGCCCGGTGCTGTACTTTATGGAGGATTCTGCGCCATACTTTATTTCATTGTCGGTATTCGCTTTGGCTCTGTCATGATGAACGACGGGACGACGCCCATAGGCGAATTTGTTGTTCTATTGTTTATCATCGTCTCTACAGCCTGCATGGTCTATGTCTACACCAAGCAGCATGAAAAAGCACGCAATATTGCCATATTCCCAATACTGGTCATTGCCATAGCCTATGCTATTTCAAGCCTCTTCTTCTCTTTCAATGTGGTCTATGTAGAATGGATCGTATGCATTGGCACAATAGGCTATCTCATCTTCTTATGGATCTACGACAGAAAGATAGTCCATATGTGGATAGCCATATTTGCCATAGGTTCTATAGGCTTTCTATATTCGTCCAACTATGTTTTCAACAATATACTTGAGCCACACCAACAGGTTCGTATCAAGGTAGTATTGGGCATGGAAGAAGATCTTACCGGTGCCGGATACAATGTCAACCAATCCAAGATAGCCATCGGATCTGGAGGAATCTTGGGTAAAGGATTTCTCAAAGGCACACAAACGAAGCTAAAATATGTACCCGAACAAGATACCGACTTTATCTTTTGTACAGTGGGCGAAGAGCAAGGATTTATAGGCTCATCAACAGTACTACTTCTGTTCTTGATACTGATATTACGGCTCATCTATCTGTCAGAACGACAGTCAACCGTTTTCGGACGAGTCTACGGTTATTCGGTAGTCAGTATTTTCCTCTTTCACATCTTTATCAATATCGGTATGGTATTGGGTGTAACCCCCGTTATTGGTATTCCTTTGCCCTTCTTCAGCTACGGCGGTTCATCGCTTTGGGGATTTACAATTCTCTTGTTTATCTTCCTGCGAATCGATGCAAACAGATAGCCATCATCTATTGACATCATCCTGTTCAGGCCATCTCATCAACAAGATAAGTATCATTCATTGACAACATCCAGCATTTTCATTCGTTTGCTGGGCAGCATACACATGTTTGGTCACGACCATACACTTGTTTGCTCGCGACCAAACGTGTGTATGGTCGTGACCAAACGAATGAACAGTAAGTACGAAAATGTTGAATCTTATGGAAAAGAAGGTTGAATGATAAGGAAGAAGAAGATGTGTGCCGTTATATCAGAAAGTCACCACATCATAACTTATTTATTATCACACACATTTAGAGGTTAACGTCCAAAAATAACTGAATTTATGTTCTTTTATCTCCCACAAAATACTATCTTTGTTCTGAATAATTTATTAATCTGAATATTTTTTTGAACTATGAATAGGATATGTGAACTTTTCGGCATTCAGTACCCCATCATCTCAGGAGGTATGGTATGGTGCAGCGGGTGGCGACTAGCCTCGGCAGTAAGCAATGCTGGGGGATTGGGACTTATTGGCTCGGGATCGATGCATCCGGAAACTCTCAGAGAGCACATTAGAAAATGTCGACTAGCAACCGACAAATCGTTTGGAGTAAATATTCCACTGATGTACCCCGAAATAGAAACGATTATCAAAATAGTAATAGAAGAAGGCGTCAAGATTGTTTTCACTTCTGCAGGGAACCCCAAGACATGGACAAAGCACTTGCAAGAGAATGGAATAAAAGTAGCACACGTCGTATCGAGCAGTAAGTTTGCTGCCAAGTGCGAAGAGGCGGGAGTAGATGCAGTAGTTGCCGAGGGTTTTGAGGCAGGAGGTCACAACGGAAGAGAAGAGACAACGACGATGTGCCTTATCCCAGCGGTGAGAAAAGCTACGAGTGTGCCACTAATAGCAGCAGGAGGCATTGCCTCGGGAAAAGCGATGCTGGCAACGATGGTTCTTGGTGCCGAGGGTATTCAAGCCGGTACAGTATTTGCACTGACTGAAGAAAGTTCTGCCCACCAGGACTTCAAGAACTTTTGTCTGCAACTGAAAGAAGGCGAAACCTTTTTATCGCTCAAACAGCTTGCTCCTACCCGACTCGTCAAAAACAGTTTCTTTGAACAAGTGCAAGAAGCTGAAGCTCGGGGAGCATCTGCCGAAGACATGAAAATGCTCTTGGGCAAAGGACGCGCAAAGAAAGGGCTTTTTGAAGGCGATTTGAATGAAGGAGAATTGGAGATAGGACAAGTCGTTTCTTCCATCAACAACATTCAGACGGTAAAGGATGTTATGAATGGATTGATTTGTGATTATAATACGGCATTAAACAATACCAAGACAACGCCGGACTTTTGAAGAGAATTGAGGTATAACTATAAAATTATTAAGACAATGCTAAGTAAAAAAATTGAAGAGGCACTAAATGCCCAAATTAATGCAGAGATGTGGTCGGCATATCTTTATATGTCAATGGCATCTTATTGCCATTTCAACGGCCAGTCTGGTATCGGGAAGTGGTTTGAGGTTCAATTTAAAGAAGAGCAAGACCATGCCATGATCTTCTTCAACCACATTATTTCTCGTAACGGTAAGGTTACTTTGAAACCTATTGATGCCGTGCCTAACGATTGGAAATCTATCTTGGATGTCTTTAAAACTACATTGGATCATGAGCAGAAAATAACTCAACTCATTAATAATCTATTTACTTTAAGCACGCAAGAGAACGATTATGCAACTCAAAGTATGCTGAAATGGTTTATTGACGAACAAGTTGAAGAAGAAGACAATGCCCAAACAATCATTGACAACCTCAACATGATAAAAGACAATGGCTACGGTCTCTATATGATAGACAAAGAATTGGGAGTGCGCACGTATACTGTCGCAGCTCCTTTACTAGCCAGTGCAGGAAAATAATCTTGAATAGAATGGATGCAGTCAGATGAGGGTCGGGCTGCATCTTTATTTTCTACCATTTCTTACTTGATTATTATATTGAGATGGGCAACCAAGCCCCTGAGTCCTTCCTCCGAGAATATCGTTTTATATAATCTATTGCCTCCGGGATTGATAATAAAATTAAAAGAAGTAGAGAAGTCAACCTTCTCCAAATTCGTTTTATTAAATGAAGTGCGCAACAGATCGCATCCTTTAAAGACAGAAGCAGTTAAGTCGGCCTCATCAAAATACGCTTCGTGCAGATTACAATCAATGAAAAGGCTTTTCTTCATCTTCAACTGAACGAAAGAAACATAATCCATTAATGACTTCTCAAACCATAAGGAGCCGGACAAACTTCCAATATTTGCAAAATCGGCACCGGTAAGTCTACACTCTACAAACTTGGCGACATTGAGATTGCATAGCAATTTGCAAAGAGAGAAATTGCATCTTCTAAATTCACAATCGTTAAAACGAATATCGGCAAGAGATAAGCCCGAAAAATCGCAAGAATCAAACATACATGATTCATATTCCGAATCTAAAGGGCTTTCTTTAAAATCTATTTTCTGAAAAGTCTGATCATCCATCTATCACCTATTATTATATTAATTGAATGACAATAGCAACAAAAGCTCTTTGATTCTACGATATTGCCGTGGTGCCGTTCTTTGTATGACGCTTGCCAAATGGTAGCTACTCGACAATAATAGTCCCCTTTTGAAACTCATCAACGATATTCCAAACGAAAGCCTACATCGGTAATCCCCTTCAGCACATCATCTTTCATCCCTTGCGATACTTTAATAATGGCATGTTTGGGATGAGGAGGCAACTTAAACATCCTGATATAGGCCGACGACTGATAGTAATTTCCACTCCCGGTACCTTTCCATTTGCCAAAAGCATCGGCCAATACAAAACGAACCGTATCCGTTTGCCAATGCAACGAATCAGCAATATTTTGCTGGACAACTAAGTAGAAGTCGGCATAAGGATACTCCAATGTATTGCGCACTTCGGCAGTAAGGGCCACCACCCTAGCACTGTCGGAAGGGAGTAATGGGAACTTAAGAGTATCCTTCTTCAACCATCCTTTACCGGCAATTGACTGATACTCATGATAAATTGTTTTATGTTCATTGCTGCAAGCCACAATGACAAACAGCAGAGACAAACATACCGCAATGTGCCTACTTATCAGAACTCTTCTCATTAGGCTGTTGATTCTGTTTCTGCGACGGTTGTTGTCCTCCCTGTTGCTGACGAGGAGGTCTTTGGCGTTGGTTATTCTCCGCATTGTTATTGCGGCGAGGATAATTGCTATTGCGGCGATTTTGTTGTGGACGCCCTTCTTGTTGGCGATTATCTTGAGCGCGGTTTTCCTGCTGAGGACGATTATCCTGCGGACGATTTTCTGGTCCGTTGCTTTGACGGTTCACAGGGTTATTCGGACGTTGACGTCCATTCTTCTTTCTCTTATTATCGTTGCGATGATTATCAAAACGAGTCAAACTATCCTGTTCAAGCAAGTCGGCCGAACGTTGAGGCTGTTCAATATGCTCCGGTTCCAGCAAACTATCCGGTTTTATACCACGTTTATTCAATTCATATATTTCGAAAGCCCTCTGGCCGGCAATCGTTATCAGATTCGCAGGAACGATCCTGTCAGTAGAATAAGTTATCGTATTTGTCAGAATATCCGCTTTAAAGAAATAGTAAGTACTATCTTTGGTCTGCAACTCTATTTCCCTGGAAGGCAAACGGCGCTGAGCCTCAACATAGCAATCTACTTCATAATTGAGACAACACTTCAACTTAGCACACTGACCGGCAAGTTTCTGTGGATTGAGCGAAATATCTTGAATGCGAGCGGCATTGGTAGATACGGAGATGAAACTCGTCATCCAACTGGCACAACAAAGCTCTCTACCACACGGACCAATACCACCTATACGACCGGCTTCCTGACGGGCACCGATCTGTTTCATTTCAATACGTACCCTAAATACTTCTGCCAGCACTTTTATAAGCTGACGAAAATCGACACGTTCATCTGCGATATAGTAGAAAATAGCTTTGTTACCATCTCCTTGATACTCTACATCGCCTATTTTCATTTTCAATCCCAAGCTAAGAGCTATCTGCCGAGAACGGATCATGGTATCATGTTCCTTGGCTTTCGCCTCATCGTATTTATCCATATCCACCGATTTCACTTTTCGATAAATACGTTTCAACTCACTAGTCGCGGTCTTATAATTGCACCTTCGCATTTGAAGCGGCACCAATCTACCCGTCAACGTCACAGTTCCAATATCATGCCCGGGCGTTGCTTCAACAGCAATAACATCCCCTTTAGACAAAGGTATCTTATTACTATTGTGATAATATTCCTTCCGGGTATTTTTAAATTGGACTTCGACCAAATCACATTCATCCACATTTCCCGGCACGTCAGCCAACCAATCATACGTATTTAACTGCTTATCTTGTCTGGCGCAACTTCGGCAACAGAATCCTCCACTGCCACTATGTAATATAAATTTTTTCATTACTACTTTCCGATATTAATTTTTAAGCAACATTATCATCTTCAACGAAAAGTCAAAGAATACTATTTTGCTATTTACATTTCGTCCTATATCATTTAGAGCACTATCAAGTTCCTTGGCAATGCCTCCCACATTTCTTTCGTTCACATACGGAGAGAAACGCGATACGAATTGCTCTTCCCGCTGTGTCATATAGTTCAAATCAGGCAAACGCAGATTGTAAATAAAGCTTTCCCTTATCATTCGCAAAGCATATTCCAAGAACCGCTTTTGCCGCTCACGTCCTATCGTCGCAAGCTGTTCGCTCCACAATTTCATTTCTCTTATCTTACGCTGATAGGACAAACGCATAAGATTGACAAAAAGATCAAAAAACATCTGAGAGTCGCCATTTTCATCATTGAGAGCCTGCTTGATAGCCGCCGTCACATTGCCATTCGACAAATGCGCTATTCTTTCAGCATCATTGGCCTGTAACAAATAGCGCTGTTGCAACATCTCGGAGATGCATTGATGTTCAACTCGATGAATCGTCAGTTGCTGTGTGCGACTCAAGATGGTAGGCAATATTTTCTCGGGCTCATCAGACACTAACAAAAAGACGGTCTTCAGCGGAGGTTCTTCAATCAATTTGAGCAACTTATTTGAAGCCTCTTCATTCATCTTTTCAGGAAGCCAGATGATCGTTACCTTATACCCACCCTCAAAAGATTTCAAACTAAGACGTTTGATCAATTCATCACTTTCACGAGCATAAATAATAGGCTGGGCATTCTTAGCATCCAAGTAATCAAGCCAGTCGTCAAAAGAAAAATAAGGATTCTTCAGCAGACATTGCCGCCATTCTTTTATATAATCGTCGCTAATGGACTTCTTGACAACCGGAAAGACAAAGTGCAAATCGGGATGTGCCAATTTATTGACCATAACACAAGAATGGCAAGTACCACACGAATCTTCGTCGCTCGTATGGGCACAAAGCAAATATCGAGCATATGCCAAAGCCAAAGGAAGCTTTCCAATGCCGGGAGCGCCACAGAATAATTGGGCATGAGATATTCTCCCAGCTTTTGTCTCACTTATAAGCCGGTTCTTTATATCATCTTGTCCTATTATCTCTTTAAACAGCATACACAATATTTGGTTTATCCCTATTTAAATACAATATTCGCTATATTTTATCTTCCGTGCAAGAATTTACAAATAAATAATCTAAAACAAAAGACCTTTATCTAATATTAAAAGATAGATCGGGCAACGGCACGAACACTCTTTGCCGCTCCCAAAGCATAAAAATGCAAACCAGGCACACCAAATTGAATCAACTCTCTACATTGATTGATACACCATTCAGTTCCAACGACTTCGACCTCTTCATCAGTCTTGCATTTCATTATCTCACGAGCAAAGGCTTCTGGCAAATCAACTTTAAAAGTACGAGGTATCACAGTGAGTTGAGACAATTTCCGTATCGGCTTCAACCCGGGAATAATCGGGATATCAATCCCTACTTTTCGAACTTTGTCTACAAACTCAAAATACTTATTATTGTCATAGAAAAGTTGAGTTACTGCATATTGGGCACCAAGCTCAACTTTCTTTTTAAGCCAGTATATATCTTCATCAATATTAGGAGCCTCTTCGTGCTTCTCCGGATAACAGGCAACGCCATAAGCAAAAGGAGTCTCTTTCATCTCCATATTCGAACCATCCACAAAGACTCCGTCATTAAAATCATTAATTTGTTTTTCTAAATCGGTAGCATGAATATAGCCACCCTCTGTAGATGCTCCACTTTTATCTTTATCGCCCCGCAACAACAGCAAATTAGTAATGCCGAGAAACTGCAAATCAATAAGTACATACTCGGTTTCTTCGGGCGTGAAGCCGTTGCAGAGTATATGTGGAACAACAGAGATGCCATACTTATTTTGAATTGCTGCGGCTACTGCTACTGTTCCAGGACGGCGGCGTAACGTTTTACGTTCGAAAGTGCCGTTTCCCATTTCTTTAAAAATATATTCACTGTGGTGAGTAGTTATATTAATATACTTAGGGTCGAACTCTCGCAACAAATCGATACTCTTGTAAAGCGAATCAATGCCTTTTCCTTTAGGAGGAGGAAGCAATTCGAACGAGAATACCGGACCGTTACTATTCCTTATTGAATCAATTACTCTCATAATGCTGCAAAAATACAAAAAACGCGCTTGACAGAGAAACATTTATTCATTTTTTGAACAGCTCTACACACAATATTTCAAGTTTGCAGGCACAATAGAACCACAACAGATCAAAGAAACAATGTAATATTTAGGAAAACGCCAGAATATTCGTCTGTTTTCACTGGCAGGAACAGATATCTTTATCATGCTAAAATAGAAACGACTTGAGAAAACGGAGCACCCATTGAGCAACAAAAGTACTAACCAAAATCTTAATAATTATTAAAAAGACATTCATTTAATACAACACACAGAAGAACTAGTTTATATTTGCAGTGCACTATTATACTAATACACATAAATACTATAATATATGATTGAAGTAAAGAACATTAAGTTTAGTTATGGTCGAAAGAAGGAACCTATTCTCGACAACTTTTCTATGAAATTAGAGCAAGGTAACATCTACGGACTATTAGGGAAAAACGGCGCAGGAAAGTCAACACTTTTATACCTAATGACGGGACTTCTCACTCCCAAGAGTGGATATGTTGAATATCTCGGCGCCGATGTCCGCCGCAGACTTCCGGTAACGCAACGTGAAATTTTCCTGGTTCCAGAAGAATTCGAACTACCAAAGGTATCGCTTATCAGTTTCATAGAACTGAATAGTGTCTTTTATCCTCATTTCAGCAAGGAGGATATGATAACCTATCTACACCTCTTTGACATGGACATTGATTTGAACCTTGGCGAACTGTCAATGGGACAAAAGAAGAAGGTTTTCATGAGCTTTGCATTGGCAACGCACACTTCTCTTTTGCTAATGGACGAACCCACCAATGGTTTAGATATTCCGGGCAAAAGCCAATTTCGCAAATTTATTACTGCTGGGATGAATGACAAACACACCATCGTGATATCTACGCATCAGGTAAAGGACGTAGATAAGGTGCTCGATCATGTCATCATTATGGAGAACAGTAAGATATTATTAAACGAATCGGTGAGCAACATAACAGATCGAATCGTTTTCACAGAAAGTAATGAAAAAGATCTTCCCGAAAACACCATTTACTCCACTTCTTCGCTAAAAGGAAATTACGTAGTAGTGCCAAATACAGATAACGAAGAAACCGATTTAAATTTGGAGATGCTTTTCAACGCTACCCTGGCTCACCCAGATAAAATTAAATTATGTTTTGCAAAACAACAAGAAACAACATCTAAAGCAGAAAGGAGAAACGACAATGACGACAAATAATTTCTTTTCATTTTCAAGATTCTCACAGATAGGATGTAAACTGATCATCGAAAATAAAAAGGCGGCCATCATGCGAGCCATCGTTATGTTTGCTTCAATATTCACTCTCTTATGCTGGATAAGTTACATTAATTACTCCAGTGCAATTGATAGAGGAGGCTTTTCACGCATCACAGATATTTGCGAAGGATACAATTTAAATGCTTTTCTCATACTGATATTTGTTTTTGGCATATACTCTGCCTCGATAATGATGGAAGATCTAAAAACTAAAGTTGGGAAGATAAATGTTCTGACAACTCCAGTAACTCCTTTTGAAAATTGGTTTGCACGCTGGATTATCCATGTCATTCTATTTATTGCAGCTTATATCATTTCTTTCTTTGTAGCAGATCTAATAAGAGTTTGGATTTTTAAAATAGCGTATGCCGGTAGTGGACTAACAATATCCACACTAAATTTGGATTATATCATACAACAGATAAATCTTATTACCGACGGGCATCCCTCTTTTATAGTCTTGGCGTACCTTACAGTTCAATCATTCTACGTATTAGGTGGCAGTTTCTTTCCACGCCATTCTCTATTGAGAACAACAATAGTCGGTTTTTTCGGCCTTCTCATTTTCTTTTTAGGCGATTATATCATTTTCAGAGAATTCTTTAAAAACATAAATATCAATCTGGGCGAAACAATATTAAGGGGCATCATGCTCGTTTTAATAGCATTTAATTGGGTCACATCCTACTTCAGATTTAAAGAGATGGAAGTTATTGACCGTCTATAACAAAAAAGAAGGAGATCAAAATATGAACTTTAAAGAGACTCGTCCCATTTATCTGCAAATAGCAGAAAGAATATGCGATGAAATATTGTCGGGGGAATTCAAAGAAGAAGAACGAGTGACTTCTATCCGAGACTATTCCGCACTGGTCGAAGTGAATCCGAACACCGTAATGAGAACTTACGACTACTTGCAGCAACAAGAAATAATCTTTAATAAAAGAGGCATCGGTTATTTCGTATCACAAGGAGCCGCCAAAATGATTAAGAGGATGAGAAAAGAAACATTTCTCAATGAAGACATAAACAATTTCTTCCAACAAATATTCTCTTTAGATATTCCAATGGAAAAGATTGTTGAGATGTATGATAAGTTTATTGAAAAACAAAACAAAATAAAAGAAAAACAACAATGAAAAAAACCACATATTGGGTAATAGGTATGTTTATCACCGCCTTTGTGTTCAGCATTGGCGTCATGATATACTTCAAATATTTCGAAAAGAGCATCACCTCCATCTCTGCTAAATTCACAACGATGAATGTAAACAATGTCAAAGTGCTTAAAATAGACGACGGCAATAGCAACAATCATCGAAGTTACTACAATCTGGAAATCGTGTCAGTCAACAATGACAACACAACTAAAATGGCATACCCCAAAGATTGGATAAAGGCAGTACAGAAGGGAGACACTTTAATTTTATCACTTTCCAAAGACGAAAAAAAGCTAGAAGAGTTACACAGCAACTTTCCTAAGTTGGTATTTTCGATTGGACAATCAACCAAAAGCTTCGATTTAATATCAAGCAGATGTATCAGCGACATTACGTTTAAGGGGTTAAAACTAAACCAATGCTCCATAAAGGGAAGTGGAAATTCGTATTCAAATATCACAATCCAAACATGCACAATCGACAAGTTCGACATAGCAACAGGAGGAAGTATACAAATTCCCGATTCTAAAATAAAGTCTTTACAACTACTTGTAGACAACAGCAAATTAATCAATGCCACCAAATACAACATTGAAAATTTATATTTAATAGGAAACAACGATAACGACGATGCATCGGAGATAGATTTAACAAAAATCAAACATGTCTATTTAAAGCCTTCCAAAGGCAAATCCATTACGACACGCACCAGTTCAAACTCCGAAATCTATTTAGGAAAAGATTAATATCAGGATACTACAAAAGAAAGAGCGTGAAAACTAAATAAGTTATTCACGCTCTTTCTTCTTATCATAAATCTGGTAAGGAAGTCGCATGACATATAAAAACCAAAATTGCAATTTGCTTAAAATATTTATTGTAAAATTGTTTCGGTTATTTATATCATTATATACTTATATTTATTACCTTTGGGGCACTAAACAATAAATTTACATTATGAAAAAAGTTTTATTTGTGATGATGCTCTGCATCATGTGTTCAATCAATTCTTTCGCTCAACAACCTGAACAAAAAGACGGTACTTATCGAGTTTATTGTGAATTAATAGGTACAGGTAAGTTGTTCAGCAGCAAATTAACAGTAAACCTTGATTTTGGTCAAAAATCTTCATTTTGGACTGGCAATAAAGGAATCTTAGTCGATGACAATGGAAAACCGCTAGATTTCAATTCGATGGTTGATGCTATGAATTTCATGGGAAGACTAGATTGGAAATTTGTACAGGCTTATGTCGTTACTACAAGTAATCAAAATGTATATCGTTGGTTACTTTACAAAGACGTGAAGAATGATGAAGAGATTCATCAGGGATTCAGAGTTAATGGAGACAAATAATATCTCTATGTAATTTTGCTCCTCTTTCCTTTACCGGTCCAAAGAACCTTTTGACATCAGCTTTAGATAAATACACCGCAAAGATCATATGGAGTATTGTTACAGTTTAAAACATAGTCTAAGGTTCTCTTATACCTTAATTTATGACGGCTGCCTTTCCTTTCATTTTTGTGCCTTAGCATAAATATATGAGTGTCCAGCTCTATAGGGAATGGCAGCCGTCTTTTGCCTTCTAAAAGTTCTAAACGTATAAATTGCAAGAGCAAACAATCTCATTGCTGGGACACAACAAAAATAAATAGAACAAGATTCGATTAGTTAGAGAGAAAGAGAATAGAACAATTAAAATATTTTGTCCGAAATTTGTCTGACTTGCTTTAAATAAAGAAGCGCAAACAACTACATTCTAGTTATTTACGCCTTATTTTGTTGCGGAGACTTGAACTATGCAACTATATAATACAAACAGGGCGCACTTTTTTATAACTGATCATTAATCAAATACGTCTTATACATTTTGTTCATTTAAAATTATGAATGTCTTATATATGAATGAGTTTTAGCTCATATAAATATCTATTTTTTAAGTAGTTTAACCATTTCTTCTAAAGTTTCAATTCGCTTATCTTTCTCTTCCAGTAGTAATTTGAGAGACTCTATTTGGGCAGAAAGCTCTTGCTCACGTGTGGAATTATTGCAATTCCCCATAACATTTCCATTACCATTAATCGCATTTGAACTATGCCCAAAGTGTATATTTCGTAGAAAAAAAATGTCCATAGACATACCAAAAAAGTCCGCAACCTTTTCAAGCCGCCTAACAGTTGGGTTACCATTAGTCAATTGACTCAACGAATTTTCAGTAGACCCTAAATAACTTAATAAATCTTTTCCTTTAAGATTTCGCTGTTTTAGTAAATCCTTGATTACCTGTCCATTATACATAATAATAAGTTATTTAATCATATTTAACTTGATAAAATCAAAGATATAAAACTTATTTTACAGTTATAAATCATATCTTTGTAGCATAAATTTAATAATTATTATTGTAATGGAAGCAAAAAAACAAGCAAAAAAAACTGAATTGAGTATTAATGACTACTATAATAGTCTTGATACTAACGAAAAAAAGCGAGCCTTCAGAGAGAAAGTGATAAACACTTTGGACATACAGTTCATGACATTTTATGATAAAATGCGTAAGAGGAATTGGAATAAACTTCAAGAGAGTGCCCTAAAACAAATAGTAGAAGAAGATGCAAAGGGCAATTGAGCTTTATAACACTCCTGATGGAAGAGTTTGCATCAAGCCTGAGAATGACGCCATGTTCATACTAGATGAAAACAAGTGTGACATCATTCAACCCATGCTGGGTAACATTCATAATTTATATCCTGATGCGTTTAAAAAATTAAGCGAGATTTATTCGAAATCTTCAAGGAACAAAAAATATTATGAGTTCAGAATGGTTCACCGTTTTTGTCGATGCAACTTCGGCAGCTATGACACGCTCCAAAAAGATATTGATGCGAACGGCGAATGGCACTTAGAGCAAGTGAACTGTCCACTCCGAGGCGAATGCCCGGAAGAAGGTATCATTTGCATGCCGAAACTTCATACCGTTCTCTCGGATCGGGAATTTGAAGTAGCTAAATTATTAGGCTATATGTCACCTGAAGAAATCAGCGACGAACTACACCTTTCGATCAGAACGGTATATAACCACATCCAATCAATCAAATTCAGACTTAAACTAAAAACCATCGCACAAATTGCGACATGGTATAAAAACAAGCAATAACCTATGAATACAAAAATTATCGCAAGAGTAAACAACGTGGATATCCTATCTACAAGTGACGAACAAATGGTAGCTATCAAACCGATTTGTGATGCTTTGGGCATAGACAGAAAACGGCAGCAAGATAAGATAAAAGAGCATCCAATATTATCATTAGTTGGGGGCTTATCGCCCCTAACTGGGAAGGATGGTAAAGAGTATGAAATGTTCTGTTTGCCTTTCAAGTATGTGTTTGGTTGGCTGTTTACTATCAATCCAAATAATGTGGATGAATTGGCTCGCCCGAACTTGATTAAATTCCAAGAGGAATGTTACGAAGCTTTATATCGATATTTTGCAGATAAAGCCACATTCGTGGAACAGAAACAGCTGGAAATAGACAAGCAACTCGGCGTTGTCGAAGAGGCAAAAGGATATTTCAAAAATGCAAAGAATGTGTTGTTCGATGCAGAAACAAAACTGCAAAAATTACGTAAGTTGACAATGGACGACTTCGATTTCGAAAGAAGGCAATTAAAACTTTTCAATTAATTTTCACCCTCTCAAAACCCTATTATGAAAATATATGTTAGCGTGCCAATTCGTGACCGCAAAGGTTCATCAGATATGGAAAAGAAAATAGCGGCAAAGCAACAAGCCGATGCAATCAAAAAGAAATTGCTCAAAGAGGGACACGAAGTGATAACCCCCTTTGACATAAATCCCATCGATAGCGATGTTTCCTATGAGGAAGCAATGGGTGAAGATATAAAAGTATTGCTGAAATGCGACGGAATATACAAAGCTTCTGGTTGGGGACATTCCAGAGGTTGCCAATTCGAAAGCATGGGAGCTCAAATATATAACAAGATCATTATAGAAGAAGAATTATGAATAACATACAAAAATTGCACCCGGTTTCCGAATGGGAAAAGAAAAGACCGACAAGCGTGTATTATCAACAGATATATTTTACAGATAAATCACATGAGGTCAAACTTGTAAAAGGTACGATCCAAATTATTAGGCGAGTAAGAAGTATGGGCGTGCCGGTCAATGAGACAGTTTCCAGAAAGGCACACTGGGACGGATACGGCTGTTGCTATGTAGGAACTCACAACAAGCGAAACCGTGATTATGATATTCCTTTTAATGACTGATTCACGATAGTCTTAAACTAACTGCAATGATAAGCGAGAATGTAATAGAACAGGTTCTTAACCGCTCCGACATCGTTGATGTCGTAAGCGGTTTCGTAACCCTCAAAAGAAAAGGACGGCTTTACGAAGCGTGCTGTCCTTTTCACCAAGAAAAAACGCCGTCCTTCAAGGTTGATCCCGCCCGTAACACATGGCATTGTTTCGGGGCTTGTTCGGAAGGTGGTAACGTGATCAAGTTCGTGATGAAACACGAAAGCCTTTCTTTCCCGGAAGCGGTCAAGTGGCTGGCCGCAAAATATGGCATTGCGGTAGAGGAAGAACAGCCGACTGAAGAACAACGGCTTAAAGCGCAAAAGCGGGAATCTCTTTTTATCGTTAACCAAAGGGTTGCCGAATATTATGCGGATAACATTCTGTCCTCTGCCGGCGATACCGCTCGTAAATATGCCGAAAGTCGCTGGGGTAAGGACCTTGTCCGAGATATGGGAATCGGCTTCGCTCTCGATGAATGGCAGGGGCTTATCAATTTCGCACAGTCGGCCGGATTGTCTACCGACTTACTGCTTGAACTTAGCATTATCAAAAAGAGTGATAAGGGGAAACTGTACGACGTTTACCGCAATAGAGTGATGATACCTATTCGGGACCGGTTTCATAGAGTGATAGGTTTTACCGCACGGGACATTTCCAATGTAGAGGGTACGGCAAAATACATGAATTCTGCCGAAAGCGATATCTACTCGAAGAGCAAATCGGTTTTCGGAATTGAAACGGCAATCAGAGAAGCCACCAGGCAAGACAAATTCAATCTTGTCGAGGGAGCTCCGGATGTGATCAGTATGCAGAAAGTCGGAATCTGCAACACCATTGCCTCACTCGGATCGGCGTGGACTGCACAACAATTCGAATCACTCAAACGATATGCGACAAAACTTTGTTTTCTTCCGGATGCAGACGAAATCAAGTCTGGAGAAAAATACGGTACCGGCATAAAAAAAGTAATGGTCAACGGACTGCTGGCCATTCGAAACGGTTTTTCAGTATCAGTTCGGGAGATTCCGCTTGGAAAAGGAAATAGTAAGCAAGACCCGGGATCATATATAACCGGGAAACCAATCTATAACGACCTGGAAGAAGAGGACTTTATTACCTGGTATGCCAAATACATCTTCGATGATTGCGAGACGACCGACGACAAGAGCAGGGCCATTAATACGATCTGTTCGATGGTGGCTACTCTCAAGGATGACGTCAAAGAAGAGATGTACGTTTCCAAGCTACAAGATATCTATAAGAACAAAGCTCTTTGGACTACGGCCATGAACCAGGCACGTAAAGAGATTCAAGCTAAAAAGGTATTGAACGACAGCAAAAAGATAGACCGCGACCTTTATTCGAAATATGGTTTTTTCGAAGACCGCAATGCTTATTACTCCATTACGGAGAAAGGCACGAATTTCCAATGGTCTAATTTTGTGATGATTCCGATGTTTCACATAAAGGACTCATTAAACCCCAAAAGATTGTACCGGATTAAGAACGTCAACAACCAGGAAGATATCATCGAAATGAAACAGGAAGACCTTGTTTCGCTTTCGAAATTCAAGCAAAAGGTTGAGGGGCTGGGAAATTATATTTGGTTGGCCACAGAGAGGGAAATGACCAAACTGAAGATGTTTCTGTATGAGCAGACGGAGACTGCCTTAGAAATAACACAGTTGGGATGGCAACGCAAAGGTTTCTTTGCTTATGGCAATGGCGCTTTTGATACGGACTGGCATCCGGTTGACGAATACGGTATCGTCAGATTAAAGTCCGGAAACTTTTATTTGCCGGCATCTTCCAAAATCTATCGCGAGGACGTAAAACTCTTCCAATTCGAACGTCGATTCGTACATTTGAATTATTCTGCGATATCGCTTGGCCAATATGCGGAAAAACTTATCGGAGTATTCGGAAACAACGCCAAAATCGGACTGTGCTTCTTACTTGCGACTCTCTTTAGGGATATCATCGTAGGTTATACGAAAAGCTTTCCCATTCTAAATCTATTCGGTCCGAAAGGTTCCGGTAAATCGGAGTTGGGACACTCGTTGATGTCTTTCTTCATCAGCGAAAACACACCGCCGAACATTCAGAACGCAACGATCGCAGCAATGGCCGACCTGGTTGCTCAATGTGCAAACGCTCTCGTACATATCGATGAATATAAGAACTCGATCGATATCGACAAACGGGAATTTTTAAAAGGCTTATGGGATGGTTCGGGACGTTCCCGCATGAACATGGATCGGGACAAGAAGAGAGAAATAACATCCGTCGATTGCGGAGTGATCTTGTCCGGGCAAGAAATGACAACAGTGGATATCGCTCTGTTTTCCCGATTGATTTACCTCACATTCAATAAAACGGAATTTTCCTCTTCCGAAAAACAACGGTTCAACGAATTGAAAGAATTACGTAAACTGGGGTTATCGCATTTGACTTTACAGTTGCTTCGACATCGGGCCAAAATGGAAGCGGACTATTACAACAATTACAAGCAATGTATGTCGGAACTCAACGAAGCGCTCCGGGGCGAACAGATTGAAGATCGTATACAGAGGAACTGGGTTATTCCATTAGCTACTTTTCGTACGCTGGAGAGTAGCCTTGACGTTCCCTTTTCTTATAAAGAGGTGTTTAACATCACTGTCGAGGGCATCAAGACGCAAAACAACGAATGCAAAAGCAATAATGAATTGGCCGGCTTTTGGAATATGGTTTCTTACCTATTGCAAAATGGTGAGATATACATAGATAGTGATTACCGTATAGATTATATGGATAAACTGAAGACGAACATTACTCGCGATCAAATGGAATTCAAAAGACCGAAGCCGATTCTAAGAATGCGAAAGAACAGAATCTTTATGTTATATAAGAAATCGGCCAAACAAGTCGGCGATACGGTTTTACCCACCGAATCACTCAAATTCTATCTTGAAAATTCTAAAGAATATCTCGGCACCATGAATTCAGTAAGGTTCAAGAACATCCAAAAAGGTATCGAAGTTCAAAAGGAAGTACCGGCATACATGGGAACACCAGGTGCAAACTTTCAAAAGACTTCCCAAAACGACCAAGCAATGTGCTTCGATTACGAACTCATAGAGGAACATTACAATATCAATCTCGAAATAGATACTCCTTATTCCGAAAAGGAAAGAAAGGATCGTGAAGAGGGAGAAATAATTAATATCGATCCTCAAACTAACTTGCCATTTTAGCTTGAGGCGCTTATCTTGTAGAAGGAATGCCGACACTGTGAAGTGCCGGCATTTTTATTTTTACCAAACCAAAACCGCTCTCACATTTTCGGGTGATTTATTCTTCTACACTTTCTACAACTTCTACATTATTATATATCAATGTTTTAAGTATAAAAAGTATCTTCTATAAGCTTCTACAAATTTCTACAAATGTAGAGAATAAGAAGAAACTTCTACAAATAGCTACTATTTCTACACTTTTTCTACAAAAAACCCATTTGAATAATTAAGCCAAATCATTGATAATAAGATATATAAATCATTTGTAGAAAGTGTAGAAGCTGTAGAAGGCAAAATACATGTCTCACAAATCAAAAAAATGTAATTGATTTTGCCCCTATTTTCAGTTATATATACTATATTTGTATCAAAATCAATTATATATGAATAGTTTTGTTATCTATGTAAAACTAGAGAAGTATTTGTCTCAATGGTTGACCAATGCGTTAGGCTCTCCGGTACGCTTTCCTGCACAAAGCAATGAGAATGCAGTCATCAGACGCTTTCTTCAGAAACTGCCTAAGGATAAAGCCCCTATTATGGCCTCTGAAGAACTGACACCGATCTTTATTCCAGACTCCAAAGCCAAAGACCCACGGTTATTCAATTACTTTGGGCCTCGTGCACAAGAAGCACTGACCGAAGCGATCGAAGATTTGTTTCGGCGTAATCTCTGGGCAGAACTTGGCGATCTACTTGACGGAACGGTTGGCCTTAACAAGACGATTGCTGCCTGGTGCGAAATGCACGGCATCGATGATGACTATTCGGAGACAGTACGCCAAAAATTCTATCGAATTCGTAAGGCTTATACGCAGAAAGGTATCTTTTTAAATTCTTTAACAAGAAAAAGAGAGGATAAGGAAGCCGATTTTAAACAGACTCGAACAAACCCGAACAGCTATGCACAATTCAGTTAAGTTTATCACCAAATTAGAGGTGATCGATTCGTATAATATCTTATCGTTCGATAAGATTGATTCTAATACCGTTCATATCGAAACGGCTAAGAATTTTGAGAAAATAGATACCGTCGGATTGATCCAGGTGGAGACCAGCGAAAAAATAGAGAATAAAATATGTATAGGTACGACTAAAATAACAGCCACCATTTGCTCGGACATAAACATAGGAAATAGAAAACTCGTATTCCGGTTGACTTCTGCCGACGGTACCGTATCTTTAGTCGGTTCCAATGAACGACCATACCCGACTGTAACAAAGTCGGATAACAAACCTTCTTCTATCGGTACCGCCATCAAAAAAACACTGAATATCACCTATACAAATACGAATTCGACGGAATTAGCTTTGATTTAGGTCTTTTTGTGACTGATTTTTAGCAAGTATTATTGCATAAAAATCAATCACAGATGAATTACAATCTTATTATTGACGACATGATCGGAGGTTGGGGCTACTCGAAACAGTATGTCCGTGACCAGTTGGCAGATTGCAAGGGTAAGCCTGTCAATGTTCTTATTTCTTCTCTCGGCGGAGCGGTCGACCATGCGCTCGATATTCGTCAACAGTTTATTGACCATGGCAACGTGACCGTTTATCTCAACGGCTTCGTTGCTTCAGCTGCAACCATCATATCGATGGGTGCAAAAACCGTTAAGGCTTCGAAATACTCGATGTATCTCGTGCACAAGTGCTCTAACTGGATTACCGAGTGGGGGACCTACAATGCCGACCAGATACAGGAGCTTATCGATAAGCTCAAGAAAAACAAACTGGATAACGACAAGGTAGACCTTATCATCGCGAATATGTATGCTGACAAATGCAAGAAGAATGTCAGCGATATCCTCGAGATTTTAAAATCGGCCAACTGGATGACGGCGGAAGAAGCTAAGACTTTAGGTTTCATTGACGAGATCGTCGAAGATGAAGATGAAATCAAGGTAGATGCCGTACGCTTGAATAGGCTTTGTTGCTCCATGGGGTATCCTGCCATTCCACATAAGGATAATGGCGAAAATAATCAGTCAGAAAATCTTTTCAATAAGATCATCAATAAGATCGACAGTCTTGTTCACAAAAAAGAGGAACAGACTACCGACCAAAACAACTGTTCCAAAACAATGAATAAAAATTACGTTAAAGTCAACACCATTCTGAATGTAGAGGGCGTGGAGGTTGATAAAGAGGGTAAGGTAATGCTTACCGAAGCGCAGATTAAAGCTCTCAATGATCGCATCGATGCACTCGAAGCGGACGCCAAGACAAAGGATGATGACATCGCGGCCAAGCAGACGGAAATCGATAATCTGAAAAAAGGACCGGGCGCCGATACGCATACCGTAGAAGGTAACGAAGATGACGACGGTACGGATGGTGACGAAGGCGGAAAAGCCGAAAAGATCGATGCCAAATCAATGTATAACCAAGTCAAAAACTTTATTTAAGATGCCAAATTTTTCTGTAAACATTAACAGCGACGATCTCGCGAAAACCGCGAAAAAGTATCGCAAAGACTTTTTAATGATGCCGGTCATGGCATTATCAAGAAGTTTGCAATATATGAGTCTCAGACCAGGTATCCGTTACAGTGAAACGGTCGGCGAATTATCGGGAGACATACAATTCGGGCCATATTCGGAAACAAGGGAGGATAACAGCGAAGTCGTTGTTAATCCGAGAACGCTATACACGTTCTTCGGCTCGGTAGTGCGCAATTTCTCTCCCAACAAGATTTATCAATCCATGTGGGGCAGTGACATCACCAAAGGTGAAGGGCTCAAAGGTACCGAAATCACTCGTATGGTCGTCGCTTATCTGTCGGCTCAACTTGGTAAGAACCTTAACAATGTCTTGTTTACGGCTATCCGTAACGACAAAGGTGAGAATTCTACCGACCTGTTCGACGGTTTCGATACGATCGCGGCTAAAGAATTGGCTGCTAGTAAACTTTCAGCAGCTCTCGGTAATCTTATCACCATCGCAAAGATAGATAAGACAAATGCGGTAGACACCTTGAAGGCTATTTGCCAGGCTGCCGATGATATGCTTGCTGAAGAGGAGAGTCTGGAGCTTATCGTTCCGCGGCACGTGTTCTATGACTATTGCGAGGATTACAAATCGACATCCGCTTCCGTTCCTTACAATAAGGAATATGAGAAATATTATGTGGAAGGCTTCGATAACGTTTCTATTGTTCCGATGTCGAATAAGAAAAATTCGCCATTTATCCAGTTGACCACTAAAAAGAACCTTCTCGTCGGTGTCAACCAAACCGGTGAAGAGGAAAACATCGAAGTCGCTCGATTCAAAGCCTTCGTACTTCAGTTTATCGCAACGATGTTCTTCGGGTGCGAATACGAATCCATCTCCAAAGAGAGAATTTTATTTGCCACAATCGACGGGAAAACCGCCCTCTAAAATCATAACTTATGGCTGAATCTACACCAACTAAAAGCGCCTGCGCATCAATCGGCATCTACAACAGTGCCGACTGGTGTTCAGGACAAACCACTCTGCCAGGCGTTCGCCGCAGGGTGTACTTTATTCCCAAAGGGGATATTGTAACATGGCCGAAGCTGCCTGTCATAGCAGGTGCCAAGACAATGGAAGAAATCGCTTCTTACGTCGGCAACTTCGTACTGGCCGCCGACAAGAAATGGCTGCATATCGACGTGCTCGATACCAAGTCGAATGTCGAATCCGATTCGCAGGGTGACAAACCTTCACGTACGTTCCTAAACAAACTGACATTGAAACATGCCGGCAAAGACGAAGCCGCTACGGGATTCTGCCGCCAGGCTAACAGCGACGAGCTGATCTATCTCGTTCAGCAACGTAACGGCAAGTTCCGCGTCGTAGGCTCCGAAGCTTTTGACACCGATACTAAGCCCACACAGAAGTCGGGTGAAGGCACTACCGGTGAATCGGGTACGGACCTTGCTGTCGAAGCGACAGACGTATGCCCCGCTCCTTTCTATCCAGGTAAAATCGAAACTGAAAGCGGCGACATTTCCGGTGTTGACGGTTCGGCATGGGTAGAGAAAACCGGATCATAATTTCTTCATGGTATATTAATTTATTAGTAAAATGGTTGGGGGACGGCACAAAGCATGCGCTGTCCCTCTTCGCTTAAAATAAAATGTTATGGATAATCAATTGACTGAACAGATAAAGGCTTATCTTGATGCTAAGCCCGAAGATAGAAACATTCTCCAGGGTGCCGAAATGGTGCTTAAACTCAATCGCAATAAGATTTTGTATCAGAACATTGTGATGAAACCGCAAAAATTCGCAGACAAAGTCGTTTATGAATTGAATAAGTTCTATGCCATGCGCATGGAACAAAAGACGCTGGAGGATGTTGTACAGATGGACGCCACGGTTATTCCTTCGGCTGCCGATATTATATCGGAGCATGAAAACATTGCCGAAGGAACGGTCATTTCCACAGATGATGACAAACCGCAAACGGGCACGGTCGCCAACGGACGTCGCGCCGATCACAACGAACTGCCAGACGAGATCAAAGCGTTATGGGACAAAAACGGCGATATCTATTTCAAAATCAAAGAAACTTTTGAAGAGCTGAAGAAGATGAACGCCGCACCGGCTTGCGACCGTTTTGAGAGACTCAATATTCTTTCGGAACTCGATAAGTCATACCGTTCGAATTTTGCAGCATACGACAGCTTCAAAACAGATGAACAAAACTTCGACGAAATTCCTGCGGGTGATATTGATCCCGCCGACATTGTCAAAAAGGTCAATGCCGCACGCACGTATCTTTCAAAAAATAAATCGAAATTGGCAGAACTGAAGGACTCCGATCCCGATGGTTATGCAAAACTGCTCGCTAAGGTCCAAGAGAAATACGACTACCTCGTTCATTCGAATAACAATGTAGAACAAAGCCAGACCGATGAACTCGCCGCTCTGGGTGTTGTTACCGTTTCTACGGTTTCTTCTCCTGCCGATTCCGAAGCTGCCGTTCCGACTTCGGGTCAGGAAGAAGCCGCTCCGGAAATTACTGCGGAAAATGAACAAGCTAATTGATGAAGTATTGCGCCCGCTCTCGGATGCGCCTTTGCAGGCCTATCTTAACGAGCGGGTACAACTTTATGATATTATCGAAAAGATTCTTCTTGAAGTCGGAAAGGCGGATATTTACATATCGACGTTCTCGACTTCAGAGGAATTCCTTCGACGAATATTCAAACTAAGGACTGCCGGACTGATAAAGTCGGCCACGCTGCTTACCGACCTTAAAGCTTCACGTAAGACATTGAACCTTTATCAGTTCATTAGCAATGTGTTCGACTGGGTATATCTTTCCGAAAATCATTCCAAAGTTATTCTTATTGAAAATGCACATTGGTTTGTCTCTATCTGTACTTCACAGAATCAAACCAGGGGCAACCGCTACGAAAGCGGCATGATATCCACTGACCACGCCTTATACGTAGGTCTTTATAATCAGTTCACCAGTATTATTCACAATAAAGCTATTTCGATTAATGACCTTCTCCGATGAAATGCTCAAACAGGTCGGCGATCTATCTGCCTCGCTGACGCCCATCTCTGAAATGGCGGTACTTCTCGACACAGATGTCGAAGCTCTTCGCGTTGCAATCAGAGACAAATCGACAACAGTATCGAAGGCGTACTATCGCGCAAAAGCTGAAACGAAGCTCAAACTCCGGAGACAGGAGATTGAGCTTGCCGGCGTCGGTTCTCCGCTAGCCGTTCAGCTGAGTAAGGAATATGTGCTTGAGATGGACTCAGACGAAGACATATAGCCATGCCGGTACCAGCAACGATAGATGTATGCCGAAATTATCTCTTCGCCGACAGCGATAAGATGAAAGCTGAAGGTGTCCCGACGGTGATTCAAGAACGCTTGATTCGCCTTCGGGACATGTATAACTATTGGCTCCAATTTCCTCGCAAGAAAGATATGGAGATTGTGGACGAACTCGGCCGCAGATACGAAATATCCAAATCGACTTGCTACGAAGATGTCCGCATTATCAAACAGCTGCTCGGAGACTTTAATCAATCGACGAAAGAATATCATCGGTTGAAGTTTTTACAAATGATCGAAGAAACTTTCGACGTCGCCAGGCGTGTCAAGGACGCTCGAGCTATGGCTGCCGCATCGAACTATTACGGCAAGTATAACAAGCTTGATAAGGAGGAAGCCGAAGACAAGGGTTATGATAAGATCGTCGTCCAACCTTTCGAGCCGACCGATGATCCGACAGTCATCGGCATCAAACCTATTCCTAATCTCCGGAATAAGATTAAATCAAAGATTGAACAATATTGGAGTGACGATATTGAAGACGTGGAATTCGAGGAGATTGAATTCGATGAAGAAAAACTATTCAAACAAGGGGGACATCCGGATGAAACAGTATCTCAATGATCCGCAACAAGAAGTAATGTTCACCGGCGCCAAAGACACCGTCGTCGTCGGTGGACGTGGTATAGGCAAAGGCCCTATCCATGCGATGTGGAATTTACGGAACATGCAGCGCATGCCCGGTAGTATCACCGGTATTGTCGGTGCCAACGGCAAACGTGTTCTGACCAACACGTTGCCGTCCATGCTTATACACTGGGAGAACTGGGGCTTTCGGCGCGATCTTCATTGGTGTGTCGGTCACCGCCCGCCCAAGTCTTTCGGTTGGGGCGAGCCGTTGTTCGAACCCGAGAACTACGATAATATCATTTCTTTCTATAACGGGTCCATCGGTTATATCATCAGCCAGGACAGAAGCGGTACGTCCAACTCACACAGCTATGACGCACTCGATATCGATGAAGCCAAGTTTATTGACTTCGAACAGTTGAAAGACGAAACGCTGCCTGCCAATCGAGGCAATAAGCAGCACTTCGGCCAACATTACTTTCACCATGGTATGTTGATTACTTCCGATATGCCGGTAACGAAGAAAGGCAGCTGGTTCCTCGAGTATGAAAAGAAATGTGATCCCGAACTTATATCCACCATTCAAGGTATCATTTTTGAGATATGGAAATCCAAGAAACGTATCAACGAATTACGGACTTCCGGCAAGCCGGTACCCGATTATATGCGCTCCTATCTTCGAACGCTGAGTCGTGACCTCTGTCGGTTGCGCTCCGTTGCCGTGTTCTATAAGGAGTATTCGAGTATCTGGAATATGCAGGTACTTGGCGAGAAATATATCAGTGACATGAAGCGGGACCTTCCGCCGCTAACCTTTCAAACGGCTATTCTTTGCAAACGTATAGGCATCACACGCGACGGGTTCTATTCGTCCATGCGCCCGCATCACAAATACCAGGCGACGAACTTCTCATATCTCGACAGTCTCGAGTATAAGTTCGATAAACTTCAGGATGATTGTAGCCTTGCCGATGCCGATGTGGACAGCTCCGCTCCTATCTGTGTGGCTTTCGACTTCAACGCCAATATCAATTGGCTCGTTGCAGGCCAACCGCAAGACGGTAAGCTGCGCATCTTGAAATCTTTCTTTGTGAAGTATGAACGCAAACTGCCCGAAGTAATAGCGGACTTCTGCAAATACTATCGTCATCAGAAACGCCGTAAGGTTGTGGTTTATTACGATAGTACGGCACTCGGCAGCAACTATGCCGTCAATACGCAAGACTTTGCCTGGGTTATCGAACATGAGTTTAAGAAACAGGGATGGGATGTGAAGATGGTCTACATTGGTAAGCCGATGGCACACATGGAGAAGTATTTGCTTATCAATCGAATGTTTGCAGGTCAATGTACGTTGGTTCCTTACTTCAATGAGCAGAACAACGAAGATTTGCTTATCTCCATTCAGACCGCAGGCGTATACAATGGTGGCAAGGATAAGCGGGGCGAGAAGTTGGCAGAGACTGAAGACGATAAGCTCGAGAGCAGAACGGACGGCTCCGATGCTTTCGATACGCTTTGTATTGGGTGTGAGAAATTCCCGCAGTATCATTTCAACCTGTTCGTTACCTCTTCCATGTAGGTTATTGCATCTTTCATTTTCTCATTACCGCACTTCCGATGATCGGGGGTGCGGTCTTTTTTTTTGGTCGCACGTTTGGGGTTTACCATGCGAATGTTAACACCTTTAACATATTCCGCATCGTTTTGAGGCGGTAATGAGATTTCTTGCATAGGGCGGTGGGGGCTCTGCTCCCTGACAAGCGCAAAATTTGCGCTTTTTTATTTTGTTAGTAGGTTGATATTTAGCACTTTAAGTTTTTGAGCGTCGGAATTTTGAAATTTTCTTGTGTATTTCGAGGTTGTTTTAAGCATTAATAGGCTCTTTCATAACCGTTTGAGCGCATCAAAAAAACACACACCACTCATCCTTTGCGAATAGTATAGCTCCTTTTTTAAAAAAAAAATTCCGCTTCGCGCGATGGCTTGAAGCGGATTGTTTTTAGCCCTGATTAAAAAGTATTAAAACGAATACTTTTTTTCTCCAAAAGGTTGCATATAAGTATTAAAAGTAATACCTTTGTTGCGTCAAACGATAACAATACAATGAAAGTTTATAAGGTAAAGGAAGTAATTAAGATGCTAGAAGCCGACGGATGGGTTAATAACTATACCAAAGGCGACCATCGACAATTCACGCATCCGTCTAAAAAAGGGAAAGTTACCGTTAGAGGTAAACTAAGTGAAGAATTGAATCAATTTTTATTAAACAGTATTTGGAAACAAGCAGGATGGAAATAACTATTCTGTATAAAAAAATAAATTATGGAAACAATAAAGGTATATATTGATTGGATCGATAAAAATTTCGGGGCTACGTTAGAAGATAAAGTTCCTGGAGCTGTCGTGGTTACGGACAAAACTTTTGAAGGCATTAAAAATGCAATTGCGTCGACTCTTTCTTTCCATATTGAAGGTATGATGAAAGATAAAGAAGAAGTCCCTTCTTGGCTCGTCAATGGCGAATACGTTTTCGAATATATCCTTACGACCGCCGCTCTACTCCATCGCAGTGAGGAATATACTTCACTCGCTGCCATCTCCCGCGTTAGTGGTATCAATGAACAATTGTTAAGCCATTACGCTACGGGACTTAAAAAGCCTAGAGAAAAGCAACGCGAACGTATTATAACAGGATTGCATAAAATAGGTGAGGAATTTTTAAGCGTTGTGTAGTTATCGTTTGACAACATAAAGACACAATGTACGGCTGCCTTCCGCATATTTCACCTCTTCGGAGTTTGATCTAATATTTTGCTACACGGAACGACAGCCGTTTTTCTGTTTATTTTAGTTTTTAGCTCCAAATTAAAATAGTGATTTACGTTATTTTAATTTGGAGCTAAAAATTAAAATAAGGGTGGAACAATAAGAATATAAACGTCTTTTTATAAACACTATCCTTTTCTTTCCTTTGAACAAAAAAGGAAATGATAGTAGTTACTAAAGACGTTGCCGATTACAATTTCTCTTCCGGTCTGCATGAGATTGCATTTACGACGAATCAATCTTATGCCAAGTTCTCGCTACTTTGCGGAACGACTTCTATTCTTTCGGAAAAATACACTCCTGCAGGTGATGGGAGCATTGAAATTCTCGAGATAGACCGGCTCATTGAACCATATCTTCGCAGTACTCTCATTGAATCGTTTTCATACACCATAGACGACGGAGATAAAAGTATAAGCCGAAGCTTCAAAGTGCAATATGCCGCTGCCGAATGTTTCTACTCGGCAGCCGATTTCAACGAAATGTATTTCCTCTCGACATTACTTGGCGACAGGTTGACCTCGCCAGGCTACCAAGAAGCACTTCATCTCATTTTAGTAAAGGCTACCGATGCCTTTGTAGACTGTTCCTATTGGGATGGTTCGACCATCAAATCGAAACGGGTCTCACTCGGTTCGTTATCGACGCTGAACAGCATCGTAACGCTTGATGTCTCACCCGACCAATTCAAAGATGAAACGATCGGGAAGTTGTTGCGCTATGCTGTTGTCGTTGGGAAGCGGGAACAAACTTACATTCTAACCGAAACGAAAGATGCCGCTCCGATACTGCTTTTTACAAATTCATTCGGATGCCAAGAATTTCTTTATTGTGTGGGAACAGTCAATCTCGAGCCCGAATTTACCCGTTCTACAGCTTATGAAAAGGGGTTGTTACGCAACTACGATATTGTCGAAAATCGGGTATTCAAAGCGAATACCGGTCCGCTATCTCCTGGAATGGCGAGTTGGACCGAAGATTTATTTCGTTCCAAAGAGATTTATTTAGTGGTCGGCGGTCTGCCGGGCAAAGAAATCACTATCACACAGTCGACGTCGAAACGAAACAACGATCTCGACGACTTGCCTTCTTTTACGTTCGAATACCGATATGCACAACGCAATCACAATATTTTAGAGATTCCACGTGCCGGACGTGTATTCGATTTCACTTACGATAATACTTTTGAATGATGGCTAAAAAATTGGTAATACACAAAAAGGATGCCCTGCGGATGCTCGAGACAGGACAACCGTGCGACCTCAAGGTCTGGAAATTGTCAACGGGCGATATCATCGAATACAAGGGAGTGCGCTGTGCCGGCTCCCATTGGCGGGGCGGTACTCACAAAATAGCAGTTCCTAGGTCTACCCTGCTACGGGAGTTTCGGGATATAACACTTTTTGAAATTAACGGTTTAGAAATATTCTTATGAGCAAAAAAGAGTTTAATAATAAGGGAACTTTGAATGAAGGGATGATGCCGAGCGAAATATTTTCAATCGGCACCGATAATGTCACGGCCGAAATGATCGCCGTTGAATCAAGTGCCGAAATTTTCGATGAAGATGCCGAAGAGATTCAATCGGTATCGATTCCGGGCAATCACCATTGGCGGTACATTCCTTTTGGATCGGACAATCAACTGCCGTTCGAAATTATCCGCCTTATCGGTATTGACGAGGTGATGTCGCAAAACAAACTGTTCAATGTATTGACTTGTTTCGGGACAGGCCCCAAATACATGGATGCCAAATCGGGACAACAGACCAAAGACAAAGACATTCGCCGCTGGACGCTGCAAAACAACCTAGCGGCTTTCATGCTCGAGCAAGCCACAGACATGAAATACTTTTTCTTCTGTGTCTCGGTCATTATCTTATCTCGGGACGGATCGCAGATTGTCACGCTCCGACATAAGGAGGCTTGTTATTGCAGATTTGAGAGAGCAAACGAGAAAGGCAAAATCGAACATGTGTTTTATGCCAACTGGCGTAAATCTTTTGTTCGTGAAGAGGATATCGAATCGATCCGGTTGCTTGACGAACATGATCCGCTCGGTGATCTCGAGATCCTGATGGGACGGGCCCCGGGTATGGACGGAAAGAAAAGGATCAGAACTTCGGAACGGAAATTCGCCGTTCTCGTCCGTTTTCCAACTCCGGGTTGTCAATACTATCCTGTCCCCTATTATACGGCGATCTTTCGGGGAGATTGGTTCGATATCAAGCGTATGATCGGAATAGGTAAGAAATCGAAGCTGAAGAATCACGCTTCGGTGAAATACCAGGTCGAAGTACACAAAGATTATTGGATGAATCTTTGCGAGCAGGAACATATTACCGATCCGGTTCAACAACTCGAGCGTATCAACAAGGAAAAAAAGAATATCAAAGATTTTGTTTCTGGTATCGAGAATAGCGGCAAGGTTTGGATAACCGGGTATTATATCGATCCTAACGGCAAAGAGGTACGTATGGTTCGTGTTAATCAGATCGATACGACAAAAGAAGGTGGCGACTGGTCAGAGGATATTCAAGAGGCTTCTAACATTACTTGTTATGGCGACAACATTCATCCGAATCTTGTCGGTGCCACTCCGGGTAAATCACAGTCGAACAATAGCGGTAGCGACAAACGCGAACTATTCACGTTGAAACAATCGCTCGAGATCGCTTTTCATGAACTCATGTATGCGCCGCATAATGTGGTAATCTATTATAACGGTTGGGAAGAAAAGGTATATCCTGATGTTCCGATCATCAAGTTAACCACACTTGATGAAAACACAGATGCGAAGCAAGTGAGCGTTAAATCGGGTAATAACAATAACAACAACGACGATGAAAATAACGATTGACAAAGACTTCTTTGAAAAAACGATTTTGACGGCGACATCCGCTACGGCTGATGTGTTCGATTCGCTTTGTGATCAAATCGAAACGGCTGCACTGGATGCTGTTATATTCTTTTTCCCGGTAGAAACAAAAGCCGAGAATTTGAATGAAGAGCTTTTAAAAGAGGTGAAACGGTATATTTGCTTCAAGACGTTTTACAATGGAATCCCTCTTCTCGACCTGGTGCTCACTCCCACCGGTTTCGGTGTCGTGAGCAATCAGAATTTAGCTCCGGCTTCACGTGATCGTGTCGATTCTTTGCGCCGTCTCGTCGGCAATTGCCGTGACGAATCGGTTGACAGAGTACTTGAAATGCTCCCTTCACTAAAAGATTGGGGAGATACGATCGTGGCTCGATTCCGAATCGGATCGCTCTTCTATACCGCTCATCAGTTGAGAGACTATGCAGGCAAGCCTGAAGCTTTACGCTCCGATCTTCATCAATTGGGCCCGGCCATCGCCGAAGCGGAAGAGATTATACAATCGCATATTTCTAAGGAACTTTTCAAGTCGCTTCTTGAAAAAATCAGGAAGAACACTTTGGCTGATGACGAGATCATCGTCCTGCATGCGCTCCGCCGTGCAGTCGGTTTCTTCATCAACGATAAGCTCCCCGCTTTCCGTCGGGAAATAGACGATGTTGTGAATGTCATAGAAGATAATCCAGATAAGTTTCCCACTTACAAAGATAGTACGGCATATAAAGTAAAACACTTTGAACATTACCAAAATGATAAAGACGATACCACCTACTTTTTCGGCTAAAAAATTAGAGTTTCATATTCCGGACTGTTGGGAGAAACTCACACAGCAGCAGCTCCGCTATGTCTGTTATGCACTTGCCAATTATGAAGGACAGAGTGCGAAAGTCTATATTCTCGTTCGCTTGCTCGGACTCGAGGTGCAATACGAGACTGAAAAAGGCTGGTACTGCAAAACGAAACTTGCCAGCGGTGACCGCATTTCGTTCACGCTACCGACGTGGCAGATTATGTCGTTCCTCAAAGTCGTAGATTTTGTTGATGTACCGGCGCATGTACCTGTTTGTTTGTTCCGCATCGGTAAATTGACGGCTGTCGATCCGTTGTTTCATGGTGTTTCTTTTTCCGAGTACCTGCAAATAGAGAACCTTTTTCAAGGGTATTTATTTCAGCATGATGATGAGTTTTTGGTTAGAATGGCTCTTCTTATGTATGCCGATAAGTGGGGCAGACACCCGTCTTCACATAAGTTCAAAAAGGAAGAACTTGTTTCTATCTTCCAATGGTACTACTCACTGAAAACTCGATTTTCCAAAGAGTTCACACATTTCTTTGAACGCATTGACGAGGACAGCGAGCAAAACGAAGAGGTACCGAATATGATCGAGATTATGAATAATGAAATCAGGGCGCTCACAGGTGGCGATATCACCAAAGAAAATACGGTTCTTGCGATGGATTGCTGGCGGGCACTTACAGAACTGAATGAGAAAGCCCGCGAAGCAAAAGAATTAAAGAAAAAATATGGACGCAAATAATCTGTTTGATGCCATCGGTTATTTCCATAACCTTTGTGCTAAGAATAAACTGGCAAAAAAAAATAACTTCTTTGCCTGCACTTGTGGAGGTATCAATTCGCTGGACGAACTTCTTGGCAACTTCACCACGCAAAGCGCTTTCTTTGCTGTTGATGACACGAACGACGGCGTTACGAGACGCAATTCAGGCGGATTCTTCAAGCATCGTACTTTTACCGTCTTTCTGCTGAAGAGGTATAAGTTTGGTGATATGGCCGACCGTCAAAAAACGCTGGATATTTGCCGCCAACTCTTCAGGCAAATTCACTCACGGTTACTTGTCGATGCCGACGACGAAAACAATGAACTCACTTATCTCAACACTGATAATGTCATGTCTCGTGAGATTAGCGAATATTTTCTGAACGGCTGTACAGGGCTTTACTTTATGATTGATGTTTCCGAACCGGTAGACTTGCAATATAATGCGGACGAATGGGAATGACCGGATAAAAGCTTCGGCTGAAGATAGGGAGAAATACATCAAGGCATGGCAAGAAATGATGATAACCATTTGGCATGAAAAGATTACACGCCTTCACGTACTTGATACGACACACCTATTCTCAGGCATTAACGGTGCGGTCATCGGTAGCGGTGGCAGTGTCCAAACCATCATGCACAAATTTCTGGAGTACGGCATTTACCAGGATTGCGGTACCGGACGAGGTTATAAAAAAGGCAACGGGGGAAATCTCGAATTTCTCGATCCACTAAACGGCAGAGATGCTCGAGTAGGTAAACACCGCCAGGCGTCCGGAAAAGAAACAAGATATGGCGATCACCGTAAACCACGTGAATGGTTTTCACGTTCCTATTTCGCTTCCGTCATGGTACTCAAAGAACAAATAGCCTATATGTACGCCGAAGAATTTACCGGAATCGTCATCGACGCAATTTCTTCAGCAGATACCAAAAAGAGTACTTCGATGCGTTCCTATCTGTGGGGGCATCACGGGCGGCGTCATTAGCTGTCTTTTTATACGAAAAGCTTCCTTTGTTCCTTTGGTAAAATTTATAATTTATGGCCGATATTAAAGACGATTTACGCAAAAGAGCGACTGAAGTTAGAGACGAACGAAAAGCAGGGGCTAATACTGCTTTTCGTCTCGGCTCGTTATTATTGGCTATTATTGACGACAGAGTAGATATCGATGATTTAAGTCGGAATTTTCTAAGTCGTACATCCGATGATACGGCATCGGGTATTATCGATTTTATCAAAGGGCTGAAGATAGCAGGCAAATCATTATCCGATATCATCCTTTCGACGGATGAAGCCAGTGATAGCGACATGAAAGATTCTTCCATCTTGTCGGCATTGAAAGCGGCGGGCATGTTTTTACGGAAGGATAAGGAGGATTCAACCGAATTTCTTGTGAAACTACTGGGCGGTATCGTTACGACATTTCTGAAGTCTGACAATTTTGAATCGGGTCAATTCGGTTCTGGGTTTGGCGTTTACAAAAAAGCGGACGGCAAGTCATATATGGAAGTCGACGAGCTGCTGGTGAGAGTGAAAGCGATCTTTAGCGAACTTGAAATTCGGAAGCTATCGTACGTTGGTGGTAACATTATCTTCTCGAGTGCGGGTTCGAAGATTGTTCGCGTAGAAGAAACTTCCGACACTTATCGTTGCTATTTCATGGCTGATGACGGAACGACGGCCACAACAAACGGTTTTGCTGTTGGCGACCAAGCACGCTGTCAGACTTTCAACATCAAGGCGGGCAAATATACAGGTGTAGCGAATAAGTATTATTGGCGGCTCGTTACGGCTGTAGGGGACGATTATATTGAACTTTCAAAGACAGACTGTGACGGAACGGATATACCTACTGCTGGAGATTCTATCGTCCAAATGGGCAACAGAACGAATACCGCCAGACAGAATCTGATCGAGATAGTCGTTACCGGTGACGATGCTCCGGCATTCATCGAATATGCGGGCGTGAATGCCTATTCGTTAGAGGGTAAAAGGAAAACGGTGCTTTCTCCCAAAGGAGATGAATTCGTTGCCAAATCATTCAAAATATTGGTGAATGATGGTGCCGTACGTATCCCTGCTGATTCTGGCGAATGGATTAAAGGCACTCCATGTTCATATTATAATCGCGTATCACACAATGGGTCTTTGTGGCTCTGTATTATTCCTGAAGGAAAAACAACGACCGACGAGCCGATGGAAGGTTCGACCTCTTGGCAAAAACAAGTATCCAAAGGCAACGATGGGACTGACGGCAAAGACGGTAATGATGGTGCAACTGGCCCACAAGGTGAAAAGGGAGATAAAGGAGATACAGGTAGTACAGGAGCTAAAGGTGACAAGGGCGATACCGGCGCACAAGGCATACAAGGGTTACAAGGTTTGCAAGGCGAAAAAGGTGATCAAGGTATCCCGGGTGTTAAGGGAGATACTGGAGCGCAAGGCTCTAAAGGGGATGCCGGGCAAACGTCTTACTTCCATATCAAATACAGCGATTACGCCGACGGCACTAACATGAATGAGAATGGCGGTGCATACATCGGCACATACGTCGATTTCACACAAGCTGATTCTGCCGATAAAACAAATTACACCTGGGTACTTGTTAAAGGTGCACAAGGGACAAAGGGTGATCAAGGCATTGCGGGGTCAAACGGCGCGAACGGTCAGACGTCTTATCTGCATATAGCCTATGCCGATAGTGCGGATGGCAAAACGAATTTCAATCAAGATTCTGGTGCATACATCGGTCAATACGTAGATTTCACGCAAACCGACTCTGCCGATTATACAAAATACAATTGGACGCTTATCAAGGGAGCTAAGGGTGATAAAGGGGATACCGGCGCACAAGGCATACAAGGATTACAAGGTATACAGGGTGACAAGGGAGAGCAAGGTATTCCAGGCACAAAAGGAGACAAAGGAGATGCCGGGCAAACGTCTTACTTCCATGTCAAGTACAGCGATTACGCCGACGGTACCAATATGAATGAAAATGGCGGCGCATACATCGGTACATACGTCGACTTCACGCCCGCCGATTCTGCCGACAAGACAAAATACACCTGGGTACTCGTTAAAGGTGCACAAGGCACAAAGGGTGATCAAGGTATTGCGGGTGCAAACGGCGCGAATGGGCAGACGTCTTACCTGCATATAGCCTATGCCGATAGTGCAGACGGTAAGACGAACTTCAACCAAGATTCAGGAGCCTACATCGGTCAATACGTAGATTTCACGCAAACAGATTCTTCCGATTATACAAAATACAATTGGACACTTATTAAGGGAGCTAAGGGTGATACTGGCGCGACCGGTGCACAAGGTATACAAGGATTGCAAGGTATACAGGGTAACAAAGGTGATCAAGGCATTCCTGGCACAAAAGGAGACAAAGGAGATACCGGGCAGACTTCATACTTTCATGTCAAATACAGCGATTACGCCGACGGTACCAATATGAATGAAAATGGTGGTGCATACATCGGCACATACGTCGACTTCACATCAGCCGATTCTGCCGACAAAACAAAATACACCTGGGTACTCGTCAAAGGTGCACAAGGGACAAAGGGAGAGCAAGGTATTGCGGGGTCAAACGGCGCGAATGGGCAGACGTCTTACCTGCATATAGCCTATGCCGATAGTGCGGACGGTAAAACGAACTTCAACCAAGATTCTGGCACATACATCGGCCAATACGTGGATTTCACGCAAACCGACTCTTCCGATTATACGAAATACAATTGGACGCTTATCAAAGGAGCTAAGGGCGACACTGGAGCGCAAGGGAATAAAGGCGATACAGGCGCAAAGGGTGATACCGGTGCGACTGGAGAAAAAGGAGCTCAAGGAGTTCAAGGAGAGAAGGGAGATAAAGGAACAGCCGGAAATGACGGCTATTCCTGTTCCCTCACGTCCTATTCGACGATGTTGAACTCGGATTCGAACGGTGTGATAGGAAGTCTTGCAGCTGCCGTAACGGTCGTAAAACTCTACCAAGGTTCTACGGCTGTTACGCCTGTCATTTCAATTGATTCCGCTTCCAATTGCTCTGCCAGCACTTCGGGACTTAATGTGTCCATTGCGTCCGTACCGAATAATACCAAATCGGGATACGTCGATATAAAGATTGTCTATGGTAGTTTTGTCAAGATAGAGCGGTATACGTTTACCGTCGTGGATTATACGGTCGTCAAAAACTATACGCAGACAATTGTAGGCGATCAAATGACGAGCTATGCAACGAAGGATACTGTCGATGTTCTCGGCAGGACTGTTTCAGATCACACTACTGCAATTCGACAGAATTCGGAAGATATTACTTTAAAAGCGTCACAGAAAGATGTTACTGATTTGGGCGGTCGAATGACTTCGGCCGAAGCGAGTATAACACCCGATGCAATCAATTTAACCGTCAAATCACAAATAGATAAAGCGGTCGGGAATGCACAGGACGAAATAAAGTCATCCTTTTCTATCGGTGCAGATGGCATTTCGATGTTAGGTAAGAAGATCAGCCTTACAGGAATGGTTTCATTCAAATCCCTATCCGATTATAGTGATGTGGACGGACGTATTAAGAGCGCACAGGATTCGGCGAATAATGCCAATAACAGCTTAGGTACTCTAACAAAAAGTTTGGGCGATCTCGCCTATAAAAGCCTAGTAGAACAGGCGATGAAAGAGGAAGGCTTAATAAGCGGTGCTTTTCTGAAGATGAGTTTGATAGACGTTAAAAACGTCGTTGCACAAGGTATCAGTGCCCAAACGATAGATGCCGGTAACGCCACGTTCAAGAATCTGAATGTCGATACGGTAAAAATGACCAATGCCGATGTGACCGGAAAGATAACGGCGGCGACAGGTGCCATCGGCCTTTTTTCCATTGATGACAACGGATTGTATTCTGGTGACCCCACCCAATGGACTACAGCCTCTTATAAACAGAACTTGACATCTGTTATTCCGGGATGTATCAAGATCCAAAAACAATACGGATATTTTCAGGCGGGCGATGTTTCCAATATAAAAGTGGGTATAGGTGATGGAGCCGATCCAGGCACAAGTAAATTAAATTCGTCTGCCTGCTTATGTTCTGGATATTTTTATCGTCGGATGAACTATAGTATAGACCCATATTATCCCTCAGTTCGAATTATTAGTGATAATGTTATTAATAGAAATGTAGCATTAGAGTTAACCGGTGGCTTACGTGTACGCGGCGGAATTATGGAGACGGGGAATTTAATGAACGTAATATATAGTAGCTCTACTAGTGTCATAGATTTAAGCTTTGGAACTTCAATAGTAATAAAAAGTTCTGTTAATAACTTTAGCATATTCCTACCAACATTATCACAGGTGCGTTCACAACTGGGGCTTACTTCATCTGATTCTTTTTGTGTTCCCATAAGGATCGGAATAGAGAAAAACAGTTTATATGGAATTTATTTAAAGACGCAAAATAAAGCAAATCCTCCAGCAAGCGATGCGGAAGGTGGAATGTTGGTAAATAATGATGGTGGAGAATGGCAAAATTCAAACTTAACAATGGCAAAAGGTGATGTTGCTAGATTTTCGCTTACATATACCCCTTATTCAGGATATTATGCACAACTTGACACGTGGTTTAATTAAATAATAAAACAATGAAAGTAAAAGTAAAATTTTTAGCGGAAAAAGAAATCGTTGAAGATGGAAAAGTCATAAGGACTGAAATAGTGAAAGATGCTTTGCAAATTCTCGATTTGGAAGGCCATAAAGTGGTTTTGACTGAATTTGGGAAAAGCATATCAAACTCACTAATCATGGAGCAGATACCTAAAAATATCAGCGACATAATAGAGTATCGCAGATTTATTGAAAGATTACATGACAACAACGGTGAAGAAATGGAAATAGATGAAATTTATATCCCTATCATCAAAGATTATGTAAAGAATACACAATCAATGTTGATAGTTAGTGCCGTATATGAGGTGCTTGATAATGCTGTTATGGAAGCAGAAGGCAAGGAATATGAACCAAATAAAAAATAAAGATTATGACAAATTTGATTACAGAAACAAAAGTAGAAACAATCGTTACCGGTTCTTATGAAACCGATTCGGCCAAGTATGAAATTGAGTACAGATACGTGGGTAAAAAACTGACAGATTGCGCTTGTACGATTAAGGACAAGCAGGGCAAGTATCTTGGAAATATGAATTACGGTGACAATGCATCGGCCAACATTGACGACCGCAATACCTTATTTACCCACATAACGGTATTTAATCAGTTGGTCAATGAAATTAAAACGAAAGTGGAAGGTACCACAGAAAGTGAGGAGGGCAAATAATGAAGATGTTATTTATATCGTATCTCCTCACAGGAGAAACATCAAAAATAGCAATGTGGTTGCTTGTCTCTGCGGTTTTGGCTGTCATTATAAACGTATCAAGTATCTTTGACTTGGTTACCGGCATCAAGGCTAGTAAGCGATTAGGTAACTTTAAAACAACATCGTTCGGACTTCGTCAAACTATAAGTAAGGACAGAGACTATATGATGTATTATTTCCTGATGTTCCTGATAGATTGCTGCCTTTCCTTTTTTGTTGACTTTCCGGTACTTTGTACTCTTTGTGCCATATCAGAGATAATCATAGAGGTTATATCTATCCGGGAGAACATGCACAAAGGACGGACCGAAACACATGATCCGATCGCCATGATGCAAAGTATTGCCACAGCTTACGGACAAGACAAAGCCGATAAGATTTTCAATATCATCAAACAACAGGAGGAAAAGAGTAATGAAAATAACGGTTGACAGACTTTGGAAAAAAGAGACGTATACCATCGGAAAGATGGCCATTGATGAAAAATACTTCTGCAACACACTTGAAGATAAAGTCAGAGACCTTACAAAAGAATCCAAAGTTTTCGGTAGGACGGCCATTCCTGCCGGAACTTACCGAGTGACGATGACTTACTCTCCCAAGTTCAAGCGAGTAATGCCACTGATTAACGGCGTTCCGCAATTCGAAGCTATCCGCATTCATCCGGGTAACAAGGCTGAAGATACGGAAGGCTGTATTCTTGTTGGCGAGAATACCGTAATAGGCGGTCTGACAAATTCACGCAAGTGGTCTAATGAGCTGAATAAGCGTATTCAAAATGCGATCGATAAGAAAGAGAATGTATATATAACTCTAAAAAACGACTGAAATGAAAGATTATCAAAAAAGACTTATAGCTGAAGAAAAACAGCTATCGGAGAATGCAAAGAAACTCGAGGATTTTATATTTGAAAGCCCCGTGTATGAAACTTTAAGTAGGCAGCAACAAAAGCTATCTTGCCAACAACTAGGTGCGATGGAAATGTATTGTCGTATTTTGCGGGAACGAATTAAATTAGAAAACATCGAATAATTGATGATATGAAACGAAAGCAGACGTACATATACACTATCATCCTATTTATGATGTTGCTGACCTCATGTCGATCGGTTAAGTATGTGCCGGTTGAAAGCGTTCGGACCGAAACGAAGTATATCAATAAGCTGGTGCAAAAGCATGATTCCATCTATTTGCACGATTCTATTTCTTCGTATATCAAAGGGGATACGGTATTTATGGATAAGTACCAGACGAAGTACGTGAACAAGTATATCTTCGGCACGGACAGTGTCTATTTTAATAAGAACGATTCCATACGTGTTCCTTATCCGGTAGAAAAACAGCTCACCAAGTGGCAAAAGGTAGAAATGAATACTGGCAGAATAACGATTATTGCATTGATTGTGTTGGCTATTTCATCGGGAGTTTATCTTTTTGTGAAGGATAAAATAAGAAAGTAAACCGAGAGGTTGAAGAAATAATTTTAGATTGAGAGAAGGAAGTTCCGGATAAAATTCTGGCACTTCCTTTATTTATTTTCATTGTGCAACAAACAAAAGTTGATTATCTTCGCAGCATCAAAACACAAGTAATATGGAAACAGCAACAAAAATGATTATGAGCGACATTCTCTTGGATATCTCTTGGGCAAGACTATCTACAAGATATCTCGGCAAATCACGCTCTTGGCTGCACCAAAAACTAGACGGTATTAATAGTAACGGTGGCGTCGGAGAATTTTCTGCTGAAGAAAAACAACAGCTCAAAGGTGCTTTATGCGATCTTTCGGAACGTATACGCCAAGCAGCTGAAAAGATTTAGGCCTTTCTTTTATATTTTGATTGCCGTTTAGGTCACGGCTTTGCTCCGAGTCTTTTATGGATTCGGAGCATTTTATCCCTCCTTTTTTATCTTAAAAGTCTTTTCTAAAATAAACCTTGCGGTTGGATTAAAGATAGCGATAGAGATTCTTTTACTGAACGAATAATAAGAGGGAAACTGCAAATGTTATATTATTAATAATAAATTTTATTGATGTTTTTTATTAATAAAGTTGATTGGAATTGCAATTATATTAATAACTTTGCACAAGAAGTTGAAACAAACAGATAATAGAAATTATGGAAAAGGATATCGAACTAAAGAGACAACAGTTGATACAAAAGATTCAAGAAATGCCTGTGTCAAAATCGGATCATCCTTTAAGTAAGCATGAAGTCTATACTAAAATAATGGAAGCTGGCTATAGACGTGCTTTTGCGACTCCTGAATCAGCAAAAAAATTTCTTCAAAGAGCAGGAGTTTATAATTCAAAAGGAGAACTTGCTAAGGGATATAAATAATGAACGCCGATTTATATTCCAAAAGGCCTAATCTAATTATAGGATTTCATGGGTGTGATCAATCAATCGTAGAAAAAGTACTGAATGGAAAAGAGGAATTAAAGAGAAGTACAAACGATTATGATTGGTTAGGAGAAGGAATATATTTTTGGCAGAATAGCCAAGAAAGAGCTATTCAATATGCTAACGAAGCAAAAGAACGCAAAAATTCAAATATAACAAATCCAGCTGTTATTGGCGCAATTATTGATCTCGGATTATGTCTTGACTTATTGGATTATAAGCACTTGCAAGATGTGAAACGTTCTTATGAAGTCTTAAAAGCCGATTCCCAAAATCCCCTCCCCGAAAATAAAATGGAAATTGGTGGTACAAAAATGCTACGATATTTGGATAAAACCGTAATCCAATCAGTCCATACGGCAAGAAAAGATCAATATCAGAAACTTCAAGAGATGGAAGCACGTATTAGAGCTCTCATCTACATGGTTAAATCTTCAAAATATTCTATTGAGGACTATATAGAATGTACTAATGATTTTGTGGATTCACTGAGATCATATAGTGCCGACACTTTCGAGTCAGATTTCACAGAAGAGAGGAAGAATGCATTCATTAATATAATAACTAATCAAGAGAAGAAGGATGCAATACATATATTAGAGCAATGGGCTGATAATATCAAATTAAATTCTTCTTTGGTACAACCATATGATTCTGTAAGAAGTACATTTCTAGAAGGACAAGAGTTATATCCTGATGCCGGATTTAGAGAAAAAAATCATATCCAGATTTGTATTCGAAATACAAATTGCATAAAAGGATATTTCTTGCCTAAAGATATGGATGAATGTTATCCTAATCCATAACAAAAACGTGTATCTTCTTTATATCAAAAAATCAAACCTAAAAGACCATGAATAAAATGAAGTATGTAAAACCTGACGATGTGAAATCACCGAAAAATCACCTCGAATTAGTACGAGTATTGTATGATGGTAAAGATGACCCAAGTTATTCAATTGCAATAGTCAAATATGACGACGGTGATGAAAGTTATGCAATGAGATGGAACATCTCTTCTGCTGAATATGATGATCCTGACAAAGTGCAGGGAAAGAAGCTCTGTATCGGTAACCCTGTTTCAAGAGGTTATCCCACATGGTTTGTACTACCTTTACCTGTTAAAGTTGACGAAGAGGATGATTTTTTAAACCGCTTAAAGAACTTGATGAAAAAAGCAAAATAAGAGAGTGTAATTAACACATCGATTTAATTAAGCTCTTTACCGCAATATCAAAAAAGGAACATCGCACGTCGATTGTTCCTCTTTTCTAATATGGCTTATAAAAAAGAGAATTATTTTTTTATATTATTTTTCATATATGCATTGCATATCTTTATCGCCTCTCTCATTTCTTTTACTTCTTCTACTTTTCTCTCTATTTTAGTTTCATTTTCTTTAGAAATTTCAAGGGCTTTTTTTATAGCGCTTATCAGTTTTTTGAGTTCTTCTTCATCCAAAGAAATTCTTTTAACATCCCAGCTCATTTTATTTGTCATCTTAGTTGCCATGTTAATTATCTCCTGATGATTACTATACAACAAATCCGCTTTTGCTAATACCTCTTTTATTTCATTAAAATGCTCAATTGGGCAGCCTTCATATTTTATAGAATCAATATCACGAATATAATTATTTTGCTCTTCTATGAGAGTATAAATTTTTTGAATATCTCCTTGATAAAGTCGACTATATTTATAGCCAATCTTAATCGATATAAATTCTTCGTAAACAAAATTTACATCGATTTCTTCATTTATTAACACTTTATCTATCAATCTGTCAATTGAACTAATTAATTTTCGCAACGGATTACCTATAATTGCTATTAGTATGTATACAATAGCCATTATCCCCGAAATCACCAAAGAAAATCTAATACTCAACATATAACCCTCAGTACGACTAAAATCTAAAATTCCACAAAGTAGCATCAAAGAAGCATACAACAAATAAGGCCAGTTTTTTACATATCCAGCCTCTTGTTTAAATTTATGCCTACAATACATTTCCATGCCTTTTAAAGTGATATAACCAGAAAATGCAAAAGATATTATAAAATTAAAAATAAGCGAACTTTCATGTAATGAAGTTGATTTAATATCTAATATTTCTAGCAATGGTCTTAGTAATAGATTTGGCCATATATATGAAACAAATAGAAGAGTTGGTATTATGATATCAACTATACCTAAAACTTGTCCAGATGATTTTACAAACCGATACGGATAATATTCATAGTTCTTTTTTTTATAAAAATCTTTAAATAATAAAAGGCTAAGCAACATCGTACAAAAGCTTCTTGAAAATAAAAAGATCTCTTGTGGGTTTTTCGTTAACTTATTATTAAATAAATCAATTAGTATCCATAATAAAGTAGCTATTGTCCCAATCAAGGCCCATATAGACCATCCGAAGTCTTTATTTTTCTCTGAGACTCTTTGTCTTTCAGAATATAAAATATTTAGAAGTTCATCCTTTTCCATAAAACATTTTTCTTACAAAGATATATGTTTCATTTTATTTCAGAATAAAATCCCGCAAAATATAAATTATTAAATCATTAGTGCAAGATCAGTCAAGACAAAACTTTAATCTTATAGTTTTTACTACACAATCATGAAACCTCTAAATTTTTATAAATTCTTTTTGAAAAGAAATAATTTTCCTCTACATTTGACTTCAAATTTCAATACATGAAAACAAAGTTTACCATCCCATCTAAATTTAGACCATCATTTAAAGGAAAGGTTTATATCATTATAATTCTTTTTTTCAGCCCCTTTATATGCGTCTTTATTAATTATAGTACATCATTATATCTTGGTGACCTATACACTTTCGGGATACTAGATCGAAAAGATTTCTTCACGGTATGGATAGCTTTATTTGGAGCAATAGGTATTGCAATTAATATATACCAAAATCAAAAGAGGACGGTTAACCAAGACCGACAATTAGAGAATCAAAACAAACAATTACAAAACCAAGAAGAACAACTCAAAGAGCAAGAGAAGCAAATTGAACTACAAAGTAAATCGCAACGTGATAGTAGATTTTCTAAAGGAATAGAATTATTGGGCAATGACAACGAATCGGCTCGAGCTGGAGCTGCTTATAGCTTATATTTTTTAGCGAAAGATTATCCAGATGAATTTTCAAAACCAGTATTTGAGATACTATGTTCCCACATCAGAACTCTCACCACATCCGAAGAGTATTTAAAGAAACATCCAACAGTATCGAATGAGGTACAAACAATATTAGACTTACTATTTAAAAATCAATCATTATTAGATTGGGAATCAGAAGAAAACTTTGATGAAGAAAGAATAAGAGACACATTATTTTCTAAGTTTTCTGCGAATCTTCAACATTCAAATTTACAAGGAGCTGATTTAATGACAGCAAATTTATACAATGCAAAATTATTCCGCACTAACTTAGCAGGAGCAGAACTTATTGGAGCGTATTTGGAAATGGCCGTTTTATCTAAGACTATATTTAGCGGGGCATCATCTTTGGCTATAGCTAATTTAAAAGGAGCCTATTTAGGATCTATTAATTTAAGGGGGGTTAATTTGGAAGGAGCTATTTTGGAAGGAGCAACCTTAATTCATTTAAAAGAGGTAGATTTATCATTAGTTGATCTGGAAGGAGTAATTATCAGTTCCAGTATGAGACCATCCCTTGAACAAAGTAGCATCGATTTATCTGGCGTTATTTGGATTGATGACGAAGAACGAAAAAAGAATAATTAATAAAGCAAATAGCTATAATTTCACTTATACTATAAACACATTATCATGGATGATATATTAAAAGAAGTTCATTGTACAGATGCTAAAGATTTTATTTCAAAGTTTTCGTATGGAGGTGAATATTTTCATTTAAGAACTGACAATTTCATTTTCAGAGGTGAACCTTCAGATCAATATTCCCTCATACCAAGTTCTTTGCGAGAAGAGAATCGAACAAAAATCGAGGAAATAATAAGGAATCTCGCTCCTGAATTCTCAAAAGACAATTTTGATTTATCACAAGAATATAATTGTAATCAAATTACTTCAGAATATGCGCTGCTCAACGTATTTTTCCAAAAATGTGATTACAACGGTTTATACATTCCTGAGATAAACGATCTTAGGCTTTTAAGAGGACACTACACTTATTTAGCAACAGAAATGGAGAATATAGATGTCTGGCTACCACTTAAATATATTGAACTCGCAGGTTTAGCTCAACATTATGGAATATATACAAGACTGCTTGATTGGACTCAAGATCTTAATGTCGCTTTATATTTTGCAGTATCTGGCTACATGCTAAATAAAACTACCGAGAATCCAGATAACCATCCTAAAAATATAGTAATATGGGCATTAAATACAGAGATTGTAGTAAATAACAAATCCGATATGCCGGGATTAAAAATTACTGTCCCAAAATATAATAGTAATCCTAATTTATGTGCACAAAAAGGAGTTTTTACCTTGTGGCAAACACATAAAAATAACAAGAATCTTACTGATAGAGCCCCTTTAAATAAGTTGATCGAAGAAAATCCTAAGCTTTTAGGAAATGTAAAGAGCGGTAATCCGTTATATAAGATATATATTCCAACCCAAGATTACCAAGGACTAAAAACTCATTTAGAGACATCAGGTTATGATTCTTCTAGATTATTTCCTGGATATAGAGGCGTAGCCAAAAGCCTTTTAAGAAATATTTAAACTGAATATATTTAATCAAATTATAAATGACTAATCATGAAAAATGTTGGCATAGAATTAGTAAATCCACAGAAAGGATATGTTGCATTACCCTATACAGATGAACAACTATCGCAATTCATTAAAAGTTTATTGGGTACTCCTCAAACAATCTCTAAAAAAATTGAAGGCGTTTTTGTTATACAACTAAGTGACATACAAAGTTTTAATGATTTAATTTGCCAAAGAGTCGCACAACAAAATCAGAGTAAACTACTTGAAGTAAAATCAACAATCTATTTTTCAGACAAATCAAATATAACACTAAACAGTTATGATGATTTAATTAGTTACTACGAGATAAAACCTCTATTATCAATTGGAATAAGAATAACATGGAGTTTTCTAATTAATTTTCCAGATAAAGAAACTCCTGAACGACAAGAAATAGAATTATTTTATTGTGCTAACAAAAGGAAGCTCTTGACAAATTCAGATGTTAGCAGTGAAAGCTACTTTAATATTGAAATTAGACATACACAAAGGACATGGGGTGTTGATATTGAGAATATTATTGAAGACCAGATAGATTCTATAAAACAAAAAATATCTAAATTTAGATTTTTTGTTAAAAGAAATTCATCAGAAATAGCGTTCTTATTAGTAATGTTCATTTTAATCATATTTTTTCAAGGATTCTATACAGCAAAAAATAAATACATCACTACACAAAAGGAAGGACTTTACTATTATATTGATCACAACAAAGACATTGGAAAAAAAATAGATTACACAATGAAAGAGATAATAATAAACAAAAAGCTAGAGAACAATTATCTAGACAACATATACATAGTCTTAACCATACCAATTCTTCTAGCCATCGGATTATGGATTAAGGTAATGGCTTCAAGAATGCCAAAAAGTTTTCTAATATTCAGCCGAAAAAGTTATGACGAATATAATGACTATAAGAAAGTTAAAAATAGAGATTGGATAATGTTTTGGATATCTATTATAGTTAGCATACTAGCTGGAATTTTTTCTAATTATCTATATAGTTTCATGATAAACCTATTCAACTAATTCACAATAAACAGCATCAATATTACTTTTGTAATAGTTATCAACTATTTTCTAATTTTTCTCCCCTTTTCCTTTGCTGTCTCAAATATTCTTTCGATATTTGCCCCAGCTAAACAGTAGTGAAATGTCTTTCACTTCGCAGAGCGCGGTTAATGCTCAACGATTTACGTCGGGCTTTTTTTATGCCCCACATACATATAAGCCATGCGGCTGTCTTCCGGGTATTTTTTTCTCTTCGGAGTGAGATTTACTACTGTTTAGCGACACGGAACGGCAGCCGTTTTTCTGTCGAAACGCTAAACAGTAGTAATATGAAAACGAACAATTCCATTGCAGTATTGCAGCCCAAAAGCAGCAATCTCGCACAGATCGTTTCCGGTACCGGGAACAAAATCTTCCAAAAAATCAATTCTATTCTACCCGACGAATGCAAAGTGCAGTCCCGTTCCGATGCCTGGTTCGTAGCAGCCACTTTCAGTTTGCTTATTACCATCCCTATTTATTACCTTCTACCTATAACCGCCCTATGTGTATACAAAGGCAATCAATTGAGCAGCCATGAAGAGCTTTAATGTAGAAGGTGTATTGCTCAACGAAAAATCGTTGGCCATACTTAGAGACTTGCAAGAGGGTGATAACATCGGTATCGAGTTGTCTTGTCAGCTACTCGACACGACAATATACAATATTGCAAATCCCGACATGGGGATGTCGGAGCATGAAAGGCTTAGTACCGTTTCGGCTCTATTGGATTTCAAACGTCAGATAAACGAACTCAAAAAAGAGATGAACCATGAAACTACTGAATAATTTGGAAAATACGGAAGGGTTCGACAAGAAAGACCCGAAAAACACAATATTTTGTTCCTATCTGCAAGGCAACCTTCCGGCAGACCTTAGCGATAAGAACAAGGTACTCAAATCGTCGCAAGACATCGTGGATGACTTGGCCGACATGATAGAAGTCAGCATCAACGAAGTTGCCGATGTACTCGCCAACTCCGGGTATCTCGTTGTGACCGGAGACGACCATCTGCCACGATGGGCGATGCTACCGGGCAAATAAGAAACATTTTTATTACATTTTTTCAAGTCGGGGCGTAGTGATACGGTCCGACTTTATAAAAAACACTATATTTGTAACATGTTAAGTATACCTATTATGTTTGCAAGCAACGGTTCAGCAGTAGTCATCTTTATTATTTTGGTACTATGGTACTTGCTTAGCAAGAAGAAATAATTGTCTTTTAAGCTGTAATTCCACTCTCGTAATTTTGAGAAAATCTAACAAAATTACGAGGTATGGCTATTACACAAGAGGCAATTATCAGAATGTCCTTAAACGGACAACAACCTGAAGAGGAGCTGAAGAAACTGACCGAAGCACTGAAAAAGTATGAGACGGCAAGAGACAAAGCAATCGGCACAGGCGACAAAAAGACCGCACAAGAATATCAAAAGAAGATAAACGGCGTTAACAAAGAGATTCAACTGATTCAGCGGAATTGGGTGAATGTCAACCAAGTACTCAACAACTTATCCCTTACCGGAACAAAAGATCTTCACAAAACACTCAAGGCAATTAATAATGAGCTCAATTCGGGCAGAGTACAGAGAGGCTCTGAAGAATGGGACGCCTATCAGAAGAAACTCAGTATGGTCAATGCGGAGCTTCGAAAGATTAGAGAGGAAGGCGGACAGGTTTCGAAAAATTCTTTCGAAAGGATAACCGATTTTGCCAATCGGATTTGGGGAGCTTATGTCATCGGGACAAGCGTTTATCAAGGAGTAAACTCATGGATAAACGACAAAGTCAACGATTTTGCCAAAATGGAAGAAGCCGAAAGCCAGGTAGTCAAATACACCAACCTGACTAAAAAAGAAGTAGAGGACGTAAACGAAGATTTTAAGAAACTGGACACCCGTACCGCTCGAGAACAGCTGAACAGCCTTGCCGGTGATGCCGGTAAATTGGGCATTGACGGCAAGAAGGGCATCGAAGATTTTGTCGATGCCGGTAACCAAATCAATATTGCACTGGGAGAGGACTTGGGAGCGGATGCTATCAAGAATATCGGTAAGCTCGCCATGATATTCGGCGAGGATCAAAGGCTTGGACTTAAAAAGGCGATGCTTTCCACAGGTTCCGCCATCAACTACATCGGACAAAGTTCTTCAGCTGCCGAGCCCTATCTCGCCGACTTCCTCGGCGAAATGGGTAGTGTTGGCCATCAGGCAAAAATATCACAGGCGAACTTGCTCGGCTATGCGTCTGTTCTTGACCAGAACAAAGTCGAAGCCTCTGTGGCATCTACCGCTTTTCAACAGCTTACTTTAAAGATGTTTCAAGAGCCTGCCAAATATGCCAAGATTGCGGGCGTGAGCCTCAAAGAATTTAAAACGCTGTTACAGGTCGATTCCAACAAAGCGATGCTTAGCTTCCTTTCCGGACTGTCCAGAGTAGGAGACCTTACCAAAGCGGCTCCCGTTATCAAATCGCTCGGACTTGACGGTCAAAAAGCGGCACAGGTCCTTACTGCCCTCTCGGGAAACATCGGTTTGATTGAACAGGAACAACGCAAGGCAAACCAGGCTTATAACGAAGCGACTAGCATCACCAAGGAATATAACGTACAGAACAATACCGCACAGGCTCGACTGGAAAAGATGCAAAAGCGGGCTCACGACTTGGCGGTCGAACTCGGCGGCAAATTATATCCGGGCATGGAATACACGTTTAGAATCGGAAGCAAGCTCGTCAAATTATCATCCGGAGCAATTGATTTTATCAAGGAGAACAGGGTTGAACTTGCCGCCTTGACACTTGCTTTAAGTGCCTACTATATCAAGGCGAAGTATACGACTGTCGTCAAATCGCTAAGCAATAACCTTCATAAATTAGCCGCGACATACAAAACGATCGATGCGTTGGCCACCGCTAAAATGGCACGCAACCAAGGGGCGTACAATGCCATACTCAAAGAGAGTGAAATACTTCAGCAAATGGGGAAAAAATCACTCGTCAACTACCAGGCAGCAATGTACCTTGTCATTGCCGCCAAAAACATTTTAATAGGTAAATTCAAAGAAGCCAGACTAGCCCTCAATGCCTTCGGCACCGCTATCAAAACGAATCCCTGGGGAATTGCGATAGCGGCGATTGCCGCCATCGGTTACGGTCTGTACAAATGGTATCAGAACCAAAAAGAAGCGAACCGGGCGACAGCCGAATTTTACAGTGCGGTATCCAAAGAACGGGGCGAGCTGACGAATCTTTATAATCAGCTGGGAGCGACAAATCAAAAATCCAAAATGAGGGCTGAACTTATCAAAGAATTTAATGATAAATTCGGCAAGTACCTCACAAACCTACTGACCGAAAAGAGTACCATCGCCGATATCAAGAACGCCTACGAACAGGCAACCGTGGCAATGAACGACTACTATGCCCGACAGGTACTCGACAAGGAGACCGGCGATATCATGTCCAAACATGTCAAAGATAACGGTGAGCTGCTGCAAGGGGCAGTCGGTGGATTGACAAAAGCGACGGACAACCAAAAAGCGAAAGCATCTCAAATCATCGTCGACGCAATCAACAGTGCCATTCAGAAATCTCCGAATATTGGCAAAGAAGGGTTGATGAAATCGATTAACGGACAAGTGCAAAAAGGACTGGGGCTGGATTATTCGGGCTTTTGGAACTTAATGTATGGAAACTCTGCCGGACGGGATTGGCATGGCAACATCAGTGAACTCATTGACAATATGCAGAAGGATAATCAAAAAGTCATTAACGTTCGCAATCAACTTCGCCCATGGATTAAACATGACAGACCGGTTGCACAACAGGAGCAAGTGCAAAACAACACGAATCTCGGAGGCACACCCGATACCGGAACATCACTCACCGAAGCGCAACAGAAAAAGATAATGGAGAGAAAGCTGAAACTCATAGAAGCATCCAACGACAAAGAAAAAATAATGAATACCGCCCTATACGCTGCCGGCAAAGTATCAAAAGAGGAATATGACCTGTTCATGGAAGATAGCGACGAGAAGCTGATAGATGCCAAGATGAAACTCTACCGCAAAGACTCAAAAGAGTACAATGACCTGCTTTTGCAGAAAACCCAAATGCAAGCGAAACGCAATGAGAGAGACAAAGCAGGCGATATCGAAACCGTCGACCGACAGACAGAACAACAAAAAGAAATGTATCTTAATATGTATACCCAACAGCTGATTGACAAAAAAGGATTCGATACGGCAATGGGAGAATTGGAATATGACACTTTGGAAAAGAAGCGAAACCTTTATATGAAAGGTTCAAAAGAATATAACGACTACCAGGCACAAATGGATAGCTGGAGCCATAACGACAGATTGCAAAAACTGCAAGAGTTCGAGCAACGTCTCCAACAGATAAAAGAGTATTCCGAAAAGAAGACGGGTGATGAACTGATGGCCGAAGATATAGCTTTCTGGGATGACTATTATAGCAAGATAGAAGGCAAAGAAAAAGAGCATCAGGAAATAATCGCCGCTATCCGCGCCCACTACAAACGACAGAAGGGCGAACAAGAAGTCGGGTTCGATGGAAACGCCAGGAAAGGAGCACAGCGCGGGCAGGATATATATAACCAGGCCAAAGGCGAAGTAGGAAATCAGGATAATCCGGGAAAAGACAGTATCTGGGATACTCTCTTTGGCAATGACGCCAAACTTCATTCAAAGGTAAAAGAGAAGATGAAGAACATGGAGGGACAGATGGGCGTGAGTCATCAGGATGTATTAAACGGTATGGCCGCCGCCGATGAAGATTACTACAACCAACTTGCCGAGAAAGCCGAAAAAGCTTACCAGGTTGTAGGAGGGTTGATGTCCGCTTACTCTTCCTACGTCTCGGCAAGCCGTGATGTCGAGGTTGCTAAGACGACTAAAAATTACGACAATCAAATAAAAGCGGCAGGCGAAAACACCACCAAAGGCAAGAAACTTGAAGAGCAGAAACAAAAAGAAATCGCCAAAATCAAAAACAAGTACAACAAAAAATCCACCAACATACAAATAGCCCAGGCGATAGCGGAAACGGCAGTGTCAGCATTAAGAGCTTATGCCGCCGGTTGGAGTATGGGAGCTGCGGGACCGGTTTTAGCTCCGATATTCGCAGGTATTGCAACAGCTTCCGGCATGATACAGGTAGCAGCCATCAAGAAACAGGCACAGGCCCAGGACGAGGGTTATTACTCGGGCGGTTTCACCCCTTCGGACGCCAACAACAGAAAACCCGTCGGTACCGTACATGCCAATGAGTTTATCGCCAATCATCAAGCCACCGGCAACCCGAATCTTTTACCGGTACTTCGTCTGATCGACCATGCGCAAAAAAATAATACGGTCGGTTCTCTCACCGCTCAGGATGTGTCTAACACCATCGGCGGAGGAACATCATCGCCCATCAGCACAGGCAACTCGCCCGTCGACGCAATCAACATCAACTTCGACGCGGTCGCCGTCAGCCTGCAACACAACGCCGAAGTGATCGAAAGACTTCAGCAACAGCTCGAAGGCGGTATCGAATCGTATGTCACCATTGACGGCGAACATGGGTTCGAACGGCAATACAACCATTACAAGAAACTACAATCCAATAAATCACGCTGATTATGACAGAGTTATTCATCAACAATAAAAGAATAGATTTAAATGATTCAATCAGTATCAAACTGGTGGACGAGAATAGTTATTTCACCGACTCGAGCAAGTACACGTATGACGTCGATGTACCGTTGAGAGGAAATGCGAATAACCTGAAAATACTCGGCAATCTGCAAAGGCTCGACGTCAACAAAGCCATTGTCAAAATGCCGGCAAGAATCATAGCGAACAACCAAAAAATAATTGACGGTACCGCAACGGTCACATCCGTCTCCGAGGATAAGATAAAAATACAGATTCTATCGGGTAACGCCGAACTCAACTTCTTGTCGAAATACGAAAAGCAGTACATCGATGAATTGAAATTGGGCTATGCGAAAAGAGCTGATGGGGTAACCTTTTCAAACGATGAAGAAGTATGGAAATACGTACAGACGATGAGCGAAGATGACCGGTTCAAATTTCTGTACGGCAAATATGGAGATGCGAATTACGTATTCTTTCCAGCTTACAAAAATGATTTCGACGCCTGCTATAACAATTCGGGGTATCTCGATTGGGGTGAGACGGGCAATTACAGAGTGACGCTACATCGGTGTTATTGGCACGAAACGGCACAAAGATTCGAATGGGTAGACAGCATTAACGGAAGATTGGCCGCACAGCCTTATTTCTGTTATATCATCCGCCTTATTTTCGAAAAATTGGGCTATACTCTGGCGGAGAACCAGATAGAAAACACCCCGCTTAAAAACATTTTCATTGCCAATGCCATTAATATTTCAGACTTCGGGCAATGTCTCCCACATTGGACCATCAGCGAGTTCATGACACACGTCGAGCACTTTTTCGGGGTGATCTTCCGTATTGATGATGCCGACAAGAGAGTCCGGATTATTGCACGGAATTCTTTCTATACCGCGGAGAATACGGAATACGTAGATAAGGTACTGAACGAATATACGGTCTCGAGCGATGCCGACGAAACGAAAGATTTGTCCGACAGCAATCTTTCATATTCCTTCAGCAACAACGATCCTTATCTCAAAGTGGATGAAGACATCATCAGCAAAGCGCAGAAAAAAGAATTTGCAAACGATGCGGAACTGTCCGCCTTCTGGAACTCGACGACAGACGAGAACAAATGTATCTATCTCTATTGTACAGAGGGTAAACAATACATTGATTACATGATAAAAAACGGGAATAAGGAATCGCACAGCCTAAAAGAGATGAATCAATTTCGAAATCTGGTGAGAAACGAGAGTTCTGATAGTTCGGCCATCGAATTAAAGATTGTTCCTGTTGCCATGATGTTGGCACATCAGATTTGGGACAATTACCATAGTGAAAGATTCGAGTGCCCGGTTATGGCACCGTCCGACTTCAGTTATGACACGGCATCTATCAACATGCAAAATTTGATAGCGGGAAACGGTGGTACGGAGAAATCACAAGACATTATCGAGGTGGCAATGAATGACGGCATCAAACAGATGGTCACTCCCGAAGGTAGCAAATTTTATTATCCGTATCCTTTCGTCAGAACTTACGATGAACTCAAAGGAGAAAACAACAGGGGTTTTTCTTTTGAACTGAATCAAATCAAAGGCAGGACAACCATGTACGACACCGTGTTCGGGCTATTGAATAAAATCAATACGAAATCGGAATATTGCATCAAATTCATATCCGATAAAATGCCCAACGTCATGAAACGATTTATTATCAATAACAAAGCGTTCATTTGCGAAAAGATAGAATACAAAATCGATGCCAAGGGAATCGGCAAAGAAAAGACGGGGTACTTCTATGAAGCGGATTCATAAGGCACCATCAAAATGCTTTGTCTCTTCGTGCACGGTCAGCGCATCCCCTTTTAAGTATTTGTTTGTAGTCGTAATGTCCGCATGACGTGCCTGATCTCTGGCTATGACGATGCCTTCGGCATTGGCCAAATCTCTGATGCCCGAATCTTTCAAGGAATAGAACTGAAGATTGGCAGGAAAATGAAGAGCCTTTCGTACTTTTATAAAAGCCTCTCGAAAGATACGCGAATCGGCTTTTTCCTCGCTCGGTCTGAAGTCGCGCCCGAACAGATAACAAGTAGACGGTTTGGTCAGTGCATCAAGTTCTATCAACAGACGGCAAATCCCATCATTAAGCCCTACCATACCATCGCGACGGTTCTTCGATATTGTTGAAGAGATAAATACCTTTTGCTCCTTCAGGTTGATATCCCCTATCCTGATATTGGATAATTCATCGGGACGAATAAAAGTATAGTATTCCATTTGACAGGCAAGCAAATAATTTTTGCTTTTCTTTTCAAGATAATTCCGGAGAGCCTGAAGCTGTTCATGAGTGAGGGCACTGCGGAACTTCTGGTTTTCCGGCAGAGTTTTTATGTTTTCACACGGATTTGTCAATAGGAATCTCTTTTCAAGCAACCACGAACAAAAGGCCGACAACCAGGTGCGATAATTATTCCGTGTTCGGGCCGAAGCATCACGGTCAAGTAAGATGTAATCGAGAAAATCGGAGATAAACGCCTGGTCAAACTGATACATATATATCACTGGTTGATAGCAACTGCCATTATATTCGCACAACATTTTGATGCGAGATTTGTAATCGATCGAAGTCTTATATTTCATCACGGAAGTAGCCAACAATTTATCGATGTATTTCATGTATATATCAATGACTTCGGCAAGTTTATAATACTGCCTGTTCGACAAAACCTCAGCCCACGGATTCCAACCTTGGCGCAGACGGTTAGTTGCATTAACGATGATTTCGGTCGCTCTTTTTCTTCTTTCCGATTTACTGGGAATCGAATCGAGCATATATCTCTTACGACGCATTTTACCTTCCGCCGGGTCCCAGCAGAAAAAATCAACATACCAATTTTTCTTTGTGTGAAGTTTCGGAAGTGTGTAAGTCACGATCTCGAATAACGAGCTTCTTTTCCTGTTTTTTGAAAACATTTTTTTTACGTTTTTAAGAGTAAAAACGTATATGTTCAACAATCAAATTAAAATTTTTCGTCCGAAATTCGTCCGACTTGCTTTAGACGAAGAAGCGTAAACAACTACCTTTTAGTTATTTACGCCCTATTTAGTTGCGGAGACTTGACGTGCAACAAAACATCGGGACATGATTCACAGCTAAAAATCAGCCAGATACAATTTCAAAAAACAGTTAATAATAATATTTTCGTCCGAAATCCGTCCGAGACAAAAGCAAATAAAAAATAGAAATTAAATATTTTTTAATTAATCATTCACACCCTTCCTCTCTCGAAGGGTAATATTCTCCATCGCCATCTTTTTATATTTGTCAATCGCTTCATAAAGATCTTGACGAAGCTTAGCGTTCTCAATACGTAGTTCTTCGTTATCTTTTGCAAGAGAAACATACAGCTTTTGATAATAATTTTCTGATTTAAGCACAGAATCTCCTACATCTTCAGATTCAAGACGGAATATTTCCCCTTCTCCCGTTACCAGCCAGGTAGAATTCACTTCCGGGAATCTTGCTAAAATTTTAGCAAGCACATCACTACCAATACCCTTCTCAGACATCGTAGTACCCCATCCGGGCGACATGCCAATTGCCATTGAAAATCCCCTCATACTTAAATTGAGGGCAGCAGCTAACTGCATCATTCTTTCCTTCATGGTAAAATTTTAATTAAATGATTAAAATATTAATTCTATTACTTGTTTATGACTAAAATATTAATTACGTTTGCAAAGTATTTAATAATCCAATGCAACAAAGTTAATAAAATCAATCAATTATGGCAATACCACATTTTCGTTATTCGTTTGCAGCAGGCATGAAAAAATTAAAAGTTGAAGATGCCAAAGCAGTTAAAGAAGCTCTTTATAGCTATCTTGGCTGTTCTGCCGAATCAGAATTCAGCAGAAAAAAAAGATCGTATAGAGATATGCCACATCATGTGTATCAACAAATATCAAAAATACTAGGAGAACATGGAGTGATGAGTGATGATATTTGGAAAATAACTCCTTGTGAATAATGAAACTTGATGCTAAACTAACCCCTAGGGAAAAGGATGTAGCAGAATTTATCGGATTCGGTTATTCTATAAAAGAGACAGCTGATGCGCTTAATATTTCATTTGAGACAGTAAAAGTCATCATGAAACGCATATATGAAAAAGTTGGAATACAGAAATCTACAGAGCTATCAAAATACTGCTATTGCAAAAGATTCGGACTACCACTATCACAATGCGAGCCTGCACGTCGTTTCATCGCTGGGTGTTTTTTAGCTCTATTCCTTTTTTCAATCTTTACACAATCAGATTACCAAATATTTCGCCGGAGCCGTTCTGGACGTCGCTGTGAAACCGAAGTTAGAATCAGAGAAAAATTAGAGAACTAAATACAAAAAAATCATGGATCAAAAATTAATAGACGCATTCGAACAGAAAATCACTGTTACAAACAGTGCGATGCAAAGTGTAACCATCTTCCAAATGTCAGAAAAGACCTTCTCACTTTATTGTAATTTCTGTCCCTCATCCTTTCCATCTTTTATTGAGATGCTCGATCATTACACGAAAAATTCGATCGTTATACCCACTGAAATTGAGGAAATACAAAATTGCCCAGAGTCTGGTACCGGAGTCGTGAAAATATCTTCTTACAACCCATTCACAGCCATTATTTACGCACTCCGTTCGATTGTTGGCCAACAGCCAAAATCAATCATTAATAAGGGGAACAATCATGCCAGCCGGTGAAATGTGGACTGCAGCTCAAGACAAGCTGCTCCGGGAAGAACTAGCAAAAGGGACACATATAAAGACGTTAGCACCCCGACTAGGTAAATCAGCTAAGGCCATCTATCTGTACTGCTATCGCCATTATATACCTATGAAAACCCAGTGCAAAAATCCAATCATGAGAAAGATACTTGAAGTCAAGTTTGGTGACATTGAACTATTCCACCCAAATCGAGCCTTTTTCGACCGCACTGGAATATCTCAAAAACGATGGGCAGAGTTAGCATTTGGATATAGCCAGCCATCTGAAGAAGAAGTAAAACATGTGGTTAAAGCTATCAACTATGATGTTAACGACGCTCTTAAATTTTTTGATGCATTACAATTACCTTTATTTGAATAACTCATGAGTCAAATACCTCAAGATACTATAGACCGGATCCAAGGAGCCGCCGATATCGTAAAGGTCATCGGGAAAGACGTTGCACTCAAGAAACAAGGGGTCAACTACGTTGGTTTGTGCCCCTTTCACAATGAGAAAACGCCATCGTTCACGGTTTCACCGGCACGTGGTATCTATAAATGCTTCAGCTGTGGTGAAGGTGGAAATGTCATTAGCTATCTACAAAAAGCTAATGGAATGTCTTTCCCCGAAGCAGTTCGCGAGCTCGGCAAACAGTACGGCATTGATGTTCCTAATGTCGAGTTAACAAACGAACAACGTATATCACAACAGGAAAAAGAATCAGCCCGAATAGCGATTGAAGAGGCGCATAACCTCTTTTGCTGGAACTTAAAGCGAAGCCCAGAAGGAAACGAATACTTGTCCGATCGAAATATTAAACCTGCGATCGTTGAACAGTTCGGACTGGGTTTCGCTTTTTCATCTAATGAATTAAGTAAACGGATGGTGCAAAAAGGATATAATCCGAAGCACCTGATCACATGTGGAGTGTCATACATGGACGACCAGCACACATTGCATGATTTCTTTTATAATCGCATTATCTTCCCCTTTTATGACCACCTGGGCAATGTAATAGGTTTCGACGGACGAGATATCCGACCAATACCTGCAGACAAATCGAAACCATATATAAAATATAAAAATACTGGAGACACAATCCTATTCAAAAAAGGATCATGCTTATATGGACTATACCAGGCAAGAAAGTCAATTATACAGAAAGACAAAGTATATATTGTCGAAGGGCAGATGGATGTATTGCAATCATTTCAGTCCGGACTTACTAACGTGGTCGCATCAAGTGGATGTGCATTCGATGAGCGCCAACGTCGTCTCATTCACAACATTACTTCAAACGTCGTATTACTGCTTGACGGAGATGATGCAGGCATCAAAAGCGCTATTGATAAGATTCCGAAGTTTGTCAAAGATGAGTTCGTCGTAAAGTGTGTTCTTCTTCCTGTAGGAAAAGATCCAGATGATATGGCGAAAATCAAAGGCATGGATTTTCCAAAATGGGTTGAAGAAAAAGAGACTTCTTATATAGACTTCCTTGGACATACGTTGTTCGATCCAGCGGATGACGAATATCGGAAACTTGCAAAGACCAAAACGGTACTCGCCATCATCATGACAGAGAAAGAAGCGATTATCCGCGAAAAATTGATGGGGGAACTCTATAGCTTCACTGGTTACTCGCTTGAACAACTCAATCAGCTTACAGGCTCTATCCAGACTCCAGAAGAGCCCGAACACTTTCAACCGGGTTTCTACGGTACTGAATTTATTAAGGAGTATATTGAAAAAGAAGAAAAGATCATACACCTTACACCTGATTTTCACCGCTTTCAAACTAATATAGGCGAAAAGCAACCATGGCTCTTCTATTATGGACTTCCAAGTCAAGGCGAAATTCAAAACTTAATGCAGTTAGCAGATCGTGTCATTGTTCACAGCCCCGATATGCAATGTGATGGACGAAGTGAAAATTCGGACTGTAAGCTCATGAAAGAGATGTTTAAATTCGGGCTCACTGTTGATGTAATGGACAACTCCGAAGTTCCTGTCGGTTTTCTCTTCTTTTACATTAGCTGGTACGGCGACCGCATCAGAAAGGACTCACCTACTCCAGAAGTAAAGAATGAATATATCACCCGTTGCGCCGAAATGATATCATACGCACGCGAATCTATTCAGACCATCAATATGGAAGCATGGGCAAAGATTCTCGATTTGAAAACGACCGCACTAAAAGATGTTCTAAAGCCTTTCAATAGCGAGCGTAAATCTCGACGAAAGATAGAACGCGAACGCGGAGATATATTCAACGATCTTATGTACGTCGACGAAAGTAATATTCCCGACTACGTACTGCAAAACGAAGAATACAAAAAAATGCTAGACCGATTCAATTTTTATCCTTTACTGAACAATGACGGAATACCGGTCTCATATATGTTCAAGACAGATAATACATCTTACCACCGTGTCAGTGATTTTTATATGGAACCTCTTTTTCATGTATACAGTACTAACGATGAGGAAAACAGACGTATACTACGTCTCAACTCGCTATACGATAAAAAGCCGAAGTATGTAGAATGGCCATCTACAACCTTCGTCAAACTCACAGAGATACAAAAGAAGCTCGTATGCCTAGATGGTGGATACAACTTTGAGAATGGTACAGCCGTTGATTACAATCGGATATGGACCTATATGTCTCACAAATTCCCAGCGTGTACACAGATAAAAGTATATGGACAGCAGGAAGAAGGATGCTTTTTATTTTCAAACGCGATTTTGCACCAAGTAGACAATGAATGGCAATTCGAATTTTGTGATGACCTCGGTCTCATGCGCGATGGTGATACCCTATTCTATTCACCTGCCTTCTCAAAGATTAATCTGGGACGTAAAGACAACGACCAATTTGAACAGGAACGATTTCTCGCATACACCGATACTCCAGCAAAAAAGCGTACCACTTTCGAACACTGGGCGTCACTAATGAACGAAGTCTACCAAATCAACGATAATGGAAAGTGGGCGATCATTTTTGCGATCATGTGTGCATTTCGGTCAGACATTCATCCGCTTATGAATAGAACTTTCACTTCACTCTTTTTTGTCGGGCCAACAGAGTCCGGAAAGACTCAGATCGCTGTGTCCATACGTTCACTATTCATCCGCCCCGAAGCCCCGGCATTCAACTTGACTTCCGGAACTGACGCGGCATTTTTTTCTATACTTGAGAAATTCCGTGATGTACCTCAGATATACGAGGAATATAATGATGAAATGATATCAGACGCCAAATTTCAAGGGCTTAAGGACGTTACCTATGATTCAAACGGTAAACAAAAGCGCAAATCAGCCACCACAAACGATATTGAGACGTCAAAGGTTAATGCTCCGGTAATAATACTCGGTCAGGAAGTTCCACAAAAAGACGATAATGCGCTAACCAATCGTGTCATTTTATGCGAAGTACCAAAATCGCCAAAGCTCCGCGAGGAACATGCAGTGGAAATTTTTCAAGAATTAAAAGATTACGAACGTGCCGGTCTATCTTACCTGCTCGTTGATATACTAAAACTTCGTCCTCTTATCCGAGAACACTTTTCAGAAGTATGGAAACGTACCTCAAGAGAGCTCCAACAGAGATTGGAGTCTATTACTGGCAGCAAGAGCGGAGATCAGGCACGTATAACCAACACAGTTTCAATGTTTGTTACGACTTTAAAAATCGTCGAGAACTATGCCCCTCACATTAAATTGCCATTCACCGTCGAAGAATTTATACCAATTGCTGTCGAAAAGATCCGTTCACAGGTAGACATGATCATAAAGACTGATAAACTGGCCACATTCTTTAATACGATCGACTATCTGCTTGATAAAGGTACCGTTAAATATGGACGCGATTACAAGATCGTCCGCCCTGGACGGAATATCAAGCTTAAAGACAGTCAAGAATACGTATTACCGAGCACTGACACTAGCATTATTTACATGCGACTTTCTACTCTGCATAGCATCTATTCTTCAGCGATCGGTACAAAAGAAGCTTTTACCCTCGGAACTATTCAACAAAATCTACGATCTAGTCCCGCTTATATAGGAATGGTTGACAGCACAAAGTTTCATTACATGGAAGCCAAAGAAGTACCGGCAAGCCAAGCCTATCAAAACGACAACGCAACACCTGGAGCAAAGCCGAACATGACACTCACGCGTATCATGGTGCCCGTTGAACGGTCTTATTCTGCGATGGTACTCAACTACGACGTTCTAAAAGGACTCATAGGAATCAATCTCGATCGCGAAAATGAAGGAGGGAACAATACTCTGGTGGAAAAAGAACCACCATTACCATTCTGATACGGCAGGATGATTTATTTCCATATTAAAAGAAAGAACTTAAAAGGTTAGATATGAGCAAAAAATGTTTTATTAAAAAATAGATAAAATATGAATACCAAAATTATTACGAGAGTAAATGACGTCGATATCGTATCGACAAGTGACGAACAATTGGTCGCGATCAAACCGATTTGCGAAGCATTAGGCATTACGGACAGACCGCAACGTGAGAAGATTTCTTCCCATCCGATTTTATCTTCAGTTGGGACGCTTAGCATCCTAACTGGGAAAGATGGTAAAGAGTATGAAATGTTTTGTTTGCCGTTCAAATATGTGTTTGGTTGGCTATTTACTATCAATCCAAATAATGTGGATGAATCGGCTCGCCCGAACTTGATTAAATTCCAAGAGGAATGTTACGAAGCTTTATATCGATATTTTGCAGATAAAGCCACATTTGTAGAACAGAAACAGCAAGAAATAGACAAGCAACTCGGTATCGTAGAAGAGGCAAAATCTAATTTCAATAAAGCAAAAAGTGTGTTGAGCGATGCCGATCAAAGATTACAGAAACTGCGCAAGCTTACCATGGACGATTTCGATTACGAACGCCGTCAACTCAAACTTTTCGAATCTTAAACGTTATGATAGTCTATGTATGTATTCCCATCAACGGTCGCAAGGGCGGAACGTTGGAGGAAAAGAAGATAGCAGCCAAAAAACAATCTGATTGTATTAAATCAATACTTCAAGACAAAGGCCATTCTGTCATTACGCCATTTGACATTGTCCCCATCAAAGAAGATATCGACGATGCTGAAGCGCTCGGACGTCGTATAACAGCTCTTCGCAGATGTGATGCAATTTATAAGGCATCCGGATGGCGCTTTTCGAATGGGTGCCAAGTTGAAAGTGTAACAGCCCAAGTCTATAACATCAAAGTACTAGAGGATGAGATATAGCTAGTAGGGATACCCACAAGAGTATTATTGAATTTTGATTTTTGTATTAGTTTTTTGAATCCTAGGCGTCGCGATGATGTCTAGGATTTTTCATTCCCCCGATGACCCCCAATTTAACAATTGAAATAAGAATAAGCATGAAAAATATTTTTCAGAAAAACGAGCCCAACGGCCCAACGACCCAACGAAAGAATTATTTTTCAAAATATAATATAATAGTAAATAGTTGATATATAGTATTCTATCATTAATTATATATTCGTTTGGTTTAGTTGGGCGCATTCTTTATACGTTGGGCTTCGTTTGGTTCAATAATTTTATGTCCAACGATAGTACAGGCTTACTTGAGATGCTGAACCCAACGAAATGATAAAAAGTTGGGCACGTTCTGCACTAAATTTTTAGTAAAACATTTTGCTTTCAACTTAAATATTAGTAATTTAGCTAAAATTTTACTACCCGGTTGGGCCGTTGGGCCGTTGGGTTCTAAAAAAACAACTTTTATTTTTCAGATAAAAAAAGAATAGAAATGATTAACACTTGCATTAACATTAAGCCCTATTTGGCTGAGTATATTAAAGGTAAATTTGGCAATTTATGCGGAGATCCAATCGCATTTCCGGATTCATCCGACTTATATCATATTATATTTGACTTACTTCAAAAAAGACCTGAAGGCAAAAGTCCAGTAGATACCGGCAATTTACTTATAAATCTTCCCTCTAGACGCATAGGCAAAAAGCCCGAAGTTTATAATTATCTATCTGCTCGAGCACAACGTATGATCGAGAAAAAAATAAAGCTAATGTTTGACAATGAATTACATGATCGTTTTGAAGAAAACTATAGAGATGCTCATCGCCTTGACAACATAGAAATAGCATTTGGGTTTATGACCATGTATTCGATAGAGTCCATATCAGAAGATGCACTCCTTAAAAATTATTATAGGTGGAGAGATAACTGTAGAAAGAAAAGTCATCGGAGAAAGTACCAAAAGAATCAAAAGAATTACTCGAACATTTAAAAACATTAAAAATGAGCATAAAAAAAGAGCCCACCAAATGTCGCTTTTTGTCCAAAATGTATGACAAAACAGTCCTATTCGCATCCACAATGTGACTAATACATTAACTGCCAATTAATTATGAAACAATTTTCCCAGATAATTAGAATAATAGAATTGACATCATCCAAAGAACTCAACGTTCTTGTCGATCCTTTTATTCTTGAACCAACTCCAGAGACATCTAATCAAGGAACAGCTTATTCCGTTGACCTGAATCTATCTTCAACCGACGAGATACCTGCAGCATGGGTTGGACGAGAATTCAATGCTCGTATATATATTAATAATGGTGCGATATTATTCGGCGATGAAGACTACCCCACTAAGTGCTTAATAAGTCCATATCTTAACCATTATGCCATAAAAATAACCAGCAAACAGCCTTATCCAATAATATAGCGTACTTTATCCCACAAAAAGAGCTGGCTATCTTTGATAAAAAATAAACGAGGATGGCCAAGACATTATATTTACCTTCTGAATTTTTAAGAGCTAACAATTTATTAGTGACTCGAGAGCAATATACTGAGTCACTAATGAATTTTATGCTTTTAGAAGGTAAACTGCCAACATATAAAGACACTATAAAAAGTAGTGTTAAGCGAACTTGTGAATTATCCAATAAAGACATTCCTATAGCGATTGATGATTATTCCTCTGCAGAACTCGAGCAGAACACGATCGCCTATTTCTTTATTTCCGGATTTATCACGGCTGACAGTTGGTGGTGTTTTTCTTCTAAACAATTTGAATCCGAGATTAAAGCCGCAGATGCCAATCCCAATATTAGCGTACATTTTCTTCACATAAGTTCTGGCGGTGGGGAAGGTTGGTATCTAGATCGATTATCAGAGACACTTAAGTCTTTGACAAAACCCATCTATGTGCTTATCGAGAAGTTATGTGCATCTGCAGCGTACTATATCGGCTGTCATGGTACAAAAGTAATGGCCATGACTCAAAATGATCTTATAGGCTGTATTGGCGTTATGACACAAGTGATGGACCCCTCAAAATTCTTCGAAAACATGGGGATAAAAATCTTCGATTTATATGCGGATCAGTCCGACTTAAAAAACAAAAAATATAACGACATAATCAAAGGGAAGCCAGAGCAATATATCAGTGAAGAACTTAACCCTATGGCTATCCAATTTATTAATGAGGTCCGCTCTTCTCGATCTCCATTCTCTGAGCTGAAAGATAACGATCCGATACTCAGAGGTGAAACCTATATGGCCAATATCGCAAAAGAAAATGGTCTTATAGATGGTATTATAACTTTAGAAGACGCTCTTAATGATGCCTACCAGATTGGCCTTAATTCCAACAGTAAAGGAAAGATTTATACCATTTTCAATAATTAATTTAAAATGAAAACATTAAAAGAAAAAATCTCAGCAATTCTCACATCCCTTGGATTCCTAGACAAAGCAAAAGCCGGAACACTGACAAACAGGGAGTGGGAACAAGTAGTCACTGCTTATAAACAGGAGTATAAAACTGAACTTTCTTCGGATATGGCTAACGAAGAAAACAATCGCACTAGCAAACAGATTGCAGGCATTCAAAGTATTCTTAACCAAGTCGAAGTTGAGGAAAAGAAAAATGGAGGTTCAAAAAAAGAAGAAGATCCAGATAAAGGAGAGGATCCTGAAGAAGATCCGGATAAAAAGCCGAATAAAGAAGATTCTTCTAATTCACTCGAAAAAATTTCAGCTCAAGTTCAGAATGTCGTTAATGAGAACAAAAAGCTGAAAAAACAGATTGAGACAATTGCCACTCAAACAGTTGCTCCAACCCCAAAAGAAGTTATTAACTTTTCAATTGAAAATATGCCGAACCTGACTACGGAAAAATCGCTCTTTGGTATCGATAATCCGATATTCGATATGAGTAAACGTTATAATAAGTTATCTGCCAATCCAAAATTGTTGAATGACTTGACCGATCCAACGGAAGAAGACTTTTCCTCTTTCAAATCTGATTATCACAAATATGGTGAATCCCTTCGTAGTCGCTATAGAAAACTACAAGAAGCTCACCAACTGGACCCGAAGAAATTGGCCGATGGAACTTTCTCACTAGGAACCTCAGCTGTTTCCGGTGACAATCTTGGTAATCTCGCAGATCAATATCTCATTCGACGCCAAGATGCTCTTATAGCCCGAATCATTAATCTTCGTACTGTGAATGACCTATTTCCAACTCAGTATGGAATTCAGGACAGAGCTGTGTTAATGAACGCCTTCTTTGATTCGGTTTCCCAAGCATACCAAAAAGGCAAAGTGTTCAAAGGTGGCATGAAAATCGAACCTCAATTCGGTTATGTTGACGATGCGATGATGAAGGTCTCTTTCGGTTCTATGAAAGAGATCGAAAGAATGTATATCGGATATCTGAATAAAGAGAATTCGGACCCTATGAAATGGTCGATCATAGAATTCTGCCTTCTGAACATGTATACTCAAATGCAGCAGGAGCAAAACCACCGTCACATTATGGGTATATATAGAAAACCTGAAATCGGCGTTCCAGGACATTATCTGAATGCAGCAACTGGAGTATATTATACCCTCGCTCGCCTAGTGCATGAACTTTCACTTAAACCAAATGATGACGACTCTCTATATTCGTATGATAACACGACTATGCTGGATGTCGTAAAGGAGTTCGTCGACGAAGTTCTATCACAACTTGACGAAAATCAAACGCTAGACGGGTTCTTTTTATACTTGAATGCTAATCATTATACATGGTGGTTGAAGTGCCTGAGAAAAGAATATGGAAAGGATACAGATTTCACTAATGGACCGAGTGCTTACTCTGTGACAGTTCCAGATACAAATCTACACATTAAATGGGTGCCTAACCTTGGTCAAGAAAATCTGATGTTCATTCAAGAGCCTGGTAATATCGAATTCCTTGAAAACGTAGCAGGTGAAATGTTGAATGCAAAAATGAAAGACGATATGGAAGAAATGCATTCATGGTCGACTTGGAAAGAAGGCTGTGGCGCTTCCTATGTTGGTCCCAAGTTCACTAGCAAAGAAGATCTTGATGAAAACAACTTTCAACTCCAAAGAATCTTTATGAATCTTCCTGCCGTTAAAGTCCCTGCTGATTCTACTGCGATTACCGCAGACAAAAATCATCGCTGGTATATAACAGGGAAAAACACAAAGGATACATCTCTTACTTCCATTACCAGTGCCAAACAAGGAGCTGCGTATATAATCCAGATAGGCGATGCCGCTTTCCCTACCAAAATAGCAAAATCAGGAAGTTTTTCTGAGATTACCGCAGATTTCATTCCTACTAAAGTCGGTGATTATATAATGGTTGGTTTGAACTCTTCGAATAAGTTTTTCGAGTTCGAGCGTCAAGTGAACGGCATTCGTGCAGTCAACAAGTTGGTTCAGCCTAACATTCCTGGTGTTCAATAATATTCATTCAAGATAAACGGTAAGTTTATCTCTTATCGTTTATCTTCTTTAATAATAAGTAATTATGAAATCAAAAAAATCCATTATCAACAGAGCGATTCGTGCATATCGCACTGACCAAAGAAGAGCAATTGAGCACATGAGATCAATGTATTTTTTGCTCTCTGCTGTAGTTTTTATTATCGCAATTATAGGACTGTTTGCCTGCCCTGATTCTTTATTGGGATGCAACATTGCCGGAGGTACTTCTCTCGCAGTTATGGCAGTGATTGGTAGTATTGACGATACTGCCGATAAATATACTTCAGGCAGTGATCTCTCTTACCAGGTATATGTTGTAGATGTCAGCCAGATAGATCGTACAAAGGTATTTCCCTCTCCAAATATTAATAGAGAAGTCGCATCAATACCGATGTTGCCCGGAGAATATATGCATTATTTTGAAGCACATACGATCCCAGAATATGAAAGTTCTTCCGAAAAAGGAGACATCACAACGACTGGAACTAATACGTTGACTATTGTGATGGGTGGAATGCGTGATAAATTACTCGATTTCCAAGAGGAACACACCGGAGGTAAATTCATCGTATTCTTTAAGTCAATCCAAACGCAAGGATGGATGATCCTCGGATCATTGGACTCTCCTGTTGTTTTGAAAAAATCTGAGGGAAAACATAACAAAGATGGTAGATATATAACATTCACTTTTGAACGTTCTTCTGTCATACAGTATCACCATTATGTCGGGGCATTTATCACGGTTCCTGATATTGTTAATGCAGCAGATAGTGACACTCTCGCTATTAAACCAGGTGTTGATCAATATCAAATACCTGCCGGTGCAGCTGCGACTTATGCAATTTCTAAAATATCCGGTATAACAGAAAGTGATAAAGGGCGCGTAATCACTCTTATAGGTACAGCATCAAGTAACGCTGCTACGATCGCCGACGGTTCTCTTTTTACTCTCGTTGATGGTACTACTTGGACCGCTAAAGCTGGTAGTAGAATCTCATTGCGAATATTAGACACCAACACCCTCGTAGAAGTTGATGGTAGCCGTGTACAAACAGCTTAGTCTATTGTTTAACTACTCCAGCAATCACAAGGTTGCCGGGGTTTAATTATCAACTAAGATGAATTTTAAAGAAAAAAACAAAGCGTATAGAGACCTGAAAACTGAACAACACGCTGACGCAGATCTTCATTTGTTATCTCAATTAGACCCTAACAATACGTCAAACCTGAACAAATTCTCTCGTAATCCAAAATTCTATTCAGGAGACATTCTATACTCTTTACTTGAGCTAACAGATAGAGATACCATCATCGCCCATAGACGTGAATGGCTTGTAGAGACACAGACTCATGCAGGCAATGATTCTGAAGTCCCTGCAGATAAGACTGATGGCAACACAGAAGAAGAACAAAAACAGAATCCAACGAACAATAACTCCGAAGTTCCTCCAGATACAACTGAAGACAGTGCAATGGAAAGACAAAAACAGGATCCCGCAGATAACAGTTCCGGAGTTCCTGAGGATCCGGCTGATGACAGCACAGAGAAAGATGAAGATGCAGATGCTTCATCTGGGAGCGACGAAGAACAAAAAAAAAGGAGTTAAAACCACTATTAAAAGAACAGGAATACCCGAATATCAAGTGGGATAATCTATCTAACAAAAGTGTTCAGATGGCCACTATTCTTTATAATGACCGAATAAACACTTATAATAGGATGAAGGTTCTCGATACGAAGCTCGACCATCGACCTACAATATCTGCAGTAAGTGAAATGGCTGAACTAAGAATCAGGAACCTTCTTTGTTTTAAAGAACTTAGATCCTTAAATGACTCCGGAATATTCTTGTATGAACATCCTCTTATTGAGTGCATGTCCGAAAGAGTCGAACTTGAAAAATTGTTCAAAACGAATCCTTCAGAATTCCTTCATAAGTATAAAAGTGCATCAACCAGTCTGCGGCGCTATGAAGGATATGTTAAGAAGAAGAGGGAAGGGCACGAAGTGGATGACCGTTCGCATCTTCAATATTACAGAAATCTTATATCCACTGTTAAAGACATAATAAGCAATAGTAATGAAAAAAATTGAAGTATATAATGAGGGACAACTTCCTATAGCCCCGGTAGAATCATTTAAAGAACTACAAGAAGACTTCAAAATAAGTGATCCAGAAAAAATATTGAAACTGGAAATGCTAATTATCACTAGAGGGTTCAAGTACAGCTTTAAAGTATGGAAGGATCCTGATGGAATTATGTGGATTATTGATGCTCATCAACGAAAGAAAGCATTATTGGATCTCAAGAAAAAAGGATATGAAATACCAGATATACCTTACGAACCTATACATGCTGCAGATAAAAAAGAAGCGGTAGAAGAAATCGCTGCATATAACTCTCAATTCGCGACCATCAATCCCGATACGATACTATTCCAAAAATATAATATTGAAGTTGAGGATCTAGTTCAATTTGGGCTGGGCATAGACTTCTCACATATATCGCAAGCCATTAACGGTACAGAACTCATGCAAGATGTACCGATAGAATCAGTACAAGAAGATGACTTTAACTATAATGAAAAACAGAAGGAAAGTCCTATCATTCCGGGGGATATCATACTCATGGGAAATCATCGTCTGATATGTGCTGATTCAACCAATAAAAAAAACATGGAAAAATTGGTTGATGGATGTCGAATAGATCTGGTGGTGACTGATCCACCATACAATGTGAATTATACCGGAGGAACGAAGAAACATCTCAAGATACAGAATGATAACATGGAAGAAGAATGCTTTCAAAATTTTCTCCATGCTGCTTTTTCTTCTGCGGATTCCGTCATGAAAGCTGGAGCAGCTTTTTATATCTGGTATGCTTCGTCACAGAGTCTCAATTTCACAACGGCCATGAAAAAAGCCGGATGGCAACATCGACAACAACTCGTATGGAATAAGAATGTATTTATTCTCGGCCGACAAGATTATCAATGGAAACATGAAGTGTGTCTTTACGGATGGAAAGATGGAGCGAGCCATTATTTTATTGACACAAGAAATCTCACGACCGTTATAGAGAATGATTACGATATAGATTCGATGAGTGTAGATGCGCTTCGGCAACTTGTTCGCGAGATTATGTATAGCACTCCTCCATCGACAGTCATAGATGAGGATAAACCTTTGTTCAACAGAGAACATCCGACGATGAAACCAATTCGATTATTTGCCAGACTTATTCACAATTCGAGCAAGCAAGGAGAAAATATACTGGACATGTTCGGTGGAAGTGGAACATCTCTGATAGCATCCGAGCAACTGAACCGGAAGTGCTTCATGTCTGAACTTGATCCGGTATATTGTGATGTCATCGTTAGACGTTATCACAAAATGTTCCCGGATAAAGATATCATATTGATAAGAGAAGGGCACAGCTTTAGCATAGAAGAATCGCATAACATATTGAAGTATGACAGAGAAGAATCTGACATTAAATAATATCGGCGATAAATATCTCAACCAGGTGAAAAGTTTTGGAGCTCTAGGCTATAGTATCGGAAGGATCCTAGAATTGCTTAATCTCCCAGACAGCGAAGCTACGGAACTGAAGTTAAGAATGTCAATGCCGGAAGATATCTACAACAAAGCCTATAGACAAGGCTGTGCAATCGGTGAATACAATGTAGATGTTGAACTTCATAAACAAGCAGAGAAGGGTGATATTGATAGTATAAAATTGGAAGAAGAGCGAAACATGATCAAGAAAGAAGATAAACTTAAACGTGAATTATTTGGTGTATGAATTACCTTGAAGTTCTTAATAATCTCAACCCAGACATCATAGAAAACTTCCTTGCCACAGGAAAATCCGTAGGAATACCGGAAGATGTGCAACTGTTTCTGAAGCAAATTCAATGGGCTGCAGAGATATATGAGTATGAAAGAAATATTACTCGAGCAGCAAACGAATTACATAGCAAGATACTCGTTTTGCAGCATATGTCAATACCGGTAAGGACCTGCAAGGCCAGAATATATACAGCCCTTCGTTACTTCAATATCGACAATAATGTTTCTATTAAAATATGGGAAAATAATTTTGCCGACAAATATGAAGATCTCGCCAAGATATGTGCTCTAAAAGGGGAATATAAAGCTCAAAAGTTATGCTATGACCAGGCTCTCGAGTGCCGACGTCGAGCTAGTGAAGCGGCCGAAACCGATAAAGATTGGGCTCCGGTATTTCTTATTAACGATACTATCCCTATAGAAAAACTTGGATTTAAGAAGAAATCTCTTAAAGAAATCGCACATAAGAGTAATGAAGGATATTATATACACCTCATAGAATCTCTACCTATTGAGGATGAAGAAAAAAAACGTCTGCTTTCTGATGCGGATATCGTGGATGCTAATGTGATAGATATCAATGAAGATGATACAGAATAAAGAAGAACCTGTTAATATGTATCCTGCCTTCGAAGAATTCTATATGAATCGAATGCAAATCATGGCCAATCTTATCGATCCGAACATCCTGATCTGTGAAGATGCTCGAGCTGCTGGTAAGACTGAAGGAGTAATGACGCCTCGTATTATAAAAGTTGCGAATGCCATGCCTGGCGAACTAGGGTTCCTGGTTCATAAGACATACGTAGCCTTGATGACTAACGTATGGCCGAATATAGCGGCAGCCTTGGCCAGACCGGTACAAGGAGGAACTAGATCCATGCTTCAGTATGGAATAGACTATGTCGTTGGTGAGACAAAGATACCTACACACTTCAAAATGCCAAAATATCCAGTCACCTATCCAAAACATAGCATCATCTTTCGTAATGGTTTCCATCTCCAGATGGTCAGTTCCGATCAGCCGGAATCAGTTGCAGGTAGAAGTGGTGTACACGCGTTCATAGAAGAGATGAAACACAACAAGGGTGAAAAACTGAAGAGCCGATTATTCCCTTCACTTCGTGGATCGTCAATGGATGTAAGAGTATGTCCCTATTACCAAGGCATAACCGGAGTAAGTGACACGGCCAGAGTAGACCTCGGTGAAGACGATTGGTTCTATGATTATGAAAAAAATGTTGATAAAGATCTGATGGATGAAATCGCAACGGTCGCAACTCATGTGAATCATTATCTTATAATATATTATCGTTGTAGATGCGAACAGCCAAAGACAACTGATCCTATACAGATGGAAAAGTTAAGACTAATACAACAGAAGGCTGAAAGACATCTACATATATGGATGCCTCGATTAAATGAGATGAGAAAAGATGCAACGTTCTACATTCGTGCCAGCTCGTTCGTTAACAAAGACGTGCTCGGCCCAAAATTCTTTAAGACACAGCTTGAAGCACTCGACATGGATGAATTTCTAACTTCTATCTGTGCGATACGCCGTAAATCTGTTGTAAACCGATTCTTTGCGTCGTATAATCCGAAAATACATCAATTTTCCGACTCATATATTTATGAATCAATCTTAAAACTGGACCTTAAAGAACGATTCATTCTAACAAGTCATTATCTAAAATGGTATGATTGCAGAGATGAGTTGTTATTTGGCTATGACCCGGGACATTTTTCAAGTCTTGTATGTGCGCAAATGAAACCCAGACGCGACGAATTGAGAGTAATAAAGGAGTTCACTTGCTATTGGCCTTCCGAGCAACCGGAGTTAGCCAAACAAGTATGGGACTTTTTTGGAGATTCCGAGAAAAACAAACGCATTATCCTATACCACGACCGGGCCGCAAACAAGACGAGAGAAGAATATGAACAGATAACGACTGATGCCAGAATGATGAAAAGTGAACTCGAGAGTTATGGCTTCGAAGTCGCAATCATGAACGAAGGTCAGGCAACCATCTACCATTGGCAACAGTTCAAGTTATTGCAATTTGTCTTCTCAGGACGTAGTCACAGCGTTCCGCACGTGTTGGTCGATGAAAATGAATGTAAGAACCTTTGCAGCTCTATTATGTTATCACCACGTAAAGATAAAGACGGCCAGGTACAACTTGACAAGACGAGCGAAAAGAAAGTACCGTTAAAGATGCAAGCGGGACTAACGACACAGCTTGCGAGTGCTTTTATTTATCTGTTGTATGGCCTATTTGGGGATAAAATAGCAGAAATCAATCCCGATATACCGGATAATTTGCCGAATAATTTCACTTTCGAGAGCTAATAATTCACGACAATATTTAAATAATTAAAGAAATTGACAACGAAATAATAGCTAAATATATGGTAATTAGAAATTTAAGTCTCACACGAAAAATCTCAAAAAATGAAAATCTCTACAATCAACACGCCCCGCTAAGAAAGCGAGCTGATGCGCAACCGGTAAAGGTCGTCGGAAATATGACAGACCCCCCGGGGTGTCCTTCATAGTGGTCAACAAAAAATCTATTTTCGCTGTATGGAAATTGAACTGAAAGGACTGGATGCGTTGGAACTTGCCAGAGAAATAAGCAAAGTACCAGGGCTTACGTTTAAGATAGCATTCTTCAAGTACTCTCGGACAAAGAACACTGCGTCTAAAAGCCTTGAGATAAAAGAAGGGTGCAAAGTACGCGCTCAACTTCCCCAGGAAAGATTCTCTATCGATTCAGATAACTTCTTTCTATTCAGTGATGCGAATGGGGATCCTAAGATGTGCTATCGATATCTTATCAGATATATGGGGTTTCCACAAGACAATTATAAAATGCATAAAATTAAATGGCTATGGTAGATAATATAGAAATGATTGGCAGTGTAGGCAACTACATGGATGAACATAATGTGTTTTCGTTCCAATATGGATCTGGTTTCGTTCCCGCAGACACATTTTTCACGAACACGGTGCCTGGTCTGATGGGACAACAGAGATGGCTTTCCATTCAAGGATACAATGTAGCGATGCGAGGAATGAATAACCTGCAATGCGAAGAATTGGAGGCTGATATAAAGAAGAATCGCCTTCTACCTAAACTAATCAATAAGCAGTGCACTATGTTATATGGTCATGGGCCTTTTTTATATAAAAGGACATTCGAAAATAATAAGATAAAAAAACAATGGATGGAATTACCAACTGTACAGGACTGGCTCAACTCTTGGGACCGAAATGGCATGGTGAGTAGTTATACAGATTTTGCGAAGTCGATTATAAAGAACTACTACTATTTTCACGATTTCTTTGTGATGTGGCGTATGATGAAGGGGAAAATCATTGGTAGAATGCCTATCGCCGGAATGGAATGCCAAGAAAATAAATTTTGTCGGTTGGCCACAATGCGCCAAGATGTAGCGACACAGCTCGTCGGTTACGGCGATTTAGGGCAGGTAGTACTCGGTAACTGGGCGTATGGTGCATCGAATTTTAAAGTCTATCCTCGCCTCGATTTGATGGAAGTGGACAATATTAATTATGCCGGTATCTCTCATCACAGAGATATGTCGCCTGGTGATGTTTATGGACTCAATGAAACGCACTCCGGAGCACTTCCTTATATTCGTGCATCAAATGAGACCCCCAATTATATTAATTCGTTCCTGAAGAACTCTCTGGCCGCTAAGATCCACATCATTATACCGAATGCGTGGATTGAATCGAAACGCGCACAGATCAAAGATCTTGTACAAGAAAATAAAACGAGAGAAAAAGAAAAAAAGATTCTACTTACTTATAACGACATCGAGATTGGTACCACATTCAAAGAATCACTCGTTATCGAATATATACAGTCAGAGATGAGAAAATTATCTAAATATCTTTCAGGAGCGGATAACCAAGGCAAAGCATACGCAAGTATCTCCTTCCTTACCGGCCAACAACAGAAAGAACAACGCTGGCAAATTGAGACTGTCGATCTAAAGTATAAAGAATACATAGAAGCTCTCATCTCATACGATAAACGCGCCGACGAAGTAATGCTGTCGAGTGTTGGCCTTGACTCATCCATCTCGGCAATATCAAAAGATGGCGTGATCAGTAAATCAGGATCCGACGTCTATTACAATTATCTCATCTACTTAATGCAGCTGGAACCGGATGATCAGAAATGTAGCGAGCCTTTTAACTGGGCACTTAGACTCAATTTCCCAGATCTATACAAACAAGGATATCGCATCGGATTCTACAGAGAAATACCACAACGTCAAGAAGATCTGTCTCCAGATAATAGATTAAATAAGCAACAATCATGATACTAACAGATTATTTCAATTCATTTAAGGAGTTCATGGCGCTGGTACCAGGCGTTGACGTATCTCTTAATTTCGACATATTGAACTCCTCTGCCGTTTCAGCAAAAAAGCAGATGACAACTATCATTCCCGAATCAGTGTGGAATGTTTGCAACAAGGAACCCAGTAAGACCTATTTGATGACAGCCTTGGCCAATCTTACCATGGCAAAAGAAGTTCCATACGATACGCTCCGTAAAAGGAAAGCAAATATTGACGTTTATAAGTCAGAGCAGGAAGCAGTAACCCGAGGTTATATTGACGGATATCTCTGTGCTATGGATTCGCTTATAAACCAGTTGGACACAGATAAACCGGATCCATGGAAAGACACCAACTATTATAAGATGCGGGAAAAGCTGGTTATTAAAGATACCGAAACTTTCGATTCTTTCTACCCTATCGATATGAGTTATCTTTTCTTTTTCCGGTGCATCCCATTGCAAAAAGAAGTGATATCACTTAAAACAGGAGATTTACTAGCGCAAATAGAAAATAAAAAAGACGATTTACTCACTGACAAATTAACGAGGTGCATCGTTCTATATACTATCGTGCTGGCTCTCCGTCGATTCGATATTGCTGAGTTTCCAAGTACTATCCGTAGCCTTTTCATCGAACAAAAATCACAACGACAAGGAAGCGACGACCAAAATCGTATCATTCAATTGGCAGAGGACCTCTCTGCGCAAGCAAATGACATCATTCAAAATATTCAATTGGTTTTAGAAGAGCATACACAAGACATCAATGTCGAGACTCAAACATCGTTCAATCAGCCCGAAGATGGGATATTTCTAATGCCATGAATGATTTTATAGAATTTACGGACAAAAAAGAGGAATCTGTGTTTCGGATCCCGAATAGGTGGGAATGTTTATCTCCGGATCAATTCGAATATATAATATCACTCGTTAATGAATATGCATCCGGTAAAATATCACTCGTTGAACTTCGTACGCTCTACGTGTGCAAAACGATGGGTTGGAAACTACAAAAGATTCATGGTGAAGATTCATGGGCTAATCTGTATTTTTTGGCAGACAAAGTGACATTTCTCTTTGAAATAAAATACGATGACGCCGTGCTGCAACCTTTGACCGCAAAAGAAAGATTACTAGCCAAATCAGTGGTACCGCAACGATTGCCAATTCATCTACGACGATATCTCGAAAAATACGAATATAAGTTCGTGTTGAAAGATTCGTTCTGCGCACAACTTATACCATCGATCACATTGGATAGAAAAGTTTACCATGGTTATTCCGCTTCGTCCGACTTCAATATGCTAACGTGCTCTTTGACCGCTATCCAATATATTGAGGCCAGTGAAATAATATCAAGAGGTAGAGAATCTGAATTACTTCCTCTGATAGCTGCTATTTTATATTATCCGGGCAAATACGATTCGGAAGGCGCAAAAAAGTTAGCATCCAAATTTATAAATCTTCCCGCCGAACAATTATGGGCTATTCTTTTCAATTTCAAGTGCCTTATAAACTTTATATTCAATCAAACGGAATTCAAGCTCCTCACAAAATCAACGCTCAAGAACTCGTCTACGATCGTAACCGGAGCTTTGGAGAGCATGTACGAATTATGTGCAGATGGAATCGGCAAGGCATCCGATGTTGAAAACATCAATATCATAACTTATCTGACCCTAATACGAAAGAAACTCATTCAGTCTATTAAGACGATGCACAGTTATCAAATGAAGATGAGTGAGATAGAAGAGGAAAGCGGACTTCCCATTAACATAATCGAAGAAATACTTAAATAATATGGAAATCAAGGATATCTTTCTTTATTTTGCTCAGTTTCCATCTAAGGATGGAGTAATAGCTTCCTTCACGAACGGTAGTAGCAATTATCCGGAATATACGAAGCTACTCGAGCAATACAACTCCGGATCCAAAGATCGATTGCCCAATATAGAGGGATTTGTCTTCGGGCAGAACTTTGACGCGGTAAAAGCTCGTATTGATACAATGACTGGTAATTTTTTATTCGTTGAGGTAGGCGATATAGAATCTACGCAAGATCAAAAAGGCAATATCAATGACACGATAAAAATAGCTTGTACAATCGCTTATAAAGAAAATCGAGACGCGGACCTTGTAGAACACATGATCGTTTCGGATCAAAGTCTTAGTCTTATCAATCAGCTTCGTGGAAATCTTTTCAAGGACCAATGCCCATGGTTACGCATGATAGACGGAACGACACAAATACAGCCATTCGTTTCGAGTGAATTGGCCTCCGTTGGATGGAGCTTCATGTTTAACTTAAAAGGTCAAATATTCGACATAAAAAGATGAATAATCAAAGCTAAATGATTACTGAAGATGCTATAAAGAAAACCTTCATCCATCAAATACTTAGACGTGATGCAGCTTTTATCTATGACACTCAAGCCCGAGTGTTGAGAGAGAACTTTACCTCGGAAAGAGCAGGCAATATGGCTAAATTTTTAGAAAGCCATCCATATAATATATCCGGATCCGGATTAAATATCTGGTATAGCTTTAATATATTTACCTATCTGCGATTATTGGATATCAGATTCTCACGTCAGGACATAGGGACTCGTCGTCGCTTAGCGCTCTATAATAGAGTAATATGGGGAAGATTGTACCATCAGACCATCGGAGATCTGAAATACGGATTAACAGAAGATATCAAGAGGGAAATTGCAGATAAACTTATAAAAGCAAATCTCTAAAACACATAATCCGAAGTATTTTTAATTCATTTTGATAAGTCTATTAATAAAAAAAGTCAATAAAATAATAGTAATAGTAATATAATTATTATCTTCGCAGTCGAAAACGATATAAAGATAATACACATAAATATCGATAATATCCTTAGTCATACCGATTTATGAATAATAGAAGATTAAAATCAATAGAGAAGTGTCCTATCATAGATTCTACAATTGAAATAAGATTTGAGACATCAATGGATAGTAATGCAGTCTTTGGCGTTATTTATGGTCAAATTTTGGATATGTATAAAGGTAGAGTCCAAAATCTTCCTGAATCTCAGTTACCTGCTGCCGTACGTGAATCTAACCCTGTATTACGATACAAACCATTATACAAAATCGAAGGAGAAAAAACGATTATTCAAATAGGCACTAATGTTATAGACATAGGCTCTAAATTACCTTATATAGGATGGACTGATTTTTCATCAATATTTATGCAAGTCATTAAAAAAATATGTGCGAACACCCAAATTATAAGTCGAGTTACAAGGTTCGGAATAAGATATCTAGATTTCTTTGAAGGAGACATCAAGGATAAAATCACAATGAAACTAGAAATGGACAAGAAATATAGTCCTATAAATGAGTTTATCCGTTCAACCATTAAAAATAACGATTTTTATAGTGTGATACAATTCTATAACAGCGCTAATTATAACGATCCCGTAACAGGGAAAAATTTATTAGGATCTGTTATTGATGTAGATACTAATAGAGAATACGCGACCCCCTATTTTTTGGATAATATTGAAAACGAAATAAAAGAGGGACATGATTCAAATAAAGATTTATTTGTCTCGACATTAGAACCTGCTTTTTTAAAATCTTTAAATCCCCAATATTACGATGATTGAAAGTATATTGCTCTCTTTGGCTTGTGGTGGAATCCCAAACTTGTCATTTAAGGATGATATAGCAATGACAAATTCGGTAAGAGATTTATTAACTATTACTGAAAGTATAAAGATTGATAATACAGAAAGTAATAAAAATAACAATACCGATAATAATATTTCCTACGATCAATCTTTTATTAAGATGTACGAAATCATGAATGATATAAATCATTATAGCATCCAGAATCCATCCGAAAACTTTCAAACTATATATTCTAAAGTTTATAGGAGATTAAATTACCTTTCTAAATTAGATGAAGGATGGGATGGGTTTTACGCTAAACCTGTTAACAGGGAAGTTCTCATTAGGCTAGAAAACTTGTTGGGAAAAATGGACATTCACGATATTAACAAATGGGCTATTTTCCCTGATTTGGATGGAAATTTATATTTAGATTTAAAATCAACGTCAAAATATGCAGGGATAAATATTTACAATAGTACTTTTTCATATTTCGTTGAAGATGAAACCCTACATGGACAAGATGATATACCTTTTTCTATCGATGAATTAATTAAAGTGATGAAGTCAGTAGCATAATGGATGGAGAGATAAAAGATTCTGAAACATTAGTGAGATCGTTATATTCTCCTTCCTTTTTTGATGATGATCGATTATCACCTTATGCTTTTACTTTGATAATCCTTAATAACTCTAAACGAGAAGATGGAGTTTCAGTTCTTAGAAAAGATTTACCAGAGTTTGAACATGACCTTAAGTATCTTAAGACTCTTAAACCGAGAAATCCAGAAGATTCATACGCAGGGTATGCTTCTTTAGTTGCAAAAGACGTTAGAAATATACACATAAAGTCTCCTAAACATATGGAAATCGATGTTATTCCAAAGCCTTCAAAAAAGATGAAAACGCATTCAGAAATAATTCTAAAAATTGAGGGAGAAAAAATAATAGCAGGTAATACATCAAGAGAATACCGAATATTCTGCGCTAAATTAGCCTATTTAGCGCAATGGGAAAAGAAATAGCTGACCTTAAAAAAATATGGTGTTGTCATAATGCGCGAAAATTAAAATTACCCATACTAAAGATTTTGCTAAAACTCAGTTTTTTGGTATTTTATTCGTAATTTTCTCTTATATTATTTTCTATAATACAGAAAATAATATATTTTTGCAAAGTAATTATATGCATATGAGGATGAACAGATTAGAATTGTATAAACAATTAGAACATTATCGCAATTCCAAATTGTTAGTTTATGTTACAGGTTCAAGACAAGGACTTGAAACACAGATTGCTAATGACATTCTTCCAAAAGTATCAGAGCATTTAGATAAAATAGGCGATACAGACAAAATTTCCTTATATCTATTTACAAATGGAGGGAACACACTAACGGCTTGGAGTTTGGTAAACTTGATTAAAAGCTTCTGCAAAAATTTTGAAGTAATTATACCATCTAATTGTTTTAGCTCAGGGACATTAATTTGTTTGGGATCAAATAATATTGTTATGACAAAACAAGCTATGTTGGGACCAATTGACCCAAGTGTAAATGGCCCATTAAATCCAGCGATACCAGGATTACAACAAGACCCTAATGCAAAAGTTCCCGTAAGTGTAGAACATGTAAACGCTTACATTAATATGGCTAAAAAGGATTTTGGAATTACGAATCAGAAATATATGACAGAGATACTGCTTAAATTATCTGAAAAAATTCATCCATTAACATTAGGACAGGTTTATAAATCAAAAAGTCAGATACAAATGTTAGCAAGGAAATTGATGAAAGGACAGCATCTTAAACACGATAAAGAAAATGCTATAATTAAATTCCTCTGTAGTGAATCTGGTAGCCATGATTATTCGATACGAAGAAAAGAAGCAAGTGAAAATTTGGGATTGCCGATAGAGAAACCAACAATGGAAGAATATACCGTTATTAAAGCGATATATGACGATATTTCCAAGGAATTAGAGTTGGATAATCCCTATAATCCTAATATCTATTTAAGTAATCAAGATAATGCCCATTATTCATTTAGGCGAGGATTAATTGAATCTTTAGAAGGAGGAACTGATGTTTTTGTTAGTGAAGGGACATTATCAAAGACAACTATCCAACTTCAGCCAGGGATTGTTCAACAAATGGCATTGAATGATAATAGAACTTTTGAAGGTTGGCGACATGAAAATTAATACTATGGCTTTAAGTAAAATATCAAGCACTGGATATAATCCAAAAACTGAATTAAGAACAAATTCTTATAGTGCAAAATTGTTCAGTGAAAATTCAGCAGTAAAGAATACAACTGCAGAGTTTATAAAAAATAAGACTGTAATCATTTCTAATGAAATAAGAAAGTTTTGAGTCACATATTATGCTTGAACGAGAATTTAAATATTACCTGAAGCATCAAAATGAGTTGCTTAAAAAGTATAACAATAGATATATTGTTATTGTAGGTGACAATGTTATAGGTGATTATGACAATGCATTAGATGCTTTTGAAGAAGCAAGTAAAAAGTACGAAGCGGGTAAATTTCTTATTCAAGAATGTACGGAAGGAAAAGGAGCTTACACTCAGACGTTTCATTCAAGAGTGAGTTTTGCGTAATGAAAATAAGTTCATTTACCCAAATATGTTCTAAAGAAGAACGTTGTTTAACTACTCTTTGTGGTGCTAGTGAAGCCTTTGACCCACAAAAGAGAGATAAAAATTTTCCCCATATTACTCAATATAAATCAATATGGGATACTGGTGCGATGGGAATTGTTGTAACCAAAAACGTAATAGAAAGACTAAAGCTACAACCTATTCGCCCTATCCATGTTGAAACAGCCTCTGGTCCATATGATACTTTCGCATATTTGATTAATTTGTATCTTCCCAATAATATCTTGATACCTGGAGTTTGGGTTTCAGAAGGGAAAATTGTAGATGCTGACATCCTTATCGGTATGGATGTAATATCCAGAGGTGACTTTGCCATCTCATCTTCAGATAAAAGTACGAAATTTACGTTTCAAATGCCATCAAACCACAATACTGATTATGTTTATGAAGCTCAACTAATAGATAAATACCAAAAAATTCATGTTGAATGGATAAAACATGGCAATAATAGATGTCCTTGTGGTAGTGGAAAACAATGGAATCAGTGTCATGGTAAATAAAATCATTTATTAAGTAAAAGTTAATTACGACACCCTATTTTTTTAGGATTATAAGGGGGGAGTATTGTCATATATAGGCACCTATAATTATGAATATAGTATGTCGATCTAATTAAGCTATTTTAAGCCGTTTGAGAAGAGGAACATCGTACGCCGATTGTTCCTCTTCTTTCTTAAATGTCATTTCCTTGTAAAATTTTCGTCTTGAGTTTTTGATAAGAAATAAATTTCCTCTACATTTGACTTCAAATTTCAATACATGAAAACAAAGTTTACCATTCCATTTAAATTAAAGCCATCATTTAAAGAATGGGTTTGTATTATTGTTGTCCTTTTTTTTAGCCCTTTTATAGGTGTCTTTATTAATTATAGCACCTCATTATATCTCGGCGACCTATACACTTTCGGGATATCCGATCGAAAGGATTTCTTCACAGTGTGGATCGCTTTATTTGGTGCTATAGGCATTGCATTCAATATATACCAGAACCAAAAGAGGACGAAGAACCAAGAAAAACAACTTGAAAAACAACAGGCACAAATTGAGCTACAAAGCAAGTCGCAACGTGATAGCAGATTTTCGAAAGGCATCGAATTATTAGGTAATGACAATGAATCAGCCAGAACCGGAGCGGCTTATAGTTTATGCTTTCTAGCAAAAGATTTTCCAGATGAATTTTCGAAACCCGTATTTGACATTCTATGTTCTCATATCAGGACGCTTACTACTTCCGATGATTATTTAGAAAAACATCCAACAGTGTCAAATGAAGTACAAACAATATTAAATTTATTGTTTAAAACTACAGACGGCAGTAATATAACTCCATTTTCTACTTATAAAGCAAATTTGAGTAGAGCACATTTAGAAGGAGCGGATTTGGAAAAGGCTCATTTAGAAAAAGCTTATTTGTTCGATGTCAATTTAGAAAGTGCTATTTTGCATGATGCTAATTTAGAGAAGGCTCATTTATTCCGAGCTCATTTGGAAAATGCTTTTTTAGAAAAAGCCCATTTAGAAAAGGCCTTTTTGCAAGAGGCTGTTTTAGAAGAGGCTGTTTTGGAAGGAGCATTTATCTATTCCTCCCAAAAAACAGTTCTTAAACAAAGTGGAGCCGATTTATCTGGCGTCGAATGGGTTAATAACGAAGAACAAACAATTATAACAGATAAAGATTCCCTGTGATAAACAAAAAAGGAGTAGTCACTTAAAACGGCTTATTATATTAATTCCACTTATACTATAAACACATTATCATGGATGATATATTAAAAGAAATTCATTGTACCGATGCTAAAGATTTTATTTCAAAGTTTTCGTATGGAGGTGAATATTTTCATTTACGAAATGAAAATTTTATTTTCAGAGGAGAACCTTCGGATCAATATTCTCTCATACCAAGTTCTTTGCGAGAAAAAAATCGGACAAACATTGAGAGAATAATAAGGAACTTCATTCCTGAATTTTCAAAAGACATTTTTGACTTGTCCATAGAATATCATCAAATTACTTCAGAATATATACTACTTAGCATGTTTTTTAGAGAATGTGATCGCAATGGTTTATATATTCCAGACATAACCGATCTTAGATCTTTAGCAGCGGTCAAGATACCTTTACAAGAAGAGCTAGATAATATAGAGAAGTGGCTACCACTTAATTATATTGAACTTGCAGGCTTAGCTCAACATTATGGAATATATACAAGATTGCTTGATTGGAGTTTCGATTTTAATGTTGCACTATATTTTGCCGTATCTGGTTACATGCTAAATAAAACAGATAACCATCCTAAAAACATAGTAATATGGGCATTAAATACAGAGATTGTAGTAAATAACAAATTCGATATGACGGGATTAAAAATTACTGTCCCAAAATATAATAGTAATCCTAATTTATGTGCACAAAAAGGAGTTTTCACCTTGTGGCAAATAACAAATACAGGAAGGGATTTTGAAATGCATACTAATAGAGCCCCTTTAGATCAGTTGATTAAAAAGAATTCTGAACTTATAATAACAAATACAAAGAATGGCAATCCACTATATAAAATATATATCCCAGTCGAGAATTATCACGAGCTAAAGACTTATTTAGAGACATCAGGTTATGATTCAGCCAGGCTATTCCCTGGATATGGGGGTGCTGCCAAATATATTTTAAATAATCTTTAAGCATAAACATTTTAATCAATTGTAAAACTATGAATGAGAATCTTTCCAAAACAAATACTTATGCGTTACTAATCGGTAATAATAACTATCTTGGAAATGAGTTAAACAATGCCGTAAACGATGCAGAAGGTATTAAAGAAATGTTTGATAAGCTAGGATATAAAACAGATATAAGAACAAATTTTAAGCGTGATGATATTGCAGCAATCAAAGAAAATTTAAAAGAAAACATAAAGAATATTGAAATAGGCATTTTCTATTTTGCTGGACATGCCTTTGAAATAGACAACAAAAACTATATTGCACCTATTGATTGCCCCTTTTCTAGTAAAGAAAAATCTAATTGTACCTTTTATTGCATGACATTGGATGAAATAATCGAGATATTTGATAAATCCACTTGCCAAATAAAAATCATCATACTTGATGCCTGTCGAAATAATCCATTTAAAGGGACTAGAGGTATAGGAGCATGTACTCTTGCACCAATCAAAGTAACGAAAGGATACATTATCGCATATTCCACATCACCTGGTGAGACGGCATTGGATAATTCTTCGGGCCCAACCAATCATGGTGTATACGCAAGTGCTTTTATTTCTCACTTGGAAGAGAAACATTTACCTGTGGAGAATTTTTTTAAAAAAGTGAGAGAAACAGTGTATTCATTAACTGAAGGTAAACAGGTTTCATGGGAGCATACTTCTTTGATAGGAGATTTTTGCTTTAATAAAGGCGGAATCTCTTATAAAGATCTTCCCTATAGCGAAGAGGCTATAAAGGATTACAAATACAAAAATCACGGTTCTCCATTTGATGATATTATTAATGGACTAAAATCTTATGATTGGGGAATACAAAAAGAAGCTATAACAAAAATTGCAAAGAATATTAATGCCGATATTAACGAACAGTTTGTTTTAGGTAGAAATATTTTGCAAGCATCTGATGGAAATTCCTATGAGGCACAAATATTCATAGATAAATTAGATAACAACATCAAGTCTTATACAACACCACAAGGAGACAATCACATATTAAACGGAATACTATATGAAATATATTTCAATTCTCGTGGGGAATTTAGAACACTTGACAATGCCAAATGTCAAGGAGACATTGATAAAATATTCTCATTGCAATATAATCCAAATTACAAAAAATCATTTCTTTTTATATCGGACCTCTTAGCTGAATATCAAGACTCTTTATACTATGTTCCAAATGGCGCTAGTAATAATATAATATCAATTACAGTAACTTTTAGCGATGAAAAAGGAACAGATATTATTGGCAATTCAGAAGTTCATAATGTAATTAATAAAATTTCGGTAGGAGCACAAGACATTACAAAAAAGATGAGAAGTAAATATACGATTTGCAATGCATCTAAAGAGGATTTGACATTGAATATTGCTAAATGTTTGGTAGCTTATTCGCAGGACATAGCATATAATCCTGAAATACCTGATAAAAATTTATATTTAAATCTTTATTCTGAGGTAATTGATTGGAGTACATTATTAAAATAGAAAAATCTCGCCTTTTCCTTTGCTATCTCAAATATTCTTTCGATATTTGTCCCAGTCAAACGTCCACGAACGATTTCGTGTCGCAGAGCGCGGTTAATGCTCAACATACAACGTCGGGCTTTTTTTATGCCCGGCCGTAAAATATGGCGGCTGCTTATTCCTTTCATTTTTTTGTGCTCCGGCATGAATCTGTGGACGTTTGACGACGGGGAATGGCAGCCGTTTTTCTGTCTAAAATGTCAAACGCCCACAGTTATGAAAACAAATCAAATGGGAATGCTCCTTCTCCCAGCTCCAGCCAAGAGAGCTAAAAGAATCAACTGGCACCTTGTCCGTGCCGAGATTATCAAATTTTACAATCGTTATGTGCCAGAAGAATTCAAGATAAAGACTAAAAGCGATGCCTTCAATTCTTTGTCCGTATACACACTTGCCATCAGTCTGATAATACCATACGTTATACCTGCTTTTGCTTGGTGCGTATATAAAGCAAAGAGAGGAGGTAACAAATGAGTATTCTTAATATATCCCACGAAGGAAAAATCATCGAATATGTAGACCAACGCAAAGCCCCTAACCGGGCTTTCGAAGAAATGAAAAAATGCTTTGAAGAATGCGCGCAAAAATGTCTGACATTCGAAGAATCATACGAAAAGATATCAGACAACTTTAACACACTCAAGTCCTCTGCATTCAAATCCGGCACCGGAAACATGAAAATTGATAAATACTTTCAGACATCATACTACAACGACATCAACTCCATCTATCTTAGATATAGTAATGAAGATGTGATATGCATATTCAATCAATATGGGAAACCAAAAGAAAAGGAGGATGACGAAGATGGAGAGAAAGATTAATATCAATCTGCCGGAGAAGTTACAAGAAACGATTTCCCGGTACCAAGAAGACGATGGAGAGCTCGCACAATATTATATCAAACTATTGGACGAAGTCAGTGGATATTTTTTAAACGAAAACGTGCTATCCGTTGTTGATATAGACATGGCGAAACTGATATCCATGCTTCGCGACATCCGAGCGATAAGAATGGATTTATCCAGTTTTGTAGCGAAATAATACGCATGATCCTTTTATGTAAAGTCTTATTTGTTTATCTTAGCACAAAAAAAGAAAAGATATGGATTTCTTATTAACGATATTTGGTGTAGCCCTTATTTGGATCGTAGCCAATTTGATATTAGCATTTTTCTTGGTCCCTTATCAATGGCACGGAGATAAAGCCAAATGCGCTTATCTGTTATCTGTTATCATAACGCCATTCTTAGCAGTCCCCGTTATTGCTATGATGTGGAGTTAGCATAACGTATTTGTACTTTAAGATTTTGCCCATACCGGCTATTTTTACTGTAAAAAGTAAAGATATACCGATATGGGCAAAAGACTTTCTGAAGATGAAATAAAGTGGATTCTTTCTCTCGATGCTTCCGGAGCAGAGAAAGAAATGAATAAGCTCAAACAAAGTTCTTACGAGCTTACGGATCGAAACAAGCAGCTGAAGACTATACTTACACAACTAGAAGCTGCAGGCAAAAAAGACTCAGACCAATATCATCAGCTAAGCGCTGAGATGAAAAGAAATAGTGATGCCATCTCGAAAAATAGATCTGAGATGGCGCAACTCACAAAGCAAATGGGACTGGAGAACCTCTCTATGTCTCAGCTGAAGTCTCATGCAAAGGACCTGCAAAGACAACTTGACTATACCTCAAAAAGTCTGCATCCGGAAGAATGGGAAAAACTCAATGCAGACTTACAAAAGACGCGTTCTCAAATGGACAATCTTACATTGTCCGGGAGAAAAGTGTCATCAATGCTATCCGATTCGTACAAAAAGTTCAACGTCTTCAACGTGATCGGGAATGTAGCAGGAAATCAGGCAGCACTACTGTTCGACAGATACATCACAAAAATGAAATCGTTCGCAAACGAAGCCGTCGGCGTTTCGGCAAAAGCGGATGGTATAAAAAAAGCTTTCGCAAGGCTTAACGAACCGGGACTCCTCGACAATCTGCGCAAAACGGTTCATGGAACGATGACCGATGTCGAGCTTATGCAAAAGGCCAACCTGGCTCACACCTTCAGTATACCGTTGCAAAATCTTTCAAAATATCTGGAGTTCGCTCATCTACGTGCCAATCAGACGGGACGCGACTTTAACGAACTGGCCGATGCTATCATTACAGGCATCGGAAAACAGTCGACTAAAAAACTTGCCGCTCTAGGACTTAACGTCACGGAACTGAAGAATAACATAAAAACAAACGGCAACTATATTCTCGGGCTCAACGAAACAATAGATGAGCAAATACAAAAAGCCGGGGGTGATTACGTGTCTGCCGCCGATGCCGCTAAGAAACGAACGGCAGAGCTTGCCAACGAACAAGTAAAACTAGGAGATCAACTACGTCCTATCAAAGCCCAATATGTAGCCTTGACACAACAAATCCTTGTCTGGTCTGCCAAAGAGTTGGTATGGGCCAGCGAACATAGAAAAGGTTTACTAATAGTAGCCGGAGCCCTCGGGGTCGTAACTGTTGCATACGGTTTATACAATGCCGCTATGAAGATACATAACATGTATATGGGATATCACAACATGCTCGTTTCGGCCGGCAATAGAGTACTTGTTATTCGGACAATATACACCAATGCCTTATCCGCAGCAACTAAACTGGTAGCATTACGGACTACTGAAGCAAGCATAGCGCAAAGAACCTTTGCAACAACAGAAGCAGCATCTTCGGTAGTAAGTAGGGCCCTTACGTCTGCCATGTTGCTTCTTAGAGCTGCGATGATGTTATTGAGCGGTGATATTCAGAAAGCCAAAGAAGCGTGGATCGCTTTTACGGCCATTTCCAAAACCGATCCATGGATACTACTCGCGACAGCCATAATAGCAGCAGGGGCGGCACTCATATATTTTTCAATTAAGAATAAAGAACTCACTCAGGCGCAAAAAGATGCAATGCGTGTGAGTGGAGAAATCAATAAAAAGTATGCTGAAGAAAAAGCGACTGTCGAACAATTGTCAAAGACCGTGCACGATTCCAAATTATCATATCAGGAACGTTATAATGCTTTGGCGGAGCTAAAGAAGATAGCTCCGGGCTATCATGCTACCCTTACCAAAGAAGGGAAATTGATTAATGATAATACAAGTGCATTAAAAAGCTATTTGCGACAGCTCCGTGCAAAGTTAATACTAGAAGCATCAGGAGATCAACTTAAAAAGCTGTATACTGATCAGGAGATACAACAGGAAACACTCAATCGCTACAAAACGATGCACAAAATACGCCGAGGCATTGAGGATAAAACCCCTGCCCAAAATGCAGTAGTAATGAACAGTTCTGCCGGTGCTGTCGTCGTTGGTGGGGGTAAAGACTATAGTCAATCTGATGCCTACCAAAGAACCATTGACGATACTCAGAAAAAATTGAATCAAACGGAAGGCAGTATTAAAGTCTTCGAAAGGTGGCAAGAGAATGCAAGGAAAAAACTTGATCAGATGGCTGGAGCAGCAAATGAAGCAGTACCTACTGCTCCTAAAGACGACTTATCGCTATTCGACACGACACCTACTAAAGATAAAAAAATAAAGAAAAACACAGTAGATCCAAATCAGATCAAGCTCGAAAACATGCAATCGGCCCACGAAAAAGAGCTAAACGCTATTAAGAAATATGGGCAAGACCGAGAACTGATGGAAGAGCAAATAAATATTTCGACCTCTCAAAGCGATGTTGAATATTACAAAAATCGAATAGCTCATCTGCAATCTTATCTCACATCGACGAAAGATATTAAAAAACGTGCGGCCTATAACAAAGAATTGGTGGAAGCCGAAACAAAACAAGCTCAAGCTGAAACGGATATTGATAAAAACAAAATAGCTCTTTTACAAAAATATAGAGAAGAGGATCTGAAAAATGTAGAAGAAGAAGTCGCTAGTCAAAAAGCGATAAACGATAATAAACTCGCTAATGGACTGATCACTCAGGAAAACCACGACAACCAACTTCTAGCCATCGAATCTGGAGCAGCTGAATGTCGGCTACAAGTTCAAAAGAATTTTTTCGAATTGGTGAACGCGGAAGAGCTGAAAAATGGGAAGTTGAAAAAAGACACCGTTGCTGCAGCCAATCAAGAAATAATCAAAGCAGACACCGATGCAGCCAACGCTCGAATGGAAATAGTCAAGAAGTTCACATCCGGTTACAAAGAGTCACTCGATAAGCTTAATGATATGGGTGGTGGTAACTCGATAGAGGCAGATCACTACTTACAAAAGGCCGCTTTAGAAGCGACGTATAATGCTGGGAAAGCTTATATCAAGTCGAATAACGATAATGCCGCAAAAACGGGTGCTCCTTTGATGAGCCAAACATCTCTGGATGCTGCCTATAACAATGCAAAAGAGAAACTCGAGCAGGATCATCAACAAAAGATTCTTGAGATTCGACAAAAATATGGTATTCAAGAATACCATAAAATACTTGAAAATCAAATTGCTGAAATAAATAAGCATGAGAAAGAAGGTGTACTGACTCACCAAGAAGCCGAGCGATTGAAGTTGCAAAAAACGGCTGAGACATATATGCAGATGGCTCAATATTACGTAAATCTTTTTTCCAATGTCATACAGGAGATGCAACAAGCCGAAATGGACCAAGTTGATGCTAAGTATGATGCCGAAATATCAGCAGCTGAAGGAAATTCGGAGCAACAGGAAAAACTCGAAAAAGAAAAGGAAGCAAAGAAACTCGACATTCAGAAAAAATATGCAGATATTGATTTTATAGTTAAAATTAATCAGATAGGTGCTTCAACCGCTTTAGCAGTTATGCAAGCTTTTGCTCAGCTAGGACCAATCGCAGGAGCAATAGCTGCGACAATGGTATCTGCCGTAGGGACTATGCAGCTAGTGCAAGCGGTAGCTGCAAGGAATCGTGTAAAAAGACTTACGGCAGAAGGAACGACTTCGGGGTCCTCGGTGTCACGTGTAGCTACCGGTCGTGAAAGTGGCGGTAGCATTTTAGTCGAGCGCGAACAGGATGGCAAAATCTTCAATGCAAAATATGATCCGGATAAAAGAGGGTTTGTTGATAAGCCTACAGTTATTGTTGGCGAAGGTGAAGAGTCGAAAGAATGGATAGCCAGCAATGCAGCTGTTACTAACCCCACGATAGCTCCGTTCCTTTCCGTTCTTGACCAGGCACAACAAGCAGGACGCATCAAAACGCTTGATTTCAATAAAGTAATACAAAGCAAAGTGTCCGGCCGTTCCAGCGGGGGAAGCATAAGTGACAATCATAGCATACCAACTCTGGTACCAGGTGACACGTCCGGGTTAGAGAAAGCGGCGAAACAACTCAGTGACACACTTAGTGCCGGTATACATGCTACGGTAGTCCTTACCGAACTTGAGGAACAACAAAACTTAAGAAATAAATCAAGAAATATAGGTAGCAAATGAAAATAATACATATAGCATCTGGCAAACCATACCAACTGACTCCAGACACAGCGATCGAAATAGAAAGACCGAATCCTTTTTTTAACACGTATGGAGAACAGTCCTTGCCACTCAATATACCGGCAAGCGAATATAACCGGGCACTCCTCTCCTATCAAGAAGATCTAGCAGCGACAATCAAACAACAGGCCAATATCGATGCGGCGATCATCGATAAAGATTTTTATATGGTCTGCAGACAAGCCATACTATCGTCGAAAAAAAAGGAGAATATCTCGACTTCTTTTTATCTTAATGAAGGCTCCTTCTATACCAAGCTGTCCGACCTTAATCTGAAAGATGTCTTCGGCACCGAATCGATACATGGAGTAACTACCGTAGAAGAAGGCATCGCTTTCTGCCGAACACTTATAAGTGGAAATAATCCAAACTACGCTATCTTCCCGGTACTTATCGATTACAGCGAAGTGGACGGTACTAATTTTACTAGACGTATCAATTACTTTCAAAGCAAAGGATATAAGTTTCTCAACCGATGGGGTTACTTTAGTAATGATATCTTCGTTGATGCGCCCTCTGACAATTCTGATTTTTATAATGCAAAGAGTCGAACTGAAAAAGTTGGCGATGACACTGTAGCACTTGGTCCTGGTTATTACATCACTCCCTTTATTCGGGCCAATTATCTATTGCAACGAATATTCACTTACTTGGGCTATACATTGAAAGATAACTTTTTCACAAAAACATTGCCATTTACAAACATGGTCTTTGTTAATAACACAATGGATTCCCTAGTCAATGGAGACATTCGAATTGCGGATCTCGTTCCTAACTGTAAGATATCCGTGATACTCGATTTATTCCGAAAAAAGTTCTGCTGTGAATTTATCCCGGATGAAGTATCAAAGACAATGGATATCGAACTATTTAACGATATAATGGCTACGGACTCAGGAATAGATATCACCACATACGCTACATCGGAACCCGAAATTACTTTCCCGGAAAAATATATGGCCGTAAAAATAAGTAGTGAAGATAAAGTGACAGATAGTTCCAGTGCATCGGACGTATCATCTCTTTCAGTACTTGAGTCAAAATATCCACACAGCGTCATCGATCCAAACGACTCGAACTGGTATCGCTATGGGAAAGACGACTTGACTGGAGTGAGTGATAAGACAAAGACGATGGAATGCAATGAAGGATATTATCAGGATTCAAACTTTAAAGAATATGAGATATCGGTCCCAGATAAATCACCAATCACAAAAGCGTCACCAAATGGGTATCCTATCTTTTCAGCCATATACATAGGGGAAAGCCAAGCACTTAATTCTGTGTTATCAAATACGGATTCTTCATCGTCCGAATCATCTTCTTCATCATCCGATCAAAAGCCAATGTTGGCATTCTATCACAATAGAGATAATTACCCTCTTGGTTTATGCGCGAATTATTATAATGGAACAAAATTGTTCGACTATACATTATATTATAATGGGCCGGATGGTATATTTGAAAAGTTCTATCGTGTATTTGATAATTTTATTCGCAACTCCAAACATTCCGTCAAAGTCAGCCTGCTACTACCAGCAGAATTGAAGATGAATATTAAAGCCCAGAAGTTACTTCTTTACCATGGACAAAAATTATTTATTGATACACTAAAATTTAATATTGGAGGCAAAGAATCTCCTGTAGAAAGTCAATTCTATACCACCAAGAATCATACTCCAACAGTAATAGCTAAAACTTATAACGAAATTATAGCTGTCGATGAACCCGGATATTCATGGACAACAAAAAATAGCGTTACGGAAGCGACACAAAGTGACTATATGGATAATAGAACCACAAAAATGAAAACGATATATCCCCCAGCTGCCACTTCGAAATATATACCGGGGGTGCATTATTTTGAACAGTTCTACGTCACCGAAACGCTAACATCAGATCCGAACGATCGAGAGAATAGAGAATATAGTTATGAAAAACACAACTTCTGGTGGGAAGTCATAAAGGGGTGATTTGTCCTTTGTGAGGGGCATTGGCTATTTTATTTTTGTATAAAAAACAAAGATATGAATGTCGTTAACAAACCGGATATCTTGTCACTCACTGGGAATATCAATCCCTTTGTCGTCGCGACAACAAAGGAGTTAACCTTTGTGTTGAAAAAAGGTGATGAGCAGATATTATCCCAAAGTTTCAATCCGGGAACGTCCGGATCCGTGACGATAAAAATAGGCGATATCCTCAATAATCAACTTAGTTTCACACTAAAGGAAGCGACCTCGTACTATCTCCAGAATAGTATTTTTGCAACTTTTACCGCAACATTAACTGATTCTGATGGCTCTACAGATATTACTTTTGTGGCGATCCGATCTGGTGTCAGTCAATTAAGCGACACGCCTTCCGAATTTTTAAAATGCAATTTTCTCACTTGGCAACCTACGGTGAAGAAAGTCACGTATTATACTCCTGAGTATCTTACTTATTATGCGGTAGTCCCTGGAAAGATGCAAATTAAAGCAACCTACCAGGATGCTACTTCAGAGACAAAAACGATCGTATCGATGGATGCAGGAACCGCAGTAACGGTACCACTTCAATACGGAATAGTATATGGAATGTTTGGGAAATTGCCCGCATTTTATGATGTATGGTATGAGGATGCATCAGGGAATGTACTTTCTTATATACAGCGATATGTAGCGGATAATGCGAAATCGGAAAATGAGCAATGGGTTCTTTTCACGAACTCTCTTGGTGGCGTCGACACGTTCCGGGCTTATGGTGAAGAAGAATTCACCGGTGAGCATACACATAACCTCGTAGAAATCGACGATACAAATGAAGAATATCGGGTAGACACTGTTTCGAAGCACAAAAAGTACACCGGGCATTTAACAACGTATGAACGACAGTGGATGCAAGACTTTTTCCCTTCTTTGAATAAATTCATCTATTCAAATGGAGAAGCTAGAAAAATTGTTATCATAGAATCGGAAGATACATATAACGATCTCGACCAGGTAGGCGGATTCAGTTTCACCTATAAATATACCGAGACAGATGCTTATCTTAACCTGCAACGTAATACTCAACTTCCTAAGGATCTTAATATCGATGTGCCGGATTTGGCAAATTTTACTTTACCCCCTCGACTCCTTGAATTCCCGACTCTGTCGGGGAGCGAGGGGGTTTTATTTCCCGCACAAAAGACATTCGCTGATAAATGGGGAAAAATATCATTAGATGATATCGCCCAATTCACGATAGATTCATTATTAGCTAGTGATATTGCAAAAAAATGGACCGCTACAAGTGGTAGCTCCCATAGCCATGACAATAAAAGTATACTTGATAGCATAACTGAAGACCTAATAAAGAAATGGAATTCGACTAATGGAAATAGCCATAGTCATGATAATAAATCATTCCTTGATCAGATTGATCAGAACCTTTCGACAAAAGATTCTCCCACATTTGAAAGCCTCAAAATCGGATCTGGCGTACTAAAATGGGACAACACTCATAAATCTTTTTATATAGAACAGGCCGACGGAACTCCAGCAAACTTTTATGCAACCGGTGGTGTGTCATCTTACGGCGCTGCTTCGGAATCAAGTCCCGGATCAGGAATAGACGAGACGACTTTATGGTCTATCATGAGCAACACCGGCACTCAACAGATAGCAGCTAATCACCTGGCAACAGCTCTATCTGCGTATGTGACGCAATCGTCTATGTCGGCACTGCTTGCAAACTATGCACCGGTAAATCATGGGCACGTTTGGGGAGATATCACCGATAGACCTGCCTCATTACCTGCCTCGGATGTGTACACCTGGGCGAAGGCAGCAACAAAGCCTAGTTACGCCTATTCGGAGATAACAGATAAACCCGTTTCGTTACCTGCATCGGACGTGTACGCTTGGGCAAAGGCAGCGACAAAGCCTAGCTACGCTTATTCGGAGATAACAGATAAACCTAGTACTCTCAGCGGGTACGGTATAACGGATGCTGCTGCTAAATCGCACTCTCATGCATGGGCAGACATCACCGACAGACCGACAAAGTTAAGCCAGTTTACGAATGATATGATAAGTACGTGGGCGCTCGCGGCAAGTAAGCCTAGCTATACTTACAGCGAAATTACTGGATGCCCTACCTCGCTACCTGCATCAGACGTTTACGCCTGGGCTAAAGCGGCAAGCAAGCCTAGTTATTCATATAGCGAGATCTCGGGTACTCCTGACCTGTCGAGCCTACATACGCACTCGAACAAAGAGCTATTGGACGCAATCAATCAAAATTTATCCAGTACCGGTACGCCACTCTTTTCGAGGATAACAATCGGAGCTATAAGTCTATTATATGATAGCGTCAATAACTCCCTCTATGTGCAAAAGTCGGACGGCAGCGCTGCAAACTTTTACGCTACAGGCGGCGTGTCGTCATACGGTGCCGGGGCAGTTTCGGGCGGAGGATCGGGCATTGACGAAACGACGCTATGGTCTATCATGGGTAATACCGGAACGCAACAGATAGCAGCTAATCATTTGGCAACAGCCTTGTCGCCTTACGTCACTCAGATATCCCTGTCTGCGATGCTAGCAAATTACGCTCCACTCGTTCATGGCCATGTATGGGGTGATATTACAGATAGACCTAGTTCATTGCCCGCTTCGGATGTGTATTCATGGGCGAAGGCAGCAACAAAGCCTAGTTACGCTTATAGTGAGATAACAGATAAACCCGCTTCACTGCCTGCCTCGGATGTGTACGCATGGGCAAAAGCAAGTAACAAACCTAGCTACGCCTATTCAGAGATAACGGATAAGCCTAGTACATTAGGGGGCTATGGTATAACGGACGCAGCCAGTGTAACTTCTTTAGCTAATTATAGGCCTGTTGGTGGAGTTTGGCCTGGTGCTAATGTTCCAGGGAATCGTGAATTTGGATTTATAACTAACGATGGAACTGGCGAGATTGCCTTCAAATCGTACAATGGTACGATGAATATGATTATTGATGGCGACATTTACTGTCGTGATTCATCGTATATTGTATGGCATGCCGGAAATGATGGTTCGGGATCAGGATTAGATGCTGACTTACTAGATGGAATAGATGGTGATGGATTTATGAAAAATCTAGGGTCTACTGGATCAGACTCTCTTAATTCTATATTAAGACCTGGAAATTATTATATATCAGATCAATCAGGAGGTAGACCATGTACCTATGGCGCATTACTGACGGTAGGGCAATTTGATACAAGATCACAATTGGCTTTAGGCTATAAAAATGATCCTGGAATGTGGTATCGAGGATACTCGCCATCAGGCTCTAATTGGGATTATTGGCATCAGGTAGCTTTCACAGATTCAAATGTCGCATCCGCTACGAAGCTCAATACAGCCCGCTCAATAACGATAGGGAATACGGCAAAGTCTTTTGACGGTACTTATAATGTATCTTGGTCGCTGTCTGAAATTGGAGCTGCAGCTGCAATTCATAGCCATACCATCAGTCAAATAAGCGATATCGGAAACGCATCTGTTAATTATGCAGCAAGTGCAGGTAATGCAAATAATGCCTTTTATTTGTTTTCTAATAATGACTTGAATCATACAGGGGTAACAGTAAAATCAATAAAGGATTTACTAGCTAGTAAAATATCTTCACAAGATATTGGTATAGGATTTAGTTATATTTTAGGAGGAGAATGTATTAGAAATTGGAGTAATGAGTCTTATACTGTTACCGATTCTAATGTTTATGCTTTTGTAAAAATAGGTGGCGGATACAGTGGTAGTACATATGGTCAGTGGCTACTAAGTTCTTACGATCTACTTAATATAGGAGTGGTTGGAAGAGATGGTAATATATGGTCAGATATAAAGTGGCTTGCATATACTACAGACAATGTAGCTTCAGCAACAAAATTGCAGACAGCTCGCTCGTTTACGATCGGAAATACAGGCAAAAGTTTTGACGGTACTTATAATATATTTTGGTCGCTGTCTGAAATTGGAGCAGCTGCTGCAATTCATAGCCATACCATTAGTCAATTAACCGATATCGGCAACGCATCTGTTAATTATGCTGCTAGCGCAGGTAATACAGATACGGTAGATAGCGTACATGCTTCACAATTTCTTAGATGTGATTCTGCATCTTCAAATAACCCAATAAATGGAAACTTTGCCATAGGAAATGCTTCAGGTCGAAATTTTATACAGTCTCATAGTGGGCAGCCTTTAGATATAAACCCATTAGGAAACGCCGTTACAATAAATGGTACACAAGCAGTTACTAATACTGGGACTTGGGGAATAAGCATTACTGGAAATGCGTATTCATCCACAAAATTGCAGATGGCAAGAAAGATATATGGGCAGACATTCGATGCGACTAGTGATGTTGATGGGACATTATCGGTAAAAGGTCCTGTTAATGGTAACTGGTCAGAGGGCATAAGGATACATGAAGCAGAAAATGGATGGAATACGCTTATATTTTGTGGCTCTGATAATACAGGGGATAGTGGGACATCTACTAATTCTTGGAGTTTTCATACTAACAGTGGAAACTTTATGCTAGGACACAATGGTACTAATAATGTATTTTCAATAGACCATAATAATAATATGGGTATAGGCACCGCAACTCCTGCATATAAGTTACATGTCTCCGGTAATGGGTATTTTTCGGATGCACTCAACCTCGCAGCGACTCTGTCAGCCGCCGGCTTAATCACCGCAAATGGAAACATTAAGTCGGCTAATTACATTGAAATCGGTTCGACAGGTATAAGACTTATGTACGATTCGACGAATGACTGTCTGAAACTTATCAAGTCAGACGGAAGTGCAGTTAATTTATTGGTAACAGGGGGCGTCACAGCCTTCGCAACAGCATAATATTATGGCATATAGTAACGGAATAATAACAGCCCCCGTCTCTATAGACGATATCGGTTTGGCACTTGGCTCAGGTTCGAAAGAGGTGGCCACTTTAGTTGGTTCACCCCTGGTCAATCCATGGGCACGGTTGAAGCCGGTCTCTCGTAACGATCTCTTTTACGAACGTTCGGACATCGCCAATAATGATACATCGCTAGCAGGGAGAGAGGAAGATGGGGAGAATATTGACTTTTATCAATTCAACTTTAAGATACCACACGCCACATGGATGGTTCAATCCGCCTTATTCGGACAAAGTTTTAAGGCTGTATTGGTCAAAGCCCCTTATCCATTCCGTATGGGCGATTTCAAAGGATATAAACCTGGGGCTACGGCTCCTGCTGCAACGCTTACCGTGTCAGGCGGTGAACTCTATTATAACGTTACTTCCTCAATTGCATTATCTGTGATTGAGGGTTCTGACATAAAAGTTTCTGATTTTGTCTTGAAATTCATGAATTCGGCTTCGGTCTCGGGCACTTCGCTAGGGACATGGAAAATCGTATTTCTTCTATTCATCGGCAATACGGTGATATTGGTCAACTCCGGGCAGACATGGAATAATGCCGTTTCTTATGGCGGTCTATACAAATCAATAGGGGCATCGTACTTATCTGCTTATAACGGTTCGACAGCAAGCATTATAGCATGCCTGTGCGGAGACACTGGCATCCCCGATGACATAACGGTCCTATCCGGATCTAACTATTCGGCCAACCGGTTCATCCCTCTTAACTTCAACGCCAATTCAGCGCAGCTATCGGTCGTTAACATCAAAGCATTTAATTGGCTGAAGGGCATGTCTGTCTCTATTCAGATTGGTAGCAAGCCAGCGAATCAAAAGCCCTATTATGGCGTTCAGATATGTGTTATACATGCTTCAGATGTTCTTTTTGACGAGCCCTATTGTTCGTTTAGACTTGTTCCTCGCATCGTAAAGAAAGACGGAACGGTAGTCGTTGGTAATACATATACTACCGCCCCATACACAGTAGCAAACTGCTATAATGTGAACACTAAATATACTTTTCAAGTAAAAACGCCCGCAAATGGCAACACTTGGGTGGGATTTACCGGATTAATTAATTGGGATTCTTCCTACAGTTTTCTTGTTGATGTTTATTTAAGTACCGGAGCGAATAATACCGATAGAGGACTTGTTTTTACATCAATTATAACAGACCAACTCAACAATTTATAATAACATAAAAAAACGAATTATGAACTTAATTGGAAAAAAAATCGTCGCTCAAAGCTACAGAGTAGCTATTGAGGGCACAAGCGGGGATTACGATCTTATCGCTGAAGTAACTATTAATGCAGCAGGATTCCAAAGTTTAGAAAGCGGAGTCGTAAAAAAGGATGATGCTCAAGTGGCCAACTTTTCAAATTGTGGAACGCTAAACACCAATTTCTTGGCGGAAAACGTTGCTGAAATAGCTACTGTAATCAAGGATTTCGTCGATAGCGCTAAAGTGCTAGACGCGTCTATAGTATCAACGATTAAATAAAAGAGGAAAGAATGAAAACATTAGTAGCGTATAACGCTTATATGGTCCTAAAAGGACTTAAGATGAATGAAGCCTCTGAAGAGACATTAGGCAAGTTGTGGGAAAACATGCTCGCCTTGGCGCCCGCATCTGAAGAATTAGAAAAATCGGAAAAGCTCGCTAAAGAAAGTCTTGAGGACGATGAACTAAAAAAAATGCGAGAGCGAGCTCAACGTCTGCAAGAACGCATGAGTAAAAAGAATGTGGAAGAGACTGCCGAAGATATAAAGGAAAGCGAAGAACTGCGCAGATACTTTGAGGATCATAACAAAAAGGGTGAAGAGTTTTTCAATAGGATCCACGAAAAAGAAGTGAAGATCACGCTTAAAAAAATTAAGGTGACAGAGCTAATGAAGCTCATGAAAATAAATGGTAAAACCCTCGGAGACCTCGAAAAGCTCCGGATAATGATAGGAGAATAATCTGATGAAAATGTTATTTATTAGTTATTTGTTATCGGGAGATAATGCAAAAATAGCAATGTGGTTGCTTGTTGCTGCAGCCTTAGCTTTTCCCCCAAATATTGCAAGTTTTATCGACCTTGTTACTGGCATAAAAGCGAGTAAGAGGCTTGGCAATTTCAAGACAACCTCATTCGGGTTGAGACAAACGATTAGTAAAGATAGAGACTACATGACTTACTTCTTCCTCATGTTCCTTATCGATTGCTGTCTCTCGTTCTTCATTGACTTTCCAGTCATGTGTATTCTTTGTGCCATTGCGGAAACGGTTATAGAGGTTATATCTATCAGGGAAAACATGCACAAAGGACGTACAGAAACACATGATCCGATTGCGTTGATGCAAAGCATTGCCACTGCTTACGGTCAAGACAAAGCCGATAAGATTTTCAATATCATCAAACAACAGGAGGAAAAAAACAATGAGAATAACGGTTGACAGGCTTTGGAAGAAAGAGACGTATACCATCGGTAAAATGGCCATCGATGGAAAATACTTCTGCAACACACTTGAAGATAAAGAGAGAGACCTCACCAAAGAATCCAAAGTTTTCGGCAGGACGGCCATTCCTGCCAGAACTTACCGGATAACGATGACTTACTCGCCGAAGTTCAAGCGAGTGATGCCACTCGTTAACGGCGTTCCGCAGTTCGAAGCGATCCGCATTCATCCGGGTAACAAGGCTGAAGATACGGAAGGTTGTATCTTGGTTGGTGAGAATACCATAATAGGGGGACTGACAAATTCACGTAAGTGGTCTGATGAACTGAACAAACGCATTCAGGATGCCTTAGCTAGTAAAGAAGATGTTTTGATAACCATTAAAGATTGATGATATGAAACGAAAACAGACGTATATGTACACTATCATCCTATTTATGATATTGCTGACTTCATGCCGATCGGTCAAGTATGTGCCGGTTGAAAGTGTACGGACAGAAACGAAGTATATCGATAAGCTGGTGCAAAAGCACGATTCGATCTATTTGCACGATTCGATTTCTTCGTATATCAAAGGGGACACGGTATTTCTAAATAAATACCGGACGAAGTACGTGAACAAGTACATCTTTGGCACAGACAGTATCTATTTTAATAAGACCGATTCCGTTCGTATCCCTTATCTTGTAGAGAAGCAACTCACCAAGTGGCAAAAGGTAGAAATGAATACCGGCAGAATAACGATTATTGCATTGATTGTGTTGGCTCTTTCATCAGGAATTTATATATTTGTGAATTATAAAGTGAGAAAGTAAACCGAGAGGTTGAAGAGATAATATCAGATTGAGAAGAGGCGTGCGATAAACCGTACGTCTCTTCTATCTTATTCTCACTTTAATTAACTTGCAGACATGTTATCTATTATCATATGCTAATAACGGAAACAATTTACTTAAATATTGATTCTTTTTGTTGGGCGGTTGGGCGGTTGGGCTGCTAAAAAGCAAACTTTGAATACCACTTTATAAATTTCCTTTGAAATGTTTTGTTTCATCGTGTACCGTCAACGCATCCCCTTTTAAATATTTATTCGTCGTCGTAATGTCCGCATGTCGTGCCTGGTCTCGAGCCACGACGATGCCTTCTGCATTTGCCAGATCTCTAATACCAGAATCCTTTAAAGAGTAAAATTGATAATAAGCCGGCCATTTTAAAGTCTTCCTAAGATTCACAAAACTATCTCGAAATATGCGAGCACTCGCTTGGTCCTGAGATGGTATAAATTTCTCGCCAAATAGATAATCACTGTTAGGATGGGAAAAGACATCAAGTTCGATCATAAGCCTAATTAATTCATCATTGATACCCACCATGCCATCCCGCCTATTTTTAGAAAAAGCAGACGATATGAATATTTTTTGTTCCTTGATTCGTATATCACCCACTTTTATATATGTCAGTTCCGTCGGTCGAATAAAAGTATAATATTCCATCATGCATGCTAAAAGAAAAGGTTTATTCGTCCTTCCAAGATGTTCACGAAGTAGGTGAAGATCATCTGCAGTCAATGCACTACGAAACTTTTGCTCCTCGGGTAAACATCTTATTTTAGATACCGGATTTTCTAATAAATATTTTTTTTCGACAAGCCAGGAACATAGAGCCGATAACCAAGTACGATAATTGTTTCTTGTACGTGCTGACGAATCCCGGTCTAACAAAATATAATCAAGGAAATCAGAAATAAAAGCTAAATCAAACTGATAGATATATACGATCTTACTATAACGTTGTCCGTTATAGGCTATTAGTGTACTCAGACGCGACAGATAATCATATACGGTTTTTTGTTTCATCGCCCCCGTTTTCTCCATCTTAGAGATATACAGTTGGAATTGATTAAGTACATTTTCAAAAGATGCATATTGCCGTTCATTCCCTGCTTCAGCCCATGGATTCCATCCGGATCTTAGTTTACCTGCTAATGATGCTATTAGTTCCATCGCTCTCTTTTTCCTATCCGATGGTCTATCAATTCCATCTAGCATGTACTTTTTACGACGTAGACTATCGGTAATGGGGTCGAAACAATAAAAATCAACATACCAATTCTTTCCGACAGAATGAAGCTTTGGGAGTGTGTAAGAAACAACTTCATAAAAAGAGGATCCTGATCTGTGTCGAGACAACATTTTTTTTACGTTTTTACATTTCAAAAACGTATCTGGTGAAACTTATGTGCGAATTACCGTCCGAAATCCGTCCGAGTGCTTTAGAATAATAAAGCGTAAATAGTTGAAATGTAACTATTTACGCCCTGTTTTGTTGCGGAGACTTGACTCGAACAAGTGACCTTTGGGTTATGAGCCCAACGAGCTACCAACTGCTCCACTCCGCGATGTTTTACGGCTGCAAAGGTACGGCTTTATTTTTATAAACCAAATTATTTCCCGTTTTTTTTCGTAGAGAGTATAAATTATGTAAAAACAGAGAAACTTTTAGATAGCAACAAGCAAAATAAAGACTGCAACAAAAACCAATCAAGACAAATATTATGCTTTTTCTTGTCTCGTAAACAGAAAAGCAGTATTTTTGCACAACTTACAAGATTATGAGCAATGGAAATATCTAAAACGAGAAATAAAATAATAGACGCAGCTCGACAAGTCTTCGCAAAGAAGGGAGTTGAGAATGCGACTATGAATGATATTGCCGTTGCCGCACGAAAAGGAAGGCGTACATTATATACCTACTTTAATAATAAAGAGGAATTGTATTGGGCTGTTGCAGAGACAGAACTTGATCTTCTTTCGGACATGATGGAACAAGCTGCCAACAAGGATATATCGCCTGACAAGAAAATCATTGAGGTAATCTATGCAAGGTTGGAAACAGTCAAAGTAGAAGTCTTTAGAAACGGAACTCTTAAAGCAGATTTCTTCCGAGATATTTGGAAAGTGGAGACAGTTCGCAAAAGGTTTGATATTCGCCAAATCTTACTTTTCAAACAGATCTTACGAGAAGGAGTAGAGAAAGGAGTTTTCGATATAGATGATGTTGACTTTACGGCGTTATTGGTTCACTATTGTGTGAAGGGTATAGAAGTGCCTTACATTAGAGGGCAAATAGGATCTAAATTAGAGAAAGAGAAAAGAAAAGAATATGTATCGAACATTGTTTTCGGTGCATTACATAAAAAGAGTTTCATTAAATAAATTAATTATGGGATTATTAGATGGAAAAACTGCCTTAATTACGGGTGCTGCCCGTGGCATCGGAAAAGCTATCGCTTTGAAGTTCGCATCAGAAGGCGCCAATATTGCTTTTACCGATTTGGTAATTGATGAAAATGGCAAAGAAACCGAAAATGAAATTATAGCCAAAGGTGTTAAAGCTAAAGGCTATGCTTCAAACGCTGCAAATTTTGAAGAGACCGCAAAGATCGTTGCCGAAGTAGCCCAAGATTTTGGATCAATAGATATTCTTGTCAACAACGCAGGCATCACAAAAGACGGACTGATGATGCGTATGTCAGAGCAACAATGGGATGCTGTCATCGCCGTTAATCTGAAATCAGCTTTCAACTTTATTCATGCGTGCACTCCAATAATGCTTCGCCAAAAGAGAGGTAGTATCATCAATATGGCTTCTGTTGTAGGCGTTCATGGCAATGCCGGACAAAGTAACTATGCCGCTTCTAAGGCAGGTCTGATTGCTTTAGCAAAAAGTATCGCTCAAGAAATTGGATCGCGCGGTGTTCGTGCCAATGCTATAGCTCCGGGCTTTATCGAAACAGCAATGACTGCTGCTCTACCGGACGATATTCGTAAAGATTGGATTCAGAGAATTCCTTTACGCCGCGGAGGTACAGTAGACGACATCGCAAATGTTGCCACTTTCTTGGCTTCCGACCTATCTTCTTATGTATCGGGACAAGTCATCCAAGTAGATGGCGGAATGAACATGTAGCATAAGTAGATGACTGTCGTATACGAAGACAATCATATTATAATTGTCAACAAGACCTCTTCCGAGATCGTTCAAGGTGATAAGACGGGTGATACTCCTCTTTGCGATAAGCTCAAGGAATATCTGAAAGAAAAATATCAAAAACCCGGCAACGTCTTTATAGGCACTGTTCACCGATTGGACCGTCCCGTAAGTGGTCTTGTTGTATTTGCTAAAACGAGCAAGGCACTTGCCAGAATGAACGAGATGTTTCAAAAAGGCGAGGTACACAAAACATATTGGGCGATTGTTCAACACTGCCCTGAAGAGCCGGAAGCTACACTCACCCATTGGCTGGTACGCAACGAAAAACAAAATAAAAGTTACGCTTACGACAAAGAAGTTCCCCGAAGCAAAAAAGCGATACTTGACTATCGCCTCATCGGGCAATCAGAACGTTATTTTTTACTTTCGGTCAATTTACACACAGGCCGACATCATCAGATACGTTGTCAATTAGCCAAAATAGGTTCTTCTATCAAAGGAGATCTGAAATACGGAGCAAAACGTTCCAATCCGGACGGCAGCATCTCATTGCATGCTCGCCGTATTCAATTTATCCACCCCATATCTAAAAAAGAGATAGACATTACAGCTCCGGTGCCTGACGACAAATTGTGGCAGGAGTTACAATTATCTCTTAAATGACTATTAACTTCAAAGTCATGAAAAAATATTCAACTTTATTATTAAGTGTTGTTATTATATGTGCAATGGCTGCTTGCCACATGCATACTAAAATAGATCCAAATAAAGATACACTCATCCGCATGCAAACAACAGCTGGCGAGATCGTTATCAAACTCTATAAAGACACGCCCAAACACCGTGATAATTTCATTAAACTCATCGACGACGGAATGATCAAAGGTACCCTATTTCACCGGGTCGTTAAAGATTTCATGATTCAAGGAGGAGATCCCGAATCAAAAGATGCACCTAGAGGAAAAGAATTAGGATCAGGCGGACCCCACTACAGAATTCCGGCAGAAATACGATTCCCAAAATATTTCCACAAAAGAGGAGCACTGGCAGCCGCCCGTGAAAGCGACGACGTTAACCCGCTGAAAGAATCATCTTCTTGCCAATTTTTTATTGTTACAGGTAAAGTATATTCTCTCGATTCGCTCATTATATACCAGGATATGCGTAACAAATACATTGAAAAGATGGCTTTTGAAGGGTTGGCACAGAAACATCTAAAGAAAATCATGCAAATGAAGAAAGGAGGTGACCGCCAAGGGCTGTTCAAATTACAACAACAGATTTCAGCCCAAGCAAAACTAATGGCAAGCAAAAAGGGAGCTTTCCAATTTACCCCCCAGCAAATCAAGACTTATACCACTATTGGTGGAGCGCCTTATTTGGATGGAAACTACACCGTATTTGGAGAAGTTGTATCGGGTATAGATGTTATTGACAAGATACAAAATATACCAACCGACCGAAACGACCGTCCGCTTAAAGACATCAAAATAATAAAAATAGAAGTGCTCAATGAAAATTAACCGCCACAAATTGGGCAACGGATTACGTATTGTCCACACCGAAGTGAAAAGCACCCAAATGGTTGCTCTTAACTTAGTATATAATGTAGGGGCTCGAGATGAGAATCCCAATCATACCGGATTTGCCCACCTATTTGAACACCTGATGTTCGGCGGATCGGCACATATTCCAGACTTTGATACTCCCCTACAGCGAGCCGGCGGAGAGAATAATGCATGGACAAATAACGACATCACAAACTATTATCTTACCGTTCCTGCCCAGAACGTAGAAACAGGCTTTTGGCTCGAGTCCGACCGTATGCTGGGACTACACTTCAGCCAAAAAAGTTTGGATGTGCAACGTGATGTGGTAATGGAAGAATTCAAACAGCGATGTCTGAATCAACCTTATGGTGATGTAAGCCACATTATGCGTCCATTGGCTTACAAAGTCCACCCTTATCAGTGGCCAACCATAGGCAAAGACCTCTCACACATTGCCAATGCTACGCTACCCGAAGTCCGTTCGTTCTTCTATCAATATTACGCACCAAACAATGCTATTATAGCTGTTACGGGAAACATTTCTTTTGAGAAAACCGTTGAACTTTCCGAAAAATGGTTCGGTTCCATTCCACGCAGAAAAGTCCCCCGTCGGAACCTCATGCACGAACCAGAACAACAAGAAGAAAGAAGAATGAGCGTAGAACGTAACGTACCGGTCGATGCACTCTATATGGCCTATCACATGTGTAATCGACTACACCCCGACTATTATGCTTTCGATATTCTATCAGATATATTAAGCAACGGAACGTCTTCCCGATTGGTACAACATTTGGTAAAAGAGAAACAATTATTCACATCCATAGACTGCTATATCTCTGGTAGCATGGATGCGGGACTGTTCCAAATATCAGGCAAAATGGCACCAGGCATCAGCCTCGAGCAAGGAGAAGCTGCCGTCCGCGAAGAACTGAAAACCCTTAGCAACAGCATCGTAAGTCCTCAAGAATTGGAAAAGGTCAAAAACAAATTTGAGTCCGAACACATATTTGGGCTCATTAGCTATTTGAACGTCGCCACTAACCTGGCCTACTTCGAGCTATGTGGTAAAGCCGAAGATCTACTCGACGAAGTAGCGCGATACAGGTCTGTAACACCCGATCAATTAAAATACGTTTCTGTGGCAGCTTTCAAAAATCCATGCGTCTTATACTATAAGCATCAACAGTCCTAAAAGAATTTCTCAGCGATGACAAAATTGAGAAAATTTTCGGGTCGTACATGAACAATATGATCATAAAATGATTACTTTTGCTCACTACAACACGAAAACAGCAAGTCTAAGAAAAGCAACAAGAAGCTAATCAATATTATATAATATAGTGAATTATGAAACCAACTCTATTTGTACTTGCCGCCGGCATGGGTAGCCGTTACGGTGGTCTCAAACAACTTGACGGACTAGGTCCCAACGGAGAGACCATTATGGATTATTCTATTTTCGATGCTATCCGAGGCGGTTTCGGAAAAGTAGTCTTTGTAATACGTAAAGATTTCGAAGACGATTTTCGTAACAAAATTTTAAGTAAATATGAAGGACATATTCCTACCGAACTTGTTTTTCAAGCAATAGATGCTCTTCCCGCAGGCTTTGAATGCCCAGCCGAACGCGTTAAACCTTGGGGTACAAACCATGCCGTATTAATGGGAAAAGACGTAATCAAAGAACCATTTGCCGTAATCAACTCCGACGATTTTTACGGACGCGATAGTTTTGCAGTTTTAGGAAAAGCTTTGTCTGAGATGAATGGCAAGAATAACGATTACTGCATGGTAGGTTATAGAGTAAGCAACACATTGAGTGAAAACGGTAGCGTTGCCCGCGGAGAATGCCGCACCGAGAACGGATATCTAACCAGTGTCATAGAGCGGACTTCTATAGACCGTGTTGACGGTAAAATCATGTATAAAGACGAAGATGGCAAAATGGTAGAAATTGCCGAAAACACACCCGTATCAATGAACATGTGGGGGTTCACTCCAGACTACTTCGCCTACTCTGAAGAATACTTCAAAGACTTCCTCAAAGAGAATATCAATAAGCCAAAAGCTGAATATTTCATTCCATTGATGGTAAACAAACTGATCAACGACGACACAGCGAAAGTGAAAGTGCTCGACACCACCAGTAAATGGTTCGGCGTGACCTATGCTGCAGATCGTGAGGGTGTAGTAAACAAAATAAATGCGCTGATCGAAGCAGGAGAATATCCTAGTTGCCTGTTCCAATAAGAGCAATCTCTTTAAGGGGAGAAACTAAATTATTTATTGTCACTCCAATCGTGGCAATAAACATAATCAATATAAACCGTTATACAAAGTCGGCAGACATAACAATCTGTCGACTTTTATATTATACCTCTGTTAATCAAGTCAGTTCGGTATTCACTGATAAAATAAGGAGGAATATGCATCCAAGCTTTATTTTCCCAGAATCCATCTTTACTTGAGTTCGGGATAATGTTTCGCAAAAAAAGTTTTAAAACTATATCCGTCATATTATCTTATTGACTATGAACGACATATATGGTCTCGACCTCTTTTCGGGACTCCAAAATGGTATTATCATGCTTACTGTTAGCGTGTTATGAAACACGGATCGCCCACTCCGCATATCAACCGATTAAGCCATTACTGGGTATTTATGGTTTGTGCACCGTGTAGAAAGTCCCGTGAGGTAGGAATATAAATGTTGCTGTTGCGCGGACTTTCTCACGAAAATTGATAATATATTCCACTGCACAATACATTGATATGCCATTCGGTGTTGCCGATGGAGCATATTCCAACTCATTTTTCAATTGGTCGTAAGCAATGATTCCTTTGCTTACCGCCCGTGCATGAAAGTAGTCCGGTTCCTTTTCTCTCTGAAGCTGTTTTTGTACACATCTTAATGAATCAGAACTGTCATACTTAAGTCCTTTTTGTTGGCTCATTTACGTTTTGTCGTTCCATATATGTGATTCGATCAACTCACAATTGTGATTCGATCGTTCCATATATGTGAGTTAATCGAATCACATATATGGAACGACAGATTTCTCAGGACGAAGATATGAAGTCTTTCTGACATGAACCAATTTTCATCAGTATGTCTCACAAGCTTCACCTTTTTAAAGAGTATCATGGCTTTCGTTACAATACTGTGGCACCAGGCTTGGGTAATCCCTCTATTTCATACAAACACCAACCGCATATCTAGCCGATCCAGAAGTTGTCATTACCTATCTGTTCATGGAGTAGATAACTGGGGTTGAGCGGATAGTGATATTCTTCCGACATTTGTCTTGCAAAATCTTGCATTTGTAGTTTGCAATAAATGCAAGGTCAGAATCGCACTCAACAGTTTATCTTTGTTGCAAAATCGAAATAAAATATTCGATGGAGAATAGTATCATAATTAACTTCAACAAAGGAACCATGAAAAAATTGTTAGTCACTAAATCATTCAGTATAGTATCAGCATTACTCGCTTTTACCATATTAAGCAATTTACTCCTGATCTGGTACATAAGAGTCTATTTCTCTGATTCATACGAAATATCACCTTATGCTTTATTATGTGTCAGCATTGTGTACTTATCCATACGTGCTTCGCTAACAAAATATTTTTTCAGTAGCGAAGAGCAGAAACAAAAAAGACTGTTGACTTGTGCATTAATCATAAAAATCTTCATTCTATGTTATTACTTTAATTTGGTTTATTAGCAAACGATATAATTCATCTATTTATACAACTAATCATTTAAGAGTTATGAATATTAAACTAATATTGCGTATATTATCCCTAGCAGCGATAGTTGCTCCGGTTTTTCTGACAGGAACTTTTAGCCCGCCTAGTTGTATCGCTATACATCTGTTTGGTATCATTCTCTTTGCTTCGTGTATCAGTAGGGAATGGTGGCTGATATCTGGTATACTATTCTTGTGGTTTGACATTCTTTTTATCTCCGGCATAAGCATGCTAACATACCAAAATAGAATTGCAAAGGCAAAAATGGAAATGCGTGAAGATCAAAAGAGAAGAATTCGTTATGAATGTGATAAAGAGCTGTTCGATTCTATCAATCATTATTTAAAATATCCACTAAATGCTGAAGCCATTAGAAAATTGGATTTAGGCAATAGCCCATTACGAGATACACTAAGCATTGCTATAACGATTGCAAAAAAGAATATTCACTATGGCACTTTTTTTTGGGATACCGATAATGCTAAGATATATAAGTTTTTTTACTATGATTCATTACTCAATACCAAGAAGTACATTTGGGGAGAGAAAACGGAAATAGACGACAACGGTGATGGACCGATAGTTTACGAAGTAAACATTTACGGCTATTTGCCTAATTTTTATTCAGAATTAGAAAAACGTATAACCCTAATAAAAAGGCAGAAATGAACTCAAAGATATTATTAATGACTTCTGCACTTTTGCTAATTGGATATATAACAACAGGAATGCCACAAACTTTCATTCAACAGAAAAGACTAAGAAATAATTATTATAAATACTTATTATTCTATACACTTAAAAACAAAATTAATATGAGAAATTTAATCAATCTACTAGTTGTAATAGAGCTATTCTGCATGGGTGGCTGTGGTAATAAAGGAAATGAGATGAATATTACTGTAAAATTATCAGACGTAGAACCATTTATGGAAGCCGCCATTAATAAAACAGATCCCGATTTCACGAAAGTGATGGATAAAGTAATGACAGAAAAGCAGCAATATCCTGATAGTTCCGTTGTTGATCTTTTCTATTATTATTGTCAGAAACAAGATCCTAAAACACCCATGAGCCAGTTTTTCAGTTCCTATGAATTCTCTAATTACGCTGATTATCAAAATAATGATGGTGGCCCCAGGACAATAAGCAATGAGGATATACGCAAAGGATTAAAAGATTATATTGCTAATGCATGGAGAAGTACTTACCTTGCAATAAGTAGCCGAATGTACTATTTGGGCAATGGAGACATTTATATAAAACAAGATAAAAACAAAGAGCTATATGAAGCAGCATCTTACTGCTTTCCAACAAATCAAAAAACTCTTAATTTATACAAAGTAGAGCATCCTGAACGAATAAGGAAGTTATTATCCACAAAGGGGAGTTTTGAAGTTTATGAAGTAAATCAAGGCGCAGGCTCATCTATAACAATGAACGATTTAAAGTCGGAACGAGATGGCAAAGGGCTCTTTGATAATAAAAGTATAGAAAGCGCGAGAGAAATTAAAGATGGAGGAAATATTAAAATCGAAATCAAATTTAAGAATTCATCTGAAATGATTTTATGTAGGTTTACATCCGAGAACATCGGAAAGAAAATCGCTATTGTGATAGATCATAAAATCTTTGCAACATTAGTTATAAACGAAATCATAGAGGATGGAAAGTTAACCATTCCCACACCTAATCTTACTAAAGACCAAATAGAAGATTTAATCATCATGCTAAAATCCGGATGTTTACAAACATCGGTTAAAATAGCCAACGAACAAATTGTAAAAAAATGAATATCCTACCAATAGTCATTATTCAACAATTGTGATTTTTTAAATTAATCAGATCGTTATGAAAACAGATCATTTACAAAAAGGAATTTTATACTTTATCCTTACAGTGAATATACTTATAATTTTGTTTATTGGGATTTTTATAAGTCCCAATAAACTGAATTCTCACCCAATGGCTCCATTTTTACTAATTCTATTGTTGTGGTGGAGTGGTAACAAGATGACAAGGCTAGGCATTCGTATTTCTTTTACTGTCCTATCTTTTGCATTACTGTTCCTTCTATTTTCCCCAGACTTACTATATTTAGAACGGTTAGAGACATTAAAGCATCGCCTTTTTGATCTGTTTGGCTCGGGAATAATTGTTGGGGCTGTTGTACTTGTTATTTTATCAACTATAGGATTGTTCTTGATCAATCCGAAAAATAAATTCCGACCTTCAGCAACGTTAGTTTACAATACCGGAAAGCTTACCATCATTTTTATTTGGCTCTATATTCTCTTTATTATAATTGAGCAGTCGTTTTTCATAACTCGTCACAACGTTTCCCCTGTAAAATTTTACACTTGGATAGAAGAGAATCACTTGTTTTGGTGGAGAGACTTTGTATATGGTGAAGCACATTATTTATTAAAATTAATAGCTACTGTTTTTGAGCTTTTCTTCTTTTCATTTCTCACTCTAGGACTTACGTTTACACAACTGCATAGACGAATCAACATCTACCCTTACGGGTTAAAAACGATAGTGATAGTTTGTTTCGGATTTCTTTTTATCTCGCTGTCTAATAGTATCATTCTAGAGTATCTTCTGGGAATAAGTATAAATATCATCTATTATATCTTACTCAATGGTTTATTTCATACTACCGAACAATGGGTATTAAACTCAGGAAAATCGATAATAATTAAATATCCAAACCGGAAAGTGATTAAATTCTGGGCAATTTCAGCAATTTTATTACAACTATTAGACTTCATTTATTATATCGGGCCATTCTCCTATAGTAATATATATATAGCCATAAAATTAGCATTGTACTTGCTCGTTGCTTTACTATTAACCATATCGATCATTAAGTTTTCCCGAAATATCCAAACAATATTAACAAATGATGAGTAGTGCTATTTTCAACATTATAATTAAAGTCAAATACCCCTATTATCTCCCTCAATGAATTCTTTTCGCTTTTTTTAATTACATTTTCGCTTCCTTGCTTGCAGATCCGATACATTTGTTATATATTGCCAATCCGTTTTCGTTAAACAATTATGATACAGCCTCATTATAACTTTAGTCAGTTCAAATGGAGCAACATTTAGGTATATACGGGAAAGCTTTTGATCTTTTATTTCAATCATTTAAAATAGGCTTAGCAAAACAATAGACCTTTACCTTAATTTATAAAACATAAAAAGATACAGCTTATGTGTAACATCACTACAAAACTAAAAGTTAATATTGCAGTATTCGCAATAGGCTGCTTTTTACTTTTTGCCTGCACAGAGCAAAAGAAACCAAATTATAAACCTTTAGGTTACGATGAAATATTTTTTGATACGGAGCTTTCTTCGATATGGTCAGACAGTACACGAAATGAGATATGGATAGGCGGTGAAAATGGTGAATTATTCCTAGTAGTGAACAATGTAATAAAATGGCAGCGAGAACTGAAAAGCGGACGGATATATAAAGTCGTTCCACTTAAAATAACACCTACTGATACGACATTACTGATTGGGATACGGAATGAAGGATTACAATTATGGAAATTTTCCGGTAAAAATAAGCCACAATACAAACAATACTCTATTGACGGCAAAGGATTTAAATATTCAGCTTATGATTTCCAAAATATATCGGGAAACACCTATTATGTTGGTACAAGTAATGGCTGCTATTATTTAGACCTTGATGCAAATACACATAAAATGTTGCTTGCCTTCCCCAATAAAAGTACTCTTAGCAAATACAGTTATGGATATACGGTTTATAATCTTCAAAAACAGAACAATGGCACTATTGTAGGTGCGTCGCCTCAGGGTGCATTCTGGCTCTCCCCTCAATATACTGCGACATCCAAAAGAGACAGCATTATCATTTCAGCAAAAAACGTAACCTTTGTGAGCGTACAAGGTGATACGCTTTTAGCTCTGTCAGAGAACAAAATATACAAATATTGTAAAGGGCACTCTTATCTTCCGCTTGATTGCAAAAACAATCCTAAAGTGTACTTCGAGGACAAGTCAGGAAACAAGTGGCTTATCGCCTCGCGAAGCATACGCATAGGCAAGCAATTGAAAGATAACTTTGAAGAGATCGAACTGCCCAAAAACATCCCATTAGAGAGCCAACGAAATGTTATTGTTAGGAATACTGAATTTACTTACCTCATTACACAAAACTCTTTGTGGCGTATCCCTATACATCTTAATATCTATAATTCCCCCACAATTTCTGCCGTTTGTCAGAACAGAGAAAAGCAAGTGTATTTTGTTACTACCGACAATCAACTATTCAAAAAAACCGATGGAGACACAGCTCACTACATCAAACAAATTGATGTAGAAGGACATATTGTATGGATTGCTGCTTGCGACTCATACCTCTACTTTCATACAGGCACGAATATGATTTACCGTACACCTCTTAACTCATCTGGAAAGGAATACACTTTATTCTCTACAGGTCAAAACACGAATAGTATCCTTACAGCCAACCTACAAGATCGTACTGAAAACAACAAAGAAAAAGACCTTAAACTATTTGCCGGCACAAGGGAAGGGCTATTTGTTATAAATCCTGAGCAAGAAATAATTAGTCCAAATTTAATAAATGCATATGTTTCGACTTTGTCGAGCATAAAAAATAGCGATTATTTATTGGCAGGAACTCTTAACAATGGAATCTTTGTGGATTCTACTCATACCGGATGGAAACAAAAGAATCCCAAAGACATAGACCTCAATAACAAACTGATACTGGATATCGTACCAATTGACAAAGAAAAACAGCTTATACTGACAAATCATTATATATTTTATAATACCAATGATGGTGCCGATTCGATTGAAGCAAAAGGATTTCGAAAAATTCTTTTAGTCAATGATAACACCTTTTTTGCCATTGCCCAAAAAGGATTTATGGAATACAGCATTAACCATGGAAAAATAGAACAACAAAACACAGGAATGCTGTATCGGGATATTTCTTTCATACCAAATGCCTGTCTGGTACTAAATGATAGTTCTTTATTACTCGGATCGGCATTAGGATGTTTGCATTATATAGATAAACATTCAAGCCATTGGGTAGATTTTAAAAGCCCACATTTATATAATATCCTAGAAAAAGCCCTGATGAGTGTTATAGCCGCAATTTTATTTATCTTCTTTGCTATAATACTCTTGATCTTTTCAAAAGAGAAAAAAGATAAAAAATCAGATCGTCAGAATAACTTGAAAAGACGCGCAACACTAGCCAAAAGACTTCTCGAAGATATTACATATTTTCCAGATAATCAAGAGACCACTTCCCAATTGAACGAGGTTCTGACGAAATGTGAGAATCTCGAGAGCGCAACTAATAAAGATATATGTGATAAGACTTTGACAGATATTGACGGGGTATTAATGGAAATAAAGGATCAAATAACCTTGTTGTTTCAAAACGAGTTATCTTCCCAAATCGACGAAATAATAAACCAAAATATAACCATTCTACACAATGTGGCAAAACAAGGCGATAAGGCTCTTAAAGACAAAAACACAAATGAAATTCGAAAGTTAACAATAAAGAATATCAAATGGTTTAGTCAAAGCCAAGCATTAAAGTTGTGTTATGAGAGCATGATAGAATCGCTAAAAGGCTGCTGTGAGGTCCCTAAAGTAAATGAAAAGCTATACAAAAATCTCATTAATGCCACTATTCACATAAATAACATTGAGGTTGAAATTTGTCAAATAGAGTGTGAAGAACTAACACGAAAATTTAACCATGTTGAAAGTCTCGAAGCAACAAAGCAAATTAATCTATTTATCGAACAGACTATTTGTAGGTTACAACAAAAGCCGGATAGAAACAATTTGTATGCTTCAATAATCGACTTATTAAAAGAACTTGAAGCGGATAAAAACAAAACGGATAATATAAAAGTCTTACAAGATTTAGATGAGATTATAAAAGAGCTACCAGCTATAGAATCTCTCTGTGGTATTAAACTACTCGTAGACGAGTTTGCCGAAGTTAATAATAAAATGAGAAAAGAAGAAATAAGCAAGGAGATAAACAGGCAAATCAAGATATTTTACGCTGAACTTCCAGAAGATATAGATGAACTCTTAACAAATGAACTTAAAATTAGTGGTACTACAAGGAAGGGAAAAGCATTGGCATTGACACTTGCCGACCGAAATATTCGAGGCGCAGACGTTGGAAGGCTAATTGGAGATGCTAAGCCAGTTAATCTTGAGGGAATAACATCAACAACGCGAACACGTATTCGCTCTGAGGAATCAAGAGAAAAAATCATGAGATTCCGCAAAAACAAGAATGGCAGTTCGATTATAATTATGCTTTTAATAGAACTTTGAGACAAACAAAGAAGCCACTTCTATAAGCCTTTATAAAGAGAGCGCAAGTTAGGGTATCGGGCTTCTATATAACAAATGCACATATTATTTATAATCGATACCAATTTATTATTATTGATCTCTAGAAGTAATAACGTTCTTTGCCACCTCCGTATGACACCATTACGCGCTGCCGCACAGCATGTTAAAGATGCACCGTATACAACGCCAGCGAAAAAAGGTCCCGAAATCGGCTCTAGAGCATACTGTGAGACACTTATTTTCAGCGGACCTCCGCTTAGAATGATTCTAAACGATAGCCTACATATAGCTGAGGGGCAGTTTGTACAAAAACAGATGTGTTCCACTTTTTTTGGTAAGCACCTCATTCGCCACGAAAAGTCGGCGGACAAGCAAATACGATATTCCCTCGGAAGTTGCTTTTACATCTACCTCTATCGGCATCGATATTTTTTCAAATTCCCTGCATATTTTTGAAACTTCGTCGTTGGATCATTTGAGATTTGCCCAATGATACGGCCCCTAGTTTTCTTTTAAAACGGACGTATCGTAACAACTGTAATTGATTGTTCCCATAGGTTGGTCATATAAGAATAAGTTCATAATTAAGGCCCGTAAGTATCACACGTGTGCGACATCTGTATCACACGTGTGAGACACTTGTCGCACAACTGTGAGACGGATGTCGCACACGTGTGATACTTCTATCTTATGCCTACGAAGCTGTAGTGTTCCGAGCAAGTTTTCAGTAACTTACTCATTACATACTACTTAGACATTATACAGAATTGCTTTTGCAGATGAACCGTTTTAAAGAATGGGCGAACTTACTTCAACCCCATATTTAACAGATTACAAAAGCTTGTTTTTTACATTTTGTCGCAAAACTATACCGTGATCTGATAATTTTAAGCCAAATAGCTACCTTTTATTTTCAGATTTTCTTTATTTAGATTTCTTAGTATAAAAACATCCTATATATTATTTTATTTCACAATAAATTATTAGCTTTGTTGAATTGAAAAAGACAAACCTATTAAATATAATAAATAATTAATTTATGAGCACATCTATTTTATCATTAGAACCAAAACTGATTTGGAAAGAATTCCATGCACTAACTCAAATACCTCGTCCGTCAGGACATACAGAGGCTGTTGCTAACTATTTAGTAAAATTCGCTCACGACCTAGGACTCGAAAGCTTCATCGATGATGCAGGCAATGTAATCATGAAAAAGCCGGCTACTCCTGGGATGGAAAACCGTAAGACCTGTATTCTGCAAGCCCACATGGATATGGTTCCTCAAAAAGGGACGGACTCCAAGCACAACTTCGAAACAGATCCTATCGAAACAATTGTAGATGGCGATTGGTTGAAAGCTAACGATACCACCCTCGGCGCAGATGATGGGCTAGGTGTTGCAGCTATAATGGCTGTAATGGAAGAAAAAGATATCAAACACGGTCCATTAGTAGCATTGATTACTCGCGACGAGGAAACAGGCATGTATGGTGCGTTTGGATTAAAGAAGGGCACTATAGAAGGTGACATTCTTCTTAATCTTGATTCTGAAGACGAAGGACAACTCTTTATCGGTTGCGCCGGCGGCATTGACATTATTGCCTCTTTAGAATACAAAGAAGTAGAACCATGCAAAGAATGTATAGCATTCAAAGCTCAAATAAAAGGCTTACGTGGTGGTCACTCAGGTTTGGAAATCAACGAAGGCCGTGCTAATGCAAACAAGTTGATGGCACGTTTTGTATATGATGCGATCGCAAAATTAGGCGCAAAATTAGCTAGTTGGGAAGGCGGCAACATGCGTAATGCTATTCCCCGCGAGGCTCATGTAACTGTGCTCGTTCCACCTGCAAATGAGAGCAAATTAAAAGAACTAGCGGCCAAATACGAAAAATTGTTCAATGAAGAATTTAAAGGCATAGAAGAAGGTATCACATTCTGTACAGAGAAAGCAGAAAAGCCCAAAGGCATTGTTCCTCAAGAAATTCAAGACAATCTTGTTGATGCTATTTATGCTTGTCAAAATGGTGTAACCAGAATGATACCGTCTATGATGGATACTGTTGAAACGTCATCCAATTTGGCTATCATCACTATCGGAGAAGGTAAAGCTTCATTCCAAATTTTAGCTCGTAGCTCAAACGATGATATGAAAGAGTATCTTACACGTAGTCTGACTGCTTGTTTCAATATGGCGGGAATGAAAGTTGAAACCGAAGGCGGATATTCCGGTTGGCAACCCGACTTCGACTCTTCGATTCTTGCAGCCATGGTAAAATCGTATAAGGAACAATTCGGCATTGATGCTAAAGTAGTGGTTGTTCATGCCGGATTGGAATGTGCAGTTATTGGTGCAGTAGTCGATGGTTTGGATATGATTTCATTCGGTCCTACGCTCCGTTCTCCGCACACACCATCTGAGAAAGCCAATATTCCTACCACTAAAAAGTTCTATGAATTTTTGGTAGCTACGCTGGCCAATACTCCTGTAAAAAAATAATCGATTATAAAAAAGCTTTATCGAAAGCTTTCACTTTAAAATTTTCACCCTTACTACAGACTCTTGTAGTAAGGGTGAACTTTTATATGGCAGTGTCTGAGTACCTTTCAAACGAATAGCTAACACTGCACAATCGCAAAACAATCTCTTAGAACAAGATAGTAACCACGGCATCATAGTTAATGCATCTAATTTCCATTTATATGCATATTAGCAGCAAAGATTAAGTATATATACACTTTTAGCGATAAAAGGTTGCATTATTGAAAAGAATGGCATACTTTTGTTAACTGGAATTAAACAATATTGTTCAAACTACTGCCTAAAATGGAAAAAAAATTCAACGTAGCATTCATTGCTATCGCTATCTTCTGCCTTTCCCCTCTTAATGGGAAAGCTCAAACAAGTCACAAAAATCAGTTATCACAATGGTATAAATCTTACAATGATAGCACACATGGTGCTAACATTGATGAAGCCTTCAAATTTTTAAAAGAGAACAAACAGACTCCTCCCCAAAAAATAATCGTAGGTATTATTGATTCTGGTATCGACACACTGTCTACAGATTTGAAAGATGCACTTTGGACCAATCCAAAAGAAAAACTAGATGGAAAAGACAATGACAGAAACGGATATATAGACGATATACACGGTTGGAACTTTTTGGGAACAAAAGACAAAAGCTTTAACATGATCAGCGCCGGAACAGAAGAATTTAGACAGTTCAAGCGCCTATATCCGAAATATAAAAATCTAACAAAAGAAACAGCCACAGACAAAGCTGAGTTTGATTTTTATGAAAAGATGAAGAAAAAAGCCGGTATTGAGAGTTATATCAAGTTCTATCAATACAATATTCTAAAATTGAATGCTATTCAAAAAATGGATTCAATCTTAAGAAAAGTATCCAATATAAACAGAGACACTTTAACGATTAAAGCTCTTATGAGCCTCCCAATTAAAGAAAAAGAATGGGAAAGCAGTACCGAGATGATACTAGGAGATCTATTACAAAGCGATAAAGATGAGCTGTGGAAAAACCTAGCAATAAATAAAGAAAAGGAATTGGGCACCATCAAGAAACGAATAGATAGCATTGAACGAGACCCCGACAAGCGTTTGCTCATGGGCGACAATATGGAAGACGCATCCGATCGTTTCTACGGTAATTCGGTTCTACAGATAGACGGTTACGACCACGGAACTTTTATCGCAGGAGTCATAGCGGGGCAAGGCATCGTAAACAAAGACTACCAAGGTGTTTACCCTGATGCCAAACTAATGATATTACGTTCTAGCCCCAATGGCGACGAATATGACAAGGATATCGCGTCGGCCATCAGATATGCTGTAGAAAACGGAGCAAAAGTAATTAATATGAGTTTGGGAAAGTATACATCGCCAAACCCACAAATGGTGAATGATGCTATTGCCTATGCGGCCAAAAAAGATGTTATTATTGTTCAAGCGGCAGGAAACAATGGTAAAGACATTGATTCTATAGACTATTTCCCCACAGGAAAAAATAATAAAGGCATTTTATATCCCAATTTTATCCGCGTAGGTTCTACCGATAGAAAGGGGAACATCTGTCGCTTCTCCAATTATGGAAAGAATGCGGTACAAATATATGCTCCAGGAGAAGACATCATCTCAGTGATGCCCGGCAATGAATATGCCGCTTCTCAAGGCACAAGTATTTCCGCACCCATCGTCTGTGGTATTGTCGCCATGCTAAGAGCATATTTCCCTAAATTGAAAGCATCTCAAATTGTAGATATTATAAAAAGAAGTGGATATTCAACAAATAATTCAGCAGAGAATAATGTAAAATGCATAAATGCTTTAACAGCGGTAAAGCTAGCTATGACATATAAAAAGTAACTATGAAGAAGTTTTATTTATTTAGTATTATTTTAATCATTTCATCTTCCTCTTTTGCGCAAACAACTGATTGGAAACGCATAGAATCTATTTCATCAGACGGACTATCGTCGGCCTACTCTGACATTTCCATTTATCCAAGTTGGATAGAAAAATCTGACTACATAAGCTATAACACTAAAGAGAACAACACCAATGTTTATTACTTAATTAGTGCACGTACAGGCAAGAAAGAAAGACTGATAAAAGACATTACAAGTTTTTGCCAACAATATCAATCTATTACCGGCGACACTACCATAAACAAGAACAATTTCAAAATTTATGGCTTTTCTATAAAGAATAATGACGCCAGTCACTTCTATTGGGAGAAAAAAAACAAGTGCATGGTGTATGACCGCAAGACAGGAATACTCAAATTAGGCAAATCGCCAAATAAAAAAGAAAAAGACAACACTAAATATCGTTTTAGTGACACATCGTATACTTCCGATTCGATCTTTACCATATTAGGGAGCGGATACAATTTATTTGTTCGTAACAATCAAACAAAATCTATTCATCAGATAACTTTTGATGGTAAGGAAGGAAACAGCTATACAACCCGATTTGCTAAAGACACTTTAGAGGCAAATACAAAAGGGCAATGGATAGGACATCGTTACATGTACATGATGCAAGATGTAAGCGAGATAAAAGACCTATACATTATAAATTCGCTGGACAAACCACGTCCTACCTTGAGAACAGTCAAGATGCCTATGCCCGGCGATTCGGGAATAAAAAGGTTTAGTATATGGTGGTACAATGCAGATACGAATGAAGGCAAATTACTGCCTATCGACAAATACCCCGATCAATTCATTGATCGAGATTTCCATTACGTCGACAACTACCTATACTTCACAAGAAGAAGTCGAAAAGCTGATAAAATAGATCTTTGTAGAGTAGATATCGCAACAGGCAAAGTACAAGAACTTATCACCGAGGAGTGCAAGCCTCACCTGAATTTAAGTTTGTTTAATTACAAACTACTGGCAAAGCAAGATAATAAAATCATCTGGTGGTCTGAAAGAACTGGAAAGGGGAACTATTATCTGTACGACAGTAATGGTAAATTCTTAAATCGCATAACCCAAGGCGATCATTTGATAGCAGGTAAAATAGCCAATATAGGTACGATAAAAGATGAGATCATATTTGCAGCTTATGGTAGTATAAAAGGAATCAACCCTTATTACACTCACTATTATAAGGTAAAATTGAATGGGAAAGAGCAAGTGCTACTTACCCCCGGCGATGGAGATCATGAAATAAGCTTTTCTGCTAACATGAAATATGCCATAGATCAATACTCCAGGATGGATATGCCCGCTCATTATAAAGTAATCGATCTCAAAGACCCACAAAAAGCTTTTCTATTTAGCAAAATAGACGATACCAGTTTAAAAGCAGCAGGATGGAGACCTCCCGTATTACTCAAACTCAAAGCAGCCGATAAAAAGACAGACTTATATGGAGTCATGTATCTTCCGTCGAATTTGGATGTGCACAAGAAATATCCGATCATTTCAAATGTATATCCCGGACCTCAAGACGACCAGATACCTAAATCATTTACAATAGATGATAATGGAAACCAAAGTTTAGCAGAACTTGGATTCGTTGTGATCAACGTAGCCGATAGAGGAAGTTCTCCTTGGCGAGGACACGATTTTTATTGCTTCAGTTATGGTAATCTAAGAGATTATCCATTGGCGGACGACAAATACGTAATAGAACAATTGGCAAAAGAATATTCTTATATCGACTTGGATCGGGTAGGTATTTACGGACACTCAGGCGGTGGTTTTCAAACTGTGGCGGCAATGCTTACATACCCCGACTTTTATAAAGTAGGAGTAGCGGCATCGGGAAATCATGACAATAACATATACATTCAATGGTGGGGCGAAACGTTCCATGGATTGGAAGAAAAGACTGATTCCACTACAGGTAAAGTACATTTCTCGTCACATATTCCGACCAATATGGAATTGGCAGGCAATTTGAAGGGACGTCTATTGCTTTGCACCGGAGACGTTGACGACAATGTTCCCTGTTCTTCCACGCTTAGAATGGCAAATGCGTTGATAGAGAAAAACAAACGCTTTGACATGTTCATCTTCCCGGGAAAAGACCACGGAGTAATGTGTCCCTATTACCAAAACTTAATCCGTTATTACTTTGTCGAGAATCTGATACATCCAACTACTAGAGACATGGATATTGTAAATCATAAATAAATTAGTGCGTAAGTATGAACAAATTGAAATTCATTTTATTTTTGTGCGTTTGCTTCATTTCAATATCGCTATTTTCACAACAAAACACAGGGAAAAAGAATGACGCCATGATATTGGTGAAAGTTGTTGTTGTAGACAAACAAGGCGATCCTCTACCGGGAGCATCCGTAAAAGTTTCAGGAAAAGCCCAAGGAGTCATTTCTGACGAAAAGGGTAGATTATCCTTATGGGTAGATAGAAACTCTCTGCTCGTCTTTTCGTATATAGGCATGCAACAAAAGAGTATAAAGGTAACCAAACCGTTATCGGGTGTTATCACTCTTGAAGATAATGTTGTAAGTCTGGATCAAGTAGTAGTAACGGGGTATACTCGAACAACGAAGCGCCGGACCACGGGTTCTCTAGCAACTTTATCTGAAAAAGATCTGAAGACTGCTCCTATGGCAAATATAGATATGTTATTGCAAGGAAAAATAGCAGGTGTAGATGTCAAAGCCATTTCGGGTAAACCAGGAGGAACAGCTAAGATACGAATAAGAGGAACAAACACGATAACAGGTAATGCTGAACCTTTATGGGTGGTAGACGGAGTTCCCTTACAACGGGATATTCCAAAAATATCAAGTAATCAAATTCTCGCGAATAATTTTAATGATATATTCTCCAATGGCATTGCGGGAATAAATCCGAATGACATTGAAAATGTGACTGTCTTGAAAGATGCTTCTGCCGCAGCAATCTACGGTTCCAGAGCTGCCGGTGGTGTCATTGTAATTACGACTAAAAGAGGAAAAGAAGGTAAAATGAATATCAGTTACTCGGCAAATATGTCGATCGTAACGAGCCCTCCTCATAATGCGGACCTCATGAATTCAAAAGAGAAATTGGCATGGGAACAAGAGCTATGGAATGAGTTCTCTCAATCGCATTATGCTAATGCAGAGAAATATCCTGTCGTAGGAATTGTGGGAATGATTCGTGCCGGATATGGAAAATACAGAGGAATGACCGGAACTCAACAAGATGCAGAAATTGCAAACCTAGGAGCACATACTACCGATTGGTTCAAAGAATTATTCCAAAACTCCATTTCGCAAAGCCACTATTTATCGCTCTCCGGCGGTTCAAACAGAAGTACTTACTATGTGTCGCTAGGCGTATCGCAAAACAACGGTTTAGTCAAAAAGACTAATTACGATCGATACAACATGAGCGCAAAAATAGATATGAAACCAAACGATAGGGTCAAACTCGGATTTACCTTCGACATGTCAATGCAGAAATCCACTTCCCCATCTCTCAATGTAGATCCGTTTCAATATGCATACTTTGCCAATCCATACGAAAGGCCTTTCAATAGCGACGGCTCATATGCAGCCGACAACACCTATTTCGCTCTCCGAATGGCCAATGGAGCATACGATCTACCTCAGCCTCCAAGCGGATATAATATTTTCAGAGAAATGGACACAACCTCCAGCAAAAGCAAGAACTTCACAAGTTCAGTGATTGGAAATCTGGATATACGTATGACCGATAATCTAAGTTTTGAAGGTATGGCTTCATACGGATATGTGGTCAATAACTCGGATAATATTAACGGAAAAGAATCGAATGCAGCATGGAACGACCGTCCTTTTGACAGTGGTTCATTTACATCCAAAAGAACTTATGGATCTATAGCACAAGCGTCTTCATACAACACAAATTATAATTTGAGAGGACAATTGCATTATTTCAACACCTTCAAGAACGATCATTACATCAGCGTGTTACTTGGTAGTGAAATCCGGGGACAATATACCAAGAGCATTTACGAAAAACGTTATGGATACGACCCTGTTTCAGGCAACTCATCCATGCCCACCTATCCGGAGAATCCCAACCCCAGTTATTCCGATCTACTATCATACGCTGCCATCATGGATGCACTGTCAGGTCAGAGTATCTCAGAAGATGCATTTGCTTCTTTCTATTTCTCTATGGACTATGTATTCAAACAACGCTATGTTGCCAGCTTGACTATGAGGACAGACGGTTCCAATAATTTTGGTAGCAAAGAACAATTCAATCCAACCGGTTCTTTCGGTCTTTCTTGGAATATCGATCAAGAGCCTTTCATGAAAAAGTTTAAGCCCATAATAAGTAGCATGTCAATGCGTACGGCATTCGGTTATACAGGTAATATCAACAAGAGTGTCTACCCTCAACTTGTAATGGACTATGAATCGACATTTCGTAAGACAGATACAGACTATTATAGAATGGGAAGCATTAGGAATGCTCCCAATCCACGTCTTCGCTGGGAAAAGAATAGGGATATGAAAGTATCATTGGATGTTGGTTTATTCAACGAACGCATTCATGTGCAAGGTGAGTTATACGATCGTCGAACCAGCGATGCCGTAACAACCATAACCGTACCTTCGACAACCGGATTTTCTTCACAGAGCTACAACACTTCGGAGCTATTAAATCAAGGTGCAGAACTTTCTTTATCAGCGCATATCATAAAAAGCAATAATTGGAATCTTTCGGCGAGTGCCAATATTTCCTATAACAGGAACAAACTCCTGAAATTCAATTCCCCCTCATCAGGTCTATATGCTGGAAATTATGTAGGGTATCCTCTAGGCTCTATCTTCAGTGGCAAAATGATGGGGATTGATAGAAAATTAGGCGTTTACACTTATCAAGCTCGTCCGGATGCTGTATTCTCCACCCCGGCCGACAGAAATAATGCCGATAACTATTTGTTCTATTTAGGAACATCAACAGCTCCTACAAATGGAGGTTATTCTATTAACCTATCCTACAAACGCTTGTCCATCAATATGGGAGGTTCCTATTCTTTTGGCGGAAAGATTCTAAAAGATGTCAGTTCCCCCGTATCTTATTCTAGCATTTCGGGTACTGTAGTAGAGCCTATCCCTGCAAGAATAAACGACCTATACGTCAACCACTTAAACGTTCCACGCAATGCCACAAAGCATTGGACTCCAGACAATCCAATCACCAATGGGAATCCACGTATCATAGATGCCTATGGTGAGTATCTGGGATTGAGCAACTACATGGTAAGCAGCAGCGTTATAACAAACGCATCAATGATGCAAAGTGTTTCGTACTTCAAGCTAGGATCAATTTCTCTGGGATATTCATTAAAAGAATCTTGGATTAAGAAGTTCTGCTTGAGTTCGCTCTCACTTTCGGTTACCATGAACAATATCTTTATCTTAACCAACTACAAAGGACTAGACCCTGAAACACCGGGCGCTGTTTATCCAATGGCACGGACATATTCAATGGGAATATCTATAGGTTTTTAACGAAAAAGAATATGAAGAAGTTATATATTTGTTTACTAATTGCTTTTATAGGAAGTTCGTGTAAAGGATATTTAGATATCAAACCTTACGGACGAACGATTCCTAAAACGGCCGAAGAATTCTCGGCACTGATGCACAAACACTTGGACGAATTGGACAACGGTAGTTCCAATTACTTTGTGGGCAATGCCCAATTGCTACTGCAATGGGATGTTGAATGCGGTGATGACTTTGAGGCTTGCCTTACCGAACCGGGTGCCAATACTCTTGCTATATATGCAGGTTCGCTACTCAACTTGTCATCGGCATCTGCAGAATATGCCCAACTATATGCCGTCATACGCGATTGTAACATCGTTTTGGGTGAAATGAAAGAAGATGGAACGACCTTATCGAACAAAGTACGCGCTACGGCCTACGCTCTACGTGCCGTTTGTTATTACCAATTGTTGCGTACATATTGCGAAGTACCCGAGACAGGTCAATTTGAGGAGCAATTGGGAGTTCCACTCGTCAAATCTTTCGACATGGAAGAGCGTCCTATAAGAAGTTCTATGCAAGCCACCATCGACTTGATCGAGAGTGACCTCAAAACATCTATCAATTATGAATGTACAGACGACCTTTATCGCTTTACGCAAGATGTGTGCAAAGGCTATTTGGCTCGGTTATATTTTTGGACCAAACAGTGGGACAAAGCTCTGACATTATCGCAAGAGATGCTAAAGAGTCATCCACTAATTGATGCAGATGCATACAAAACAATGATGCAAAGCACTTTCAAAATGAGTGGAAATCAAACCATTAGAGCTTATAGATCGTATACCAGCAGCACAAGTACTGAATATACAGCAGCAGTCAATATTATCAAATTTCGTCCTGTGAGCAAAAGATTTATAAACCAATTCACCACCGAAGAAAGGACAACCGACGTACGCTATTCAATAGATGTGAATAGAAAAAGACAAGCGATAAAGCCCTTTTTCTGTGGCATGAGGTCGGCTGAGTTCAAGCTGATGGAAGCAGAATGTTACTATCACCTAAGCAAGCTCGAAGAAGCATTGGCTTCAATCAATGATTTGCGTAGTCTCCGCATCACTAATTATAAGAATTTTACGATGAACACATTACCGTCTCTCAACCCCGACGAGATTATTAAGGTAGATGTAGAAGGCAAAGCTTTAACACCATTAATGGGTTTGATACTCAACGAGCGTAGAAAAGAGATGTTCCTAGAAGGAGATCGATTCTTTGAATTAAAGCGCAATGGCAGCCCAGAGTTTTGGGTCGCTTATAACGGAAGGAAATATACAACACAAAAGTTCATGTATACGCTCCCATTACCGGCTACCGATATCGAAATCGTTCCGGGACTAAAACAGAATCCCGGGTATACCGAACTCGTAACTAATTAAATAAAGGAGAATACCATATGAAAATGACTATTCATCGTATCTATTTATTAATTATATTAATATGTAGCGTAGCATGTTTCACTTCATGCTCAAAAATAGACGAAGTACCTCCTCGTCAGAAACAGAACTCAAGCTCCAAACATTATAAGATGCCGGACCCAACTCCGCTATCTGTTAATGAAAGCGACTCTGTCAACTCAATCAAGAATGAATATCGAAACAATACAAATTAAATTATAAACCCCAAATTGTATCATTATGAGAAAATTTATTTACGCATTATTAGTAACATTGGTTGCTATCACGACATCGTGTTCAACAAGCGATAACACGGTAGTTCCTCAACTTAACCTGGGACAAGCGGCTTATACTTTAGCCAACGGTACGGTAAAAATAAAACTGGAAGCCGATGTTGCTCCTACCACAACAGTATCCGTTCCTGTCACTATAAGCGGAACAGCTGCCGAAGGAACAGACTATACCATTTCAGGCAAATCTTTCGAACTAAAAGCGGGAGAGAAAGAAGCGTTTATTACATTGACACGTGTAACAGTCAAAGACAGTAAGACACTTACCGTTACGCTAGGAGCAGCTCCTCAAGGTTTTGAGAATGGTACTATGAACTATACGACAGTAAATTTACTAGGAAAGGATGCTGCCGTATTCTCCTTCGAAAACTATGCCGACCAGCTAACTCTGTCAAAAACATACACTATCGTCCTCCAAAAAGCAGACGGTTCTATTTACAACGCCTCAACAGCAACAGAGTTTGAAGTAGAAGTAGACCCCTCTTCTACCGCAGTAGAAGGAACACACTTCAAGTTTACAAACAATGTAAAAACCATCACTGTAAACGCAAACAAATCTAAAGGAACGATTTCATTGGATTTCTTAAAATTGGAAACCGGCAAAAATACAATTGTCTTAAAGCTAAAAGAGAAAACTGGCTTTAACTACGGAAACAATGATAAATTGACCGTTACAATCGTTGGCCCAACAACATTTAATGGCACATGGGCCTTTAGTGAGGTATCACCAGCTAACAAAGCATGGTGGGCTCACGACTGGAGCGCAAATACAGATGACCTCGTAACAGGAACAAGCGCCGACCAAATTAAGTTCGAGGGAAGTTCATATCAGTCATATACATTCACTCCGACCATTTCCGGCAAATTAAAAAATTATTTCACATCGGCTTGCACTGCAACCTTTGTAAACGAACGTCAAGAGAAAATGCAAGAAGAAGGAGGTATGCCTCCACGTGAAGTAACGCTATCTGTTTTAAAGTTTGATAAAATCAACACCAACATCTCGGCAACAGATTCAAAAGTTCAAGCAGCTGTAGTAGGTTTCCGTATATTCAAGAACGACAATTCTGAAGAAATATTGGAATGTACCATCTACGATTACGAACCTACAGCCGACACATGGAAAGACATTTATGAAGTGATGAAGTACGAGCCCAGCGATCCTCTCATGTTGACTGCTCCAATACGTGTCTATTTCAAACGAGTAAAATAAAAGATTTAGAATGGAGGAAAACTCTTTTCCCTAACAATATTCTACTCTAAATAATTAAAGCGAACCCCGAAAGTTTATAGTCAACTTTCGGGGTTCACTACATTTTAAACGATACCTTTATTTCGAATACCAGAGAAGAAAGACTCTTCACCGGAAAAACGACGGTCTATTTGAACAATATCATGTTGCAATTGGCGCGCTCTACAATTCGTACGTCTCTGCTACGGTGTTATAACTAAGCCACAATGCTCTGCCCAAAAGGCTTTTAAACGTTCCATGAGACCTTCGTAAAAGGGTGAAATCTGTGAAACATACTGATGAAAGTTGGTTCATATCAGAACGTTTTCATGTTTTGTCCTAAGAAGAGTGTCGTTCCACATATGTGATTCGATCAACTCATATATGTGATTCGATCGTTCCACATATGTGAGTTGATCGAATCACATATGTGGAACGACAAAGCCTTAATGAGCCAACAGAAATACCTTTAATACGACGGCCATGATTCAATAAGATGTGTACAAAAAACCTTCTCTGAGAGAAGAACCTAACTATTTCCATACACGGGCGGTAAGCAAAGAAGCCATTACCTAAGATCAATTGAAAAATGAGTTGGAATATGCTTCATAGCAATACCGAGTGACGTATCAAAGCAGCATTTATATTCCTACCCACGGAAATTTCTACACGGTGCACACACTACAGATACCGAGTAATGACTTAATCGGTTGACATACGAGGTGACGATCCGTGTTTCATAACACACTAACAATAAGCAAGATAACGCCATTTCGAAGTCCCATAAACAAGCCACACCAGTATATATCACTCACAGTCAATAAGATAATGTGACGGAAAGAGTTTTAAAACTTTTTTTTGCGAAATATTAGTCTGAATAATTCATACTTGAGCCGGCATAAAAAGAAAGGTAAAAAGCTATTCGGATACTTGAGTTCGGGATAAGAAATCAAGCATATCATAGGTTACGGCACATTTTTTGTAGCATAAGAAACGATTAGTAGCAGAAAGCGATTGACGCCTTCTGTCCGACAACCAAAACATATATCAACATTTTTAAAATATAAGGAGGTCTTAACAATGGGAGCTGCTGGAAATAAAAAGCCAAAGAAAGCAAAAGACAAGAGCCATGTTCCTGCCTACGAAAAAGAAGAAGCGATAAATGGTTTCGATATTGGTACGGGCAAGAAGAAGAAAAAGTAAAAACAAAAAAGCGTATCAGAGAAAATCCGATGCGCTTTTTTATTTGGTTGGGCTACCAAGATTCGAACTTGGAATGACAGGACCAGAATCTGTTGTGTTACCATTACACCATAGCCCAATCGCTAAATGCGGTGCAAATTTACGAATAATTCGGGAAACTCAAATAAAAACCACTATTTTTTTTAAACGTTTCATTAAATGCCGTACATCTGCCACAGGCAACACTCTTTTATATGTTATTGGGGATGTACAATTTTCTCAAAAAAAATTAATATTCAAAAGTTTTACCTCCTAATGTATCCTAATCGTGGAATTCGTTGTATATTTGCCCCATCTTTCATTATAAACTATTAATAACAATAGATGAACGAAACAAAAGCGCTGATAAAAAACATAACAGAAGGTATTCAAGAAAAAAAAGGGAAGCACGTTGTCGTTGGCGATCTGACACATATTAACGACACAATTTGCAACTATTTTGTGATTTGCGAAGGTGATTCAACATTACAGGTCAATGCAATCGCTCATTCAATCAAAGATTTCACAATAAAAAACGCTCAGTTCCGCCCTTTGTCCATTGACGGCGAAAGTAATGCCGAATGGATCGCAATGGACTACGCAGATGTCACCGTACATATTTTTTTGCCCGAGAAGAGAGATTTCTATAATTTGGAACATCTTTGGGCTGATGCCAAATTAACAAATATTCCAGATATTGATTAAATAAGAACATGGAACCGAACAACAAAATGCCGAACGGCAATAACAATAATAACAAAATGAATATGCCCAAGTTCAACTTGAACTGGCTATATTTTATAATCCTTGCGGTGTTGGCAGGGCTTTACTTTGCAAATGATTCTTCTACGATGAGCAAAGAAGTTGATTACAATAAATTTCAAGCTTATGTAGACAGCGGATATGTAAACAAAGTGGTAGGCTATGATGACAACTCGGTAGAATTTTATCTGAAACCTAAATACATAGGATTGATTTTCGGAAAAGACTCTACCAAAGTAGGACGCAATCCAATAATAACCACCGAAGCCCCTTCAAGAGAGAGTTTAGATTCTTACCTACAAAAAGAGAAAGAACTAAAGCAGAAATATTATAATCTGGAGAAACACTTCGACGGAACGGTGAGCTACGAAAAAAAGAAAAACTACATAGGATTAATTTTATGGAATGTACTCCCTATCATATTTTTAATAGGAATGTGGTTCTACATAATGCGCAGAATGGGTAGTAACTCTTCTGGTGGCGGAGGCGGCGGCATCTTCAACGTAGGTAAATCAAAAGCTCAGTTGTTTGACAAAAATAATCGTCAGCGTGTGACCTTCAAAGATGTAGCAGGACTTGCCGAAGCAAAACAAGAAGTTGAAGAGATCGTTGAATTTCTGAGAGAACCCCAAAAATACACTAACTTAGGAGGTAAGATCCCTAAAGGAGCTCTCCTCGTAGGCCCTCCGGGAACAGGTAAGACATTGTTGGCTAAAGCCGTTGCAGGTGAAGCCGATGTACCGTTCTTTTCATTGGCGGGCTCTGACTTTGTAGAAATGTTTGTCGGCGTTGGCGCTTCTCGCGTTCGCGACCTCTTTAAACAAGCCAAAGAAAAAGCACCCTGTATCGTATTCATTGATGAAATCGACGCAGTAGGTCGAGCACGTGGAAAAAATCCAGCTTTTGGAGGAAATGACGAACGAGAAAATACTTTGAACCAATTATTGACCGAAATGGATGGTTTCGGTTCTAACAGCGGTGTCATTATTTTAGCAGCTACCAACCGAGTAGATGTACTTGACAAAGCGTTACTCCGTGCCGGACGTTTTGATAGACAAATCCACGTAGATTTGCCAGATCTAAATGAAAGGAAAGAGATTTTCGGAGTCCACCTCCGTCCCATTAAGATAGCCGAAGATGTCGACATAGACTTATTGGCACGTCAAACTCCAGGATTCTCAGGAGCCGACATAGCCAATGTCTGCAATGAAGCTGCTCTTATAGCAGCCAGATATGGGAAAGATAATGTTCATAAACAAGACTTTTCCAATGCCGTAGACCGCATTGTAGGAGGGCTAGAAAAGAAAAATAAAATAACCACAGAAGAAGAACGGCAATCAATTGCTGTCCATGAAGCCGGTCATGCTACATTGTCATGGTTGCTGGAATATGCCAATCCATTGATCAAAGTAACGATTGTACCTCGTGGAAGGGCTTTAGGAGCAGCATGGTATCTACCGGAAGAGAGACAGATCACAACTAAAGAGCAAATGCTGGATGAAATGTGTGCGACATTAGGAGGCCGTGCAGCTGAAGACCTTTTCATTGGTAAGATTTCGTCTGGTGCCATGAACGATTTGGAAAGAGTAACGAAACAAGCATTCGGCATGATAGCCTACATGGGCATGAGCGAAAAATTGCCTAACCTATGCTACTATACGAATGAAGAATATTCTTTCAGCAAGCCATATAGCGAACGTACGGCCGAAATAATAGACGAAGAGGTGAAGAAAATGGTCAACGAACAATATGACCGCGCCAAAGGACTTTTATCAGAAAGCAAAGATAAACATAAAGAATTGGCAGACCTTTTGAGATCTAAAGAGGTTATCTTTGCAGAAGATGTAGAGCATATCTTCGGCAAAAGAAAATGGAAATCGCGCTCTCTAGAGATTATCATGGACGATAAACGCCAAGATAATGAAAAAGCGATCGAACAAAAAGAAGAGAAAGGCGAAGAAGGAGATATTAAATCAGATAAGAATCAACAAGAACCTGAACCTGAACAAAAAGAAGAACAAAACCAATAAAAGAATCAAAAATCGTGAAGAGTTCATTTATACCACGTACTATAACAGGTGTATTATTTATTGCTGTCATTATAGGTAGTATACTATATAATACCGTATCGTTTAGTTCAATCTTTGCCGCAGTAACGGCACTTACTATCCATGAATTTGTAGGATTGATCAATGAAACAAAGAAAGTTCATGTCAATAAACTGATTACGATGGCAGGTGGTATTTATCTCTTTTTTGCTTTTGGCGGATATTGTTCCAACATGATAGGTTCGCGTATCTTTTTACCCTATCTATTAATATTAATGTATCTTCTAATAAGCGAACTATATTTGAATCAAGAAAACCCGATAAGCAATTGGACATACTCCATATTTACTCAAATTTATATTGCGCTTCCTCTCGCATTGCTTAACGTCCTATACTACCAGACGGCACAAGGCATTACTACCATAAACGCCATACTACCGCTATCGGTATTTATTTTCTTATGGACAAGTGATACGGGAGCCTATTGCATTGGTTCGATGATAGGCAAGCACCGATTGTTTGAAAGGATTTCTCCTAAAAAATCATGGGAAGGATCAATAGGCGGAGGCGTACTAGCCATTATGGCAGCAGTTATTCTCGCCCACTTCTTTCCCTTCATGAATATATTGCAATGGATAGGACTAGCAACTGTCATTGTCATATTCGGCACTTGGGGGGATTTAATAGAATCGCTACTTAAAAGAAAGCTAGGTGTAAAAGACTCCGGCAATATATTACCCGGTCACGGAGGTTTTTTAGATCGCTTCGACAGCGCATTATTAGCCATCCCCGCAGCTGTTTGCTATTTATATCTTATCTCCGCATAAGACATTTCATCATTTCTCGGGCAGCATTTTCGGATGCATTAGTTTCTCCTAGATGTTCCATCATTTCGTCATACCCCGTCAATATCTGTAAACGGTAAGCTCTGCTATTCAGAAGGCGATCCAATTCTTCTTGCATATTGTTAACGGTCATTGTATCGGCGACGAGTTCTCGAACGAGTTCTCTTCCAACAATAAGATTAACTAGAGAAATATACTTTACTTTCAAAAGATGACGACGAAGAAAAGAAATAAGCTTGACAAGAGGAGTATGATAACACACCACCTGAGGAACACGAAATAAAGCAGCTTCGAGGGTTGCTGTTCCAGATGTGACTAACGCCGCCGAAGCATGACTTAATACACGATAAGTTTGCCCATAAACAATTTTGACTCCCCCGCCTTTAACATATTGATCATAATATTCTGCATCAATACCCGGTGCACCAGCCAGTACTATTTCATACTCGGGAAAAGTTTGTGCGGCACAAAGCATATCAGGGAGATTATCTTTTATCTCTTGACGGCGACTTCCAGCCAGCAAGGCGATAACAGGACGCCCCGATAAATGGTTTGAACAAACAAACTCCTCAAAAGGCTCCTGATGAGAGGACTTATAATTAAAGACCTCTTCAACAGAGGGGTTACCTATATAATGAATCGGATACTGATGTTTATTATAAAAAGGAACTTCAAAAGGCAATATGGAAAACATCTCATTAACATATCGTTTAATATCCTTAATACGATACTCTTTCCACGCCCAAATTTTAGGCGAAATATAATAAAAGACAGGAATATTTGTATGAGAGCGAACATACTTGGCAATAGCTAGATTGAATCCTGGATAGTCAACCAATATCACGACATCAGGATTCCATGCAAAAATATCTTGTTTGCACTGTCGCATATTGCGAAAAATAGTTCGCAGATGCAGCAACACAGGTACAAAACCCATGAAAGCCATCTCACGATAATGTTTCACCAATACACCGCCAACTTCCCGCATGGCATCTCCCCCGAAAAAGCGGAACTCTGCCCTATCGTCTTCACGCAAGAGAGACTCCATCAGCTTAGAGGCATGTAAATCTCCCGAAGCTTCGCCAACAACCAAATAGTATTTCATTATTTCAAGACAAAAGATCCATCTCCCGTTGTAATTTATCCATATACTGATAGTCCGTCACATCAAGCTTAGTAGGGGTAATCGCAACATAACCTTCCGACAATGCTCGACGATCGCTTTCTCCATCATCAACATCCAATTCAACATACTCACCCCCAAGCCAAAAATAATGATTATCTCCACGGCGAGGACAAGGGTCAAGTTCACGGCTCCAATACCCACGAGCCATTTTGCAAACTTTAACGCCTTTATATTCCAGAAGTTTCGGAAAGTTTACATTCAGACAAGTTAATTGGGGCAATTCATGTTGCAAAGCCCAAGCAGCAATCTGCCGGACAATAGTAGCCTGCGACTCGAAATCAGCATTTATCTCATGATCACAAAGAGAGAAAGCAATCGATTTTATACCGTCCAGACATCCTTCAATAACTGCGCCCATTGTTCCCGAATTGTAAACATTGGTTGCCGAGTTATCGCCATGATTGATTCCGGCAAGCACCAAATCGGGTTTATGAGAACAAACTTCATTCAAAGCCACTTTGATGCAATCGACTGGAGTTCCAGAACATTTATAGACTGAAAGCCCTACATCCTGACGCACTTGGGCATAATGAATAGGCTCACTAGAAGTAATGGCACCGCTAGAACCCGAACGGGCAGAGTCGGGAGCCATCACCACGATTTCACCCAGCGGTCTGATAAATTTAATTAAAGCACTAAGACCTTTCGACATTATGCCATCGTCGTTGGTCACCAATATAAGAGGCTTACTAATTTCCATAAAACAATAACTGATATTTAATATGTTACAAAAGTAACAAAAATAAAGCAATCGGCTAGCGTTTACAAATCTTAATCTTAATCAAGTGTGAGTAAAAAGCGTACATATTTCAATAAAATTGTCTACATTTGCATTTTACAATAGGAATATTGGTTCAATAAAATCAAGATATATGGGAAAAATTATTGCTTTAGCCAATCAAAAAGGAGGAGTCGGAAAGACTACGTCGACTATTAATTTAGCAGCGTCTTTGGCCACCTTAGAGAAGAAAGTGCTCATTGTTGATGCCGATCCGCAAGCAAATGCTTCTTCCGGATTAGGCGTTGATATAAAAAAAACCGAATATACTATTTATGAATGTATGATTAACGGCACCGATGTAAAAGAAGCGATTCACGACACTAGCATCGAAACGCTGAAAATCATCCCTTCACACATTGACCTGGTTGGCGCCGAAATAGAAATGCTCAATATCCCCGACAGGGAAAACATTATGAAAAAAGTAATTGCCCCTGTTAAAGATGAATACGATTTTATCCTAATAGATTGTTCACCATCATTAGGATTAATAACAGTCAATTCTCTGACTGCTGCAAACTCTGTCATTATTCCGGTACAATCGGAATATTTTGCTCTCGAAGGTATCAGCAAACTACTTAACACCATTAAAATTATAAAAAAGCGCCTCAATCCGTCACTCGAGATCGAAGGATTCTTGCTCACCATGTTTGACTCACGACAACGGCAAGCCAATCAGATATATGATGAGATCAAACGCCATTTTCAAGAATTGGTATTCAATACCGTTATTCAAAGAAATGTTCGTTTGAGTGAAGCTCCCAGTTACGGTATTCCTGCTATATTATATGATGCAGACTCGAGTGGTGCTAGAAATTATATGGCTCTTGCAAAAGAACTGATTAATCATAACGACAATAAACAGTAACAGTTATGCCAAAAAGACAAGCACTAGGACGCGGGCTGGATGCTCTGCTTTCAATGGACGACATCAAGACAGAAGGTTCATCTTCTATCAATGAAATAGAGTTGACAAAAATTAAAGTCAACCCCAATCAGCCACGTAGAGAATTTGACGAAGACGCATTACAAGAATTGGCAAGTTCCATTGCTGAAATCGGTATTATCCAACCCATTACACTACGTAAAATGTCAGATGACGAATACCAGATTATAGCTGGAGAACGTCGTTTTCGTGCTTCACAAAAAGCCGGTCTCACAGCAATACCAGCCTATATCAGAACTGCCGACGATGAAAATGTCATGGAAATGGCATTGATAGAAAATATTCAACGCGAAGATTTAAATTCGGTAGAAATAGCCTTGGCTTATGAACATTTACTTGACCAATATGGATTAACCCAAGAAAAGTTGAGCGAAAGAGTTGGAAAAAACAGAGCAACAATAGCCAACTACTTACGATTACTCAAGCTCCCCGCTCCCATTCAAGTAGCTCTTCAAAAGAAAGAAATAGATATGGGACATGCCCGTACCTTATTAGCCTTGAACGATCCTAAATTGCAAGTAAAGGTTTTCAAAGAGATTGAAGAGCATGGCTATTCGGTGCGTAAAGTTGAAGAGATCGTCAAATCTCTTACAGAAGGAGAGACGGTAAAAAGCGGCTCAAAAAAAATAAAACCATCAGGAGAGAACAAACTTCCCGAAGAGTATAATATGTTAAAGAGCAAGTTGTCGGAATTCTTTAAAGCAAAAGTACAACTCACTTGTTCGGACAGAGGAAAAGGAAAAATAAGCATTCCTTTTGCTAACGAAGAAGAATTGGAACATATCATGGAAATATTCGACAGCCTCAACAAACAATAAATGACAAAAAGGTTTTCAAAATATAGATGGTATATTATTAGCTCAGTATTACTAACCTGCTTTATTCTAATAGCAGAGCCTAACATTTATGCCCATCCGTATTCTTCATTGCCTTCGGATACCGTAAAGACAAAAAAACAACCCATACAGCGGCAAAGAATTCGTTTCACCATGCCTACTGACTCGACAGTAGAACTAGGGAAAAACAAAAAAACAGAAAAGCCTGACAAGAAAAAAAAGTCCCTATTGGCTCAAGATTCTATAAAATTTGATTCGCTAAAACTGAAGAAGCCCATCTTCAAACCAAACCCTCTAAAGGCTACTTGGTTAGCCATGATATTCCCTGGTGGCGGACAGATTTACAATCGGAAGTATTGGAAGCTACCTATTGTTTATGGAGGCTTAGCCGGTTGTGCTTACGCATTAAGTTGGAACAGCAAGATGTATAAAGACTATGCGCAAGCTTATCGTGACTTATTAGATAAGAATCCAAACACCAATAGTTTTAAAACTTTAATACCAAGTAGTGCGAACTATTCGCCGGCACAATTGACAACGATACTAAAAAATAGAAAAGATTTATACCGTAGATACCGCGATCTAAGTATATTCTCTCTTATTGGCGTATATTTGCTATCTATAGTAGATGCCTATGTAGACGCAGAGTTGTCCAATTTTGATATTTCGCCAGATTTGAGTATGAAAGTAGAACCTGTAATAATGAATAATAACCATATAATTTCGCAAGACAAAAGGGCTTATGGCATTCAATGCAGCCTTCGGTTTTAATAGATGATTAAAAATATAGAGTAATATAAAGCATGAAAAGATTTTCTTATTTCCTACCTTTTCTACTGTTTATCTTAGTAACAGTATCACATATCGAAGCACAAACCGTCGATGTCACTATCAATAAAGACGGAAAGACAAAATCAGAAAAGATTGATATCCCTAAAAGCATGACCTACCCGTTGGATAGCCTGCTAAACGATTGGCAAGTCAAAAACTTTATTGATCAACAAAAGGAATGTAGCACATCTCCACTCAATCCTTCATTCCCCGATTCGATTTATATCAATCGTCTGCAAAGAATACCCGCTGTAATGGAACTTCCTTATAACGATATTGTCAGGAAATTCATTGATTTATATACATGCAGGATGCGCAATCAAGTATCTTTCATGCTAAGCGCTGCGAACTTCTACATTCCTATTTTCGAAGAGGCTCTTGATGCATACGATTTACCATTAGAATTAAAGTATCTTCCGGTTATTGAATCGTCTCTTAACCCGAAAGCCATCTCCAGAGTAGGCGCTGCCGGTTTATGGCAATTTATGGTTTTGACAGGTAAACAATACGGATTGGAAATTAACAGCTTGATAGATGAACGCCGTGATCCAGTAAAAGCCACATGGGCAGCAGCACGTTATTTGAAAGACTTATACAACATTTATCACGATTGGAACTTGGTCATTGCAGCCTACAATTGCGGTCCGAACAATATCAATAAAGCTGTACGACGTAGTGGAGGTAAAACAGACTATTGGGCCATATATAACTATCTACCCCGTGAAACCCGAGGATATGTTCCAGCTTTCATCGCAGCCAATTACGTAATGACCTATTACTGCAATCACAATATTTGTCCGATGGAGACAAATATTCCAATCAGTACGGATACAATCCAAATAGATAAAGAAGTTCATTTTGATCAGATTGCTGCGGTACTCAATATTGACAAGAAGGAAATCAGAAGCCTGAATCCCCAATACAAACTAGATATTATCCCTGGCAATAGCCATCCATATACTTTAAAATTGCCACAAAGTGATATCAGTCGATTTATAGACCATAAAGATTCAATTTATTCGTATAAGACAGATCAATTGTTGCCCAATCGGCGGACAGTAGAAGTTGATAAATCTGCCGAACCTTCTCTCTATCGCCACTCATATAGCAGACACTCACGGCACCACCATGCCAGTTATACTCACCACAGTAAAAGAAAGCATTCTCGCAAATCCAAATCACATACCATAAAGAGTGGAGAGACATTATCGGATATAGCCCAACATTATCACATGTCTGTCAAACAATTAAGAAAGGCGAATCATATCAAAGGCAATACCATAAGAGCAGGTAAAAAAATAAAAATTCATAGATAATAAGATTTATTGTTGTGAAACAATAATTAATAATTATCTTTGCGCTATAGAAACATAGTGTAGCCATGGATACTGTAGATGAAATAAATCAGAAAGAAATTGCTGAAGAGAAAATGATAAATGACGCTTTTCAGGAACTGCTTCACAACTATTTACAGACGAAGCATCGGAAACGCGTTGAAATCATTACCAAAGCATTCAATTTTGCTAACCAGGCTCACAAAGGAATTAAACGGCGCTCGGGTGAACCATATATATTACATCCTATTGCTGTAGCCAATATAGTATGTAACGAAATAGGTCTAGGTTCCACATCTATCTGTTCGGCATTGTTGCACGATGTAGTCGAAGATACAGATTACACGATCGAAGATATTGAAAACATTTTTGGCAATAAAATTGCCACGATTGTCAATGGACTGACAAAGATAGCAGGCGGCATCTTTGGAGACAAGGCGTCGGCTCAAGCCGAAAACTTCAGAAAACTTCTTCTGACGATGTCTGACGACATACGAGTTATTCTCATCAAAATAGCCGATAGGCTACACAACATGAGGACACTCAATTCTATGCCGCTTAATAAACAATATAAAATTGCAGGAGAGACTTTATATATCTACGCTCCGCTTGCCAACAGATTGGGGCTAAATAAAATTAAAACAGAACTTGAGAACCTTAGTTTCAAATACGAGCACCCCAAAGAATATCAAGAGCTTGAAGAGAAACTAAGTGCAACAGCTACCGCCCGAGACAAAGTCTTTCTAGAATTTACAACTCCCATCCGTACCCAACTTGACAAAATGGGGCTTAAATACCATATCATAGCACGAGTAAAATCAGTCTATTCGATATGGAATAAAATGCAAAACAAGCACGTGCCTTTTGAAGAAATATATGATATACTGGCAGTCCGTATAGTATTTGAGCCAAAAAGTCTAGACGAAGAGTTGAATGACTGCTTTGATATCTATGTTGCTATATCCAAAATATACAAACCCCACCCCGACCGATTGCGCGATTGGGTTAGCCACCCCAAGGCAAATGGCTACCAGGCGCTACACGTTACACTTATGGGCAACAATGGCGAATGGATCGAAGTGCAGATACGAAGCCAACGCATGGACGACATAGCCGAACAAGGATTTGCAGCTCATTGGAAATACAAAGAAGGTGGAGACGGCAGTGAAGATGAAGGCGAACTTGAAAAGTGGTTGCACACAGTAAAAGAGATATTGGATGATCCCGTACCCGACGCAATTGATTTCCTCGATGCCATCAAGCTAAACCTTTTCGCTTCGGAGATTTTCGCATTTACCCCCAAGGGCGAGCTTAAAACAATGCCACAAAATTCTACGACACTAGACTTTGCCTTTATGCTTCATACCGATATAGGCATGCATTGTATAGGAGCTAAAGTCAACCATAAATTAGTACCACTCAGCTACAAACTGCAAAGTGGTGACCAAGTAGAGATTCTAACATCCAAATCACAACGAATACAGCCTGAATGGGAAGCTTATGCAACAACGGCCAAGGCCCGTGCAAAAATAGCATCAGTCATTCGTAAAGAAAACAAGATATACGAAGATATTGGAAAAACATTATTCAACGGTTTTCTCAATAAAGAGGGATTTACCTTTTCGACTAGCATTATTGACAAACTGCTACATTTTCACCATCTAATCAACGAAAACGATCTTTATCTTGCTATCGGCAAAAAAGAGATTATCTTAAGTGAAGCAGACAAGGATGCCATAACAGGTAAACAAAACAAGTCATGGAGAAAATTGCTAACCCTCTCTTTTGGAAGTAGCAAGGAAAAGGAGCCAGAAGAAACAGGAAAGCAGGAAGCAAGAGAAATCATAGATACAAAAGATGTTCTAAAATTAACAGAAGATGCTATTCAAAAGAAATATATCATGGCTAGTTGTTGCCATCCAATTCCAGGCGACGATGTGTTAGGATATATTGACGAGAATGGCAAGGTCATCATCCACCAACAAGAATGTCCGGTCGCAGCAAAGTTAAAAAGCAGCTATGGCAATCGAATTCTTGCTACTACATGGGATACAGGCAAGACCTTAACGTTTTTAGTTTATGTACAGATAAACGGTATAGATGGCTTAGGCGTGCTAAATGATATTACTCAAGTCCTTTCACGTCGCCTCAACGTCAATATTCAAAAATTGACTATAGAATCCGAAGCAGGCATTTTCACAAGCAAAGTACAACTCTACGTCCACGACGTTAACGATGTACGCCTCATCTGCAACGAACTTCTAAGATTGCCAAACATAAAAGCCGCCACCAGAGTAGAAAGCTAACACTCCCCCAACCCTACATCACTCTGATCTTTCCGAAAACGAAATAATTTTTTCTTAGAAGACAAGACTTTTGCTATAGAGTCTATCCTTCCAATTCTTTACTTAACGCTATAAGTTGTTCTTTAACACCTTGAAGGCGACGCACTACCTCATAATTACGAGCAGTATCTTCTTTATTTTCTTTCAATTTCTGACGAGCCCCCTGCAGAGTCATTCCTCTTTCTTTGACCAAATGATAAATTAATCCTATCACCTCAATATCTTCTTTACGATACAAACGTACACCGCGATTATTCGTTTTAGGTGAGATTTGAGGAAACTCCTTCTCCCAATAACGAAGCAACGACTCGTTTACATCGAACATCTCAGCCAGTTCGCTAATACGATAAAACATTTTATCCCCTTTTTCTACCACCTGATTCATTCTTTTTTAAGAGTTTATTGAAAATTAATTAGAGTTTTGTGAAGCAAAAATACTAAAAAGAAAGTATCTTTGCACAATAATTCATGAAGATAAATTTCAAAATTAGTTAATAATTAGGTATGTTGACTGCTAATCAAATTAGAGATTCGTTTAAAAATTTCTTTCAATCGAAAGGACATCAGATTGTACCTTCGGCACCAATGGTAATAAAAGACGACCCGACATTGATGTTTACTAATGCCGGGATGAATCAATTTAAGGATATTATTTTAGGTAATCAACCGGCAAAATTCAAACGGGCGACCGACTCACAGAAATGCCTACGTGTGAGCGGAAAACATAATGATTTGGAAGAAGTTGGTCACGATACATATCATCAAACGATGTTCGAGATGTTGGGCAATTGGTCGTTTGGTGATTACTTTAAGAAAGAAGCGATAGAATATGCTTGGGAATTCCTAATAGATGTCGTGAAGATTAATCCCGACTTACTATATGTGACGGTATTTGAAGGTTCGCCAACGGATAAATTGGGACGTGACAATGAAGCTGCCGAATATTGGGCACAATTTATTTCACCCAACCGTATTATCAACGGCAATAAGCACGATAACTTTTGGGAAATGGGCGAGACAGGTCCTTGTGGTCCTTGCTCGGAAATTCATATTGATTTACGATCTGAAGAAGAACGCAAATCAATAGACGGCAAATCGTTCGTCAATAAAGACCATCCGCAAGTTATCGAAATTTGGAATTTAGTATTCATGCAATACAACCGCAAAGCAGACGGATCACTCGAATCACTTCCTAATAAAGTAATCGATACCGGTATGGGATTTGAGCGTCTCTGTATGGCTTTACAAGGAAAAACGTCCAATTACGACACAGATATATTTCAACCGCTCATTAAAGAGATTTCAAGTATTTCAAAGGTTGAATATGGCAAAGACGAACAAAAAGACGTGGCCATGCGAGTTATTGCAGATCACGTTCGTACGATAGCATTTTCAATCGCCGATGGCCAATTACCGTCAAATGCAAAAGCTGGTTATGTCATTCGCCGCATTCTGCGCCGCGCCATTCGTTATGGTTATACTTTCCTCGACCAAAAAGCTCCTTTCATGTACAAGTTAGTTCCTGTATTGAATGCTGAAATGGGCGAAGCTTATCCGGAGCTCGTTGCTCAAAAGGAGCTTATAATGAAAGTCACGAAAGACGAAGAAGAGGCTTTCTTGCGTACTCTCGATAACGGTATCCGATTACTCGACAATGTAATGGAACGTGCAAAAGAAGCAGGAATAAAAGAAATCAGCGGTAAAAACGCTTTCACTTTATATGATACATTCGGCTTTCCTCTAGACTTAACCGAGTTGATTCTTCGAGAAAATAATTTATCACTCAACGAAGATGAGTTCAAAGCGGAAATGGACAAACAAAAACAACGCGCACGCAATGCGGCAGCGGTAGAGACAGGCGACTGGATTGAATTAAAACCGGGTGTATCAAACTTTGTAGGTTATGATTATACCGAGTACAACGTTCACATTCTTCGTTACCGTGAAGTATCTCAGAAGAAAAATACTTTCTACGAAATTGTTCTTGACGAGACTCCATTTTATGCTGAATCGGGTGGACAAGTAGGTGATACCGGTGTGTTAGTTTGCGAAGGTGAAACCATCGACATCATCAACACCAAGAAAGAAAACAACCTAACGATCCACCTCTCTGCCAAATGTCCGAACGACCCATCAGCAGAATTTATGGCATGTGTCGATGTTGAAAAGCGCAATGCCTCTGCTGCCAATCACTCTGCAACTCACTTACTCGATCAAGCATTACGCCAGGTATTAGGCAATCACGTTGAACAAAAAGGTTCGCTTGTTAATTCAGATGGCTTACGTTTCGACTTTTCTCACTTCCAAAAGGTAACAGACGAAGAATTGCGCCAAGTGGAACACATCGTTAATGATCACATTCGGGAAAACCTTTCTTTACAAGAAAAGCGCGATTATCCTATAGAGAAAGCCAAAGAATTAGGAGCTATCGCATTATTTGGCGAAAAATACGGAGACAAGGTTCGTATTGTTCAGTTTGGACAATCTATCGAATTCTGTGGAGGTACACACGTCAGTGCTACGGGTAAGATTGGTATGTTCAAGATTATTTCCGAAAGTAGTGTTGCCGCAGGCGTAAGACGTATAGAGGCTGTTACTGGAGCAAAAGCAGAAGAACTGATGGAACAATACGAAGATCTGATTAAGGGAATGAAAGAACTCTTCAATAACGTTCCTGATCTAAGAGGCGCTATTTCAAAATCTATAGAAGAGAATGCTGCCTTAAAAAAACAGATCGAAGAGTTTATGCATGAGAAAGAAGCTTCCCTAAAGATTAAATTGATTGAGAACGCTACAAATGTGAATGGAGTAAAGCTTGTTAGCATTTGTAGTACAATGCCAGCTGAAATGGTGAAGAACTTAGCTTTCCAGATTCGTAGTGAAGTTCCGAATTCATTCTTCGTTGCAGGTACAGACGATAATGAAAGACCCATGTTGACAGTTGCTATTAGCGACGAGTTAGTTGCCAAAGGGCTAAAAGCAGGTATGATGGTAAAAGAAGCTGCCAAACTGATTCAAGGCGGTGGCGGCGGACAACCACACTTTGCTCAAGCTGGCGGCAAAAACAAAGATGGACTTCGTGAAGCTGTAAATAAAATAATAGAGTTGGCAAATCTTTAAATTTACCATATAACTCTAATAAGACAAAAGGCATTTTTCTCATTATAAAAGAGAAAAATGCTTTTTGTCATTAAACTGCATCATATTATTCATTATTTTTACGTAAGTTTGCAGTCAGAAAAAGAACATACAAAGAAGTTTTGAGAATTTCAGTATGAGAGCCAAAAGGTTACGATTATTATCAGGATTGTTCCTAATAGTTCTTTTCATGAACTATTATGGATGTTCTACCTTTTTTATGCATACTCACCAGACCCCTTTCGGTCCGGTCACTCACTCTCACCCATTCAAAGGGCCGCACTCCCATACTACTTCTGCCTATATTACAATATCCCTTCTTTCAAAAGCTCTCTTTTTTACAACTTTCACAGCTTTCGCCGCCATCTTCTTATGTATCATAGGAGGACTCACTTCTACAATTCATTTATTACATACACTCAAACATTTACAACACCTTTTCTTACGGGGTCCTCCTTTGGCAATTAAACCATTTTAGTGACAAAGAAATAACACCCACCAATAACATAAACTATTAACGTAAGAAATATGAGAATTTACTATTACTTTCTTGTACTAGTTATTGCCATGTCATCTTGTAAAAGTGGAAAAGAATCAAATAACCAACAAGATTATTTCACTCATGGTGATACTATATGCATTCCTCCGCAATCATCATTGCTAAAAAAGATCAAGGCAGAATCGGCAACTCTAAAGTCATACAATGAAACATTCACGGCTTCAGGAGTTGTTGAAGCTATCCCCAATAATTTTGCAAAAATAGCTTCTCCATTTGCCGGACGTATCACAAAATCGTTCGTCCGTTTAGGACAAAAAGTAAGGGCCGGAAGTCCGTTGTTCGAGATTAGCTCAGCCGATTTCTACGAGTCCATTAAAGACTACTATCAGGCACAACAAGAATTGAAAGTGGCCTATATTAATATGAGAAGAGAAAAAGACTTGGTAAGAAATAAGGTCGGCGTAAAAAAAGAAGAAGAAGATGCCGAGCTCAACTATACTTTGAAGAAAAAAGAAGTAGAAAATGCTAAAGCCTCTCTATCCATCTATCATATATCGCCCAAACAAATGAAACTTGGACAACCGCTTGTCGTGCGTTCTCCCCTATCGGGAGAAGTGATAAACAGCGACATCGTAATAGGTCAATACTTGAAAGAAGATGCCGAACCCGTAGCTACGGTAGCCAACCTGAACAAGGTATGGGTTGTGGCTCACGTCAAAGAAAAGGACATTAGTTTAATAAGGGGCTTATCGACTGTCAAGATCGCATTGGTTTCTATGCCCAACAAAGAGATAGAAGGAAAGATATACCACATCAGCCAAATAATGGATCAAGACACTCACTCGGTAGAAGTCATTATCGAATGCAATAACACCAATCGATTAATGAAACCCGGGATGTATGGCTATGTGAAATTGATTGATAGACCCACTCAAAAGATAATGGTACCATCTTCTGCCATTCTACAGGAAGAGAATTCTACTTATGTCTTCGTGAAGGTTGGAAAAAACAAATACTTAAAGCGGGCAGTGCACACAACAACAGCTTCTGCCGGACAAGCAGCCATCACCGACGGACTGAATCAAGGCGAAGAAATTATATGCGAAGGCGCTTTCTATCTCAATAATGTATTCTAGAGGAGATGAAAAAATTAATATCTTTAGCCTTTCATCGGCGAGGACTGATGATTGTTGCTTTTTGTTTCGTCGCCGTTATTGGATATTATTCATGGAAACAATTAGCTATCGATGCTTATCCCGACATTGCCGACGTTACCGTTCAAGTCATTACTCAAGTACCCGGCCTTGCCGCCGAGGAGATTGAACAGCAGATCACTATTCCGATAGAACGTTCACTGAACGGACTGCCAGGAACAACCGTCATGCGTAGCCGCAGTTCGTTTGGAATCTCGACAATTATATTGGTGTTTCAAGATGGAGTAGACGATTATTGGGCAAGGCAGCGAGTACAAGAGCGACTCACGGATGTAGAGTTGCCCTATAGCGCCACTCCTTCGCTCAATCCACTGACATCTCCTATCGGAGAGATCTATCGTTATGTACTAGAAAGCAAAAATCACGATCTTAGGGAGCTTACCGATATAAATAAATGGGTAGTCATTCCACGTCTGAAACAAGTAATAGGAGTTGCCGACGTTAGTAATTTCGGAGGGATCACTACGCAATATCAGATAGAAATAGATCCGCATAAGATGGAGCAATACGACATTACTCTGTCCGACATCAAAGACAAGATAGAGAAAAACAATGTAAACGCAGGCGGAAGTATTCTACAACAAGGGGATTTAAGCTATGTCATTCGAGGTATAGGACTAGTAAAGAACCTGAACGACATAGGTAAAATAGTGGTTAGTTCCAAAGATGGAGTGCCTATATACATCAATGACATAGGAACACTCAAATATGGCAATCTCGAACGAAAAGGTGTTTTAGGCTTTTCTTCCGACTCGGCCAATATCTCAGATGGAGTAGAAGGCATTGTACAGATGCTTCGCTTTCAGAATCCCTCCAAAGTATTGGATGGAATACATCAGTCTGTCGAAGAGCTCAACCATGGCGGACTACCTAAAGGAGTTTCTATCCATCCTTTCGTAGACCGCACCAATTTAGTGAGTACCACATTGCATACCGTATCTCATACGCTGTTAGAAGGTATGACATTGGTATTGCTTGTCTTATTCATCTTCTTGGGCAATTGGAGAGGAGCAGCAGTCGTTGCATTGACTATCCCTCTGTCTCTACTCATAGCCTTCATCTTAATGCACCTCACAGGTATTCCGGCCAATTTACTTTCACTGGGAGCTATCGACTTCGGTATACTCGTGGACGGTTCCATTGTGATGATGGAAACCATATTGAAGAAGAGAGAGAGCCATCCACTTGCCCCTCTAGAAGAAGAATCGACGTTGAAACGAACGTTAGAAGTAGCACGTCCCATTCTATTCTCTACCCTGATTATCATTACCGCCTATTTGCCTCTCTTCACTTTCGAACATATAGAGAAGAAACTCTTCACTCCAATGGCATATACCGTAGGGTACGCATTAATCGGCGCCATGTGCGTTTCGTTTTTACTCACTCCCGCCCTATCGTATATCATCTATCGAAAGCCGACCAAGATGCGCCAGAACAAATGGCTCGAGAAGCTATCCAACGGTTACCACAAGCAGACGATAAAGATACTCCAGCATCCTAAAAAAGTATTGAGACCGCTCATAGTGATACTTATCCTCGCTATCGGACTAAGTTGGATGGTAGGAAAAGATTTTCTTCCTCCGCTTGACGAAGGTTCCATCTGGGTACAGATGCAGTTGCCTCCGGGAATATCTCAAGAGAAATCAAAGCAAATGGCAGCCGATTTCAGAAAGGCTATCAAAGGCTTTGACGAAGTCTCTTACGTTATGACACAAGTAGGGCGCGATGACGAAGGAACCGATGCCTTCTCTCTTTCTCATGTAGAATGTTGCATCGGGTTAAAGCCTTACAACACCTGGGAGAGCGGACTGACCAAAGCCCAACTAATAGAAAAGATGTCTGATACACTAAGCAAAATGCCCGGATATACCGTCGGATTTTCGCAACCCATACTAGATATGGTAATGGATCAGATAGCCGGAGCCCATAGTGATCTTGCCGTCAAGATATATGGGGATGATTTGAAAGAGATACGAAACGTTGGCGAACAAATAGTGAACACTCTGAATAAAATAAAGGGGGCAGCCGACGTAACGATTGATGAAGAACCTCCGCTACCGCAATTGCAAATCATTGCCGACCGAGACAAGATTGCATTGTATGGATTGAATATATCAGACGTGGCAGATGTCATCGAAATGGCAATCGGAGGTACGCCTATCTCAGAGATATTTGTAGGTAGCAAATCGTACGACGTAACCTGCAAGTTGAATCAAGACAGCAGGGACACTCCCGAGAAGATTGGCAATTTAATGCTGACAACCAATTCGGGCGTGAAAATCCCTCTTTCGCAAGTAGCGACTATCAAACTGACGACCGGAGCAAGTTGCATATCACGTGAGATGAACAAGCGTCACTTGACCGTCAGAGTAAATCTTCGTGGAAACGACTTGACCTCTTTCCTGCAAGAAGCGAACAGACAAATAAATAAGAATGTTCACTTCAACAAACAGAACATTCAATTGCGATGGGGAGGTCAATTCGAGAACCAACAGCGGGCTTATGCCAAACTGGGAGTTGTCATTCCTTTAACATTAGGTATTATGCTATTGCTGTTGTTTGCTGCATTCGGCAAGTTCAGGCAGGCCGTCCTACAGATGTGTATCATTCCATTGGCACTCTTTGGAGGAATGCTCGCACTCAATTTAAGAGGAATGACACTCAACGTATCTTCTGCCGTCGGATTCATTGCTTTAATTGGAGTAGCCATTCAGAATGGCGTCATCATGGTATCTCACATCAATAATCTTCGCAAGAAAGGAAAGAATTTATACGATGCCGTTACAGAAGGCAGCACCCATCGGTTCCGCCCCATCATCATGACGGCAACAGTGGCCATCCTCGGTTTGTTCCCGGCATCTATTACAACAGGAATCGGGTCGGATGTACAACGTCCCCTTGCTACGGTTATTGTCTACGGATTACTGTTCTCTACAGTTATTACGCTATATATACTTCCGGCTCTTTACTTCATGATCGAGAAAAAGCATGAAGACAAAGAACAGAACAAGAATAAATTGGAAATTGCAGACAATGAAAACATTCAGTAACAAACGGCTACTGCTGGCTATGGTCAGCATAGCCCTTTGGTCGTTGGGATATTCTCAGACGACTATAAAACCTATCACATTTTCTACTTATCTGCAAAAGGTAGACTCGGGGAACTTGGAATATGCAGCGCAGAAACTTAATGTCAGCATAGCCGAGGCACAAATAATTGCAGCAAAAGTAAGGAATGATCCCCAGCTTGGATTCAATTACTTCAACAACGAGCAAGCCAAAAAGAAAATGGGTTATGGTGGTTCGATCTCCATCTCGCAAACCTTCACCTTTGGCAAACGTTCTGCTGCCATCGATTTGGCTAAAAGCGAGACAGAGCTTTCTCAATCATTACTTGCCGACTATTTGAGGAATCTCCATGCAGATGCTACGGTTTCTTTCTTCGAGTCTCTAAGGCAGAAGAAACTCTATGAGATAAAAAAAGAGGCGTACCAGAACATATCCGATTTAGCCAAATCGGATAGCATACGTTTTGCCAAAGGTAAAATAATGGAGATAGATGCCATACAAACCAAAGTAGAAGCAGGTTTGACGTACAACGAACTACTTCAGGCCGAAACCGAACAGAAGAAAGCATTCACCGAATTGTCTCTCTACACAGGAACGACGAAAGCAACCCTACTCTATCAACCCGAATCGGCAATAAAGCTGACCTACCGTTCGTATCGGTTGGCAGATTTGATAGAACAAGGCAAGGCCCAAAGAACCGACTTGGTTGCGGCTATGCAAAACATAGACGTTGCCAACAAAGCCTTGAAGGTAGCGCAGCGAGAGAAGAACAGTGACGTTACGGTTTCATTGGAGTTGGGGCACAATGCAGAAGTAAAGAACGAGATTGCACCGGCTCCCTCATACAATAGTTTGACGGCAGGAATATCACTTCCTATTCCATTCTCAAAGCTGAACAGAGGTAGCATCAATGCCGCCAAGCAACGAGTAAGGCAAGCTTCGTTGGAGTACGACCAAGCGGCACTACAGGTTCAGAACGAGATAATGAAGGCTTACTACGATTACGAATCGGCTGCCAAACAAGTGCTCCATTTCGAAAACGGGCTACTTAGACAAGCCCAGGAGGTACTGAAAGGCAAAATCTATAGTTACAATAGAGGCGACACTTCCCTACTCGAAGTTCTCAACGCCCAACGCACTTACAACGAAGTGCAAGGGCAATATTACCAAGCGGTATTCGATTACGATTCCGCCTTAATAAATTTGGAGAAGAGCGCCGGGATATGGGATATAAATTAAACATACGAATAGATTGATAACCGAATAGACTAAAAGGGGGAGGCCATTATGCTTCCTCCTTTTGTTTATATACCGCCATTCTTGCATCTACGAAGGCCGCCATGCCAGTGTAGCATGAATAAAACGCCTTTAGAAGTAGAAAATAAATTTTGATCTTTCTATAATATCCATTACCTTTGAAATCATTTTTAGACTAATCTTACTTCAATGCAAAAATCACTCACATCTACATGCCTACGCTTAGGCTTCTTGTATATACTATTGATTGCCACTGTTTGGCAGCCGCTCAAGGCACAATCTATGCACCAGAGCAACCATCTATTGAACATATGGTTTGATACCCCCAATACTCTTCAAGGCAAAGCCCCATGGGATAATGGGAATACAGACAGAAGTTGGGAGATGCTCTCGCTGCCTATCGGCAACGGTAGTATCGGAGCAAATATATTAGGATCCATCGAATCCGAACGAATCACATTCAATGAAAAGACATTGTGGCGAGGTGGTCCCAATACGGCCAAAGGGGCAGCTTATTATTGGAATGTCAACAAAAGATCGGCATCTATACTGACCAATATCAGAGAAGCCTTTGCACAAGGAGACGACAAGCGTGTCGATTCGCTTACACGAAAGAATTTCAATAGCGAGGTGGCTTACAGTTCAAACGAAGAAAAGCCTTTCCGCTTTGGCAATTTCACCACTGCCGGAGAGTTTTATATCGAGACAGGACTCAACAGCAACGGTATGAGTAATTATCGCCGCTCACTATCGCTCGACTCTGCATTGGTAAACGTTTCTTTCCAGAAAGGAGGGGTTGCTTACCTGCGCGACTATTTCATTTCTTATCCCGCCAATGTAATGGTCATTCGCTTCAAAGCCAATAGACGAGGTATGCAGAATCTATCATTCAGTTATGCACCAAACCCTTTGCTCACAGGCCAGATGAGAGCCGACGGCAACAACGGACTGATATACGTTTCGCGCTTAGACAATAATAACATGCAATTTGTGGTTCGCATTAGAGCAGAAGTAAAGGGGGGAAACTTGTCCAACGACGGTACTAAACTGACAGCCAAGAATGCCGATGAGGTAGTCTTTTACGTAACGGCCGACACCGATTATAAGATGAATTTCAACCCCGACTTCAAAGACCCTAAAACATACGTTGGTACTAATCCTACCGAGACAACAAACAAATGGATACAATCCGCCAAAAGTAAAGGATACGGCGCACTACTGGCCGAGCATTACAAAGACTACTCCAGCTTGTTTGGCAGAGTCAGCCTCAACCTGAATCCGGACAAAGGCACCATAGACGAGCCTACCGATAAGCGCTTGGAAAATTACCGTAAAGGCACAGCAGACTTCTACTTGGAATCTCTGTATTATCAATACGGACGCTATCTGCTCATCGCCAGTTCGCGGCCCGGCAATATGCCCGCCAATCTGCAAGGAATATGGCACAACAATGTAGAAGGGCCGTGGAATGTAGACTACCATAACAACATCAATATACAGATGAACTATTGGCCGGCATTTTCTACCAATCTGAGCGAATGCAACAAACCGCTCGTAGACTTCATACGAACCTTGATTAAACCGGGCCAAGAAACAGCAAAAGATTATTTTGGTACACGTGGCTGGACGGCATCAATCTCGGCCAACATCTTCGGGTTCACTACCCCATTGCAAAGCGAAGACATGTCGTGGAACTTTTCTCCAATGGCAGGGCCATGGCTGGCAACGCATATATGGGACTGCTACGACTACACTCGCGACGTAAAGTTTCTAAAAGAAACCGGTTACCCCATAATCAAAGGAGCAGCCGACTTTGCCGCCGACTATCTGTGGCATAAACCCGACGGAACTTATACCGCCGCGCCCTCGACTTCTCCCGAACACGGGCCGATAGACGAAGGAGCAACTTTTGCCCATGCAGTCATTCGCGAGATACTCTTGGATGCGGTGTCGGCATCCCGAACATTAGGACTAGACAGCAAGGACAGAAAGGATTGGGAAGATGCGCTCAAGCACTTGGCACCATACAAAATAGGACGCTATGGGCAACTCATGGAATGGTCGAAAGATATCGATGACCCTAACGACCATCATCGTCACGTAAATCACTTGTTCGGATTACATCCCGGACACACTATCTCTCCCATTACCACCCCTACCCTAGCCCAAGCAGCCAAAGTTGTTTTAGAACATCGGGGCGACGGTGCTACCGGATGGAGCATGGGATGGAAGCTCAATCAATGGGCAAGACTCGAAGATGGCAATCATGCCTATATGCTATTGGGCAATCTGCTAAAGAATGGCACAATGGATAACTTATGGGATACACACCCACCTTTCCAGATTGACGGAAACTTCGGCGGCACTGCGGGTATGACAGAAATGTTGCTTCAGAGTCATTTAGGTTTCATACAACTGCTGCCTGCACTACCCGACGCATGGAAAGACGGCTTGGTAAAGGGACTTTGCGCAAGAGGGAACTTTCAGGTCAACATGAAGTGGGCCGACAACAAACTAAAAGAAGCTACGATCGTATCGAATTCGGGCGGAATGTGCCACATCAGATATAAAAATAAAACACAATCGTTTAGAACAACGAAAGGAAAAGCATACCGTCTGGATGCCAATCTCAATATCATCCGATAAAGATTAAAACAAAAATAGACGGCGAGCCAATTTCAGTCATAAAACGAAATTGGTTCGCCGTCTAAACATATGCCACCATAAATAACAAGAAAACGAAGAGACAGATTGTAGATAAGCATGCAGCAACCTTACAATCAGTTAGTTTCATCATCAAAGCAAAGAGCAATCATTGCTTTCGTCCGTTAGCGCCATTTGTTTTCTGCGCAGCATATGAATGTATGCTGCGCAGCAGACAATCATTTGATGGGCAGCATATGATTGTCTGCTGCCCACCAAACGTATGAAAGATAAGTAGAAAAACATTGAAACGATTAAATAAAAAGGTTGAGTGTAAAGGGCAAGAAAGATTGAAGATCCATATCCAAGCAGTACACTAACGGTGTAGTGGCTCTAATCAGATATATAGTCGGACATCAATTCCCTATTCGGTGACTTTTACGAGCACACAACCTTTTCAGGATATTTTTCTATTAATTGACTCTGACAATAATAGCCGAGAAAGCATTCAATTGTACTTTATCATTGCCGTTCTTATTGACATTATAGCGTCCCTTACCTGTGGCAGAAACAATCTTGGCAGATCGGGATCCTTGACCGGCAATATCCGCTTCCACTTTCTTCTCGCTCGGATTTAATGCCACAATGTATGTTTCATTGCCCTTACTACGTTTGTATACCATTGGGTAAGGTTTGTTCACATCGCTCACCAAAGTCCAATCGCCTTCATTGCCCAATGCCTCGGACGACTGACGCAAGCGAATCAGATTTCTGACATAATTGAGCAACGAATTTTTATCGTTCTCTTGTGTAGCAACGGTAAGCTTGCCATTTTCGGTATCTACCGGAAAGTAAAGTTTGTCGGGAGTGCATGTGGAGAATCCTGCCGTAGCATTATTGTCCCATTGCATCGGCGTACGTGCGCCGGCACGTTCGTTGCTGCCTTCTTTGCTCGGAAGATCCACCTCGTATTTCATCCCAATTTCGTCGCCATAATAGATAAAAGGAACACCCGGCATGGAAAGGAAGAAAGTCATTGCCACCTTTAGCTGATCGATAGAATTGCGTGTCCCGATATTGGGGCGTTGAAAGTCGTGATTTGCCGATGGAAGAGCAATATAGCCCAAGTCTTTGGTCCGAGTATAAGCATCTGAGAAATTGTCTGCAAATTCTTTGAGTTCCCCTTTTCCCGATCTATCAAAATAGCAATAAGGATGGCCGTTGCGTTTTCCCCACGGAGTATTCTTGGCAAAGAATAGCGAAGGGTAACCTTTAATGCCAAACTGTATAAAGAAATCGATATTAAACCCTGCGGGAATAGCCTGAGCAGGATTGGACCACTCGGAAATCAATATGCACTGCGGATAGCTATTATTCATCCAACTACGCATTTCGTTCCACAATTTTATGGTTTCCCTTTTATCCGGATCATTTTTGACTAAACTGGCAGCCATATCCACCCTAAAACCGTCGACGCCTTTGTCCATCCAAAACGACATGATATTCTTCAACTCTTGTCGAGTAGCTTTAGGCCCGGGAGCACTGACCGGCTGTTCCCACGGATGAGCGGGATCTGGAGTGGCGAAGCCGTAATTCAATGCCGGCTGGCATTCGAAGAAATTCTTTTCATAATATTTGGCACGAGGAGCGTCGGCCTCAACATATCGTCCAATGGTGCTCGATTGAGGATTGGGTTGTTGATGGCGTTTCAGTATCTCATTCTTATCGGCCTGCGATATCTCGTTGGTCCATATATAGTAGTCGCTATAACGTTGATTAGGATCGGCTTCGCTCGATTCTTTAAACCATGCGCACTTGTCGCTGGTATGCCCTGCAACGAGATCAAGACAAACTTTAATACCACGTTTGTGCGCTTCGTCGACCAACCGCACTAAATCCGTATTCGTTCCGAAACGAGGATCTACCTTGTAGAAATCTATCACATCATAGCCTCCGTCAAACCATCCCGATTCAAAGATCGGGTTGAGCCAAATAGCATTCACACCGACAGACTTAATATAATCCAACCGCGAAATAATGCCGGGCAGGTCGCCAATGCCATTGCCATCGGTATCCATATACGAAGAAGGATATATCTGATAGAACACTGCTTTGTTGAGCCACTGAGGCCCCTTTTGCGCCATAACCGACGCAGGCATTAAACATGCGACCGACGCCGCAAATAGAACTTTTCTAAGAGAGCTTTTACTAAACATACATATTCATAATTTATTGTACAAAAATCTATATTTTATGGATGAAACGCAATAGCTTTATCATCTTTTAAGAAAAAGAGACTGAATAAATTAAATTCACGCAGTCTCTTCTTCTAAACGATTTGCTATGCAATATTAATTGCTATAACCGGGATTTTGCTTCAGGTTCTTATTCAGATTAATAACCGAATACGGAATCGGATAAACACAAGTATATCCTTGAGTATCGTTGTTGTAATCACCGGCCGAAGCATTGTGCCATACACCTACATACCTATCTTCGGTAGGTTGTGTGAATGTACAAAAGCGAATTTGATCTTGCCGTCTGACGCCTTCCCATGAAAGTTCGGCCATGCGTTCGTTTAAAATACTATTGAGCGAAACAGGTATTGCAGGAGTAGCACCAACGCGATTACGAATCTGATTTATTTCGTCTAATGCCTCTGCTGTATTACCTAATCGGTATTCGGCCTCAGCTTTCATCAGGAGTGCATCTCCATAACGCCAGACAACCAAATCATTATTCATACAGCCTTGTATACTGCTGGATGTATCATACTGATACTTTTTAAAACGTGCCCCTGCACACTTGACATCGTGAGCATCCGAACCGGTCTTAAAATCAAGAATCGCTTTCATTGGCTCATACGACAGATCTTGGTCTGTAGCTCCATCTTTTACTAATTTGCCATTGGTATCGGCAGTGTAGTCGGTTCCGGTATAGAAATTGATAGCAATACGAGGATCTTGGTTTGCTGTACCATATCCCAAAGTAGTCATTTGATGAACGGTAGAACATGCACCATTCCAGCCGGAGTATCCCATAGCTCCCGCATGATTGTAATGTATCGAACGCATCAAATTGTAATCTACAATTTTATAAGTCACATCATCATTGGGACGAGTGAATATATTCTCTACAGAAGAATTGTTTGAAGTAACAAAGTTGTCGGCATATTTGGCTTGTAACGAATAGCCCAACGATGCCAGTTTATCAACACAATAAATAACAGTTTCCCAGGCGTTTCTTGTAGTACCGTCGAGCGATATATTGATAGCATTACCCTTTGCAGTAACAGCTGCGCCCAACGTTTCACTGGCAGTACAAGCTCCCGTTAAATCATTGCCCACAAATGACTGATAACTAGTTGCCGAAGCATTATCTATATTATAGACGGCAGCATTAAGAGCACATTTTGCCATACACATATAAGCAATAGCTTTTGTTATTCTGCCATAGTATAAACCTGATTTCTGAGAAGCGCTTTCGGAAAGATTAGGGATACATTCTGCCAATTCTTTAGTCACAAAGGCAAAGACCTCGGGACGTTTAGATTGGGCGACGCTCGAAATAGAAGCGGTACTTGAAGTTACAAGAGGCACTTCGGCAAACAAATCCATAGCATAATAATAATAGATAGCACGAAGAGTACGGACTTCGTAAATATAAGGTTTGGCCTCTTCGTTGGTAGCAGACAATTTCGTCAATTTATCAATAGACGAATTGCATAACCCTATAATTTGATACAAGTGATTCCAAACGGTGGCATACAAGTCGACAGATGATTTGAAATTATGCAGAAACATATTCTGCCACTTACCACCATCTACCCAGTCGCCTTGCCGACCCGGAAGCATTGTTGCATCAGAAGTAAACTCCTGAAGTGTATGTATGCAGTCTGTGCCACCATATATGCCACTACCAATTGCCGAATAAATATTTGCAACAGTATTCACATAAATCAATGTAGAAGTTTTATAAGCCTCATTCTCACTAAATTTACTTTCAGGATTTTCATCCAACGAGCATGACATAACAAGCATACTCATCAAACATAAACAGCCAAATATAATTTTTTTCATTGTTGTTTCCTTTTAATAATTGTGTGATATTAGAATTTAACGGATAATGACAACATATAAGTACGCGTCAATGGATAAATACGTTTATCGTCCACACCCATTGTACCATAATTAGTAGTGCCCTCATTCTGTCGGCTCAAGCTGGCAGAATTGATCATAGGAGTCAAGCCCTTGTAACTGGTAAACGTACAAATATTGTTGACAGAGAAACCTACGTGGAGATTATTTATAATATGAAGCGCTTTAAGCTGTTTAGGTGTAAAAGTATAGCCCAATTGCAAATATTCGAAGTTCAAATAATCTCCCTTTTGCAACCAATAGTCAGATATTTGTATATCATAAATACCTTTGCTACTATTTTCATTCAACGCATTCTTTAATACATTGTAAGTTGGGAAAGAGCTCATATTGCTATATGTCATAGAAGTACCGTTATAAATCTTATGACCAAAAGCACCATTGAACTGAGTGGTCAGATCCCAGTTTTTATACTTAAAAGTATAATTCATGGACAAATAATATTTAGGTAAAGACTGACCGCAAACCTGACGGTCACCACTATCGCCCGTATCAATTGTTTTATCGTGATCCAAGTCCTGAAATTCATACTGATTTTTATCACTGAACCCTATGAAATGAGGCAAATAAAAGACTCCGATGGGCTGCCCCTCCATCAAATATGTCACACCGGTATTCTGAGTTAAACCAGCTGCATTTATGTTTGCGACAGCAATATGTTGGCTCGTCGTTAAATCTTGCCCGTTGTATGTGCCATGCAAAGACACTAGCTTATTCTTCTGATATGAGAAATTGACCGAAGCGTTGAATGAGAAGTCTTTCATCTTAACAATATCACCACTAAAAGCAAACTCCAGCCCATTATTGGTCATTTCTCCGACGTTAGCCAATAGACTAGTATAAGTAAAAGGAGGTACAGGTACGGTATAATTATATAATAAATTCTTTGTCTTGGAACGATAGTAATCTATAGTCAAATTATATCTATTAGACCAGAAAGAAAAATCGGCACCGACATCAAAAGTATGTTTAGTTTCCCATTTCAAATCAGAATTACTATTGGAAGTCACTGCAAAAGTAGTCGTCTTGCTGCCATTGACCAACGTTGTTCCGTTTGGTTCCATTAAAGACAATGAATTATAAGGATCTATGGCATCTTGATTACCTGTAACACCATAACCCACACGGAATTTAAAGTTATTGACAATAGGAAGTAACCCTTTAAAGAAAGATTCACTACTTACAATCCATGCGGCCGAAGCTGATGGAAAGTAGCCCCACTTGTTTCCTTGCCCTAACTTTGAAGATCCATCAGCACGAAGATTGCCGGTAACAATATAACGGTCGTTAAACATATAGTTAATACGACCCATATAAGACATGAGCTTATATTCTGACGAATAAGAAGTATTATCACCCCATGCAACATTTGCTCCAGCCTTCAAATTATTATATTTAAAATAATTTGTTTCAAAGCCCTTAGCTTGAGTACTCCACGTAAAAGTTTTATAATCTTGTCCTTCTATCAAAGCCAATGCATCAATATGGTGCTTACCAAAGTCTTTTGTATAATTCAATTGTATATTACCCATCAAGTCTTTATGGTTGTCATCGGCTATATAAGCCCAACCGTTACCATTCAACTTTCCTTGACGGATATCATTGGGGATATAACGCTTGTTTTGAGCATCTCTATAAGAGTAAGATCCGAATCCGCTTAAATTCAAACCAGGAAGAATGGTATACGTCAAGCGCCCATGGACGTTCACCGAAGCTACGCTATACTTATTTGTTATTTCCAATTGCCCCAATGGATTATAGATTTCGTTAGCCAACAAATCTTCATCGTAAGCTCCGCTACTGTTTCTTGCATTCGGGTAAGTAGGATTAAAAGCGGCAGCCGAATAAAACATCTTTTGCATATCATACTGAATATTGCCGTCACGTTGGGAACCAAAGACCCCAAGTTCCAGCTTTAACTTCTTATTGAATGCATATTGAGTAGCATCAAATTTGGCTGTATAGTTCGTCATATCCGAATTCTTCAAAGCTCCTTGACGTTCTATAACTCCAATAGAAGCTCTCATATTGGAATATTCACTTCCTGATGTAAAAGAGAAATTATGATTCTGTGTCAAGCCATTACTACGTTCAATTTCATCCAGCCAATTTGTATTGCCATTCATCTCAGTAAAGGAAAGGCCCAACGATTTTGCGGTTGAACGATATTCATCGGCAGAAAGCATCTTTAGATTCTTGAATACACTATTGACCCCAAATTGACCGTTATATTCGATATTTGTATAATTCTGACCGGAATGACCTTTGGCAGTAGTAACAACAATAACACCTGCGGAACCACGAGAACCATACTGAGCAGTTTCTGATGCATCTTTCAAAATAGTCATAGAAGCAATATCATTTGGAGCTATCGCATTCAACATAGACATATCACCAAATACACCATCTATAATAACCAATGGTTCGTTACCGCCAGAAAGAGAAGATGTACCGCGAATACGAATATTCACTGTTCCCATTGGATCGCCACCCGACTGACTGATAATAACTCCTGCTATTTTACCTTTCAATGCTTCAAGAGGACTCGTAACAACCCCTTTATTCATATCTTCGTGCTTAAGATTCTCAACCGAACCAGATACAGTATGTTTGCTTCCAATTGCGTAACCGACCACCATGACCTCATTCAAGACCTTGGAATCTTCAGACAAAACAACATTTATTATTTTCCTATTCCCTACAGCAACGCTCTTGCTAGAATAGCCCACAAAAGTAAACAACAAATTAGTATTCGGATTCACATTCTTCAAAACATAATCACCGTTAATATCGGTAACTGTTCCTACTTTTGTTCCCTGAATCGAAATATTTACTCCAATAATCGGTTCTCCAGTATTATCTTTTACATGACCGGTAACCGTGATTTGCTGTGCAAAAGCACAGACGGAAAACAAAAATCCTATACAAACAAATAGAATTCGTCGTAACAATTTTTTTTGTTCCATTTCTCAATAATATTAATCGTTAACAAAATGATTTCAGAAAAACGAGTTGCAAGGTTTCCTCCGTTTTTCAATTCAAATGTAGTATTAAAAAAGAGAACAAAAGAAAGGACGTATTAAATAAGTAGTAAAATATATATTACAATTTATCTATATAACAGACAATTAAGCTTAATTACAATTAACAAATAAGTAGTAAACGAATAAGAACTAATCAGAGGCTTTTTTTAAAGCAACCGATATTCATAACTTCCTTTTCAAGCAAATTGCGGTCGCCTTTTGCCGCATTTCTTATTTTTACTCTATAATTATAAATCGTAATAATAGAATATCTAAGGAAGCTTGCAATCTTTGCACTGTCAGATATACCAAACCGAATTAATGCAAAGATGCGCAATTCAACGTTGAGTTGTCCTTTCACTTTCGGATAAATTTTCCCTTCGGGAACAAGAAGATTATTAAAATCATCTACAAAAGTAGGAAACAACTGTAAAAACGTTCTATCGAAATGAGAATAAAAATCTTTCAGCTCTTTATCAATAAAAGAAGAAGACTTCAACGCTTGATAAAGAGCCTCTATTTTTTCATTAGAAGCTATTCGAATTAACGAATGCTGATACTCTCCCATCTTTTGAATATAGAGAGAACATAATTCCATATATTGACTGACACTTGTCTCTTTAATATAATTCGCTTCGACAAGTGAAGTATTTGATGCCTTTAAAGCCTCGTTCGATTCCTTCAATGCCACGTTAGATGCCTTTAGAGCTTGATTCAGATTAATAAGATTCTCTCGGAAGGTATTCAATTTATTTTTCTGCTTATTCAAGAAAAATAATAATGCAGCTAGAAGAACAGCTAAAAGACTTACACACGAAAAGCCCAAGGTACGCTGAAACTCTTTTTTCTTGAGTTTATGTTGATACGCCTTTACGACAATTGGATAAATTTCTGAAGCTTCAATAGTACGAAGCCGTGCATTACAAGAAGCGGCATCCTCCATTGTAGTTTTCATGTAGGCATAAGCTCTATCCAAATCTCCCTTTTTAAATAATATCTTCGATAATTCCAATAAAGATAAATATTCCTTGATACCTGTTTTTAAATCAGCAATTGCTGAGAGAGCGAAATAGTATTCTTCTTTCTCCGTATCACCGGCTTGTCGATAAGCCATTGCAAAGGTATAACAAAGTGAACGCATCATATCAATATTACTCTTATGAAGCCATGGAGATAATAAAGCAAGTGTTTCCTTATAATGCCCTCTGCGCAAGAGCCCATCTGTTTTAACAATAACTTCATTAAACGATCCTCTATTTTGTACTGCCAATAAAGAATCCCTATATACATCTGTTTTATCAGTATAAAGACGTTTGCACGTTTTGTCTGACGCATAGTCTGCCATATATCCATAAAGAGTACGATATATATTAAAATAATACTTTAGACCTGCTTTGTCCAAATACTTTTTTCTCACATCACCTATAGCATTCAAAGCCTCTATATACATACCCTGAATATGATATACCTCAGCTATATTCAATTTAGCATATTCAATACATGACGGATTATTCATTTCATAAGCTAAGGCCAACTTATATCGAGCATAAGCTCCTGCCGAATCTGTTTCAAATTTACTATAAGCCTTATATATTTTATCAGACAATTGATACTTCTGAAAGGTACTTCGAGTGTATCTAAATTGTTCCTTCAATTTCTGAATACTATCAAGTTTCAGGTTTGTTATTTGCTGTCTATCAAGAATAACTTTATCTAGTTGATTCAAGACTTGCGAAAGATTTAGTTGAGAAAAGCAAAAAGAGGGCAAGCATAAGAAAAGCGCAAAGCACAAATACTTTTTCATATAATCCATAAGCAATAAATAATAACAATTCAACAATAATTCCATGCCATATAATCCGATCCTTCTCACGAAACAATGGAGCATGATGACAACACTGAACGATTCGCCAAATGCTCTAGAAAGCAACATAGACTCTTAGAGCATTTCCGATAAACAAAGTTACAGAAATAAATAAATAGCAAGACTTATTTTCTAAAAAAATACACATAAAAATCAAATGAGGCATACAATTAATAGCATCTCCAAAGGAGATAATCAATTAATTGCATGCCCATAAGAAACCTACGTGACTAGTCAGTCATAGACAAGCAGTGAAATATGAAAGATTGCTTTACCCTTTCTTTATATTAAAATGTTCAAGATAGCGATTATATAAATGCCCTGCTTGTGAATAACTTGAATTGGGACTCATAAAATGAGAGAACTCAAAAGTGATGGCATTCTCCATACCCGCTTTACGAGCCGCCTCGAGCTTCAATAAAAGCTTCTCCCACTTGATGGGAAGGAAACGAATAGGCATATCACGATCGAAAGATTCGATATTTGTCCAGCATTTCATTCCATATCTATCGGCTAGTTTCTTATTCACTACGAGATAATCATAAAGTTCCTGATAATCTACTTGCCCGTCTTGAAAGGCCAGTATATCAACTGCACCATGTATATTATCCAATATTTCATTCCACTCTTCCTCGTGTTCTTTCACCGAGAGGGGCTTGTCTCCAGCCATTACCTGATCGGTCTTTACTCCATGTATATAAGGAGAAATCATCGTGGTTAAGTTCCCTGATATCTCTTTTGCATGTTTACCCATAGAAGCATATATTTTGGACATATTCTTTGTTCTGCGACTTATTTCTTGCGACAGGTACCAACCCTTAAAAGACTTATGATGCCCGTATTTGGCCCATACTTCGTCAATTAGCTGTAGATTCAAATCTATTTCCTTTTGGAAAAGACCTTCTTGCCAATACTTACCTGAATCATACATCCCAAAATAGAAATTCAGCCCATACTTATCTGACAAAGTTAAAAACATTTCTACCAGATCTACTGGTGGGTAATAGACTTCTTCTTGTTTAAGCAATGATTGAAAAGGAGCAACAATCCAACGTCCCAGACCGGCACGAATCATCACTACGGTATTAATACCCATCTTGACCATTGCCTTAAAATCATTATCCCACTCGCGAACTCCCCAATTTTGATGAGGAATATCCCAACTAATCTCGTCTAGAAAAGTTGCTTTTATTGGCATACCTTTAAATGCACCGGGAGTAGAGAAGTTATTCAATCTGCTTCCGGTAGATTTAGTACTTGAAGCGATTACGCTTTCAAAATTCTGACTCGAAGCCATCACCTTATGGCTTATTAATAACGAAGACCCTGCGACAAGAGTTTTAAAGAAATTTCTTCTATTCGACATACACTAGATAATAAAAAGGTTAATTAGAACGACGTAAATATAAATAATATTTATTAATTACTTGATATATATCCCTTTCTTTATTAAAGACGAAGAGGAAAATTAATAAAAATAAAAGATATTATACATATAAAAAGACATTGAATGACACTATCAACTTACGATGACTATATTATCAATCCATTAACAGTACTCAAGCCTGATACTGATATCCACTATTCTCGAGAAGGTCAAGGACTTTTTGGAACAAGTAAAACGGTTGCACATTAAAATTAGTACTTTTTATCTTCATTATGCTTTGTAAATCAAATAAAATGTATATTTTTGAGATTGTATAGAGAGAAGAGAGAGAACCTACCAAAAATAGCACTGACACTTACATGAAAAATTTATTACGCCTTATTATTCTAATATCTTTGCCAGCCGTTTGCTCTGCCCAATCGACCGCACCAGAAGCATTAGCCATACTCGATAGAGTTGTAAAAGGAAAGCAACAAATCACTCAAACAAAATTGGATTTGATTGCAAGGACAAAAGAACAATTCAACATGGCCAAAAGTAAAGAGCGTCAATACAAATTGATTGATAAGATTTACGAAGAGTACCGAGTCTTTAATCTCGACTCGGCTGAGGTCTTTGCTTCCAAGCAACTGACATTGGCAGAAGCATTAAATAATATGGAATATATCAATCATTCGATATTAACATTGGCCGAAGTATATGCTACAGAGGGGCTATATCTGGAAGCTCTCAATCTAGCCAATTCGGTTAATAGACATTCTCTCAATGCAGACAATCTGAAATATTGTTATCATGTTTATCGTATGATGTATGGTTTCATGGCCGACTACTCTTCAAAGAAATCGTTCCATAACGAATATGTCCGCCAAGTAAGTATTTATAGAGACTCCCTGATGCTCTATCAGGGTAAGAACACTTCCTCGTATGCTATCTCAAAATCAGAAAAACTTTTGGACAAAGGGCATTACAAAGAAGCTCTCAATCTGATGCTTCCTTGGGTAAAGAAATCGGATATGGACATGATGAGGTACTTAGGTTATACTATAGCTATGGCTTATCGACAAGCCGGCAATACGGAGAAAGAAGAGTATTATTTAGCTACATCGGCCATTGCAGACCTACAATCGGCCACAAAAGAATATCTTTCGCTATTAGAACTATCCAAGCTTTTATACAAGAAAGGAGATTTGAATAGGGCATACAACTATATGAAATGTGCAATGGAAGATGCGTCTTATTGCAATGCACGGCTTCGCACCGTTGAGATTTCTCAGATATACCCCATTGTAGAGAAGAGCTATCAACTAAAACTACAGAAGAAAGAACAACAACGCACTATTGCCTTTGCCTGCATTACAATATTGGCTATCATATTGGCCATTGTGTTGTTCTATCTGAACAAACAAAAGAATAAACTCTCTCTATTTAAACGTAACTTAATCGATTTGAATGAAGCGCTCAAACATTCGAACAGAAAACTAATAACAGCCAATGTATCGCTTGTCGAAGCAAATAACATCAAAGAAGCAAGCTTAAGTAGATACATGGAATTGTGTTCTTTCTATATCGAAAAGATGAATGAATACCAACATTCACTTATAAAGATCGCTTCTAACGAGAAAGTCGAAGCTTTGTATAGAGCATTGCGTTCGTCAGAATTCATCGAAGAAGAACTAAAAGACTTTTACTTGAACTTCGACAAAACGTTCCTGGAACTGTTCCCCACATTTGTCGAAGAATTCAACAAGATGTTAGTACCCGAAAGTAGAATCTATCCCAAAGAGAAAGGACAACTTAATGTAGAGTTGCGCATCTTTGCATTGATCCGATTAGGTATATCTGATAGCGCGAAGATTGCAAAGTTCTTAAGATACTCGGTCACCACCATCTACAACTATAGAGTAAGAATAAGAAATGCGGCAAAAGGTAATCGTAATACACTCGAGAAAGAAATAATGAAGATAGCACAACTCAACGATTTAGGATAACAAACAGCATATAGCCACTACTTTTTTCCGCATTACCGATATTCACAACAAACTGATTGTCAACAATATTAAATAGTATAAGTTACGACTTTTTTACTAACATTGCCGACCCTTCCAATATATTAATAGTAATTTTGGAATCAATAAAATATAAAGATTCTTAGTAATCAATATTCTACAAAAGCATATATTGTTAACATAATTAGAAAGGCATGAACAGTTTTATTCCACAAAAACATTTTTTTTATATCGTTTGTATATCATTACTAGCTACATTCTCGAGCATACGAGTAACGGGACAGGAGCTGCGCTCACCCAATGGACAGTTAAAAATGACTTTCTCGTTAAGCAACACAGGAACACCTACATACGAATTGTCTTATAAAAACAAACAAGTTATCAAACCTTCTCATCTGGGACTCGAATTGAAAGATGCTCCGAATCTGATGAATGGATTTTCGGTTGAGAACGTACAAACATCGAGTTTTGATGAGACATGGACGCCCGTTTGGGGTGAAGTGAAACAAATACGTAATCATTACAATGAGCTGGCCATCACTTTAAAGCAAGAAAAAGAAGATAGAGACATCATCATACGTTTCCGCCTTTTCGACGATGGCTTAGGATTTCGTTATGAATTTCCATTGCAGAAGAATCTGAATTATTTCGTAATAAAAGAAGAGCACACCCAATTTGCCATGACCGGAGACCATACAGCGTTCTGGATTCCGGGAGATTACGACACTCAAGAATACGATTATACAGAATCAAAACTTTCGGAGATTCGCAATCTGATGAAAGGCGCCATTACTCCAAATGCTTCGCAGACTACATTCTCGCCGACTGGAGTTCAGACAGCATTGCAACTGAAAACGGCCGATGGTTTATATATCAACTTGCACGAAGCCGCATTGGTAGATTATTCGTGCATGAGCCTCAACCTGGACGACAAGAACTTCGTCTTCGAATCATGGTTGACTCCAGATGCACAAGGCGACAAAGGCTACATGCAAGCTCCATGCAAATCTCCCTGGCGAACAATAATAGTCAGTGACGATGCACGCAACATATTGTCATCTCACCTTACACTTAATCTGAACGAACCGTGCGCTTACAAGGATGTTTCGTGGATTAAGCCCGTCAAATACATGGGCGTATGGTGGGAAATGATTACCGGAAAGAGCACATGGGCATATACAGACGATCTTTTGTCGGTGAAACTGGGCGAAACAGATTACACTAAAATGAAGCCCAACGGACGCCATGGCGCAAACAACGAAAATGTAAAGCGCTATATCGACTTTGCATCAAAAAATGGATTCAGTCAATTGCTGATCGAAGGTTGGAATATAGGTTGGGAAGACTGGTTCGGTAAATCGAAAGACGAAGTTTTTGACTTCTTGACCCCCTACCCTGACTTCAACGTCAAAGAATTGCAAGCCTATGCCAATGAACGAGGCATGCGACTGATGATGCATCACGAAACTTCTGCTTCGGTCAGAAATTACGAACGACATCTTGATGCGGCCTACAAATTTATGAGAGACAATGGCTACAATGCAGTAAAGAGCGGCTACGTAGGAAACATTATCCCGCGTGGCGAACATCATTACGGTCAATGGATGAACAATCATTATCTATATGCTGTGGAAAAGGCTGCTGAATATCATATTTGCGTCAATGGGCACGAAGCCGTACGTCCCACAGGGCTATGTCGCACATATCCTAACTTAATAGGTAACGAGTCGGCCCGTGGTACAGAGTACGAAGCTTTTGGAGGCAACAAACCTTTCCATCTGACCATCCTTCCATTCACTCGCCTCATGGGCGGACCTATGGACTATACCCCAGGCATCTTCAATCTAAAATTGACATTCCTCCAGGGAGACCACTCTTTCGTTCATACCACATTGTGCAAGCAGCTGGCTCTCTACTGCACCATGTATAGCCCTCTGCAAATGGCTGCCGATATGCCCGAGAATTATGAGAAGCACATGGATGCTTTTCAGTTTATCAAAGACGTGGCAATAGATTGGGACGATACTAAATATCTCGAGGCAGAGCCGGGACGTTACATTACAGTTGCCCGCAAAGCCAAAGGCACCGGCAATTGGTTTCTCGGAGGAATAACAGGCGACAATATCCGTACCTCTTCTTTTACATTAAGCTTCTTAGATCCAGGCAAAAAATACACCGCCACACTTTACTGCGATGGAAAGGATGCCGACTACCTGACCAATCCCGAATCGTATCAGATAAAGAAAATGACAGTGACGAGCAAAACAAAGATCAATGTAAAGCTTGCACGAAGCGGTGGCTTTGCCATGAGTATTTTCGAAAGGAAATAACGCAATCATCAGATCATAAGTATCGATGATACAATAAGCCGACTCGCAACATATAAAAAGCGGACAAAAACATACATATTATCAATTTTTGTGTTAGTGTTAAGGTTTTAAATAAAGAAGTCTCCCCATGTGATATGGCGGGGCTTCTGACGTTTTATACCAAAGTCGTATAGCCCCCGCCAGCATTCTATAAAAGTTCAGAAACAATACTCTCTTTATCCTTTTACTCCAGACATATCATTTTTTGTAAATACTAAAAGAGAAGAAAAACTTTTCGTCCTTATGCCGCTTGCGACTCACGCCCGTGAGTCGGAAAAAACGTAAGGACGAAACTTGCGACTCACGGGCGTGAGTCGCAAGATACATAAGTACATATTATTTTTTACTTATTTCTGATTTCTGCCGCTATTGCTTATCATGTTCTTTATTTGTTCATTCAATTCATCACTATTCATTAACTCTTCAAGAGTCAGATGCATACGATAACGCCAATAATGCCGCGGATCAGCAGGAACATTTATGCGTTCGGCCGAAGCATCGGCAAGACGAACAGATTCATTGATGGACAACCAGTCTTGAAACGATAGGATAGTGAGCATCGAATTGCTGTTGAGTTGCAGATCGACTATCAATTTGCAAATCCAGGCGGAAGCATACGGTGGTATGTCATCTTGCCGATGCAATTCGTTTTGAAAATAACGTGCTGTCTTGCCATAGTCTTCTTCCCACCACTCGCGAATAGTAGAAGTATCGTGCGAAGAAAAGGTACAAACCGACAAATAAGGATACTCTGCAACATGACCGAATTCGGCATTCGGACTTTTGGGCATACGCTGCAACTCCAAGCTCAATATCTGAAGCTGTTTCATAACAGCTTCCACACAATCGGGCACCATTCCGAGATCTTCTCCGCACACCAACATACGAGTAGCACCGATGAGACAAGGCAATTTCTTCATAGCCTCATGATACCAAAAATCGTTGTGCCTACGGTAATAATAATCGTTATACAACCGATTGAACACCTCTTTCTCTTCCCACGACAATGCTTCGTAAACGAAATCGAACTGAACAGCGATGCGCGGATGATACATATTGGGATTTTTCCGATCGGGAATGAAAAGCACATTACTGATAAGCGAATGCAACCCCTCACGAAGCCAATTACTCTTTTCGTCAGTCTTCCCCGCAAAAGCTTCTTCTACCTTACGTTGAGTATCATACTGCGGCAACATTTGATAGAGCCCGTCGTGGATGGATTGCAAATAGTTGAGTCTGACCTCTTGGGCATGCTCTCCAAATATTTTATCCAGCACATGATCGTTAATGAACGGTTTAGTAAAGAAATCGGGACGGAACCACAAACCATAACGTTGTATTTCGCCAACAGACATAGGCAATGCCGGCGAAAACTGTCCCAATAACCCATGAACTGCATCTATAGGAATTTCCCAAATACGGAAAAAGCCCAAAATATGATCTATACGATAAGCATCGAAGTATTGTGCCATTTGTTTGAAGCGACGCCTCCACCAAGCATAACCATCTTTAGCCATTTCATCCCAATTGTAAGTAGGGAATCCCCAATTTTGTCCCTTCACAGAGAAATCGTCGGGTGGAGCCCCTGCCTGACCGTCAAGATTGAAATAATGAGGTTCGGTCCAAGCATCAACACTATGACGACTGACACCGATTGGAATATCACCTTTCAGAATAATGTGATGCGTACGAGCATAAGTGCCAGCCTCGGAAAGCTGAAGATAAAGATTGTATTGAATATAATAACAGAAGGCTATCTCCTTATATATCTTACCTTCCGGCGAACAAAGCTGAGCAATCTTCTGCCGATCAAACTTCCGGTAATCTCCCCAAAGATGGAAATCGGCCGTACCGAACTTATCACGCAAATAAGAAAAGGCAGCATAGGGCATTAGCCACGATTCATTGTCTGCAAAGAATAGTTTATATTTATCAGACTCAAGAACGTTCTCTCCTTCCTCATCAAACTTCTGCTTGATATATTCGAGCTTGGCACTATTGACTGCTTCGTAATCTATCTGAGACAGGGCGTTCAGTTCCTTTTGTCTCTTGGCAAAAGCAGCGCTTTTCTTCGCGTCTTTGAGTTTGCCTAGGGCATTAAGATCCATATACATGGGATGGAGCGCATATATCGAGATACTTTTATAAGGATAAGAATCTACCCACGTATGAGTGATGGTAGTATCGTTAATCGGGAGAATCTGAACAACGCTTTGGTGAGTAAGCACAGCCCAATCAATCATCTTTTTCAAATCGCCGAAGTCTCCTACTCCAAAGCTCTTCTTGCTACGCAATGAAAAGACAGGAATAGCAACTCCTGCACCCTTCCAACTAGGGCGAGAGAAATAGACCGTTATATCCGAGAATATATACTCCTCGTTTTCATGGACACTCAAGTTGCCGATAGAATGGTTTAGTCCCGTCTCCCAATCAATCACCTCTCCCGTTTCACGATTGGCGGCATAGAACTTATATTCTAATGGCAGTATCAAGGCTGACGCATCCAATTGTACGCACCATTCCAACAATCCCGTTCCCTTTTCCAAAGGAATACCTTTTGTCGTATCCCAATTGCCCAAGAAATCTTGATTACCCGAAAGGACAAGCATTTGATCACGAGCAAGCTGAGGAGCAGTGACATTGAGACGTATCGTTCTGGAGTGAGTTTTCTTTTTCAACGCCTTTTTATAGGATCTCTCTTCACATCTGACACAATCGGTAAAAGCCGAACTATAATAAAAAGACATTTCGGGTTTGTCACGCCAAGCATCAACAACATGAATTACTTTCCCGTTTCCATCATTACAAATACTGCGCATGTTGAAATCCCATTCGGAACGTGAAAAGTTGCCGTCGGCGTAGATACAATATTGATAATGAATATCGTCCGAAATAGAAAGGCTCCCGCTCCACACTGTACCATCGGTAGTAACAAGAGGATAAACAGTTTCGACCCCATTGGCTTGAATCAGTTTTATTCTAACCTCTTCGCCCCAAGCAGTAGAATAATTAATTTGAAAATAGACTTTCATCATTTATGTATTTTTTTATTTAGACAATATAAGGGCGGATTGTTTCGGCACAGTTATCTCTCCACCATCTATTGTACCCAACCCGCTTAGTTTGATTTCACCATCTCGACATAGCACTTTATATTTCCCGCTATCTATTGTTTGTTTGACCTCTTCTCTATTCGAGTTAAACACTACTACAATCTGTTCTGCCTGATCACCCCCGGCATGATTATTCAAAACGTAAGCGATGACATTATCTCTCGTCGTAGGCAGGAACTTCAATTTCTCTCGAATAACATCGGCACGGCCTATCCGAAAAGCAGGATGTGCTTTACGCAAAGCAATAAGCCCTTTATAATAGTCAAACAGATCTTTATACTTGCTTTTTAACGACCAGTCAATGGCATTGATACTGTCTGGACTATCAAAACTATTGTGTACTCCCTTTTTGTTTCGAAACACTTCTTCTCCATTAAACATAAAAGGCACTCCTTGCGATGTAAAGACAATTGTTTGAGCCAGTTTATCGAGTCGGATAAGTTCAGCTTCTATAGCATTGGGGATAGAAGCTTTCAATCGATCGACCAAGCACATATCGTCGTGACATGATACATAACTAATAGCCTGGGTAGGCTGTAAAGCCCAGGGCTTGGTACTGTAGTTTACTTTATTGTATAGTATCTGAGGATGACTAATAGCACCTACGATACCGAACTTGACGCTCATTTCATTACCCGATACAGCCCCAAGGAAAGCCGCTTTGCTATCATCACTAAAAGGACCACGAAGAGCATCGCGCATTTCGTCGCCAAAAGCGGCAATACGAGGCATATCAACAATATTGGCTTTCATAGCCAACTTGTCTGACGGATAAGCAGGCGCACCGGCTGCCCAACCTTCACCATAAACAAAGATGGAGGGATCGTAAGCATCCAACGCTTTTCTTATTCCATTCATGGTCTCGATATCATGTACACCCATCAAATCAAAACGGAAACCATCTATATGATATTCTTTCGCCCAATACAACACCGATTGAATCATATAACGACGCATCATCGGTCGTTCCGAAGCTGTTTCATTACCACAACCCGAAGCATTGGAAAGGGCTCCCTTATCATCAGTCCGATAAAAATAGCCGGGTACGGTAAGCTGGAAATTACTTCCATCCATTTTCGAGGTATGATTGTAAACAACATCAAGAACAACACGAATGCCCGCATGATGCAAAGCCATTACCATCCTTTTGAATTCTATCATGCGGATCTTAGGATCGTAAGGGTTGGTGGAATAAGTGCCATCCGGAACATTATAGTTCTGAGGATCGTACCCCCAGTTGTATCGATTACTATCTCTCTCATCGATAGAAGCAAAGTCGAAAGATGGCAACAAGTGAACATGAGTAATACCCAACTCCTTTAAGTGATCAATACCGGTAGACAATCCGTCAGAAGTATGAGTCTTTTCTTCAGTCAATGCCAAGAACTTCCCACGATGCTTAACTCCCGAACTTTTGCTTGCCGAGAAATCTCGATAATGCATCTCATATATTGTGATATCCGAGAAGCTCTTCAACGGCGGACGACGATCCTTTTCCCAATTGGTCGGATTGGTGGTACTAAGATTCAGAATGGCAGCCCGCTCACCATTAATACCTACAGCCTTGGCCCACAAACCGGGAGTCTCAGCAAGCCAATGACCATTCACTTGTATCTGAAAAGTATAAAACTTACCATTCAAATCTTTATTGACAGTAGTCTTCCACAAACCTTCCTCTTTGCTGTATTGCATAAGAAAGGTTCGCCAAATATTATTACCGGTTCCAGAAACATAAATATTAAGTTTCACATGAGTAGCCGTAGGTGCCCACAAAGAAAATGAAGTTTTACGGGCGGTGTAACGGCACTCTTCCCATTGCCCCGTTGGCATAGGATAGCTACTATATTGCCCTACTCCGATAGCGTAAGCCGAACAACTAAATATAGCCGATAATAATATTGTTTGAAATCTACTAGCTAGCTTCATCATCATTTTGTTTTTGAATAAAATCCTCTGCGTTGACTCAATCTGCCGATTGAACTTCACCATATTGTTCTTTTATCATCCACACAAAGCATGCTCCGACAAACAACATCAGACCCGCAATAAGCATCATCAGCCATTCGGAAGGAAGTGCTCCTACGGGAGAAATAAGCGAAAGAATAACTCCTCCCAAAGAAGCAGCGATGATTTGAGGCACACATATTGTTCCGTTGAACAGTCCTAAATAAGTACCCATGTGAGAACCGTTGAGTGCATTTGTCAATAGAGTGAAGGGCAGCGCCAATGTTGCAGCCCAGGCACAGCCAATAAGAGCAAAAGAGATAAAGAGCATATAGAGCTCTGTCGAGAAGGACATAAGAATAAAGCCTACAGTTCCCATCAACAGACTGAATGAATAAATGAGTCGGCGATTCTTGAACAGTGGGATGATCATTGCCCATATTACTGCCCCTACAGCCTGAACCGCATAAGCAATGCCCACCCAATTGGCAGCATTCTGATATTGTACGGACTGTGTATTGAGCACCACTTTATGAACCCCGCCTACGACGCTATCTAAAACCGGAGTTCCAAAGAAATGATAAGCTACAGTACCATTAGTATAGGTCCACATATACATATAGGCTCCCCAACAAAAGAACTGCACAAGCCCGACAGTCCAAAACACTTTCGGTGCTTTGACAAGCAACCTGAACATATTTACTTTTTCCTTTTCCTTCTCTTCGGTCAGTCCATGATACTCGGCATATTCCTTAGGCGGCATCTCTTTTACTTTCAGTGTCGTAAAGATGACACAAAGAATCAAGATGGCGGCACCAATATAAAAAGCATATATCACCGAATTGGGGACCACCCCTTTCGAAGCAGTATTGCTAATACCAAACACAGCCAACACAAATGGGAACAAATAGCCAACCAAGCTACCGGCGTTGCAAAGAAAACTTTGTATCGAATAGGCCAGACCTTTTTGCTTCTCATTAACCATATCGCCCACTAACATTTTAAAAGGCTGCATTGCCATATTAATGGAAGTATCTAACAACATCAAGAAAATAAGTCCGAAAATCATTGCGGCGCCGGCTCCTATTCCGAAGCTTCCGGCATTGGGCAACATGCACATAATAAACACAGCCACAGTTGCTCCGATAAACAGATAAGGTATGCGCCGACCGAAACGAGTCCATGTCTTATCACTAAAATAGCCTACAATAGGTTGGACTATAATCCCCATCAAAGGGGGAAGAATCCAAAAATAGCTCAGATTGTGAGGATCGGCACCCAATGTAGAGAAGATTCTACTAATATTGGCACTCTGCAAAGCATATGCTATTTGCACACCAAAGAAACCGAAACTAATATTCCATAGTTTCCAAAAGCTTAAATCGGGTTTTGTTTTCATGGTATCTTTACTTTATATTTTCCTTGTTGTTCCTCTTACCACCAGATTCGTACGGACTATTCTATTCTTTCGCGGCATATCGGAATTTCCTTCCAGTTTATCCAGTAATATTTTAATTGCGCACTCCCCTACTTCCACACCTTTCTGCTCTACCGTAGTGAGCTTAGGATCTGTCGACATGGCCACTGCCCCATTCGAAAAGCCACAGATAGAAACCTCATCAGGAACTTTTAAATGTAAGTCTTTACAGACAGTCAATATTCCCGCTGCAGTTTCATCATTGACAGCAAAAAAAGCGTCAGGTCTGTTTTCAGATTTAAGAATATCGGGAGTGATAATCATCGCCTCTTCTCGAGAGTCACATATCTTCATCATATCATTCTCTACAGACATACCATACTTTCTCATCGCATCCAAATAGCCATTGCGACGATTCTTAGAGATTTCAAGATGAAGAGGAGAATTATAGAAGAAAATACGTTTGCAACCGGTTTTAATCAAATACTCAACCGCAGCAAAGGCTCCCATATAGTCGTCGACGACAACTCGCTCTGTCTGTATCTCAGTGCAGATACGATCAAAGAAGATTATTGGGATATCGTTATCTATCAATCGCTGATAATGTTCGAAAAGCTGAGTTTCTTTAGCCAATGAAGCAATTACTCCGCAAACCCGATTCTCCATGAATCTGTTTACAGCATTTACTTCACGCTCGTACTTGTCGTCGCTTCGGGCTATCATGAGATTATAGCCCCGTTGCCACGCCACATCTTCAATACCACTCAGCACACTCGAAAAAAAGAAGTGGACAAATTCGGGTAATATAACACCTATAATCTTGGATTGACGTGTACGCAAATTGGCCGCCGCAGTATTCGGTTGATAATGATGTGCAACGGCATAATCTCTAATTTGCCTCCGCATATCCAAGCTGATATTCGGACTGTCTTTCAACGCCCGTGAGACGGTAGAGACAGAAATGCCCAATGCCTGGGCAATATCTTTTATTGTAAGGGGGCCTTTCATGACACGCGATCTTCCTTTATAAGGTTAATATACTCTATTACAAATATAAAGGGTTTGACGCATCAAAAGTACGAAAATAAATCTTATTTGATTAAAAAACAATGCAAACGTTTGCAAAAACCCTGATTAACTTCAAGCACATCCAGGCACCATATCAATCTTATTTCTTGTGACGTTTCTCTTATGATCAGTTCCAGCTCTTTCGATTTCTCTGATAATACGAATCTCACTACTCGAAGCCCAACAAATAAAATCATTATGAGAGAAATGAGAGAAAGTAAAACGCATAAGACGATCAATGTCAAAGTTAGGACATATGACACCTGCTCCAGCCCTAACAGCATCAAAAGCATTACAATCTTGTTCGATGTGAGCGGGTACCATCATAACAGGTTTACCCAAGTATAGGGCCTCACAGATAGATTCGAACCCTGCTGTTGTAGCATAAGCTTTGCATCCCGCCAAACCTTGTAGAAATTTAGCATCATCCAATTGATAAAACGACAACGTATCGTCAATACGTGTTTTCTCGTCTGCACCTTTCTTGTCCCAAAAGAAGCGGAGCGATACTTCCGGATGACGTTGATGATATTCTTGTACTTCGGTTGCAAACCCGCTATTGAGTAAGTAACCATGAATATACTCACCTTTTCGAGGGCGAAGCAAAGCTATTTCTTTACGAAGCAAAGGAGGAACCGTAACCAATCGACGGTCTTCTATTGCCGACATACTATAAAAAGAAAGAGCTAAACGCCGTTTGGTACGGACACTAGTCAGCCAAGTAAAGAAGCGCAGAATATTGAGTTGCAAATGGCTCTTCTGAGGCGGAAAACGAAAATCAGGATGCAAGAACAGATACTGATGCCCTATACAGATATATGGACTCGATGGCCACATAAACAAATAAGTCAGGCCGGTAAGTACTTCGTAGAAGTTGATAACCATATCCGGTTGAGTCCGACTGATACTTCGACGGATAAAGAGCATACTTTTGATGTATAATGGAAGTTTTATCAGATTGCTAAGTACACTCCAGAGCAAATTAAAGCGCTTGTTATCGGCGGATGGACGGAAATTAGGACTTGCAAAAAGCTCGATCGGCGCTTGTAGATGTTCCGAAAAGAATTTCGGCAATGTACGCGTCGAACTTTTGCCTACCAATGCACCGACAACTTCATGTCCGTTACGTTTCAACATTTCTTCCAAAGCCAAAGCTTGTGTGAGATGTCCTCGACCTTCTCCTTGAATAATAAACAGAAATTTCATAATTGATATATTTTTGTTTTGTACGACAAATATACCCTCCGCATATTACATAAATATTACCAACACGTTACTATTCGATTAAATTAAACAGAGAAAAAGAAAAAAATAATAAAAACTCATATTGAACAACATTTTGCGTAAAAGCAGCACCAGTTATCAAGTATCTTTGTTATATTTGCATTAATTAATAACATATTTATATAGATCTTTATTATGCGATTAAACCTTTTAATATCCTGCCTCGTTACTTTCTGCGGATTCTCAGGATTTGCTCAGCAGAAAGAAGCCAATTATCAAGTGATACCACTGCCACAGCAAATAGATTTGCAGCACGGCAGAGCTTTCATTCTGAATGCGCAAAGCAAAATAAAGTATGCTGCTAACAGTGAAATGCTAAAAAGCGATGCCGTATTTCTCTCTAATTATATTAAAGAGACTACTGGACGGTCAATACCAATCTCTCCTATTACGATAAAAACTTCAAAAGACAAGAATGTCATCCTATTGAAAATCGACCAATCACTCGTTCATAACGAAGGGTATGAACTCAAAGTAGAAGAGCATCAAATCACCATAACCGGAAAAGATGAAAACGGCGTATTTTATGGCATCCAGACTTTGCGCAAGTCTATGCCTGCAATAGCCAAAGGCGACAATATCCTTTTCCCCTGTGTTACTATCAATGATTATCCCCGTTTTGCCTATCGAGGAATGATGCTCGACTGTGGTCGCCATTTCTTCCCCGCCAAGTTCGTCAAAGAATATATAGACCTACTCGCACTGCACAACATGAACTACTTTCATTGGCATCTCACCGAAGACCAAGGCTGGCGCATTGAAATAAAGAAATATCCGAAACTTACCGAAATCGGTTCGAAACGAGCACAAACAGTTATTGGACATAATTCCGGTAAATACGACGGACAGCCATATGGCGGATTTTATACTCAAGCCGAGATAAAAGAGATCGTAGCCTATGCCAAAGCCCGCCACATTGCAATCATTCCCGAAATAGATATGCCGGGACACATGAACGCTGCATTGGCTGCTTATCCCTATTTGGGATGTACGGGAGGCCCTTATAAAGTACAGGAAGAATGGGGCGTATTCGACGATATCCTTTGTGTAGGCAAAGAATCTACATTTACGTTCATCGAAGACGTTCTATCGGAAGTCATATCACTCTTCCCCTCCAAATATATTCACATCGGTGGTGATGAGACACCGCGGGTTCGCTGGAAAGCATGTCCCCTATGCCAAAAACGAATTCAAGACGAAGGATTGAAGAGCGACAGCAAACATTCGGCAGAAGATCGCTTGCAATCTTATTTCATGAGCCGTATTGAAAAGTTTCTGAACAGCAAAGGTCGCCAAATTATAGGTTGGGACGAAATACTCGAAGGCGATGTAGCTCCCAACGCAACAGTAATGTCGTGGCGTGGCATGTCGGGAGGCATTGAAGCAGCACACTTACACCACAACGTTGTGATGACACCCAATACTTATGTCTACTTCGACTACTATCAATCGCCCGACGTAGCCAACGAACCTCTTGCTATCGGTGGTTATCTACCGGTTAAAGACGTGTACAATTTCGAACCGGCACCCGATTCGCTTGCAGCAGATGTGAAACCATATATAATAGGAGCACAAGCCAATGTCTGGTCAGAATATATACCTACCACCAAACAAGTAGAATATATGGTACTGCCTCGCATGTCGGCTTTGTCAGAAGTGCAATGGAGCAATCAAGAGAAGAAAGATTACAAAGATTTTTCCTCACGTCTGCCTCGCCTGCTAGATATTTTCCAACGCGACGGGCTGAATTATGCAAAACATGTTTATGATATCACAGACGAATGTCAGACCGATACGACAAAGAAGTGCATCTTCGAAAAGATGTCTACCATCGACAATGCTCCTATATATTATACAACAGACGGAACGGAGCCTACCGCGTCTTCAACCCGCTACACCGAGCCTATACAGATAAACAAATCTTGCACATTAAAGGCTGCAGCCATACGCCCCAATCTGAGATCAAACATTCTGTCGAAAGAATTCTTTTTCAATAAAGCGACCCTATGTCCCATCAAATTGAAAGACGATCCAAAAGGACGCTATGCATTCAATGGTGCTCCCGCACTGAATGATGGATTAAAAGGCAACAGCAACTATGCCAGCGGACGTTGGTTGGGATTTTACAACCAAATAGTTGAAGCAACCATAGATTTAGGAACGACTCAAGAAATTAATCAAGTGAGTACCGATGCCATTGTCAATCTGCCTGCTTTCATTATGGGAGCTTCCTATGTTTCAGTTGCCGTATCCGAAGACGGCATTAATTTCACAGAGGTAGGCAACATGGATTATCCGGAAGATACCGATTTAAACAAGATAGACATCGCTCATTACGATGTAGCCTTTGCGCCCGTTGAGGCACGCTACGTAAAGGTGACAATCAAACCGAGCAGCGCACTTCCCAAAGGACACTATTCGGAAGGCAAACCGGCATTCTTATTCATTGACGAAATAACAATCGAATAGACAGGGAGTCTACATTGAGAATGCAATAAAATAACTTATTAAAACCCCACGGCTTTTGTATAAAGGATAGTGGAAGATTGGATCGTCACGATAAATCGACGAACAGTCTTCCACTCTTTTTTATATCACCTACCCACTACCGTAAATTTTTGAAAACGCATGGATGTTTTATTATTTGCCAGAAACAGACGTATGTCGCAGCCATAACTAACGTTAGTTACTGCGGTAAGTAACGGATGTTATCATGATAACTAACGGATGTTTCGTCTGCAACATCCGTTAGTTACCGCAGCGACATACGGTTGATTTTTTGCTAAGTTGTCGTATGTTAGTTTTTTCGGTGACGTCCTTAAGTTTTTCAGAAAACATATGGACGTCAACAAATTTAGGAGCATATGTCGTTTTAGGAAGATAAGTACGACACCGATTTATTGAAATAACCGTCTCCCACTGACTACTTAAAAGGGGTCGCAGCGGTATAAATCATTTCGATGTTTTTCTATAACACTTTTAACCCCGTTCCCGTCACGTTTACCATCTGTATATCAGATAGATATTGTGATGCGGTAGCAAAACGGGACCTGAAAAGTGCATCTTCTCGCTGATAGTCAATGAATTATGAACTCTATGATAATGAGGCCTACAAGTAACTGGTAAGGGCTTGTGAACGAAAATTATTTTTCAAGGTGTTTCAAGAGGTGAATATTGGGAGCGATACTGATACTATTTTAACCATACAGAAGTGGCGCTTATTGATTCACTCAATCGAGCTTGTGTTCTCAAAAAATGATAAGGACAAACATAAAAATTCATAAGGACGAAAATAAATGTTTGTATGTATAAACTTTTATTTTCGTCCTTATGAATTTCTCGCTGTCTATCAACGATTTGCACGAAATACATTTATGTCTTGCTCTTGTTCTATTTACATTTGAGCGGCGAGATAGCCGTGAAAATAGTGCTTCACAGGCCTTTTCACCCAGGTTCGGATAAGAAAGTATCAGAATATCGACGAATATTCACCTTCCAAAACGTTCTGAGAAACGGCATCAACATAACGACTTTAGATCAACGCAATCTTGCGTCAATGGAGTGTATATCTCAGGCTCATCAGTAAGAATTAGGAGTTAATTGACACGAGGTACTCAATGGATGAGATACACTTGCTTATTTGCAAAACGGTCTCTCAGCTACCTGTAGGCTGTCGTTTAGACTCATTCTAAGCAGAGGTCCGCTGAAAATAAGGAGCCTACAGTATACTCTAGGGCCGATTTTCCGACCTTTTTTCGCTGGCGTTGTATACGGTACATCGTTAACCTGCTGTGGGATAGTGCGTAATGGTGTCATACGGAGGTGGCAAAGGAGCTAACGATAAACTTTTTGCAGAGAGATTAAACCAAAAAGGATTTGTTATCCATTCCTAGTTGTTCCACAGTAGCTTGTAACTCATGGCTATGAATCGCAGGTGTCGTATTATTCGCCTTTTATGTATAAGGATTTCTTTTTAAAGTTCTCTATAAAATCTTCAATAATATCTTGTCCTTTTCGCGTAGAGACACCCCTAAGAAAGGTAAACATTATAAATTCATAAACATCAAAGAAAGAAAAATTCTTGCTAACCTCCCCATTAAGTAATGTGTCTATCTGCTTGTGAAGGATAACAGTGAATATTTCAAAATTAATATCCGACCGAAAGATACCCTGATCAACACCTTGTTTGAAGAAGTTTACCGCATCCTCAAAATCTTGTTTATTACGTTTCCCTATTAGAGCATAAGCTCTGGGATACAGCCTTACATCCTGAAAAACTTCAAATTCGTTTCGTGCAGTTCTTGGAGACTATGAGCATATACCAATAATATGACTTCGAGTACATTGGATGCCGATTTGACAATCTCGCAGGTTTCCTTCGACTTTTTTTCATGACGATATTGCATACAATCGATCAACAATGACTCTTTATCATCGAACAATTCATATATCGTCCGTTTCGACATTGACAAAGCCGAAGCAATTTCATCCATCTTTACATCTTTGACACCACGCGATCTAAACATCTTAGAGGCCAACTTTACTACTTTCAATTTAATGGCATCGGCGTGTTCATTTGTATCTTTTACCCTTATCATATCATAATTATCAGGTCGATTATCATTCTAATAATAGACAAAGGTAAATATAAAACCAGACGTACAAATTAAGTTTCCACGGTTATTCGAATAAATTAATTTTTTTTATCCGTCATTGCAAGAAAACGGCTATACGACACGATAAATGTCACATTTTATTTAGAAAAAAGAGCATTTTTTGTCAATCCACGGGTAATACACGCCCCTTCTTTTTTGAGCACAAATGACATAAATGGAACGATGCCGTCTCAAAACATTCCAGAGGAATTTTGATTTTACACACAAACGTTATTTTGAGAATCAAAAGATAGAAAATACACAAAAGAATTTCAGCTATAATAACTAGCCGAATCTTTATCAAAACAAACGATGGTGATTTTCAAAAGTTGATTACAAGACTGAGTTAGAAAGTCTGAAATGGTTTTAAGAGCTATCTGTGATGCTTCAGTTTTCGGGAAACGATAAACTCCGGTACTAATACAAGGGAAAGCAATAGAGGTCAAATGATTGTCTACAGCCAACTGCAAAGAAGTTTTATAGCAAGAAACGAGCATTTCTCTTTCGTGAAAACCACCACCATACCATATAGGACCTACAGTATGAATAACCTTCTTGCAAGGTAAATTATAGGCAGCAGTTATTTTGCTCTGTCCCACACGACATCCACCCAAAGTAGCACACTCTTTTAACAATTCAGGACCGGCAGCACGATGAATAGCACCATCCACACCGCCACCACCAAGAAGAGAAGTATTGGCAGCATTGACTATAGCATCACCGCAATATTTTGTAATATCGCCCACTACTATCTGAATATTCTCATTTAATGCTTCCATAGCAACAAAGTTATGAAAAATCAAGAATCTTTTAACTACTCAGTTCAACTATTTATCCACTTTTTTAGAACATCTTTCTCTATTACGATACTAATTTTTAGATATTTAGCATCGGTTGCATCCACTATTTGCACAAGAGATCTTTATCTTCTCATTATTTTATTATAATTTTGAAACAAAATCTAATAAGAATATTACTTATGATAAAGCTTTTTAAAATAATGATGGCGGGCTTGGTTCTAACCTCGCCAGCTGTCATTGCACAAAATCGTCCCATCTATCTTGACGATTCCAAACCTATTGAGCAACGTGTGGAAGATGCTCTCTCTCGGATGACTCTCAAAGAAAAAGTAGCGATGATACATGCTCAGTCCAAATTCAGCTCAGCTGGTGTGCCTCGTCTAGGCATTCCGGACAATTGGATGAGCGACGGACCTCACGGAATACGTAATGAAGTACTTTGGGATGAATGGTATGGTGCAGGATGGACTAACGATTCATGCACGGCATTTCCAGCCTTAACTTGTTTATCTGCCACATGGAACCCTCAGATGTCATTTCTTTATGGGAAAAGTATCGGTGAAGAAGCACGCTTTCGTAATAAAAATGTACTATTGGGCCCTGGCGTGAATATCTGCCGTACTCCACTTAACGGAAGGAACTTTGAATACTTTGGTGAAGATCCTTATCTGACATCGCAAATGGTAGTGCCTTACATAAAAGGCGTTCAAGATAATGGAGTTGCAGCATGTGTCAAACATTATGCGTTGAACAATCAAGAAAAATATCGTGGGGAAATAAACGTAAACGTTGATGATCGAGCTTTACACGAAATATATCTGCCAGCTTTCAAAGCAGCTGTAGAGCAAGGACATGCATGGGCTTTGATGGGCTCATACAATCAATACAAAAACCAGCATTGCTGCCATAACGAGTACTTACTCAACAATATACTAAAGGGAGATTGGAAATTTGACGGAGTGGTGATATCCGATTGGGGCGGTACACACGATATCAAACAAGCAGTTGAAAATGGCTTGGATATGGAATTCGGTACATGGACAAACGGACTCAATTGGAGTGCCAGCAACGCTTATGATAATTACTATTTGGCGGCACCGTATCTAGAAATGATTCAAAAAGGCGAATTCACGGAAAAAGAATTAAATGACAAAGTACATCGCATTTTAAGATTGGAATTCCGTACAAATATGAACCGTAATCGTCCTTTCGGTTCGTTTGGATCTGAAGAACATGTAGAGGCGGGCAGAAAGATCATTCAAGAAGGAGCTGTCTTGCTGAAAAATGATAAGAATGTGTTACCCCTCAATCCGCACTCTATAAAACATTTATTAGTTGTGGGCGAAAACGCTGTAAAACGATTGACAATAGGTGGCGGTTCGTCATCCCTAAAAGTAAGACATGAGATATCGCCTTTGGAAGGGATTCTTGCTCGTGCTGCAAAAGAAAATATTGACGTCAGTTACGCAAAAGGTTATGAGTCACCAGCTGTAGCTGAACAAGACTTAAAAGGAGCCCAACGGCCTAAAGAGAAGATCATCAACTCAGATAGTCTGTTACAAGCCGCTATAGATGAAGCCCGCAAAGCTGACGCTGTTATTTTTGTAGGAGGGTTAAACAAAAACGAGAAACAAGATTGCGAAGGTGATGACCGCCTCACGCTAAGTCTGCCGTATGGGCAAGACAAATTAATAGCTGCCCTTGCCGAAGTAAGTCCTCGTTTGTCTGTAGTATTACTCACCGGAAGCTGCGTTACAATGCCTTGGTTGCAAAAAGTCCCTGCGGTATTAGAAGCTTGGTATGGTGGTTCGGCAGCTGGAAATGGAATAGCAGATATTCTGTTCGGTGATATCAATCCATCAGGCAGACTCCCTTTTACCTTTTACGCCAATCTCAATCAATGTTCGGCAAACAAACTGGGTGATTATCCCGGAGATGGTAAAAACGAGACATACAAAGAAGGTCTTTTTGTAGGGTATCGCTACATAGATCAGAAAAAACTGAAGCCGTTATTTCCTTTTGGATTTGGTCTGAGCTACACAACATTTAAATATGGAAAACTCACAGCCGATAAGAAAAACCTCCAAATAGGTGATAGCATTACATTCCGCATTAACATTACAAATACCGGAAAATGCGCAGGGGCTGAAGTCATACAACTCTATATCGGAGAGAACAAACCTCTATTTGTTCGTCCCCAAAAAGAATTGAAAGGCTTTACTAAAGTCTATCTGCAAGCAGGAGAAACAAAAGAAGCATCCATAACTATCGGCAAAGATGCTCTAAGCTACTATGACGACCAAAAACAAATGTGGGTGGTCGACTCAGGCAGTTTCCAAGCTTTTGTTGGAGCTTCATCGCAGGATATTCGCTCAAATTATCATTTCGAGGTAAGTAAGTAGTTATATACATATTTTATTCGCCATTAGTCCAATTAGCTTTAATACAGCCTAATTGGACTAATTTATTTTAAAGAAAAACAAAATAATCTTAACTCGGCCTTTTCTCATTAAACCTTTTTGCCTTTTCTTCGTCTTAATACAAAAAGTCTTTAATAAGTAACAAATGAAAAGAATTGCTACCGGTATTCTATTCCTGATGATAGGAATTATTTCATCTTTTGCACAAAACAAAATTATCACTGTTTCCGGCAAAATTATTGACGCAAGCGATAAATCACCTGTTATTCAAGCAGGCGTTCAACTCCTTCATTTGCCCGACAGTACCTATATTGCGGGAAGTGTGAGTAAAAGCGACGGTACTTTCATGCTACCAAAGGTAAAAGATGGTTCTTATGTTCTAAAACTATCTTATGTGGGTTATAAAACAAAGAAAATAGCGATAAAGCTCACATCGTCACGGCCCAACTACAATGCAGGGATCATTTCACTATCACCCGATGCTGTTCTTTTAAAAGAAGCTATCGTAATAGGGCAAGCTCCCCCTGCCACCGTAAAAGGCGATACGATTGAATATGCAGCTTCAGCCTATCGAGTAGCCCAAGGTTCAATGCTCGAAGACTTAGTAAAAAAAATCCCCGGTATTGAAATATCCTCTGATGGAAAAATCACACACAACGGGAAACAAATAACGAAGATTTTGGTAGACGGAAAAGAATTCTTCTCGAACGACCCCGCTGTTGCTATGAAGAACTTACCGGCCAATATGGTTGATAAAGTAAAAGCCTACGATAAAAAGAGTGATAACTCTCGTTATACAGGTATTGACGACGGCGACGATGAGTCGGTCCTCGATTTATCTGTGAGAAAAGAGCTAAAACAAGGGTTTATAGGTAACTTTATAGGTGGCATAGGAAATAAAGACCGATATGAAGTACAAGGCATGCTAAGCAATTTTAATGACAACGCAAGCAAGACATTAATCACATCTGCCAATAATACAAACAATCAAGGTTTTTCTGAATTTGGAGACTCCGGAGCAGGCAGAGACGGCAGTAGCGGAACGGGGATTACAGCGGCTAAGCAAATGGGATTCAATATCGGCTCGGAAACAAAGAAATTAAAAGTCGAAGGAAACATTGAATATGGGCATACCAATAATGACGCCAAACTCAAATCGGATTCGGAAACTTTTTTAGGTCAAAGTTCTACATTTGGTAGAAGCAACAGCTTTTCAAATCGCGTAAGAGATGATGTTCGATTAGATATGCACATGGTATGGCAGCCCGATACGTTGACCAATATCGTATTTATGCCAACGACCAGTTATTCAAAAACTCGCTCTAATAGCCAATCTTCTTCAACCACTGCTTCGACGAGCGACTTCTCATCATTGATAAATAGTAGAACAGCAAAGGGATACAATAAAGGCAATAATGTCTCGCTAAGCGGTCGAGTAATGATATTCCGCCGTTTGAATAATAAAGGCCGAAATTTTATGTTAGGTGCTAATCTGGGATATACAAATACCGACGCCGATAATGACTCTTATTCAGAAACTAAATTTTATCAATTCGGAGACAGTATAGCGCATATACCAAGATATACAGATAAGAATAATTATAGTAGAAATTGGGGCGTATCCGTTTCGTATACTGAACCGATATTTAAGAAACACTATTTACAAGTCAGATATGACTTCTCTCATAACAATCAAGCCAGCACTTCTTACGTTTACACTGACAATTCTTATGACTATCTTGATCATAGCAACTTGGGCCAATATTCTGATAGTTTGAGCTCAAAGTTAAACAACTATTACAATTCTCATACCATAGGATTATCATTGCGAGGTGTCTATACAAAAATGATGTACGGAGTAGGTCTAAGCGTAATACCCCAATCATCAAAAAGTGTTACTGATATTCCAATAATACAAAAAGAAAAAGGCCCATTAAAACAAGATGTAATAAATTACGCTCCAAACGTAATGTTCAGGTTTATGTTCAATAAACAGCATTTCCTTTTCTTCCGATATGATGGAAGAAGTAGTGCACCCGATATTCAATCACTACAAACAGTAATTGATATTTCCGACCCACTAAATCAACGTTACGGTAATCCCGATTTGAAACCTTCGTTTACCAACCGTTTTCGTTTATTCTACAATCACTACTTTCCGAAATCACAATTAAGCATGAATGCGAATGCTTTCTACAATAATACGATCAATTCAGTAGCAAGCAAAATGACTTATGACACCACAACCGGTGGTAGAATATATAGAATGACCAATGTGAACGGCAATTGGAATGCAAGTGGTTTCTTTTCATTGAATACGCCATTGAAAAACAAAAAATTCACTGTCTCATCTAACTCAGGCATCAATTTTAGCAATGCAGTAAGCTATACCACTGTCAATACCAATACTGAAGCGACATTGAGCAACACCCGTAACTTGGTTTTAAATCAACGTTTATCAAGTAGTTTCCGTTCTGACGTATTTGATATCACTCTCAACGGCGGTATAATCTACAACCTGACTAAAAACAATAAACAAGTGAATAGCAATCGAGAAACATTTGACTATACAACAGGCTTCAATAGTGACCTTAATCTTCCATGGAATATCTCGATTTCTACGGATATGAATTGCCTCTTCAAAGAAGGTTACTCATCAGGCTTGAACGAGAACACATATATATGGAATGCACAAATAGCAAAGACACTATTAAACAATAAGGCAACATTACGATTCAAAATTTATGATATTCTGCGTCAGAGGAGCAATTTAAGTCGCAGTGTTAGTGAAACAATGATGACAGATACTGAATACAACACATTAGGAAGTTATTTTATGGTTCATTTCGTTTACCGAATCAACACCCTTGGAGGTAAAGACATGCGCAGAGGTGGTCCACACGGAGGGTTTGGTCGTCATGGTGGAGGATTCGGACCTCCTTCAGGAGGAGGTTTTGGCGGTGGGCGTTTCTAATTTATCCCACCATAAATTGTGAATAATAAAGAATAATACGTATTTTTGTTTTTGCTATCAGCACGATAAACAAAAATACGCATTATTCTTATGGAATGGTCTCAAATATTAGGCATTGCTTGGAAAGTTTTATTCGACATCCTTTATTTCGGATCGATTATTGGTACCATTATTATTATCGTACTAGATAACCGAAATCCAGTCCATACCATAGCGTGGATACTTATTCTCCTTTTTCTTCCTTTTGTTGGACTCATTTTGTACTTTTTCTTCGGACGTAATGTTCGCCGAGAGCGCATTATTAATAAAAAAAGTTATAATAAGCTACTTCGAAAGCCTACTTCAGAATATATGGCACAAGAACCGACAGTAAATGTGCCTGAATATAGTAGGCTCATCGACTTTTTCCGTCAGACGGAACAAGCTTTTCCCCTAGGAGGCAACCGATGCGAAACATATACAGACGGATATTCAATGTTACAAGGACTCATCAGAGAACTGATGAAAGCCAAACATCATATCCATTTAGAATATTATATATTCGAAGACGACGCTGTAGGCCGTTTGATACGCGACGTATTGATTGATCGGGCAAAAGCTGGAGTCGAAATACGAATTATATACGACGACGTCGGTTGTTGGCGAGTGCCATACGATTTTTTTGAAAAGATGCTTGAATCCGGAATTGAAGTCAAAAGCTTTCTTAAAGTGCGTTTCCCTCTTTTCACCAGTCGTGTAAACTATCGTAATCATAGAAAGATTGTCGTCATTGATGGACGAGTAGGGTTCATCGGAGGAATGAACTTAGCCTTGCGCTATCTGAAAGGAGTTGCTAACGGAATATGGCGTGACACCCACATAATGATAGAAGGGAAAGCAGTACATGGGCTTCAGACAATCTTTCTTTTAGATTGGTATTTCGTAGACCGCACATTAATCACCTCCGAGAAGTATTTTAGTTCTTCTGACATTTGTGGTAGTTCCATTATACAAATAGTATCTAGCTCGCCAATTGGTCCTTGGAGAGAAATCATGCTGGGGCTGACGCAAGCAATTTTAAGTGCAAAACGCTATTTTTTTATTCAAACACCATACTTCCTCCCTACAGATACGATACTTTCTGCACTACAAACAGCCGCTCTTGCCGGAGTAGATGTCCGCTTGATGCTACCCGCCAAGAACGACAGTTGGCTATCGCAATTAGCTTGCTCTTCCTATTTGAAATTCCTGCTAGAAGCCGGAGTTAAAATTCTTTTCTATAATAAAGGATTCTTACATTCAAAGTTAATGGTATCCGACGATTTATTTTCAACCGTAGGCTCCACCAATGTAGATTTTCGTAGTTTCGAACACAACTTTGAAATCAATGCATTTATCTACGACAGAAATATGGCCTTAAAAATGCGTGAGATATTCCTAACGGATCAGCGTAACTGCAATCAAGTGGTCCTTAGCATCTGGGAAAAACGCAAATGGTATTATAAAGTAGCCGAATCAATAACCAGACTACTATCCCCATTACTCTAAACTGAATGGAAACAGACATTAATAATTATATAGCGCAGCAAATTAAACAAAATTTCCCTTATGAACCAACAGAGGAGCAAGCTGACGCAATGAAAGAAATAGCATCATTTGTGTCATCAACAGACGCCGAATCATTGTTTGTATTGAGAGGTTATGCTGGGACAGGAAAGACATTATTAGTAGGCGCATTAGTAAAAACGATGCAAAAGTTTGCTCGAAAGACAGTATTGCTAGCACCTACAGGTAGAGCTGCAAAAGTTTTTTCCTCGTATGCTTCTCATTCGGCATTTACTATCCACAAATACATTTATAGACAAAAGAAGTTTTCGTCAGATACTGAAGACTTCGCTCTGAATATAAATCTTTCAAAGGATACACTTTTTATGGTTGACGAAGCTTCCATGATTTCAAATAGTGGATTATCCGGACACCTCTTCGGCTCAGGGAGATTGCTCGATGACCTAATCCAGTTTGTCTACAGTGGAAATGGCTGTAAACTCATGCTTATTGGAGATACGGCACAATTACCACCCATTGGCGAAAACGAAAGTCCTGCCCTATCCAGAATCGAGTTGCTGGGCTACGGCATGCACCTCGTAGAAAAAGACTTGGTTCAAGTGGTGCGTCAAAAGCAGAAGTCGGGCATTCTCTTCAATTCTTTTGCAATACGAACAAGTATTCAGCACAACAAATATAATCTATTACCTAAGATTACATTAAAAGGATTTAGTGATATTCAGCGACTATCCGGAGAAGATTTAATACCTACTCTGTCTAACTGCTACGACAATGATGGATTAGACGAAACTGTTGTGATTTGCCGCTCCAATAAAAGAGCCAATCTATATAACAATGGCATAAGGGCACAAATTTTGTATAGAGAAGAAGAACTTGAAACAGGAGATCTATTGATGATTGCCAAAAATAATTATTTTTGGACAGAACATTGCAAAGATACAGATTTCATCGCCAATGGAGAGAATGCCATTGTCAAAAGAGTACGTCATAGTAGAGAGATATACGGCTTTCACTTCGTGGATGTCACATTGTTATTTCCCAATTATGACGATCTGGAGATAGATGCAACACTACTCCTAGATACTCTTCATTCCGAAACGCCGGCCCTTTCCAGTGAAAATAACGAGCAACTTTTCAAGGCCGTCTTAGAAGATTATTCCGAAATTCCTTTGAAACGCGACAAAATAAAAAAGATAAAGACAGACCCTTATTACAATGCCCTACAAGTAAAATACGCTTATGCCATAACTTGTCACAAAGCACAAGGAGGGCAATGGAAAAATGTTTTCTTAGATCAGGCCTATATTTCACCAGAATATATAACGCCAGAATATTTTCGATGGTTATACACAGCCGTTACTCGGGCCACGGGTACCCTATACCTCATCAATTATCCAGAAGAGCAAACGAGGTGACTTAATTATTTATTTTTTGTATCCAATTCTGACGAATGATACTTGATAAGTCCGGTCATCGGAGTCTCTTCTATAGCAGAAATCTCAATATCGTAACTTTTAGCTACATCAACAAGAAATTCTTGAAAATTACTAGCCATAGAACCAACAAAACGAATCGGATAGTTTTTATAATTATACTGGAAAACGCAACGAGTAAAAAAGCGTTTAAAATTGCGAGTCACAACCTCAGCTACATACTCTTCGTTTTTATAGTCTTTGAAGAAAAGCGATACAGAACTCAGAAATTTGTTTGGCAGAGGTTGATTATAAACCGCATTCATTATATCTTCCACAGTAATACGGTTTTTATTCAAGAAATCATTTGTAAGACCACCGGGAGCCAATCCTTTCAATACGTCCGACAAGAATTCTTTTCCTACCGATGCACCGCTACCTTCATCCCCTAAAATATACCCACCTGCTGTCACATTATTCATAATATTCTCGCCATCATAGAAACAAGAGTTGGAACCAGTCCCCAAAATACAAGCGATCCCAGATTCATGAAAGAACAAGCCACGTGCCGCGCCCAGCAAGTCACTCTCGACTTCTGTGCGAGTTCTAAATTGAGTAATAAAAGATGCGCCGACTGTTTGCTTTTTCTCTTCTGAAGAACAACCGGCACCATAATAATAGATTGTTTCTATTTTCTTTTTGAAAAAATGCTCAGGAAGCCCCAAACGTATGCTTCGACTTATTTCACGCCTCGTTTGAAAGAATGGGTTAATTCCTTCTGTATTGAAATGTTCTATAAGTTCACCATCTTCTATTAACGACCATTCTGTACGATTAGAACCACTTTCGGCAATTAGTTTCATGACGTAATTTTTTCTTGAATTGTTTTGCAAAAATATAATTTTTTTTTAATTTATTTCTATTATTTAGAAACTTTATTACTGTTATAGGTCAAATTTTAAAGGGGCGTGGCAAAATGAAGAGACAAAATAGCAACTCATATCAAAAAGGGCAATCACGCTCTTACACTGAAAAACATCTAAGACTACTTTTAGATTATGGTAAACGACCTTTAATGAGATAGGACACTCTTTATGCCACTATTGACATATAAGAACAAAGGGTAGGCCTAATACGGCCACCCTTTGTTAAAAAAGCTATATTTTATTACTTAACGTCACCCACTTTAATAAGATATTCAGCTATCTGAACAGCATTGAGAGCAGCCCCTTTCTTTATTTGATCACCCACAATCCAGAAAGCCAATCCGTTTTCATTGCTCAGATCTTTGCGAACCCTACCTACATAGACAGGATCTTTACCAGCCAAGAACAATGGCATCGGGTATTCATTCTTTGCAGTATTATCATCCAAAACCAGACCTTCACCTTCTGCGAAAGCTTTACGAGCTTCTGCTACAGACACGGGGTGTTCTGTTTCAATCCACACACTTTGAGAATGAGAACGCAGGGTAGGAACACGAACACAAGTGGCACTGACCTTAACATCAGAATGCATTATCTTCCGTGTTTCATTATACATTTTCATTTCTTCTTTTGTATAATCGTTATCAGTAAAGACATCTACCTGAGGAATCACATTATAGGCCAACTGATAAACGAATTTCTCTACCGTGACAGGGTCGCCATTTATAATTTGCTTATATTGATTGAGCAATTCATCCATTGCAGCAGCACCGGCACCACTAGCAGCCTGATAAGTCGAAACATGAATCCGTTTTATGTGAGCAAGCTTTTCAATAGCCTTTAACGCAACAACCATCTGAATGGTCGTACAATTTGGATTGGCAATAATACCACGCGGACGTTTCAAAGCATCATCAGGATTTACCTCCGGAACTACCAAAGGTACATCATTCTCCATACGGAATGCGCTGGAATTGTCAATCATCACAGCCCCGTATTTGGTTATGGTTTCGACAAATTCTTTAGAGGTTCCTGCCCCCGCAGAAGTAAATGCGATATCCACACCTTTGAAATCGTCGTTATGTTGCAGAAGTTTCACTTCTATCTGTTTACCCATAAAGGTATATTTTCGTCCGGCACTACGTGACGAACCGAAAAGGACTAATTCGTCCACAGGGAAATTTCTCTCGTTTAAGACGCGCAGGAACTCTTGTCCAACAGCACCGCTTGCGCCAACAATTGCGACTTTCATTTTTCTTTTTTTTAGTTTATATATAATACAGCTGCAAAATTACATGTTTTATGCGAATACAATTATTTTTTTTCGTTATTTTGCAGAGAAATAAAGAGAAAAGAATAATAGATGATGTTCAAAGCCCTTATCATAAGTCTCCCAATAAGTGACCCGACGTGGATATTCTTCCTTGTCTTAGCAATCATCTTGTTCGCCCCCATACTCTTTGATAAATTACGAATTCCTTCTATCATCGGACTTATTATCGCCGGTATCATCGTTGGAGAGCACGGGCTTAACCTCCTGGCAGAAGACAGCAGTTTTAAACTTTTCGGCAAAGTCGGTTTATATTATATTATGTTTCTGGCGGGTCTAGAGATGAATATGGGAGATTTCCGTAAGAATCAAACCAAAACATTTACGCACGGAATATTAGCATTCCTCATTCCAATGACTCTTGGTTTGATCACCAATATCACTCTTCTCCAATATGGCATTCTTACTTCCATATTACTGGCTAGCATGTATGCCTCTCATACTCTTATTGCTTATCCTATAGCATTACGCTATGGACTGTCTCACCAACGGAGCGTAGGGATTGCTGTTGGAGCAACGGCAATAACAGACACTCTGACATTGTTGGTTTTGGCTATTGTAGGAGGCATGTTCAAAGGAGACATATCAGGCGACTTTTGGATATGGATGATTGTCAAGACGATCGTTTTATTTTTCGCCATCATTTTCTTCTTCCCTCGCATTGCACGCGCCTTCTTCAAGCGTTACGAAGACAATGTCACGCAATTTATTTTTGTGTTGGCAATGGTTTTCTTGGGGGCCGGACTGATGGAATTCATAGGGATGGAAGGTATTTTAGGAGCTTTTCTTGCAGGATTGGTATTGAATCGCTATATACCACAAGTTTCTCCTCTAATGGCTCATCTTGAATTTGTAGGGAATGCTCTTTTTATTCCTTATTTCTTAATCAGCGTAGGAATGATGGTGAACATAAAAATACTATTCAGTAGTATTGACACACTAAAAGTCTCTGCCGTTATGATTACCGTGGCCCTATCAAGTAAATGGCTGGCCTCTTATGCCACTCAAAAGATATTCAAGATGAAGCGTATCGAACGCGATTTAATATATGGTCTAAGTAACGCTCAAGCTGCCGCTACTCTTGCTGCCGTCTTGGTAGGATACAATATCATATTGCCCAATCACACCCATCTTCTAAATGATGACGTTCTTAATGGTACCATTCTTCTTATTTTAGTGACATGCATTTTTAGTTCTTTTACCACCGAATATGCTGCACGAAAAATGGCCCTATCCGATGCCAAAGTCAACAATGAAGATAAATTGCCCGACCGCGGCCCCTGTATCATCTCTTATTCCAATCCCGAGAATGTTTCTATGCTGACTCAGATTGCTATCATGATGCACCACGAACACAAACAAAACACCTTCTTGGGACTTAATGTGATAGCCGACTCGCCTAATGTCGCACGCCACAAAGCTATAGGGCGAAAGTGTCTGACACAAGCGGCCAAAATAGCTTCAAGTGCTAATGTTACATTAACGCCTATAGAACGGGTAAGTACCAACATTATTACCGGTATCATTCACACCATGAAAGAATACGATGCATCAGAATTGATGCTTGGCTTGCACCGAAAGACAAATATCGCAGATTCTTTTTTTGGACCTATCGGAGATACTTTGCTGAAAGGAACACATAGACAAATAATGATTACCAAATGTCTTATTCCTCCCAACACATTCCGCCGCATTGTAGTAGCAGTTCCACCGAAAGCAGAATATGAAGTAGGGTTTTATAAATGGGTAAGACATCTTTGCCGCATAACTTCAATGTTAGGATGCCGGTTACATTTCCATGCTCATCCCCACACCCTGAAATATTTAGAAGGTTTTGTTGCACATAAATTCGACAATATCAATGTAGAGTACAGTGAGCTTGAAAAATGGGAAGATCTATTATTGTTAACCGGAGAAGTAAACTACGAACATTTATTAGTTATTGTCAGTGCACGCCCCGGATTCATCTCTTATGATTCTTCATTTGGGAATTTACCTCATCAAATTGCCAGATACTTCAATAACAACAGCCTGATGATGATATATCCGGAGCAAAACGGTGATCCACTCGAAACGCCCCCATCGACATATCTGGCTTCTAATCATCCTGAACGTATCAAGAAAGTCAATACTCGACTATATAATCAAATAATCAGATGGATTAACAATCAGCTAAAGAAAGTCTGATAAATGCGAGTAGAAAAACAAATATGTAATAACACATTTATAATATAACAACTATGATAGAATTACAAGGCATCACCAAGAATTTCGGTTCCTTGCAGGTTTTGAAAGGAATCGACTTAAGGATAAACGAAGGAGAAATTGTCAGCATCGTAGGACCGAGCGGTGCCGGCAAAACAACGTTACTCCAGATCATGGGAACGCTTGATAAACCCGATTCGGGTATAGTACTATTTGACGGCCTCAACATCAACAAATATAAAGAAAAAGCGCTCTCGGCTTTCCGCAACAAACATATCGGTTTTGTATTCCAATTTCACCAGCTACTTCCCGAATTCACGGCAGTAGAGAACGTGCTTATTCCTGCTTATATTGCCGGAAAGTCTCGTAAAGAATCTCGTAGTGAAGCATTGGAGATACTAAAGTTCATGGGACTAGAAGATCGTGCTACCCACAAGCCTAACGAACTATCCGGTGGTGAGAAACAACGTGTTGCAGTAGCCCGCGCACTTATTAACCATCCGAACATCATTCTTGCCGACGAACCATCCGGAAGCTTAGACTCTCACAATAAAGAAGAGCTGCACCAATTGTTCTTCGAACTTCGCAAACAATTCGGGCAGACATTTGTCATTGTCACACACGATGAGAAGCTTGCCAAAATCACCGATCGTACACTTCACATGGTTGACGGACTCATGATTGATAATCCGGAAGCTAATTCGGAATTAGAAACAGAAGCTACTAATAACACAAAAGAAGACATACTTCAAGAAGATACTACAACTCAATCACCAGAAGAGTCTCAGTCAAACGCTATATAATAACTCATTCGCTCAAAATCGGCCGAAGTAAACTCTTCATAAAAAGCAAGCTGATTAAGATTTCTAATTGTACCACGCTTGCGTCGGTATTCTACTATAGCTTTGGCCTGATAAAAATTGATATAAGGATGAGCATTAAGTCTTTGTAGTCCAGCTTTGTTTACATTCAATCGATGTATCAAGGCTGGGTTAATAGTAAACCACTTGCTCAGCCTACTGCTTATAAGATGTATTTCTTCTAATTGCTGAACAGAATAATAGCCGCCTAATTGCTGCCGATAACGCACTATCATTCGGGCGATGCTACTACCCACTCCCGGTATCTTTCGCAATTCGGTAGTATCAACCGTATTCAATTCCAATTTTATCGCAGAGGCGTACTTTATGGGATATTTAGGAAGATGAACAGAATCTCGTGTAACCGCCATCCGAACAGTATCTCGATTGACAGTCGGTATATCTATATAGGGCAGAAGAAGAGCAAAACGTTCGTCGGTCATACCATATATTTTACGAAAATCTTGCGGTTTACGAAACTTGCCTCCTCTTGCCCGATACTTTAATATATTATGAACCATCCATCGAGGCAAACCTAAACGCAAGAAAGTAAGAGAATCTACTGTATTTGGATTGAAAGAAGCCAATACCACTTCTTGGTTAAACTGAGTATGATGGAATTTACTATATTCCTTTCGATTAAGCACTTGGATAGAATGGGCAAATGCCTCATACTCTTTATTGAAATTCTTATCGCCGTCTTCACGAGACGATCTCACTATGTGACAGATAAGAAACGATCCAAGCAAACAAAGTATAACAATTGCAACAAGAAAAATTATTCCTCGTCTCTCTGTTTTTGTATAATAAAAAAAGTCTTTCAACATAGCATCAGAAGGTTCATTCGGTTCCAAAGGTAATTAAAATAGGGACGATAGCCGAATAATGTTGTCACAAAAATTTGTTTTTATTACACAGAGTACCTACATTTGCAAAAATAAAAGCCATCAATCGATCATTATGAAAAAGGAAGAAATTATCACTCCTGACATGATTGAAGAGAATATGAGTTATTTACAATTACTGGCTCATATTTTTCCAACAGTAGCTGCAGCAAGTACTGAAATCATCAATTTGGAAGCAATCCTCAATTTGCCTAAAGGAACTGAACATTATCTCGCCGATATTCATGGAGAATACGAAGCCTTTCAACACGTATTGAAAAACGCGTCGGGTAATATTAAAAGAAAAGTAAAAGAAATATTCGGCAACAACCTTCGCGAGGCAGAGATTCGTGATCTTTGTACCCTCATTTACTATCCCGAGCAGAAATTAGAATTGGTTAAGGTTGCCGAGCCCGACTTGGACAATTGGTATACAGTAACCATTCATCAGCTAGTCAGAGTCTGCCGGAGTGTCTCTTCCAAATATACTCGTTCCAAAGTTCGCAAAGCCCTACCCAAAGACTTTGCTTACATTATAGAAGAGCTACTTCACGAAAATGCAGATGACCATAACAAACAAGCATACGTCAACGTCATCACAGGAACAATTATCTCTACCGAAAGAGCTGACGATTTCATCATTGACATGTGCAAACTTATTCAACAACTGGCCATCGACCAGCTTCACGTGCTTGGTGACGTCTACGACCGCGGCCCCGGAGCACATATCATAATGGACACTCTACGCCATTACCATAGCTTCGATATCCAATGGGGCAACCACGATATTCTTTGGATGGGTGCAGCGGCAGGAAATGAATGCTGCATCTGCAATGTCCTTCGAATATCATTGCGCTATGGCAATATGGAAACGCTACAAGACGGCTACGGCATCAATCTGCTTCCACTTGCTACTCTTGCGATGGATGTCTATGCAGACGACCCCTGCACAGAATTCATTCCCAAGCTGGAAAAAATGAATACGGGATTCAGCCCTAAAGAAATTGTTCAGCTCAGCAAGATGCACAAGGCCATCAGTATTATTCAATTCAAGCTAGAAGGCGATATGATCGACCGTCATCCCGAATGGAATATGAGCAACCGTAAGCTATTGCACTTCATAGACAAGGAGAAAGGGATATTGCTAATCAACGGAAAGGAGTATGAAATGAAAGACAACAACTTTCCGACAATAAATTCCGATCATCCCTATAAGTTGACGCCGGAAGAGGCCGAAGTCATTAACAACTTGCGGCATTCTTTCGTTATGCGAGACAGACTAAAGAAACACATCCGTTGCCTGCTAAGCCACGGATGCATCTACAATATTTATAATTCCAATCTATTGTTTCATGCCTCAGTGCCTCTCAATTCCGATGGAACTTTAAAAGATGTATTGATCGATAAAAATCGATATGCCGGCAAAGAACTTCTTACACAAATAGGACTTACCATCCGCAAGGCATTCAATTCTGATACAGAAGAGCGTGAACTCGAATTTGCTATCGATTTCTTTTGGTATCTCTGGTGCGGAACAGATTCCCCACTATTCGATAAATCCAAAATGGCCACATTCGAACGCTATTTCTTGAAAGACAAAGCCGCGTGGAAGGAAGAAAACGGCTATTATTATAAACTCCGTGACGACGAAAAGATATGCGACTATATTCTCGATTCTTTCGGCGTAGAAGGCAAAGCCCGTCATATCATCAATGGGCATGTACCGGTTCATGCATCTAGTGGAGAACAACCGGTCAAAGCCAACGGCAAATTGCTAGTCATTGATGGAGGTTTCTCGCGCGCCTATCACAACACAACAGGCATAGCAGGCTACACGCTCGTTTTTCATAGTCGTGGTTTCGAACTTGTACAACATGAGCCGTTTTCTTCTGCCGAAGAATCGATTCGCACGGGTTCGGATATTAAAAGTTCCACACAAATAGTAGAACTTAGCCGACATCGTATGTTAGTAAACGATACGGACAAAGGAAAAGAATTACGCCACCAGATTGAGGAAATAAGGCAATTGCTTTATGCCTATCGCCACGGTTTCATTAAAGAGAAAACAAAATAAACGATTAGATAAACCTTTTGGTATTGAATCTTTCATAGAGAGGTACGACAAAGCGCCTCAACAAAACAAAGAATTGAAGTTCTCTGAGATAGAGATAATCTCCCGAACGGCGATTAGGATAGCGGGGAGACTTCGATCCTTATACTTTACAAATAAGAGCCATACTAACGGAACGGTCAGGACAGGATTGACTAAGAATACTTATTTTTGTATATACACAAAAGGTTTATCATTAGCACCTTTGCCACCTCCGTATGACACCATTACGCACTATTGCACAACAGGTTAATGATGCACCATATACAACGCCAGCGAAAAGAGGTCCAAAAATCGGCTCGAGAGCATATTGTGGATACCTTATTTTCGGCGGACCTCTGCTTAGAACAAGTCTAAACGATAGGACACAGATAGCTGAGGAGCAGTTTGTATGCAAACGAGTGTGCTTCACCGTTTTTGATAAGCACCTCATCCCCTGCGAAAGGAGACGGATAAACAAGTCCGACAACTTCTTGACAAACGGTATTACATCTGCCGCTGTCGGTATCGATACTTACCCAAATTCCTTCCATACTTTTTGGAACTTCGTCGTTGTCACATTCGACATTCGCACAATGATACGGCCTCTACTTTTCTTTCAAAATAGACGTATTGTACCGTCTATAATGGATTGTTCTCATAAATTACTCATCTAGGATTAAGTTTGTAACTAAGACCCGTACGTCTCACACGTGTGCGACATCTGTATCACACGTGTGAGACACTTGTCGCACAGCTGTGAGACTAGTGTCTCACTCCCGTGAGACGTACGTTACGCCCTTCGTTTTTAGTAATGAACCAAGGCAAATTCATAAGGACGAAAATAAAAGCTTGTAACTGGAAGCATTTATTTTTGTAAAGACGAATTTTCGTGTTCGCCCTTATCATTTTCCAAGATCACCGTACAAATACATACGACACTTTCAACTCATCAGTATGAGCCGAAAGTGTCGTATGTTAGTTTTTTCGGTGACGTCCATATGTTTTTCAGAAAACATATGGACGAAAATATTTTTAGGAGCATACGTCATTTTGAAGACTAAAAAGGCGTTTGAATCTGTAATATGAAACGAACGATTTTAGACCCCAAAAGGCGTAGGATTGAAATAAGTAGTCTTTATTTTCTATCTAAAATATCAATTGTATCCGAAGCAATCATCAATTCTTCATCCGTAGGAACAACTACTACTTTAACTTGCGAATCGGCAGCAGATATAATACCTTCGGTACCATGAATCATCTCATCACTCAGTTTCTTATCTATTTTAACACCCATAAATTCGAGCCCAGACATAACTTCCAAACGAAGGCTTGCTTGATTTTCACCCACACCACCGGTAAGGACAATGATATCAACACCTCCTAAAGCCGCAGCATAAGCCCCTATATACTTCTTAATACGATAAGCATACATTGCTTCGGCCAAAAGAGCTTTTTGGTCTCCTTTGCTACAAGCAGCCTCAAGTTCGCGCATGTCACTCGACACACCCGAAACGCCTAATACACCACTCTCCTTATTTAGCAGATTGTTTACGCCAAGTGCATCGAGATGAAGTTTTTCCATTAAATAGGTAACGGCACCCGCATCAATATCACCACTACGAGTACCCATCATCAATCCTTCCAATGGAGTAAGTCCCATTGACGTATCAATGACCTTACCGTCTTTAATAGCTGCAATAGAAGCTCCATTGCCTACATGGCAGGTAATCATTCGGGTTCCTTCCGATTTTACATTCAGCAGTTCGCAAACGCGCTTCAAAACAAAGCGGTGAGATGTGCCATGGAAGCCATAACGGCGTATATGGTATTTAGTATAAAGCTCGTAAGGAATGGCATACATGAAAGCATGCTTCGGCATCGTTTGATGAAATGCGGTATCGAACACACCTATTTGCGGCACGTTAGGAAGTATTGCTTTCACTGCATTGACACCCTTGAGATTGGCTGGATTATGTAGCGGCGCAAGGTCGTTACATGCTTCAAATGCTTCAAGTACTTCGGGAGTCAACAATACAGATTCGGTGAACTTTTCGCCTCCATGCACCATACGATGACCTACCGCATTTATCTCATCTAAAGATTTAATAGCACCATCGTTTTTGTCTATCAACGTATGAAGAATAAGTTCAACGCCTACTGTGTGTTCCGGAATATCCTTTTCTAGAACTTTCTTATTACCATCGGGCATTGTGAATTTGAGGAAAGAGCCTTCCAATCCTATCTTTTCTATACCGCCGGAGGCAATAACAGCTTTGCTGCCCATATCAAACAGCTTATACTTGATAGATGAACTACCACAGTTTAAGACTAAAATTTTCATATTATTACTTTGTTGACAATTTAACGTGAGAGTTCTCTTTAGCAAAAGTAGCCTGATTGGCCGTAATTGCTATCATATAATAAACATCATCTACCGAACAACCACGCGAAAGATCGTTGACCGGACGAGCAATTCCCTGAAGAATCGGTCCGATTGCTATAGCATTGCCCAGACGTTGTACCATTTTATAAGAGATGTTGCCCACCTCCAAACAAGGGTATACCAATATATTGGCATGTCCTGCAACAGAAGATCCGTGAGCTTTGCTCTCGCCTACCGACGGAACCAGTGCCGCATCAGCCTGTAGTTCACCGTCGACATTCAAGTTCGGATCCATCTCACGAGCCAATCTGGTAGCTTCTACTACCTTATCGACAACCTCATGCGAAGCAGAACCTTTGGTAGAGAAGCTCAACATAGCTACTCGAGGATCTTCAATTCCTGCAATATCATGAGCAGTACGAGCGGTACATACGGCAAACTCTGCCAATTGATGAGCATCCGGTACCGGCGTAACAGCAACATCTGCAACGACTAGCAATCCATTGTCTCCATATTGTGTAGCCTTGGTCACAAGAATCATTGCACCCGAAATACAAGTGACACCCGGAGCAGTCTTGATAATCTGCAAAGCCGGACGTAAAGTATTGCCGGTAGTGTTGCGAGCACCCGCCAATTGTCCATCGGCATCACCGCTCTTAATAATCATACAACCGAAATACATCGGATCAAGCATTTTCTTGCGAGCCTCTTCGATTGTCACTCCTTTTTTCTTACGAAGTTCGTAAAAATATTGAGCGTACTCTTCTTTTTTCTCGCTAGTGGCAGGATCGATAATGGTAGCCTTGTCGATATTTTTTAAATTAAACTTATGGGCAACTTCCATTATGCTTTCTTTGTTGCCCAACAATATCAAGTCGGCAATTCCATCCTCCAGAGCTTTATCGGCCGCCTGCAATGTGCGCTCTTCATCTCCTTCAGGGAGAACTATACGTTGACGGTCAGCTTTGGCACGCTCAACTATTTTATTCAATAAATCAGACATATAATATATAAAAATTAAAGTTATTGACTTAAAATCATCAATATACGACTGCGAAGTTACATATTTTTATGCGAATCCAATCTTTCTTCTAGAACTTTTTTCTTTCAAAACTAATTCAAAATAATAATTGATAATTTAACAGTAAAAATAAAAACTTTATTTTATATTTGTTCCAATTAATACAAAAGCAACCACAAACGAACGAACTATTTGATCGTACATAGATGCTTTACTGTGCAGAATGTTATGAATATACCTTTTAGAGAATTATCAATATCGGACAAATCAACTGTTCTACGATATACCGCCAATGGCAAACGGCGCAACTGTGACCTCTCCTTCTCAAATCTCTGTAGTTGGAGATTTAATTACCATACCCAGTTAGCACTATGGAAAGAATGCTTGCTGTTCAAATTCTGGGTGGATGACAAAACGCTGGCATATATGATGCCCCTAGGAGAAGGCGATTTAAAGTCTGTATTAAAAGATATGGTAGAAGACTCTCAAAGAGAGGGACAGGTGTTCCGGATGCTGGGAGTATGTTCTGATATGTGTGGACGATTGGAAGACCTTTATTATAACGATTTCAACTTCGTTCATACTAGAAACTACGATGACTACATATACTTACGTACCGATCTTGCCGAATTGAAAGGCAAAAGCTACCAATCGAAACGTAACTTTGTCAATCGCTTCAAGCGAAACAACAATTATGAATACCTGCCTATCACAACAGCCCACATAGACGAATGTCTGGCACTAGAAGCTCAGTGGTTTGAAACCAACAACGGCGTGATGGACAAAAGTACCACAGCAGAACGCAAAGCACTGACTTATGCCCTACAGCACTTCAACGAATTAGGACTTACAGGCGGACTCTTGCGGATAGAAGGCCGAATCGTCGCATTCACTTTCGGAATGCCTATCAACCATGATACGTTCGGCGTACATGTCGAGAAAGCGGATATATCGGTAGAGGGTTCTTATGCTATGATAAACTGTGAATTTGCCAATCATGTTCCAGAACAATATATTTATTTAAACAGAGAAGAAGATCTGGGCGTCGAAGGACTGCGCACGGCAAAACTCTCTTATCACCCCACCATCCTTCTCAAAAAGTTCATAGCTACTCTGAAAGAACAACAATCGGAAATGATTAATTGGTAAACATTAAAATAAAGACTAACAAATGAATAACACTATCCGTAAACAAGTAAAAGAGTTGTGGAAGCTCTGCTTTGATGATAACGAAAAATTTATTGACCTATATTTTAATCTTCGTTTCAATCAAAACGTCAATATATCCATCGAAAGCGGTAACCAGATTATAGCCGCGCTACAAATGCTTCCTTACTCTCTTACATACTATGGCGAAGATTTTAAAACATCCTATATATCGGGAGCATGCACCCATCCAGATTATCGCAATAGAGGTGTAATGCATAGACTAATAGGCAGTGCCTTAGCTCAAATGTCAGCAGAAGGAACAATCTTTAGCACCCTCATTCCTGCCGAAGAGTGGCTTTACGATTATTATGCGAAACTAGGATTTGCTTCCGTATTCGACTATTCAATGCGTGAGATTATCTATGCGCCACTAAAACAAGGTTGCAGCAAGATAGAACGGATATCCGAATTTCGACCGGATATATACAAGTATCTCAATTTCAAGATGCACAAGCGCGATTTTTGTATCCAGCATTCGGACAACGATATAAAAGTGGTAATGGAAGACATTAAAGTAGAAGATAACGGAAGTGTTTGGGCCGCATCCAGAGAAAGCAACATCGTAGGGGTCATGTTTGTTTACAAAGAAAAAGGCACCAATTATATAGTCGAACTAGTGGCCGACACAAACAAAGTGAAACAAGAGCTTATTCAAGCAATATGCAATATGGATCCTCATGCTCCATTAAAACTAATAACTCCTGTCAACGAAAAGGAGGAACATATCAAACACGGTATGATTCGTATCATTAACGTTCCGAAGGCTTTGCAATTCTTTACTATACATCATCCGGACATTATCATGAATCTGACTATCAACGACCCGATGCTCTCTTCAAACAACAGTTATTATTATTTGTATAAGGGAAGATGCATGGTCAGCAAAGAAAAATTGCCAGGCAAACACACTGAATTCACGATGACGCAATTGGCAGAATTTATTTTTGAGGGAACTCATCCCTATATGAGTTTAATGATGGACTAATCGCACGATGTAAGCCTACGCTCAAGCTCTTCTGCATTTAGTCGCAAATAGTATTGTCCTCTGTAGGCTACCGATATAGCGCCGGTTTCTTCGGATACAATAATAGCCTGTGCATCCGATTCTTGAGAGACACCTAATGCGGCCCTGTGGCGCAATCCCAATTCTTTGGGGATGTCCAAATTATGTGACACCGGCAATATACACCCCGCAGCCTTGATACGTCTTTTACTGATTATCATAGCTCCGTCGTGAAGTGGACTGTTCTTGAAAAAGATATTTTCAATGAGACGTTGGTTTATCTTTGCATCAATATCTTCACCCGTTCCGACAATTTCATTCAACGGAGAATTTCGTTCTATCACAATTAGCGCCCCTATCCTACGCTTAGACATATTCATACAAGCTAACACGATAGGCATTATATCGTCATGGCTCGCCATTTCTTGTTTAACCCCCGCAAAGAGTTTCACCAATGCGCTGACATGCTGGTGCGAACCGATAAGTAACAAGAAACGGCGTATTTCGTCTTGGAATAGTATAACAAGCACCAATACACCGACGCTGACGAACTTATCTAATATAGAGCCCAGCAAGCGCATTTCGAGCACCTGAGTCACTAAAAGCCATATAATGACAAATATCAGTATACCGGCAAACACATTGATAGAACCCGACGACCGCATCACCTTATAAGAATAATAAAGCAATATAGCCACCAATAGAATATCAATAAAGTCCTTTATACCGAAAGTAATAAACACAATAAAATTTATTTAGCGTTTGTACACTCTTTCATTTTCTCTACTATCTTTATAGCCTCAACTGCCTGACGAACATCATGCACCCTCAAAATATCCGCCCCCTTCATTAAAGCGATCGTATTGAGTACGGTCGTACCATTTAATGCTTCAGTAGGAGTATTGCCAAACAATTTAAATATCATAGACTTACGAGACACACCAACCAAGATAGGCATATCGAATATTTTGAAGTCTTCCAAATGTCCCATCAGTTCATAATTATGTTCCAACGTTTTGGCAAACCCAAATCCCGGATCAATAATAATATCATTCACACCAAGTTCTTTCAACTGCTGAGTACGAACTGAAAAATAGAATAGCATCTCACGCATCATATCTTCATAGTGAGGCTTTTGTTGCATTGTTTGAGGCGTACCTTTCATATGCATCAAAATGTAAGGGACACGAAGTTTGGCTACTCTTTGAAACATTTCACTATCGAGCTCACCCCCCGAAATATCATTAATCATCGCAACCCCATACTCTTCAACGCACATCGATGCGACATCGGCACGAAAGGTGTCAACCGAAACAGCGGCATTGGGAGCAACCCTATTAATAATTTCCAGACCTTTACGCAAGCGACTCATTTCTTCTTTTGCAGACACATCGACAGCATTTGGACGAGAAGAATAAGCCCCAATATCAATAATAGAAGCACCTTCACCTATAATTTGCAAAACCCTTTTCTCGATTTCTCCGTCTCCTTGTGCTCTACTGTCAGAGTAGAAAGAATCGGGCGTAACATTCAGAATACCCATTACCAATGGGGTGGTCAGTCCAAATAATGAACCGTTGATATTAATGCTATGATTCTCTTTCATCTTCTTACTGATATTAATTGATACAAAGATAATGCAAGTCAAAGACTATAAAAAATAAATTCATTTATTTTTACTATTAACATGGATTCATACTACAATTCATCTTATCACAGCATTATTTTCTAGCACAAACAAGCGCTCACCTATATATCAGAGAGCAATCACTACGCTTTTGACCAATAATCATCAACATTCAGAATATTAATTTAAGCCCGTATTAAGCTCAAATAACAAATTCATAAAATTTTATTTTCCATTTTTATTTTACTAATCCACCAAAATCGTTTATTTTTGTAGAATAATATAGACTGAAGGAAGTTATAGTTCAAAGAAATAATAGCACACAATAATGCCTTTGAACAAAAAAACCAAAGAAATATATTATAAATTATATACTATTTGACAATATTTTGAACGAAGACAATTTTGACATATTATCTATCCGCTTGAATGCCGATTGCTTTAAATATGCTACATTCAATGACGTTGAGCAAGAGATCTCCGAAACATTTATATGGAAAACAGATGTTTCGTTATCGCTAACAGCAAATCTCCGCAAGTTCTTTCAAGAAAATGAAGAATTATGTAACTGCCAACAAGCGCTTATCAAGCTGGAGAGCACTCGCTACGTTACCGTTCCAATCGAACTATTCAACGAAGCTGATGCCGAAGTGTTCTTCTACCACAACCATACAAAACGAGAAAATGAAACGGTACTTTACAACAAACTAAAAAGTCCCGAAGTGGCAGTCGTTTATGGACTTGACACCAATGCTTATCATTTGCTAACAGCGCAATTTGCCCAAACCAATTTCATCGTACATATCTGCCCCATCTTAACCAAACTAGCAGAAAAAAGTCGGCAAGGTAACAACAAGAAAATGTATATCAGCCTTACTCCAGATTTTATCGATGTAGTTTGCTATGACTATGGGAGGCTTCTACTCGCCAATTCTTATATTTGCCGAGAGACGTCCGACCGGTTTTATTATATTATGTATGCATGGCTTCAAGTGGGATTCGACCAAGAGAATGATGAGATTTCTTTTATAGGTAATATAACCGAGAAACCCAAATTGCTTGCTTCCATAGACAAATACATCAGACATCGCACAGACATTAGAACAATCGAGGAAAAAGATATAAAGGATATAAAACAATGAGAGTTATTAGCGGAATATACAAACATCGGCGCTTTGATATACCCAAAACATTTAAGGCCAGACCTACAACTGACTTTGCCAAAGAAAACCTATTCAATGTACTCTGTAATTACATTGATTTTGACAACATGTCGGCCCTCGACTTATTTTCGGGCACGGGTAGCATCAGCCTCGAATTGCTCTCACGAGGCTGTAGTCATGTGGTTAGTATAGAGAAAGACAGTACTCACTATTCTTTCATACGCAAAGTCATGAAAGAAATCCAAACAGAAAACTGCGTACCACTTAGAGGAGAAGTATTCCGATTTCTGAAAATCTGCCATGAAACCTATGATATTATCTTTGCAGACCCTCCTTATGTTTTAAAAGGAATACCCCAATTACCAGATATTATTTTCGAACGCCAATTACTCAAGCCCAATGGTATCTTTATTTTAGAACATGGCAAGGATCATAAGTTTGATGCTCACCCCCACTTCTTTGAACATAGGGAATACGGCAGCGTAAATTTTTCCTTTTTTAAATAGCACACACGTAACAGAATGCTTTAAAAGCATCTCTATGAGTCGTTATCACCGAAGAAAGTAATTAAAACTATTTTATTTCGTTACGTTTAATCTATATTAACTTTATTCGCTTTCATATAAACTATTTTATTTAGTTATTTGCAATATAAAAGTAAATAATATAGTACTAAAGGCGAAAGATGATGCTCACTAAATTAACTGCAAGGGAAGAAGAAATCATGAATTTCTTCTGGGACAAAGGTCCTCTATATGTCAAAGACATTATAGGTTTTTACAACGAACCTAAACCTCACTTCAATACAATCTCAACTTTTGTGCGAGAGCTAGAGTCGAAAGGCTTTGTTTCACACCAAGCCAAGGGGCTTTCTTATCAGTACTGTCCTACCATATCCAGACAAGATTACTCCAAACGAACTTTGCGAGGAGTGATAGAAAATTATTTCGACAAGTCGTATCTTAGTGCCGTCTCTGCATTAGTCAAAGAAGAAGACATCTCACTTGAAGAGTTGAAACAGCTCATTAAAGATATCGAATCGGCAGAAAAGAAATACTAAAACCTCCACTACCATGGGAACAATATTGGCATATTTCATCAAATCAGCCTGCTGCCTCGCAGCATTCTACTTATTCTATAAGTGGCTGTTAAGCAAAGAAACATTTCATCACTTTAACCGCTTTGTATTGCTCAGTCTATTACTCATTTCGGCAACATTACCCTTTATACAAATCAGTTTGCACACGACTGTTCAACAGGCCCAATTTATGATAGGCAACCTCATGATGCAAGTTGTCGACGAAACGGGTAGCGCTCCTACTTTTCAATGGCAATGGCTACTTATCGTTACTTATCTAGTGGGATGCTTATGCTACGCTACTATAACATTTATCTCTTACTTGCGACTCTACAAAACGATACATCGTACTACTTCTGAGCCTTTGCCGGATAATCCGCGCATACGGCTTATACTTTCAGAGAAAGAAGTGAGTTCATTTAGTTGGATGAATTATATTGTTATATCGAAGGCCGACTACAAAGAAAATGGCGCCGCAATCATTACTCACGAAAGCGCTCACATCCACTACAAGCATTCCATCGACATACTCATTGCAGATGTCTGCATCATGTTCCAATGGTTTAATCCTGCTGTATGGCTCATCAAGAAAGAGATACAGAATATCCATGAGTTCGAAGCCGACGAAGCAGTTCTAAAGTCGGGTATTTGCGCAAGAAATTATCAATTATTATTAATAAAGAAAGCCGTTGGCACAAGGCTCTACTCTATGGCCAACAGCTTTAATCACAGTTCACTTAAAAAACGTATCACTATGATGTTAAAAAGAAAATCCAATCCGTGGGCACGGCTGAAGTATGCTTATATACTTCCACTTGCAGCTATCTCTGTAGCTACACTTGCCAATGCCAAAGTATCCGAACCGCTCAATGCACTTTCGGAAGTCAAAGTTAGTGATTTATCTGATTACTTGATTCAAAAATCAGAAAAATCTAATGCCGTTGCAATTAAGACGCCCTACTTGTCGTTGCCCGAAACTCAAAAGCCGCAAAAGAAAATCAAATTTACAAGGCCTGATGTAGTCTATGATATGGTAGAAGAACAACCTAAATACCCGGGTGGAGTAGCGGCAATGATGAATTACCTATCGGCAAACATCAAATATCCAAATGCGGCTAAACAAAAAGGTATTGAAGGGAAAGTTATTGTTCAGTTCGTTGTCGACAGAACAGGAACAATTCGTGACTGCAAAGTACTCCGTAGCATTGACACTGATCTCGACAAAGAAGCCATTCGAGTAATTAAAAATATGCCAAAATGGACTCCAGGCATGCAGAGAGGAGAAAAAGTATCTGTTAAATACACACTCCCTATATTTTTCAGCTTAAATGAGAAATTGACAATAAGTAAGAAATCTAGTAAACCAGTTTTTTTAGCAGATGGAGCTACCATGTATGCTGATGTTGACACATGTGCTGCAAAATTAGATTCTTATAAATGCTTGTATATAATAGATGGGAAAGAATCCGATTATCGGTCAATGGAAAAACTAGCCCCCAAAACGATAATCAGCGTTAGCGTTCTAAAAAATGAAAGCGCTACAAAAGTATATGGGGAACGGGGTAAAAACGGAGTAATCCTTATTACAACAAAAAAATAACTCTCTCCCTACTGATCTAGACTGTGCCGGATATATTCCGGTGCAGTCTTACAAACAGGTTGAAATAGTTTTCCATATTCACAACTCTGTCCTCTATTCAGGGTACTATTAGATATTGAATCTGTTTTTAATAGAATGTCTATACCAATTGATGCAAAAGAAAGACACAATGCAATACCATAAATTGTGACCAAATCATGAAACAATATTTATTATACATATCATTCCTCATTACATTTTCTTCATGCAGTAGTTATCACTTTATGAAAAACGGGATGTGGATGGTAGATCAAAAGCATTCTACCATAAGAGAGGTATCTCAACGAATGCTATTCAACCTAGATACCTTAAATTCTTTATCAACAGATACTTTGAATGTTATTACTCGCAAAAAAGACTTCCACAAATATGCCAGCAGTCGCCACCTTGTGCGATCTATTTTGAAACAGATTCCTCTAAAAGCCGATTCACTGTTATTCATCGTACCGGGCAAGCTGATTGTTTTTGAAAATATTACCGATAAATGGGATCCCGATTGTGATATTATATCCCCTGGACAAAAGAAAGAATATATAGGTTCGGTACACAATTCCTTAGTTAATCGAAAAACCGGACATGCATTTTATGCAGACAGAATGATAGTCAGAAATAAATGGATATGTATTGTCTACCTTAACATACCGGAAGAGATAGGCAAAGAAATTAGCAGAACAATATTCAGAAGTAATCTGTATTTTCCAGAAGAAGAGCCATAATAAATCATCCCAACAAATAAGGACCTTACAAACTTAAATTCAAGACAAGAAGAGTTGCAAAAAAGCTACTCAAAAAACAGACGTATGTCGCAGCTGTAACTAACGGATGTTATCCTGACAACTAACGTTAGTTTCGTCTACAACATACGTTAGTTACAGCTGTGACATACGGTTGATTTTTTGCAAAATTGTCGTATGTTAGTTTTTTTGGTGACGTCCTTAAGTTTTTCAGAAAACATATGGACGTCAACAAATTTAGGTCCATATGTGGTTTTAGAAAGATAAGGACGACACTGATTTGTTTGAAATAATCGTATCTTTTTGATTGCTTAAAAATGATTCGTGCCGGTATGAATCCTTTCAATGTTTTTCTATAATAGTTTTAGTTTCTGTTCCCGTCACCGTTATCAGCTGTATATCAGATAGATATTGTGAAGCGGTAGCAAAATGGGACCTCGTAAAGTGTATCTTTTCGGTGAGAATCAATGAATTACTATTTTCCATATGAGCTTTTTTGATCATGAGGCATGATACTGATACTATTTTAACCACACCGAAGTGGCACTTATTGATGACAGAATCGAACTTAGGTCTTCAAAAAATGATAAGGACGAAAATAGAAATTCATAAGGACGAAAATAAAAGTTTATACATACAAACATTTATTTTCGTCCTTATGAATTTCTCGCTGTCTATCAACGATTTGCGTGCGATGTATTTATGCCTTGCTCTGATTCGATTTACATTCGAGCGCTGAAACAATAGCGCAAATAGTGCCCTGTAAAGGCTTGTCGCTGATGTTTGGATAAGAAAGTATCAGAACATCTGGAAACATTCACATTGAAATACGTTCTAAAAAAAGAGTGATGCCATTAACAAACAGCATCACTCCATTTTTATTCTCGTATCATATCATTTGGTCAATTCGGCACGATAAAAGGCTTCTACATCTTTCCAATGATAATAAGGCGCCATATCCGTTTTTACCGGAATAGATGTCTCTTTTTCATGTAGTAAGAATTTTACTAGAATATCGTCCGATCCCGCTTTACGATAAAAGATAAGCTGTATATTGCCAGCCATTGGAACGACTTTGAAATCGGACCAATACTTATACAGATTATTCCAATCCTCAGTGAAGTTGTCACAACCTTTCAAATGTAGTAAATAGGCCAACGGTGCAAGTATACTGTCATGACCAAAACGAAGAGTTGCTGCTGTACCGCCTTGGCGAATAGCATTATCGGCAGCATCGAGTATATTGCGAAGCAAGCTATAATATGCTTTGTATCTAGGAGCTGAACCCGGCATGAACCCCTTCCATATGCACCAACCGGCATTATCCGTTTGCCATATATCGAATAGCTCCTCATCGGTAAACAAATCAAAGAATGAAAGTTTCAATTGCGGTTGACATTGCATATCTTCGGCAACATTATAAAGCTTATCCATTAAGCGCTCTCCTTCAACATTCTTCTTTATATAGTCTTGATCAGCAAAAAGCTTTGATACTAGCCTGCCGGGCCTAAACATCCTTTTTGTAAAATCTTTTAGCTGCTTCTTCAAGATGGTATCTTGGGCATTATTAGGAATACTATCTTCATCATTGGCAATATATCACATATTTCGCTGACTCGTTTCCATCGAAATATTCAACTTCGGATTCATTCCCTGCAAAGCATTACAAAAGTTTGCCATACTAATAGCACAACGAGTAATAACCGAAGATTTAGCATCCACAAGAGTTCCCGACTGAAATACTTCAGGGAAGTTACGATACATTCGAGCCGCTATTTCACGATGTTGCCGAGCTCCAAGTTTCGACAAATCTCCATCACGAAGATAGGCATCAGCGTAAGCGATCTTGAGGCGCTTCAAAACATTCTGCCCATAACTCGTCAAAGAGTGACAACTATCAGCTTTTTCTAGTGCATTAATAACATAAGTGTAGTTCTTATTGGTCGTCATATATCGAGATCCATGACGGCCATAATGACTGATATAAAAAGGTTTATATCCTTTAGGAGCAGGCGAAAGCTTACCTGTTGGAGCAGGATAACTGTAATAAGTGCCACCAGCCTGAAGAATATTCTTCATTACATCTTCTTTGGTAGTTTGAGCCGCCAAAGAGAAGAATGGCACAAGCAGAACAATCCATAAATATTTAAGTCTCATAAGCCTATAAAGTGGTATTTAATTGTGAACCACAAAAATAACAAATATTCTTCTAACGAACAACAACTTTCAAAGATCCTTTTGCAAGACCTTCGCCAAATGCTGTCAATTCTATCGTTCCTTGTATTCCTTTATTCTGTAGCACTACCAGGCATTTGCCATAAAACGCTTTTCGCTTATTATCTTTAAAACGCTCCAACGATATTTCATTTCCATTATCAACACCTGCAATAAAAGCCTTATCATTGACTCTGAATTGCACCAAATTATCTGCATTTGGACAAAGATTGCCCTCTTTATCGACAATTTCTACTGTAACAAAACAAAGATCGGTACCATCAGAACGTACTATTTTTTTGTCAGGCACAAGACGAATTGCCGCAGGAGTGCTTGCCGTTTTGATAGATTCCTGACGAACAGGTTTCCCCTTTTGGTAGGCTACAACTCGCACAGTACCCGGTTCGTAAATGCAATGCCAAGAAACATGATATTGATGCTCCGCCTTATGACGACGTCCTTGACTTTTACCATTAATAAACAATTCTACCTCATCAGCATTATTATAATAAGCCCACATATCTATTTTTTGTCCAACAGTCCAATTCCAGTGTGGGAATAAGTGAAGAACCGACTTGTTTGTCCATTCACTTTGATACATATAATAAGAATTTTTAGGGAAGCCAGCTAAATCGATGATGCCAAAATAACTACTTCGCGCAGGCCAATCATAAGGGGTAGGCTCCCCAATATAATCAAATCCGGTCCAAATAAACTGCCCACTCACGAAAGGCGAATATTTCACCAGATCCCACGTCTCTTCATGAGTAGAACCCCAAGGCACATGACAATTGTCATAAGCCGAACAAGAAAAAGTAGGATTGATATATGGTTTATCCCACCGTTCAGGACAAATAATGATTGAATCGCTTGGCATCTGATAATAACCTCTAGTCTGCAAAGCAGATACACTTTCGGTTATAATAAACGGCTTACCGGGAAAGTTTTTCGGTACACTCGGAATATTCTGATTATGATAATTGAACCCAACAACATCCAGCGTGTTTGCTAAAAAAAGATTATTGTGCGGCGAAGGCTCATTGCATGCCGATGTAATGGGGCGATTATCGAGGCCCCGAACAATATCTGCCAATTGTATTGTCAGTAGCGAACTGACATTCTTTTTACCGTCTTTGGCGCCGTCCATTATCTTATGACCGAAATTCAATATCATATTAGCTTGTTCAAGACTGAGTGAATCGGCATTCGCGTCATTCCATTGTTCCAATACTTCATTTCCAATACTCCATAATATAATGCACGGGTGGTTTCTATCACGAACAACCATATCGGTTAAATCCTGCTTATACCATTTATCAAAATAATTGGCATAGTCGTAAGTTGTTTTTCTACGGTGCCACATATCGAAGGCTTCGTCCAGTACAACCAATCCCATACTGTCGCACATATTAAGTAACTCTGGAGCAGGGGGATTGTGAGAACAACGAATGGCATTACAACCCATATCTTTCAATATTTTAAGTTGACGATGCAAAGCCACATCATTAAGAGCGGCTCCCAAGCAACCTAAATCATGGTGTTGACAAACGCCATTTATCTTTATGTTTTTACCATTTAAGAAAAAGCCTTTTGTTGCATCAAAATAGAAATCACGCAATCCAATAGAAGTAATATATTCGTCGACTACTTTATTACCTTCCATCAAATAAGTATGAACTTTATACAGATTCGGTTTATCAATATCCCAAAGTTGCGGTTTCTTTATATAGCAACTCTGACCATTAACCTTTTGTGCCGCACCTTCAATAGCAATATTACTCTCGCAAGAGCCTACTTTTCTGCCTTGAGGATCAATTATTTCATTTCTGACAACAGCTTCGACAGCTCTGTTTTTCTCATTTTTTACTGTTACTCGAATATTCAACAGCGCTTTATCTTTCATTACATCAGATGTTGTTATCTGAGTTCCCCATTGTGCAACGTGCAGGTCGCCAACTTCAATCAAATGCACATGCCTATAAATACCACAGCCTGAATACCAACGAGAGTTGGGCTGATGTTCATTATCAACTCTCACAGCAATCACATTTCTACTGCCATTCTTATTCAAATAAGGTGTCAGATCATACTCGAACGAAATGTAACCATAAGGGCGAACGCCAAGCGAATGTCCGTTGATAAAAACTTCAGAGTTCATATAGACACCATCAAAATGAATAAAATAGTGTTTGAATGACGATCTATCCTTTATATCAAAAGTCTTGCGATACCAGCCTATACCGCCAGGCAAAGCACCGCCTCCAGCTCCCGAAGGATTATCTTTACTAAAATTTCCTTCAATGGCCCAATCGTGAGGCAAATTAAGCAGTCGCCAAGCACTATCATCAAAACTTACTTTAGAAGCTTCACTGTCAGCGTTAAGACTAAAACGCCAACCTTTATCAAAATTTTGATTAATACGAGACGGCAATCTCTGGACTTTCCCAAAGCTGATAGCCGAAACAAGAATAAACAAGAATAAAAATCTGTACTTCATGGTCTGTATTTAAAATAAGCGATACACTAAACGATTTCTAAAAGATCATCGTGGGAAATAAGTATTTTCCACGATGATTCTCAATCTATATTTCACAGCCGAACAATCAACTTCTTGCCAGAATAAGTAACAAGCTTTCCTTTGGCATTCAAATCAAAAGGCTGCGAATTGTCTTTACTAACCGTTATCACATTAAAACGACGATTATTAAGCATTCCATCGAATAAACCTTTACGATCGCCAATAATCAATGTTTTGGTAGCATCATTATATGAGAAATCAATCGTTGCATATTTGCCCTTTTCATAATTATAATTCGTTCCTTCGTCTTCATAAAGCTGAAAATCCCCATTGGCTCCTTCGTAGACAAAGAGAGTTATCAATTCGGGCTTTTTCTCATCACTATACTGCAGGTCAGGACCGAAAGGAATAATAGAACCACTGCGAACAAATAGAGGGATCTTCTCGTAAGGAGCATCCACTTTCAATGTCTGCCCACCATCAAAATACTTACCACTATAAAAGTCATACCATCCGCAAGCTGCCGGGAAATAGACATCCCGACTTCTCATCTTATAATGACCCACAGGGCAAACCATTAATGCAGGGCCAAACATGTACTGATCGGTCAAATTGTAAACGTTACTATCTCTTTCAAAGTCCATTATCATACCTCGCATCATCGTATAATCTTTAAAATGTACCCAACCGGTCATCGAATAGAGATAAGGCATTAAATTATAGCGTAGCTTACTATAATAGGTTATACTCTTATAACAAGGGTGTGACGCCGGAGCCAAATTCCAAACTTCGCGTAGAGGCCACTGGCCATGAGTCCGATAGAGAGGAACAAAAGTACCATATTCATTCCAACGTGCATTCAATTCCCTCCATTCTGCCAGATCGCTATTTTCTTCTCCGGTTTTATCAAAGTTCTGCTGAGCAGCAACATACCTGTCTTCTACACAGAACCCTCCTATATCCATACCCCAAAATGGAATACCACTCATTGAGAAGTTCAATCCTGCTGTGATTTGTGCCCTCATATCTTCCCAGCGGGTAGCAATATCTCCACTCCATGTAGCCGTACTATAACGTTGCAATCCTGCAAAGCCAGAACGAGTAAGAAGAAACACACGTTTATTGGGCATTACCGAACGCTGCCCGTCGTAAATAGCTTCAGCATTCTCTAAAGCATAGGCATTAAAATATTCGGTAGAAGGTCCCAAGGCTGTAGGACCACAAAGAGCCTTACGATAAGGCATATCAGTACAATCTTTTATATTCGGTTCACTAGCGTCCATCCACCAAGCATCAATACCATGGTTGTACTTTGAATATAAATTATCATCCATCTGACGCCAAAACATCTTGCGGGCACCATTAGCATAAGCATCGTAAAAAGAGCCGAGATAGCCGTGCCCGACCCAATCGCGGATGCTATCTTTTACTGCTTGATGATACATCCAACCGTGACTGTCAAGTTCCTTATAATTACCAGTAGTGACATAAAATTTCGGCCAACAAGATATCATAAAACGTCCATGCATTGCATGCAACGAATCAAGCATCATTTGTGGATCCGGAAAACGCGCCAAATCGAACCGATGACTTCCCCAATCGTCTTCTTTCCAATAGAGCCAGTCCTGAACAATATTATCAATAGGAAGTTTACGATTTCTGAATTCTTTAAACGTAGAAAGCAATTCTTCTGCCGATTTATAACGTTCGCGGCTCTGCCAGAATCCAAGTGCCCACTTGGGCATAACTTGTGCTTTGCCTGTAAGCTTGCGATAGCCAGATATGACATCATCCATACTATTCCCAGCTATGAAATAATAATCCATATCAGGAGCCATTTCACTCCATATGGAAAGTTTATTCTGTTCAGCCTCCGAGGCAGGAGCATTAGCCCTTAAACCACAATATGACACATCCCCATCGGGCAGCCATTCAATACGAATAGGGACACGAACATTCTGTTTCAAATTGAAAGAAAACTTGAAAGCATTCGGATTCCAAGCCGTACGCCAACGTTCGGGAACAACAAGTTTATTATCAAGATATACTTTGATATAACCGGCATAATAAAGGATAAACCGATAGAGAGCTGTTCTATTGGCTTCGACAAATCCTTGGTAGGTAACTTTAGCGCCCTTAAAACGAAAATTTTGTGGCAGATTTTTTATAAGTCTAAAGTCTTCGTAATAAATAGAATCCTCTGTACGGGTGACGGTCTTACCATCTGCCTGAACATAAACACCGGTTAATCCGCCAACTTTACCATCTTTATCAAACAATTTAAAGATACGGTTCAATTGTTTATATGGCTCTGACTGTCCAAAACGACAATAAGAATAACTATCCCACAACAAGCCATAATTATGATTACTCATTATAAAAGGAATCGAGACTTTCGTATTATATTGAAACAAATCCTCGTTCTTTCCTTTATAATTCATATCATTGGATTGATGTTGCCCTAATCCGTAAAGAGCTTCGTCATTATTACTATCAAACAACGCATGCCATGTCACACCATCTTTCCCATCGACGGTAATCGGTTGAAACGTCTTCCCCTTATTTGCTTCACGCAACAATATATTCCCGTTCTTATCCAGAAATGTAATGCGACCATCCTTTTTCGAAATATAGGCAGTCAATGCAGAAGTCATTACCTTGACATCCGTTTTTCCTTCAACAACATTGAATGGGGTATCCGTTGATTGTGGAAGAACAATCAAACTCTTTTTGTTTGAGACGATCTTACCAGGAGCAGACTGAACACGAATAATTTGACTGTTTATCACTTCCAGTCTAATTTGACGAGTGCCATTCTGTATTGGTTGCAACATGTTGATAGTAACACAATTGCCTTGCCTGATAAAGTTTCCGGCATAAGAGAATACCGGCAATAACAGTGCGGCAATACCGCACAGTAAGGTCTTTTTTTTCATGTTATTAAGTCTGTTTAAGTTTTTGTATAGTTCTTATGTTCCGAGAAGATAAATCAATCTCTATAAATAATCGGGCACAGTAAATAGTTTGATGCCATTCGATCCTTTAATGAGTATAGTATGTCCTTTCGGTTTGTTTTTCTTCAAATCTTCTATGAGCGATAAAGCATCCGGATAAGTTTTAAATTCGGAATTGCAAGCAGCAAACTGACTACCTACCAAAATGACATCGGCAAACTTACACTCCACTAAGAAGTCCACAATCTTTTGATGTTCATTAATACTCTCCACTCCCAGTTCGCGCATATCACCTAAGATAAGCATCTTTTTATCGGCTCTCATTTTACTGAAGTTACCGAGCGAAGCCATCATACTGGTCGGATTAGCATTATACGTATCTATGATCAATGTATTGTCTTCGGTCTTCTTCAATTGCGAACGATTGTTCGACGGTTTATATTCTGACAGCGCCTTATTAATCTTTCTAGGCTCCACACCAAAAAACCGACCAATAGTAATAGCCGCCAAAGCATTCGGGAAATTATAGTCACCTATCAGCTGCGTGTTCACTTGGTACACCGCACCAGCCTTTCCTGCTTTCCATTCGAACGACAAGAAAGGCGAGCAATCGGTGACATGCCCATTTACATAGAGTGAATCGACCGAACCATAAGGAATTATATTCAGTCCATCGGACATGTTCATGAGATACTGATTGTCTCGATGAATAAAAATGGTCGAATCCAGTTTATTACGCAGAAAATCGTATAACTCCCCTTTTGTTTTAACAACTCCCTCAAAAGAGCCGAAACCTTCCAAATGAGCTTTCCCCACGTTAGTAATAATACCGTAGTTAGGCTCCACTATATTAACCAGAAAGTTAATTTCGCCCGGATGATTGGCTCCCATTTCAATAACAGCCAAATCATTGTCAGCTTTCAATCGAAGCAATGTCAAAGGCACTCCTATATGGTTATTCAGATTACCTTGAGTATAGAGCACATTATGAGACTGAGACAAGACAGCAGCAATCAATTCTTTGGTCGTCGTTTTGCCGTTTGTGCCAGTAATACCTATAATCCGGGTACCGAGCTGATGACGATGATAATTTGCCAAATCTTGTAATGTTTTCAAAACATCTTCTACAAGAATGTAATGCTTATCACCCTCGACGACAACGCTGGAGTCATCAACTACAACATAACTTGATCCGTTTTGTAAAGCTGTTGCAGCGAATTTATTACCATCGAACGAATCGCCCTTTAAAGCAAAGAATAAAGAGCCATTGGGACAATTACGGCTATCAGTAGTAACGCCGTTGCAACTCATAAAAATCTGATAAAGTGTTGGAAGTGTCATTTGTTTTCTCTTAATTATTGAAAGCAAAGATATATAAAATCTTTAAAATGGCATATTCTTGATTGCGTTCTTTTTGTTTCTTTGTCAATTGGAAAGCGACAATGACCTCTGTAACAACAAGCATTGGTACAAATAGTCACTTTATATCAACAATGACAGAAGTAAGATAAAGCACTTACCTTTCATTCGTTAAGAAAATGCATTCTCAATACACATAAGGTTCTACCATAACCCAATATACTTTTTTAGAGCTATCGGTATATATCGGCTTTTTTGATTCTGACTATACGACCGTATTTAGCCAATTCTTTCATCGGCAATTTCTTCTCATTACCAACTACCATGATAATGCGTGGATTCTGAACAATGGCATCCTGATAAAAAGAAGCGATATCATTCATCGTGCAACGTGGAAGTTCCTTTATCAAATAAGTATGCGGATCTTCACTATAGCCTTTCATCTTATACTGTGCTACTCTGTCGGCTATTTCCCGAAAAGAAGGATAATCATTATTTATTTGATTAATCGTTTCCTGCTTTATTGTTTCTATATTTTTTTCTCGCATAGGCATCCGATTAAATAACGAATCGAGTACTCCCAAAGCTAATATTGTCTTGTCATTCTGAGTAGATAGACGGGTCATGTACGCTGTAGGATCATTGGTATACTTTGCTGAAGGCATCAGACAATTACCATAAGCATAATAGGCATAAGCTCTGAGCTCTCTGATTTCCTGAAAGAGCAAAGACGAAAAGCCATGGCCAAAATAACTCCCCCAAAGCATAAATTTGGCCTTCTCTTGAGCAGAAGGACACGGCTTCACAGATTGATAGGTTTGGATGATGCTCTGCCGAGCTGAAGGAAGATTATAGAAATAAATCACCGGTTCAGAAACATTTTGAGGTATACGACGCTCTTCTTTTACTGCCATAGTTGCCTTGTCTACAGGAAGACTGTGGCGAATAGCTTCTGCCACTACAGAGGCGCTTAATTGCCCACTATAAACAATAGAGCATTCTAAGCGAGATAAGGATTTGAATAGATCAAGTAAATCAGACCCTTTCATCTTCTTGATTTCACGAAGTGATGAATGAGTCAAATATTCCGATTGACTGCCATAAGCCGCTTTCTGAAACATAGCGTCTGCAATGTTATCACTATTTTTACTAAAGACCTTATCACTGACCTTATAGGCGGAAACAATCGTTTTCATGGCCTTCTTGTCCGCTTTCGGATTCAGCATTAAGCAGTTTAACAGTTTTAAAGAAGGCTCCAAATTACGATCAAAACCAGAAAGATGTAGAGTGAATCCATCCATTGAAGCACTTGCACTGAATGTAGTGCCCAACTTTTGCAACGCTTCTCCAAAATGCTGTTTTGTTAACGAGTCGGTACCAATAGCATTCAGGTATTCTGCCACCGTAGAAAGCCGAGGTTCGCTTAAACTACCCTTGTGGTAAGTCAAGGACAAAGAAAACACATCATTAATCCGGTTCTTCGCCGCATAAAGAGTGACGTACGGAGTAACTTTCATGGTTTCGACATCCTTATCAAAGTCTATCAGACGTGGCGAAATTTGCTTGATGGGCAAGGTATCGAGTTGCTTGGCATACTGAGAAGAAGAATTAATATTCTTTGATTTAATAGGAGTATAATCCGGTTTAGATATCTGATCTTTGGGGTAAGAGCCAAATGCTTTTCTAAATTTAATATAGTTATCAGTAAAATACTTATTAGAAACCCGCACAATGTCTGCCTTCGTGAGGCTTGCAATAGAAGATGTTTGAGCAAGATATTCATCCCATGTCCGCCCTTGCGAGAAGACACTAATCATCTCTTCCGCCCGCTTATCTATATTTTCCAAATTGGTTTGTGCCTTTCTGAATGCTTCAAGTTTCAATGCATCAAGTGTTTCTTGTGGAAAATCTCCTTTCTTTAGTCGGTTGATTGCTTCCCAACACAAACTCTCAACTTTAGACAATGATCCGAAAGGAATATTGGGGACGAAACCAAAACCAGCCATACCGGCGTCGTTCAAAGCAGCTCTCATGGCAATAGCTCCCAGCACTTTGTGCTCGTTGGTCAACGAATCCAAAAAGCCCGTTTCATTACTATTTGTCAACAAGGCAATTGCCAAATTCAAAGCAGGAGTATCTGCATCGCCCTCTACGGGAGCCCTAAACGCAACAATCTCGCCCTTGATTAAAGGAATAGGAACTTTTATTTTAACTGTTTCGGCACCTTTAAGGGAAGGTAAAGAAGGTACCTGACGATTAGGAGCAACACCTTTCATAATTCTCCCAAAAGTATTTTCGAGTAAAGGGAGTATTGAGTCGGTGTCGAAATCACCACAAAGAATCAATCCCATATTGGTTGCTACATAATACTTCCTAAAGAACGTCTCCATCTCCGACAGGCGTGGATTTTTTAGATTCTCTGTGCTACCGATAATAGGATAAGCATAAGGATGATTGCCAAAATATGCTTTTACAACCTTCTGAAAAGAAGGCCATATAAAGTTATCGGCATACATATTTTTCTCTTCATACACCGTTTCCAACTCACCTTGAAACAATCTAAAGACAGGATGAATCAACCGTTCGCTATTCAACTCTGCCCACTGAGCTATGTAGGGGGAAGAAAAAGTATTATAGAAAGCAGTATAGTCGTAAGAAGTTCCAGCATTCAAACCCGAACCGCCATATTTTGAAATAAGTCGGGGAAACTCATTAGGTATGGCGTAGTCGGCAGCTCGCTGGCTCAGCCGATTGATTTCTTTTTGAATGCTACGCCGCCCAGTTTCGTCTTTCGTCTGAGAAAGCAATTCATACTTGGCAGCGATAGAGTCAAGCCATATTTTCTCGGCTTGATAATTAATGGTTCCAATCTTATCAGTTCCCTTGAACATAATATGTTCGAAGTAATGAGCAATGCCCGTATCGGGACAATCTTTTGATCCGGCCTTTACAACAACTGCTCCGAATACTTTCGGTTGACTGTGGTCTTCGTTAAGCCACACGGTCAGACCATTACCAAGTGTCGTTTGAGTAACTTTCAATGCACTAAATGTTTGAGCTTTTGCAAAGAGGCAAACGCTAAGTAAAAATAATAAGCTTCCAACCTTTTTCATTTTAAAAACTTTTTACCGACAGAAACACAAAAGTACACAAGTATTCTATTTTTTCAAAGTTTTCCCGTTAGAATGTTTATTGATTTTACCAACTAAACCTACTTCAAGAAGTTTTTTCCATAAAATCGGTTATTTATAATTTGAGTTCGGGATAAGAACTCAGGTATATCGTTGCGAACGCGGCGGTCTATTTCAACAAAATCATATTCCAATTTGCGCGCTCTACAATTCGTACGTCTCTGCCACGGTGTTGTAACTAAAGTTACAATGATCTGCCAGAAAGGATTTTAACCGCTTCGTGAGACCTTTTATAAGGATGAAGTTTGTGAGACATACTGATGAAAGTTGGTTCATATCAGAACCATTTTATGTTTTGTCCTAAGAAGAATGTCGTTCCACATATGTGATTCGATCAACTCACATATGTGAGTCGATCGTTCCATATATGTGAGTTGATCGAATCACATATGTGGAACGACAAGACCTAAATGAGCCAACAGAAATGCCTTAAATACGAGATCCATGATTCAATAAGATGTGTACAAAATACCTTCTCTAAGAGAAGAGCCGAACCACTTCCATGCACGGGCGGTAAGTAAAAGGAGTCACTACCTACGACCAATTGAAAAATGAGTTGAAATATGCTTCATGGCAATACCGAATAATGACTTAATCGGTTGATATACGAAGCGGGCGATCCGTGTTTCATAACACACTCACAATAAGCAGAATAACACCTTTTCGAGGTCCCATAAATAAGCCATACCAGTATATATCACTCATAGTCAAGAAGATAATGTGACAGGAACTGCTGGAACAATAAAAAGCGATAGAACTACCATCACCTGAATAATTCATACTTGAGTTCGGCAATTAAAGGACAATTACATATTCCTTCGAAGTAAAGCATAAGCCAATCGTCTATATAAATATCTTATAACATCCTTTTTCTATTGACACGAAAGGTATATTAAGGCTATCGCATGATGTTTTATAGTGATCTTTACGCCATTGTGATAACGAACTGTCTAAAACGATTTTCTTTGTATCGAACATGGTGAGTAATTCTTCGATGTTCCCCTTATATCCTCGACATATATATAGATAGTCAGTCTGAAGTTTATGTTTTGCTTTTTGATAGCGCCATCTGTTGTCATTAATGATGCCGATACGCTTACCATGATAAGATATAAAGTTATTGTAAAACGAGAATGGGGGAATTACGATGTTTGTCTTAATTACTTGAGGGGTATATAAGCGCAGATGATTCCAATGTCGGTTCATTTGTTTTCGCATATCTTCAGTATTGGCTTCTTGGCTGGCGCAAATTATCCACGACTTTTGGTCGCTGCCGATACAATGTACTGCCGGACATGATCGGACATTATAGAAAGCGATACTGTCGTGTGGTAGGTCTTTTTGTCTGTAGATGCCATGAATACATATCAACAGCACAATGCTGATAAGGGACGTGATAGCATATTTTGCCCGATGTGTGTGCAATAAGCAAAGGATAAGCCCTAGGGTAATATAAAAGATAACAACTTCTGTGGCATATATCCATATTCCGTCAATAGCCGCACAGGGCAGCTTTTCTATCCATATCAGAGCTTTGTTCATTGTTTGGGTGAGCCCTTCGACAATAGATGCAAAAAGGGGATAAAGCATTTTAAACGGACTTGACAGAATCAGTATAATAGAGGAATACATAATAAGCGATGACAGCGGAATGACAACAAAACCAGATAGAATGAAGTAGACTGAGAACCTGGAAAAATAATAAAGGATGAGTGGAATAGTACCTAATTGCGCAGCAATCGAAACACTGACCAGTTGCCATGTTTTTTCCCCTATTTTAGTGGTGGGGTGTATTGCTCTTTCAATATAAGGTTCAAAAAGGAGTAAGGAGGCTACGGCGCAAAATGATAGTTGGAAGCTCACGTCGAATAGCCATTCCGGTGAAACCAGTATCATAAAAAAGGCAGCTGCTGACAGAGTATTGAGTGAATACGTATCGCGTTTTATCGCTTTAGCCAAAGCAAAGAGGGAGAACATGATGACAGAGCGTATGACTGAAGACGATAATCCTGTGAAAAAAGCAAAAGCCCATAACGATGAAATAATAATGGCACCACGTACTAAATTCATTGTCTGCGAATTCCCCAATCTTTTTAATAATAGAATGAGTAGCGCATAAAGGAACCCAATATGTAGCCCTGAGAGAGAAAGCACATGGCTGGCGCCCGTAATGGAATAGGTCTCTTTAATCTCTTCGCTCAGATCGTCTTCGTATCCTACAGTTAAAGCAGACACAACACTTTCGGTATCTTTCTGCCAACCCAATGAATGGTAGAACCGAAGAATTTGTTCTCTACATCTTAAAGCTGCGCCAGCAAAAGAGCTGTCTTCTTTGTGCCCGATAATTTTCCAGCGTCCCTCTCGTACGAAACTACTGCCTCCTATTCCTCGACGGTGCAGATAACGTGCGTAATCGAATGAATCGGGATTGCCACGATCTGCAGGTTGGGAAAGTCGGGTTGAGATGAGAAGGATATCTCCTTTTTGCAATGCCTTTGCCGGTTGTCCCATTGGGAAAAACAAGATGACCTTCGCACTGAAAGGTTTAATCCCGCTTTTTGAGGAGCGTTTTGTAATATCTGCCGTAAATTGATAACTTCGCCTCTTTTGTATAGGGAAACTAGTCAGTCTTGCTTGATAGATATTTTCACCTGGGGGGAAGGTTGTATTGACGGTTTGCAGGTATTGGGTGCATAATTGCATACCAAGGTAGAACAACTCAAATGCAATAAGTACTCCAAATAACCAACGGAAGTAATATCGTTTGGATAAATAGCTGCCGATCGATAGAAAGAGGAAAATGATACAAACAATATTTGTTAGGGGCAGAATGCTTTCTCCTTGCCGGAAAAAGAGCAAGTCCCCGTACCATACACCTATTGCCAAGGCAGGAAAAAGGCGCAGAAAAGGATATCTATGAAGTGCTTCGAACTCCAAATGACGTCACTTCGTTATTATAAAACCTTAAGCTGATGAATATATTCTGTTGGATCAGGGGCGTTGAAGATTGAATTTCCGGATACTAAAGCATCTGCTCCGGCTTCTCTGAGTAGTGTTCCCGTTTCCAAATTGACTCCTCCATCTACTTCGATAAGTGCTTTGGAGTCCGTTTCGTTAATGAGCTGTTTTAATTCTATTACTTTCTTAATGGTATGGGGTATGAATTGTTGTCCACCGAAACCGGGATTGACGCTCATTAAGAGAACCATGTGGAGGTCTTGTATGATATCTTTCAGCAAAACAATCGGAGTACCCGGATTGAGCGTTACGGCAGGTAGCATTCCTGCTGCTCTGATTTGTTGGATAGTGCGGTGAATGTGAGTACAAGCTTCGTAGTGGACGTTCATTATTCGAGCATTGGCTTCTTTCAATTCATTGATGAATTTTTCGGGCTGTACAATCATTAGATGTACATCCAGCGGTTTCTTGTTTACTTTATTAACATATTTCAATATAGGAAACCCGAAAGAAATATTAGGAACAAACACGCCGTCCATGACATCGATATGCAACCAATCAGACTCACTGTCATTGAGCATTTCAATATCTCTGTTTAGGTTACCGAAGTCGGCAGCCAGTAGTGATGGTGATAGTATCATTTTGAAGGTAATTTTATAAGTTATTGAAATAAATAGTTCATTATATTATGGCCCCTAAGGAACTCTTCAACCGTCATCTTTTTCTTTCCGGGTAGTTGTAGCTGTAGGATATCAATATATCCATTGCCGGTAGCTATTCGAAAATAATGTTTCCCGTCTGTTTTTACTGTCCCCGCCCGTTCTGATAAGTTCTTTTCGGTTGTTTTTCTACTTTCATATATTTTCAGAATACTTCTTTCTCCGTTGGGAGAAGACAGTTCGCTCCAAGCGGCAGGATAAGGAGAGAGTCCTCTGATAAGGTTATAAATATGCTCCGTTGATTGCGTCCAATCTATCCGACAAGTTTCTTTAAATATCTTGGGTGCCGGGCGCAATTCTCCATCCACATTGATCTCTTCCTGTGGTATGGGTTTTATGGTTTTGTTTATGATGTTGTTCACAGTCTCTACAACCAAATCTCCCCCGAGCACCATCAATTTGTCGTGTATAATACCTACATCGTCCGTCTCTTTGATTGGTATTCTAACCTGCTGTATGATCTGTCCAGTGTCGATTTGTTTATCAAGAAAGAATGTGGTGATTCCTGTCTCTGTATCTCCATTAATAATAGCCCAGTTGATAGGAGCCGCACCCCTATACTGAGGCAATAACGATGCATGTAGATTAAAAGTCCCGTATTTGGGCATATTCCAAACGACTTCGGGAAGCATCCGAAAGGCTACTACTATTTGCAAGTCGGCTTTCCATGCTCGCAGAGCTTCAACAAATGATTCATCTTTTAACTTCTCGGGTTGGAGCAGTGATAGATTCTTGCTAAGTGCATACTCTTTAACCGCCGAGCATTGTACATGGTGACCTCTTCCGACAGGCTTGTCGGGGGTGGTAATAACTCCAACGACATTGTATCCACCCTCTACTAATCTCTGAAGTGCTTCTACTGCAAATTCAGGAGTTCCCATATAAACGATGCGCAAACTTTTATCCATTGTTCTCTTTTTTTCTTATTCGTCAGAAAAGCGTACCAGCACTTGCCTGTATGAATTAAACACTTTCGATTTTGAAATAAAGCCCAAGTACTTACCGTCTACATCAACAACCGGAAGATTCCAAGCTTTGGTATCATCGAATGTCCGCATCACTTCTTCCATACTCGCTGTATCAAGCAGTCTTGCCGGTACGGAATTCATAAATTTCTCGACGGTGAAACGGTGATATAATTCTTGCCGGAACATAATATTGCGAATATCGTCAAGGTTGACAATACCCAGTAATTTACCATCTCCATTGACAACAGGAAAAATATTTCGGCAAGACGATGAAATAGCATGTACCAGTTCACCTAAATCCATTTGGGGACGAACAACAACAAAATCTTTCTCAATAAAATTGTCCATCTTAAGCAAGGTTAGTATAGCTTTATCTTTATGGTGTGTCAATAGTTCTCCCTTTTTAGCAAGACGCATAGAATAGATACTATTCCGTTCGAACATAATGATTGTAAGGTATGAACTGACAGAAACGATCATCAAAGGCAAAAACAAGCCATAACCTCCCGTCAGTTCGGCAATAAGGAACACACCGGTCAATGGAGCGTGCATCACACCACTCATCATTCCCGCCATTCCCATCAATGCAAAGTTTTTCTCGGGAAGGTAAACCGGTATTCCGTATGAATTGCTGGCATACGAAAAGATAAATCCGGAAATACACCCCAAATATAATGTAGGAGCAAAAAGTCCACCACAACCTCCTCCTCCATTGGTTGCCACAGAAGCAAAAACTTTCAGCAACAAAATGAAAGACAAGTAAATCAATAAATGGTTTGAACCATAGAATAACGAATGGTCCATTACACTCTTCCAATCATTAATTGTTGTGCCGTTAATGAGCAGTTCTATCGTGTCGTAACCTTCTCCATATAATGGGGGAAAGATAAAAATAAGTGCACTTAGTACGACGCCTCCCAGAATGAGCTTTTTGTAAGGACGGTTCAACTTGCCGAATATATTTTCGAATGAGCTCATTGCTCTTGTGAAATAGAGTGAGATAAGTCCACAGAAAACACCTAATAAGATAACGTAAGGAATTCTATTCAATATAAAAGGGGTATCCATATTGAATTTAAACATTGCACCTTGTCCTGCTGCAATGAAAGTAACGGTTGCTGCTGTGACCGATGAAATGAGTAATGGAAGTAGAGACGTCATTGTCAGATCAATCATCAGGACTTCAAGTGTGAAAACCAATCCCGCAATAGGTGCTTTGAATATACCAGAGATCGCTCCTGCGGCACCACAGCCCACCAACAACATAAGAGTATGATGGTTCATCTTGAATAAGCTGCCTAGATTTGAACCGATAGCAGAGCCAGTCAGAACAATAGGCGACTCGGCTCCGACCGATCCACCAAATCCGATGGTAATAGCACTGGCAATGATACTTGACCATATGTTGTGTCGTTTGATACGCCCTTGACGTCGTGAAATGGAATAAAGTATTTTTGTTACTCCATGACTTATATCATCTTTGACAATGTGGCGTACAAACCATCCGGCTAGTATGATACCTACAACCGGATATACTAAATAAAGGTAGTTGACATGTGTCAGACTAAAACTATTAGTCAGTAATTTTTGAATCGAGTGTATGAAAAATTTAAGTATAAGGGCAGCGAGAGCAGAAAAACCTCCCACGAAGAAACTTAATATCAGTATAAATTGTTTCTCTTTAATATGGCTTTCTCGCCATATAATAAATTGTTGAATTAAACTTCTATTCTCTCCTTGCATTACACTATTTCCTTATTATCGTCACTTCCCCTTTGGTGCCTAACTTGACAATACTTGACGGCTTGGCCGGCGTCTTGTTGTCTTGGTGATATTTTACAATATAATCCATTTTTGATTTAATCTCCTCGCTAATGTCGGCAAAACATGTCGGTGAAGGTTGTCCACTTACATTTGCACTGGTAGACACAATGGCTTTTCTAAATTGGCGGCATAGTGCTTGTGAAAACATTTCGTTAGTTACCCGAATGCCTACGCTCCCGTCGGCCGCTATTAAGTTGGACGCCATGTTGCGAGCTTTTGAATAGATAATAGTGAGAGGTTTGGTAGCTAAATCTACCAGGTCATAAGCTACTTCCGGTAAATCATCTACATAAAAATTTACTTTAGTAAAGGAATCGGTTAAGACTAACATTGCTTTGCTATCCGACCGTTGTTTGATTTCATAGACCTTACGTACTGCTTCTTCATTTGTCGCGTCACAACCAATGCCCCAGATTGTATCGGTGGGGTATAAAATAATGCCTCCTTGCATCATCACTTTGCAGGCATTTTTTATGTCTTCAATTAATTTTTGATCCATATTCCCTTGTTTTATTCGCAAAAATAGTACTTTTGCGTGAGATTAATAAGAGTTTAAGGAAAAACAATGGAAGAAATTAAGTTTCGTCACACACTTCCGGTACAAATCCGCTTTAATGACGTTGATAAATTCGGTCATGTCAACAATACGGTTTATTTTCAATTTTATGATACCGGCAAGACAGAGTATCTTGCGGAAGTTTGTCCACATGTAGATTGGGAAAAGGAGGGTATTATTGTTGTACATATCGAAGCAAACTTTATTGCTCAGATTTTTGGTGCAGCTCATATATCTGTCCAAACCGCTGTCTCAAAGATAGGTAAAAAGAGCTTTCATCTGGTTCAGCAAGTAATAGATACTGACACGAATGAGGTGGAGTGTATTTGCACTTCCGTGATGGTGGCTTACGATTTGACCAATCATTGTTCGATGGAGATTCCCACCGAATGGACAGAAGCAATGTGTCAATTTGAGGGGCGGGATTTGAGAGAACCCAATAAGCCTATTTCGCTAAATCTTTAGTCGTTTGCAACCTGATCGCAAGTGACAAGGATTCTTGAGCGTTATTTTTGACAGCATATTTGTAATAAAAGTCAGGGCGTATCAAAATAGTTGATACGCCCTGACTTTTTTATTATTTGGTCGTTCTGAAACGACTATTTATTAAGCATCTATATTAGCGTAAGATGCATTTTTCTCAATAAAATCTCGGCGAGGGCCTACGTCTTCGCCCATCAGCATTGAAAAAACATAGTCCGCTTCGGCAGCATTTTCTATCGTAACTTGTTTCAGCATACGATTATCGGGATCCATTGTCGTTGAGAATAGCTGATCTTCATTCATCTCACCCAAACCTTTGTAGCGAGTCACGTGGATACCTGTTTCTTTGCCTCCTCCATAAGTGCTGATAAAGCGTTCGCGCTGCATCTCCGTCCAGCAGTATTCTTGGTTATTACCCTTTTTGCATAGATATAACGGAGGAGTAGCTATATAGAGGTAACCATTTTGAATTATCTGAGGCATATAACGGAAGAAGAATGTCATTATCAGTGTGTCGATGTGAGAACCATCGACATCGGCATCGGTCATGATAATAATTTTATGATAACGCAATTTGGCGATGTTGGCAGCTTTGCTATCCTCTTCGGTTCCAATTGTAACGCCAAGCGCTGTATAGATATTACGAATTTCTTCGCTTTCCAACGCTTTATGATACATGGCTTTCTCTACGTTCAATATCTTACCACGCAATGGCAGTATGGCTTGGAAATTACGGTTACGCCCTTGTTTTGCTGTTCCACCTGCCGAATCACCCTCCACAAGGAATAGTTCGCATTTGACTGGGTCTTTATCAGAACAGTCGGCCAATTTGCCTGGCAATCCACCACCAGCCAAAGGAGATTTGCGCTGAACCAATTCGCGAGCTCGGCGAGCTGCATGTCGAGCTGTGGCTGCCAACACGACTTTGTCGACAATTAAGCGTGATTCTTTTGGATGTTCTTCGAGATAATTGGATAGTGCTTCGCCTACTGCCTGATTAACGGCACCGGCAACTTCACTATTACCTAGTTTCGTTTTTGTTTGTCCCTCGAATTGCGGCTCTGCCACTTTAATAGAAATAACGGCGGTGAGACCTTCACGGAAGTCATCTCCTGAAATTTCTATTTTTGCTTTTTCGAGTTTATCAAGCAAATTATTCTCTTCGGCATATTTCTTTAACGTACGGGTGAGCGCCTGTCGGAATCCGGTGAGGTGCGTACCGCCTTCTATGGTATTGATATTATTGACAAACGAATGGAGGTTTTCCGAAAATGAAGTATTGTACATGATAGCTACTTCGATTGGAAGGCCTTGTTTCTCGGTATTAAGATAGATGACGTCGTCAATGAGATGCTCGCGAGAGGAGTCGATATAGCGAACAAACTCTTTTAGACCTTCTTCTGATAAAAAGATTTCTTGCCGGGGCTTGTCTTCATTCATCTCACGATAATCGGTCATCGTAATTTTTAATCCCGCGTTCAGGTAAGCCAACTCCCGCATTCTAGTAGCAAGGATATCGTACTTATAGGTCAATGTTGTGAAGATTGAACCGTCGGGCCAAAATTGCTGGCGAGTACCGTTCAAATCTGTTGTTCCAACTTCTTTGACGCTGTATAGCGGCTTGCCGAATTCGTATTCTTGTTGATAAACCTTTCCGTTACGAAATACTTGAGTTGTCATGTGCGAGGAGAGGGCGTTGACACAAGAAACACCGACACCGTGCAAGCCTCCGGAAACTTTATAGGAACTCTTATTGAATTTACCACCGGCATGAAGTACTGTCATTACAACTTCGAGAGCTGATTTATGTTCCTTCTCGTGCATATCAACCGGAATACCACGCCCGTTGTCTTGAACAGTTATCGAACCGTCAACATTTATTGCCACTTCGATATGAGAACAGAAACCAGCCAAAGCTTCATCAATGGAGTTATCGACAACTTCGTAAACTAAATGGTGTAAACCTTTCTCGCTGATGTCGCCAATATACATTGCAGGGCGCTTACGGACAGCTTCCAATCCTTCAAGAACCTGGATACTATCGGCGGAATAAGATTCAGTATTTACAGACTTTTCTTCGTCACTCATAATAATCTTAAGTTTTTATATAACAGAGCAAAGTTAATGAAAATATGCCAACTGGGGAAATTTTAAGACCTTAAAAAAACAGAATAATATGCATCTCTGATTTATACGCAAACAAACGACAAAGGCCGGTGCTGCAAAACAGACCGACCTATCGTCTATAACCTATAAAAATACGGTGCTAATTAAAGTTTGTTGATATAAAGAGCCAACTTAGACTTCAAATTGCTTGCCTTATTCTTGTGAATAATATTAACCTTCGCCAATTTGTCAATAAGCTTGGTAATACCAGGATACATGGTAGTTGCTTCGCCTTTGTCTGTTGTAGCACGCAGCTTTCTAACAGCATTTCTCATCGTCTTGCCATAATATCTGTTGCGGAGTCTTCTCGTTTCTTGCTCTCTAATTCTTTTAATTGCAGATTTGTGATTTGCCATCTTTACAATAATTATATTTTTAACTTTTGTAGCCCACAGGGGAATCGAACCCCTCTTTCAAGAATGAAAATCTTGCGTCCTAACCGATAGACGAGCGGGCCTCCTTGAGTTACCGGAATCTTGTTTTCGCAATGATTCCCTCAATTGCGGATGCAAAAATAGAGACTTTTTTTGGATTGGCAAAACTTTCTTACTAAAAAAATTAAGTTTTATGCAATATTCTCCCTTTTTGTAGGCCCATATACTAAGAATACAAGATAACAAGGAATAATTGCCACTATTTTGCACATAAAAAGCTCTCCTTGCAAAAGAGCTATTCGAAGAAGAGACACAATTACAACAGGGTTGTTAGTTCTATTTCCTAATGGCCCGACAAGAAGGGTCTTAATAGATTCTTTTTCCTGCGTATTGATACAGCTTGCGACTCACGGGCGTGAGTCGCAAGTTTCGTCCTTATGTTTTTTCCGACTCATAGATATTCCGGACCATACCCGTTCAGTTTTCTGGGGTCGCATCAAGGCGATCAAATTGTGCAAATAGCCAGTTTTGATATCCGTTCATCTCTAAAAAGGATGAAAATATGGATAAAAAAACCGTTTTTGCTCAATTTTTCCGGAGCATATCCGTTCACCTTCCAAAAGCAGGTTCGGATTGTTACTATTTCCGGAGCATACCCGTTCAATTTGAAGGAATAAATGCCGGCAGGAACATTTTTCCGGAGCATATCCGTTCATTGTTGCTGCCGGATATATGGAGAACGCAAATGCTTTTTTTCCGGAGCATATCCGTTCAAGGAGTCTGTGTCTTCAGTTACATTTGTACTGGGAAATCAACAAAATTCAGTACATCAATGGCAGGAACTATCAAAGATATGAGTCAGATAAAACAAGTGCTACAGCTAAAGCAGCTGGGAGAATCCAATCGTGGCATAGCCCGCAAGTTACCAATCGATAAAGAAACCGTCAACGGTTATACGAAGACCATCCAAGCTAACGCATGGAAGATTGACAATCTTCTGAAATTAGATGATCCCATACTCAACAAGATGTTCCATGGAGGAACTCCGGCCTATACGGATGAGCGTATGGAGGAATTCTTACGTCTGTTGCCCACTTACAAGGAACAACTGACAAATCCCGGTCTGCATGTCAACCGTCAGGTATTGTATGATGAATACAAGGCATCCCATCCGAATGGCTATGGAAAATCTCAGTTCTATTATCATCTCAAGCAGAATTTAGTCGCGCAGAAAGATGTCATCGCAGTCCTTGCAAACACCTATCATCCGGGCGAGAAACTGATGGTGGACTTTGCCGGTGACAAACTTAGTTATGTAGATACAGAAACAGGTGAGATAGTCAAGGTTGAAGTCTTTGTAGCCTGTCTTCCATACAGCGACTATACCTATGTGATCTGCGTTCCATCACAGAAGACAGAACACTTTCTGTATGCTATCCGCATGTGCCTTGAGCATTTGGGAGGAGTACCGCCGATTCTTACACCGGACAATCTGAAGTCTGCCGTAATCAGTAATGACAGGCATGAACCGAAGTTGAACAAGGCACTGGAAGATATGGGCAACTATTACCACTTTGTGGTGCTGCCTTGTGATCCCGTATCACCTACACAGAAGGCTCTCGTCGAAGATGGAGTGAGGATCGCCTACAACCGGATTTATGCAAAGCTGCGTAACCGCACCTTCTACTCAATCATCGAACTCAACCGGGCTGTATGGGAACTTATGACCCGGCACAATCAAACACGCATGCAGAAACGTCCCTACAGCCGTGAAGAACGATTTCATGCGATGGAGAAGGACAGGCTCAAAGCATTGCCCGAGCAACCGTACCAGATGCGATTCTATGCCGACCTGAAAGTGCAACCCAACTGTCATGTGGAGCTGCGTGAAGACAAGATTACTCACTTTTACTCGGTACCTTATATCTATGTGGGCAAACAAGCCAGAGTAATCTTTACGCGTTCGTGGGTAAATATATATGTAGACAACGTGCAGGTAGCCTCTCATTTACGGAGTTATGACTATGGGTACACATCTGTGGGCGAGCACCTTGCATCCAATTGCAAAGCCATTATGGAAAGGTCTGCCGCCTATTATGCAGAGAGAGCCAAGTATATATCACCGGATTGCCATGAATATGTCAGGCAGATATTTAACCCTCTGCGTACAAACCAACCGGAAGAGGTCTATTACAAGCTTTGCGACTCCATCCTTAGTCTGAGACGGAAGTACGAGGTGAAGGTCTTCGACCTATCCTGCAGGCAATGTCTTGAATATGGAGTATATACATATAGAAAGTTTGAATCCATCCTCAAGCACAACAGTCTCAAGGCGGCCGACGACGAACCGGCCCTCTTTGATGCCCCTGTATCTACCAACCATGAAAATATGCGTGGTAGAAATTACTTCCAATAAAATAATCCAATTTGTATCACATAATAATCCGTTCACACAATGACAAATGAAATTGAAAGAGCTCTGCATGAGCTCAAGCTCCCGGGAATGGCCTGTTGTTGGGCGTCCCTGGAAGAGACACACCGGCTTGACAAGATCACACTTCGCGATGGTATGCATCTGATGATGCAAAACGAGCGTGACACACGTCAGAACAACCGTATCCAGCGTTTGATAAAAAACGCAAACTTCCGCCTCAAAGCATCCGTTGAAGAACTTGAGACAGATACCACACGGGGTATCTCAGCTGCTTCTGTAGCTGACCTGGCTGCAGGCAGCTACATCTCCAATGGCATGACTCTAATCATTACCGGCCCGGCCGGGACCGGTAAATCCTACTTTGCCTGCGCTCTTGGTGACAGAGCTTGCCGTAATGGAATAAAAGTCTTGTATTTTACTATGAACATGTTGATAGAGAATCTCAGACTGGTACATCTTGAAGGACGTGAAACCAACTTCTTCAGGAAGCTTAACGCTCACGAACTATTGATAATAGACGATTTTGGGATGGTAAAGCTCGATGGACAAATACAGCATGACTTCGAGCAGATCATCGATGACCGTTACAATCGCAATGCGCTGATTCTGGCAAGTCAGTTGCCCATATCTGATTGGTATAATGTCTTCCAAAGTGAACTTATTGCAGAAGCCTGTTTGGACAGATTAGTGCATAAGGCTATAAAATATGACCTCAAAGGTGAGAGTTTAAGAAAGAAATATTAATTTTGCCGCCGTTACTGAAGATTACCAACCAAGTGAACGGGTATCACCGGAAATGGTGAACGGAGATCCAACGGAATATCTAGACTCACGCCCGTGAGTCGGAAAAAACATAAGGACGAGAAAATTTCTTTCAGCTTTCGCCACCAATAAAACAATAAGAGAAAAATAGAAATATGTCATCGACAGTAAATTGGGGAAATAAAATAAAACGAGAAATCGCATTAACAAGGCGCACCGTGAGAATTAATTTGCGTACTCGTTTGTATGACGACTTATTTTTATTTACTTTTGAGCATCATTATCGAGAAGTGCCATGCTACAAAAATCGGAAGGAATTGTACTTCATCTAATAAAATACAGTGATACATCGAATATAGTCGATGTATATACTTCTCTTTATGGCCGAACAACATTGTTAGTTCCGATACCAAAGTCTCGTCGTCCGATGTTTAAATCGTCCTTGTTCCAACCCTTGGCACTTGTTAGTATTGAGGCAGACTTTCGGACCAATCGTCGACTGAATCGAATAAAAGAGGCCAAATTGAGCTATCCATTTAGTTCTATTCCTTTTGACAGATCAAAAACCACCATAGCCTTCTTCTTGGCAGAATTCATGCTGCATTCATTGCGCGAAGAGGCAGAAAACAAACCGCTGTTTGAATATCTGAAAAATTCTATTTTGTGGTTGGACAATTGTTCTACCGGTTTTTCGAATTTTCATTTGGTATTTATGATGCACCTATCTTGGTTCCTAGGTTTTTATCCCAATCTAACGGGATATAAGAAAGGTGATTATTTTGATTTACAGAATAGTTGTTACACCGCTTTACCTCTGGCTGGGCAACCTTTTTTGAAACCCGACGAAGCCTATCGTATTAACACCTTGATGCGAATGAACTATAATAATATGCACCTGTTCGCTATGAATCGTGATCAGCGTAACAGGTGCATAGAAATTCTTTTATCATATTACAGAATCCATCTTCCAGAGTTCCCGGAGTTGAAGTCTGTAGAGGTCTTGCGCGAAGTGTTTGATTAAAGAGCTGTGAGGAGTTCTTTTACTTTAGCCGAAATAACGCGGCCTTCTGCCAGCCCAGCTAATTGTTTAGAAGCGGCTCCCATTACTTTTCCCATGTCTTTAGCATCGGTTGCACCGACTTCGGCAATAATAGCTTTCAAGCGGACTTCAAGCTCTTCAGCCGAGAGCTGTTTGGGAAGATAAGCTTCCATTACTTTGACTTGTTCCAATTCTCCATCAGCAAGTTCTTGACGATTGGCGGCTATATACTGTTCTGCCGAATCTTTCCCTTGTTTCACCAGTTTCTGAATGATTTTTGTTGCATCGGCATCATTTAATTCGCCGTTGGCTCCTTCAGCTGTTTTTGCTTCAAGAAAATATTTCTTTATGTTTCTTAAAGTATCAAGTGCCACTCTGTCACGAGCTTTCATTGCGTTTTTAATGTCTTCGCTGACCTTATCAAATAAACTCATCTTATTTTATTGTTTATAAGTATTCTATTTTTTATTTATCCAAAATTGATGACGCCATCTGCCACCGCATCATTCTTATTTTCTCCGGGCTCTTTATCTTTTTCAGTCTGAGCATTGTCAGAAGCGGCTAACGCTTTAATTTTCTTGAGCTGTTGTCTGGTACGTTCAAAAGTTGGTGATGATTCTATCCTTGAAATAATATCATCGTTATCGAGTGTTGATGGATCAAACAAGAATGTTTCGTGGCGCCTTGTACGGCCCAGGTCCTGAATGCCTTCTCCATAATATTGTTTAATTAAACGGTTGCGGCGGTTCTGTTCTTCTTCATCAATGAGTTCGGCAATATCTTCGCCTAATATATCTTTCTTGTCGGCCACATCTTTTACGCCGAATCCTGTAGCCAAAATGGTAATTCGTACGCCATCTTTCAGTTTCTCGTCGGGACCGCCTCCCCAGATAACTTCGACATTTTTCTCGATGCTTTTCATAAAGTCATGAATTTCATCAAGTTCTTCTACGATAAGTTCTGAGTTGGGACTAAAGGTGACACAAAGCAAAATGCGTTTTGAGTTGGTGATGTCTTTGTTGCTTAGTAACGGCGAAAGCAAAGCTTTGTTGATAGCTTCTGTAATGCGGTTTTCGCCAACTGCTTCGCCCGTAGCCATGATAGCCACACCGCCATTTTGCAACGTTGTACGGACATCGGCAAAGTCAAGATTTATTTTCTTAGGTAGTGTGATGATCTCTGCGATACCTTTTACTGCGATCAACAGTGTGTCATCAGCCTTTGCAAAGGCATTGGTTAGGGTAAGGTCTGAATATATAGAGCGAAGACGCTCGTTGTTGATGACTAATAACGCATCTACGTTTTTAGCAATTTCATCTACTCCACTTAACGCTTTGAGTATTTTCTGTTCACCTTCAAAAAGAAAAGGTATAGTAACGATACCTACGGTCAAAATGCCCATCTCTTTGGCAATTTTGGCAACTACCGGCGCAGCACCTGTTCCGGTTCCACCTCCCATTCCTGCCGTGATGAATACCATCTTTGTGCCGTCGGATAGCATCTTTTTGATTCGTTCTTTACTTTCTTCGGCAGCGTTCTTCGCTACTTCGGGTATAGCACCTGCTCCCAAACCTTCGTCTCCCAATTGTATTTTGACAGGAATTTTCGACTGTATCAGGGCCTGACTGTCTGTGTTGCAAAGAACAAACGAAACATCCTGGATGTCGCCTTGAACAAACATGTGGTTCACAGCATTACTACCGCCACCGCCTACGCCGATGACTTTAATAACATTGGGACAATTTTTCTTTAATTCAAAATCTAAGTCCATATCTATTTATTTTTTATTCTTCGTTAGACACTTTAATCATTATCATCTTTCATTTGGTCTTCGTTAAAGAAGATATCACTGAGATGATTGAGTGCTTTATTAAATGGGTTATTTCCTTTCTTAGCCAGCTTCGCTATTCTTTCTTCCTCTTTTCTTTTCTCCCGAAGGACTCTTTCCGCTTCTTGCTGTTGCGCTTTTAGGGCATCTTGCTTTTTCTTTTGTTCAGCTTTCCGCGAGATCTCTACCTCATGCTGGGCTTCTCTTTCTGCTCTATCACGGTCTCTACGTATTTGCTGTTGTTCTCTTTCGTACTCTCTTTGCGCCACAGTTTCCGGATCTTCTATCTCGATCTCTTCCTTTTTCTGTTTCCTAATTTTATCCCAAAAAGGAACCTTGATGCCGATCTTTTTAGTCTCCTCGTCAGAGGATAATGGCATTTCTTCCATTTCTGCCCCATCTAGTTGGGTATTATATGGGTCATCATTATCCACACTCAATCCTCCTTCGTAGATTTCCTCGGAAGAGTGGTCTACTTTTACTTCTGGGGCAGGATTTGGTACCGGCTGGTTGAAAAGCCTTTCACAACAGTTTTCTCTGCCGCCAAGCGTCAACCCTATCAATGCATTGATAGTTCCATCACTTGGAATAGTGAGCCCCGAAATGGATGGTTCGTAAACTAAAGAAGCGGTGCGGATTTTGGGATTGCGTTTGATGTATTTGCAGAATGCGGTACTTAGGTTACGTAAATTAGAACCGCCGCCTGTGAAAATCAGTCCTGAGCCTAACCGATTGGTATATCCCGAAAGCTGAATTTGATTCCACACATTAGCAATAATTTCCATGGCACGCGCCTCCACTATATTGTTTATCTCACTCAGCCTAACAGAATGATTCTCTTCATTCAAGTGAATGATTTCCTCTTCATCTTTGCTAATTTCTAGAGTGGCACTACCATAATGTACTTTCAATTCTTCTGCTTCATTTTCATCAATATTGAGCGACATTAAATCGTGGGTGATACTTGAACTTCCTATTGGGATGACTGATAAAAAGCGTAAAATGTTTTTGTGATAAATAGAAACCGTTGTGGTATCTGCTCCAAAGTCGATAAGTGCGCATCCCAAGCGCCGTTCACTTTCGGTCAGTACATATCTGGCAGTGATCGTTGAGGTGATATCAGGGTCGTCGGCAATCTTAATTCTTGCGTCCGAGAAACAACGTTCCAGATTTTTGCGAATGATAGAACGTCCTACAATATTGAGAAAGCAACCTTCTATACGATTGCCGATAACTCCGACCGGATCCATCTCACTAATTGTTCCGATATGATACCCCTGCGGAATCACATCGAAGATGTCCATATCGGCAAGCTTTATAGCTCTATTTTCTTCGCAAATGGAATCAACCATCTCTTCGGTGATGCTCACATTCTCTGATAAATCACGGGAGATTACGTTCTTTAAAGATCGAAATGATTGGCCGCAAATGCTGACATATACTTTAGAAATGGTCTGTCCTTCTAGTGACTTCTCTAAATTGTCGATGATAGACTTCAGCCCTATGACAGCCTTATCTATATTGAAAACAATTCCTTTACGAATAAAAGATGAAGAATTTTCGGTTGCATAAGCCAACACTTCCAAGTTTCCTCCCGAATCTCTCCTTCCTACCATGCCAGCGATTTTGGAAGATCCGATTTCAATTGCTGCAATAGATTCTTTTGTTGTCATAATTCCTTATTCTTTTATTGTTTGTAAACGATACTTTTTCTATTTGATGGAGTCGGCTGCCATAACATCCGCTCTTTTCGTACATATAATCTGGTTATTAAACTCTAAGCTAATGCGAGAATATTTGTTCCAACCGACTTTACTCAATCCTTGTTGATAAAAGACGAACAAGCGGTTTAGTTTCTCATCATAATGATTAATACCTCCCAAGTAGATAACATGGTTTCCTATCCGAGGGATTAATTCTATATTTCGCCCAGGCAATATATTAATTTGCTGAATAGCAGCTCGCCAAAAGTCGTTATAATAAATATACACGCCAAGTTTGTATAAAAAGTTTGCTGCATACCACTTGTCTGCACACCCCGTCACTATGGGGCGATAGGCTGTAGCAGAAGGCAATGTTGGAATAACTTGCCCTATATTGTCTATATAATAATCGTCTCCATACTGATTCATGATATGCAAAATTGGAATACGTTGAGAAACTTCAAAACAAATTTTGCCTCCCAACGTTTTGTAACACTCTACATTTCTTACCAAAGGATATCGGCAAGCTTCTTTTTCCAGATGTCGGGTGTCTATTTCATTCATCTTTTTGCCTATTAACTGAATGCCTCTTGATTTTAGCATTTCCACTACACCGCTTTTTGTTATTAGATTCACGTCTGAAGTGTCTTTTATAATAACTTCAACCCTTTTGCAACGGAAGTCATTGGGTTGCAAATTAAATTGCGTTACTGCTACTATAAGATACGAAGCAACAAGCAATATTGAAATGATTATAAAAATGTTCTTTTTCATGAGGCACACTATTGTTATAGACTTCTTTTAAGAAGTAATTGATTGATAGCCGGAACATAATTGTCGATGTCACCAGCGCCCAAAGTGATTAATACTTCTATATTTTTATCTTTCAAAACATTCAGAATATCTTCTTTTTTGCATATCGTCTTTTCGATTCCAGGACGAAGTTTATCATAAATGAGTTGGCTGGTCACACCTGGTATCGGCTTTTCACGAGCAGGATAAATATCTGTCAAGATCACTTCGTCTAGGAGCGAAAGACTATCGGCAAATTCTTCGTAAAAATCTCGTGTCCGAGTATATAAATGGGGCTGAAAGATAGCTGTTATCTTTTTGTCCTTATATAACTCTCGGATAGAAAGGATACTTTGTTTGATTTCTGCCGGATGATGTGCGTAATCGCTTAAAAAAACAATGTTATCATTCTTTATTTTAAAATCGAAACGCCTATCCACTCCATGGAATGAAAGCATACCTTTTTTTATTTCTATATCAGTGGCTCCGTTAAGATGAGCAAGTGCCATAGCCGCAATACCGTTTTCGATATTGATGCTCATAGGCACACCGAGTTGGATATCATTGATTTTTGTATTGGGGGCAATGAAATCAAAAAAGATTTCGCCATTACCTATGCGCACATTCTCTGCATGAAAATCTCCTTTATCACGCGAGTAGGTAAATGTTCTTACTCCAGCTTGTACACGGGGTTTAAGTTGTAAATCTTCATGAATGATGAGGGCACCACCTGGTTGGATAAGTTCTGTGTAGTGGGCAAAACTTTCCAAATATGCTTCATAGGTACCATATATATCCAGATGATCGGCATCTGTAGCTGTAATGACGCTCATATAAGGTCTTAACCAATGAAAAGAACGGTCAAATTCATCTGCTTCGATAACGATATAGGGACTTGTCTTCGAAAGCAAAAGGTTTGTGCCGTAGTTTTTTGAAATTCCACCTAAGAAGGCTGTGCAATCTACATGAGATTCTTTCAGTAAGTGGGCAGTTATTGCAGAGGTGGTCGTCTTACCGTGAGTGCCGGCAATACAAAGCCCTTTTGCCGTACGGGTCAGTTCGCCCAATACCTGAGCTCGTTTTTCAATGGTAAATCCATTTCCCCGGAAATAAGCCAATTCTTTGTGGGTTTCTGGTATGGCAGCTGTATAAATAACTAGTGTCGTTTTGTTATCGCGACATTCTAAAGGAATGAGATCGATATTTTCGTCATAGTGAATATTGGCTCCTTCTGCCACCAATTGTTGGGTTAGATGGGTTGGAGTGCGGTCGTATCCGGCAACGTAAATATCTTTTGAGAGGAAATAGCGAGCTATAGCGCTCATTCCAATGCCACCTGCACCTACAAAATATACTGATTTAAGAGATTTAAATTCCATTGTATTTTTACTTTTTAATTAATTTCAGTACTTCCTTTGCTATTACTTCCGCAGCATTAGGAAGTGCCAATTGTGCTATATTTTGACTTAGTTCTTTTAATTTATTTTCATTAGTAATCACTTTCATGGCTTCGGGCAAAAGTTTTTCGTGAGCTTCTATATCTTTTACGTAGACTGCCGCTCCTTTTTTGACGAGAGCAAGTGCATTTTTTGTTTGATGGTCTTCAGCGACATTAGGTGACGGGACTAATATTACAGGTTTGTGCAACATGCAGAATTCGGATATAGAACCGGCACCGGCACGCGAGATGACTAGATCGGCTGCCGCATAGGCTGTTGCCATATCTTTGATAAAGTCGTTGACATATAAATTGGTCATGTCTCCTGCTTTTTGTACTTCTAGCATCACTTGCTGATAGTAGATCTTTCCTGTTTGCCAGATGAATTGAATATCGGGATTTTCTTTTATAAACAATAAATTTGCAACTATTGTATCGTTAATTGTTTTTGCTCCCAAACTGCCTCCCAATATCAATATGACTTTTTTCTCTGGACTCAAATTGAAAGCCTTTACCGCTTCCTCATGAGATACTTGTTTCAATAGTCCTTGACGAACAGGATTGCCCGTCATAATGATTTTCTCTTGTGGAAAGAAACGTTCCATCCCCTCGTAGGCAACACAAATTTTCGCCGCCTTTTTTGCTAGTAGTTTATTAGTGACTCCAGCGTATGAATTTTGCTCTTGAATGAGTGTCGGAATACCTAGCATTCCCGCAGTTTTTAGCGTTGGTCCGCTAGCATATCCACCTACGCCTACTGCAACTTGTGGATTGAATTCTTTAATTATCTTTTTTGCCATAAGTTGGCTTTTCAGTAACTTGATGATGACACTTATGTTTTTTAATAAGTGCTTGCGATCGAATCCGGCAACAGGGAGTCCTTTTATCTCATATCCAGCGTCAGGAACTCGTTGCATTTCCATTCTGTTCTCAGCTCCGACAAATAATATTTTTGCCTCCGGCTTCAGTTCTTTAATGGCATTTGCTATGGAAACAGCTGGGAAAATGTGCCCTCCTGTTCCTCCTCCGCTAATAATGATTCTAATATCTTCCATATTCTTATCTCATTTTTGAATCTTCGTTTAACAATACAGCTGTAGGTTCGGCTGGTTGCATCATTGTTTCTTGCTCAGATTTCTTGCTTTTTTTAAGTTGCAATTTTCTAGTGTAATTACTTACGCTTAGTAGCATACCGATATATACACAGTTTATCAAAGTACTCGTTCCTCCTTTACTGATTAAAGGCAAAGGCTGACCTGTTACGGGAAATAGCCCTACGGCAACCAACATGTTGACGAGAGCCTGAGAGATCATAAGCAATCCTATACCTATGACCAATAAAGCTGGAAATGTCTTGTCGCATTGTCTGGCTATTCGTCCAGCTCTAATCAATAAGCAAATATACAGGAATACTACAAAAATACCGCCTACTAATCCCATTTCTTCAATAATAATGGCAAAGATAAAGTCGGAGGCTGCTTCACTGAGAAAATCTCGTTCTACAGAATTGCCTGGTCCTTTGCCTAATATACTACTTGTAGCTACGGCAATATTGGCATGCCCTACCTGTTCGTTTTGCTTAAAGTCGTATTGGGTTGCCGGAACTTCATCATGTCCTTGAGTGAATTTATCAATACGTGTCACCCATACATCAACACGATGGAGAAATGATTTATCTTCTGTATTCGCCTTGGGCTTTGCAGCAGCATATACTAAGACAATAGCAACGAGTCCAATTATCGGTAATACTATCATCATTAGTTTTTTCATCGGAACTCGTCCTATGATCATCATTGTCATAATGACAATGAACAATAAGGCTGAGGTCGAGAAATTTTCCGGAAAAATCAAAACGCAAAGTGCAACAAGTAGCGGTGTAATAAACTTAAATGCTTCAGGACTCGCCCCTTCAGGAGTTTGTCCTTTCGATAAAACAGATGCGGTATAAATGATCATTGCCATTTTAGCCAATTCTGAAGGCTGAAATTTAATGCCGAAAAGGCTGAGCCAACGGGCTGCGCCATTGATACCATGTCCATGCGTTAAAGTAAATAGCAGCAATATGATTGATATTGGTATTAAGATGATACCCAACAATTGGAACCATTTGTAAGGCATGTTCATGACACAGATAACAACAATAAGTCCAACTATCAGAAAGCAGGCATGTTGGCGTAACGGCGCCCAATAGTTGCCGCTTTGATAAGTTAATCGACTACCGGCACTGAACACTTCAATCAGCGAAATGAGACAAAGGAAAAGGAATATAAACCAGATAACTCTGTCTCCTTTAAATATTTTCAGTATCTTATTCAATCGTTTTGCTATTGTTTTATTGATATCAAAATCTTAACATTCTCTATAAAGCCCTTACACATACTTTGAATTGGTCGCCTCGATCTTCATAACTTTTGAATAGATCAAACGATGCACAGCAAGGACTCAATAAAACTGTTTGACCTTTCTGAGCCATTTTATAAGCTGCATTTACTGCATCTTTCATATTCGTTTGGATATCGGCGACAGGCAGTCCCATAGGATCAAAAAAAGTATGTAACTTTTCGTTGTGCAATCCCAGATAAACAAGTCCGACGCATTTTTCTCGGACTAAATCTTCTATCTCCGTATAATCATTGCCTTTATCTTTCCCCCCCAGTATTAATACTGTTTTGGTAGTCATGCTTTGAAGAGCGTACCAGCAAGAATTGACATTTGTAGCTTTAGAGTCGTTGATAAAAGTAATACCGGCAACAGAGGCAACTTTTTCTAAACGATGTTCTACTCCTTTGAAGTCGGCTAATGCTTTGCGGATGTATTCTTTTGAGATACCCGAAACGTTAGCCGATATGCCCGCTGCTAGTGAATTATAAAGATTGTGCTGACCGGTTAAAGCTAATTCTTCTTGTTCCATATTGAATGTGATCGGCTCATCTATCATTACTTCTCCATCTTCGACATATGCAATAGAGCCATTTTCTTTTGTGGCAGAGAAAGGATATAAGTGCGCTTTGATGCCGTGTTTGTCCAATTCACGTTTGATGGTAGGATCGTCGTTCCAGAAGATGAAAGCATCGTTCGGTGTCTGGTTTTGAGTGATCCTGAATTTAGCGTTAATATAATTCTGCATCTTGAAATCGTAGCGGTCAAGATGATCTGGAGTAATATTCATCAATACGGCAATATCGGCGCGAAAATTATACATATTGTCCAATTGAAAAGAACTTAATTCTATTATATAATAGTCGTGTTGCTCCGTCGCCACTTGGTAAGCCAGACTTTTCCCTATATTCCCGGCTAGTCCGACGTTTTTACCCGCACTCTTAAATATATGGTAAATAAGCGATGTCGTTGTCGTTTTGCCGTTTGAACCTGTTATACAAATCATCTTCGCATTTGTATAGCGTCCTGCAAATTCTATTTCCGAAATGATAGGTATGTTTTTCTCATTTATTTTCAGAATCATCGGCGCGTTATTTGGTATGCCAGGGCTTTTGATTACCTCATCTGCATTCAATATAAGTTCTTCGGTGTGCGGATGATCTTCTTCAAAAGAAATATCATATTGATCAAGCAGTGCTTTATAATTGCTTCCGATAGTTTTCATATCAGAAACAAATACATCGAAGCCTTTTACTTTGGCAAGAACTGCGGCACCAGTTCCACTTTCACCTGCACCCAAAACGACTATTCTTTTCATCTTATTTATTATTTATATATCGCACGTTTATGTTTTATCTGATTTTTAAGGTAATAATGGTTATTGCAGCCAATAAGATAGTAACAATCCAAAAGCGGATAGTTATTTTTGCCTCGTGAAAAACATTCTTCGGTTTGGTGAAGATATAGGTACATGTCGGATCAAGCTGATCGAGAGTAGTACGAAAATGGTCATGAATTGGAGTTCGTTTAAATATCCGTCTTCGTATTCCTTTCTTTTTGCCTGCTTTAAAATAATTGACTTGCATGATAACTGACAGATTCTCAATCAAGAAGACGCCACAAAGAATCGGAATTAATAGCTCCTTGTGTATGATAATAGCAAATACAGCAATGATGCCACCTATCGTCAGACTGCCCATATCTCCCATAAATATTTGGGCGGGAAAGGCATTATACCATAAAAAGCCTATTAACGCACCTATAAAAGCGCAAATGAAAATAACTAATTCTTCAGTGCCCGGTATGTACATTATATTTAAATAGCTTGCAAATTCTATATGACTGGAAACGTAGGCTAATATACCTAGAGTTACTCCGATTATTGCAGAATTTCCAGCCGCCATTCCATCCATACCGTCATTTAAATTCGCACCATTAGAAACGGCTGTTACAACAAAGATGGTTACGATAACAAACAATATCCAACCTGCTGTCTGAGCATTTCGTCCCATGAAAGCTACAAAGTCTGCGTAGTCAAGGTTGTTTGATTTAAAGAAAGGTATTGTTGTCTTTGTCGATTTAATATTATTTGTTTTGTGTATTACTGCTATTTTAGCGCCGGCTCTATGCACCTCTACATTTTCGCGAATTACAACCGAAGGACTTAAGTATAGCGTCAACCCGACAATCAGACCGAGACCTACTTGCCCAATGATTTTGAATTTGCCATGTAGACCTTCTTTATCTTTTTTGAATATTTTGATATAGTCATCAACAAACCCTAAAGTACCCAGCCATACCGTTGTGACAAGCATCAATATCATGTAAACGTTATCCAGTTTGCCTAGCAGCAGGCATGGAATTAAGATTGCGATGATAATAATAATACCTCCCATACTCGGCACTCCTACTTTATTAACGCCAAAGGGATCAATTTTAGCATCTCGCTGGGTTTCGGTGATCTGCTTTCTTTTCATCAGATCAATAAATTTGCTTCCCCAGATACTCGAAATAAGGAGTGCTAAAATAATTGATAATAGTGCCCTAAATGAAGTGTATCCAAACATTCCAGCACCTGGAAATCCTAATTTATGTAACCAACTGAATAAATAATATAGCATTGTCTTATATTTTAACGGTTGTTATTTCATCGCTTCTCTAACAACTTCGTGATCGTCGAAATGATGTTTTACTCCTTTTATTTCTTGATAATCTTCGTGCCCTTTACCAGCGACTAAAATGACATCGTCAGGCTGTGCCAACATACAGGCCGTACGGATAGCTTCACGTCTGTCTTCGATACTTATGGTCTTTTTCATATCGTCGTCAGTAAGTCCTGCTAGTACATCATTGATGATGGCCTGCGGGTCTTCAAAGCGAGGATTGTCTGAAGTTACAATAATTTTATCACTACCTTTGGCGGCTTCTTTAGCCATTAGAGGACGTTTACCTTTATCCCTATTTCCGCCGGCTCCGAATACGGTAATTACTTTACCTCTTCCTTCCAACACTCCATGAATGGCCTTTAACACATTGGCCAAAGCATCTGGAGTATGAGCATAATCAACAATAGCCGTATATCTTTTTGAAGATCTTATTGCTTCAAAACGTCCCGATACAGGATGGAGTGTACTAAGTACTCTCAATACTTCTTCCTCTTCTTTACCAAGTAACACTGCTGCGCCAAATACTGCTAATAAGTTAGATGCATTAAATTTGCCGACGAAAGGAACTGCTACTTCGTGATTGTTGAAATCTAGTAGCATACCTTCAAAATGTGATTCGAGAACTCTCCCTTTAAAATCGCTCAAACTTGTTAGCGAATAGGTATATATTTTCGATTTGGTGTTTTGAACCATCACTTTCCCATTTTTATCGTCAAGGTTTGTTAGGCTGAATGCATTCTTTGGCATATCGTCAAAAAACTTCTTCTTTGCCCGCAAATAGTTCTCTACCGTTTTGTGATAATCCAGATGATCGCGAGTAAGATTAGTAAATATTCCCCCTACATATTTTAATCCGCTGATTCTCTTTTGAGCGATAGAATGAGAACTTACTTCCATGAACGCATATTCGCATCCTGCATCTGCCATCTTTCCCAATAGCTCATTGAGCGTTACAGGATCTGGAGTTGTATGTTCTGTCGGAATAGGTTCGTCGTCAATATAGTTGCATACTGTCGAAACAAGCCCTACTTTATGTCCAAACGCCCGAAACATATTATATAATAATGTAGCAATTGTCGTTTTTCCATTAGTGCCGGTTACTCCTACTAATTTCATTCGTGACGTTGGGTTGCCATAGAACGTTGTTGCTATTTTGCCAACGGTTTCTTCCGAATCATTTACTACAATATATGGTATTTCTTTTTCTATTTTGTCGGGAAGCTCTTCACACAAGATTGCGGTGGCGCCTTTGGCTATTGCCGAAGAAATATAGGCATGCCCGTCAGCTTGAGTCCCTCTCATGGCCATAAACAGATGTCCCTCCTTTATCAAACGAGAATCAATGTTTACTCCCGTAATTTCCTTCTCGGTATCACCGATAATCTTTATCGGTTGAATAGCCTTAAGTAAATCTGTTAATTTCATATCTAAATATTATTTATTATTTCATTATCAAATAAATTCGGCTTCCCTTGACTACTCTGGTTCCTGGTTGTTGAGATTGTGAAAATACTCTTCCTATGCCACTCACACCAACTCTTAGCCCTTTGTTCTCAAGTAAGTAAACCGCGTCTTTTGCTCCCATGCCAATAACAGATGGAACACCGTACAATTGTTCTTTCCTGTCCATGAGTATGGCATTTGTCGAATTTCTTTCTTTGCACCATATATGTGAAAAGTTGCCTGCAAATTGAGGACGCGATTGGATTTTTAAAGCATCCAATACATGTTTTGTCTCAGACCAATCCCCATCCATTAAACGAGGTATCATGTTGTTGACAGTATCCCGCGCATTTGCAGCTGGCAACCTCAAGTCTTTGGCATATACTTGCTCTGCAATTTTACCAAAAACAGAACCGGCCATTAGTCCTCCCGATGCAGGACCTCCCGGCTTTTGAATAGAAACGATACAACTATATTTTGGATTATCCGACGGGAAATATCCACAGAAACTTACCAAATAGGCAAATCCCTTTCGATAACCGGCCGTGCCCTGTGATATTTGGGCTGTACCTGTTTTTCCCGATGCAGAGAAGTGTTTCGATTTTGCCGGTTTGCCCAATCCGTGCGGATCCATTACAACTCGTTTCAATATCATGTGTATCTGGCTTAATGTATGGTCGGAGCAGATTTTCGGATTGATAATCTCTGTAGAATAATTCTTAACTGTTTCTCCTTTTCGCACAATGTCACTTACAAATTTGGGGCGAACCATAACGCCATTATTGGCAACCGCATTATAAAAAGTCAGAATATTAAGTGGCGGAACTTGGGTCTCGTAGCCTATACTCATCCACGGCAATGTCGTTTTAGAAAAATATCTTTCATGCGGACCTTTTATGTTTGGCATGCCTTCTCCTTTTATTTGGAGATGCAACGGCTTGTCCAAGCTCATTCTTTTTAGCCCGTCAATATATTTTTGAGGATCGTTATGATAAAACTTATCAATGATAGTTGAGACTCCTACGTTCGAAGAATACATCAACACATGCGTTACGTCAATGGGGCCAAATCCTCCTTTTGTATCCCAATTCCAGTCTCTCATATCTCGCCCATACATCTTTCGAACTCCTGAACCGGTATCGACCATATAGTCCGGAGTAATATAGCCGTCTTCCATTGCAACCATGATACTAGCTGTCTTAAATGTAGATCCCGGTTCCATCATACTACTGATGGCATCATTTTTTGTTTCTTGGTAATCCCCTTTTGGAGACTTTGTCATGTTGACGATTGCTTTCACATTACCTGTTTTCACTTCCATCAAAACGACTACGCCCGAAGAAGCATTGATTTTTTTCAACTCGTCGACTAAAGCTTTCTCGCAAATGTCTTGCATGTCTACGTCGATTGTTGTTATTACATCACAACCATCTTCTGGCGGAATATCAACAATATTCATAAACCGATTCATCACTTTTTGCCAGTGGGCTTTACCATCTTTGCCCCGTAATATGGAATCGAAAGATAACTCTATGCCGTTTTTGGCTCCTTTAGATGCGTCGGGGTAAAGACTGCCTAAAGTTCGAGATGCAAGCGATCCGAAAGGTTTCTGTCTTCTGTTGTATATAATCTGATATAACCCTCCAATTCGGGAGGGCAGACTGAATACCGGCAATTGTTTCACTTCTTGCAACTGCATGAAAGAAATTCGAGTTGGATAGATAAGCCAGCTTTTGCTGTTTTTCCAAATTCCTTTTTCCAAGTGCAGACGAAATTCACGAGCACTTTTATCGGGAAATATCTGATGAAGCCCTTCACTTATTTTGAACACATTCTTTAGCAGGAGCTTACGGGTATCGAATTCGGGATCGTCATCGTCTTTATTGGCTGTACAGTCCAAATATATTCGATATTCGGGTAAAGAGCTAGCCATTAACTTACCATCGGCAGATATAATATTCCCTCTTGTCGGTTTTATAGGTATGTTCTCTTTGATGAAACGTGAAGCCACAGTCTCCCAATAATGACGTTCGAAGAACATCATATAACCGGCCCTACCTATCACAACACATCCTATGATGACCAGAATGGCTGTAAAAACCGTATAGCGTCCGAGAATAATCTTTCTATTTGCTCCTTTTGTTGCCAATTCTATTTTTCATTTTTATATTGAACGATTACAAACGGTGGCTCTGTAGACGTTTGTAGATCACTATTGCTCTTTTGTACATATTCTTCGATCTTACTCTGTCTGCTTATCTCCATGAGCTCAGAGCTACGAGTCAAATCAATGTATTTCCATTTTATCAATTCTCTTTTTAGTCTGTCAATCTTTAATTGTTGCTGTTGTACCGTATATCGGTTATCAATATAGAATATAGTGAATGCAACAACAAGCACAATCATTCCTATTTGTTTTCTTAGCATTGCCCCAGACACGAACATATCTCCTCCGATCAATGAGCCTAGAAAGTTTCTTTTTTTCTTCTTTTCTTTATTAGCCATTGTCTATCCCTCCAATTCTTTCTGCAATGCGCAATTTTGCACTTCTCGAACGTGGATTGTTCTCTATTTCTTCTTCACCGGGAGCAATTACTTTGTTGTTTATCAATTTGAATGGCGATATTACATTGCCAAAGAAATCTTTTCCACTGTCGCCTTTGAGATTTCCCGATTTCATTATATTTTTTACCATCCGATCCTCAAGAGAATGGTAGGTAATAACGGCCAATCGACCACCCGGCTTTAAGACGTCGATAGTAGTGGTAAGCATTTCTTGAAGAGCTTCCATTTCATGATTCACCTCTATCCGAAGAGCCTGAAACAGACGGGCCATTTCTTTTTTACCCGCAGAACGAGGAAAGAGCGGCCTCATCGTATCAAGTAGTTCTTGTACGGTATTGATTGTTTTCTTTTGGCGAGATCTGACAATGGCTGCAGCCATTCGCCGACTTTCTTTGAATTCACCATAAAGATAAAACACATCAGCCAACTTTTCTTCTTCATAATCGTTTATCACGTCCGAGGCTTTCATTAGTGCCTGTTTGTTCATTCGCATGTCTAAAGCAGAATCAAAGCGAAACGAAAATCCACGTTCACTATCATCAAAGTGATGCCACGAAACACCTAAGTCAGCTAATATTCCATCCACCGGTTCAGCATCGTAGTAGCGAAGAAAGTTGCTCAAGAAACGGAAGTTGCTGCGAACAAAAGTAAAGCGTTTGTCGTCCGGAATGTTGCGCTCTGCGTCTTCGTCTTGATCAAATCCCAAAAGCCTACCGCCATCGCCTAACCGAGAAAGGATTTCCCTAGAGTGCCCTCCTCCCCCGAAAGTAACATCCACATACGTACCGTCCGAATGAATATTAAGCCCATCTACGCTTGGTTTTAGCAGTACCGGAACATGATATATCATTTCTGATTCGTTCATTCTTCCTCCCTTTCTTTCATTACTTCCTCCAATGCATTGCCAAACTCTTTTAAATCCATAAAAGGTTGTTCAGTTTGTTCTTTCGCCCATATCTCAATACGGTTATCCATGCCTACAAAGCGGACATCACTATGAATGCCAGCTACTTGTAGATAGCGCTTTGGTATAAGAATTCTTCCACTACTGTCGAGCGCTAAAATTTCCACATCGCTTACATATTGTCTGAATATGAGCTGATGTCGAGAATTCCAAGGACTGAGATGTTTGCGAAGTTCGTCCAATTCCATATTCCAAACGCTTTCGGGATATAGTACCAGACAATCTTGAAATACGTCTTTGCGCATGATAAGCCCATCCTCAGAGACAGATTGCAACTGCTTCCTAAACACGGCCGGCAAAAAGATTCTTCCCTTTGCATCAGCCTTGGCTTCCATATTGCCCCAAAAACGCATCATTTTTTTACATGTAAAATATCAGCCGTAAAATTAAACAATTCCCCACAATTCCCCACTCTATTTTCAAAAAAATTATCAACTAATTATTAATAGGTGAGGAAAGCGCCACTTTTAGGCTTAAATAAGGTGTTGTTTTTGCAATTCTCCAGCAGTTTCTTCTAATTCCCTGTACCATTCCGCACCATATTTCCGAATAAGGGGCTCCTTTAGGAATTGATAAATAGAAATATCTTCTTTTTCTCCTTTGAGTATAGCAGCTTTGCAGACATCCCATTTATTATAGTTGGCAGCATCATAACTTCCTACTTTACTGATACGTATAGGATAAAGATAGCACGACATAGGCTTGTAGAAATCGGTTTTACCTTCTCTAAATGCCTTTTCTACGGCACAATAACAACATCCCTTATCGTCATAACAAGTGAAGACACAATCCTTACCGTTTACGATAGAGGTCACCAAGTCACCTTCGCAGTCTACAAAAGAGGTGCCTTGTTTATTTATCACTTCTTTGGCCTGTACCGATAGCTCGTTCCACACCGTTGGCAAAACTTCATCCAGCTTAGCCTTTTCTTCTTGCGTTATAGGTGCTCCGGAATCGCCTTCTACACAGCACCGTCCCTTGCACGCCTCAAGATCACAACAAAATTTTTGTTTCAATACGTCGAATGAAACAATCACATTACCAATCTGTACCATACATTTACTTCAACTAACAGTTTGCAAAGTTAGTGCAACTCAATAGCAATACAAAAAATATCCTTGATTATTTCAGAAAACATATTGACGAGCCATTCTTTATGTACTTATACTGCTTGCGACTCACGGGCGTGAGTCGCAAGTTTCTTCCTTATGTTTTTTCCGACTCACGGCCGTGAGTCGGAAAAAACATAAGGAAGAAACTTTGATTTCCCAATATGATAGATTTCAGGCCTCTTGATGTGCAGTTTCGTATCAAAGTAGCTGATAAACAAATCTAGCAGCAGCCCCTTACATTGCATGTGGTCTTTTTGGAAAGACCAAAATGAGTGCATCTGAAGATGGTATAACAAGTAGCATTGACTGGAATACCTTCGATGATAAAGAGATAGGCAGTTTTGAAATTCGTAGTATGAAACGTTTCGATGCCGGTCTGAATTTCGAAGCTGGATTAGAGTTTGGTAAACTTCTTGTTGGTGGTAGTTTAGAACTTGGATTACTTAAAGTTCAAGAAAACTACAAGGCTTATAATTCTAACTTCAGCCTTAACGTCGGTTATAAATTCTAATTGATAGAAAGATGACAGTTTTATAAAAAAGCTGTTTACTTAGATACAATTTTAAATAAAAAAGGAACGCTCGCATATTGCATGCAGCGTTCCCTTTTTTATTTTATCTGAACTTATTTCAGTAATACTTTGCCAGTCATTTCCTTTGGTGCTTCAAGTCCCATTATTTTGAGAATAGAAGGAGCAACATCTGCCAGACGTCCGTCTTCCACCTGAGCCGATTTATTTTCGGTGACATAAATACAAGGAACCGGATTCAGAGAGTGAGCTGTATTGGGAGTACCATCGGCATTCAATGCATGATCGGCATTACCATGATCGGCAATAATAATAGCCTCATAACCTTGAGCCTTTGCTGCTTCAATCGTTTCTTTTACGCAAGCATCAACAGCAACTATGGCTTTAGCTATAGCATCATAAATGCCGGTATGCCCTACCATATCACCGTTGGCGTAATTCACTACAATAAAATCGTATATATTCTGATTAATAGCCTCAACAAGCTTGTCTTTTACTTCATAAGCGCTCATCTCGGGTTTCAGATCATAGGTTGCAACTTTGGGTGAAGGAACCAATATACGATCTTCATTCTCATAGGGTTTTTCACGACCTCCATTAAAGAAGAAAGTAACATGGGCATATTTTTCTGTCTCGGCAATATGCAATTGACGAAGGCCTTTGAATGAAACAAACTCACCGAGAGTATTTTCCACATTTTCTTTATCAAACAAGATATGTACTCCTTTGAACGTTGAATCGTAAGGTGTCATGCAATAATACTGCAAATTGGGTACGATACGCATTCCAAAGTCAGGTTCGTCGTTTTGTGTCAAGACAGCAGTCAGCTCTTTTGCACGGTCATTACGGTAGTTAATGAATATAACGACATCCCCCTCTTTAATAGTTCCGTCGAAAGTAGAATTGACAATAGGTTTGATAAATTCGTCGGTCACACCTTCATCGTACGATTCTTGCATCGCTTTTACCATATCATCCGATTTCTTTCCAACACCTTTTACCAAAAGGTCATAAGCTTCTTTGACGCGTTCCCAACGTTTGTCGCGATCCATAGCATAGTAGCGTCCTATGATAGAGGCAATCTTACCTTCTGATTTTGCGCAATGATCTTCGAGTTGACGAATGAAACCCATACCGCTTTTAGGGTCAGTATCACGACCATCCATGAAACAATGGATGAAAGTGTTTTTGATATCATACTCTTTGGCTATATCACAAAGTTTGAACAGATGATCAAAAGAACTGTGTACACCACCATCAGAAGTAAGCCCCATGAAATGAACGCTCTTTCCTGTCTCTTTGGCGTAAGAGAATGCTGCAACAATTTCTTTGTTTTGCATAATACTGCCGTCTTTGCAGGCACGGTTAATCTTCACCAAATCCTGATAAACCACACGTCCGGCGCCAATATTGAGATGCCCTACTTCTGAATTACCCATTTGCCCGTCGGGAAGTCCTACATCTTCACCACAAGCCATAAGCTGCGAATGAGGATAAGTTGCAAACAATTGGTCTAAGTAAGGAGTTGGAGTATTGAAGATGACATCATCTTTTTTATGGTCGCCCATGCCCCAACCATCGAGAATCATTAAAAGAGCTTTTTTACTCATCATTGTATTTTTTAAATTAATATTGTCTGGTTTAGAAGGAGTCTATATCAAAGGTGGCGTTTAATGACAAAGCATGTAAGTCGCTTTCTTATTGCGTGTGAAGTAATAACTTCACCACTTTTGGCATCATCCCTTTTCGGCTGCAAAGTTACAAAAAACTATAGAGCCTGATAGACAAACTGCATTAAAAAGTATATATATGAAGTAAAAAAACGGGGAAAGAAGGCTCCTTTTCGGCTAATATTTTATAAATTTGCATTGTCAAACAAATCTTTAAAAATATATGGACGATTCGAATCCTCGATTATGCCGTTTTAATTATTAACTTTGAACAGAGCAGGCCGATTCATCGATTGCCTCTGTTCGTACTAATGTATAGGAGACAAACAGATGAGAAAGTATCTCTCTTGCAAATCAACTACCGGTTTTGTAGAGATCAAAGAATGGGCACCAAACTGTTGGGTCAATGTAGAATGTCCCAATGAAGACGATTTCAATTTCCTAAAAGAAAAGTTGAAGGTTCCCGAATCTTTCTTGAACGACATCGCAGATACAGACGAACGGCCTCGTAACGACACAGAAGGCAATTGGTTGCTTACCATTCTTCGTATTCCTATTACGACAAGCTCCGAACAAGGAGTTCCTTTCAATACGATTCCCATAGGAATTATTACTAAAGATGATATTACGGTTTCTGTTTGTTATTATCAATCGGAATTATTGCCCGACTTTATACAACATACCCGACGAAAAGGATTGGTTGTCCGCAATAAGTTGGATCTTATCTTAAGACTTATTTATTCTTCTGCCGTTTGGTTTTTAAAATACCTGAAGCAAATCAACAATGATGTGACAGATGCCGAAAAAGCATTAGAACAAAGTATCCGTAACGAGGACTTGTTGCAGCTTATGAAATTGCAAAGGGCATTGGTTTATTTCAATACTGCCATACGTGGCAACGAAGTGATGATAAGCAGATTGAAAACCATTTTTCAAGACACCGACTTAATGGATAAAGATCTGACAGAAGATGCAATTATCGAATTAAAACAGGCTCTCAATACTGTCAACGTATATAGTGATATTTTGACCGGAACGATGGATGCATTCGCATCTGTCATCAATAACAACGTCAACACGATCATGAAACGTATGACGAGCTTCTCTATCATATTAATGGTGCCTACCCTTATTGCCAGTTTCTATGGAATGAATGTTAAGATTCATGTAGCCGAGATACCTCATGCATTTTTCTATATTGTTCTGTTCTCAGTAGGATTCTCCACATGCACTTTCTTCATTTTCCGCAAGATAAAGTGGTTCTAAAAATCGAAGTAAAGCTGTCCATCACCCAATAAGTTAAAAGTCTTTCGGTGATAAGGTGTCGTGCCATATTGCCTGATAGCTTCTCTATGTAGTTTGGTGGGGTAACCTTTATTTTGTTGCCAAGCATACATGGGGTATTCTTCTGCAAGCTTTATCATATAGTCGTCACGATAGGTCTTTGCCAAGACCGAAGCTGCTGCTATAGATAGATATTTGCCATCACCTTTTACAATGGTTGTATAAGGTATATTCTCATACGGTTTAAATCGGTTACCATCAATAATAAGTTCTTCAGGAGCTACTTTCAGAGCCTTTACCGCACGATGCATTGCCAAGATAGAAGCATTGAGAATATTGATTTTGTCAATTTCTTCAGGAGTGGTTATGCCCACCGCCCATGCAATAGCCTCCTTTTCTATAATCGGTCTTAGTGCATACCGTTGATGTTCGGTAAGCTGCTTAGAATCGTTGAGCTGTTCGTTATGAAAAGAAAGAGGCAGTATAACAGCAGCGGCATATACCGCTCCTGCTAGACAGCCTCTTCCGGCCTCGTCGCAACCGGCTTCGATAACTCCTGTATGTAGACAAGGCAATAACATTTCTATTTATTATTTATAATAAACTCCAAGCAACCGTAAGACCCGCCATAACGATAGCCACCATACTCATTAATTTAATAAGTATGTTAAGACTTGGTCCGGACGTGTCTTTAAACGGATCGCCTACTGTATCGCCTACAACTGTAGCTTTGTGTACTTCACTACCTTTTCCGCCAAGGTTGCCTTCTTCGACATATTTCTTGGCGTTATCCCAAGCGCCACCCGCATTTGCCATGAAGATAGCCAAAACAAACCCACTGCTCAATCCGCCTATAAGTAAGCCAACGACACCTGTTACTCCAAGAATGACTCCTGTTAGAATCGGGGCAATGATAGCGAGTAACGATGGAACGATCATGGCATGTTGCGCACCTTTTGTAGAAATCTGAACACAACGTTCATAATCGGGCTCTGCTTCCCCTGTTAATATCCCCTTTATTTCGTGAAACTGACGACGTACTTCATCTACCATTTTGCCCGCAGCACGACCTACAGCATTCATCGTTAAACCGCAGAAAAGAAATGCCATCATCGAACCGAGGAATATACCGCCTAGCACTTTTGGGTTCATTAGGTTGACATCATAATATCTCATGAAATCTGTAATTGATGCGCTTTTTAAAGGTATAGAACTGCCGCCCGCAAAGTTTAGCGTGGTCTGTCCGATGCGCTCTAAGCCCATTCTGATTTCTTCGATATACGATGCCAATAGTGCTAGTCCTGTAAGGGCTGCTGATCCGATGGCAAAACCTTTACCCGTCGCAGCTGTTGTGTTTCCTAAAGAATCGAGAGCATCTGTGCGCTTACGAACCTCTTCTCCCAGACCTGACATTTCTGCATTTCCACCTGCGTTATCAGCAATCGGTCCATAAGCATCTGTTGCTAATGTGATGCCCAAAGTAGATAGCATGCCGACAGCAGCAATACCGATGCCGTAAAGCCCCATGCCTACATTATTGAAATCAAATCCAGAAGCGAACATATAAGAACATATAATGCCAATAATAACAGTTAAGACAGGGATGCAAGTAGAAATCATACCAAGTCCTATTCCACCAATAATAACGGTAGCCGGTCCTGTCTTACCTGCTTCACTTATTCTGCGAGTCGGGGCATATGATTGGGAAGTATAATATTCGGTAGAACGTCCTATAATAACTCCGACTATTAAACCTGTTACAACAGAACAACTTATCCAAGCCCAATTATCCAATTGCAGAAGCCAAAGGATAAAGAATGTACCGATAACAATAAGAGCTGATGCTAAATTAGTGCCTATAGCCAAAGATTTAAGCAGATTGCTCATACTTGAATCTTCTTTGGTACGAACAGAGTAGATACCTAATATGGAAAGGATGATGCCTATAGCTGCGATCAGCATTGGTGCGATAACGGCTTTATATTGCATCACAGGATTCATCGCGAATGCCGAAGCACCCAATGCGGCAGTCGAAAGAATCGAACCGCAGTAAGATTCGTATAAATCGGCACCCATGCCGGCTACGTCACCTACATTATCGCCCACGTTATCGGCAATCGTTGCGGGGTTTCGGGGATCGTCTTCGGGAATACCTGCTTCTACTTTTCCAACTAGATCAGCACCAACATCTGCGGCTTTAGTATAGATACCTCCACCCACACGAGCAAACAACGCTTGTGTACTGGCACCCATTCCGAAGGTTAACATTGTAGTCGTGATGAAACAGAGACGCGCAGCAGCTGACATAGAGTCGGGGGCGAAAGCATTTAATACGATAAACCAAAATGAAATGTCTATCAATCCGAGCCCCACAACAACAAGTCCCATGACAGCGCCACTTCTGAAAGCGATACGGAGTGCGCCATTCAATGACTTCCGTGCGGCATTGGCTGTCCGCGATGAAGCATAGGTGGCAGTGTTCATTCCAAGATAGCCTGCCAATCCCGAGAAGAAACCACCGGTAAGGAAAGCAAACGGCACCCATGCGTTTTGTACGCCGAAAGCTGCCATCATAGAAAACAATGCACACAAACAAACGAAGACTATTGCTACAATCTTGTATTGTTGCCTTAGGTAAGACATGGCGCCTTTTCGAACGGCACCAGCAATTTTAATCATCTGAGGAGTTCCCTCTTCAGTCTTCTTCATCTGGCAGTGGAACAGCCAGGCGAAGCCAAGAGCAAGCAGTGCGGCTACAGGGATGAGCCAAAAAATAGGAGTAATCATAGAATCAAACGTGTTTTTTAGTTATTAAAAGCGGCCCTAAAATACTAAATAAATAGAATAAATCAAAGGATAATTCTTAAAAAAAATATTAAATCGCTTTTCTATGATTCTGCCGTTATTGATTCTTATTCGTAACGTACTGCCGTACCACTCGCAGTAACCATAAGCATACTACCGCTTCCTCCTACAGTTTCGTAGTCGAGATCTATGCCCACAACGGCATTTGCACCCATTGCTTCTGCATGTGCTTGCATTTCACGCAAAGCCGTGTCTTTAGCTTTGCGTAATACTTCTTCGTATGATGAAGAACGACCGCCAACAATATCGCGGATACTTGCAAATATATCACGGAACACGTTGGCACCAATAATAGTTTCGCCTGTTACAATACCCAAATAGTCTGTGATCTGATGTCCTTCGAGTGAAGGGGTCGTTGTTAGTACCATAATTATAAATTGTTTTTAATTAAACATTTTACTTACTCTTTCAATACCGGCAATCAATGTATCTACCTCTTCTTTTGTATTATAAAGTCCGAATGACGCTCTAACCAATCCTTCTACGCCAAGACGAATCATCAGTGGTTGCGCACAATGATGACCTGTGCGTACAGCTATGCCAAGCCTATCCAGTAAGGTTCCCATATCCAAATGATGAATATCTCCTACCAGAAAAGAGATAACCGAACCTTTATCAGCTGCCTCACCATAAATCCTCATGCCCGGTATTTCTTTCATTCGTTGCATGGCATATTGAGTCAGTTCATGTTCGTAGACTGCAATATTCTCCATTCCTAGAGCTGATATATAATCGATGGCCTTGGCCAGCCCGTTGGTGCCTATGTAATCCGGAGTTCCCGCCTCAAACTTGAAAGGCAGTTTCTCAAAAATCGTCTTTTCAAAACTAACACTTTGTATCATCTCTCCGCCGCCTTGATAAGGAGGAAGTCGATCTAACCAATTTTCTTTACCGTAAAGCACACCTATTCCCGTCGGTCCATAAACCTTATGCCCAGAGAAAGCGAAAAAATCGGCATCCATATCCTGCATATCCACTTTCATGTGCGGAACGGATTGCGCTCCGTCTATTAAAACGGGGATGTTGTGGCTATGGGCAATGGCTATCATTTGTTTTACGGGATTCACAGTGCCGAGCACATTACTCACTTGCGTTATGCTTACTATTTTTGTTCGTTCGGTAAACAACTTCTCGTATTCGTCAAGCAATAGTTCTCCTTTGTCGTTTATGGGAATAATCCGTATAGAGATACCTCTTTTTGCTGCAAGTATTTGCCATGGTACGATATTGCTATGATGTTCCATCGCAGAGATAATCACCTCATCACCTTCAGACATAAATTCGTTACCAAAACTATCTACCAAAAGATTTATGGCTTCGGTAGTACCACGGGTGAAAATGATTTCGTCTGTTTTCTTTGCATTAATGAAAGCTCTAACTTTTTCGCGGGCTTCTTCATGCAGATCGGTAGCTTGTTGCGATAAAAAATGCACCCCTCGGTGAACATTGGCATTTACCGAATAATATTCATCTGCAATAGAGTCTACCACCATCCGTGGTTTTTGTGTCGTCGCCGCATTATCGAAATAAACCAAAGGCTTACCATATACCGTTCTTCCAAGTATAGGAAAATCGTTTCTTATCTTCTTTACGTCGTACATTTTTCTGTTTATTTGCATTTGTGGCAACTGCCGCATCTATTCAGTTCTCCTCGAAAACGTTTCTCAACCAATAGATGGAGACGGTCTTTCAAAGCATCAAGCCGAATGGTATCAATAACTTCATTAACAAATGCGAACATCAACAACATCCGAGCTTCCTGCTCACTGATCCCACGAGATCTCATGTAGAACAAAGCCTGTTCGTCCAATTGACCCACGGTCGAACCATGCGAACATTTGACATCATCGGCATAAATTTCAAGTTGAGGCTGGGTATACATTCTTGCATCTTTGGTAGCACACAAATTACGATTTGTTTCCAACGAATTTGTCTTCTGTGCTCCAGGGCGAACTAAGACCAAACCAGAGAAAGCGCCAACTGCATGATCGTCCAATACATATTTATATAGCTCATTACTATTACAACGAGGAGCTACATGATCTATCTTTGTACAGTTGTCCACGTGTTGCTCTTTATCGGCTATCGCCATTCCACAAAGATTGGTTTCGGCACCTTCACCTTCAAGGGTGACGACGGTTGTATTGCGAGTGCGCCCATTATAGAGTGTCATGTTATTGAGCAACACATTGCTCCCTGCCTCTTGCTGCACAAACATATTGCTTACGCGAGTTGTCTGTTCGCTAGTTTCTTCTATTTCATAGAAATCCAACTTCGAATGGGCTCCTGCAAATATTTCAACAACCTGAGTGGCCAGGAAATTCACTTTATCCATAGCATGATCACAAATGAGCATTCTTGCTTGCGTGTTTTCTTCAAGAATAATGAGTACCCTACGATTGACCATCAGATCGACATCCGAACGCAGCAAATTAATAAGCTGTATAGGACGTTCAATAATGATGCCTTTCGGGATATAGAACACTATTCCATCTTGCGCAAAGGTTGTATTGAATGCCGTCACACCGTCTTCTTCCGTTTTAGCAAGTTTGCCATAGTATTGTTTCATCAGTTCCGGATGACTTATGGCAAAGTCTTTCAAGCTTCCGAAGATCACACCATCGGGTAATGCTATTTTCGGTAGTTTATATTGATAAAACATATCGTTGAGAACAAAATAGAGCGAAGTACTCATATTGGGCACATCACATTTAAACACGTCATCAGTCGTAACTGGAATATTGACGCGATTGATATTCATGCCATAATCCGGTTCAAAATATTCGGCAATATTGGTACGGCGGTATCTCTCTAGTTTATTCGTGGGGAAGCCTAACTTCTGAAAGTCATCAAAAGCCTTATCGCGCAACTCGTTCATTGCCGGAGTGCTTTGTCGGCAAATTTCGGCTTTGTGTTGGACGAATAAGTCGATATATTGTTGTTCTATACCCATGATTATTCTTCTCCTAATTCTTTCTTAATCCAGTCGTAACCTCTTTCTTCAAGTTCAAGAGCCAGCTCAGGACCGGCAGTTTTTACTATTTTGCCTTTATATAATACATGAACGACATCCGGCTTAATATAATCCAACAGCCGTTGATAGTGTGTAATGACTATACAACTCGTTTCAGAGGTTCTTAGTTTATTCACTCCTTCGGCTACAATACGTAGCGCATCAATGTCAAGTCCGGAGTCTGTTTCGTCAAGAATACTAAGCGCCGGTTCTAACATGGCCATCTGAAATATCTCATTACGCTTCTTCTCTCCTCCCGAAAAGCCTTCGTTTACAGAGCGGTTGGCGAGTTTATTATCCAATTCGACCACAGCCCTTTTCTCACGCATCAGATGAAGAAAATCCGTAGCGCTGAGTGGCTCTTGTCCGAGATATTTACGTTTTTCATTGAGAGCCGTACGCATAAAGTTCACCATACTGACACCCGGTATTTCTACAGGATATTGAAAACTGAGAAAGATCCCTTCATGACTGCGTTCTTCCGGTTTAAGAGATAGTAAGTCCTTATCATTAAAATGAATGCTTCCTTTAGTCACTTCAAAAGTAGGATTACCTACCAATACACTGCTCAATGTACTTTTCCCAGACCCATTAGGTCCCATTATGGCGTGGATCTCTCCTTTTTTAATGGTTAGATTGATACCTTTTAATATTTCCTTATCGCCAATACTGGCATGTAAATCTTTTATATCTAGCATTATATCTGACATAGCAATTTTATTGTTTAATGTGTTTAACCTATACTTCCTTCAAGAGATACGGCCAGTAACTTTTGCGCTTCGACGGCAAATTCCATCGGTAGCTTATTGAGTACTTCTTTGGCGTATCCGTTTACGATTAGCCCTATAGCATCTTCGGTAGGTATGCCCCTTTGGTTGCAATAGAATATTTGATCTTCATTAATCTTGCTGGTTGTCGCTTCGTGTTCTACTACAGCCGTGTTGTTGTGGATATCCATATACGGAAAAGTGTGGGCACCGCATTTGTCACCCAATAGTAACGAATCACATTGGCTGTAATTTCGAGCGCCGTCGGCACTTTTATTTACCTTTACCAGTCCTCTATAAGAATTCTCACTGTGACCGGCACTTATGCCCTTACTTACAATAGTACTTCGGGTATTCTTACCGATATGAGTCATTTTCGTCCCCGTATCAGCCTGCTGATAATTGTTCGTTACGGCTACTGAGTAAAATTCGGCAGTAGCATTATCACCGGTCAATATACACGATGGATATTTCCATGTAATGGCTGAACCGGTTTCTACTTGTGTCCACGACAATTTACTGTTGACACCTTTGCAATGACCGCGTTTTGTTACAAAATTGTATACGCCGCCTTTACCTTTAGCATCACCGGGATACCAATTTTGCACAGTACTATATTTCACCTCGGCATTATTACCTACTACAATTTCGACGATAGCCGCATGAAGCTGATTTTCATCGCGCATAGGCGCTGTACAACCTTCCAAATAAGAGACATACGATTCGTCTTCGGCAACAATTAGCGTTCTTTCAAACTGCCCGGTATTTCGAGCGTTTATACGAAAGTAAGTTGATAGTTCCATAGGACAACGTACTCCTTGCGGAATATAGACAAATGACCCGTCGGAAAATACAGCCGAGTTGAGCGATGCAAAGAAATTATCGTGAGGTGAAACAACTGAGCCCAGATATTTCTGCACCAAATCCGGATGATTCTTTACGGCCTCACTTATAGAGCAGAAGATGATGCCCTTCTCCATCAATGTACTTTTGAAAGTCGTTTTCACCGATACGGAGTCCATCACCGCGTCAACAGCCATCCCACTCAATTGCCGTTGTTCATGTAACGGAATACCAAGTTTATTAAACGTCTTGATCATTTCCGGATCAAGTTCTTTATCTCCATCTTTAACTGCAGCTTTCTTTGTTGGGTCGGCATAATAAGATATAGCTTGATAATCTATTTCCGGTATACGGAGGTGAGCCCAATGCGGCATCTTTTGAGTAATCCAATAACGGTAAGCATTCAATCGAAAGGCAAGTAGCCATTCCGGCTCTTCCTTTTTGGCAGATATCAGTCGAATAGTATCTTCGTTCAGCCCGCGTTGAATCACCTCCGTATCAACGTCGGTCGTAAAACCATACTTATACTTCTCTTCTGCTATCTGTTTTACTAGTTTATTTTGGTCGTTATCTTGCATTATATTTTTAGAAAAAGTTCAATAGAACATATTACGTAGCAAAGATAACACAAGCCAAAGACAAAAGAAAATAAATTCATTTATTTTTATTGTTACAACCATGTTTGTTTAGCCAAAAACATCATGCAAAAAAGAAGGGAGCAATATAAAATAGAGGGTTCAGCCTCAACTACATTGCTCCCGATCGTGTTTACTAAATTTAATAACCTTTCAATTCGATTCACTACTGGCGCTACCGCTCTTTCCTCCCTTTACATCATCATTACTAATAGAATGTTCTGTCTTCTTTACAGCTGCTTTCAAGCTACCTATACGATAGCTTATTCCAATACCGTAATAACTCTGAGGAGTTTTAGAAGACGTCCTATTTATAAAATTGGTAGCAGATGTAGTACTGTTGTAAGTATAATGTTTTTCAAATATGTTCGAAGCGAAAGCAGAGATCGTTAGTCGGTCTTCCTTCATGAAACTACGATTTAATCTAAATGAATAAAATCGGTATCCGCTACTTTTTCCTTGCAGCATATAGCTAGGAGTACTACCCCCAAAGTTCACTCCAAACCGAAGTTTAAAAGGCATGGTATATTGAATACCTGACCATAAATCGGCTGTCCATCCATAGTTCTTCAATCCTTGTGCCGGGCTCGTTATATGTGCATAATATCCACTATAATTCATATATACTTGAAACGTTGATGTAGGATTCCAGTTGAGATAGCCGCTTAATCCTGTATTCCGACTGTGTCCGATATTCTCATAAGTCGTATACATGGCGCCTACAGGAGCATAGTGCTTATTGTCGTCAAACCATTCACCACTCCCACCAATAAGTCGACTAACGCTTTCGATGCCATTATTATTGAATGCATGAGAGAAATTAATATTTAAATTAAATTTCGGAGAAAACGAACTATAGTTCAAATTGAATGTATGCGATTTCTCGCTTTTCAAATTCGAATTACCTTGGCTGATGCTCATCGGAGTACGATTATCAAAGTAGGGGTTCAAATTCCCAATACTGGGACGCATAATTCGCATATTGTATTCAAACCTCAAGTTCTGGGTTTCACCCAATTTAAAACTTGCAGTCACCGACGGGACTAAATCTCCATAATGAGTTCTGAAATTAGCGCTGGAAGGAATAGCTCCCGAAAGATATTTTACTCTTTGTTCGGTCAACTCATAGCGCAAACCAGGCATCAGCGAGACAGACTTATATTTGAATGTATAGCTTAGATAGGCTGCAAAAATATCATTCAGGTGTTTGTAGTGACTACTTCGATCGTTCTGAAATACATAAACTTCGCTATTTCCATCGGCTTGATATATTTTATCGTCGCTGGAATTGTTCCGTAAAATATATTTCACCCCTGCATCCAGCTTATGATATTTGCTTATCGGAGTAGTATAATCTGCTTGAAAAGTATGTTCCGCGGTACTATTTTTGCCGTCAGAATGAGTGTTGTCCAAGAAGAAATTCTTAACGATATCCGTACCCGTATTATCTATTATATTATCATAACGAAGATAAGAACCATTCGTCATCGGCTGAGCATTCAACTTGTATGACAACGTAAATATCCGTTCTTTATTTTTTCTGGAAGTACGTTGATAATCTACGCTCCCTTCTATATAATTCCATGAGTTCGATCCCTTTCCTGCACTCCCATATTGATAAGCCAATTGGTTGCGGGTTGAATTCCACATTCGGTCCATACTGTTGTTATAATTCCGAGTCGAGCTGCCATACGTGGTAAAAGAAGTAGAAAGCAACTGCAAAGAATCCACCTCATAACTAGCTTCAAGTGTTCCGAATTGAAAATTACCGTGCCCCGTTGATTGGCCATCTGAATCCAAGAATTTTTGGGTACTCGAGTCATAATTTTCTCTATGACTTTCATTGATTGATTTCGGATTATAGTGATGATTCAAACCATAATTCATGCTCATTGTAAGCTTACCCGTTTTAGTGATGGCATAGATATTTGTACCCTCGCTACGATTGTTTACCCGCCCATTAATATTGACACTATAACCTTCCATGCCCCCCTGAGTAGTTACGATATTTAAAATTCCGGCCGTTCCCTCAGCATCATATTTTGCCCCAGGCGAAGTAATGACTTCTATTTTTTTGATAGCTGAAGCAGGCATACTTTTAAGCACTTCTTTAGGATTATTACTCATCATCGTGTTGGGTTTGCCGTTCACATAAATTTTAAAATTGCTATTCCCATTCACTTTGATGTTGTCATCTCCATCGACTGTGACTAGTGGCACTTTACGCAGCATCTCTATCACAGAGTTCGTTTTCGAATCAGGGTCCGATTCTATATCATACGATAGTTTATCGACCTCCATCTTCACCAAAGGTTTCTTTGCTACAACCTCCACTCCTTTCAGTGCCGTGGCTTCTTCTTTCAAATAAATTTTTCCCAAATCAAAAGATTTTGAGGCAGTTCCTACCTGAAAGTCACGCTTCACGGTCTTTTTACCAATCGAAGAAATCACGAGTACATAGTTTCCCTTGGAAGCTGGCATCTCTATCTTGAAATTTCCGTTATTATCACTGACTGCCATTTTGATTGCTTTCTCCATAACATCACCTTTCTGCACGATTCTCATCGTAGCGTAAGGTTCCGTTGTTTTTGTCAGCGAATCGAGCAATACTCCCTTTATAAACATTTTATTTGAACCGGTTTCGCTATTTTTGGTAGCTTGTTGGGCATTCATTGTTATCGTCAGAAAAAATAGAGGCAAGAACAATACAAAGAACGATTGTTTTCTCATCTTAATAAAATTAGTTTGTTCGTAAATAATTTGAATATTACTTTATCATACTCTCTTCTCTTCAATAAAAAGGACAAGAAGATATTTATCTTATTTGTTAGACGCCATCTTTATCTAAATTGTTGCAATTCGCACTGCATATTTAACAAAAAGAAGCTTTTCAAGGTTATACATCAGAAGGTTCTGATATTTCAATTCATTACAAAGAACCTTTGCCACCTCCGTATGACACCATTATACACTATCCCACAGCATGTTAAGGATACACCATATACAACGCCAGCGGAAATAGGTCCCAAAATCGGGGCAAGAGCATATTGTAGGCACCTTATTTTCGGCGGACCTTTGCTTAGAACGATTCTAAATGATAGCCTACGCATAGCTGAGGAGTCGATCTGCACATAAGCAAGTGTATTCCATATACTCTTGAGAAACATCTCATTCCCGAGGAAAGGTGCCGGAAAAACAAATACACCACCTCAACATGTAGCGTATCGAATAGGTTTGCACCAACTTATTTAGCACTTATCAGCCTCTTTGTTTAAAACAACACTATGTAAAATAAAAAATAAAGAGAATCTACATCTCTCATAGAATCATCTCATTTTTCAGCAATAGCATCTCATGTCTATTTTACGCCACAAGTCACTGATTGGTTGAGAATTGCACACCTGACAGACGTTTATATCCAAAACAAAGTGAACAACATTAGATATACTGATACTTTTTTATCTAACCTCACCTTACAAGGTACTACAGACAAGTATTTGAGGTATCAACTTGCAGTCAGGTTGTAAATCGAATCAGGATAACAATATAAGGGATTGAACGTAAAGCACTGATATATAGCGAGAAATTCATAAGGACGAAAATAAAAGTTTGTAAGTATAAACTTTTATTTTCGTCCTTATGAATTTTTATGTTCGCCCTTATCATTTTTTGAGAACGCAGGTTCGATTTTGTGTATCAATAAGTGCCACGTCGATGTGGTTAAAATAGTATCAGTATCGTCCTCTATATTCACCCTCAGAAATGTGCTGAAAAACGATTTGAGGATAACCACCAATTGAGTGCTGCATTTCTACGTCAATGAGGTGTACATTGTATAAAAATGAAAACTTGTTGATCGTTGGTAATTAGAGTGATAGGCCTTTTAGCGAAACGGTCTATATCATGCTAAATTGTCGTATGTTAGTTTTTTCGGTGACGTCCTTAAGTTTTCGGAGAAACTAACATACGACAACAATTTTAGGAGCATATGTCGTTTCGATAACATAAAGAAGGCATTCATTCGAGTGTGCGAACCGCTTCTATGCGGTTAACGGAAGAAGAAGCATGCCGATGGATTGTCGCATTCGCTTGCTCGAAAACTTTCATCGCGAATGAGCTGCTTGTCTGGATGAATAGAATATACTCGTTTTTGCGAAAACGGGCTCTCAACCATCTGTAGGGTATCATTTAGAATCGTTCTAAGAAGAGGTCCGCCGAAAATAAGCTGCCTACAATATGCTCTTGACCCGATTTTCGGACCTTTTTTCGCTGGCGTTGTATACGGTGCATCGTTAACCTGCTGTGTGATAGTGCATAATGGTGTCATACGGAGGTGGGAAAGTCTCTTGGGATATTGATGCAAAAATAGATTTTTATGTATATCCTCCCCCCAACTTTTACTGGTGAGCCAGTTTATTTTGCAACAACAGAAGTGAATGGATGACGGTTGCCACTGACACTACTCAAAAAAGCTTTAGCGGATCCGAAGTTGAGGAACATGTCAAGACGGATAGGCAAATGGTTTTCGTCATCTGTGACATAGAATGTAACAACTTCTTTGTCTTTACCATTTTTGTGCTCTACGTATGAGAAAACGAGGCATCGATAAACAGTATCATTTTCTGCTTTTATATTTTTCTTTCCTCTATAAATTAAGATTTCATGGTCTATATCTGTTCCTCCAACCATATCGAAATTGATTCTTTGCCCTGTCTTGTAATTTCGAGGATCGTAAGAGCGTGCCTGTGCTAAAATGCTGAGCATGTCATATACACAATTAGTGCTTTTCTTTTGAGCAGATGTAAATACTCCTTTCCTTTGCTTTCTCAGTCGTATATAGACATCCCCATTGTGATAGGTATAGTATGCTTCGTCTTTATAAAGGCGCTTGCCTTCAAAAGAGCCTTTATAATAATAGTGTGGGCAAAGGTTAGTGCTGACTACACTGACTAAGGTATCGCGCATTCTGAAGAACATATCAGCTTTTTTACTGCCCTTGGTTATCAAGTAGGTTCTAAAGGCAGGTTTAGATTGCCATGTTGTTGCTGTGGTTTTCATATATGCTGTGCCACATTTTACCCATACAAATTTCCAGTTAAAATAAAGGTCATAATTGATAGTTTCACCGGCTCTGAGAGCCGTGTTTTTTACTTCACATTGTGCATGCATCGGTGTTGAAAGACTCATCGACAATATGAGAGTAAACAATGATATTGTGAAAATATGATTAATCCTTTTCATTATTCATTTTGTTTTTCAGTAACGTCGAGCGTTACTACGATTATTATAATTTCCTTTGTTTCTTTTATCTTGGTCCGGCTTCTGTTTCTTCATTTCCTCCGGCTTTTGTTTGTCGAGTGGCGTAGAGTCAACATTCCAGTTCTCTTCTATTTTCCACATCACTTTTAGGTTAATGATTTGCGGATAATAATATACTTCCTCGGGCTGAATCTTTAGGTCATAATCGCCTGTATCCCAAAGACCATTGCCATTACGGTCGTTTATAAGTCGTGCACCGTATTTGCCGGCAGCAAGGAAATAGAAACTCGCTCGATGGTCGCGTAATGGCATTTTCCGAACAACTTTCCCTGTTGCATCAAGCAGCTCTATAAATGCAGTAGGGCAGATATTACCGGATATGTTGAAATATATATCACCATAGTCTTTTAGCGCATGTATCTTAAAAGATTGCTTGACTTTATCGGATACTAATCCGTATTGTCCAACAAATGCGGCCGAATCGATCTCAATGCTATATTCTTTTTCCGGAGACCAGTTGTATAATAGATTATATCGTCGTATATTCACAGAATCGCGCTCAAATTGATAGGGGATATCTTTGTATAGAGAGTCGACTTTTTCTTTTAGATGTATAGCATTTTTATTGACCGATCTTATCGGCTCTTCAAAGTCGAAGTATATATAGTCGTATACATCCATTTCTTGGGGTATGTGATTTTGCATTGGTAGCGATTCTATTTTGGGTACTTCGCCTTTTTTCTTCTTTTTTTGTTCTATTTGTTTGGTTAGCGTCTTTTGTTTGGAAATCAGATTTAGTGTATCCGTTCGAGGCACTAAATTATTCAGTGAGTCGGTATACATGTATGATAATGCCAGTGACAAAGTATCTTTTTTATAATTCACAGAGTCTTTCACCCAATAGGTGATGCTATCCTTTTTATTGTCTGTATCAATAATGAAAGCGTCTTTTTCATTAAAATTTAATCCTTTAATTTTAGGAAGGTCTTTGTTGGGTGCAGAAAAAGTCAATGTGAATTTTTGTGGTACCAAGCGTTCTTTTTTCTTAAGCGAATGTCGATTGACGTTTTCCTTGAATGCCCTAAGGATTATATTGTCGGGCATGAAATGTGTATAGGGTTTGGGGATGATAGTGTCGACGGTGATTGAGTCGACCCAAGCTGTGTCTTGACGTGTCTGTTGATTGCATGTAGGGATAATCAAATCGTTGTTGAAAGCCAATTGTTCACTCTTTTGCGAGAAAAAGAAATTCTGATCAGCATCTGCTAATGCATAAATATGGTATTTACCGCGTGCTACACCTTTGATAACGAAATGCCCTCGACTATCAGTGCGACCCACTCTATCGAATGGCGTTTTGCTGAAAGCGGAATCATTTAGATTGGAATGTAGCCCTACAAGTATGCCTTTGATTGGTTCCAGATCTGCGGCGTTTAGCACTGTTCCCGATACTTCCATCGTATCAATTGCTGCACCGGTAGAGAATGTAAAAGTGTAATTTCCCATTGGGTTACCTTCATTATTATCTTGGATTGCATCGGAGAAGTCAATGGTATATGTTGTGTTGGACTTTAAAGAATCGAGTAGATTGATTGAAATTTTTTTCCCTATTGTCTTTATTTCAGGTTGTTGAAGCTGTGGAGGTGAAACTACCACTTTTTCATTTGGCTTATCGAGTTTGATGTATTCATCAAAATTGATAATAATCTTTCCTTTTTGATTGCCAATGGCATTTTCTGTCGGAGTACTTCCAATCACTTTTGGAGGCGTTACGTCAATAGGACCTCCTGTAGGTGTACCAGGATTGGCACAAGCATAGAGTATTGACAATGAAACGGTAACAAATAAGCTACCCTTCAAAAATTTTCTAATGTCGTTATTGGTATATAACATGTTGCAAAAATAAGGGTTCTCATTCAATTAATATCAAACAAAACACTAATTTATTAAAAAAGTGGTACAAAATAGCTCATTCGTGTTTTTTTTGTTATTTTGGATTGATGATCAGTTTTTCAACTCTTTTATGTTTATTAAATTGCGAGAAACAGTGTTAAATGTTTGACCAAATTGATACATATATCTAAACTAATTTGTTCCTTTGCACGAAAACTTTTTTGCGAGAACGGGTTTTCGAGCAAAAAGCCTTTTTGAGGCTTGTTTAGTCCGTGGAGGATATCTGTGTGTATTAAGTTAAGGGGTAAAAAGAATAAGAAAATTGTGAATAAATAATTGTTGAACAGTATAATAAAAAGATTAGAGATGAGTCGTATTAAAGAAAATCGAATTTTGCGGATAATGGTATTCGCGATGTGTGCGTCAGCTCTTTTTTCCTGTGGGAATAAACGCCAAGGTTTGCCGAGTGATAATGAGTACGCTGTACGGACATTGACCACCTCGAATGCTAGCTTGGATAACAGTTACCCGGCAACTATCCGTGGTAAGCAAGACATTGAAATTCGTCCTAAAATTTCGGGATTTGTTACTCGTCTTTGTGTTGATGAGGGTTCTGTCGTACGCAAGGGACAAGTATTGTTTGAAATAGATGATGTGCAGTATAGAGAAGCCGTTAAGCAAGGCCTTGCTGCTGTAAATGTAGCAAAAGCTCAAGTGGCAACGGCGAAATTGACTTATGTAAATAAGAAAGAACTCCGTCGCCAGAATATTATTGGCGATTTTGATTTGCAGACAGCTATAAACTCTTATGCCAGTGCTCGTGCTAACTTAGCACAAGCGCAAGCTTCGTTGATAGCAGCTCGTCAAAATTTGGCTTATTGTAGAGTGACTAGTCCAAGTAACGGCGTTGTAGGTTCTATTCCTTATCGTGTAGGAAGTTTAGTAAGCTCTTCAAGTTCTCAAGCTTTGACAACCGTTTCAAATATTGACGAAATGTATGTTTATTTTTCGATGAACGAAAAACAGTTACTATCGATGACTCGTCAGTCTGGTTCTTCCAATGCAGCAGCTAAAACATTTCCTGCCGTACAATTAAAATTGTCAGATGGAACGATTTATTCTCAATTGGGCAAGGTCTCTACGATTAGTGGTGTGATAGATCAGGTTACCGGTACTGTTAATATTCGTGCCAACTTCAAGAATCCTAAGCATTTATTGAAAAGTGGGGGCTCAGGTAATATTGTCATTCCATATACTCAAAATGATATTATTTTGATACCGCAGTCGGCTGTCAGTGAATTGCAGGATAAAAAATATGTCTACATTGTAGGAAATAATAATAAGGTGAAGTATTCACTTATTACGGTCTCTGAATATAGCGATGGTCAGAATTATATTGTTACTTCTGGCTTGAAAGAGGGCGATCGTATTGTTGTTCAGGGTATTGCATCTTTGACTGACGGTATGGATATCAAGCCGATTACAGAAGCTGCCGCAGCTGCCAAAATTAAGAAAGCGGAGGGTATGGGTGCTATTCAGGGCAATTACTCTGCTATGAAGAAGGCATTCTCGGGCAAGAAATAACAAATTAAAAGCAAATTATGAAACTTGATAGATTTATAAATCGACCTGTACTCTCTACGGTCATTTCGATTTTGATAGTGATTCTGGGTATCATAGGATTGGTGACCCTACCTATCGAACAGTATCCCGATATTGCCCCTCCAACTATTTCGGTTAAAACGACTTACTCTGGTGCTGATGCTCAGACAGTACTAAATAGTGTGATTGCTCCTTTGGAAGAGTCCATTAATGGTGTAGAAAACATGACTTATATGACTTCTACTGCTACCAACGATGGTTCGGCAACCATTACGGTCTATTTCAAACAAGGCACTAATCCTGATATGGCTGCGGTCAATGTTCAGAATCGTGTGCAACAAGCCCAAAGTTTATTACCTTCTGAAGTTGTAAAAGTTGGTGTACAGACAGAAAAGCGACAAACAAGTACATTATTACTTTTCTCTGTGACTAGTGATAAAGGACAATATGACGAAAAGTTCTTAACGAACTACACCGATATTAATATTCTGCCAGCCATAAAACGTGTTCAGGGCGTAGGTAGTGCTGAGTCTTTTGGTGCCAAAACATATACAATGCGTATTTGGCTCAATCCGGAAGCTATGAAACAGCACAATTTAATTCCTAATGATGTGACCGACGTATTGGCAGAACAGAATGTTGAAGCTGCTCCAGGTAAATTTGGAGAACAAAGCGACCAATCTTATGAATACGTCATGCGTTATAAAGGACGTTTAAAAACGCCCGGAGAATTTGGAGATATCATTATAAATCAAGACAATTCGGGTAATGTCATAAGACTTAAAGACGTTGCCAAGATTGAACTTGGAGCTTTAAGCTATGTAGTTAATAACCGCTGTGATAATAAGCCGGCCGTTACTTGTATGGTTTCTCAGGTTGCAGGTTCTAATGCGAATGAGATTATTAGGAATATCAAGTCAACTGTTGGTGAATTGGAAAAATCGTTTCCTCCAGGAATGAAAGTTAGTGTTCTAATGGATGTTACAGATTTCCTTTATGCATCCATACATGAAGTTATCAAGACTTTACTTGAAGCTTTCTTATTGGTATTCATTGTGGTGTATATTTTCTTGCAAGATCTTCGTTCTACGTTGATACCTGCCATAGCGGTTCCAGTGTCATTGGTTGGTACTTTCTTTTTTCTTAAGATATTCGGTTTTACGATAAACCTATTGACGTTATCGGCCTTAGTATTAGCTATTGCGATAGTGGTGGATGATGCGATAGTGGTCGTCGAGGCAGTTCATGCCAAACTGGATCAAGGATATAAATCAGGGAAACAAGCCAGTTTGGATGCCATGAACGAGATCTCGGGGGCTATCATTTCTATCACATTGGTAATGGCCGCCGTATTTATTCCTGTTTCGTTTATTGGTGGCACGAGTGGTACTTTTTACAAAGAATTTGGTGTAACAATGGCCGTGGCTATCGTGATATCTGCACTAAATGCTTTAACGTTAAGTCCTGCATTATGTGCTATCCTATTGAAGCCTAAAGATGAAGAAGGCAATTCTAAAAAACTTTCTTTTGTAAACCGTTTCCACACGGCATTCAATACGTCGTATAATAAGATTCTCGGCAAATACAAGAATGGCATACAATTCTTTATTAATCATAAAGTTACTGCTTTTGCCATTGTTTTAGTATCTATCGTAGTAATGGCCCTCTTAATGAAGACTACAAAAACGGGCTTAGTACCCGACGAAGATACCGGCGTATTGTTCTGTACGATATCAATGCCTCCAGGAACAGGCTTACAAAAAACGGCTAAAACGATGACTATCGTTGATAATATGCTCAAGTCTAACCCTGCTATCAAAAGTCGTACACAGATTGTTGGTTATAACTTCATTGCAGGTCAGGGAAGTAACTTCGGAACCTTTATTATAAGGCTCAAGGAGTGGAAAGATCGTAATTTGGGCCAAAGCGCAAGGGCAGTATTGGGAATGATATATTTGCAAACGTCATCTATAAAAGATGCACAGATATTAGCATTTGGTCCACCTATGATCCCAGGATTTAGTGCTTCCAACGGTTTAACGTTTAGTTTACAAGATAAAACAGGTGGTTCGGTAGACAAGTTTTTTGGTATTACACAACAGTTCTTGGCCGGTCTAAACCAACGTCCTGAATTTTCAAGAGCTATGACATCTTATGATCCACGCTATCCTCAATATATGGTTGATGTTAATGTTGCAAAATGTAAGGAGAGTAGCATCTCACCTTCGACAGTACTGACAACACTTCAAGGTTATTACGGAGGTTTGTATGCTTCGAATTTTAATAGCTATGGTAAGCTCTATCGAGTAATGATTCAGGCAGACCCTCAGAAACGTTTAGATCCATCATCTCTAAATGGTATCTATGTTCGTACTCCTGTCGGAATGGCTCCCATTAATGAATATATTACTTTGAATAAAGTATATGGGCCTTCTAATATTAATCGTTTCAATTTGTTTACGTCAATTGATGTAAATGCTACGGCAGCCAATGGATATAGTACCGGTGATGCTATTAAAGCTATTTCAGAAGTGGCTTCAAAAACGCTCCCTGAAGGGTATGGCTATGAATTCTCCGGTCTGACTCGTTCGGAAAAGGAGTCGAGCAGTAGTACTACATTGATTTTTATTCTTTGTTTGGTATTCGTATACTTAATATTGAGTGCCCAATATGAAAGCTACATTTTGCCGTTATCTGTAATTCTTTCCATTCCATTCGGCTTGGCAGGTGCTTTTATCTTTACCAATTTGTTTGGGCATGAAAATAATATCTATATGCAGATTTCTCTTATTATGTTGATCGGCTTGCTTGCGAAGAACGCTATTTTAATTGTTCAATTTGCATTAGAGAGACGGCAGATGGGTATGGCGATCAGATGGAGTGCTATTTTGGGCGCTGCAGCTCGTTTGCGTCCTATCTTAATGACTTCGGGCGCTATGATTATTGGTTTGTTGCCAATGATGTTCTCGTTTGGTGTAGGAGCTAATGGTAATTCTACTCTAGGAGCTTCGGCCATTGGAGGTATGTTGATAGGTATGATTTGCCAAATTTTTGTGGTTCCTTCATTATTTGTGATTTTCGAATATTTGCAAGAGAAGGTTAAACCTTTGCAGTTCGAAAATGAGACGTCTCAGAAGGTTGATACGGAAATGATACAATATACACGTCCTGTCAAAAGGATAAAGAGTAAGTAATGATATGAAAAGATTAAAAATAATATCTTTGTTAGGCGCAGTTGTTGTTTTAAACAGCTGTGGCCTATATAAGCAATACCAGCGTCCTTCGGTTAATACTAAAGGTTTATATCGTGATTCGATTTCTCTAAATGATACTCTTGCTACGGCCGATACACTTAATATGGGTAATTTGAAGTGGCAAGAAGTCTTTACCGATGCTGCTTTGCAACAATTGATAGATTCTGGTTTGAAGAATAATGCAAACCTGCAGGTTGCTATTCTTTCTGTTCAAGAAGCCGAAGCCCAATTAAGGGCTGCAAAGTTGTCATTCTTTCCTTCTTTAGCTTTTAATGGAACAGGAGCTGTAGGAAGATGGGATTTCTCGACAACGGCAACTACTTATTCTTTGCCGATTGCAGCTAGTTGGAATATAGATTTATTTGGTAAACTGACAAATGCTAAAAGGGCTCAGCAGGCGATTCTTTTGCAATCGAAAGCATACCAACAAGCTGTTCGTGCTTCGTTGGTTTCTAATATTGCTAATAGTTATTATACCTTATTGATGCTTGATCGTCAATTGGAAATAACTGATTCGACAGCTGTGTTGACCAAGCATACGTGGGATATTATGGTTGCGCAAAAGAACTATAGCAGTTCTACGAATGAAGCATCAGTACAGTCGGCTAAGGCAAACTATTATTCGGTTCTATCGAGTGCTGAAGAATTAAAACGACAAATACGAACTACGGAGAATGCATTATCTTTACTTATCAACCAATCTCCACAAACAATTCGTCGCAATAAAATAGAGGACCAAACGTTGCCTGAAAATTTGGCTGTGGGAGTTCCTGTTCAATTACTTTCTAATCGCCCTGACGTGTACAGTGCAGAGTTGAATCTTGCAGCATGCTATTATCAGAAGAAACAAGCTCAGGCTAATTTTTATCCCAACCTGACACTCTCCGGAAGTGCCGGTTGGACTAATAGTGCAAGCATTGTCATTAATCCTGGTAAAGTTCTTTTGTCGGCTGTAGCAAATCTTACTCAACCTATATTTGAGAACGGTAAATTAAAAGCTTCTTTAAAGGTTGCAGAAGCACAACAGCAGACCGCATACATTAAGTGGCAATATGCAGTACTTAGTGCCGGTAGCGAAGTGAATAATGCTTTGGCTCTTTATCAGACATCTGCGAAAAAGGGTTCATTTGACCAACAACGGGTAGAAAGTCTGGTCAAAAATGTGGATTATGCTCAAAAGATGTTTAGTTTAAGTCCTTCTGTTACTTATCTTGAGATAATAACGGCGCAACAGGCTCTATTGACAGCACAGCTTTCTAAGGTAACTGACGACTTTAATAAGATGCAGTCTATTGTCAATTTGTATTATGCATTGGGTGGCGGAAGATAAAATGATGAATAAAAAAAATGACTATGATAAGTGATCATGTAGTAATTGACCCTTCGGTCAAGTTGGGAAAGAATGTGACGATATATCCGTTTGTCTATATTGAGAAGAATGTGACAATCGGCGATGATTGCGTGATTTATCCTTATGTCAGCATTATGGAAGGTACGACATTGGGTAAAGGCAATAAGATATATCAGAATGCTGTACTTGGAGCTGTTCCGCAAGATTTTAACTATACGGGGGATGTTACCGAATTGATTATTGGTGATAATAACACGATTCGTGAGAATGTGGTAATCAATCGGGCTACATTTGCAGGCCATAAGACTATTATTGGGGATGACAACTTCTTGCTCGAAGGTGTTCATGTGCTTCACGATACCCATATTGGAAATGGCTGTGTCTTCGGTTACGGTTCTAAAATAGCCGGTAGCTGTGAGATCCAAGATGGCGTTATATTGAGTAGTAACGTCGTTGTAAATCCGAAGGTTCGCATAGGAAACTCTTCAATGATACAGAGTGGTTGTCGTTGCAGTAAGGATGTACCTCCTTATATCGTCGCTGCCCATAACCCGATTAAATATGCCGGCGTTAATACTGCGATTCTGAATAATCTTGCAGTTGATGCTAAGGTGCAAAAACATATTGCCAATGCTTATAGATTGGTATTTCATGACCAGACAAGTATTTTTGATGCTGTGCTACAAATTAAGGAACAAATTCCTAAAGGTCCTGAAATAGAGACTATTGTTAAGTTCGTTGAAGATAGCCAGCTTGGTATAATAAGCCGCTAGGGAGTATCTTGAATTGATTTTTTAGTATAAAAGCTATATTCTAATAAAAAATAAATCCGCCTATTGTATCACACAATTGGCGGATTTTCTTGTTATGAGAGAGAGATTATGAGATGACTTTTATCATCTTATTTTTGCGATTACTTTTCTTTAATGGAGCCGACTCCTGAAGAATTCAGATCTTTAAAAAGAGGTTTCCCTTTATATTTTATGCTGCCTACCCCTTTGACTGTAGCTGTCATTGAGTCAGTAGCAAAACAAGTGATGCTTCCAACTCCTCGGCAGTTTGCATCAACGATTTTAGATTGCAACTCTTCTGCTTTGATATCACCTACACCGTTGCATGCCAAGCTTGCTACATGAACCTTACCTTTTATATTGATGTTGCCTACCCCGTTAGAGTTGATAGTGACGCTATTACCTGTGATTGAATCGATATTAATATTGCCTACCCCTTTATTTAAAACTTCTAGATTATTTATTCGTATATTGCCTATCTGAATGTCGCCAACTCCTTTTGATATAATATTGGTCAGCATAGGAGCACTAATTTTGATTTGTATATTCACTTTGTGAAAATGGTTTTTCTGATTATGATCGACATGTAAAACGCCATTATTAACGCAAACGTCAAATTGCTTCACGTAGTTCTGAGGCCCTTTTATTGATATAGAGCAGCTGGTATCTTTAGATTGAATGAACTCAACGTTACCTATTGCCGTAAAATCTATAGCGTTGAAAGAACCAACCTTGTATGTACGAGTAATAATCGTTTTACTAGGCTTCATATTCATGGTGAAGTCACAACCGGAAAATAATCCGATGCTACAAATAGATAGTAATATGATCAAAAATTTTGTTTTCATTGTTATTTCGTTATTATTATTTGCTCTTTGTATATTAGACGTACGAAGGATATAAAATGTTGCAAAGAAGTTCATTTTTTTTCATGAACTTATATTTTTTCTACTTAGAATAGGGTGTGACATGTACTGAATAAGTTGACACAAAACTTATTCAGTACATGTCAAATGCTCTTATTCCAATTTAATTATGTACATTTGTCGCAAAGAAATCAAACAAATGATGTTATGAAAGTACCTTTTAGACATTATCCCATATCACTGTTGTTGGGTATTGTTATCATTTATCTTTCGTGTTTCAAACCACCGAAAAACTCTTTGGAGGAAATACCTAATATGGATAAAGTAGTTCATTTCTCGATGTATTGCTGTTTTTCGTTATTAGTATGGTTTGAGTACTTGCGCTTTCATCATTTTGGAAAGAAAAGGCTCCTCTATTGTGGGCTGTTGTTTGGGTTTATTATTCCTGCTCTTTTAGGAGCTTCTATGGAGCTGGTTCAAAAATATCTGACTACATATAGAGCTTTTGAATGGGGCGATATTTTAGCCAATACTTCGGGTGCTTTCGTTGCCTCCCTTTTTGCCGCATTTTATATTATGAAATACTGCAAAGATTGATTCTTATTACAAATAACGAATATTTACGTTTTTTGTTGCTACGCTTTGCCTGAGTATCGAGTCTGCCAGAGTCATTGGTAATCTCTATTGGAAGTTGCATATCAGTTATTTATTGTTTTACTTATGCTATCATATATTTTCTGTTGATGGACATTAAAAATATGTGCCATAATAGATATTTGATTAAAAATTAATTAATAAATATTAATTCAGTATCTTAAAAGTACTACAGTAGAAAAAAAACCTTTATCTTAGTCATGAAAATAAGGCGATAATAAACTTATTTATCTCTTTGCGAAACTTAAAATAAAACAAATACATTCGGAGTAATAGCTCCAGGGCTTTTGTCGAAGGTATTAAAGAAAGATTAAATCATCAATTAAAAACGAAGATGAAGAAACCGCTAGTTCTTATTATTTTATTGTGTTCCATTGCTTTGGGGCATGTATATGCTCAAAGTGTAACAGTAGGTGCTGCTCGAATAAGTTCTTATTTACCTTTGTTGAAAGGACACAAAGTAGGTTTGTTTTCTAATAAATCGGGAAGAGTGAATGGAAAGTTGACTCTTGATCTTTTATTGGAAAATAAAGTTAATGTAGTTGCTATTTTTTCACCCGAGCATGGCTTTCGAGGCAATGCTGATGCCGGAGAACATGTATCCAGCAGTGTAGATGTAAAGACTGGGGTGCCTATTTATTCTTTGTATAATGGCAATAACGGGACACCAGAAGACAAAGTGATGCAGAAGATTGACTTGCTTGTGGTTGATATTCAAGATGTGGGACTTCGTTTCTACACCTATTATATTTCAATGGTAAAAATGATGAACGCTTGCGCTATTCATAATACCCGAATGATTATTTTAGATCGCCCCAATCCAAATGGCTTTTATGTCGATGGTCCGATACTGAATATGAAATATAAATCGGGTGTAGGCTATTTGCCAATTCCTGTTGTACACGGTATGACCCTTGGAGAATTGGCTTTGATGGTGAACGGTGAACATTGGTTGCCCGAGCATCATAAATGCCCCCTCACTGTTGTGAAGTGTTTAAATTATACACACCGTACCAAGTATAGATTGCCGGTTGCTCCGTCACCCAATCTTCCTAATATGAAATCAATCTATCTATATCCCTCACTCTGTTATTTTGAAGCAACTCCGGTGAGTGTAGGACGTGGTACGACACTTCCTTTTCAGATTTATGGACATCCTGATATGAAAGGCTATCCTTATTCTTTTACACCGGCAAGTCGTTCTGGAGCTAAGAATCCGCCATTGCTTGGCAAACGTTGTTATGGTAAGAATTTGAGTTCTATCAATGAGACTGTCATATATAAGAAAGGTATAGACTTAAGTTATCTGATAGATGCCTACAAAAAGATGAAGATGAAAGATAAATTTTTCACTCCTTTTTTTGAAAAACTCATAGGTGTGGACTATGTGCGCTCTATGATAGAAGAAGGCAAGAGTGCACAGCAAATTGAAGCCAAATGGCAGGATGATGTAAAAAAATTCAAGCATCAACGTCAACCTTATCTGCTGTACAAAGAATAATATTCCATAAACTCTAAAACCTTTTAACGATGAGTCCAAGTACTATTATCATTACTATTATTGCCTATTTTTCCATTCTTTTTACAGTGTCTTATATAGCGGGTAGAAAGGCTGATAATGAGGGCTTCTTTGTCGGCAATCGGAAGTCGAAATGGTACGTTGTAGCATTTGCCATGATAGGGTCTTTCATCTCTGGCGTTACTTTTGTATCGGTGCCGGGTATGGTAGCGACAAATGGTTTTGCTTATTTGCAAATGGTGTTAGGATTCATAGTCGGTCAATTTATAATAGCTTTCGTGCTTATCCCCCTATTCTATAAGATGAATCTTATCTCGATATATCAATATTTGGATAATCGTTTTGGCATACTGTCTCATAAGACAGGTGCTTGGTTCTTTTTTGTTTCAAAGATGTTGGGGGCGGCGGTACGTCTGTTCTTGGTTTGCCTCACACTTCAACTGTTGGTATTTGACCCTTATCATCTGCCATTCTTGCTCAATGTTATAATTACTGTAGCTTTGGTATGGCTATATACATTCCGTGGAGGTGTGAAATCAATTATATGGACTGATTCGTTGAAAACCCTCTGCCTTATCGTTTCGGTGGTGCTTTGTATCTATTATATCTCTTGTAAATTGGATATGAACTTCGGAGGTATGGTGAAGTCTATCACAGGAAGCGACATGAGTCAACTTTTCTTTTTTGATGATGTTAATGATAAACGATATTTTTTCAAGCAGTTTCTTGCAGGCATTTTTATGATGATTGCCATGACTGGACTAGATCAAGATATGATGCAGCGCAATTTGAGCTGCAAGAATTTCCATGATTCGCAAAAGAATATTATTACTAGCGGTTTATGCCAGTTCTTTATCAATTTGCTTTTTTTAATGCTGGGTGTTCTTCTTTATATTTTTGCTCATAAAATGGGTATTAAGGAGACGGGAGATAAACTATTTCCAACAGTCGCTTCAAGCAACTATTTCCCCGCCATAGTCGGTATTCTGTTCATTGTAGGTCTTATTTCGGCGGCTTACTCTGCTGCCGGTTCTGCACTAACGGCGCTTACTACTTCCTTCACAGTAGATATCCTTCATACGAAAGGGCTAGATGAAAAGAAACTCACCCAAACCCGAAAGCATGTTCATGTTATTATGGCGATAGTTATGGGGGGAGTAATTTTCATCTTCGGACTATTAAATAATACCAGTGTGATAGATGCTGTTTATAAATTGGCAAGCTATACTTACGGTCCGATATTGGGATTGTTTGCTTTTGGCATATTAACCAAAGCAAAAGTGCGTGATAGATTCATTCCTTATGTCGCTATTCTTTCTCCTATACTTTGTTATATTCTGGATGTTAATTCAGAACGTTGGTTTGGCGGTTATAAGTTCAGTTATGAGTTGCTAATATTCAATGCCTCTTTTACCTTTTTGGGATTGTGTTTGTTAATTAAAAGAAAAAATTGAAATACGAATCATGAAAAGACTTTTTTTATTTGTTTGTATTGTGATTTTCGCTCTGTTTTGCTCTGTATCTTCGAGGGCACAACAGCCGCTGACGAAAACAGAGCTTGTCCCTATGGGACGATTGCTCAGCTCTTATAGTACGGAAATCAGTGTTGGAAGGATTGTTATTGACTCCACAAAGGTTGATGTGTCTCAAAAGGAATTGGTGCTTTTTGCCAATATGAATTGTTCCTATATTCCTTTTCGAACCGAGAATGTTAACAGTATCTATCATGAATTACAGCAAATTCTTCCGGAAAGGTTTACTGGTTATGCTGTGGATGTCGTTACTAATGGTAAGTCTATAAAAGAACTGGTACCGCGTATTTATCAGGAAGCTTCTTCTAGATCGAAACAGACCTTTTCTAATCCATGTACAGTTCCTCTTATCACTCGTGTTTCTGATCCTTTTAAGCCCACAAAGGGGTTATTGAATCGACATATAGCGATGTGGCAGAGTCATGGACTTTATTATGAGCAAGGATTAGCCCGCTGGGAGTGGCAACGTGCTCGTCTTTTTGAATCTGTAGAAGATCTTTTTCCTCAAAGTTATGTACTGCCTTATGTGGTACCTATGCTTGAAAATTCAGGAGCCACGGTTCTTTTACCGAGGGAACGTGATTGTAATCCTTATGAAGTCATTGTAGATAATGATGGTCAATTGGCTGCGCCTTCTATCTATCAGGAAAAGGATGGAAGTAAAACTTGGCAAAAAGGAGAATCTTGTGGCTTTGCTTATACAAAAGAAAAATATATAGACGTTGAAAATCCTTTTTGCGAAGGAACTTATCGTCAAGTGAATACTTCTGCTAATAAGAATGATGTTAGTATTGCAGAGTGGATTCCTAATATACCCAAAGAGAGAGAGTATGCTGTGTACGTCTCTTATAAAACGTTACCTAATAGTACTAAAGATGCTCTTTATACTATTTACCATAAAGACGGCCAGACATCATTTCTTGTCAATCAAAAGATGGGAGGAGGTACATGGATATATCTTGGGACGTTTGCTTTTGATAAAGGAGAGAAAGGAAAGGTCGTTCTCAGTAATTACTCGAAAAAGGCTGGTTGTATAGTGACAGCAGATGCTGTAAAATTTGGAGGTGGTCTAGGAAATATTGCTCGTCGTCCTTATGGAGATGCTATTATTGCCGATACAAAGGCTGCGGACGGTCATAGAGTTGCTAGAAATGCTTATCAACCGAAACTGAATTATCCATATGAAGTAAGTGGTTATCCCCGTTATACAGAAGGTGCTCGCTATTGGATGCAATGGGCGGGTATGCCCGATAGTATTTATTCTCAAAGCAAAGGTACCGATGATTATACCGACGATTATCGTAGTCGGGGACTATGGGTGAATTATTTAGCTGGAGGTTCGAAAGCTGTTCCGGATGAGAAAGGACTTAATATTCCCATTGATATGTCTTTTGCTTTTCATACAGATGCAGGGACAGTATATGGAGATTCGATTATTGGTACTTTAGGTATTTATCAGACGGCTGGATATGGAGGCAAATTTGCTGATGGAACTTCTAGGTATGCAAGTCGTGACTTGACTGATTTGGTAATGACTAATATTGTGAATGATATTCGCCGTTTGTATGAGCCTAAATGGACTCGTCGTGGAATGTGGAACCAATCGTATTATGAAGCTCGCGTTCCAAAAGTCCCTGCGATGTTATTGGAATTTATGTCGCACGAGAATTTTGCCGATATGAGATATGGACTCGATCCTCGTTTTCGTTTTACGGTGGGTAGAGCTATATACAAAGGTATACTACGGTTCTTATCGAATGAGAATAATACGGAATATGTCGTTCAACCTCTTCCTGTAGATCATTTTGCTATTGGGTTAAGTAAAAAGAATGAGGCTGTATTGACTTGGTCACCTGTAGACGATCCGCTCGAACCGACAGCAAAGGCGGAAAAATATAAAGTATATGTTAGAATCGGTAATGGCGATTTTGACAATGGAACAGTTGTGAAGAAGAGTGCTTTTTCCTATAAAGTCCCTAAAGATGTGGTTTGTAGTTTCAAAGTCTCAGCATTGAACAAGGGAGGAGAAAGTTTTCCTTCTGAAGTGTTGTCCGCAGGTATTTCTTCTTCTTCAAAAGTAAAGCCCGTTTTGGTGGTTAATGGCTTCGACCGCCTCAGTGCTCCCGATGATTTTACTGCTGATGCTGATTCTTTGGCTGGTTTCCTTGATGATAAAGATCATGGTGTCCCTTATATAAAGGACATTAGCTATATAGGGAAGATGAAAGAATTTCGTCGCAAGATTCCTTGGACCCATGATGATTCGGGAGGCTTTGGTGATAGTTATGGTAATTATGAAACCATGGTCATTGCCGGCAATAATTTCGATTATCCATCGGTTCATGGCGCCGCCATTCTTAAATGCGGGTATAGTTTTACTTCTGCAAGTGAAGCGGCGGCTGTAAGAGACCATTTAATGACTGCGGACTACTGTGCTGTGGATTTAATATTGGGTAAAGAAAAGCAAACTAAGATGGGACGTGGTGGCGTAACGCCTTTGATGTACAAGACTTTTTCTTCAGATTTGCAGAATGAACTGACAACATATTGCCATTCCGGTGGATGTCTTTTTGTGTCAGGTGCTTTTGTTGCAACTGATCTTTGGTTAAACCCTTTGGCCTCTTCATTAAAATCGGATAAAGATTTTGCTGAACAGATATTGAAATATAAATGGCGTGCCGGCCAGGCGGCTTTAACTGGTCGAGTGAAAACGGTTGTCTCCCCATTGACAGAGTCCAATACGGTTTATACTTATTACAATTTGCCTAATGAAGAGTCTTATGTTGTGGAGTCTCCTGATGCTATCGAACCAACTGATTCTTGCGCATATACGGCATTTCGATATCCAGAGAATAATCTTAGTGCCGGTGTAGTATTTGGGGGTTCAGAAAAAGATCATTATCGGACTGTCGTATTAGGATTTCCGTTTGAATCGCTCAAAGTTGCGACTGAACGTGAAGATGTGATGAAAATGGTTTTGCAATATTTAAATCTCGAAAAGAAATGATGAGGCAAGGCTCTCTTTTAAATAACAAGATGCGGTGCTTGTTCTTCGTAGTGATCTTAGCATTGGCATCAAACTTATCGGCGCAAACTCCTTTTCGCTTTGCCTTAATAACCGATGTCCATATCCGAGCCTTTGATTCTAATGCTATTCAAGACCTGAAGAATTCTGTGACGCAGATAAATAAGACCGATAGTCTCGATTTTGTATTGGTAACTGGTGATATTGCCGATGAAGGCGATGGCGCTTCTCTTCGAATAGCCAAAGATGTTTTGGACAAACTGAATCGTCCTTTCTACATTATAATGGGTAATCATGATACCAAATGGAGTGAAAGCGGTTGTGATGATTTTAAGAAGATATTTGGTTATGAACGATTTAAGCTTGAACATAAGGGATATCTGTTCTTAGGATTTAATACGGGACCTATTATTCGAATGGCCTTGGGACATGTGGCACCCGAAGATTTGGATTGGATAAAGCAAGAGTTAGAGATAAACGGTAAGGCCGGTAAACCTGTCTTTTTGGTAACTCACTATCCTATGTTACCGGATGATGTGGACAATTGTTTTGATGTCACCGATGCCGTAAGAATGTATCCTGTGAAAGCCTTTTTAGGAGGACATTATCATAGCAATCGATTCTTTCTCTATGATGGGATTCCTGGCTTTCTTAATCGATCTACCCTTCGTGGAAGTGCAAAAGTCGGCGGTTATAGTGAATACGATGTAACTCCCGATTCTTTGATTGTTTATCAACACCTTATAGGCTCTCCACGTCATCGTTGGGGTGCTATTTCGCTTACTAAATCATACTATACAGAAGCCCCAGGTTCTAAAGAACTTCGACCGGATTTCAGTGTGAATCGTGATTATTCGGCTGTTCATGAAGATTGGGTTGTCAAGTCTCGTATAGGTATTTACAGTTCTCCAGTTGTATGCGGCAAATTTGTTTATACAGGCGATAATAAGGGGAATGTAGTTTGTTACTCTCTCGCCAATGGAGTTGAAAGATGGAAATTTAATGGTGATGGGCGTATTCTAGGGACACCTGCGGTTAGTAAGAATGTTTTGGTGGTGGGCACTGCCAATAGTAAAATATATGGTATTAATGCAGAAACCGGGAAATTGTGTTGGCATATTGACACTGATGCTTCTGTGTTGGGAGCTGTTGATATAAGGAAAGGAATTGCTTATGTGGGAGCAAGTGATCATTGTATGAGAGCTATTCGAGTGAAAGATGGAACTGAAATATGGAAATACGTAGGTATAAAAGGATACATAGAGACTAAACCGCTTGTTACTTCCGATAAGGTTATATTCGGTGCATGGGATAGTACTCTTTATGCATTAGATCGTTCGACAGGGAAACTAATCTGGAAATGGACAGGATGTCATCCGGGAATGCATTATTCTCCGGCTGCTGTATGGCCGGTAGCGGCTCATAATAAAGTGTTTATTGCTGATCCGCAACGGGCACTTTCGGCTATTGATTTAAAAACGGGGAAAACACTGTGGCGTACATTGCAGAGCCAGGTTCGGGAAACAATAGGACTCTCGGCCGATAAAAAAAGAATATATAGCAAGACAATGAATGATAGTATTGTTTGTTATTCTACTCTAGCAGATAAACCTCAAGAGGTCTGGGCGTCGAGTGTTGGTTTTGGATACGAACATGCACCTTCTATGCAAATGGAGAAGGAAGGTATTGTCTTTGGCAGCACAAAGAGTGGATTGATGTTTGGATTAGACGGGAAGACCGGCAAAGTCTATTGGAAGCATAAAGTGGGTAATACATTAATTAATACTGTAGTCCCCCTGAGTAAAACAGAATTGCTGTTTACAAATGAAGATGGTATTGTCGGAAAATTAAAGATAGATAAACAAGTATATTCACATAATAATTGAATGATATGGAAAGAATAGTCGACTGTTTCCTCCCTTTAAGCGAAGGATCTGAGATAGTAAAAACTGTTGCATGCTTGAAAGCGATAAAGATAGTTAACAATATCATATTATTGAGGACTGTTAATCAACAAATCCCTGATGCTTTGAAAGAAATGGGTGTGCTTACTATAGACCATTTGAAGAGTAGCAAAACGATGCAAGTGATTGCAGCGCATAGTCAAATGCCTTATACATTGCTGTATCTGAAAGAGCAATACCTTGAAATGGGCTTATATGCATTGGAGAGAATGGTTGGCATCGCTCAAGATAGTGCTGCCGGAATGGTGTATGCCGATCACTATAAAGTGTCGTTCGATGGATTACAGTCTAAATCTCCAGTCATCGATTATCAGAGGGGTAGTTTGCGTGATGATTTTGATTTTGGATCATTACTTCTTTTTCGCACTGAGGCAATGAAGGATGCTGTTACAAAGATGAAATCCGATTATCAGGCCGCCGGTTTCTATGATTTGCGCCTTAAATTGTCAGAAGAGGCTTCCTTAGTCCATATTAATGAATATCTTTATTCCGAGGTTGAGACAGATAATAGAAAGAGTGGTGAGAAAATATTCGATTATGTCGATCCTAGAAATCGGGCTTCTCAGATTGAGATGGAAAAGGCCTGTACAGAATATCTAAAAGAAGTAGGTGGTTATTTAGCACCTCATTTCCCAGAAATAAAATTTGATGAAGTACTGTTTGAAAAAGAAGCTTCTGTTATCATTCCTGTTAGAAATCGTATTCGCACTATTCGAGATGCTATCCATAGCGCATTATCGCAACAAACGACTTTTGCATACAATGTCATTGTGATTGATAATCATTCTACTGATGGCACAACAGAAGCAATACGTGAGATTAACGATGAGCGGCTCATACATATTATTCCTGAAAGAAACGATTTGGGCATTGGCGGTTGTTGGAATATGGGTGTCAATGATTCTGCTTGTGGAAAATTTGCTGTTCAGCTTGATAGCGATGATGTTTATTCGGATGAACATACACTACAGAAAGTCGTTGATGCTTTTTATGAGCAGAATTGCGCAATGGTAGTTGGCACATATATGTTAACGGATTTGGATAAAAATCCGATTCCTCCCGGAAAGATAGATCATGCAGAATGGACTCCCGAAAATGGTCGCAACAATGCTCTTCGCATTAATGGCCTTGGTGCTCCTCGTGCTTTTTATACTCCTGTGTTGAGAGAAATTAAATTGCCTAATACCAGCTATGGCGAAGATTATGCTCTCGGATTGTATATTTCTAGAATATATCAAATAGGGCGTATATTTGATGTACTCTATTGCTGTCGTCGCTGGGAGGATAATTCAGATGCAGCTTTGAGCATCGAAAAGACAAATAACAATAATCTATATAAAGACCGTATTCGTACGTGGGAACTTAATGCCCGCATATCCTTGAACAAAGCATAGAAAGATGGAAATGGTAGATGTTTTGATAGATAATCAACTTGCTTCTTGGAATGTAGCGAGCGAAAATTATAAGGCCTTGAAGAATGTTCGTGTAAAGGAAGTTAAGGTTGGTAACTTGTTATATAAAGTACAATTCAACCCTGCACGTATCCTTTCGTCTGCGGCTAAAGTTGATAAGGCCTCATTGCAAGCTCGTAAATGTTTCTTGTGTGTAGAAAATCGGCCTGCTCAACAAGAAAGTCTCCTTTTTGGGGGGCATTATGAGATATTGATTAATCCTTATCCTATTTTCCCGCGTCATCTTACTATCCCTGAAAAAGAACATACTCCGCAACGAATCATTTCTCGCTTTGGCGATATGCTCGACTTAGCCGATTATCTTCAAGGCTTTACGTTATTTTATAATGGACCAAAATGTGGGGCATCTGCTCCCGATCATGCTCACTTTCAGGCAGGTAATAGCGGTTTTATGCCTATCGAAGGAGAATGGATAAATTATCGTAAGAAATTAATTGAAATAAAAGAAGCTGTCTTGTGGCATGTTGATACGATGCCTTGTCCTTTTCTTGTGATTGAGGCAAGCAGCAAAGCCGATGCCGAACAGTTGTTTAATCTCTATTACCAGTCCTTAGAATTGAAAGATGCTGAAGATGAACCGATGATGAATATATTGGCAATGAAAAAAGGAACAAGTTGGACTGTTCTATTATTCCCTAGAAAGAAACATCGTCCTGATTGTTATTATTCTCAGGGCGAGGAGAACCTATTGATTAGTCCGGCTTCTGTAGATATGGGAGGAGTCTTTATTACTCCGTTGGAGAAGGACTTTGATAAAATACAAGCATCAGATATTGAGAATATTTTACAGGAAGTATGCCTATCTGTTGATGAACTATATGAAGTAGAAGAAAAAATAATAAATAAATATGGAAGAGCCAATAATTAATGTGGGTGTCTTGACTGCACCTAAGATTGACTTTATACTGTTGAACACTTATAATTTCAATAATGAGGAAGTAAGTGGTTCCCAGACGGTAGAATGCCGGGATGGGAAAATCTTGTGGGCAGGTAAGTTTTATGATGAATTGTTGTTTACACCTCGTTTTGCTGCAACAGATTCTTTTGAGCTTATTGCTGTGACGATTGGCATTAAATTTCATTGGGAACGCAAGGAAAATCAACGCTTTTTAGGATCTTTGAAAATTATAGTTGATGATAAAGATGAACTGACAGCTATCAATTGCATCTCAATAGAAGACTATCTGACAAGTGTCATTTCTTCTGAAATGAGTGCTACCGCTTCTTTAGAATTATTGAAGGCACATGCGGTTATTTCTCGTAGCTGGGTATTGTCCAATATTGGTCATCAGAAAGACAGTGCTACTTCCGAAATGTGCATTGAATCTAAAGATGGCTATATTAAATGGTATGATCGCCAAGCTCATACTCGTTTTGATGTTTGTGCCGATGACCATTGTCAGCGTTATGAAGGTATCACTAGAATTTCGACTCCTACCGTAAAACAAGCAATCGTTTCTACTTATGGTGAAGCTTTAACGTACAAAGGTGAAATCTGTGACGCTCGTTTCTCAAAATGTTGTGGTGGCATTTTCGAAGAATTCCAGAACTGTTGGGAGAATAAGTCTTATTCTTATTTGCATAAGAAACGAGATAGTTTATCTGTCAATTGGGTGCCGAATTTAAAGAGAGAAGAAGATGCTGACAAATGGATCAGGTCTGCTCCAGACTCTTTTTGTAATACCAAATCAAAAGAAGTCTTATCGCAGGTATTGAATAATTATGATCAAGAAACGACAGACTTTTATCGTTGGAAAGTCGAATATAGCCAATCGGAGCTATCGTCTATGATTAGAGAAAAGTCGGGTATCGATTTTGGTGATATTATTGACCTGATACCCGTAGAGCGCGGAACATCCGGGCGATTAGTTCGCCTGAAAGTCTTAGGAACAAAGAAAACAATGACTATTGGTAAGGAATTGGAAATTCGTCGTATTTTATCAAGGTCTCATCTTTATAGTTCGGCATTCGTAGTTGATAAAAGTGGAGCAAATGAACAAGGTATGCCTGCTAAATTTGTCTTGACTGGAGCTGGTTGGGGACATGGCGTCGGTTTATGTCAGATCGGAGCTGCGATGATGGGAGCTCAAGGGTTTACCTATGATGAGATACTAAAGCATTACTTTCGAGGTGCTCGAATTGAAAAACTATATTGATTATGGAAAATAAGAAGATTTCTCCTTGGGCATGGATTCCTTCTTTGTATTTTGCAGAAGGCTTACCTTATGTGGCCGTAATGACCATTTCTGTGATGATGTACAAAAGATTGGGTATCTCCAACACCGATATTGCATTATATACAGGCTGGTTGTATTTGCCATGGGTTATTAAACCGTTTTGGAGTCCTTTTGTCGATATTATCAGAACAAAGCGCTGGTGGATTCTAACGATGCAATGGATATTGGCTATTGCTTTAGCGGGTGTTGCCTTTTCCATACCCACGCCTTTCTTTTTTCAACTGACGCTCGCTTTCTTTTGGATTGTTGGGTTTACTTCTGCTACTCACGATATTGCTGCCGATGGATTTTACATGCATGCTTTGGACGAACATGATCAGTCTCTTTATGTCGGTATCCGTAGCACCTTTTATAGAGTAGCAACTTTAGTAGGTCAAGGACTTCTTGTTATTATAGCTGGATTAATTGAAACCAATTCAGGATTGCCACCGGCTCGACTTCAGATAAATGCCGATCCTGCTGTTGTTAACCAAACCTATACATTGCCTGTTTATGCCAATTCAATTGATACAGCGGGAGAAATGCACTTCGTCTATACAAATTCTGTTGTTAATGTAGGAACCAAAGCTCCTAAAACAATAGTTACAAATTCTAAAGGCGATAAAACGGCTTACGCTGACTATTCAAAAGCCATGTTCGATTCAGTGAAACATCTGAATGAGCAGAATGGCTTTGTCTCTGCAATTAAAACAACTGCTATCTCAAAAACGGCGGATGATGGGAAGAGTACTTTCTTTAGTTGGTTAAAAAGCCATTTTGGCGAAGACTATACCGTATCCGACCAGTCCAATAGTATTTTAGTTGTTGGTGTCCGGCTCAATAAGAAACCTGAATCGAACAAGACAATTGTTCTTGTCGTTACAAATAAATCTGGAGACAAGAGTATTAAATTGGAGCAGGACAAATTATCCTCTCGTTTTGAATTTAATGAAAAGAACTGGAATAAAACAGCATATCTCTATTTTGAAATAGATCATAAATTGTCGACAAAAGCTTCTGCTACCTTTGAAGGTGCTTCAGGTAATATTCCATTTGCCTGGCTTGTCGCTATAGGAGTGCTTTCACTCTTTTTCTTTGTCGTAGTCGTTTACCATAGTTGGGCTTTGCCACGTCCGAAGAGCGATAGTGACCGTGAGGTGCTGACTGCTTCGCAGATCTTTCATGACTTCTTCGGGACATTCGGGTCTTTCTTTACTAAAAAGCAGATTTGGATTGCCATTCTTTTTATGTTACTCTATCGTTTGCCCGAATCGCAGCTTGTTAAACTCATCCAACCTTTCCTGGTAGATCCTGTAGATAAGGGAGGATTAGGATTGACTACCGGAGAAGTAGGATTGGTATATGGAACATTCGGTATTATCGGTTTGACTATTGGTGGTATTATTGGTGGCATTGTTGCAGCAAAAGGTGGACTAAAGAAATGGTTATGGCCAATGGCTTGGAGTATGTCATTGACCTGTCTTACTTTTGTCTATCTGAGCTATTTTCAAAACCATTCATTGTTGATAGTCAATATTTGTGTTTTTATTGAACAGTTTGGATATGGTTTTGGCTTTACCGCTTATATGCTCTTTTTGATCTATTTCTCGGAGGGCGAACATAAAACGGCTCATTACGCCATTTGTACAGGTTTTATGGCTTTAGGCATGATGATTCCCGGAATGGCTGCGGGCTGGTTACAAGAAGCGATAGGCTATCGGCACTTTTTTGTATGGACCATGATTTGCTGTGCAGCAACAATTACTGTTTGTGCTTTTGTCAAGATAGACCCTCTCTTTGGTAAGAAAAATAAATTGGAAGATAAGCAATCATAAAATATTGAAAAGATGAAACGAATATTAGTTGTCCTATATTGTCTTTTTGCTATATGCTCTGCGCAAGCTCAGAAAGTCCGTGTCAAGACGGGAATTGAGATATTAAAAGAACAGAATTTTAAATGTTTGGAAGGGAAGCGTGTAGGTTTGGTCACGAATCCTTCCGGAGTAGACAATGGGCTAAGGTCCGATATAGATATTCTTCACGAAGCGCCGAATGTAAAACTGGTCGCTTTATTTGGCCCCGAACATGGGGTCAGAGGAGATGCTCATGCGGGTGATGTGGTCAAGAACGATTCAGATGCTACTACAGGCCTTCCGGTATATTCGCTGTACGGAAAAAACCGTAAACCAACTTCTGAAATGCTAAAGGGTATTGATGTTTTAGTATATGATATTCAAGATATAGGTTGTCGGTCTTATACTTTCATTAGTACGCTGGGAAATATAATGGAAGCGGCTGCGGCAAATAATATAGAAGTCATTGTGTTAGATCGTCCCAATCCTATTGGAGGAGAAAAAATAGAAGGTAATATAACGGAGGATGATTGTCTCTCTTTTGTGAGTAATTTTAAAATACCTTACTTATATGGTCTGACTTGTGGCGAGTTGGCATTAATGCTCAATGGTGAACACATGCTGCAAGGGCAGTGCAATCTAAAGGTTATTAAGATGAAAGGTTGGAAACGTCGCATGACTTATGAAGAAACCGGCCTGCAATGGGTCCTTGCTTCTCCTCACATCCCGCAACCTATATCTGCGGCTTTTTATCCCGTATCCGGTATAATAGGCGAACTTGACGGGTTGTCTATTGGAGTAGGATATACCATACCTTTTCAATTGTTTGCCACTTCCTGGGTCGAGGCTATTGGCTTGAGCCGTCATTTGAATGCGCTGCATCTGCCTGGCGTTGTCTTCCGCCCCATCTATTTTACACCGTTTTATGCAGCAGGCAAAGGTGAAAAGATGCAAGGAGTACAAGTTTATCTTACCGACTATAAGAAAGCTTCGCTTTGCGAAATTCAATTTTATGTCATTCAGGAAATGTATAAACTTTATCCTGACCATGATCTGTTTAATTCCGAAAAAGCCGACCGTCTCAATATGTTTGATAAAGTGTGTGGTTCCAAACAGATTCGTTTGTTATTTAGCAAAAGACATTCTTGGAGCGATGTCAAGAGCTATTGGGATAAGGATGCCGATTCTTTCCGTATTCTCTCTAAAAAATATTATTTATATAAATAGTTGATATGAAAGCCGAAAATCCAGAATATGATCGGTTCGTCAATGAAATATTAAAATATATTCCAGAAAATCGAATTTATACTGACCAGCTAAGGCGGTTGGCATGGGGAACTGATGCCAGCTTTTATCGCCTCATCCCGCAAGTTGTTGTTCGTTCAGAGAGCGAACAAGATGTTGCCCATATATTGGAAGTTGCTTCTCGTCATAGATTGCCGGTTACTTTTCGTGCTGCGGGGACGAGCCTTTCCGGTCAGTCTATTACTCATTCGATATTGGTTGTTGCCGGTAAACATTGGGAAAATTATAGCATTTCTGATGATCATCAGTATATTACGTTGCAACCCGGAGTTATTGGCCAGCATGTTAATCAAGTATTGGCGCCATTAGGTCGAAAATTTGCCCCGGATCCTGCCTCTGTCAACAGTGCTATGGTTGGCGGTATTGTGATGAATAATGCTTCTGGTATGAGTTGCGGTACCCATGCCAACAGTGATAAAGAACTGGTATCGGCACGTATGGTCTTGGCCGATGGCACAGTGCTCGATACCGGAAGTGAAATAAGCCGCAATGCTTTTATTGCTTCGCATCCGGAGTTCATCCAAGAAATAGAGCGGATGCGTGATGAGGTCCTTGCAGACAAAGAGTTTGCCGACCGTATCAAATACAAATATTCTATTAAGAACGTCACAGGGCTCAATATTCGTCCTTTTATTGCCTACTCTGATCCTTTCGATATTATTGCTCATTTGTTGGTCGGCTCTGAAGGAACATTGGCTTTCTTGAGCGAAGTGACAATGAAAACGGCTCCGATATATCCTTATCGGGCAAGTGCACTTATTTACTTCAATGATATCAGAGAAGCAGCTACTGCTGTAGTTGCCATGAAAAAAATGAAAGTGTCTGCTGCTGAGCTGCTGGATAAGAGGTCTCTGGCATCTGTCAATGATACGACAGGCGAAGGACTGACTGCCATTCTCACCGAAACGGAGGCACTTTCTAAAGTAGAACTGGAAGCCAATATATCGGCTATCGAAAAGGCGCTTGAACCTTATCCTACTTTTCAACCTTTCCATTTTACAGACGATCCTACAGAGTATTCTAAATATTGGGCGATTCGTTCGGGAGTATTCCCTGCTGTGGGTGGTATGAGAAAGAAAGGTACTACCTGCTTAATAGAAGATATTGCATTTCATATTGCCGATTTGCCCGATGCTACCGTTCAACTGTCCGATTTGTTAGATAAGCATGGGTATGCCGATTCTTGTATTTACGGTCATGCTCTGGAAGGCAATTTTCATTTCATTATCAATCAATCATTCGACACCGATAGTGAAGTGAAACGCTATGAAGCGCTCATTGACGATGTCGTGAAAATGGTGGTCGAAAAGTATGATGGCTCTTTGAAGGCCGAACATGGTACCGGCCGCAATATGGCACCTTTTGTTAAGTATGAGTGGGGCGAAAAAGCATATTCTCTTATGCTGCGTATCAAGCATCTTTTCGATCCCGAAGGATTAATTAATCCGGATGTGATCTTCAATGAGGATCCAAAATGCCACTTAAAGCATTTTAAACCATTGCCGGTGATGAGACCCGAAGGAGAACTCGATGAAGAGTCGGAGCAGATCTATGATAAACTTAATAAATGTATTGAGTGTGGCTTCTGTGAAGTAAATTGTCTCACCTGTGGCTTTTCACTTTCATCACGTACTCGAATTGTTTTGCAACGTGAATTGTCTCGATTGAAGAATACGGGAGAGGATGCCAAACGTCTTAAAACACTCACCGATCAATATCGTTATCCGGGCAATCAAACTTGTGCCGGCGATGGACTTTGTTCAACGTCTTGTCCGATGGGAATTAATGTGGCGGATTTGACTCATGAAATACGTCGGGCTTTATTGCCTTCGTCCAGTGTGGGGTATCATCTTGGCAAGTATGTTGCAAATAATTTCTCACATGTGAAATCGGTTATGCGCATCGGTTTAGATTGTGCCGATGGGGCGCATCGTTTGATTGGAACAAACGGCATGACCAAATTTGGAAAAGAGTTTCACCATACTTTTGGGCTTCCTCTTTGGACTCCTTCTATACCCAAAGGATATAAGATACCTAAGATACGGCAAAAGGTCGAACCGTTGAAAGTCGTTTATTTCCCTAGTTGTATCAATCAGGCAATGGGATTGGCCGCTAAGTCTCCCGTTCGTCGTCCTTTAGCCGAAGAAATGGTCGCTTTACTTCAAAAAGCGGGTTACGAAGTGATATTCCCTCAAGAGATGGATAGCCTTTGCTGTGGTACGATATGGGAGAGCAAAGGAATGCCTGATGTTGCCGACCGCAAAACTGCTGATTTGGAAGCCGCATTATGGGCTGCTTCCGATGAAGGAAAATATCCTGTCCTCTGCGATCAAAGCCCTTGCTTGCATCGGATGAGGAAGAAGATGACTAAGATGAAGCTTTACGAACCGGTAGAGTTTATTTATACCTATTTACTGGACAAATTGATTTTCTCGCAAATAGATCGTCCTGTTGCCGTACATATTACTTGCTCTACTCGTTTAATGGGAGTAGGAGATATGCTCATAGATTTGGTCAAGCGTTGTTCTTCGCATGTATTGATTCCCGAAGGGGTGGGGTGCTGCGGCTTTGCCGGCGACAAAGGATTTACTCAGCCCGAGGTCAATGCTTATGCGTTGCGTAAATTGCGCCCTCAAATAGAAAAAGAGAAAATAGTGACAGGTTATAGTAATAGTAGAACATGCGAAATAGGTCTGACCACCAATTCGGGCATTCCGTACGTTTCAATTGTTTATCTGGTTAATGAATGTACTAAGCCCACTAAAAGTGATAATAATTAAATAATATATTGACAATGGAAACATCTGCTACTTCAAAAAAAAGGCTTCTTGCTTTGGATGTGATGCGAGGCATCACAATTGCCGGAATGATTTTAGTGAATAATCCCGGTGGTGATAATACTTTTGCTCCATTGGAGCATGCCAAATGGATAGGATTGACTCCTACAGACTTGGTCTTCCCCTTCTTTATGTTTATGATGGGTATTACTACTTACTTGTCGTTAAGCAAATACCATTTTGAATTTACCGGGAAAGCAGGTCTTAAAATATTGAAGAGAACTGCTTTGATATGGCTTATAGGATTGGCTATCTCATGGATCTTTATGTTTACCGCCAGTTGGATGGCACCGGAGCATGCCGGAATGTCTTTTTTCGAACGTTTTGGCGTTTCTTGCAATACACTCGATCATTTGCGTATCTTGGGTGTTATGCCTCGTTTGGCTATTTGTTATGGACTATCTGCCATTATTGCTTTAACCATGAAGCATAAGTACATTCCTTGGCTTATAGCCGTGCTTTTTATCGGTTATTTCATTATTCTTATTACCGGCAACGGATTTGCTTGCGATCACACCAATATCCTTTATCGTTTTGATGTAGCTATTTTAGGAGAAAAACATCTTTATAAGTGGGAGGTTCTCGATCCTGAAGGAATCTTAAGCACCATACCTGCACTGGGACATGTACTTATAGGCTTTTGTGTAGGCAAAATCATGATGCAGGTAAAGGATATCAACGATAAGATCGAACGTCTGTTTATTATTGGCGTATTGCTTACGTTCTCCGGTTTGCTTTTAAGTTACGGCTGCCCATTAAGCAAAAAGATATGGACACCTACTTTTGCTTTGACCACATGTGGATTGGCTTCCAGTCTGCTCGCTATATTGATATGGTGCATTGATAAAAAAGGTTGCGTCAACGGTACTACTCGATTTTTTGAATCTTTCGGTGTCAATCCGTTATTCCTGTATGTTTTGGCAGATATACTTGTTCTACCGATGAGCATGTTCCACTTTTTCTCGGGCGAGAATCAGACAATACAAAGTGTACTTTATTATAATGTGTTTATGCCGGTCGTGGGAGGCAAATTTGCCTCACTTATTTATGCCCTGCTCTTTGTTGGTATCAACTGGGGTATCGGTCATATTTTGTACAAAAAGAAAATATATATTAAACTATGATATTACTAGCAGACAGTGGCTCTACGAAAACAGATTGGAGTGTATTAGAAAAAGGTAAGTTGGTACAGAAAATATCAACAAAGGGAACGAATCCTTTTTTTCAATCGCAAGAGGAAATACGTAATGAAATTAAAGAAGCGTTGATACCTCGGTTATCTTTAAGTGAAGTTGATGAACTTTACTTTTATGGCGCAGGGTGTGCATTTCCCGATAAGATAGCGATTGTAAAAGAAGCGATCGGCCAGTTTATTAGAGTTAAAAGGAGTTTCGAAGTAAATAGCGATATGCTGGCAGCTGCACGTGGACTTTGCGGGCATAAACCGGGTATTGCTTGTATAATAGGTACGGGTTCCAATTCTTGTCTTTATGATGGACAGAATATAGTAGAGAACGTATCACCGCTTGGATTTATTTTGGGTGATGAAGGAAGCGGTGCTGTATTGGGCAAGATATTGATTGGCGATATTCTCAAAAATCAATTGTCTGTTGAGTTGCAGAAGAAGTTCTTTATCAAGTTCCCGATGACTCGGGCCGAGATCATCAACAGAGTGTATTGCAAACCTTTTCCTAATCGATTCTTGGCAAGTTTGTCTATCTTCTACGAAGAGAATATAGCAGATTCGGCTATTCGGGCTATGCTTGTCGATAATTTTAAATCGTTCTTGAAACGGAATGTGATGCAATATGAAGGATACGACAGTTATCCCATTCATTTTATCGGCTCTATTGCCTATTTCTTCCACGAACAGCTTGATGAGGCTTGCAAGACAATGGGACTAAAATTGGGAGAGGTAGAAAGAAGTCCTATGGAGGGGCTGATAAAGTACCATACAGAACAAAAATAAAGATTTAAATAACTTATGGCATTTATTAAGATATCCGAACAGCCTTCGCTCTATAACGATTTGGAGAAAAAATCGGTGAAGGAATTGTTGGAAGACATTAATACCGAAGATCAAAAGATTGCTTTGGCAGTAAAAAAGGCGATTCCGCAAATAGAGAAATTAGTGACACAGATAGTGCCTCGCATGAAGAGAGGAGGGCGTATCTTTTATTTGGGGGCAGGCACCAGTGGTCGCCTTGGCGTGCTCGATGCTTCCGAGATACCACCTACCTTTGGAATGCCTCCGACGTTGGTCATCGGGCTTATTGCCGGTGGCGATACGGCATTGCGCAATCCTGTCGAAAATGCCGAAGACGACTTGGAGAGAGGCTGGCAGGAATTGTTGGAACATCATATCGATACGAAAGATACTGTTGTAGGAATTGCTGCTTCGGGTACCACTCCTTATGTCATCGGAGCACTTCATTCTGCCCGCGAACATGAGATTCTTACGGCATGTATCACGAGCAATCCCGATAGTCCGATGGCTGCCGAATCCGATATTCCCATTGAGATGATTGTAGGCCCGGAATTTGTCACCGGCAGTTCGAGAATGAAATCGGGAACGGGACAAAAAATGATTTTGAACATGATAACTACCAGCGTAATGATCAGGCTTGGTAGAGTGAAGGGCAATAAGATGGTTAATATGCAGCTTACGAACAAAAAACTGGTCGATCGCGGTACTCGGATGATTGTTGACGAGTTGGGAGTCGATTACGGTAAGGCACGTACTTTGCTTATGATGCATGGGTCTGTAAAGGATGCTATTGACAATTATCGCGGAAACGCAAAAGAATAAATCCTAGAAAGAAGATGAAAAAATTAAGTCTATTATTGCAGCTACTGCTCGTGTCGCTTTTTATTGGAGCGCAACCATTGCAGCGTGTGTCTCCTGCTTCGGTAGGTCTCGATGCTTCCCGGCTCGCTAATGCCGATGCCGCTATTCTGAAAGCTATCCAACACAAGGATATTCCGGGTGCTGTATTAGCCGTTGTTCGTCATGGAAAGATGGCTTGGCTTAAAGCTTATGGCAACAAAGAAATCTATCCCAAGCAATTGCCTATGACTACCAATACCGTGTTCGATATGGCTTCGTGTAGTAAGTCCATGTCTACGGCAATCTCGGCCATGATTCTGATAGAAAGAGGACAGTTGAGGCTGCTAGATAGAGTTAATCATTATATCCCCGGTTTTCAGGATTGGAAAGATGCCAAAGATGGAACGACCTCTATACGCATAGTCGACATTATGACTCATTCTTCGGGACTTCCGCCCTATGCTCCGGTCGATTCTTTAAAGCGGAAGTACGGTTCGCCCAATCGCGATGGCGTCATTGATTATATTTCGCATTGTAAGCGCGATTTCAAACCCGAAACGGACTTCCAATATAGTTGTCTGAACTACATTACACTGCAACGTATCATTGAAACAATATCTGGACAGAATTTACGCGACTTTGCCAAAAAGAATATTTTCGATGTACTTGGTATGACGCATACGGATTATAATCCCGATAGCAAACTTTGTGAACTTTGTGCGCCGACAGAGAAGCAACCCGACGGCTCTGTGCTTCAAGGTGTGGTACACGATCCCTTAGCTCGTGTCATGAATGGTGGAATATCGGGCAATGCGGGAGTATTCTCTTCGGCAGATGATATTGCTGTCTTGGTAGCTGCATTGCAGAATGGCGGAGAATGGAACGGTCATCGCATCCTTAGTCCTCTTGGCGTGAAGGCTATGCGTACGGTTCCTCGTTGTGTAGCTCCTTTGGGACGTACGTTGGGTTGGGATATATTCTCACCTTATGCTTCGAATAATGGAGATTTGCTTGGACCCGATACCTATGGACATACCGGTTATACGGGTACATCCATTGTTATCGATCCGGACAATGATGTAGCAGTGATATTGCTTACCAATCGGGTACATCCCAATGATGCCGGCGACTGTATACAACTTCGTTCATTGGTAGCCAATGCCGTTGCTGCTTCTATCATTCCTGATATGGGCAGATCCAAAGTAAGGAAATGAAACAACTCTTAATAACAGCTCTATTGTTTTGCTGTGCCGCAACTACTTGTTCGGCACAGCAAAATCTTTCTAAAGTATCTATGCATAGTTTGCATTATAAGCAGCGTGTGGCGTTGTTTGATAGTTTGCCTCCGATTTGTCATTCGGATATTGTCTTGTTGGGCAATAGTCTTACAGAGTTTGGCGGTAATTGGAATTTGCGACTTATCGGCAAATTGAAGGGACATTATGTCAATCGTGGCATTATAGGAGATGATGCGATGGGTATGTACGATCGGCTTTATCAGATTGTACCCGGCAATCCCCGAAAAATCTTTCTATTGGCGGGGGTCAATGATGTGTCTCATGGACTTTCGGCAGACAGTGTTGTGAAATTGGTCAACATATTGGTCGACAAAATTCGCACTGAATTGCCACATACCAAACTATATATCGAAAGTTTGCTGCCTATCAACGAGTCTTTTCATCGTTGGCATACGATGGAAGGAAAAACGGAAACGATAGTAGCTGTTAACGAGCAATTGCGCCGGATGGCTGCCGACCGCGGACTTGTTTACATTAATCTATTCCCTTCGTTTGTTATCCCCGGCACTCATATTATGCGCCCGGAGCTCACTGTCGATGGCTTACATCTGACGCCGGCAGGATATAAAGTGTGGAGTGAAATACTTAAAAAATATTGAAAGCGATATGTAGTATTTGAGTTCGATGTAAGAAATCAAGTTTCGAAAACATATCTGTCACGACAAATATCTGTCAATCAATATATTATAAAGAGCCTAGGCTAAAACGGGACCTGAAAAAGGCATTATTAAGTTGTCATACAGTGATTTATGAAAGCTGAGTCCCGCTGTTGTCACGATTCTTCTGTCAACACAACGACCATGATAACGATCATAACCGAACGACCGAATAGACAGAGCCGGAATGACTGTGTCTGCTTTCTACGCCGATCATTGCCAAATGTCGGGCGAACATATTAATCGAAATGTCGCGCATCGTAGCCGGACTGATCTTGCGCATGCTCTCATACAAGAGATGGATGCTATACTCCTCCGCCCGTTCACCCTTACGGGGAAGACGGAACAGACTGAAGAAAAGCCCTTCTTCGTGCGGGCGACGATAAAAGCGTTTATTGCGTTCCGTGATTAAAGCCTCTTCGTGAGGGGTATACCAATAACGTACTCCATTACGCAGTTCCGTTTTGAGCTGTGCATACAATTGTTTGTACGAGATTTTGAATTTACCGATACGATCTTCTAGTTCGATGGGGAAAAAGCGGCGACTCCCGGTCGGATCGGTAAGGATATCCGCATGGTTGGAAGTACCGATAAACGAAGCCATCCGGTCGAAGTGTTGATAGCTTCCACGATAAGGCCTCGCCACATTTATTTGAGGAAGTTGAATCAAATTTTTCAACCGTTCCATTTGTGGCAAAGAATACTTGCGAATCTCGTCCAAGTTGACAAGGGCAAACTTCGCCATTACTTTCGAAGCGGATTTGGATTCGGTGTCGAACTCTTCTATAAAATAAGAACGAAGCACGGGAGGAAGCAGCATACGGCAAAAAGACGATTTCTTCGTCCCGTGACGTCTATGTATCAGCACAGGCACCATACTGTTGCCGAATTTGGTGCACTTTTGCATCCATTGAGCCACCATGGCCAACAACCACCGACGAAAGACCATATTCCACAAGTTGTCATCGCTTATTCGTCCCGCCAACTCTTTAATCCGATCCCTGCCATCCCATGGGGGAAGGACGTTGATGTACTCCTGTATGGGGTTATAGGCCGGAGTGAATGAAGATTCGATAATACGCATCACATCCCGATCGATACAATCTACGCCCGATACTAAAGCCGATAAAACGATATACCTGAGTTCTTATACCGAACTCAAATATCAATAACTTTTGACATGCCCCATTCCTGAAGTCGATATATTTTTCACACTAGGATTTCCTTTATATTTAATATTGCCCAATCCATGGGACGTAGCATCAATGCTCTCTGAAGCATAGCAATTGATATTGCCCACACCACGAGATTCTGCGGTCACACTTTTTGCGATCAAGTTCAACGTATTTATATTGCCTACACCGCGAGAACTCAATTTCACATTTCCCACTTCACCACTAATGTTAGCATTACCTACACCACGAGATTCAATATCAAGACTTTCACATTTCAATCCACTGATCTTAATATTACCAACTCCTCGCGTTTCAATACTCAAAGATTTTTGATTCAGTCCATTAATAGTGATATCACCTACGCCACGAGACAATACAGATTTCAGAGAAGGCATCCCTATAATAATCGTCAAATGTTCTGCACTTCTCGATCCATGATAATCGGATTCTTGACCGATTTTCAACACATTACCATCTACAGTAGCCGACGTAGCGTTTACCAGACGCTCGGTACCGTTCACCTTAACATAATATTCACCCGATGTTTGAATAATTTCAATAGTACCTACCCCACTATGCTCAATAGCGTCAAAACCTCTCACACTGAAGGAACGATTCGCTCCTTGGTTTTCTGACACGGCCTTGTTCGATGCCGAACAACCCGTACACATAGCCAATACCATCATCAGCCATGCTACATTCTTTAAAATTGAATTCATCTTTAATATTATATTTATTAGATTCATTATTTACAGATGATTAGTTGTTCTGATTAAGCTACTCTCCTCTATCAGGACTAAACACGTCCAAACCTCCTATCATTCATATTCAAATAAGAATATCGTCCATTTCATCGGCATATACCGACACATCACAAATATCTTATAGTTCCTAGTACGAGACTGCTTCAAGAAATAAAAATATCCCATTTCATCGATATAAAAGAGTCATCTCAACATAGGCTCACGTTGACAACATAAATCCACCACCAACATATTGAAACGATCATAAATGCAGATAAACAATATTCAAATAGCCGACCAATCATTATTTCTTTTTCACCTATATACATAAGACGAGAGTAAGAGCCAAAACGTGACATGGTATAACCTCCTTTTTTATACAAAAACATAAAAAAAGTAGAAATCTATCAGATTTTAGCTAGAAGACTCCAAATATTACACCATTTATCCGGCACAATCATAACTAATAGAAGACGTGTCTTAGCATCCGGAAAAATCAACCGTATGTCGCTGCCGTAACGAACGTTCGTTTTGTGTATGAGTTACATTAATAAAAAAGCATCAGAACACTTTTCTGATGCTTTTTTATAGATTTACCTTAAACTATTATCTAGTTAGACAAGCTTCTTCAATAATGAAACAATACTTACCTTATCAGCAATAATATTATTCAATTCAGCAATAGGAACTCTCTCTTGCTGCATCGTATCACGATTACGAAGAGTGACGCAATTATCGTTTAGCGTGTCATGATCAACAGTAACACAATAGGGAGTACCAATGGCATCTTGTCGACGATAACGCTTGCCGATACTATCTTTTTCATCATATTGACAGTTGAAATGAAATTTCAAGTCGTCAACGATATGTTGTGCTATTTCAGGCAGACCATCTTTCTTTACCAATGGCAAGACAGCAAGTTTGACCGGAGCAAGTGGAGCAGGTAATTTCAAAACAACACGCGTATCCCCATTCTCCAATTTTTCTTCCGTATACGAAGCACTTATCACGCTAAGGAACATACGATCCAAACCTATAGACGTTTCAACACAATAAGGAGTATAAGATTCGCCTAGTTCAGGATCATAATATTTAATGCTTTTGCCACAATATTTTTCATGCTGAGAAAGGTCAAAGTCTGTACGAGAATGAATGCCTTCAACCTCTTTGAAACCAAAAGGCATCAAGAACTCAATATCGGTTGCAGCATTAGCATAATGAGCGAGCTTCTCATGATCATGGAAACGATAATGATCATCACCAAAGCCCAATGTTTTGTGCCATTTAATTCGGGTAGCTTTCCACATCTCAAACCATTTCATCTCTTCACCCGGACGACAGAAAAACTCCATTTCCATTTGCTCGAATTCTCTCATACGAAAGATAAACTGGCGAGCCACAATCTCATTACGAAATGCCTTACCTATCTGAGCAATACCAAAAGGTATCTTCATACGTCCTGTTTTCTGGACATTAAGGAAATTCACGAAAATGCCCTGAGCTGTTTCAGGACGAAGATATATTTTCATCGCACCATCGGCAGTAGAACCCATTTCGGTAGAGAACATCAAATTGAATTGACGAACATCTGTCCAATGATCTGTTCCTGATACAGGATCAACGATCGCCTCATCAACAATAATCTGTTTCAGACTTTCGAGATCATTATCATTCATTGCTTTTTTATAGCGTTCATGCAATGCATCACGTTTCTCTTGATGTTCAATAACACGAGGATTAGTTGCTCTAAACTTTTCTTCATCAAATGAATCACCGAAACGTTTTGCCGCTTTGGCAACTTCTTTATTTATCTTATCATCATATTTAGCAATCTGATCTTCTATTAGAACATCGGCACGATAACGCTTTTTCGAATCTTTATTGTCTATCAAAGGATCATTAAAAGCATCTACATGACCGGAAGCTTTCCATATAGTAGGATGCATGAAGACTGCTGAATCGATGCCCGTGACATTGCTATGCAATAACACCATACTGTCCCACCAATACTTCTTAATATTATTTTTCAACTCGGCGCCCATCTGACCATAATCGTAGACAGCAGCCAATCCATCGTAAATATCACTCGATGGGAAAACAAATCCATACTCTTTACAATGCGATACCAATTTTTTAAAAACATCTTCCTGTGCCATATCTTTTTAGCTTTTATCAATTAGAACATCAAATTAAGGCAGTAATAAGTCTCAACTTTTCAACTCATTACCAAATATTCTGCAAAGTAAACGATTTTTTTGAATTAAATTAGTATTTTTGCCATTACAACCTTAAAATTAAGGTAGAAAAATGAATTTGTTGATTGAAGATAGGGATTTTATACAGTATGGACGACGAAGAAAAAGATAAAGAAAAAATAACAGAAGAAAAAGAAGAGCACATCAATTATCAACCTTCGGATTTGCATGACGACAATATCAAGCACCAACTTACAGGAATGTATGAAAGCTGGTTCTTGGATTATGCGTCTTATGTTATTCTTGAAAGAGCAGTGCCCGACATTGACGATGGACTGAAACCTGTTCAACGGCGTATTCTGCATTCTATGTGGAGAATGGACGATGGGCGATACAATAAGGTGGCAAACATCGTAGGACATACCATGCAATTCCACCCCCACGGCGATGCTTCTATCGGCGATGCACTCGTTCAATTGGGACAAAAAGATTTGCTTATCGATCACCAAGGAAACTGGGGTAATATCCTTACCGGCGACAGAGCAGCTGCCCCTCGTTATATTGAAGCTCGATTATCAAAATTTGCACTCGACGTAGTATTTAACCCCAAAACAACAGATTGGAAACTATCGTATGACGGACGAAATAAAGAACCGATATCACTGCCTGTCAAGTTCCCTTTATTGCTAGAGCAAGGAGTAGAAGGAATTGCCGTAGGACTCTCTTCCAAAATTCTTCCTCATAATTTTAATGATTTATGCGATGCCAGCGTAAACTATCTGCATGATGAAGAATTTCAAATTTTCCCCGACTTCCAGACTGGTGGCGCTATAGATGTATCCAAATACAATGACGGAATGAGAGGAGGTTCGGTCAAAGTAAGAGCAAAAATAGGTAAGCTTGACAATAAAACGCTAGTCATTTCCGAGATTCCATACGGTTGTACCACCACATCAGTCATCGACTCTATCTTGAAAGCTGTAGACAAAGGGAAAATCAAAGTCCGTAAGGTCGATGACAATACAGCCGCCAATGTTGAGATACTTGTTCATCTCACCCCAGGAACTTCTTCGGACAAAACAATCGATGCGTTATATGCTTTTACCGATTGCGAGATAAGTATATCACCCAACTGTTGTGTCATTGATAGCAAACGCCCCTATTTTCTTACCGTAAGCGACATCCTGAAAAAGTCTACAAAAACCACTCTTGATTTACTGCGCAAGGAACTTCAAATACAACGTGCAGAAATACTCGAATCTCTTCATTTCGCATCTTTGGAGAAGATATTTATTGAAGAGCGGATATACAAAGACAAAGAGTTTGAGGAGGCCAAGACAATGGATGCGGCATGTGAGCATATTGACTATCGTCTAACTCCACATTATCAGCAAATGATTCGCGAAGTGACGAAGGACGATATTCTAAAACTGATGGAAATCAAAATGGCCCGAATACTTAAATTCAACAGTGATAAGGCAGAAGAGAATATTGCTCGTCTGAACGCCGAACTTGCTGAAGTAGATAAGCATCTCGCCAATATTGTGGAATATACCTGCGATTGGTTCGGAAAATTAAAGAAAAAATATGGGAAGTTCTTCCCTAGGCGAACAGAATTGCGCAATTTCGATGTCATTGAAGCAGCAAAAGTAGTCGAAGCCAACGAAAAGTTATATGTCAACCGTGAAGAGGGTTTTATAGGTACTTCACTCAAGAAGGATGAGTTCGTAGCCAACTGTTCCGACATCGATGATGTTATTATCTTTTTCAAAGATGGACGTTATATTGTTACTTCGGCTGCCGACAAGAAATTTGTCGGTAAGGGCATCTTATATGTCAACATCTTTAAGAAAAACGATATCCGAACCATTTATAATATGGTATATCGGGATGGAAAGCAAGGCAGTTTCTTTATCAAGCGGTTCAATGTCACAGCTATTATCCATGACAAAGAATATGTGATCACTCAAGGCAATCCGGAATCGCGCATTATTTACTTCACTGCCAACCCGAACGGAGAAGCCGAAATAATCAGAATAGCACTGAAACCGGGATGTGGCGCACGCAAATTGATATTTGAACGAGACTTTAGTGAAATCAGCATAAAAGGCAAAAGCGCCAGAGGCGTTACATTGACAAAGCATCCGGTACTGAGAGTGTCGCTCAAATCGCATGGTATCTCGACTCTTGGCGGGCGAAAAGTTTGGTTTGATAGAGATGTGCTTCGATTGAATTATGATGAACGTGGGAAATATTTGGGCGAATTCCAGGCAGAAGATCAAATATTAGTCGTTCTTAATGACGGCACTTACTATACAACCGACTTTGAGTTGAGCAATCACTACGAAGACAATGTGGTGGTTCTTGAGAAATTCGATTCCGAAAAAATATGGACGGCCGTACTATATGATGCAGACCAACAAAATTATCCATATCTGAAACGTTTCTACTTTGAAGCTTCTACAAAGAAACAAAACTATTTGGGCGAGAATCCAAAGAGCTTGCCCGTCATTCTTTCTTCTCAAGTTTATTCTCGCATAAAAGTGACATTTGGAGGAGTAGACGATTTCCGTGCGCCCCTTGAGATTGAAGCAACAGATTTTATAGGAATAAAAGGCATCAAAGCAAAAGGCAAACGACTTACTACGTTCACCGTTGGAGAAATTACTGAATTGGAGCCAACTCGCCAACCCGAAATTTCAGAAGAAAGAGATGAAGAGGATGAAGAATTTTCGGATACCGAAGAAGAAGACTTAGATGACGATAAAAGCGACAATGACATCATAGATGAATTGACTGGACAAGGAAAACTCTTTTAATACATCACAAGGTTAATGAAGTATGACATATATCGAACGCTCATTCTCTGTATAGAATTGCTTTTGCCGACAGTTCTTTCAGCACAAAAATTAGATTCATTAAGAACTAACCAGCTGACTGTTCGTTGTGTACAATATGGCATAGGGCACTCTAACATTCTGGACACATATCTTTCGCCTCAAGAATACAAAGGTATTGATTTCCGAACGTCAAGAGAAACCATGCGCATGACTAATATCGGGAAAGGTAATGTATCAGTCCAGAACTTCTTGCAAGCAGACTTTTCGTTTGGCAAAAACAAAGTGGATAATAATAATACTTTAGCTGGTATGGTGAATTGGAACTACGGATTGCATTATCAATTTCAGCTATCCGATAATTTCAAATTACTTGCCGGCGGACTCGGAGATACCAACTTGGGATTCATATACAATTTGCGCAATTCCAACAACCCTGCCTCACTACGGGCATATATCAATCTTGATGCTTCGGCAATGGCAATATGGCACTTCCATATCAAAAAGAAAGCGTTCGTATTACGCTACCAACTTAATACACCGATATTAGGCGTCATGTTCTCCCCAGAAATGGGAGAATCCTATTATGAAATATTTTCTTTGGGACACTACAGCGGAACAATAAAACTGACCTCTTTACATAACCAACCCTCATTGCGACAATTTCTCTCACTGGATATCCCAATCGGGCAACAACAAATACGCTTCACCTATCTTGGCGACCTGCAACAATCACATGTCAACAACATCAAAACACATAGCTATTCCAATGTCTTTATGGTAGGTTTCGTTAAAAGATTATACAAGCTAAGCAATAAAGACCTTCAAAAGCTCCCAACGTCCATTCAAGCATATTAATTAAATAAGATGAGAAAGAAATTCTTCTATATTATTCTATTAACGGCGCTAGTATTGATTTGCGGCAGTTGCGTAAGCGAAAAGCAATATAGCGATACGCCCGAAGGAAACTTTGAGCAACTTTGGAAAATAATGGATCAAAAGTATTGTTTCTTCGATTACAAAAAGATTGATTGGGATTCGGTACATAATGTATATAGCAAATATATCACTTCCGATATGGATGATAATGCCCTCTTCGAAGTACTTGGCAATATGCTGGGAGCACTAAAAGATGGTCATGTAAACCTTTACAGTACCGGAAACACCGCCAGATACTGGAGTTGGTATGAAAATTATCCGGAGACTTTTGATAAAAGTATAAAAGACCGTTATCTTGGCACAGATTATCATATGGCCGGTGGCCTAAAATACAAAATACTCTCAGACAACATCGGATATATCTATTATGGAGACTTCTCCGAGTCGGTTAGCAATGGCATTATTAATGATATGCTATCCTATCTGGCTATTTGCAATGGCATTATCATAGATGTTCGCAATAATGGTGGAGGATTGATAACAAACTCCTCTACTCTAGCCTCTCATTTTACTGATCAACAAGTACTGACCAGTTATGTCCGACATAAAACAGGAACCGGTCATAATGATTTCTCCAAACCATACGCCATTTACCTTGATCCGTCCGACGGCATAAGATGGCAGAAAAAGGTTATAGTACTTACCAATCGTCACTGCTTCAGCGCCACAAACGACTTTGTCAACAATATGCACTGTCTACCATCAGTCACTCTTTTGGGAGATAAAACAGGTGGTGGTGGCGGTATGCCTTTCAGTTCCGAACTTCCAAATGGTTGGGCTGTTCGTTATTCAGCAAGCCCATACTATGATAAAGACATGAAGCAAATAGAATTCGGTATAGAACCCGACATTTATGTAAGCCTCAGCACCGAAGATGTTTCACAAGGAAAGGATACGCTCATCGAGACAGCACGTCATTTGCTCAATAAATAATGGCATTACTAATATTTCCAAATTCCTTTTGTTCATTTCAATATATTTACTACCTTTGCAGCGTTCAAAATACCAATTTGCGGCTATGGCGTAATTGGTAGCCGCGCCAGACTTAGGATCTGGTGTCGTGAGACGTGTAGGTTCGAGTCCTATTAGCCGCACAAAATAAAAAGCTAATCAGATGTTTTCATCTATTAGCTTTTTTATTTTAATAGGGAAGCGCATAAAAATCGGCGCATCGGTAACCGTATTTCAATGTGAATATTCCCAGACGTTCTGATACTTTCTTATCCGAACCTAAGTGACAGGCCCTTGCAGGGCATTATTTCCGCTATTGTTTCAGTACTCGAATGTAAATCGAATCCGAGTAAGATATAAATATATACCGCGCAAATCATTGATATACAGCGAGAAAATCATAAGGACGAAAATAAATGTTTGTATGTATAAACTTTTAGTTTCGTCCTTATGAATTTTTATGTTCGTCCTTATCATTTTTTGAAAGCTCACGTTTAATTTTGCGAATCAATAAGTGCACTTCGGTGTGGTTAAAATAGTATCAGAATGTCTACGAATATTCACTTCCAAAACGTTCTGAAAACAGCATCAACATCACTACTTTAGATCAATGCAATCTTGCATCAATGAGAATGTGTGTCTCGGGCTCATCAATAAAAAAGAGGAGACTAAGTGACATAAGGAACTAAATGAATGGGATACACTCGTATGTGTACAAAACAGCTTCTCAGCCATCTGTAGCCTGTCGTTTAGAATGATTCTAAACAGAGGTCTGCTGAAAATAACGTATCCACAATATGCTCTAGGTGCGATTTTCGGACCTTTTTCCGCTGGCGTTGTATACGGTGCATCGTTAACCTTCTGTATGCCAGCGCCGTATGGTGTCATACGGAGGTGGCAAAGGTTGAAATGCAGATCGAATTTGGTGTATATTCCCGACTTTTACCTATGAGCTCTTACCAGCCAAAACCACATATGGACCTAAATTTGTTGACGTCCATACGTTTTCAAAAAAACTTAAGGACGTCACCGAAAAAACTAACATATGACGATTTTGTTCATGCCGCAGGCTCGAAAGTCAAACATGCGAACCACAAATGCTTACCCACAGAGCTATTAAAAGGCAATAACTACACTACTTTTTCATGGTTCAAAACGTCACATAACAATCTATTAATCAATCAGAAAACATCAAATCACAATCTACTTTTTCACTAACCGAAATAATGTACCATATAATTTAAGAGTAATTTTGGAAACCAAGAATTAATAGATTCTTTGAAATCTGCAATTCTGTGAAAACACTTAATTGTTAACGTAATAATATTTGAAACATGGAACAAAGAAAGTTTTTGCGGCGAATCTTACTGACTTGCATAGGATTCTTACTGACTGTCTGCGCTTTTGCACAACAAATAACAGTCCAAGGACAAGTGAAAGACACAGCCGGCGAACCAATCATTGGCGCTAATGTTATTCCTGTAGGGAATACTAAAAATGGTACTATTACCGATATTAATGGTAATTTCAAAGTTAAAGCTGAAAGAGAAGGCATGCTTACCATCTCTTTCGTAGGCTATAAAACAACGACAGTAAGAGTATCTCAGAATATGGTAATCACTCTACAAGACGATTCCAAAATTTTGAACGATATTGTGGTTATTGGTTATGGTACAGTGAAAAAGAGTGATGCAACAGGCTCTGTCGTGTCGGTGAAGGCCGACCAACTTAACAAAGGCCTGATTACAACACCGGCCGACATGTTGCAAGGAAAAACGCCTGGCGTACAAATTGTAAATAATGGTGGTGCTCCCGGTAGTGGTTCCACTATTCGTATTCGTGGCGGATCTTCTTTAAAAGCATCCAACGACCCGTTAATTGTCATTGATGGTCTCCCTATCAGCAGCACCGGCATATCGGGAATGTCTGATGTTTTATCGACTATTAACCCAAATGATATCGAATCATTCTCTGTACTAAAGGATGCTTCGGCAACCGCTATTTATGGTTCGCGAGCATCTAATGGCGTCATCGTCATCACTACCAAAAAAGGTTCAAGTGGCGCTCCGAAAATAAATGTCGACATGACCGGATCTGTAAATTGGGTAAGCAAGAAAGTCGATGTAATGAATGCTTCAGAGCTCAAAAACTTTTTAAGCGGATACTTGACGGCACATCCCAGTATCGATGCAACTACAGCACAAGCAGCGCTCGGATCATCCGATACAGACTGGCAAAACAAAATTTATCGTACCGCAATGACCGAAGAAATTAATGCCAGTGTATCAGGAGGTGTCAACGGAAAAGGTAATACCTTCAATAGTATGCCTTATCGTTTATCGATCGGCTATTTAGACGACAATGGCGTTTTAAAAACGTCAAGCATGAAACGTTCCACACTGGCTCTGAATCTCTCTCCTGAGTTTTTCGACAAACATCTGACTTTGAACCTTAATGCAAAAGGTATTTATGCAAAAAATAGATTTGCAGATGCAGGGGCTATTGGGGCTGCTATCAGCTACGATCCTACACAAGGCGTCTATGATACTTCGTCGAATGGTCTGCAAGGATACCGTATCTGGAGAAACAGTGCAGGAGGTATAAACACGATGGCTACACAAAATCCTGTTGCAATGTTGGAACAGAAAAACGATAAGTCTACCGTTAAACGTCTCGTTGGTAATGCTCAGTTCGATTATAAGTTTTTCTACGTACCCGGACTTCGGGCAAACTTAAACTTAGGATTAGACTTCTCGACTAGTGATGGTACCGTCGACACACCCGAAGGATCTGAAATGACATGGCATGACAAAATCCAAAACGGTTCAGGTCTTCATACAGACTACAGCCAGACGCGGCGCGATCAATCGTTAGAATTTTATTTGAATTATGTAAAAGAGTGCAAGGAAATTGCAAGCAAATTTGATGTAATGGCGGGCTATTCTTGGCAACACTTTTATAATCAAACCAGCAGCAAGTCTGTAAAACAGAACGACAGGACCTCTATATTATCAAACAGCCCTTTCAAAACAGAAAGTTACTTGGTCTCTTTCTACGGACGTTTCAACTACAGCCTTATGGATCGCTATTTGTTTACGTTTACTCTACGCGACGACGGAACTTCACGTTTTCAAAACAACAAATGGGGACTCTTTCCTTCTGCTGCTTTAGCTTGGCGCATGACTGAAGAATCTTTCTTAAAAGATATAAGAGCGATATCCAACCTTAAACTTCGTGTCGGTTATGGCGTCACTGGTCAGCAAGATTTAAATGCAGGGGATTATCCCTCTTTTGCTACCTACCACACCAATCAAATGGGAAGTTACTACATGTTAGGTAATTCAACTGTTATACCTATTACTCCAAATGCTTATGTTTCGAACTTAAAATGGGAATCGACGGCCACCTACAACCTTGGTTTAGATTATGGATTCCTCAACGATCGTATCAATGGTAGTATCGATTTCTATGTTCGCAAGACGAAGGACCTGATCAATTATGTTCCCATCTCGGCAGGTACCAATTTATCGAACTACGTCACAATGAATGTCGGCGACCTTAAGAATACCGGTTTTGAATTTTCTATCAATGCCGTTCCGGTACAATCAAAAAGTTGGAACTGGGATCTAGGTTTCAACCTCTCTTGGAATAAAAACAAAATCACGAAGTTGACTTCCAGCGATAATCCGGACTATCTTGGCGTTGCAACCGGTGGCATTAGCGGTGGTGTAGGCAATAACGTACAACTTCATAAAGTAGGATATGCTACCAGCTCTTTCTACGTTTATCAACAGGTATACGACACCAAGGGCAATCCTATTGAAGGTGCTTATGTAGATCGTAACGGTGATGGACAAATTAATGATAAAGATAAGTATATTTACAAAAAGCCGGCTCCCGATGTATTCTTAGGATTCAACACAACCCTATCTTATAAGAAATGGACAATATCGGCATCGGCACGTGCCAGCCTAGGCAATTACATATACAACAACGTTGCATCAAATTATGAAATGAAAGCAGATATGTGGACCAATGGTTTTATTGCCAATCGTCTGAAATCTGCCACCGCTTCCAACTTTGATCAAGCTCAATACCTATCAGATTATTATATAAAGAATGCTTCGTTCTTGAAATTGGATAAAGTAACGCTAGCTTACCAAATAGCTAAGTGGGCAAGAGTAAATGTAACCGCTCAGAATGTATTTACGATTACTAAATACAAAGGACTTGATCCAGAGGTCAACGGTGGTATAGACAATAATATGTATCCTCGTCCAAAGACTATCTTACTAGGTGCAAGTTTTAACTTTTAAACATTGAATATCATGAAATTATATAAGAAAATATTCAGTATCATCGCTTTCTTTACAGCCGGATTATCATTTACAGGCTGTACCAGCGATCTGAACGTGACCCCTATCGACCCTAACCTGAGTACTCCAGACAAAGTGCTCACTTCAGAAAGTGCATTTAACCAACTTCTAGCAAAATGCTATACCGGATTAGCAGTCAGCTCACCTGACGGTTCAAGCGGTAACCCTGATATTTCGGGAATTGACGGAGGTTTCGGACAATATTTGCGTGCTCTTTATAACTTAAACGAGCTTCCTACCGACGAAGCAGTCATCGGCTGGAATGACCAGACGGTTAAAGATCTCCACAAATTAGCATGGTCTACTTCGGACGTCTTCGTAGGAGCCATGTATGGTCGATTGTTTTATCAGATAGCACTTTGCAACGAAGTAATCCGTCAGATCAAAACATCAAGCATCAAGTCGGACAACATGACGCAATACTTGGCCGAAGCTCGTTGTTTACGTGCATTAAGCTATTATCACGCCATCGATATGTTTGGCAGTGTACCATTTGTTACTGATGAATCTACAGTAGGGGGAGCAAACCCCAAACAGATTATGCGTGCCGACTTATTTAAATGGCTGACAGAAACAGAAATTCCCGATTTCATTAATAATCTGCCCGACAAACCAGAACATTACCGTTGTGGCAAAGGCATGGCCTACATGATAATGGCAAAACTTTATCTGAATGCTAAAGTCTATACCGGAACAGCAGCTTATGATAAATGTGCTGACTATTGTTCGAAGATTATCAATTTAGGATATACTTTAGATCCTACATTCCAACATCTATTCAACGCCGACAATGACAAACGATTGGACGATGAAATAATATTCAGTGTCTATCAAGACGAATACAAGACTCAAGCTTATGGTGGCACAACCTATCTGACATTAGCTGCAATGGGTGGCAGCATGAAGCCGACAAACTATGGCCTTACAGCATCCGGGTGGGGTGGTCTCCGAGTTACACCCGAATTTGTAGACAAATTCGAAAATGGCGACGTACGAGCAACATTCTATACTGACGGACAGAAAAAAGAGATTGCCGATCTTAGTACATTTACAGATGGATATGCTTTCCCGAAGTTCACCAATCTGACCGACGCAAATACAGGAGGAGCACAAGGTAACTTCTGCAATGCAGACTTCCCCATATTCCGCCTGGCTGATGTATACCTGATGCTTGCCGAATGTCAAACGGTGGGTGGTGTATCAGTTAATGTGAACGGTTTAACAGGCTTGGACTATTTCAATCAAGTAAGAGTACGTGCCAAGCTTCTTCCTGAATCGTCTATTACAGCAGATGATATTCTTGATGAACGTGCCAGAGAACTTGCATGGGAATGTCATCGTCGTTCAGACTTGATACGTTTCGGCAAGCTTACGACAAGCGACTATGTTTGGTCATGGAAAGGCGGTACACAAGCCGGAAACGGAGTGAATGACAAATACAACCTCTATCCTATTCCATCGAGTGATATCAATTCCAATAGCAACTTGAAACAAAATACAGGTTATTAACCTCTAAAAGAATGATTCGTATGAAAAATATTAAATACTTATTATTTGCGTTGATAGGAATTCTAGCTGTCACAGCATGCTCTGATGACAAAGAGAACCCTATATACAACTCGGCCACTGCGAGTGCTCCTACTCTAACTGCATTGAGCAATGCCTATACACTTGCTCAGACAGATGCAGATAAAACATTTGAAACGTTCACTTATACAGCGGCCAACTGGGGACTCAAGTTGGCGACCTCCTATACTCTACAGACTTCTTTAACAGAAGATTTTGCTAAAACTTATAACCTTGGAACGTCAACAGATATTTCTATTCCTGTTGCCACAAAGGATATCAACTCTATTCTTATCAATAAAGGTATCCTGCCGGGAACTGCAACAAAAATGTATTTCAGAATATTGGCAAACGCTACAGGTCTTTCTGGAAATATTTCAAATATCAGCACCTTAACTTCAGCCGCAGTTTCTACCCAGGTGACTCCTTATGATATGGATATCAATTATCCGAAGGTTTATCTCATTGGTGATTTTAATGGTTGGGATCATACTAAAGACCTCTTTCTCTACAGTTTTGAAAGTAATACTATTTACAGTGGAGTAATAGACTTTGGTTCTAAAGCTTCCAACGGATTCAAAATTACGGGCATCGCCGGTTGGCAAGATAATTTAAACTGGGGTTCAGGCAGTGCCACAATAACAACTCCAGAAGCCTCATCCATTCAACTCGTAGCTGGTGGTAATAGTGGAAATATCCAGAACTTTTCAAACGAATTCTACAACTTCACATATGATACTTCATCATTAGTATTAAAAAAGAATTTCTCATTTAATACGTTTTCTATCATTGGAGATGCAGTAGGAGGCTGGAATACAACTAATGACGTAATCATGAATTACGACGCTACCAAACAACGTTTCAGTGTTGATACCTCTTTTTCTGACGGTAATATGAAATTCCGTGCCGATAAAGATTGGGTGCTGAATTGGGGTGGTAGTAACGGAGTTCTAAAAGTAGGTGGTGACAATATTTCTGTTAAAGCAGGCAAATATCGTGTCATTGTCGACTTAAACAATCCCGACAAAGCAACCTATCAATTGATTTCATTAGATTAATTAATATAAGTTTTCAATAGGTATAGTATTAATCAAATAATGTCCTGAAAGGCATACAATATACTTAAGATGTATTGCTTTTCAGGCATTATCAATTAACATAAAACGACAAAATAGACAGCCATGAAACAACTAAGTAAATTATTTATACTGCTGTTTACCCTTTGGTTGGGAGCTGCTTGTTCCTCATCCAATAATAGCCCCGAGGAAGAAAAAATATACGACGGGCTAAACTACTCACCATCTTCCCCAAATGCAGACGAACCTTTAAAGATTACTTTCAAGGCACCCGTTTCGTCGGCGCTTTACGGCTATTCGGGCGATGTTTACATCCATACAGGAGTCATATCGGAAGGCACTTGGCTGTTTGTTTCCGCATTGTGGAGCACCAATATCGACAAATGCAAAATGACCAAAGATGCCGACAACCAATGGAGTATTACACTTGCGCCTTCTATTCGCAACTGGTTTTCGTCGGGTTCAACGCCAGTCAATAAACTCGGTATCGTAATTAGAAGTAGTGATGGTACAAAGAAGGGCATAGATAATGATTCTTTTGTTTCGGTAACAGATGGAAAGTACAAAGATTTCCAACCCGCGGCAATTACAGAAAAGACAATGCCATCGGGACTGCAATACGGCATTAATATAGGAAGCGATAAGACTAGCTTCACCCTTGTTCTTTACGACAAAGATACTTCCGGATCGCACAAAAATTATGCTCACATAGTGGGAGACTTCAACAATTGGACGCTGAGCAATACAACGTCGAGCCAGATGTATCGCGATAATGATGCAGGATGCTGGTGGATCACACTAACCGGACTTGATGCATCAAAAGAGTATGCTTTTCAATATTGCGTATGGAACTCGGATGGAACAATGACGCGTTTGGGCGATCCCTATTGCCACAAGATCTTAGACCCCGACAATGATCCCTATATTCCGTCGAACGTTTATACCGACAATAAGACCTATCCTTCGGGAGCAATTGGCATCGCGTCCGTATTCCAAATAAACGAACCAAGTTATAGCTGGAACATCGGCAACTTCTCTATAGACAACAGTGACAATATGGTGATATATGAAGTATTGCTCCGCGATTTCACAAATACAGGAACAGAGGGTTCGGGCAATCTGACAGAAGCCATTAAGAAACTAGACTATATAAAGTCATTGGGAGTAAACGCTGTAGAGTTGATGCCTGTTCAAGAATTTGATGGAAACAATAGCTGGGGCTATAATCCGTGTTTCTATTTCGCAATGGATAAAACGTATGGTACAAACAATATGTACAAACAGTTTATCGATGCCTGCCATCAGCGCGGAATGGGTGTACTGCTCGATGTGGTATACAATCATGCAACAAACAATTGTCCACTTGCCAAACTTTATTGGGATACGACAAACAATCGCCCGGCGCCAAACAATCCATACTTTAACGTAACGGCACCACATCCCTATTCTTATTACAACGACTTCAACCACGAATCGACTTTGACAAGAGCTTATATCAAACGAAGTCTAAAATATTTGCTTACCGAATACAAAATTGATGGATTTCGTTTCGATTTCACAAAAGGATTTACCAATCAAGCAAGCACAGAGGCAACGGCCAGCAATTATGATGCCTCACGCATTGCGATCCTGAAAGATTATTATTCGGCTATTCACGAAACAAATACCAATGCAGTGATGATATGTGAACATTTCTGTGTTCAACCGGAAGAAGCTGCTCTGGGTGATGCGGGCATTAAATGTTGGCGCAAATTAAATAACGCATATTGTCAAACAGCAATGGGGTATCAGGACCAAAGTTCTTTTGCAGATCTTACGACATGGAACACAACAATGCCAGCCAACAGTTGGGTAGGATATATGGAAAGCCATGACGAAGAACGCATGGGATATAAACAAACCCAATGGGGATCGGGAACTTTGAAAACAAATCTTTCTGATCGGATGGAACAACTTGGCACAAATGCAGCATTCTTCCTCACCGTTTCGGGGCCGAAAATGATTTGGCAATTCGGTGAACTGGGATACGACTACTCAATAAATAGCGATTACACCGGTACGACAACAAGTGATAATTACCGCACTAATCCGAAGCCGGTAAGATGGGATTACTACAATGTAGCAGAACGAAAAGGGCTATACGATACTTATAGCAAATTATTGTCGTTACGCAATTCGAATCCTGAACTATTCAGTCAATCGGCTTTCCAAAACTGGAACGTCACTGAAAGTTATTGGAGCCAGGGCCGAACGATATCACTTCAGGCAGCAAATGGCAAACGCCTTATTGTAGTAGGCAATTTCACCGCCAATTCTATTTCTACCGCGGTAAATTTTGGACAGACCGGAACATGGTACGATTATTTCAGTAACACGTCCATCTCTGTTACATCATCCACTCAATCGGTCACTTTACCCGCGTATGAATTCAGAATATACACTTCTTTTCAATAAATGTGCCACACTGTATTCTAATCAAGAAACATCTATATTATTTATCGGAAGAATTTAGAGACATGAAAAAGATTTTATATACCATATTAATGCTATTATCATTAAACGCTGTTGCAGGAAATATTAATAAAATAGATCCTCCATGTTGGTTTACCGAGATGAACAGCCCCCAACTGCAACTAATGATTTACGGAAACAACATTGCAAAGGCAGAAGTTAGTATCAGCTATCCGGGAGTGAAGGTCGATAGCATCGTCCGATTGGAAAGTAACAACTATTTACTAGTATACCTCCACTTGGATAAAATGTTGAAACCGGGTAAAATGAAGTTATCCTTTAAGCAAGGAAATAAATCTTTCGCAACTGAATACGAATTTAAAAAGAGAGAGAGGACAGGAGCCGAGCACAAAGGATTCGATATGTCGGATGTGCTCTATCTGCTCATGCCGGACAGATTTGCCAACGGCAATCTTAAAAACGATATAGCAAAGAATATGTCGCCATACAAAGTAGACCGAAACGACCCAAACAGTCGACATGGCGGAGATCTTGCCGGCATAGAGCAGCACCTGAATTATTTCAATGACCTAGGAGTTACAGCATTGTGGTTCACCCCCGTTTTAGAAAATAATATGGAAGGCGGGTCTTATCATGGATATGCCACCACAGACTATTACAAGATAGACCGCCGTCTTGGCAGCAACGAAGAATATTGCAATCTGATAAAAGACGCGCACCAACACGGACTGAAAGTAGTCATGGACATGGTGTTCAATCATTGTGGCTCGGAACACCAATGGATTAAGGATATGCCTTCAAAAGATTGGTTCAACTATCCAGATTACAAGAATCACTTTGTACAGACATCCGGCCGACTAACTCCTCATGTCGATCCTTATGCTTCGAAGTACGACTATGACAAAATGATTGACGGATGGTTTGTTCCTTCCATGCCCGATTTGAATCAACGCAATCCCCATGTTTACAAATATCTGGTACAAAATAGTATGTGGTGGATAGAATATGCCGATATTGACGGTATCCGAATGGACACCTATCCTTATGCCGATTATGATGCCATGAGCAATTGGCAGAAAGAAATAAACGATGAGTATCCAAACTTCAACACCGTAGGCGAAACATGGGGCGCCGAGCCTGCATATACAGCATGGTGGCAAAAAGATTCTAAGCTATCGGCCCCCCGCAACAGTAATTTGAAAACGGTGATGGACTTCAGTTTCATGGTCAACATAAACAAGGCAAAGAACGAACAGAGTGATGAATATGAAAAAGGGTTAGAAAGAATATACGACAATTTCGTTTACGACTTTCTTTATCCCAACAATAACTCCATACTTGCTTTTCTTGAAAACCACGACTCCGACCGCTTTTTGGGCGAAGGTGATAACCTACCCCTGTTGGAACAGGCAGCGACATTACTTCTGACCACCCACCGCATCCCACAATTATATTACGGTTCGGAAATAATGATGAATGGCGTAAAGACTGTAACAGACGGATACGTTCGCAAAGATTTTCCGGGAGGATGGATCGGTGATAAAGAAAATGCCTTCAAACAAGAAGACAGAACTGCAAAGCAAAACGAGTGCTATAACTTTTTCCGCAGGCTGCTTCATTGGCGTCAAGGCAACGAAGTAATCTCCAAAGGTAAAATGATACAGTTCATCCCAGAAAAAGGTATCTACGCTTATGCAAGGCAGTATAATGGCAAAACGGTATTGGTTATTCTCAATGGTACAGACAAAGAAGCCTCCGTACCTGTAGAGATATATAAAGAGATTCTAGGTGAGAAGAACGAAGGGCGCGACGTACTGACAGAAACAAACATTATACTCGCCAACAAATTGACAATGACTCCTCGGCAATCACTCGTTATTGAGTTGTAATAAACCGCTCAAAACGACATATGCCCCTAAAAAGTTTTAGGTCCATACGTTTTCAAAAAAACTTAAGGACGTCACCGAAAAAACTAACATACGACACTTTTGGCTCATAAACATAAGCCAAAAGTGTCGTATATATAATACTAAAGCAGCATATATTCATTCAGATATAGCAAGCGTATACACGCTACATCTCCGCCACAGTATTGTAACTAAAGCCACAATACTCTGCCAGAAAGGCTTTTAAACATTCCATAATACCTTCGTATAAGAATGAAGTCTGTGAAACATACCGATGAAAGTTGGTTCATATCAGAACGATTTCATGTTTTGTCCTAAGCAGAATGTCGTTCCACATATGTGATTCGATCAACTCACATATGTGAGTCGATCGTTCCATATATGTGAGTTGATCGAATCACATATGTGGAACGACAAAGCCTGAATGAGCCAACAGAAAGGCCTTAAATACAACAACTATGATTCAATAAGATGTGTACAGAATACCTTCTCACAGGGAAGAAGAACCGGATCTCTTCCATGCATGAACGGTAAGCAAGGAAGTTTCTACACGGAGCACACACCACAAATACCGAGTAGTGACTTAATCGGTTGATATACGAAGTGGACGTCCCGTATTTCATAACACGCTAACAATAAATAAGATAACGCCTTTTCGAGGTCCCATAAACAAGCCGCATCTGTATACGTCACTCATAGTCAATAAGATAAGGTGACAGGAACTATTGGAACATTAAATACTACAGAACATATCTGAAAGATAAGTTCGGATAAAAAACATTCAATAACAATCACCATCTTCTTCTTTTTCACTATCTTTAGCCATTCTTTTAAACACAACAAACTTTAACGACATGAGATTCTTTTCGAAATTTATTTTACTCAGCAGTTTGGCATTAATGACTGTCGTTCAGTATCAGAATGCCGACAATCACTCTATTAAAAACGATCCAAAAACGTATTCTACAACTTTTGCCAAAGGGGCGGATGTAGGCTGGATCACCCAAATGGAAAAAGAAGGAGAGAAGTTCTACAACACCGAAGGAAAGCAAATGGAATGTATGGCATTACTCAAGTCAATGGGAATGAATGCCATTCGTTTGCGCGTATGGGTGAATCCTAAAGACGGATGGTGCGGAAAACAAGACTTATTGAACAAAGCACTACGCGCAAAAAAGCTTGGAATGGAAATTATGATAGATTTTCATTATAGTGATTGGTGGGCCGATCCGGGCAAACAAAACAAACCTGCCGCTTGGAAAGACTATAGTATGAAACAATTGAAACAAGCAGTCGCCAATCATACAAGAGACGTATTGCTTCTCCTGAAACGAAACAATATCACTCCGGAGTGGGTACAAGTAGGAAATGAAACAACCAACGGGATGCTATGGCCTGATGGCGGCGTATGGCTTTGGGATAAGAACAAGGAGAATAAACCTAATCATTTTGACAATTATGCAGCATTGAGCAACGCCGGATATAATGCAGTGAAAGCTGTTTTCCCAAAAGCAAAAGTCATTATACATATTGATAATGGATATAATAAAGAACAATTCAGTCGCTTTTTTAGCCGATTAAAATCGAATGGCGGCAAATGGGATGTGATAGGCATGTCTCTTTATCCGTCTTATTACGAAGGCTTCGGACAGGACCGAAAAGGCACGTGCAACAAGTTCATTAGTAAATGCATGGAAAATATAGAATATCTGACAAAGACCTACTCTACCCCAGTAATGATCTCCGAAATAGGCATGCCTTGGGATGATGCAGTAACTGCAAACTATTTCTTAAGTAGTATCATCCGCAAGACAAAAGAAATAGGTATCGCAAAATGTTTAGGTGTCTTTTATTGGGAACCGGAAGGGTATGCAAGATGGAGCAAGTATTCGCTTTGCGCTTTCGACAACTCCGGAAAACCTACAGTCGCAATGGATGCGTTCAAACAATAAATAATAAAAACACCTTGAAGTGATGTTTAGAATGTCTATAACAGACAAGCATCACTTCAAGGTGTTTTTATTATTTAAGTCTTTTTCTCGCGTCTGCAAAATAATCATTTAGTGTATAAATGACTAACTACGGACCCTAGAATACTATTTTCTATTCTTCTTCTCTTTTTTACCCTCGTGCTTAGAATCAAAGAATTGTCGCCAATCCTCCTTAGGATATGCCTTCGATTCGCTCTTCTTGGCAGGTCTATCTTTTCTTTTATGTTCACCATAAGAACCTGAGTCTTTTCGAGGAACATTACCGGAAGGACTGTCCTTATCAGCTTCCTCAACAGCAACCTGACGGCCATTATATTGGACATTATTAAGAGCTTTAGCTACAAGCCCTGCTTGTTGCTCTCCGACTTCGAAGAAAGAAAAGTTTTTCATCAAATCTATGCGGCCTATATCGATGCGTTTGCCACGAATCTTGGAATTAACAAGTTGTATTAATTCCTTGGCATAGAAATTATCCATCTTGCCGAGATTAATGAAGAATCGGGTAAAACCGGGTTCTGCCTTCGTCGAACGTTCTTTGCCACGAGAACGGAAAGAAGAAGTCTCTCTGCCTCCGCGATCTCCTCCTCTTTCGAGAGGAATATCCAATTCATCATGACCTTTATAATAATCCAAGAAACGATTGAATTCGTGCGAAACAAGTCGTTTGATAAGATCTTCCTTACTTAACCAATCAAGTTTACGATAAACCTCCGGCATATAAGGAGCTATTTCTTCCTCATTGACTTTTACTTTTTCAAGATCATCAATAACCTTCAATAGCTGTTTCTCACATATTTGTTTACCGGTAGGAATCACACCGATAGCAAACTGTTTACTAATAACTTTTTCAATGGCGCGAATCTTTCCTCTCTCTCGAAGATTGACAATAGCAATAGATGTACCCGTTTTGTCGGCACGCCCTGTACGTCCACTTCGATGAGTATAGTTTTCTACATCATCAGGCAAACCATAGTTAATTACATGAGTCAAGTTTTCTACATCCAATCCACGAGCGGCAACATCAGTAGCTACAAGCAGTTGAAGATTCTTAATACGAAACTTCTGCATCACCGAATCCCGCTGCGCTTGCGACAAATCGCCATGCAAAGCATCAGCATTATAGCCTTCCTGCATCAACTTATCCGCAATCTCTTGTGTTTCAATCTTAGTACGACAGAAAACAATACCATATATATCGGGATAGAAATCGACAATTCTTTTCAAAGCCGCATATTTGTCCTTCGCATGGACTAAATACATCACATGCTTCACATTAGCCGTACTCTCATTGCGGCGCCCAATCGTTATTTCTTTAGCATCACGCAGATAGTTCTTGGCTATACGAGCTATATCTTGGCTCATTGTAGCAGAGAATAAAAGCGTATTGCGATTGTCGGGAACTTGAGCAAGAATAGAATTGATGCTCTCGGTAAATCCCATATTGAGCATTTCATCTGCCTCATCAAGAACCACATTCCCCACATTAGCAAGCGAAACTGTCTTCCGCTCCATCAGATCGATAAGCCTTCCCGGAGTAGCGACAACAACATGAACCCCCTGACGCAAACTACGTATTTGGCTTTCAATAGAAGAACCCCCATAAACCGGCAACACCTTCAAACCATTCAGATATTTGGCATAGCTACTCATATCGTCAGCAATCTGCAGACAAAGTTCACGAGTAGGGCAAAGTACTAAGGCTTGCGGGTAACGATCGGAAATATTTATCTTTTGTAAAAGAGGAATACCGTAAGCGGCTGTCTTGCCGGTACCTGTTTGAGCTAACGCCACAAGGTCGTTATTCTCTCCCAATAAATAAGGAATCACTTCTTCTTGTACCGGCATGGGACTCTCATATCCCATTTCTTCAATTGCTTTGCGAATGGCCGGAGCTACGCAAAGTTCTTCAAAACTCTTCATCAACTAATTATATGTATCTTAAATTGGTGACAAAGATACGGATAATTATTTAATTATCTATCAATAAGAGACTTCTTAATCTATGAATCTTTGATTTACTAAGTCCGACCCCCTTTTGCAGGTAATTGTCGACATCTCCATACATCTGCCGTATTTGATCGAAAGCAGCATCCAGAAAATCTTGTCTGGCAGCAAATATAGTCGTCACAGCTTCTTGGTATTGAGCAGGCAGGTCATAAGCAAATTTAGAATATTCAGTTACATTAAAATATTTATTGCTCAAGCAATAGTCTTCCATTATTTCGTCGTCGTTCACATCAAGAGCCGAGAGTATTAAAGCAGAAACAATTCCTGTGCGCCCTTCTCCCGAGGAACAATGAATAATAGCCGGATAGTTTTTAGGATTGAGCAACACATTGAATATTTTACGATATGTAGCCATATTTTGTTGCACCTGATTCCGATTGTTCTGTTCTACCAGACGAGAGACGGTATCGCAAATAATTTCTTTTTGCTGCACTTTATGCAAGAGGTTATCTATTTCGTCTTCTTTAATAGGGAGGTTGACTACCTTGAATTCTTTTTCTACGTGAGAACGGTCGCGAATTTCGCGCTTGTCTCTCAAGTCAATAATCGTCCGAATACCTAAATTATGAAGAGCATGAATTGTCTCTTCGTCCATATTGTCTATCTCGGCAGAACGATACAACATCCCCCACCGAACGATTTTATTATCATTGCGAACTCTGTAACCACCTAAATCACGGAAATTCTGTATACCGGCAATATTCAGATTGCGGGCAGCCACCTTATAACGATACTTCCCATTAAAATCTATCAAGAAATAATATCGCAGCAGCGGATTATTAGTAACAATGGTGAGATAACCGCTCGATATATCGGTTATTGCTATAGGAGTCTCTTCAGAAATCTCATCAGGATTAGTAGAAGCATACACCTTTACCTTGCCCGGTATAGAAGGCAAAGTTTCCCATTTCACGACACAATTACCGACATTGTTCTCTTCGCAAGCCACCAAAATATCGGGGGCCGTCTGAGAACACGAAGTGATAATGGGAACCAAAGACAAATAAATCCAAAATTTCTTCATCATTGAATACTTCTCCTAATTCTTGGTGCGATAATAGGCTATCAACCAACAGGCACCTCACAAAGATAGATATTCTTTTCGAATTCTATCGGATATTTGCCTTAATTAGGCTAACTATAGAGATTTTAAGTTAAGAAAGTTATTTGCACAAATCTCTCGATTTCTTGCCGAGATAGCCTCCATGATGACGTTTCGAATAATCTTCGATAGTAAAACCTGTCTTTTTCATCGATTCAACAACCAAGATATCGCCAATAACAGTCATCATCGTAGTAGAAGTGGTAGGAGTCAATCCCAGCGGGCAAACTTCTTTGGGATTGCCGGTGCTGATACAAACATCCGACTCTTTGGCAAGCGGACTATCCGGATTGGCAGTAATAACAATAAATCTCAATGTGGGGTTAAGAGTATGAGCCAACTCCGTCAATTCGACTATCTCACGAGTTTTACCCGAATTGGAAATAAGCAATAGCAAATCATTCTCTTGAAGAATGCCCAAATCACCATGTTGAGCTTCACTTGGATGAAGAAAGACTGCAGGTACACCTGTCGAGCAAAAAGTAGTTGCAATGTTCATTGCTATCTGCCCGGCCTTTCCCATACCCGAAGTAACTAATTTACCTCCTTTATTGTATACTTGCTCAACTATTAAGTCAACAGCCTGTTCGTAAGCATCCGTTATAGGGATATTCAACACGGCTTGAGCCTCTTTTTGTAGAATCTCATTTATTGAATCAATCATTTTTTCTTATTTTTCGTACAAATATCAGTATTTTTCTATAAACTGCAATAGGTTTTTGTAATTTTGTAGTTCAAAACTCAACAAATGGTCACATTCAATATATATAAAGAGGATAAGAAGGAGATACACCAAGTATATTCGTTGGACAACGGACTAAGAATTATTTTCTGTCCGAACAATTCGAAAGTAACCTATTGCGGCTATGCCATCAATGCAGGAACTCGAGATGAGAATCCTAACGAACCGGGTATCGCACATTTTGTCGAACATCTCATCTTTAAAGGGACAAAAAAGCGTAAGGCAATTCAAATACTCAATCGTCTAAGCAATGTAGGCGGCGACATTGATGCTTATACCAATAAAGAAGATACGACATTCTACGCCACAGTATTAAACGAATACTTCGATCGGGCATTGGAATTGCTAAGCGACATTGTCTTCCATTCCACTTTCCCAGCCAACGAAATAAAGAAAGAGACAGAAGTGATATTGGATGAAATCCAATCTTACGAAGATACCCCCACCGATCTGATCTTTGATGAATTCGAAAACATCATCTTCAAAGGGCATCCTTTGGGATACAACATATTGGGCAATACAGAAAGCATCCGCCAGTTCGGGACAGCCGAAGCGCTTTCTTTTGTTCAGCGTTATTATCAGCCCAATAACATGATACTGTTTGTATCGGGTAATCAGGATTTAAAAAAGATAATACGATTGGCCGAAAAATACACTTCGGATATTCCTTCGTTTAATACGAACTTATCAAGAAAAGCTCCAACCGATTATCGGCCCGAGCACATTGAGATAGATCGTGGCACGCATCAAACGCACGTCATCATTGGCTGTCCGGGCTACAAAGCATATCATCCAAAGTCTGCAAGTCTATATCTCATAAACAATGTTCTCGGTGGAGCAGGCATGAATAATCGCCTCAACCTGTCACTAAGAGAGCGATCGGGATTAGTCTATACGGTAGAATCCAGCCTAACAGGATATACTGACACAGGAGAATTTTGCATTTACTTCGGATCGGATCCTGAAGACACAAACCGCTGCATTAGCCTGATAAACCGAGAACTCAAAAAGTTGAGAGAAAAGAAACTAAGCCCATTACAACTATCCATCGCCAAGCAACAACTGATAGGGCAGCTTATCATTGCATCCGAAAATGACGAGAACAATGCCCTTGATATAGCTAAGACATTCCTACACTTTAATCGCTACGACACATTGTACGAGGCTTGCCACCGCATAGACGCACTCACGGCAGAAGAACTAATAAATGTCGCCAACGAAAATTTTGCAGAGAGCAATCTTACCACGCTGATTTTCAAATAACAGTCAGAGAACTTTTACAATAAAAGTTTAATCTCTCAACGGCTTTTGATGGATATATAATCTTTCTTCTCTGTTATAGCATTCATATATGCAGGACGAATAATGCGTTTACCGTCGAAAGTCAATTCTTCTATCCGATGTGCACTCCAGCCTACGATACGCGCCATTGCAAACAGGGGCGTGTAAATTTCGATAGGCAATCCTATCATATCGTATACGAAGCCTGAATAGAAGTCTACATTCGAACAGACATCTTTGCCATTCTTGCCCTTAAACTTTTTAAGAGTAACGATAGCCCGATCTTCCAAAAGGCGCAAGAAATTGTATTCTTCTTCCCTACCTTTTTCTTTTGCCAATTCGCCAGCCAGTTTCTTCAACAATTCGGCACGAGGATCGGATAATGTATAAACGGCATGTCCAATGCCATAAATCAATCCTTTCTTATCATAAACTTCTTTTTTTAAGATACGCAATAGATAATTATCAATTTCATCTGCATTCGCCCAATCTTTAATAGACTCCTTGAGATGCTCAAGCATTTTCACTACAGCGATGTTTGCTCCACCATGCAAAGGCCCCTTCAACGAACCGATACCGGCTGCTATGGACGAATAGGTATCGGTACCGGTAGAACTTGTAACACGAACTGTGAATGTAGAATTATTACCGCCGCCATGCTCCGCTTGAAGAATCAATAACAAATCGAGCGTTCGGGCATCCAGTTCGGTATAGTTATTCTTCAACATAAACAGAAAGTTTTGAGCAATAGATAGATTCTCCTGAGGGTGACGAATATGCAACGAACGTCCAAGCTGACTGTGACGCCAGATATTGTAAGCGTATGCTATAATTGTAGGAAATCTGGAGATCAGTTCGACAGACTGACGAATCAGATTATCTCGCGAAGTATCTTCGGGATTACTGTCGAAATTATACATTTCGAGTACACTACGAGCCAAGATATTCATAATATTCTCTCCCTCAAGGTCTATTATGTTCATCTTTATCTTTTGGCTCAAGGGCATATTATCAATAATAATTTGGCCAAAATAAGTGAGCTCTTCGTTATCAGGCAAATGTCCGGACAACAATAGATAGGCTATTTCTTCAAATCCAAAACGTTTCTCATCAAGAATCGCATCGACCAAATCTTCAACATCATAGCCACGATAATAAAGTTTACCGGGAATAGGTTGAATACTCCCATCCGGCAAACGCTTCGTCCCTACAACATTACCTATTTTGGTTAAGCCAACCAGCACGCCTGTACCATCTTCATTGCGCAACCCTCTTTTTACATTGTATTTTGCAAAAAGAGAATTGTCTATTTTACCTGATTGCTTTGCCGATTCAGATAACTTGAATAACAGATATTCTTTTTTCATAAATCTTTTGTCTTTTATATAATACCATTTAACGACTTCATTATTTCATCACCAAACTCCACAGTGCCCAACGACTCACCATCTGTCATAAACCGTGCAAGATCGTGGGTAGCTCTTCCTTTTAAGAAACAAGACTCCAATGCCTGTTCGATAAGCAAACCCGCTTCGTCCCAGCCAATATATCTGAGCATCATCGCAGAAGAAAGCAACAAAGAAGAAGGATTGACGATATTCTTTCCGGCAATATCAGGCGCCGTGCCATGTGTGGCCTCAAATATCGCATAGCCATTTTCGTCGTTGATATTGGCACCTGGCGCCATACCTATGCCACCGACCATAGCTGCCAATTGGTCACTAATATAATCTCCATTAAGATTCATTGTAGCGATAACCGAATAATCTTCCGGATACAACAACGTATTTTGCAAGAAAGCATCGCATATACAATCTTTTATAATAACTCTACCAGATTCTTTAGCTTCTCTTAAAGCCTTATCAGCCTTTACGCTCCCCTGCTCTTTCTTAATGATATCATATTGCATCATCGTGAATACTTGTTCTCCAAATTCACGCTCGGCCAAAGCATATCCCCACAATTTAAATCCTCCTTCCGTGAATTTCATAATATTGCCTTTATGCACTAGAGTAACACTCGATTTATGATTCAAAAGAGCATAGTTTATTGCCGCACGCACCAAACGTTCACTTCCCTCAACAGAAACAGGTTTGATACCCAAAGAAGAAGTCTGTGGAAAACGTATATTTGAAACATGCATCTCATCTATCAAAAACCTTAATACCTTCTCTACTTCGGGAGTACCCGATTTCCATTCGATTCCGGCATAAATATCTTCCGTATTTTCTCTAAAGATGGTCATATCTACTTTCTGTGGCTCCCTTAGCGGTGAAGCAACTCCTTCGAACCATCTCACGGGACGAAGGCAGACAAACAGATCGAGTGTCTGCCGCAAAGCAACATTCAGAGAACGAATTCCTCCACCAATCGGTGTAGTCAACGGTCCTTTAATCCCCACCAAATAATCACGAAAAGCATCCAGCGTAGCTTGAGGCAACCATTCTCCTGTCAATTGATATGCTTTGCCTCCTGCAAGCACCTCTTTCCATTCAATTTGCCTCTTCCCACAATACACTTTAGAAACCGCTTTATCTACAACCCTGTGACAAACGGAAGTTATCTCTGCTCCTACACCATCCCCTTCGATATAAGGAATAGTGACGTTATCCGGAACAATCAATTTACCATTTAATTTTCTAATCTTACCCATTTCACTTTTTAATATTTAATGCAGAACCGGCCTTAAACCATTCTATCTGCTGAGTACTATATGTATGTCTAACTTTAAACTCATCGGATGAACCATCTTTATGATGCAGTACAACTGTTAGCAATGAATCCGGAACGAATCCTCCGAGACCGATAACAGATATTTTATCGTCTTCGCGTACCTTATCATAGTCCGATTTGTCGACAAAAGTCAAAGCCAGTATCCCCTGCTTTTTCAGATTTGTTTCATGAATGCGCGCAAAGGATTTAGCCAAGACCACCTTTACATTCAAAAATCTCGGCTCCATCGCCGCATGCTCTCGCGAAGAACCCTCTCCATAATTCTCTTCGGCAACAACGATAGAAGAAATCTCTTTATCCTTATAATACCTTGCAACTTCGGATACAGAAGCATATACGCCTAAAAGCTGATTTAAAGTACTATTGGTCTTATCATTGAACCGATTGGTTGCTCCCATCAGCAAATTTTGGGATATATTTTCCAAATGTCCCCTAAAACGAAGCCATGGACCAGCCATTGAAATATGATCCGTAGTACATTTCCCTTTTGTCTGAATCAAAAGCGGCAACTCAATAAAATCCTTTTCATCCCATTTCTCAAAAGGTTCAAGCTTCTGCAATCGCTGCGAAGACGGATCAATATATATCGTTTTCGTATCGCCAGTGGCAGGACAGTATCCATTATCCTTTACTTCGAATCCCCGAGGAGGAAAAACATCCCCTATAGGAGGATCTAGTTTGACTGTCTCCCCATTCATATTTAATAAGGTATCGGTAAGAGGATTGAATGTCAACTTCCCGGCTATTGCCAACGCCATCACCATTTCGGGAGAAGACACAAATGCATACGTATTCGGATTGCCATCGGCACGCTTCGCAAAGTTACGGTTGAACGACGTAACAATCGTATTTTTTCGAGTATCATCATCTACATGTCGTCTCCATTGCCCTATACAAGGGCCACAAGCATTTGCCATTACAACAGCTCCTACCCGTTCAAAATCGGCAATGATACCGTCTCGTTCGGCCGTGTATCTTATTTGTTCCGAACCCGGATTAATATACAACGGGGTCTGCACTTTCAGATGTTTAGCTACAGCCTGACGGGCCAGTGAAGCAGCACGACTCAAATCTTGGTAAGACGAGTTGGTACAAGAGCCTATCAATCCCGCTTCTACTTTCTCCGGATAACCATATTTATCAACATCGGCGGCCATTGACGATACGGCATGCGCAGCGTCAGGCGTAAACGGTCCGTTCAAATAAGGTTCCAAAGATGAAAGATCTATCTCAATGAGCCGATCATAATATTTTTCAGGATTGGCAATTACTTCCGAATCGGCACAAAGACAATCCATACACTTAGAAACCATTTCGGCGATCTCACTCCTACCCGTTTGGTACAAATAGTCGAGTGTGTTTTTGCCAAGCGGGAAAATCGAAGTGGTAGCACCTACTTCAGCCCCCATATTGCAGATAGTCGCTCGCCCGGTAGCAGAAATAGAATCGGCACCCTCACCAAAATACTCGATGATCGAATTTGTAACTCCCTTTACAGTAAGAAGGCCTGCCAATTGCAAAATAACATCTTTAGGCGTTGCCCAATCGTGTAGATGTCCGGTCAGTTTTACACCTATAATCTTTGGCATTTTCAATTCCCAAGGCATGTCAGTCATTACATCCACAGCATCGGCACCACCAACTCCAATGGCAATCATGCTCAGTCCTCCCGCATTAGGAGTATGAGAATCGGTACCGACCATGAAACCTCCGGGGAAAGCATAATTCTCGAGTATCACCTGATGAATAATACCTGCACCAGGCTTCCAGAAACCTATTCCATACTTATCGGCCACTGCTTTCAAAAAAGAATAAACTTCTTCATTATTCTTTTCTGCAACAGGTAGATCAGTACCTGAGCCGTTCTCCGCCAATATAAGATGATCGCAATGTATTGTAGAGGGGACAGCCACCTTATCACGCCCTGCATTCATAAATTGCAAAAGAGCCATTTGTGCAGTAGCATCCTGCATCGCTACACGGTCAGGACGAAAGCCTACATAATCGATACCTCGCTTAAAATCAGAGACAGAATCGGGAAGATACAAATGCGAATAAAGTATCTTTTCGGACAGCGTCAAAGGATGCCGAAGACTTTCTTTTATCTTTCTTATACGCAACGGCAATGTTGCGTAATGTTGTTCTAGCATATTTAAATCGTACGTCATAGTTATATATACAATATTCTTTTTAGAAGGATCGTAAAAATGCAACTTTATTCTTATAGATGCAAGAAATAAGCCCTAAAATAAGTAAAAATACAAATATTTACGCCATAAACAAATATTTATTCATTATTCTTATCTCCAAGAAGAAAAGAACTAAGCTAAAAGACAACGGAGACAGGAAGGAATGTATCTATGTTGCGGAGGAATATCCATACCGTTTGTATCCGTACTATTACTTCTCTCGTAGTCGAAAACATCTATTCGCCAGACAGGATGTATGAGGCCCTCAAGTTGCAATAAATGGCACAAAGACCTGCCATTATTTTGGTCCTTATGTTTTCAAATTTACATAAGGACGAAAATAAATTTTCTCCCATACGAAACTTGCGACTCACGGCCGTGAGTCGCAAGCCACGTCCTTATGTCACTGTGACAACATATATAGGTCGCCGCAACAAGGAACTGAAGTCATCACTGTCACTTCCGTATCTGAACACGGCACGGAGAAAGACTTGATTTCTACAGCATAAATAGCCAATCCTAAAACACTTTAAAAAAAAGGAAATCCGATTGATAAGCTCAATGGAATTTCCTTTAATATTCACTTTACTATTTAACTAACTACTTTTTGGGCCTCCTAGAATAAGCGCCCTACCATCATGATCTTATTCGAATCAATAGTTTTGTGTCAACGTCGTATTCTTCCTTGTTGCATTCAGAGGGAACGGAAATACCCATAGTGGTGAATCCGGAGTTAAAGTGAATGTTCCTATATCCGGCATGTTGCGGGTGATCGTTCGCTTATAATTCGATTCAGTATTCCATCGTTTACAATCAAAGAAGTTCTCATACGTAGAGATACATTCTATCCATTTACAGGGTTGCATTTTTGCCATGGCCTCTTGCTCTGTTGATGCAGTAAGGGGAACATAATGTTCGGCATCAATACGATATTTGCGTACCTTATTAATCAGTGCCATACCCTCTTCTATCTTTCCTGTACGAATGTAACATTCGGCTGCAGTATAATACATTCGATCGCTGGTAATGCCATATTCGTTTACGTTAGCCTGCATCCCAAAATACATATAACAACCTTCCACGCCACTGAGCATATATCCATAGAATGAATTCCAGACCTTATTATTTGTATCACTTCCACTAGCAACAGCATCTTCTTCACCCTCGTCGTCACCTCCACCGCCTTTGTTACCGAAAATATAAGCATTGTTGTTGACGTAATCTCCAGCTTCAAACAACGCAGCCGACTCGATAGACAATTCTTCCATAAAAGGCGCATGATTACTTCCCATAAAGAGGTAGTTACTTGCCGATTGCTCGCGCAAGACCCAATCATTATCTGTCAATACAGCCGAGCGATCGTCTATATTCCCATTCAATTCCAGAGCTTTGAGAGCATATGGCAGAGCATCCGAATAGCGTTTCATCTGCATCAGCACTTTTGCACGTACAGCATTACCCCACGCACGAGCACCTCTTACTACATCACTGTTCGCCTCGGGCAAAGCATTGATATAATCATCGCTACAATCTGCCAAAATCTGATTATATACTTCTGCGACTGTTTGTTTTGCTTTCGTTTCAGTCACTTTAATATCTGTTACATACGGTATGCCTCCTTTTTGAGTCGCTGTAGATTCGTCGTATTGGGGCGCATAAATATTGACCAATAACCAATGAAGATAGCCTCTTACGATATGAGCTTCGGCAAGAATCTGAGATTTTCTAGCTGTGGCTCCATCCATATTGGGAACTTTATCGATAATAGTATTCATATAATTGATATACTTATATGCCAAATTGTATCTGGTATCCTCGGAAGTCAAATTTGCACGATCTACTTTATCATCATAAGATAGCCAAGCATAATTGTTTGAGTTCGTCTTTTTGAGGACCAATGGCACATTTTGCGATGCTCCATAACATTCATTACAGATTATGCCCAAATCGTACATCGGATTGCCAATCGTAAAGTTATTATTGAGCAGGCATTCAATATCGTTGAGATTATCGAGTGTTGTTTCTCCTTTTGGCGTAATATCAAGTGTACCATTACATGATATCATACAAAGAATTAAACCGATCACTAATATAATTTTCTTCATAATTCCTTCGTTTATAAATTAATACTTAGGCTCATTATGTAACTCTTTGGAGTTTTATTGGTAGAATAACCTGTCAATGGATTACAAGCCTCCGGATCTATCCCCTGACTATTGCGCACCCATGTAGCAACATTACTCATCTGAACGCGCATGTGAAGTCCCTGAATACCCAATTTTCCACAGAAAGATTTTGTGAAAGTATATCCTAAGACAATATTCCTTATTTTCATGTAATCTGCATGAACCACTGTGGCATCAATAAAACTAAAATCGCCAATAGTATTCGACCCTTGATAGCCATTAGCTATAGCGGTGTTTTTGTTAGGCGATGTCCAATAGTCCAGATAGCTTGCAGGGACAGCGTTTACATTATTCAATTGAGACGGATAACCATAGTTGTAGCCTTCATGAGTATAGTTTTCCATTCCTGCACGCATATAGTGGCCACCATAGAAAACCAACAATGCTGAAAGCGAAAACCCTCGCCACGTGATTTCGGGCCTTAGAGAAGCAACAACCTTAGGATCGAGTCCACCAGAGAACACTACATCATCTACAGTAAATTCGCTTGAAGATATTGGAGTAGAATTTACTGTGCCTTGCTTGTTGTACCAACCATATGCTTGCACACCTTCTGCATCCGTCACCATTCCAGCATAACGATACGAGTAAAGTGAATTTATCGGATTACCTTTATGAATCATAGAGAGGGCTTCATATCCAGATGTAGGCTCATGATCTATTTTAAGCACCTTATTTTTATTATACGAGATATTAAAATCAGTATTAACACCAAAGCCATCACTTGTTTTAGGTTTGACAATAACCCCATTGAGTTGCAGCTCCAAACCTTCATTGCGTGCCTGTCCATTGTTTATAGTAAGTGAGGTCCATCCTGTAGTCGGATCAATATCTGTCAACGAGAGCAGATCTTTGCTTGTCTTACGATATAAATCAATAGAACCGTTTAATCTGCTCCCAATCAGCAGGAAGTCTACCCCTACATTCCAAGAAGACGTTTTCTCCCATCTCAACTGATCATTTGGAGGAGTATTCAAAACGGCCGATTTCTTACTATTAAGACTGTTCACGCCCATCGTAGCAGTAAGATATGATGATACGCTTTGGTCAATATTACCTGTCAATCCATAACTTGCTCTCAATTTGAGCATATCGACCCATTTGAACTTCTTCATAAAAGATTCATTCTGAATGTTCCAACTGGCTCCTATCGACCACAATGGACGCCCCCGATATTTTGGGTCTGCTCCAAACAGATCGGCTTTATCTATACGATAAGAGACGGAGGCTGTATATCGAGTATCATAAGTATAGTTCCCATTGAAGTAGAATGAATAGAAACGATGAAGCACGTCTGATGTTTTAAAATCATCTGCAGATGAAGCCTTCGAAGGTGTATAATTCTGTCCCAAATCTGTTTGCGTAAGATAAATCAAATCATTGAAGTTGACAATGTAATTCATATTTGTCTGAGTCCTATCATCATATCCCAGAAACAAATCATTAGAATATGTATCATGAACCTGACGATATTCGAAACCAGTCAAAGCCTCTAAAACATGCTTCTTTGCAAACTCTTTAGTATAATTGGCCTGTGTTCTGAAAGTATAGTAATCCCCTGTCTGATGTTTAGTCTTGAGCATCCCACCTTCCGGTACATAATGTTTACCACCACTGGTATAGAGGTTGTAGAGATGCCGCATATCATACGAATCAGGTTCATAATAAATATCATTCTTGTAGGTAATATCTTCATACTGAAAGAGCGCATTGACACTTAGTTCAGGCAATATCTTTATATTGGCATGAATATATGGGCGGAAATTATTGCGACGCCCTTTACCAAAATTCATATTACGTTCTGTCATTAGATTGAACGCTTCTGGTTTCAACCCCAAAGAAGCATTTGAAAGAGATGGTTCGTTGAGATACACACTCGCTTCCATATCAGAGAGGGTACCGTCCTCATTAAACATACTCTGATAAGGTTGAAAGGCATTCAAAGACTTGAATCCGAATAAAGATTCCTGAGTTTTGGCACGTTCACTGATAATATTGATACCAAATGAGAGATCCAACCACTTGGTGGCACTCATGTCTCCCTGGTAGCTTAATTGAAAAGTCCGATCGTACTCGTGTATTGTTCCCGTGTTATCGTCCTTGTAGTTCAGCACTATATTAGAGTTAAGTTTCTTGCCCATCGTTCGTATCGATACATTATATTGTTGCAATACTCTTGTCTTTAGCATCGCATCGCGCCACTCTTTCCTATAATCATTGCCTTTCAAACGAAGCATTTGAGATTGATATTGAGAATCGGTCACCTTACCCAACTTATTGGCAAGCATGAGTCTCACTGCCGGAGTAACAGAATATGGATTTTTGCGATATGTCCCCAATAACGCACTATATACATCATCGTGAGATTGTACGTAATCAAAATTGTATTTTTCCAGATCTAGAAGTTGGGAAGCATTAGCCCAGCCACGATTACCATATGACTCTTTTTCGTAAATAGAGAGATCGGCGTTTACATCGATCGAAACTCTTTCCGAGCGGGCACGTTTGGTAGTAATGACAATAACCCCGTTTGATGCCCTCACTCCATAAATACTTGCTGCAGATGCATCTTTCAAAACAGTAATATTTTCGATATCGTAGGGATTTACCGTTTCGATACCTCCTTCTATAGGTAGCCCGTCAACAACAACAAGAGGAGATGTACGTGCCTGAAGCGAACTTACACCTCGAATGGTCATCGCATTTTCACCATCACCATTATTCCCATTACTATAGATGGTAAGGCCCGGTATTTGACCTTCTAACCGACTAGCGACACTGTTAGTATAGCGACTATCAATATCTTTGCTACCAATAAGTTGATAAGCACCGGTAGCATTCTCGCGTTTGACATTGCGATATCCTGTCACAAACACTTCTGCAAGAATCTTCTCTTCACTTTCCATCTCCACAAGAATGAAACGCCCCGTATTTTTATTAATCTGAACTTTATGGCTTTTCATTCCTATATATGAGACTTCCAATTCGGGCCCATAACCTTCGACCATCAATTTAAAATTTCCTTCGACATCGGTGCTTACACCATTCGTAGTACCTACCTGCACTACACTTGCACCAGGGAGTGGTTGGTCTTCAGCATCTGTCACCATTCCCACAACCAGCTTTTTACAGTAAGGCTTGGCTTTGGCAGCTTTCGTCAATATGACCGTACCGTTTACTATTTCATAATTGAGTCCGGCCATTTTATTGAATATTCGGGTCAGTAATTGGGAAAATGTCGCATCCTTTATTTCGCAAGTGATGCGAGGAGTTCCCTCCAGTACTTCTTTTTTATAAGCAAACTGATAATTAGTCTTCTTTCGAAGATCTTTTGTCACTTGCTCCACGGTTTGGTCTTTGTAGCTTACATTATAAGTCTGTGCTTTCATTTCTGTAAAAAACATCAGCAACATTATAATAGTTGTTATAATTATCTTATTGTTTTTCATATTGTTCATATTCATTTAGTAGATACGATCACTTTATGACCATCCTGACGTAGGCAGATACCACCCATCTTATTGAATATTTCAACGACTTCACTGAATTTGCCATACTTGGGAATGCTTCCCATAAATTCAGTGTTTGCCAAGGCTTTATCGGCAAACTCATAGTTGAAATTATACCATCGACTCAGAGCCTTCATAATCTGTTCCAGGTTCTGTCCTTCAAAGACAAATGTTCCACTACGCCAACTTGTTACTATATCAGTATCTACAGTACTTACTTTGGCCGACGCATCGGCATTAGAAAATACAGCTTGGTGACCAGGAGTGAGCATAAGTTCGCTGCCATTGCCAGTTATTGGCCTAAGCGCAATACTTCCGGAGACAAGGCTGGTGTAAATATCAACCTCATCGGGATATGCATGAATATTGAATTCCGTACCATATACCCGTACTTCCTGTTTTCCACTAACCACATAGAAGGGCTTGGTATTATCATGAGCGACCTTGAAATACGCTTCCCCTGTCACTTCGACACGCCGTTCGTTGCCATTAAAGTTTTCGGGATAGCGTAGCTTCGTCTCTGCATTCAACCATACTTCGGTACCATCTTCCAGCGTTATTTTAAATTCTCCTCCACGAGGAGTTTCCAAGCTATTCATAATCGTTTTGCTCTCTTTGGAGCTTTGGGCTATTATTTTATTGTTTTGGGTCGTATTAGAGCCAAGTTCTATCTTCTGGCCATTGCCAAGAGTAAGAGTCGCACGAGTTGAACCATGCGTAATGACATTTTCTGCAAGAGTAGATCGCGATGTCGTTTTATCATTATTGAACGAATGATTATAAATCGAATATATTCCAAAGAGTAGTATAATCGAGGCTGCAACCGAAACCATACTATAGACCAATGTCTGACGGCGACTTGCAGATTTCTTCTCATGAAGGCCTAATCTTCGCTTCATCTCCTGGAGAGGACGATGATAGTCGGTCAATTTGGCACGAGATAATTCTATCCGCATCTGTTCAGAATCGAGAAGATGTTTGTATGCTTCTTCATTCCATTTATTCTTTTTGCGCCAGAGATCTATTACCTCGCATTCTTCTTCACTCGCTTTGCCTATGATGCGTTTGCATATAAGTATAGAAATTATCTGTTCGTCGTCGTTAGTCATCATTGCCATATTGTTTTGATCGTTTCACCTTTATTCAATTTGGAAGTCCATCACATCACTACCCTACAGCAGCTTACTCTTGGTGGCACTATTTATTTTGTTTGTTCGACAATTGTTTCAGCTGTTTTCTCATCGGATGGCCGAGAAGCATTGGCTGAAAATATCTGCCCTTTGCTGTCGATCATAATAAATCTGGGAATACCGGTGATGCCCCAATCGTCGCAAAACTTTTTGTTATTTTCCGGAGTTAGTATATACTGTGCCCATTGTGGCTTATCTTTTGTCAGTTTAGCTTTCCATGAATCAACATTTTCGTCGGTAGAGATACTGATGAACTGTATCTTGTCATTCTCTTTGAACTTCTCGACAAGCTTCTCAAGATGAGGTATTTCTTTGCAGCAAGGACCGCACCATGTAGCCCAGACATCAATATAAGTTAACTTTCCATTAAGTAAACTTTTTAATTGTATCTGCTTGCCATCAACCGTATTTAATGTGATATCGGGCGCAATTGCTCCGCTCTTCGTTTTTTCTTTAGAAAGAGCTATCTGTTTGTAGGGTTCCACAAGATCACTATCTTTTCCTGCAAAAGATTCTACCTTCGATAAGAAACTCTTTATATCGCCAGAACAATCTCCATACGAAAAATAGTCAGCACAAAGGATTCTAACCATCAACCTACGAACTTTAGGATTAGTCACTTTCTCATCAATCACTTTCATCAATTCGTAGCAGAAAGCTTCGTTGCTACCTTTCAACTCACTTTTAACCTGATCAAGAGTTGCTGTAATGGAAAGGGCAGACCGAAAGCTTATGTCATCATTTATATCTATACCTTTTAGCAAATCTTGATATTCAGCATCTTGTTTATAATCGGTCTTGTCATCAAAAGCTTTATCCATAACAAGGCGTATCTTCATCCATCTATGCTGAGCATCTGTCAGCTTAGCATAATAGTCGCGCATATCTTTGTTCTTGATTGTTTTAAGCATACCAACTGTCTTCTTATACTCAGAATCGAGCAAGCTTCTATATGCAGCATTAGGTTTCAATTCGGAAGGATCCGAAGAAGAATATTTCATCATATCAAAAGCTTGAATATTTCTATTGACAAAGTAGTTAAGATCAACATCATTGCCCGCAAATTTGATATCATATCCCTTTGGCGTTTTCTTGATAAACATTTGCACAGTCTTGCCTTTGACAAGATGAACACCAAAAAGATTGTCACCTATAAGAATACTCACATCCTGCCAATTTGTAGATATTGACGGATTGATCGTAAACGAACCATTGGCAGCAACTGTTACATTGCCTTCCACATTTTCCATAGGGTCTCCAGTAGGCGAATACAGATATCCGACTTCCACACCCTTTGCTCCTTGAATAAAGCCCTTCAGTAATTGAGCATGCGATAGTATCGGCATGCTTATCAACACTGCCAATACAATTCTTTTCATTAATTTATTGCCTCTCATCTTTATTGTTTATTATAAAAATTTATAGGTATAACGGTGAGATTTTGATAATGGGGAACAAATTAAGCATTTATTTTAAAGAAAGCCTTCGAGTATCGTTCAAATTATTCCATATCCCAATAAAATTAATCTCCGCTTCAAAGCATACCAATGCAAATCACTTAGTTATATCTGATTCTTTTGCACATCATAAAAAAATAAAAAGCACACATCACTATTTGAGGTTCAAAACTTTTATATAACTTTGCCGCCAACGTAATCAAAAAGATAGCTATGAATCTTTTTATATGGGTAGCATGCTTTAATTTTCCAAACTATATATACTCTAGTCAGGAAATTCTGTAATTTATAAAACTAAATATGGTTAACGAAGAGCAAGTTCTATCAGATTTTATCAATGGCGATATAGATACTTTCTACAAAAGGATGTATTCGCCGTTATTAGCATATGCTGTTCGCTATTTAGGTAACAACTACTCTTTTCTTGCTGAAGATTGCGTACAAGATGCGATTGTTTCATCGTACGAAAGACGTAATGGATTCGAATTTACATGGCAATTGAAAGGATATATGTACACCTGCATACACAATAATTGCATCGATTTATTGAGGAAGACAAATAGAGAAAGTAATTACGCTTCGCTACAACAGGAAGATCATCTAGAAGAAGAAATCTCTGCGGGTATCATAGAGCAAGAGACGATTGATTTGTTACGCCAAGCTATAAATGAGCTGCCCGAACAATATCGTCAGATATTTGAGCTTAATTATGAAAAAGGTCTGAAAATGAAAGAGGTGGCCGATGCTCTTGATATAACCTTCGAAACGCTGAAAAAACGAAAAATCAAAATGTTTGCTCTCCTTCGCGAACGCTTCAAGAACAATGTCGTTATGCAAACGTTATTGTTTACCCTCGCCATGTGTTGACAACATTAGAGCCTCATCCGTAATCAACTGTAATCCAGTAAAAACAAGGTCAATTCAATCTTTACTAAGAACTGATTGTGTCGCTATGTTTTTATGTTTCTGTAGACACATAACAACAAATTGGAAGTATCACACGTGTGCGACATCTGTATCACAGCTGTGCGACAAGTGTCTCACTCGTGTGAGACGTATGTCGCACACGTGTGATACTTCCGGGGCTTCATTATGAACTTATCCTTATATGACCAACTAATGGAAACAATCCATTAAAGCCGTTACGATACGCCCTTTTTGAAAGAAAAGCAGCGAGCGTTTCTTTGTACAGATGTTGAATGTGACAATGAGGAAGATTCAAAAAGTATGCAAGAAATCTGAAAAATATTGATGCTGATGGAGGCAAATCTAAAAGCCGTTTCCGAGAGATTATCGTATTTGCCGGCCCCTTGCTTTTCGTGGGAAATGAGGTGTTTATCAACAAGTGGGGAAGCACAATCGTTTGTGTACAAACTGCTCCTCAGATATCTGTAGGCTATCATTTAGACTCGTTCTAAGCAGAGGTCCGTCGAAAATAAGGAGTCTACAGTATACTCTAGGGCCGATTTTGAGACCTTTTTTCGCTGGCGTTGTATACGGTGCATCGATAACCTACTGTGGGATAGTGCATAATGGTGTCATACGGAGGTGGCAAAGGAGCAAATAATAAACTTTTTGCAGATATATTAAACCAGATGGATTTACTATGTGTCCTTAGCTATTTCAGTCTTGAGCGTTATACATTTTGCACGAATAAGATAAAAAGCTGTTTTATAAAGGGGGCTTAGCAATAGGATGATAACAGCCCTCTAATAATCAAAGAAAGTAAATGAGCAGAACCGCGAATTAAGATCTCAATAATATCAGACTCTCAGGGCCGCAGTTAAATAACATATCTATAATACTAAGATTGGAGATGAACCCCAATTTTTCATGAAAAACCTGATAATACGGATTAGGATGGAACTCCGTATCGACTATTCGAAAATCCTTTTTGGGATGAATAATATCCCGAAAATCATATTCGCCTTCAGAAAAAGACTTAATATATTCTTCGGTGTGACAAATATGAGGCTGCATATCTATCAAATCACATACAAGGCAAGAAAGTTCATCGTTGAAATCGAGAAGATAGATATAATCTTTTTCATAAAAAGGTTGAAAATAATCTCTGTAAAATTCGAAGTATGGCGTTGCATTATATGCCGATTCAATAGCATTCCAATGCAAATGACGCCAATTACCATGGTCGGAAATACGGATATCTTTGATTTCGGCTTTCGGTGTTTCAGGCTTCACAACGGGAACGGTTAGAGTAATAACCCCATCCGGGCCACAAATTCGACATCGATTGCGATAAGTTTCTTTCATATAGTGGTCGTGCTGTTCTATAAAGACACGATCGTAAGCCAAAAGCTTAGTATAATATTCTATTGGCGCCAAATAGGCTGTCGTTAGCCAAACAGATTTCATAGTTTACTTTATTAAATGAAAAAAGCGTTTCCACCGATAGCCATAGAAAATGTTTTGATTTGCGTCTTTTGAGAACCAAACGATAGAAGCTTTACCTATAATATGTTCTTGCGGAACTAAGCCGAAAAGATGAGAATCTGTAATATTCGGCATTCGATCGGATACCATCCAATAGTAATCTTTGTAAAAGACACACCTTTTCACCGGATAATTGTTGATAAAAAGAGTATCATGACGAGCAGTAGCCTTTCGGCCTTCGTGCAAACGAAGCGTATTGCAAAGAAGGGTACAATTGGCTTTAGTTACTTCAATAGATGCTCCACGAGAAGGGATAACCAGCCGACAAGAATCAACAGAGATGGTATCGCCAGGACCGGCAAGACAACGATAGATTAATGGACTACGGAGATCTATTTCTTTATCGGTCTCCAATGGATCATTGAAAACAACAACATCACCTTTTTTTATTTTCTCTTCTCCAACACGCTGATAACCTAGAAGAGACATATAAGGCAGGCGCAATCCGTAGCTCCATTTATTGACGATCACTCGTTCGCCGGACAACAATGTGTCTTCCATATCGGAAGACAAAATAACATACGACGAAAAGACAAAGCAATGTAGAAGCCACACCAAAAATGCCGCTCCCAAAAGTACCCCTATCCAGATACCATATTGCTTCATCTATATTGTTTTTATCAATTATTTAACCCAACTAAACATACGACTCCAACGAATTTTTCCATCAAACAACGAACGATCTTTATCGAGCGACAACCAAATAAAAATAGGTTTCCCGATAATATGATCTTCTGGAACAAATCCCCAATATCGGGAGTCTTGTGAATTATGGCGGTTGTCGCCCATCATCCAATAATAATCCATTTTAAAGGTATAACGGTTGGACTTTACACCATTAATGTAAATAGAGCCATCGTCTTTAACTTGAAGCTTGTTACCTTCATAAACAGTAATGCAACGTTCATAAATCGGCAGATTATTCATTGTCAAAGCAATCGTTTTGTCCTTAGCCGGAATCCATAACGGACCATAATTATCGACCGTCCAATGCGTACTTAGACCTTGCGGGAAAAGATCGGGATCAGAACTAACATCAATGGGTTGAATGGAAGTAACCAAATCTTTGTGTTTTTGCAATTCGCGTAAGGAAGTACTCGTCAGAGGTAATATAAAAGATTTGCTTCCCGGTTGATAATTTGACAGATCTTCTTCGCTTAATCTCAACTCACGAATCAAATCTTCTGGAATTAATTTGCCGGTAGCCTGAATTTGATACATAAACTCCGCATCTTTAGGAGTTACTTGATGCTTGCCATTAACATACACCTCACGATTTCGAATCATGAGCATATCTCCAGGAAGACCTATACAACGTTTCACATAATTTTCACGATGATCTACCGGACGATAAATAACTTTTCCATATTGATCGGGCGAACCAAAAACAGCATTTTTCCCTGCAGTATAATAAAGTTGATATATCTTGCGTTGTTCAAGGGGCGATAGATGATCGGTATTAACCATAGGAGCCCCATTTTGTTGTGCTATCTGACGTCCTATCTTATATGCCAATGTGCAAAAGCCTTCTTCTTGAATACTCAAAGCCACACTGTCACCTGCCGGATAATTGAATACGACAATATCATCATGTTTCACTTTACCGAAACCGGGAACTCTCTTATAATCCCAATGCGGCCATTCCAAATACGATTTACAATTGAATATCGGCAACGTATGAGCAGTAAGTGGCATTGAGAGCGGAGTTTGAGGAACACGTGGGCCATAGCTCATTTTACTGACATAAAGAAAATCACCAACTAAGAGAGACTTTTCAAGTGAAGAAGACGGTATCTGGTAATTCTGAAAGAAATACAAGTTGACAAAATAGACAGCAACCAAGGCAAAAATAATAGCATCGATCCAACTCATTATTGATCTTACAGTAGCATTTTTAGCTTTTTTCCAAAATGTCCAGTTGACCTTCTTTGTGATGTAAGCATCAAAAATGAATGGAATAACAATAATACCCAACCAACTTTTTACCCATATAAGAAAGGCGATATAAAGCACTAACGAAATGCTTAATTTAATTATTTGTGAACGGGAGACCTTTTCCATTTTCTGTTTCCTTTTTTAATCGTTTAAGAATGAAAATAAGTTATTCATAGTAAGCAAACCGTTATGAGTAGCCGTATATTCGGCCGCTAAGACAGCGCCCATAACAAATCCGCTGCGGTTTTTGGCATCATGAGTGATTGTTATGTTATCGGCATCTGAGTCATAACAAATCGTATGAATACCCGGAACCTCACCCTCACGTATAGAATGAATGGGAAACTCATCGGAAGCAGAAACCTTTTCTTTCGTCCAACGGCTCTTGCGATCCAACTCTTCTACAATGGTATCGGCAAGAGTAATAGCAGTTCCGCTCGGTGCATCCAGTTTGTGTATGTGATGAGTTTCGGTCATCGAAACATCATAGACAGGAAATTGATTCATGATATGCGCCAAATACTTATTGACTGCCGAGAAGATACAAACGCCAAGACTAAAATTGGAAGCCCAAAAAAGAGTTTTTCCTTCTTCGTTGCACATCCTCTCAACATCTGTTTGATGTTTGGTGCGCCATCCGGTACTGCCCGATACGACCTTTACACCAGCAGCAAAAGCCTTCAAATAGTTAGCATAAGCTGCTTGTGGATTAGTGAATTCGATAGCGACATCTGCTGATCGGAAAGCATCTGATTCAAATTCTTCCGGATTGTTCACATCAATAATACTTACTATTTCATGTCCGCGGCTTCGAGCAAGCTTCTCTATTTCTTGCCCCATTTTGCCATAACCGATAATTGCTACTTTCATTTTAATAAAGATTCCATTGATATTTAGTTGCAAATATACTACTTTTTATTACATTTGCTTCTCATTAACTTAATCTTAACATGGAACACCTATTGCAATACTTATGGATGCATCGAATTTTTCCTCTTCAAACACTGCAAACAACTGATGGGACATCTCTCGAGGTCATAGATAGTGGTCTTCACAATACAAATGCAGGCCCCGATTTTTTTAACGCTAAAGTGAAAATAGGTCAAACAATCTGGGTAGGTAACATAGAAATACATAGTGTTTCTTCTGATTGGTATCGACATGGACACGATAAAGATCGGAACTATGATTCGGTTATTCTTCATGTCACCGGTAATGACGATTGTCAAATACTTCGTCCAGACGGACAAGCAATTCCACAGTTTCGATTGGATTGTTCCAAAAACATCAGACAAGATTACAAACAACTATGCCAATTGACTGACTATCCGCGTTGCCATAATATTCTACCATCGCTATCTCCCCTCCGGCTGCATTCTTGGCTAGAAACATTGCAGATAGAGCGATTGGAACAAAAGACTACAAACATTGAGAACCGAGTAAGTCAGTGCAACGGTTCTTGGGAGGATGCTTTCTTCATCACTCTATCGCGCAACCTAGGTTTCGGCCTTAACGGCGACACCTTTGAAAGATGGGCATACCGATTGCCACTTAGAGCAGTAGACAAACATCGCGATAACCTGATGCAAGTAGAGGCGATATTCTTTGGAACAGCAGGATTGTTGAAAGAAGAAATAGATGACACCTATTATAAAAATTTACAAAAAGAATATCTCTATTTGAACCATAAATTCGAATTGGCAGATCCGATGGAAGACCATCTATGGAAACGTCTCAGAACACGCCCAAATAATTTTTGCCACGTTCGAATTGCACAATTGGCAGCATTATATAGCAAGAAACATTCGCTTTTTTCGTGTTTCATGGAAGTAAAACAACCCTCTGATGTCTGTAAACTGCTAGACGTATCGACCTCGGAGTATTGGGATACACATTTTTCGTTTACGCATTTGTCCCCCCAAAACAAGAAGACCTGGGGAGCCGGAGCTATGCAACTCATTATAATCAACACGCTTATTCCCTTCCTTTATGCGTATGGCAAGCACAAAGGCAATGATCCTTTATGCGAAAAAGCGCTCGAGTTTTTAACGAAAATGAAAGCAGAAAATAATGTTATCATCCGACAATGGGAAACAATAGGAATTAAAATAGAATCGGCAGCAGATTCGCAGGCTTTAATTCAATTGAAAAAAGAATACTGCGACAAACGGAAGTGCTTGCATTGCCGATTCGGCTATGAATTTCTAAAGAGAAGTACCTTAAATAAATAAACAAAAAGACCAACATAGTACATAAATATTTATTATCGAAGATATCAAAAAAAGCCCGTTTTATTTCTTATTGTCTTCGGGTTGCATTATCTTTGTTTCCGAATCAAATGCACGACTTATGAAAACGATTCGTTTATTATTTACTTTTGTATTGACTGCATTGTTGTTTACCACCAACAGTTTTGCTGAAACGGTCCCTCCACAAGGAGACAAAAATTTTGCCTCGTTCATCGAACATTTCACCCAAAGTGCAGCTTTTCAATATTCGCGCATCAAGTTTCCTCTTAAAACTCCTATCACACTAATGGCCGACGACGGAAAAAGTGAAAAAGTTTTTCCTTTTACTCGTGACAAATGGCCTCTGATTTCAGCAGAACTTTTAAAAGAGAAAAATGAGACATCGGCAGAGGGAGCTATATATATTGCCAAATATATAACCGATGAGCCAACACACAAAGTATTTCAGGCTGGATATGAAGACTCTGAAATTGACCTAAAAATAGTTTTTGATCTTGTAAACGACAAATGGTATGTAACAGATTGCTACACGGCGTGGTATAACTTTGAACTTTCGATTGCAGAATTTAGAGAAGCTGTTAGACATGTACAACAAGAAAACGCAGCTTTTATAAAAGTTCATCCCTAACGAAATATATAATAAACAACAATAGATGAATGTCAGAAAAATAAATCTTGACAGTACAAACTTATGTTTAGTACCGTCACAATTAGATAAGTTAAGCATCCCCTTCGAAGTGATAGGTTGTGCCAATTGGGAAAAACAATTCCCCTATAAACCTCTTGCCAAATTTCGCATCGTTCATACAGAAAATGCAATTATTATTAATTATCGTGTGAATGAGAAAAGTATTCGCGCCAAATACGACAAAGACTGCGGTAATGTATGGACCGACTCTTGCGTAGAATTCTTCTCAATTCCAGCCAATGATGATATCTATTACAATATAGAATGCAATTGCATCGGAACCATTCTACTTGCTGCAGGAAAAGAAAGAGAGAATAGAGAGAAAGCACCTGCATCTGTATTGGAACAAATAGAGCGTTGGACAAGCCTCGGGACGAAAGCTTTTGAAGAACGCAAAGGAGAATGCTCTTGGGAAGTAGTACTTCGTATTCCTTATAAAGCATACTTCAGACATCAGATCGACTCACTTGACGGAAAAAGAATAAAGGCAAATTTCTATAAATGTGGTGACGAATTGGAAACGCCACATTTCCTATCTTGGAATCCCATAAAAATAGTAAAACCAGACTTCCATCGACCAGACTATTTCGGGACATTGGACTTTGAATAAAATAATACAACGATTCGTTTAATGAATAAACAAAAACAACAGCTTATTTTTTAGGTCCACTATTGAAACGGTATATAGCATGAAGCATAATATAACGAGGTACTACATTATAGGTCGTCTCGGTTCTACCTTGACCATTGAGTATACGTTGTACATTCGATAAGTTATGAAGAATATCAAATCCGTCGGCCATCAAAATAAGATTACCATGAAACAACCGCTTCGATAATCGGGCATTCCACACTAATTTATCAGTATTCATCTGCTTATCTTGATATCCACGCCTACTAAACATTGTTATATCGGTACTAAATTGTATTTCTAATGGCAGTTCTATTTGTCCGGTCATTCCATAATTGAAATCAAATGCATTGATTGTATTGAAATCGTCGCGACGACTTGTTGCATGATTCCAATTACAAGTGAATTGAGTACCTAACATTAATTTAGTATCGCGACGAAAGTCCAAACCCAACTTTTCAGTCATACTCAAATTGTGTACTGTACTCCTCGAACTTGCTGCCGCTCCTGCAATGCTTATCAAATCAACATCAATTGATTTATCGGCCGATGTATTGTTTGATAATGTCAGATATCCTTTTTTATCTATTGTCCCACTATAACTTAAATTGGCATTAATACCCCAATTACCATTCACATTCTCAGGTTTTGAGGTCCGAATACCAGTTGCTTTATCGTAAACGAATCCCATCGCTACGGCATTTTGATCAATATGATATCCGATATTGGCATTAACGGCGCGTGCATGCTCCATTTGAAACTTCATATAAGAAAAATGAATATTATGAGAATGAGAATTCTTTAAATCCGGATTACCCAACATTACATTAAGGGGATCAACATTATCTGTTATATTCACCAAATTCGTCAACTCAGGAGATGAAGATGATAATTGGTAACCCAGACTAAAATCACCGAAACGATGGCTCATCCAAGTAAAGTTTATATTTGGCTCAAAAAGAAAATCTCTGCGAGAAATTGGAAAGAATTTAGAGTCACGATAATAGTTCATAGACTTACAATTAAAACTCCCTCCAAGCCCAAAATCAAAACCGATCAACCCCGGTCTTTGAGAAATAGAATCCATTCCAAGACTCCATACAACATTTCCTCTAATATTAGGGCTGTATATCGTCTCATGTCTATTTGAAAAATAAGAATTGCCAGCATCTATTGCCATCAATAACGAATCGTTTGTTAATGGCAATAGTCCCAATTGGCGTTGCTCCCATCCAGACAATTTATCGAGCCGATAGAGCGAAGATCTGGATGAATTATAAACCTTCTTAAACTCACACCCAGGAGACAACATAATGATTTTATCACCCTTGTTGTTCCCCATATCATTACGCAAAAAATATTCATAGAAAGAGTTCACCGAAAGATTGTAACTTCTTGTTGGAGCATGAGTATATTGATTCCGATTATCGGCGATAGTCGTAGGATTTGAAGGATAATCCAAAAAGCTCTGACTAAAATTATTTCTTGTTGAATTGGAATAAGTAAACTGAGCATCAATACTAAGTCCATCTTTTGTTTGTTTATCGGTAAGCAGTCGACAAGATGCTCCTAAAGTCGTTCTCAATTGGTGTCCATTTCCCATACCATCCTGACTACGACGATTAAGCGCTATCTGCCTAAGAGCTTGATTAAGCGGAAAAGCAAATAGACTATCAAGAACGCTTTTATTGATGAGTAACAAAGGATTTGAAGAGAAGTTTCCAGACAGTTCTTTTGAACGGGTATTATCTCTAGAACTATTGAAGACCAATGAGCTACGCATCCAGAAACGTTCAGTATGATAATTCATCATATTCATCGAGTTGAAGTTCGTATTTTGCATTCTCGATTTGTTTAGCGAGTGAGCAAAAGCATTGCCAGAGGTTAAAAAAGTTTCTGAAATTGTATTGAACTGATTATCATTATCCGTTCTATTTACGGTATTATCCGATTGGATATAAAAATCTCTCCCATTGTCATAACGGTAAGATAGCCCACCGCTTTTAAGCGATTGTAATCCGCCTCCTATAAATGTTGGAGACAACTCTCCAACATTTTCGTCAGGTTGTTGAGAATCATTCATATTATTAATATTACCCATAACTGACAATCGAGATTTAGGACTAAAACGCAATCCAAAAAAACGCCCGGTATAGCGTTCATTAGTTCCCCTACCCGCTCCTATATTAGCTATAATGCCCACCGAATACTGTTTCTTCAGATTGACATCCATTATCAAATGTTCATCTTTCTTTTTTACGGCCATTCCAGTCAACTCATTCTTTTTATTGTAGATCTTCACCTTGTTTACCATGTATGATGGAAGATTTTCAAGAGCCATTTTCGGTCCACCACTAAAAAAATCTTTCCCATTGACATACAAACTTTCTATAAATTTGCCGTTAACGGTAATCCGCCCGTCTTTTTTCAACTCAACTCCAGGCAATTGCTTTACTAAGGCATCAAGCATGGAACCTTCTGCTAGTTGAAAAGCCCCGGCATTATACACTACAGTATCTCCTTTTACAACCATTTTAATTTTAGTAGCTGTAACAACCACTTCATTTAACACATGTTTGTCACGAGTTAAATAAAACGTCCCCATACTTATAGAATGATTTCTTTTGGAATCTCTAATATCAATATCCTTATAAACAGCATTATATCCGAAAGAGGTACAACGTACAATATATTTACCAGATTGTGGAGCCTTCAATTTAAAAGCAGAAGATATAAAGCCATTAAAGCCACCATCTTTTACAAGAGAAGTATCTATTACCGTACTATCGGGACGAAGTAGCGAAGCTCTCATCTCTTTCACAATTTCATTGTTCGATTTATCTACCGCATAACCATACACAACTCTACTTTGCGATATGGCCGAGACAGAAACAATGCAAAAAGATAAAAATAAAACGAATTTCTTCAATAGATTAATAGTTTAATAATTTGCGATTCAGAGCGCAAAGATAAATAATTATTTACGATACATTCAAGCATTTGCATCGATTCTTCAAAGTATTCGCACACAAAATTCGTTTAATCCTACTCAAATAAGAATTTTACAGCAGCAACCCCACCATTATTCACTAATAAACAGGGCTGCTGCAGAGAATATAAAAAGACAAAGATAAATCTTTAATGTTCAATCAATATTCCCCTGTCGAAACAGGTTTTATTGATTTGAAGCCTTCCAATTTATATATGTATAAATTAAATGAAGGTTCGCCACGATAGTTACAATTTATTTTAACGTACGGATCAACATGCTCAAAAGCGGCACAAATATTCTTTGAAAGAGGAGGTGGCAATTCATCTTTTCCCGAAGAAGAACAATCAACAAAAATAGCATCGTACCCTTTATTGTTATATTGTTCTATCCCTTTCCACAATTGATATTGACACATACGAGAGCCAGTGTTAAAAAAATAAATACATTTATTGGGGTATAGATAAAACAGCAATTCTGACGTAAGCATATAATCATCTGTAAAAATAAACGTTTTCTGCGGATTGGCCGTTGCATTATAAATACTATCGACCTTATTCGCGACACTTTTCCAGGTCGACAATTTCTTAACCGGATCAACATCCAGAGGAAGGATCTTTTTTGATATTGGACTAGTCCACATAGGTATTGTCATCACAATTAGCAATAAAGAAATCGTTATTCCAAACAAGATTTTAGCTATCTTCTCTTTACGATGATCAACAATATAAGATGAAAGCAAAAGTGGAAGTGGGGTATAGACAAACATGGTCCAATTAATATTTGCTTCATGCGTCTTTATTATTGAGATAAAGAAAAACAGCACCCAAATAAAAACGATAGGAACAATAAAATAAGACGACACTTTATCTCTGTTGCGATGGATGAATATCTTATAATAGAAAACGACAAACAACGGAGACATTATCAATATCTGACCTAACACAAAGTTCAAGATATTCAGAAAATTCCATGAAAGCGGATGAGACATATTATCAATACCAGACAGTCCCCCTAAATGCTTTAACCCCACAAGCTGATGATTTATATTCCAAAAGACTACGGGAGAGAAAATAGCCAACCCTATTAAAAGTGAAATATACAAAGCGACATTCGATAGTTGTTTACGATCATAAATGATTAAATAAACAAACAATATTGGAATAAAAAAGAGCATGGCATATTTCCCTATGGAACCAATACCTATAGAGAAGCCTAAAGCTATCCAATAGTACCATTTTCCTGATTCGGCAGCTTCCCAATAAAAATAAGAAGACAAGAGCCAGAATAATAACAAGAGACTGTCAGTAGAATAGATTAAAGATATCTCAAAATAAAAAGGCATAATAAAAACAAACATAGAAGCCCAAAAAGCTTTTCGTTGAGAATGAAAGACTTTATATGCAAAAAGATATGTAACCCACCCTATCAACATGCCACATAATATAGCGTTGATTCTGACTGACAACTCGGAGTGCCCAAAGAGAGATTGAGTAATGTAATTACAAAAAGCGATCAGTGGAGGTTTAGAATAGTATGACCAGCTAAGGTGAGAAGACCATGCCCAGTATTGAGCCTCATCTCCATGGAGCGAAAGAAGCCCAGACAAGACATAAAGGCACCGAAAAATAGCGGCTATAGCATGAATAGATAAAGCCAAGATAAAATATTTATAAGATACTATTTTATCTTGAAACCAAATAAGCTTATTATTGTGCATGACAATTTTCTTTTAAAAATTACAGATTAAATATAAGTACCTCGATACCATTCGTATAAATTCTGAATACCGTCTTTTATTGTAACCTTTGGTCGAAACCCAAAGTCTTTACTTATTTTAGAAATATCGGCATAAGTTTCGCATACATCACCAGGCTGCATACTTAGATACTCACATTTAGCCTTTTTATCGGTAACTTCTTCAATAGTATGTATAAACGACATTAGTTCTATAGGATGAGAATTTCCGATATTGTATATTCGATACGGCACCTTAGATGAGGGTGGATTCATAAGGGCTAATTGAGTACCGGCAATGATGTCATCAATATAAGTAAAATCTCTTTTCATTTTCCCATGATTGAACACACGAATAGTGCGACTATGCATAACAGCATCCAAAAACAAGAATGGTGCCATATCAGGGCGACCCCATGGCCCATATACTGTAAAATAACGCAATCCAGTAGTAGGGATTTGGTATAACTTACTATATGGGTATGCCAATAATTCATCAGACTTTTTAGTAGCTCCATATAAACTTACCGGTTCATCGGCGATGTCGTTCTCTGAATATGGAAGCTTTGCATTAGCTCCATATATGCTACTGGAACTAATAAAAACCAAATGCTTTATCGGATTATATCGGCACGCTTCCAATATATTCATAAAGCCTACAATATTGGATTGAATATAAACATCGGGATTTTCAATAGAGTATCTAACTCCAGCTTGAGCTGCAAGATTGCAAACAATATCAAAACCATTATCGGCAAAAAGACAATTAACAGCATTTTTATCGGATATATCTATTCTTTTAAATTTATAGTTTTCATAAATATTACTATTAACATACTGCCCTTCTATTACTGATGAAGAGTCAACACCCATCAATTTAAGCCGCTCGTACTTCAATTTCACATCATAATAGTTATTTAAATTATCAATACCTACTACTTCAAAACCATCATCTAATAGTTTTTTACAAAGATAATGTCCGATGAAACCGGCAGCCCCTGTAATTAATACTTTCATTGCTGATCTTTTTTTAATTCTTTCCATCCTATCATCACATTGCGTACATAAGCAACCAATCCAACAGACTGACCCAACATCAATACCAAATCATGTCTGATAATGGCATAAACGATAATAATGAAGGATCCCAGTAAACTGATATACCAAAATTCTGCAGGTAAAATGGAATAATGTTTATGATATGAATAATACCATTGATAAACAAATCGTAGAGTAAATATGATTTGCCCTACCGATCCAAATACAATAAGCCCAAAAGGAATATCTTTTCGGCCGAAAAACGTAAGAGTAAAATGATTGATATCACGAGTAAAATACCCAATAAAAAGAGCGGGCAATAGATACAACACTAATCGAATCCAAATAGGTATTTTGTTCCATGCCCCCTTAATTTTTAAATTCCAGATGTATATAAAATAAGTGATAGATTGCCCCAATATGATAGAAAAATCATTCCGAAGCCAACCATAAAAGAAAAATATACACGCCCCTGTCAAGCTGAATATCCAAAATATAGAAGGCGAAAGAACCTTCTTATAATGTTCGGACAACAACCATTGTACGAGAGTTCTGGCAAAGAAGAAACCTTGCCCGATAACCCCTATCAAAAACGTCATCATAAACTATATATTCTTATCATTTATTTGATAGTCAATATAGCGATGGGCCATCCATTGATAGACAAAACAATCTCTAAAAGAAGAAAGCATCCTGTTTGAAAGACTATACTTTGACTTCCCCGCCACTCGAGGAAAATGCTTAACAGAAACCTCTTTATATCGCCCTCCTCTCTGAAGCAATATTAATGCAGGAATAAATCGATGCATACCTGTAAAAAAAGGAATTCGTTTGGCATAGTCCTTCTGAATCACTTTCAGTGGACAACCCGTATCGACAGCTCCATCTTTAGTCATCATTCTCCGGAAACTATTACCTATTTTTGATTGTAATTTCTTAAAATAAGAATCTTTTCTATTAGATCGTATTCCTGTCACAAGGGGATAATCTTTGGCATAAAGCAATAACATGTTGAAATCTTCTGGGACCGTCTGCAAATCGGCGTCAATATATCCAAGATACTTACTTTCGGAAAAATCAATACCTGCTTTAAGAGCTGCGCTTAAACCACAATTCTCTTTAAAAGAGATATAGAAAAAATGATTATAACGTCGACAAATATCCTTTATCATTTCAAAGCCACCATCATTGGATGCATCATTAACAAACAAGACACATGTACGATAGATAGACAATGGCAGAAATTCCTTCAATCTTTTCCCCAATGCTTCGATATTATCTACTTCATTATAAACGGGCACAATGATTGTAAATTCATATTGACTTGTATAATTCATAATAGTTGTAATATTACTATAGTGATATCATAAATCGATTACCATTATAGAACAAAGATTATTTATAACCCAATTTGACGACTTATCATACTCCAACTATTCCATAATAGAACACTCTTTGTATGATAAGTCGAATATATAATTACTGAACCTGTCTGCCAGTAGTCAAGAAATAAGCAGTACGACAATTTAAGTATTGTGCTACAGCATCGGTATATTGATCACGGGCTTGCTGGCTTTGAGTTTGAGCATTGAGCAGATCACTCATTGTCGAGGTACCGGCATGATAATAATCTTGGTTCAGACGCAAATTCTCAGTAGATTTCTCAATACTTTTCTTCGCTAGTTCTATTTGCTTATAAGCATTCTCCAAATCATTATATGCACTTTGCATCTGAATGAGCAACATTTGACGGCTATCGTCTCGCGTTTGCCTTGCAATCTTTTCGGCCAACTCTTGACGACGCACACTATGCCTCGTGCTCCACCAATCACTAATAGGGATACTTACTGTGGCCAAACCAATTACTTTAACATGGCCTGTATTGGATAGATCCTGATAGGCTCCGGCAGCACCAACAGAGACTGTAGGCAGAAGAGCACCTCGCTTCAACTTGGTCTGAAGAACATTTGCCTCAACATTCTTATCAAGCAATTGAGATTCGGTTCTATTACTCAATGCTGTGAGATGATCGGTAAAATAGACTGCCGGATTAGGAGTTTCATCAACCAATTTTGTATCGATTTTAATGTCTTCTCCAGCGATTCCGATATACTGAGCCAACACCATCTTGCAAAGTTTAATACCGTTATCCAATTTCAAACGATTGGTTGCGACCTCATTCTGCTTTAATTCAACACTTAACACATCATTCTTATTAGATACACCTTCTTTATAAGCATTCTCTGCATCTTGATGAATACGTTGCAACTGAAGGTCAACAACATCGAGTGTTTTCTGTTTCTCGTAAAGAGTCAAAAGCTGATTATAATATTGTTCGGTCGTATTAAGAATATCATCTTTTGATTGCTGAAGTTGTAAGCGTCGAATTTCTGTCTGAAGCTTTGCCAATTTATTGCCATTAGTAATCTGACCACCGGCATAAATTGGCTGCATAGCCATCAAGTTAACCAATGTACCATGGTCTATAGCTTGCAATGTAAAAGAAGTTGGCAAAGAAGATAATGCCGAAGGGTTAAGCCCCAATTGCGTAATAGTATTAGCCAACTGCTGCTGTTCTGATGGGGACATACTCATTTTCTCCTTGATAAGATAATCGCTCGAACGGAAATAAGTTCCGGAAGCCGAAACTGTAGGAAAATACTTAGAAAAAGCTTCTTTCTCTTGTTCCTTAGCCTGCTCTATATTGACAAGACCATTTTTTATCTTAATATTATTATCCAATGCCATACGGCGACAATCAGCAATAGTATACACTTTCTGCGCCGGCAATAAAACCGGAGCAGAAAGTAATAACACACCTAACATAATATAGGTTTTCAAACTTTTCATTTTGCTACTTTTATTATTATAACTCATATTACATTAATAGGGCAAACTTTCCATTTTCGCTTTCAAATCGGCTGCCCGTTGCTTTTCATCCTTCAATCTACGTTTTTTATCTTCTATCCTAAATATCATCCAATAGCCTATTGGAATCATCGTAATGATAAAGAACATTGCTATGATAGTACCGAAACAAACAATTACTCCCATCGGCCCCCACATTGGAGTATTTTGTATTACCATTGGGATGACACCCATTGAGGCTGCCGCACTTGTCAAGAATATAGGACGCATACGACGTTGAGCTGCTTGCAAAGCAGCATGTTTAGCACTCAGTCGATGCTTTACTCTCAACTCCTCTGCATAATCCACCATGATGATACCATTTCGAACAATGATTCCCATCAATGAAATAAGCCCCAATATACCCGTCATCCCAAGTTCCTGGTGCATCGTAAGGACACCTATGGCCGCGCCAAGCAAAGAGAATAACAAAGAAAACATAATAAGTAGCGACAATCGAATATCTCTAAGGTGAAACAACAAAATGGCAAAAATAATAAGAATCGATATCGAAAGTCCACCATAAATCTGAGGGCCGTTCACATCATCATTCTCGCGCTGCCCACCAGCTGTCATTTTCACTCCTTTTGGTAACTGAAGCGAAGAGAGGTTATGCAACACTTCATTTGTTATCCAGTTCAGATTGAATCCCCTTCTTACATCAGCAAAAATGGATATTGTTCGAACGCCATTTCGGCGCACTATCATTCCTTCGTTCCAATTAGGTTTGACTTGTGCAATTTGCCTCAAGGGAACGTTCACACCAGGAATCATACCGGTAACCATTGCATTATTCAAATCGCTGGGATGTTGTAACCCGGCATGAGAGTCTTTCAACATTACATTGACCGGATAATCACCCTCCCAAACAGTAGTGAGCGGAACACCAGAACTGAAACGAGTCGCAAGATTGAGCGAAAGTAATGTTTTGCTAATGCCGAGACGATTAGCCTCATCGTTATCCATTACTACATCCAAACGATTTCCTGTTCCTTCAAAATTACTACGTACTACCAATAAATGAGGATTGTTACGCATTTGTTGAATTGCTTTATCAACGACAGCATGAAGCGACTGTAAATCTTCACCACTGAATCTAATTTCAATAGGTGAGGTCGCATCAGAATAATCTAACTGTTTGAAACGCACTATCGCATTGCTGAAATGAGCAGTATATTTCGGAGTCAGTTCATCAAGTAATTGCTCTGTTTCTTTATCGCCGACAGTATTGACAATAAATTGAGCATAATTGGTACCTCCCATTTGTGGAGCATAAGATGTTTGGAAACGAGGAGAACTACAACCATAAAAAGTAGTGATATTTGTAACCCTCTTATCTTTTTTAATAATATCACGTAGACTATCGGAAACTTGGGCCGTACGCTCAATAGCCGTTCCTGTAGGCAGATACATTTCAACAGCGAACTGATTACGCTCCGCTCTAGGCATCAACTTCTGTGGAAGTTTACCAAACAGGTAGGCGCCTATTACCACTGATAATACACCTATACCCAATGTTATAAAAGGATGAGCGAAACAAGTAACGATAAGTTTATTGTAAAAATGCTGGATATAATCCAAAAAGGTTTTACGTTTTTTCTTACCATCAGTAGATTTCAACCCCTTTTTAATAAAGGTAAATTGCATCCAAGGCACTACGAAAACGGCAATAAGCAACGACGTACCAAGTACAATGGAAACCCCCAAGGGGAACCACTTGACAAAATCGTACATCATACCTCTCATGGTTATAAGCAACGGAAAGAACGTAATGGAGATTGCCAGCGTAGCACTAAAAATGGAAGAAAAGAATTCTTTGGCGGATACTGATGCAGCATGCCAACGGCTCATCCCTTCATCAACTTTTTCTATGTAACAGTCAATAATAACAATAGAATTATCGACTATCATACCTAGCGTTACAATAAGAGCGGCAAGTGTAACGGTATTAAGCTCTATCCCCGTTGAGTAGAAGATACCCAATGCAATGAAGATGGTTATCGGAATAGTACTTGCCGCGACACTCGCCACTCGCATGGGAAGTAATAACATAATGACCAATACAACAGAGCAGATAGCAATGAACAATTCTTTAAGAAAATCTACAATAGAAGAGTTCACAACGTTACCCTGATCGGTAATAGTATAAACAGAGACATCCTTGGGTAATGTTTGCTTGAAATCTTTAAGAATATCCTTGACTTTATCTCCAAAAAAAACGATATTACGTCCTTCATTCATTTCGAGTGAAAGAACAATACATTTTTTTCCATTATTCTTAACATAAGAATCGGCATCGGGATATTCTCTTTTTATCGTAGCAATATCTCGCAATCGAATAACACTTCCCGAAGGATCAGAATAAACAATTTGTTGTGCAATGTCATTTTCAGTATTGAGCGGAGAACGAAGATGAATAGGACGCACAGTATTTTTATCGTCCACCGACCCGCTTACAACAGTCAAACCTTGACTACTCAAATTACTTAATAAAGTAGCAGTATTCAGTCCATAGTTTGACAAACGATCGCGATCAATATAAACGCCTATCTGTTCCGGCTGTTCACCGTAAACACGAAGATTAGCCATTTCTGGAATAGTACGAAGCCTATCTTGTAAACTCGTCATATAATTATGTAGATCTCGATAGGTTTTGTTATTACTTTCTAATGCCACTAACATGGCCGAAGTATCACCAAAATCATCATTTGCAATAAGCGCCATCACACCAGGAGGTAAATTACTCTTAAATTGTTGCAAACGTATTTTGAATTTACTCCAAAACTCATCTTTCTTATTTATGTTATCATTCAATTCAACAAAGACATAACAAACACCATCCTTGCTTTGAGAATAAGTTTTACTCTTTTTTATTTCTTTAAATCCCCACAAGAACTTTTCAAGAGGTTTGGTGAGTTGTTCTTCTATTTCATTGGATGTAGCACCGGGATAAACACCTACTACTACACCTTGCCTGACAGTAAAAGTAGGAAATTCATTCTTCGGCATATAAATTAAAGAATAAACACCAAAGCATATCAATACCGTCACGATGAGCAGCATAATGCTTTTGTAATGCATTACGCTTTCAACTATATCACGTTTCCGAGATTTATTTGTCATACCATCTTAATTTTAGATCCTTCACTTACTTTGTTTTGTCCACTCACAATCACGGCATCACCACTTTCCAATCCATCGAGAATAACGGTTCCCTGATCGCTCACTCCCCCAGTTTTTACAATTCGTTTTGTAGCACCACCTTTCTTCACTACCCAAACAAAAGTATTATTACCATCAATCATGATGGCTTCTTGTGGAATAATCACAGCACTACCCTTTCCCTGATTATTGATATAAACACTACATACCATACCCGGCAAAAGCATGTGACCACTATTTACCAACTGGAGCTTAACATCATAAGTATGACTAAACACATTGGCTTGAACTCCTTTTTCTACCACTTTCCCCGTAAAATGACGACCATTTAATGCATCAACTTTAAACGTAATATTTTGGCCCAAATGAATACTCGATATTTCTTTTTCAGGGATGGATACTTTGACTTTTACTCTTTCAATTTTCACTAACTTGAAGCAACCTATACCAGGAGCTACGTTATTACCGGGATCGACCATCTTTTTGGAAATATATCCGGAGAAAGGCGCACGAAGCACACAATCTCTCAAATTTTTCTGAGCAATACGTTCCGAAGCTTGGGCTTGAGCAAGCTGCGTCTGTATCTCTATGAACTTTATCTCGGGCAAACTACCCTTTTTGTATAAGGCATTCATCCTCCTAAAGGCATCTTGAGCTTGCCCCAGCGTAGCCTTGGATATCTGATAAGCATTCATCATTGTAGCTTTATCAAGAACAGCCAGTACTTGTCCCTGATGCACTGATTGCCCTTCATCAACCAATACCTGAGCTACCGTACCCAAAGTAGCAAAGCTCAAGAGCGACCCGGACGATTCTTCTACCGTACCTACATACGTCCTAGTATCGGCTTGATACATAGAACTTATCTCCATCGTTTTAACCGGAATAATATCCGATACTTCTTCTTTTTGCTTAGGTGAACAACTTAACAATAAAACTACTCCAAGCGCACCTGATAGCGTCTTCATTACTCCCATCTTCATCATTAATCTTTTATTAATTCAACTATTTTACGGCAAAAGTAGGATATTAGTACATTCTCAAAAAGGTTAATAACAAACAAAAAGTGTTCGATTTTATCGATTAGTCAATATTCTAAATATAAAATTGGTCTTTTTCTGAAGTAAACTATTACATTTGCGCAAAAAAAATAAAATGAATGACAATTTAGAATTACCTTTCGAGTTTAGAAAGTTCACCGCAGATTCGCCAGGTATACAAAAGATGAACACAATGATATCATCAAATGATATGATTGCTGTAGTATTATGCATTCAAGGCAAAGTAGAAGTACATATTGATTCTAGCGAATATTCTATTTCAGAAGGAGATTTGTATTTTTACATTCCATCGTTTTTTACTATTGTGAAAGATGTTAGCCCTGATTTTGAAGCTATTATTATACGAACAGATTATGACTTTATTATTCCACTTATCAATAAAGTAACCGATATCAAAAGTCAATTATCTATAAGGGATAATCCCTGCATGTCTCTTAACGCTGAACAGTACAATGATATAAAAACAATTATAAACTCTTTGGCTGAAAGAATAGAGATAGAAAACACATCGGGCTTCGATACAAAACGGAAAAGAATTATGCGAGAACTGATTATCTCGCTAGGCACTACGCTTTGTTACGAAGTGATTAACACGTTCTTCACTAACGCCCCCATTCAACCATCCATTCAAGATCGTAAGGATACAATCGTACAACAGTTTCTCATCTCTCTTTATAAAAATTTTCACAATGAACGAGATGTAGCCTTCTACGCAAATCAACTGTCTCTTTCTCCTAGTTACTTTTCTACCATTGTAAAATGTAAGACAGGTAAGCCTGCCCTTCAATGGATTATAAAGCTCGTACTTGTCGACGCCAAACAAATGCTTCAGTATTCTGATGCCAGCATCAAAGAGATTGCCATACGCCTCAATTTCCCTTCGCAATCATTCTTCGGAAAGTATTTCAAGCAATATGTAGGCATATCGCCAAAGGATTATCGTAAAAAGATGAGAGACGAGAGTTAGACAACAGCCGTTTATTCATTATAATAACAGTGCTATTTGATTTGCAAAATATAGCTCAGTCGGGATAAGCCACAAGAATAAACAAAGTTGTTCTGTCTGCTCAAATACCCTCATAGACTACCCAGTTATTGCATTTATCATAGACTATGAATTATTCAGGTTCGATTGTGGCTCTGCAGCTTTTTATTGTTCCAAAAGCTTCTGTCACCTTATCTTATTGACTATGAGTGATATATACCGGTATGACTTGTTTATGGGACCTCGAAAAGGTATTATCTTGCTTATTGTTAGTGTGTTATGAAACACGGATCGTCCACTTCGTATATCAACCGATTAAGTCATTACCCGGTATCTGTGGTGTGTGCACCGTGTAGAAACTCCCTTGCTTACTGCCCATACATGGAAGTAGTCCGGTTCTTCTCCCCTGTGAGAAGGTGTTTTGTACACATCTTATTGAATCATAGTTATCGTATTTAAGGCATTTCTGTTGACTCATTCAGGGTTTGTCGTTCCACATATGTGATTCGATCAACTCACATATGTGAGTCGATCGTTCCATATATGTGAGTTGATCGAATCACATATGTGGAACGACATTCTTCTTAGGACAAAACATGAAATCGTCCTGATATGAACCAACTTTCATCGGTATGTCGCACAGACATCATCCTTATACGAAGGTATTATGGAACGTTTAAAAGCCTTTCTGGCAGAGCATTACGACTTTTGTTACAAGGTCTTTGCGCATATTTATAGTTGATAACAAATAAGCCCGAATTCAGAGATTGAATTCGAGCTTATTTGTTATATGCACTATTTAATTTAAATGATGCTTGTGCGCTTCGTGAATTCTATAATTTCAGGAATATATCCGAAAGCTAAACCGGTTACCGTATCAGCACAACCATAATAGACAGCAATGCGCCCTGTCTCAGGATCATGCAATTCGGCACAAGGGAAACATACATTAGGAACATCACCCATACATTCGTATGACTTCTGAGGAGAAATAAGATATGGACCCGAACGGTATTTAACTTTCCAAGGCTCATCCTTATCCAGTATCGCAGAACCGAAACTATAAACATATCCGTTGCAAGAATGCAATACTCCATGATAAAATAACAGCCAGCCTTCTGACGTTTCTATTGGAATAGGACCGGCACCAATCTTCATGCACTGCCAAGCACTTACTTCAAAAGCAGCAGGAGACATCACATGACGATGACGGCCCCAAAAATTCAAATCAGGAGACTCACTATAGAATATATCTCCAAAAGGTGTGTGACCGGTATCGCTAGGACGGCTCAACATGGCAAAGTTGCCATTGATTTTCTTAGGAAACAGCACGCCATTCCTATTGTAAGGCAGAAAAGCATTTTCCAACTGATGGAATGTTTTAAAATCGAAAGTATATGCCACTCCAATGGTTGGTCCATGATAACCATTACACCAAGTCACATAATAACGATCTTCGATAAAACAAACACGTGGGTCATAGCCATAAAGCCATTTGCCTATTTCAGGATCATCGCATTCAAAACGAAGTGGTTCTTCATTAATTTGCCACTTTACACCATCTTTGCTGAATCCAACGTGTAGTACCATCCGACGATTAGTATCGTCACAGCGGAACACTCCTGCATATCCATCTTCGAAAGGAACAACAGCACTATTGAAAATGCTATTGGATGTAGGCAATAGATCGCGTGGGATAATAGGATTGGCACTACAACGCCACATCGTATCTTTACAACCCTCCGGACGATCTTCCCAAGGCATATAAGGTAATGGATTACCTTCAATCTTTAATGTACTCATATTATATTAATTATTTTTATTTGATTGATTTCTTATCTGAGTAGGTGAAAGGAACAAACCACGTAATCAGAAAGGCTGGAATAGTGGCCAATAGTACCACAATAAAGAACGTGCGATAACCCAACCAATCACTTACAAAGCCGCTGATCGTACCGGGTATCATCATTCCTAGATTCATAATACCGCTGGCAAAGGCATAATGAGCCATCTGATGTTTGCCGGGAGCGATTTGTTGCATCATGAATAAGGTTAGCCCCACAAAACCGAAACCATAACCGAAATATTCGAGAACAATGCCACCGCCTATAATCCACAATTGCTGGGGCTGATAAATAGCCAATAGCGTATAGGCGAAGAAGGGAAGATTGAAAACACAGCACAGAAAGAAGAGTGATTTCTTCAAACCCCGACGAGCAATATAATATCCCGCCAAAATGGAGCCTATAACAAAAGCCGCAGCGCCAAAAGTACCATAACAAGTACCTATCTCCTTTTCACTCATGCCAAGTCCCTGGCTTGCTCGAGAAGCCTTGAGAAACAGTGGCACAATCTTCATAACGAATCCTTCGCAGAAGCGATACAGAATGATAAAAAAGATATAATACAATATATGCTTTTTACGAAAGAAATCTGAAAGGACTTCTATCAATTCATGCCACACTTCGCGTCTTGTCTTACGAGTATCTGACGACTTTCCTCCCCGAGGTAGCATCTTAATATGATACAGTCCCAGCAGCAGCATAACAACACCACAAAGTAGCATCACAACCATCCAAGCAACAACATTGGCATGATGACGGCTTGCCGCAATCTGAACAGCATCCATCTTGGATGTATCACCCGTATAATAATCCATCAGAAAACCGGCAAGCATCACAAGTCCGCCCGAGGCAACAATCTTGGCAATATTATAAAAGGCTCCTTGCCAACCGATATACTTGGACTGATCTTCTGTAGAAAGTTCGGACATATAAATACCGTCGGCAACGACGTCGTGAGTGGCTCCGCTAAAAGCGATGACGGCCATAAGCGCTATAGATACCGCAAAAAAATGAGGTAAATTAAGAGCCAAAGCGATGAGGCCAAAGACGATTCCGGTAGCTATTTGAGTTAGTACGGCAAAAAACTTTTTTGTACGATACATCTCTAGAAACGGGCTCCAAAGAGGCTTAAAAGTCCAGGGGAACATAATGAGAGAGGTCCAGAGCGCAATTTGCGAATCGGAGACGTCCAGTCCTTTGAACATTAATCCACTGACCATGTTGAGAACAACAAAAGGCATCCCCATGGCGAAATAAAGTGTAGGTACCCAAGTTATGGGACTTACTGTTTTCTTTTTAGTTTCCATTCAGAATTGGTTAATTTGGCTTTATTCTAGTATACTACAATTAAGATATTCAAAAGGAACACCCTACTCATTCTTTTTATTAATCATTAACGTTAAAAAAACAAATTGGGCTAATTAAACTCATACTTAATTAGCCCAAAAATTATTTTGATAAAGATTATTTCTTCAACTGATCCAGCACCGGAGCTTTGACTCCTACAAGCGTCTGTTGCTTCACATCATTTTGTTGTTCAAATATCTCAATGGTGTTTTCTCCTTTCTTCAAATAGCAACCCGGCAAATAGAGTGTTTGCTGCGGGCCCACCTTCCAATAGCGTCCAAGATTGATTCCATTTACAAAAACGATACCCTTTCCCCAATGTTGCATATCAAGAAAAGTATCTCCTACCGACGATACTTCGAAAGAAGCTCCGTAAACAACAGGATTGCCCTGAGCATAAGACGCAGCATACTTACTCAAGTCGGGCATTTTATCCATAGGCAACTTGAACATCTGCCAACCGCCGGTAATTTCCATCCCATTAATCAATACAGGCTTAGTAATACCCTTCAGATTATCGGTAATACGGGCACCATAATTAATTCGACCCATATTTTCTACCAGAATATCAAGTGTACCATTGAAAGGTATATCTATATCAATACTATCTTTATCGAACACTCTATTCAACTCTCCTACCTTTTTGCCGTTGACATAAACTAAAGCATAATCGGCAATACCATCAACTTTCATCAATCCATTGATAGGCTGATTGAAATGACGACGATAAAGCACATATCCATAACCCTGATTCAAGGCCTCAAAGGTCATTGGAGTATCGTTTTCAATAGGACTTTGCTTATCAACGATATCGAACAGGCTTACCGTTTTGGTCAATTTGATAGCAGGTATTTCGATAACCGGAATCTGTTTTGGTATCTCAGGTACATTGTATTTCACATATTTCTTCATCAAATCACGAAGAATACTATATTTTGGAGTTGCCCATCCGGCTTCACTAATCGGAGCATCGTAATCGTAACTCGTCAGATCGGGTTGAATATTTGTCGCATTACTAAAATTGGCACCCGCGGTAAATCCAAAGTTAGTGCCTCCATGTATCATATAAAAATTAAAATTAATGCCGTTTTGTAGAAAAGGCTCTATCTCTTTCACAATGTTTTCGGGTTTAACCCTCGGAAAAGGCTCAGCCCAATGCGACAACCAGCCGGGATAATATTCGGCCACCATGTATGGGCCGACACCACCATGATACTGATTAACAGCCTTTTTTAGATTTGCAATATTTCCTTCTCCATTGGCCGTAGGTAGAGCTCCCTCTATACTACCGCCTTTAAATAACCAAGTGCCGTCCGAAGTAAACATCGGAATATCAAAACCGGCATCAAGCAATTGTTGACGAATGGCAGAACTATATTTTTTGTGTTGATCCAATGGAATATCGGGACGTTGCGCAACGTAAGAACCAAACTCGTTCTCGGCCTGAACCATAATAATAGGTCCTCCATGAGTAACCTGTAAATCACGAATTTGATCTGCAAGCTGGTTAATATATACACGACAAGAATCCAAGAAAGGCTTATTATTAGCACGAATAACTAAATCTTTGGTGTTTTGCAACCACCATGGATAACCTCCAAACTCCCACTCGGCACAACAATATGGACCTGGACGGAGAATTACCATCAAACCTTCTTCGGCTGCAGTCTTGACAAAAGCACGTAAGTTATGATTATCTGTTTTCCAATCCCAAACACCGGGAGCCATCTCTTGGTAATTCCAAAATATATAACAAGTCAAAGCATTCAACCCCATTGCTTTCATCATTTTCATGCGGTGGCGCCAATAAGCAGCAGGAACACGGGCAGGATGCATTTCGCCCGAATGAATTTGAACAGCCTTGCCATCATATACAAAATTACCATCTTTAATAACAAAAGAATGTTTTGCTTTTTGAGAAAAAGCAGATATACTAATCAAAGCTAACACCACGGAAAGGAGAAGAAGTTTGATTCTTTTCATAAACATTTTGTATTTATTTTTTAATAGGTAGAATAATAAGTTAGTAATAATCTTCACTTTATATGAGTAACAAATGTACTGAATTTAATCATAACCCTTCATATTTTCGCCAAACATTTAATACTCTTTTAAGAAAACACACGATCGCAACTTTGAAATTAAAAAAGAAAGGGCTGCCACCGGCAGCCCATATCTATTATTAAGTCTTATGAAAAATTGAGAGAAGAAGCTTCACAGCTTCAAGTTTGTTTTAATTAAGCACACTAACTATATTTTTAAGCAAATGAAAATATATCTTTTTTAAACTAAGAACGCTTCTGCTTCATCGAGCGGGCAAGTTCTGAAATAAACTCATCGCTCATGATTCCAGTAAAATTAATAACTGAAAAAGCCTTCCTATAATTGGTCAACATAACCATCTCCACAATAGATCCTTTATGCCTTCTAACCATTATGCGACTCTCACCAAAAAGGTCTTTTGAAGAAAAATACGGATCAAACCGATTAGCATTTTTCTCAATAACCTTTAGAGCCTCCTGATAATAACGTGCAGCCCTCACTTTAGAGGTAATAAGCTGCATGCTCTTCAAGTTGGAGATAACGTCTGCCATTTTCTCATCCTTCTCTACCGCATCGACCTTCAATATCTGTTTCATCATCGTAGGACTAATCGTAATACACGTCAAATTAGCATCCTTTTTATGCTCTGCCATAAAACGAGTAGCGAAATCCTGTGCCATTGCCGTCACAGAGAGAATTGTCATCAATAAAGTCAAAAGAACACTCTTCATATTATTCATTCATCACCGAGTCTGTTGCCGCTTTACAAATACTATCAGCAGAATTCAGGTTATTTGATTTACTAATTTCATCAGAAAGGATCAACAATGCCGAAGAAACCTTTTTATAAGCAACATTCGGATCATCATAAGTATCCCGATAATTATTATAATTATAATCGAGCGCATCATTATGAAACAACGAGCGTTGGGCAACGTTTCCTAACATTAAGAAAACTGTCACAACGGCTGCAGCACGAAAGAGGGGCTTGAAACGGCTGACTAACGAAAGGTGCTTTGCCTTTACAACCGAACCTTCAACTTTACTTAACATCCGAGCATCAAAATCTGCTCCCAAGCCTTCAATCTGTTGTTCCTTTTGATAAACAAATAATTCTTTATAAGGCAATAACCCTGCTGGAACTTCACCATTAGTGAAGAAATCACGCAATGCGTTTTCCTCTTCAAGAGAGGTTTCACATTGCCAATAACGTTCCAACAATTGTTCTATTTTCTTATAATCCATATCCGTCTATCGCTAAATATTGTTCTTTTACTTTTTGTCGTGCTCTGAACAGCGTCACTTTTACTTGTTCTTCTGTCAGTCCCATGACTTTTGCAATTTCTTTATAATTTTTCCCTTCGATATCTCGGAGCTGTAAAGCTGTCCGTTGTTTCTCAGGAAGTTTATTAATCAATCGGTGGATCAACTCCAACCTTTCAGTCTGTACCAAGAGATTATAAGGGCCTGATGCATCAGTCGCTTGTTCCATTTCGGGAGTCAATTCTAAATTCTTTGCATCCATCTTTTGGCTCCGATCAATTGCCAAATTTCGAGCAACTGTCATACAAAAAGCCTCTATCGAATCGAACTTAGACCACTCGCCTCTCCTACTCCATACCCTTAACATAGTATCCTGCACGACATCTTCAGCTTCTGCTCTATTAAGAGTAATCCGAAGAGCCAATCGGAAGAGTTTATCTTTCAATGGCAGTATGTCTTTTCGGAAGCTAATTTCTTGCATCTCTATAATAATGACGGTTGATGAATAGAAAAGTTACAGCCGAAAGGCTTTTTTTTGGAATTATTTTTTAATATGAGTTCCGCTCAGAAGATTAATGGCTGAAGCAGAAGTAATTAAGACTTCTGTTACACCTGCATTAATAGCAGCAAATGCGTTCTCTAATTTTGGAATCATCCCCCCTTGAATAACTTTTTCTGTGATGAGAGATTGAAATTCTTTGTAACTGATGGAAGGAATAACGCTGTTATCATCATTTTCATCGCGCAACACACCGGATTTCTCAAAACAGTACATTAGAGTGACAGCAAAATAAGGAGCAAGAGCCTTGGCTATTTCACCAGCTATCGTATCAGCATTGGTATTCAATAAATGTCCTTCGCCATCATGAGTTAGAGGAGCCATGACGGGAACAATGCCCTTACTAATTAAATCAGATAGAATAACAGCATCAACTTTTTTCACATCTCCTACAAAGCCGTAGTCTACATCTTTTATAGGACGTTTCACTGAACAAATTACATTCATATCTGCGCCAGTCAAACCCAAAGCGTTGATATTCATTGCCTGCAACCTAGCTACCACATTCTTGTTCACTAATCCGCCATACACCATAGTAACAATCCGAAGCATAGCCTCATCGGTAATGCGACGACCACCAACCATTTTACTTTCAACGCCAAGCATAGTAGCAAGTTTGGTCGCCGATCGTCCCCCACCATGAACAAGGATTTTTTTGCCTTTTATTGCAACAAAATCAGACAATAGCAGTTGGAGAGAAGTATCATCCTCGACGACCTTCCCTCCGACCTTAATAATTGTGAGCTTTTCTTTCATTCTTTATTTTGAATAATATTCACATTTATTCCAAATAAGTATAGCCATACAAACCGCTACGATAATTAGATAGAAACTCTTTCCCTTCTTCCAGCGAAATCTTCCCTTCTTTCACCGACTTGGTAACCCATGTTTCAAGAGTTCTCACTAATCGTTTCGGGTTATACTGAACATAGTCAAGGACCTCGGCAACGGTCTCACCATCAATAATTTGTTCAATCGTATAACACTTCTCGTTGACAGATACATGAATAGCATTGGTATCGCCAAATAAATTATGCATATCGCCAAGTATTTCTTGATAAGCCCCGACAAGAAACACCCCTATAAAATAAGGTTCTTTATTTTTAAAATTATGTATAGGCATAAAATCACTGACACCTTTAGGCGATATAAAATTGGCTATCTTGCCATCAGAGTCACAAGTAATGTCTTGCAATGTTGCCGAACGATCGGGCTTCTCATCAAGACGCTGTATGGGCATAATAGGAAATATCTGATCAATAGCCCATGAATCCGGCAGCGATTGAAAAATAGAGAAATTGCAAAAATATTTGTCAGCAAGAAGTTTTGACAACCCACGAAATTCATCGGGAGCATGTTTCATTCCTTTAGCTATAACATTTACTTCACGGGTGATAGACCAATAAAGTCGCTCTATTTTGGCGCGAGTTTCAAGATCCACCAATCCATGACTAAACAAATCCAAAGCCTCTTCACGAATTTGTTGAGCATCATGCCAGTCTTCATACATCCTGCTTTGATTCAGAGTATCCCATATATTGTACATTTCCTGCAGCAGTTCATGATCTTCCTTAGTCACCTCTTCATCATCATCCCATTCGGGCAAAGATGCCGTTTCAAGGACTTCACAAATCAAAACCGAATGATGAGCGGTAAGCGCCCTACCGCTTTCTGTAATAATATTGGGGTGAGGTACGTTATTCTTATCACTCACATCGACAAGTGTGGAGATCGAGTCGTTAACATATTCCTGCAATGAATAATTAACACTGCTTTCGCTACTTGACGAACGCGTCCCATCATAGTCTACCCCCAATCCACCTCCAATATCAACAAATTGAATAGCAAAACCCAAAGAATAAATCTGAACGTAGAATTGAGCCGCTTCGCGAAGCGCTGTCTTTATACGTCTGATCTTTGTCACCTGGCTGCCGATATGAAAATGAATTAACTTAAGGCAGTCTTTCATTTCTTTTTCTTCCAAGAAATTAAGAGCTTCAAGCAATTCACTCGAAGTCAAACCGAACTTACTGGCATCACCACCCGATTCTTCCCATTTACCACTACCCGAAGAAGCCAATTTAACACGAATACCTATATTAGGACGAACATTCAGTTGCTTTGCCATTTTAACAATGAGCTTCAACTCGTTCATCTTTTCGACGACCAGAAAGATACGCTTACCCATCTTTTGAGCCAATAATGCAAGCTCTATATAGCTCTCATCTTTATAGCCGTTACAAATAATGAGCGAGTCGGTATCTGCATTGACAGCAATCACAGCGTGAAGTTCGGGCTTAGAGCCAGCTTCCAATCCAAGATTGAATTTTTTCCCGTGACTGATTATCTCTTCGACAACAGGACGCATCTGATTCACTTTAATCGGATAGATAATAAAGTTTTGAGCTTTATATCCATATTCTTCCGATGCTTGTTGAAAACACTTTGCGGTCGCTTCAATACGATTATCCAAAATATCGGGAAAACGTATCAACATAGGAGCCGTTACATCCCGCAACGCCAATTCGTCAACAAGATCTTTAAGGTCTACCCCGACACTACCTTGACGGGGGGTGACTTCAACATGTCCTTTTTCGTTAATAGCAAAATAGGGAGCTCCCCATCCATTAATATTGTAAAGTTCCTCGGAATCTTCTATGCGCCATTTTCTCATTTTATACGATTCTGTTATTATTGATTATTAATTTGCAAAAGTAGATATTAATTATGAATAACTCAATGAGTTATATTTAAAAGTTGTTGCAATCTGCAAACAGATTCCACCACTTGAGTTTTGGTCTCCAGACGGCTACCATCAAAAACGTATTTAGCTTGATTATAAATAGGCAGACGTTTCTCTAATGAGGACATGATAAACTCTCTTAATTCTTCATCCGATTTTCCTTTTATCATAGGACGATTCATCGAAGCAATTTTCAACCTAACAAGCAAAACTGATTGGTTTACATTCAAAAAAACCGTCTCTCCCTGGGTATTCATATAGTCCATATTACCACAAAAGCAAGGTGTACCACCACCCGTAGCAATGACCACATCTTCAAATTCGCCCACCTCATGAAGCGCATTACGTTCCAATTCTCGAAAAGCAGCCTCACCTCGTTCGGCAAATAATTGAGAGACAGTCTTATGGAAACGTTCCTCAATATACCAATCAAGATCTACAAACGACAACTTTATTTCCTTAGCAAAAGCCTTTCCCAAGGTCGTTTTGCCGGCTCCCATATAACCCACTAAAAAGATTCGAATCATCTTACCGATATAATTTGGTACAAAATTAATGATTCCAACGAAATTCGTTGTATCTTTATCCGATAAATTAGGATTTTCATGGGAAAACAGAAATATTATGTAGTCTGGGAAGGATTAGATCCGGGTATTTATACCAATTGGACTGATTGTCTGTTACAGACAAAAGGCGTAAAAGGAGCGAAATACAAATCTTTCGATTCCTTAAAAGAGGCGCAACGCGCTTTCGCGGCTTCCCCATCAGATTTTATCATCAAAAAAGAAAATCAGCGTCCCATTCCATCGGGAGAGAGAGTACTACCAGCTGAAGTTGAACAAAACAGCCTTGCGGTAGACGCCGCCTGTAGCGGAAATCCAGGGAGAATGGAATATAGAGGAGTACATATTGCTAGCGCCCAAGAAATTTTCCACTTTGGTCCGATGTTCGGGACAAACAATATCGGCGAATTTCTCGCCATTGTTCATGGACTAGCACTAATGAAACAAAAAAAAATTGATCTCCCCATTTATAGCGACAGCGTTAATGCCATCAAGTGGGTAAAAGCAAAAAAATGTCGCACTAAACTAGTACAAAGCGCCAAAACAAAAGAATTGTACAACTTGATAGCTCGTGCCGAAGCATGGCTCAAGAACAATACCTATACCACCCGCATTATGAAATGGGAAACATCCAAATGGGGAGAAATTCCCGCAGATTTCGGTAGAAAATAACGATTGAATTCTAAAGACACTACCATGTATATAAAGAGATGAAATGAATTAAAAATTATTCCTTTCAAAGCATGAAGCGACAATCTACAACAGGCTTCTCTGTTTTCTGAAGAATATTCTTAAATTCGGGCCACGCTGTAGTAATCACAAAGACATCTGCATCTTCAAGCAGTTTAGCATAGTCAGTATAATAAGACATCTTCAAAGAATAATGGGCTTTGAATTCATCATTAGCTACCGGATCGTAACCTAAGACATTATTATAACCTGACTCTATAAGCTTGGCAATAATCTTGGCACTAGGTGCATCTCGAACATCATCCGAGCACGGTTTGAACGAAAGGCCCAAAATTCCTATCTTCAACGATTTGTTAGACACTCCAATAACTTTCTGGATACGATCGACGATATAACGAGGCATAGCATCGTTAGTATCAATAACGTTTTTCAGTATCTGGGCATCAAAACCAGCCGTTTTAGTAACCGAGTAAAGAGCATTGGTATCTTTTGGCAAACAATAGCCTCCATAACCGCAACCCGGATAAACATAAGACGCCATATCACACCCGCCCCAACGTTTATCCAAATGAAGGATTCGAAAAGCCTGAGCAATATCAATCCCCCCTATAGTATCCGCTACAACGGACATTTCATTAGAATAACTAATAAGTGTGGCAAGTAGTGTATTCGAAAGATATTTAATGAATTCACCGGTATTGAGAGAGACACAAAAGACGGGCATCGGTTGAGAAATATAGATGCGTCGGACAACAGCCTCGGACTTCTTATCGCTTACACCAAGTACAATACGATCGGCTTTCATAAAATCATCCCAACAGTGCCCTTCTCGAAGAAATTCGGGATTATTGGCAACACCATACTGATCACCGGGAGTGATTCCCTTACTTGCCAAATAAGGTATTATTTTTTGTTCGGTAGTAGAAGGCGGAATCGTAGATTTGACAACCAACACTCTAAAACGATCGTCATTGACAGATTTGAGCGTTTGATCAATAGCAGCAAGTAAGTAAGTAATATCTGCCTGCCCGTCTTTACCATAAGGTGTACCGACACAATAATAGACACAATCGCTTTGAGCAACAGCGTTCGCTAATTTTTCCGTTGAAATGGGATGAAAACGATTATTTATGTGGCGTTTCAAAGCTTCGTCCAATCCCGGTTCCAAGAATGGCAATTTACCCGATTTTATCGTTTCCAAACGCTTTTGATTGATTTCCACGCCATAGACTTCATGTCCATATTCGGCAAAACCTAAAGCTGTAGTAAGCCCCACAAAACCTAATCCAAAAACAGTAATTACCATTTGTATTCGCCCTCCTCTGATTCTTTAATAAACGTCAGAAACCTTTTAACACCATTATCAACAGATATAGAAGGCTGATATTTCAAGATACGCCTAGCCTTATCAATGCTGGGGCAACGGCGTTGAGGGTTATTGGTCAAATAATCTTTGTCTGCCGAAGTAGTATAAACCACCTTGCCGGTATAGCCAAATACCTCCTTACCTACTTCAGCGTATATCTCGGCTAGCTGAGAGATACTTATTTCGGGTGATTCGATGCCTATATTAAAGAAATCATAACTTCCATGAAGCAATATCTTAAGATAACCGTTAATAGAATCGGCAATATAACAAAAAGTACGAGTAGGCGAACCGTTGGACAGAATTTCGATATCTCTATTTTCCTTTATAGCCAAAGCAAAATCGGCAGGAACACGTTTATCATTGATGCGCATGCCAGGACCATAATTATTGAATGGACGGGCAACTCCAATCGGCATATTGTACTTTTCTGCAAAAAGCATACACATTGTTTCACCAAAACGTTTCGACTCATCATAGCAAGCTCTGGGACCGGTAGCACAAACATACCCATAATAATCTTCAGAAGTAGGCACATGCGCAGCATCAGGATTACCATACAATTCACTTGAGGAATAAAAGAGAAAACCTTTAATAGACTTCTCTTTATAAAAGTCGAACAATGAACGAAGTCCCCAAATATTGGCATCAAGCGTCTCGATAGGATACTGACGATAGAACATAGGAGAAGCGATAGAAGCCATATGTATAATAAAATCAGCCTTGTCTGCTCCCACAACATCTTCTATCCGATCTTTAATTATATCAAACTTCTGAATATTAAAAATATGGTCGCATTGCAATTTCTCAATCCATTGAGGATAACCCAACATAAAATTGTCTAATGCTATGACTTTCTTTATTCCCAATACTTCAGCCTTATTTTGGAAGAAGTGCATGAAATAATAACCTAAAAAACCCGCACAACCAGTAATAAGAATAGTAGAATTTCTTAACTTCTCTTTTTCTTGCTGTGAAAGACCATTTAACGTATGGTCAAAATCTTCATTTAAAACAGATAGCATGATTATATATTTTTTTTCATTACCATTTTATAAAGCCTGCATATCATTAAGTCGCTTATAATAGCCATTCAACTCAAGCAGTTCATCATGGCGCCCTCGTTCTACTATTTCACCTTCGTAAATGACACAAATTTCGTCAGCATTCTTAATAGTCGAAAGGCGATGGGCAATAGCTATAGTGGTACGAGTCTTCATAAGACGCTCCAACGCTTCTTGAACCAAACGTTCGGACTCAGTATCGAGAGCAGAAGTTGCCTCGTCGAGAATCAGAATAGGAGGATTTTTCAAAATAGCCCGAGCAATACTGATACGTTGGCGTTGACCTCCGGAAAGTTTACCACCCCTATCACCTATGTTGGTATCATAACCGTTCTCTGTTTCCATAATAAAGTCATGGGCATTGGCAATTTTCGCAGCCTCTTCAACTTGTTCTTGAGTGGCGTTTTGCACACCAAATGCGATATTATTAAAGAACGTATCGTTAAAAAGGATAGCTTCCTGATTGACATTACCGATCAAGCTACGAAGTTCGGAAATGTACAAATCTCTAATATTGATACCATCCAACAAAATTTCTCCCTCTTGAACGTCATGATAGCGAGGCAATAAATCGACCAAAGTCGATTTTCCAGATCCCGATTGACCGACCAAAGCAATTGTCTGCCCTTTCTTTATATGCAAATTAATGTGCTTCAAAACCTCGCGTTTGCCATCATAACTGAAAGATATATCCTTAAATTCAATTGTACTTTTCAATTCGTTAACATGTATCGGTTGGGCAACCTCAAGAATAGAATTCTCGGCCATCAGTATCTTGTCAACACGTTCCATCGAAGCAAGTCCTTTCGGAATATTATACGAAGCTTTAGAAAACTCTTTTAATGGATTAATAATGCTATAAAGAATCACCAAATAAAAAATAAAGGTTGGCGCATCTATTGCAGAATTATCGCTCAATATAAGCGACCCTCCAAACCATAATACAAAAACAATAAGTACTGTACCAAGGAACTCACTCATAGGATGAGCCGACGATTGCCGGATACTAACTTTATTCAACTCCAAGCGATACTGATTACAACATTCTACAAACCGCCCGGACATCTTCTTCTCAGCGACGAAAGCTTTGATAATGCGAAGTCCTCCAAGCGTTTCTTCAACCTGAGACATCGTATCGCTCCACTTATTTTGCGCAGACAAAGACTGACGTTTCAACTTGCGGCCAACCTTTCCCATCACCCATCCCATTCCGGGTAATACCAATATAGTAAAAAGTGTGAGCTGCCAACTAGTAACAAGCAAAGTAGCAAAATACATCAAAATAAGAATTGGATTCTTAATCAACATATCCAGCGAACTAGTAATAGAATTCTCTATTTCGTTGACATCACCACTCATTCGAGCTATTATATCGCCTTTACGCTCTTCTGAGAAAAAAGCAAGAGGAAGATTCAATATTTTCTTATAGAGTTTGACCCTGATATCCCGAACCACTCCGGTACGAATAGGAATCATCACTGCTGAAGAAGCAAAATAGGCACCCGTTTTCATCAACGTCATTATTGCCAAAAAGATGCCCAACACAAGCAATGTAATTGAAGGGCCATGCAACTGGATAAGCTGTTCTATATAATAATAGAAATTATTGACAACTACGGCTTTAACATCACCAGATCCCCATTCCATGTAAGTATAGACTTTAGCATCCATCTTAAACAGAATTTGTAAAATAGGAATAAGAAGAGTAAAAGAAAAAATATTCAATACTGCCGAGAGCAGATTGAGGAGTAGCGACCAGATTAAATACTTCTTGTAGGGAGGCACGAACCGTCGCAGTACCTGTAGAAATTCCTTCATCAGCGAAAATTATTTTATTGACGGCACAAAGATAAGTTAAATAATTGATTAAAATTTACTTTTAGTTCCGCATTTCACTTTAAATTTATACATTTGCGAAACTTAAACAATTGCGTCCTAGCACAAGAGGACCCCAAATTTACTATCGATTATGGCCACTTATGACATTCGACCTTTGCAACTTCGCATGCTAAAAATATTACTTGCTTTTGATAGTGTATGTAAAGCTCATAATTTGCATTACTGTATTATGGCAGGCACAATGATTGGAGCTATCCGACATAAAGGTTTCATTCCATGGGACGACGATATGGACGTGGGTATGCCCCGCCCCGATTACGAGAAATTTATTGCGCACTGCAAAGAATGGATGCCAACTCCTTATGAATTTGTCTGTGGAGAAAACGATGAAGTATACCCATTACCTTTTGGCAAAATTCAGGATGCAAGTACAACACTTATTGAAAGAAAGCATTTAAGTTATTTAGGTGGAATTTATGTCGATATTTTCCCCCTTGATGGAGTTCCTACCAATACTTGGAAAAGACGAATGCACTATGCAACTTACGAATTTTATAAGCAAGTGCTTTATTTGCTATGCCGCGATCCTTATAAACATGGCCATGGGTTGAGTTCGTGGATTCCATTACTTTGCCGCAAATTATTCACTCTAAAAAGTGTTCAGTCGAAAATAAGACGCATTTTAAATAAATACAATTATGACAAATGCGAATTAGCTGCCGACTACACGGACGGACTAAGAGGGGTCATGAGCAAAAGAATAAACGGGAATTACGCTCCTTACGAATTTGAGGGCGAAACGGTAGAAGGCATTAAACTTTATGATGAATACCTCACCCAAATTTATGGCGACTATATGCAAATTCCGAAAGGAGATCATCAACGCCAGCATAATTTTTACTATTTGGACTTAAACAAGCCTTATCGAGAATATAGAGAACAATGAAAATTGGTTTTGACGGCAAACGTGCCATGTTTAATTTTACCGGATTAGGAAATTATAGCCGGTATATATTGGAAATACTCAGCGAGTATTATCCAGAAAATGAATATGACGTCTTTGTTTCGAAGCATAGAGACAATAAGCGTTTAGATAATTTATTAGCAGAACATCCGGAAATAAGGATGGTGTATGCCAATTCTTTCGGCAAACGATTACCGGCTTTATGGCGCACATACGGTATTATCAAGCAACTGAAAGAATCGGAAATTGATATCTACCATGGATTAAGCAACGAGCTGCCTGCAAACATAAAAAAAAGTGGTATTAAAACAGTCGTAACGATTCACGATTTAATATTCTTACGTTTCCCGGAATGTTATCCGCTTATAGACCGTAAAATATATGCTTATAAATTTCATAAAGCATGTATCAATGCCGACCATATTATTGCTGTAAGTGAGTGCACAAAGGCAGATATTATGAATTTCTATAAGATTCCGGAAGATAAAATATCGGTGGTTTATCAAGGATGCGACCGTTCTTTTACAGCTCCTGCTAATGAAGAAAAAAAGAAAAGCGTTCGAGACAAATACCAATTACCAGAACGCTATATACTAAATGTGGGAAGCATTGAGAAACGAAAGAATGTTCTTCTTGCTGTTAAAGCGATGCAGAAATTACATTCAGATTTTCATCTGGTTATAGTCGGTCATCGTACTGAGTATGCCGATGAAATAGAAAAATATGCTGCTTCCAATGGACTAAAAGACCGTATTCACATCAAAGACAATGTTTCTTTTGCAGACCTTCCAGCAATATACCAACAAGCTGAACTATTTATTTATCCCTCTATTTACGAAGGATTTGGAATTCCTATAGTAGAAGCTTTGAATTCGGGTATACCAATCATTGCAACAAAAGATTCATGCCTTGAAGAAGCTGGCGGTCCATCTTCCTTTTATGTGGAATCTGATGACGTAGAAGGGCTTATCAATGCTGCAACTCAAATATTGTACAGTCCGACACTCCAAACTAAAATGGCAAAAGAAGGAAAAGAATACGCTGAGCGATTTTCAGAAAAGAGGCAGGCAGATATCTTGATGAAACTCTATCAAAAAGTATATAATTCGTAGAAGAAATCACTAAGATTCTTATTCAGTCCAAGGTGCCTTTCCCGAACTCCAAAGATTATTAAGATAATCCCTGTCTCGAACTGTATCCATACATTGCCAAAATCCCTCATGGCAATAAGTCTTCAGTTCACCATCGGCAGCCAATTTCTCGAGAGGCTCTTTCTCAAAAACAGTTGAGTCGTCTTTAATATAATCGAATACCTTATAATTTAAAACAAAGAATCCACCGTTAATCCAGCCTTGATTAATCTGCGGCTTTTCTTTAAAAGCACGTACAAAATGGTCTTTATCTATTGTCAGTTCACCAAAACGAGCTGTCGGATGCACAGATGTGACCATTGCTAACGCTCCGCTCCTTTTATATTCCTCAACCAATTGAGCAATATTGACATCCGATACAGCATCCCCATAGGTGACCATAAAATCATCCTTACCGATTAAATCTTTCAGCCGAAGAATACGTCCCCCGGTCATTGATGATTCTCCCGTATCAATCAACGAAACAACCCAATCTTTGGGCCGTTCATTGATATAATCTATTTTATTATTTCTCAGATTAATCGTAAAATCATTACTCAAAGTATAATATCTTGAGAAATAATTCTTAATAGTATCACCTTTATAGCCAAGAGCTATAATAAATTCTTTATATCCATAATAGGCATAATGGTTCATAATATGCCACAAGATAGGCTTATTGCCAATTTCTACCATCGGCTTCGGAATCAGTTTGGTATACTCCGACAAACGCGTGCCAAATCCGCCAGCCAAAATAACAACTTTCATAGTATCTATATATTATTAATAATAGAACAAATAAATTCGACATTCGAATCAGAAAGTTCCGGATGCATCGGTATTGTCAATATCTTCGAATAAATATCTTCAGTGATAGGCAAAGTATAAGATGTTTTGAAGTAACTCAGCAAATGGTTAGGACGATACTGAATGCCGAATTGAATCTCTTTTTCTGTGAATATTTGCATCAGCTTCTCTCTCTTTCCATTCAATACCAATATAGGAAATATATGAGGAATGGTATCTTCATAATTCATCGGGATCAATTGAATCGTTGGATTTCCAGAGAGTAATGTTGTATAAGTCTTGGCTATATGACGGCGGCGAGGTGCAAACTCGGCATCAAAGCGCTTTAGCTGAACGATTCCTATAGCCGCAAAGATATTACTCATGTGATACCTGTAACCTTGATCAGTCACATCAAACACCCAGCTTCGTTCTCCTTTATACCTTTTCTCAGAATCCTTACAGACTCCTAACAAACGAGCATCACTTACTTTCTGAATAACTTCCGGATCGGCCGAAAAGATGGCTCCCCCCTCACCAGATGTTATATTTTTGATTCCATCAAAACTAAAACAAATAATATCGCCAAAAGAGCCGATTTTACGATGATTCGATATGCAACCAAAAGCATGAGCAGCATCCTCTATTATTCTCAAATGATGTTTCTTTGCAAATTCCTGATAAGCATCAACCATAGTAACATTGCTGGCATAATACACAGGCAAAATCAATTTTGTTTTGGGCGTTATCCGTTTCTCCGCATCATCCAGATCAAGCAATAATGAAGTAGGATCAACTTCACAACTAATCGGGACACAACCAGCACCGGTAATGGCCTGATAAGTTGAAACAAAAGTAAACGAAGGAACCAAAACCTCGTCACCAGGCTTAGTTACTGCCTGAATAGCCAGATGCAAGGCAGCAGTCCCGCTATTAACACAAACACAATGATATTCACCTCCAATATATGCTTCGAGATCTTTCTCAAAAAGGTTTACTACAGCTCCCATCCCTAAATAACCGGAATCTTCTATTACGCGAGCCACAGCCTCGGATTCTAACTTACCGACAACAGATTTTGATAATCTAATCATAACTATTATTTGTTAGCCGTTTTTTATATTTAAAATAACGTGTATCTATTATAACACGCTTCAAAATTACAATAAATTAAGCAGAATATCACACTTAAAATAAAATTTGCTTATTAAACGATAGCCATCAAGGCTGTCCTACATAATAACCACGTTTAGCAGAAGTTCCATCAACAGAGCCTTTAAGCTCACCATTTTTGAAGTTTCCGTTTTTCTCATTATAATTATGATATAGCTCTTCATAATCACGCGTATAATCGGCATCAGGTACAACATTTACATCAAACCGAAGCTCAATTACTCCCGATCGAAAGAAATTGCCATAACAGCGAACAATATGCTGCACATAGCCAACATTCTTCGTGCTATTATACTTTATATGAATATATTTCTTTTTATGAGGCAAAACAATCTTCGGATTTTTTTTATCAATGATAATACATCCACAAGAAGGTTGAATTTCAGTAATCACTAGGGGATTATCCCCTGTATTGAGAATTCCATAATTCAAATCTAAATCCTCGCCCTGTTGAATAGGATAATAATGACGGTCTTGATCTTCTATTTCAACCGTAGTAGGATTCACTTTCTTCTTACATGAAGAAAAAGAAACGAGACCAATAATACAAAATAAAATTATCAATAAGAAATTTAATTTTTTCATACTTTATTATGGATTTAACTGTATTTCATCACACGCGATATTTTTATGTTTACCCTCAGGTCGAATAATACGAACAGTAAGCGTAAAAGCATCCGAAATATCAATATTTTGCCTGACATTAACCGTTTCAAATGTCGCATTTGTATCTTTTAATAATGGTCTTATTATCTTATATAGCTTACCATTCTTTAATATTTCTATGCATTGCGGAACAAATAAATGAAACTTTGGAGAATGAAGGAAAGAAATAGAAATAGAATGAGCATTCTTTACTTCTAAAATGGGTAAAGATAAATCTAAAGACGCTCCAACGGAGGAAATCAACCAACCTGAATGATAATTGGAAGGCAACCCATACAAACCATCCGTCAACACTGACAAATCTTCGTAAGATTCATCAAGAGTTGTAAGAGCTTTTAATTTTTTCCCTCTTAAAAGATTATTATGTGATACGGATATAATATATTTACTCCAATCAGAGATATATGCCCCTATTTCACCGCCAGATTCGCTGTATTTTGCCATATCGTGAAACAAATAATAGTTCGACAAACGCTTTAAATACGTTAAGATCTCAGGTTTTACAACCACTCCAGCCGAATTCACAGATAAACAACCATTGTCTTTACTAGCAAATCTCCGTGCCAATTCAAGACGAGTAAATGACAATGCTGTAACAAGCTTGCACAGACGTTGTCTTTCATCTCCTTTCGTTTTTTCAATATAATCGTTAAGTTCACGATAGAAAGACAAAAACAGCGTCGGTTGCAAATAAGAATTCATTTCTTCCTGTATGCCCCCATACAAATTCATAGAATGTCCAGTACTAAATGCATAATTAGACATTCCAACATAATATTTCTGAAGCATATCGGCAGAAACAGGATAATAATAATGATAAAAAGAATGTATCGCTTCATCTACAGAACGATATGGATCTATTAATAATAGAGATAAAACATAATAATGCAGATCACTAAAAGAAGAATAAGAATCACCACTTCCGTTAAAAAAGACTCCCTTTATTCCCAGACCATAAAAATATTGAAGTCTCTCTTGCTCAATCTTTAAAAGAGGGAATGGAGAGAGGTAGTCATCAAAATTATTCACATAATCCCAAACATAAACTCTGGATGTCACTTTTTGCCAACGCTCAACCAAATCAGTGAATCCACTACGTTGGTAGGATTTTCCAGGTTTTAACGGCAAGTCAATGCTACTAATAATCACACCTAAATTAGAAGGGAAAATCCCCGTAGCAGGTTTGGCAGTAGTGAGATAACATGATGTAAAAAACTGATGTTCTGGAAAACGTCTGGCCAACCGAATAGCCAAATAAGTAACAGCCGGCGTAGCATTAGTGGCATTATTGCCAAGAGATCTACATTTAGCACATGTACAAACACAATCATCATCGTTAGGAAAAATAGAGAATCGATAGGATTTCTTTCTACCGTCTCCATAATTATTCATTATATAACTTTCAATAAGATGATATGTTTCTTCAGAAGAGAAGCAATATTGCCCTTCATATTTCCTCCCATTTGCAGTTGCATAAACCGATGAATCGGGAAATTTCCCAATTGCTAAAGACAAATGATGCCCCCAAAGTCCCCAATCTAAATTAACATTATTCATACCATAAATGGCAGATATATCTGGATCCTTATTTTCAGGAAAATAGACTTCTCTATATTCGAAAGAAACATTAGCCTCTGTATCCTTAATAGTTAATGAAGCAGGAGGTAAATCAGAAACATTAATACGCTCATCTTCTTTCCCGATGGATTCGTATAATTGATAAATAAGCCAAAGCAAAACAGATTCATTTTTCGCAAGAAGAACAACCTTTGCTTTGCTACACTCTATTTTATAATCTTTATCTAATGCCTGATTTATATGAACTTGCAATTGATACAGTTCTTTATCATCCGAAGCAAGATAAACAATTTTAGCTGATTTCATCGAACGCTTTCGAAGATGGTTAAATAAATACGTTCCCCATTTAACATCACTAGAAGAAGGGGCATCTGGCAATGTAATAACATAGCCATTATAACCAGCAAAGGAATCATGTATATTAGAGGCACATCCACTATTTAAGGTAGAAAACAGCAAAACCAACATAAAAAGAAACAATCGGTGTTTCTTTTTATTAGAAATTGATATTGAGTTGGAAATAGACATTATAAAGATTCCTATATTGTGTAGTTGAGATTAAATTGAAATTATTATCATGGCTATAACGATAATTATAATAGGTGTACCATGTACCAAGAATACCTAATGTCAGAGATTTATTAACTAACCACTGTCCTCCTAGGCCAACCATTGTATTGGTGTGAGAGAAATTCCTTATTAAGGAATAATCGACTATAGATATCTCAGGAAATGTACCAATACCAGCCATAGCCTGTATATTTGTCCGGCCATCATCATTTAGGAAAAACTTAGTCTGTCCACTTAGATTGTAATAATAGTTATTGCTCAAAGTTAATAAATCAAGTTTGGCACTAGCCCAAACAGGATGGAAATATTTAGTAAGGGATGGGCTAAGCATGAATAAATCACGATGTCCATTCATTAAAGTAACATGACCATTATTTACTACATATTGTGAAGATTCTGCAAGTTTTCTATAACCAACAGCAATAGAAGTCTCCCAATCATTTTTTAACTGCTTAGTAAATTGAGCATTCAAAACAGTAGTAGAGAAATATTTACTGCTCCATGCCACATTAAACATTCCCGATAAAGTGGGAGAAAAACGATGCATCCATTCACCTTGAAGCTGTATCCCTGTACCTCCCCCGCCAGCAATAGAATCTCCATCAGTTGTACCATCAGAACCCTTATAATTGACACGACCCGTATAAGTGTTTTTAACATCGCTACGCGAATATTCAAGCGTTGAAATCGATGAAATTATATCTTCGTTTGCAAAACGAGCGTGCAAATATTCTAGCCTCACCTCATTCTTAAAAGTTTTATTTTGCAAACCCTTCAAATGTTGATTATATTCAGAAACGTCAGTGATAGTCGGTTGATACTTCTTTTGATACACGTAAGCAGAATCATATTGGTGCATTTTCTCATATACTAAACCCTTTGCATAAAGCAATTCTTTATTATTTTCATCATAAATAAGGGCAGTGTCTAATACTTGCATAGCAGATTTCTTTTTATTACTCTTAAGCATCTGCAATGCCAAAGATTCACTACTTTGCGAATGTGCGCCTATCAATTCAGGACTATCCAAGTAGTTGGAGAGTTCAGGGTGCAATAAATTCAAGGCTTCACTATATTTGTTTTTTCTATTTAACATAGAAGCATACTTAACCTTATAAAAGACATCATTTGGATAATAACTAATGCCCAAACTAGTAAATTTATCGAATTCATCGTAACGTTTAAGCGCTGCTGATGTATTAATTGCATAATGCAATCCTAAATCACTTTGAGTATCTACCTTAAGTAAACGAGTCGAAGCAATATACGCCTGACGTGTTTCCCCAGATTGAATTAAACGTTTAATATAGGGAACAGCCATTTCTTCATAAGCAGAAGCATATAATTCCTTGTTTAAGCCAGAACTATCTCTATAAGCCTGATAATATATATCAAGAGCCTCATCCGTTCTGCCCATTTTATCGAGTAAACCTACTTTTTTATTGATAAAAGAAGTATATTCCGGATTTTGGAGACGAACCGTATCTAAAACAAGTAAAGCCTCATTATAACGCTTCATCTCTGTTAAGCAAGTAAGCATCTTTTCCAATGCGGCCCTATGAATTTCTTTATTGTGTACCGATTTACAAACCACAAATCTAACGTAAGGTAATGCTTCGGACCAATCATTATTAATCATATATTTATCGGCTTCATTAAGGCGAAGCGTACACATCGCGTCGACAACATCTAAATCATTCGACGCTTGCTCATAAAGGTTTTGCAACAGACCATTCGCATCATGTGTATCTCCCATTCTTAATGCAAGCATATATTCCTTATAAAGAATCTTTTTATTATTAGCTCCATAGCGCTTCTTAGCCTCCTTGAGATAGAAACGTGCATCTTCATTATATCCTCTTGTCAAAGATGTTGACAAGAGAAAATCTAATGCTTCTTTGCTTTTACTCATAGCATAAATTTTGCCATACAATATGTAAGGATCGCTATCACGGGCAGTGCGAGCTTGTTGTTGCAAAAGATCATTATACATTCGGCGCAAAGTAGACGAATTTGACTTTTTCATTTTCTCCTTCAAAATGGCCATGCCCTCTTGAAATCTAAATTGTTCTGACAAGATGCCTACACGCTTTGACACTAAAGACATACTAGAAGGAAATTCTTGCGATCCCGAAACAGTCGTTTCAAGAGCTTTATCTGCAAGTCCCTGTTGAAGATACAGGTTAGCAAGTTCCAAATACAATCCTTCATTATGCGGATTAGATTTCATCAATTCCTCGAGTGTCAGCATAGAAGCTTTTTGATCACCCAATTTCTTTAAACGATAATAATTATTTTCTAAGGTATAGGCTAAATCTTTTCTTAAAGTAGGATCATCCGGATATATTTGACTGATTCTCTTCAGCAATCTATCTGCCTCTACGTCATTACCTTGTTTACGATACAATTCTATTTTACGCCGCCAAAGTCCTTTCCAATATGGATTTATTTCGAGGAGCTCGTTCACATAACAAATAGCACTAGAGTAATGCTTTGTTTCCTCTTCAACATTAACCAACAGCTGCTTTGCCTGAATATGATTATATTCCTTATCTATACACTTTATCAGTTGATATCGAGATTGATCATAATTCTTAAATTGATAATAATATTTACCCATTAGCCACCTCATATCCGGATCATCAGGATAGTTTTTCAGACCTGTATCCAAAAGAGTTTTACCTAAATCCCATTGATTATGATCAAAATAGACTTTGGACTGATTCACATAATATTGAGGGAGATGTTCTTTATCATCATCACCAATAGCAGAAATAAAAAAAACTGCAGAGCAAAAAACTAATAATGTACTATATAAATATCTCCATTTAATCTTCATCATTCACCCTCCTCTTTTGCATAGTAACAGAAACTGTAGCATTTTCTGCTGGAACAAAAACCGATTTGTTTTCTTCACCTCCTTCAAATCCTTTATGAGACATATTTACCCATTTAAAATTACGTTTAGTAAAGTAACTAAAAAAACCTTTCAAAGAAAAAAACGTAATAAAAGGATGATATAAGAATGGTTCAAGCATTGCAGCAATAACAAGCAATATATAACCTTCACGCGCAAAAACATATCGACGATATGTTGAACCCACAAAATAACTAAAGAAACAAATCACTGTAGATTGGAATAAACAAAAGATATAAATCATCAAAAAGATTACCCACACAGTTGTCCAATTTACACTATTTGTCAATATCAACCATATAAACACCCCAACACCTCCAACCTCAACAAAAGGAGCTAGAAACTCGAAAAGGAGCATATACGGCATCAACAATATTCCAACCTGACGATATCGAGGATTTAAAATAACTTTATGATGTACAAAAAGCCATTGAATAAGTCCACGAGCCCAACGAGTCCTTTGTCGCCCTAACAAAGCCAAATTAGAAGGAGCTTCAGTCCAACAACAAGTTTCAGGAATTTGCGGAATTTTATATGGGATATCCAATTCACGCATATATTTCACCATACGTATAGTAAGATCCATATCTTCAGCAAAACTATTGGAATCGTATCCACCAACAGCAATAACAATTTCTCTATCAAAAAAACCAAAACCACCCGAGACATTCGAAATCGCATTGATGGAGGCCCATCCCATCTTACCCACGAGATAAGAACGCATATATTCAAGTTCTTGAAAAAGAGGATAAAGCGAATGTGGTACTCGTTCATATTGCATTCGACCATCAACAATTCGAGAACCTTGCGAGATCATCATAGCCGCACTAACAGCAATAACCTTTTTATGGTTAGAAAGAACAGGCCAAATTAAACGATACAGAGCATTTGGTTCAATAAAACAATCTACATCCGTATCTACAAAATAAGGATACTGAGCAACGTTAATACCCGCATTAGAAGCATCCGCCTTTGTACCGCCATTTTCTTTATCAACCACAGTAAGAATAGAATACTCTTTCCGCCTCGACTTAAGTATGCGTTTAACTGGTGCACTCTTAAGTAATTCCCTATATGCAAATGGGACCTCAACCAGATCAAAAGATGAAATAAGTTTATCCAAAGTAGAGTCGGTACTACCATCATTAACTATGATAACCTCATATTTTGGATAATCAACACATAACATGGACTTCACATTCGCTATTACAGAATTCTCTTCATTAAATGCAGGAACCACAATAGATATACCTGGAGTATAAGGTGAGTCTGTCAAGAGTTTTTTTATATAGGGAATACTGAAGAAAATCTTTTCTCGCCGTTGGGCAATAAAGCTGGCTACCATACACAATGTATGTATTACAATCAACAATAGACTATAGAAGAATACGAAATAACCATAAAAATCAAATATAAAATTTTTCATGCTATTTCTCTTTTTTGTTGATTAATAATAGGATTTTTGATATGCTCAAAAAGAATAACATCTGATATATTGGCCCGAAGCTCGAGCGATTCAAATTCATGTCTTCCTTGAATTCCATAGTCAAAGAGACCTTCCAATGCTGCCATCTTAGTAGAAATATCAACAGCATCAAAATATGCAGAACACAGAAAAGAGACAGAAAGCCCGGATTGCATCATTGTTACAGATAAAATAATAGCTTGCTTTACCTTTTCAGGCTGAGCTGTATAAGAACAGGTCAATTTTTGTTCAGCTTCTACATACTTCATATAGCCTAAAGTTTTAGCTATTTCACAACGCAGATTCATATCATTAGTTTCAAAGAATGTATCCAACAAATAAGGACATTCATCTTTTTTATGCCAATAACGAATCTCACAGGCAAAAAGAGGCTTTATTATTTCATTTTTTGGAGCTCGTATCCATTGTGTAACATTAGGTATATTTTTATTCCATCGCAAACGGTTCTCAAAGATGTTATGAATATCAATTTTATCCCATGGCCTAAAATTTGAATCAAAATCAGCGTTATCAAAGAACCGGAAAGGATCTGCAGAACTATCCCACATAAAAGTAGCCTGAGCAGCTTTTCTAATTTGAGAATTACGATTATAAAGCTGAGGTGTAAGGACGACACTTGAGACGCTTTCTTCCAAATAACGAATCCACATCAACATACGCATTCTATAACGAGGCCTTGCAAATTGAATTTCCCTTTCAAAAAAAGGAATCAAATCAAACGCTAATATAATATTATGATAGTTTGTTCTATTCAAGCGGTCAGACAATTCAACTTTAAATAAAGCTAATAATCTTGTAAGGAGGCGCTTTTGTTTTACTCCCAAAGGCTTTTTCCTATCGTAATTAAGGCTTACAATTATATCTTCCACAGAATGAACGGCTGGATCAACAGCTATAGTCTTTACTTTATCACGATAGGTGACTTTTAAATAATGAAGAATTTTTCTCTCTCGAATTTTCCCCATGTATAAAATTAAAATTCCAATAAACAAAATAAAACTAATCAATATGGAAACCAATATAATAAATATACTAATTTTAACTACAAGAGGATAGCCAATAAATACATTGTAATAATAATAGTAATAATACAGAATGTAATCAAAACCATATAAAATTGTATCGTTCATAAAGCCTGCTCAAATTTTGTTGATTAAAAGTTTTATAGCAGCAGTTTTGATCATTCCCTCCTCAACCGAATCAAATGCAAGTTCATTATCTCGGCTGAATCTTCTATCATTTCCTATCCATGCAAAACCTCTCTACCATATACGCTCTTTTACAAGTTCTAAATCCTTGTTTGTCATCGTCATTAAGGCAATTTTAAGTACATATCCAAACACCTTTTGACGTTGACGGACAAATATTTCGCTATATATTCCATTCACGATTAATCACTTCAATCGTAGAACAAATATCCCAATATCAAAGATCAAATTCACGTAACGGAGACCATTTACAAAATAATAGTAAAACCATCTCCCCCATTTAAAATAATCCTTAGGCAACTCAATCCGTCTTTACCACATAAAAAGAATACTCCAAATTTAAGTGGTATTTTCACTTACGAGCTTTCATTAATAAGCTTTTATCATATATTACCAATGAGTTTCTTCTAGGTTTAACTACTTCAAAATTTCATATCAACCTAACATTAAAGCACCAGTAGTAATAATATATAATTAAAACAATATCTGCCTGCAAATATAAATCAATATTTTTTCTTAAACAAAAAAAGAAAATCTTTTCTGTAAAATCCTACTTTACAAAAGCAGAAAACGCACACATATAACATTTTTTTTATATCTGGCACCTAAATTGACAAAAAATCAAAGACAACATGACAAAAATAAAGCTATCGAATGATATTCAATTCCCCAATAATATTTGAAGCTTTGCCGTATTTGTCTATTAAAAAAAGAACATATCTGATATCTACACCTATACAGCGCTGTAAACTGGGTTCATATTTCAAATCGCTACTCATCGCTTCCCAGTTTCCATCAAAAGCAAGCCCTATTAATTGACCTTTTTTATTGAACATGGCACTCCCGGAATTACCTCCGGTAATATCATTATTTGAAATAAAACAGACATTCATCGAACCAGATTTATTGGCATAGCGTTCAAATTTCTGGTCTTCAAACAACTTCAGCAAATCCGGTTTTATAGAAAAATCATGGTCTCCTTTATGATCTCTGGCTTTATCCAAAAGGCTTTGAGATGTAGTATAATAGTCCTTTTTCATTCCATCTGGAGAATAATAACTACATATAGTACCATAGCTCATCCGCATAGTAGAATTAGCATCCGGATAAGAGTGTTTATCATAATCCATACGACGAATAGCCGCTGTAAGCTCCCTCTCATCTTTGCTGATAACCATGGAAGGTTTATAAATGCTATACCCCATTTCAAGAAATTTGACAGCCAAGTCGGTGCTTAATAAAATGGCTGGGTCTTTCATTATCTCATAAGTTGAATCGCGATTTAAGAAACGTTGCAGCCCCTTTATTGATTTCAATTGAGATTTGGCATATAAAGAATCGACAAAAGCACTTTCAGAAGAATAGCTCTTTTTTATATCTTTATAAACGTCAGGTAAAAATGCCGTATCCACCGAACAACGGTATTTTGCCAACAACGCTTTGAAGACCTTCTTGTCTAACTCTATATCATAACTTTTATACCGATTGACAATGTCTTCCAATCCCGATTTCACTTGCTTATCACTAGCATTAAAATCGAAATTCATAATTTGCATGGCAAGCTGTAACAACTCAGGGCCATTAAAAAAGGTCTCTACAAAATAGGCTTGTGCTTTATTAACTGAGGCTCTTTCCTTATATGCCGCAGCAAGCTCCGAAAGTAGATTCACATTTTTCTGTTCATCTTTATGGCCAAGAATCCATCGATGAAGAGCTGATTCTATTTTTTGACGACTTTCAATAATCTTAAGTCGATCTACCGCCTTATTCATGCCTATGCTATTCTTCCAATAATTAGAGCATTCGCTGTATTTTGAAGCATATTCCATACGGATTTGTTGACTATCATTCATGGCCTGTTTCCATATTCCCAATTTCACTCCCCGTACATCAATCATTGACTGATGAGCATTTTTATCCATTTCATCAATGCCATAAGAAGATAAATAACGTTCTGTAGCACCGGGATAGCCCATGGTCATACTAAAGTCTCCTTCATCATAACCAGCCAAAGAAATCGGTACAGAATAGTTGGGATGATATGGCACATTGTCTATAGAATAATCTGCCGGACGATTATTTTTATCCGCATAAATACGAAACACACAGAAATCACCTGTTTGCCTGGGCCAAACCCAATTATCAGTATCCCAACCAAACTGCCCTACAGAAGATGGAGGAGCAAAGACCAATCTAACATCAGTGAAGGTCCTGTAAACAGAAAGACTATATTCTGTACCTCCATAATAAGTATCAACTTCTGCCGTCAGAGTCGAATCTTTAGAAGAGACTTCTTTAGAAATAACGTTTTTTATAGAATCCACCGCAAAATCCCTTTGCTGTTCTGTCATATCGGGCTTAACAGCTTTAAGAACCTTGCCTGTCACGTCTTTGGTATAAAGCAAGAAGCGTACAAAAAGCTCTGGATTCGGAAGCTCTTCTTTGAAAGAATGAGCAACAAAACCGTTTTCCAAATAATTGTGTGCCATCGAAGAATGCTGCTGAACACTATTTAAACCGCAATGATGATTAGTAAAGACCAAACCATCGGAAGAAACGACAACACCGGAGCAAAAGCCTCCGAAACTTACAACTGCATCCTTTAATGATGGACTATTTGTACTATACAATTGCTTATATGGTAGCAGAAAGCCCATTTTACACATTGTTTGATAGGTTGCTTTATTAAGCTGTGAAAGTAGCCACATTCCTTCATCAGCCTGTGCATAAGATGATACAAAAAGGATGCTCAAGGCTATGATTCTAAATTTCTTCATAAAATGGTCTCTTACTTTTATCAATTGCATCAAAGTAGTTCTTTGTGAAGAACCAACATCATTATTTCTTCTTAAAAAGACGATTGAGCACCGGTATTTCACTCAAAGCCACGTCGTGCTTTACCATGTAGGCTATAAATACAAACAAGAGGAAAGTACGGAAAATCAGTCGCAATACAACCGAATTTATAGGGACCAATTCGCCCAAAGCATATAAAACAATAGTCAGCAGAGTATATGTAAAAATACTCTTTAAGGGATAATTGATGGGATAATATTTCTGCCCAACAAAATAAGATAAAAGCATGGCAACAGCATAACCGGCAAAACCCGACCATGCACAAGCCATATATCCATAATCCGGAATAAAAATAATATTGATTGCGACCAAGACAAAGCACCCTATTCCAGAGAAATAAGCACCCCAAATTGTCTTATCTATCAATTTGTACCAAAAAGAAAGATTAAAATAGATACCCGTCATAATAGCAGCAGCCATTACAATAGGAACGACTTTGAGCCCTTCCCAATAATCACGCCCGATAATATGTTTCAGAACATCCATATAAGCCATTACAACCAAAAAAGCCAAAAGCGTGAAAATAATAAAGAACTTCATCGCTTTTGCATAAGTTGCCCGATTATCTTTATCGCGACTTTTGCCAAATACAAAAGGCTCGTAGGCATAGCGAAAAGCCTGAGTTATCATCGCCATAATCATCGCTATCTTGCTGGCGGCCCCGAAAATACCCAATTGCATGTCGACATCAGGCTTTTTGTAGACATAACGGAATAAAATGACACCAGCTGTCTGATTCAGTATTCCGGCAATGCCAAGGATCAAAATAGGCCAACTGTAGCTCATCATCCGCTTAAGCAAATTCCAATTGAACTGATATTTAAGTCCCAAAAGCTCACGGTACAAGAAAAGTACCATTGTTACCGAACAGAACAAATTAATATAAAACACATATCCGACGCCCACCTTAGGATCATATATTGCGCCTATCGCATTTGGATATTTAGCATATAATGCAGGCAAAGCTATATAGTACACAAGATTCAACACGATAAGCATCATAATGTTGATAATCTTAAGATAAGCAAATTTAAGAGGACGCTTCTGATAGCGAAGATAGGCAAAAGGTATAGCCGTGAAAGCATCAAAAGCAACACATACAGCCATTACCCCTATATAATCGGAATGATCGGAATAGCCCATTACACCGGCTATAGAAGGCAAAAAACCTAATACCAAAATAGAAAAAAGTACAGAGCTAAAGCCTACAGAGATCAGAGTAGTTGTATATACTTTATTTGTATCTTCTCCCGTTTTGTTTGCATAGCGAAAGAAAGTGGTCTCCATACCATAAGTTAAAATCACCAATAATAAAGCTGTATAAGCATAAATATTGGTAATCATTCCATATCCTCCGGAAGCCGCAGATATTTTGGCCGTATAAAGCGGAACTAATAGATAATTTAAAAAGCGGCCGATAATACTGCTCATGCCATAAATAGCAGTATCTTTTGCCAAAGATTTGAGATTTGTTGCCATAATTTAAAACAATGTTGCCTGCTTATCCGAAGAATATAAGCTACGCCCTAAGTGTTTATACGCCAATTCTGTAACCTCTCTGCCACGGGGCGTGCGTTTCAAGAAGCCTTCTTTTATCAGAAATGGCTCGTACACTTCTTCTATCGTACCGGGGTCTTCGCTAAGAGCAGTTGCAATGGTGGTAAGCCCCACAGGGCCACCTTTGAACTTGTCGATTATAGTGCAGAGTAATTTATTATCAACCTCGTCAAGTCCATATTTATCTATATTTAAAGCCTCTAGAGCAAATGTTGCAATTTCCATATTGATAGAGCCGGAGCCTTTTACTTGAGCAAAATCACGAACCCGCCTGAGCAAAGCATTAGCTATACGAGGGGTACCACGACTTCTTGAGGCAATTTCCAATGCTGCTTGGTCGGATATAGGCACATCAAGTATATTAGCCGAGCGCTTCACAATCTGCGTCAAAATAGAATCATCGTAATATTCCAAGTGCAAATTAATGCCGAAGCGAGCCCTCAGAGGAGCGGTGAGCAATCCACTACGAGTGGTGGCTCCTACAAGTGTAAAAGGATTCAAATCTATCTGGATGCTTCGGGCAGATGGCCCTTTGTCTATCATAATATCGATACGATAATCTTCCATTGCCGAATAGAGATACTCTTCTACAATGGGCGACAAACGATGAATCTCGTCTATAAAAAGTACATCATTGGGTTCAAGACTGGTCAATATACCCGCCAAATCACCAGGCTTATCAAGCACTGGCCCGGAAGAAATTTTAAACCCTACCCCAAGTTCGTTAGCAATAATATTCGAAAGTGTTGTTTTTCCCAAACCGGGAGGGCCATGAAGCAGAGTATGATCTAAGGCCTCACCACGAAGTTTGGCAGCTTTGACAAAGATACGAAGATTATCGACGACCTTTTCCTGACCACTAAAATCATCAAATCTTAGCGGGCGGAGAGCGTTCTCAAAATCTTTCTCTGTCTGAGATGATGACTGTTCCCTTATGTCAAAACTTTCTTCCATTCTCATTTACTCTGGGCGGCAAAGATACTGATTTCAAAAATTATAACAGCAGAATGCAACTACTATTTTAAAAGATTTCACTATTCTATCGTCTTTTCAAATAATATTGCCGCTCATTTTCATCGAACTTCTCAATAGCATAGCGCAGCATTGTACGAGGCATTTGCAACACATGAATATCAAGGAAAGAGCGCAATACAGTCTCATTCCTTTTACCGACCTCGCGTAACATCCAACCAATAGCTTTGTGCATTAAATCGTGAGGATGTTGTATCAATAATTCTGCTAAATGTAAAATATCTTCATAATCATTACTTCTGATGAAAGCAATAGTCGAAACCACAGAGATGCGTTGCTCCCAAAGGCTGTGGCTATTTGCCAGCCGATAAAGAATTTTACGATCTTCTTCCGACTTATCTACTAAATATGCCCCCACAATATAAGGTGCAGAAAGATCAACCAAATCCCAATTGTTTATAGTCTCTGTATGAGAGAGGTAATATTCAAATATTTCTTTCCGAGAGGAATCTTTACCTCGCTTGTAGTTGTCGGTCAACAACAATAAGCCACATAGCCTAACTTCGTGCCAAGGAGAGGCCAACAATTCCGTTATAGTTTCGAAGTCGGTTGCACGATATTCTTTGACAACACTTCTAACTCGCGGCACTACGATTCCAAGGAACCTATCGCCTTCTCCATACTCTCCCTTGCCTGTTTTAAAGAACCGTGGCAAGAAATTCTTTTTCTCTTCATCAGCTAGCAATTTCAACTGCCGAACTATTTCATCTGCGCAATTCTGTTTCACCATTAAATTCCGTTATTTTTCTTTCTATCCTACAAAAATAACAAAAAAAGAGTTCAATAATGAAAACATATTCCTACTTTTGCAGAAATATAACAAGAAGCTTATGGTTCTTAACTACATTTGGATAGCTTTCTTTATTATCGCTTTTATTATTGCTCTAATCAGGCTATTCTTTTTTGGTGACACACAAATTTTCACTGAAATAATCAACTCAACTTTCAGTTCTTCAAAGACTGCGTTCGAAGTATCCTTAGGGCTCACAGGAGTACTTTCGCTTTGGTTGGGTATCATGAAAATTGGAGAAAAAAGCGGTCTGATAGCGGCTCTTTCGAGATGGTTAAGTCCTGTATTATGTCGCTTGTTTCCCGAAATACCAAAAGGACACCCAGTTATGGGCTCTATTTTTATGAATATTGCAGCCAATATGCTTGGCCTCGACAATGCAGCAACTCCTTTAGGATTAAAAGCGATGAAAGAGCTACAAGAGTTGAATCCCAAAAAAGACACTGCAACAAACTCCATGATTATGTTTCTGGTAATCAACACATCAGGTTTGATGTTGGTTCCAATAAGCATCATGGTATATCGCGCACAAATGGGTTCAATGCAACCAACCGACGTATTCATTCCTATACTACTAACTACGACGATCTCCACATTGGTAGGAATCATAACTGTAAGCATCTCACAACACATCAATTTATTAAATAAAACGATGTTGACTTTCGGAGCCGCCGTTGCCTTGTTATTCAGTAGTTTGGTTTGTATATCTCTTTCTATTTCCAAAGAATCGATGCAGACTTACTCTACATTAATTGCCAATATTATTCTTTTCTCGGTTATTATCACATTTATCATCAATGGTTTACGAAAAAAAATAAACGTATACAATGCATTTGTAGAAGGAGCAAAAGAAGGTTTCACTACAGCAGTGCGCATCATTCCCTATTTGGTAGCTTTCTTAGTAGGTATTGCTATTTTTCGTACATCTGGAGCATTAGATTATTTAATACTAGGTATCAAATATTTAATCGATTTGTGTGGTATCAACTCCAGTTTTGTAGGAGCATTGCCTACAGGACTCATGAAAGCATTGAGTGGTAGTGGAGCTAATGGACTAATGATAGATGCCATGAAACAATATGGAGCTGATTCATTTGTTGGACGATGCAGCTGCGTAATGAGAGGCTCTTCAGACACTACGTTTTATATTCTCGCCGTCTATTTTGGCAGCGTAGGCATTTCTAAAACACGCAATGCTGTAACATGTGGACTAATAGTAGATTTTGCAGGAATCATAGCTGCCACCATTTTCAGTTACATCTTTTTCTCATAATTATTTAGCAGATGGAAATACTATATTTTTCAGAAGACATTGAGATGCCTGATATCAATCAAGAAGAGACTACTGCATGGATTAAAGAAGTAGCCGCCACTTACAATAAATACATAGGTGAAATATCATATATATTTTGCTCAGACAATAAAATTCTTGAGGTCAATAAGCAATACCTTCAACACGATTATTTCACAGATATTATTACTTTCGACTACTGCAAGGGCAATAGACTTGCAGGAGATATATTTATCAGCCTAGATACAGTAAAAAGCAATTCTGAGAGCTTTCATACTCAATATACAGAAGAATTGAATCGCACGATCATTCACGGCATCCTTCATCTTTGCGGAATCAATGATAAAGGGCCAGGAGAAAGAGAAATCATGGAAGCCGCGGAAAATAAAGCATTGACCATACGCTGAATTGTTTTGCAAGAACATCTTGGCCTTGCCCTATTCTTTACAAAATAACCCAATTTTTGCCAATAAAAGCAAGAGCCATATGCACAAAATTCTATAATTGCAATAGGCTCTTTGCCACCTCCGTATGACACCATTATGCGCTATCCCACAGCATGTTATCGATGCACCGTATACAACGCCAGCGAAAAAAGGTCCAAAAATCGGTCCTATAGTATACTATAGAGCCCTTATTTTCAGCGGACCTTTGCTTAGAATCAGTCTAAATGATGGCCTACAGATAGCCGAAGGCTTGATTTGCTAATAGGCGAGTATGCACCATTCTCTTTAATAAGTACCTCTTGTTCGCATATCTCATAGTGAATAAAATAGAACAAAACAATAGATGCAAAGAGTAATGCTTTTCGAAGTGAATATTAGGAACGATACTGATACTTTCTTATCAATACCTCATCGAGAGCACCTTCCAGGGCACTATCTTAGTAGATGTCTCACTGCTAGAATGTAAGCCGAATAAAAGCAAGAAATAAATAAATATCACGCAAACCATTGATATACAGCGAGAAGTTTATAAGGACGAAAATAAATGTTTGTAAGTATAAACATTTATTTTCGTCCTTATAAACTTTTATGTTCGCCCTTATGATTTTTTGAAAACTCAAATTCAATTCTTGAATCAATAAGTGCCACTTCAGTGCGGTTAAAATAGTATCAGCATCGTCCTCAACGTTCACTTTAAAACACGATTCTTTCAGGAAATCTATGTCATCCTCATCTTTCTAAAACCACATAAGGACCTAAATCTGTTGACGTCCATATGTTTTCTGAAAAACTTAAGGACGTCACCGAAAAAACTAACATACGACAATTTCGTTGGTGCTACAACAGGGTGGAAATATTTGCAGGATGCTCTCATACTTACTCCCCTACCCTCTACTGATGAGTCTATACGAGTAGAGCGTATTAGCATCGAAGAATAAAAGAACTTCATCTAACTCAAACAGAGTTTCATATTAAAACTAGAAGAAAAAGAATAAAAACATAAAGAAAAGAGTGCATTTCGGCAAAGTTATATACAACACGTATTCTCTTTTTCATAACTTTGCAAAAGCTAAAAAACATAGAAAACAAATTTAAATGGATTTTAATTACGACGTAATTGTTATCGGTGGTGGACATGCCGGCTGTGAGGCAGCCACTGCAGCCGCCAATATGGGTTCAAAAACTTGTCTCGTCACTATGGATATGAACAAAGTGGGACAAATGAGTTGTAATCCTGCTGTAGGTGGCATTGCTAAAGGGCAAATCGTACGAGAAATAGATGCCCTAGGAGGCAATATGGGACTTGTTACAGACAAAACATCCATACAATTTCGAATACTTAACCGTTCGAAAGGACCAGCCATGTGGAGTCCCCGATCTCAATGCGACAGAAATAAATTCATATGGGCATGGCGCGAGATACTCGAAGAGACCCCGAATTTGAATATTTGGCAAGATACGGTGCGTGAACTTATCGTAGAAAACGGTGCAATTGCCGGAGTCATTACCTGTTGGAACGTAACACTCAAAGCTAAATGCGTTATCCTAACAGCTGGGACATTCTTAAACGGACTCATGCACATTGGACGAAATAAGTTCCCCGGAGGAAGAGCAGCAGAACCATCGTCGTATAAATTGACCGAATCCATCAACTCTTACGGCATAAAGTCTGACAGAATGAAAACCGGTACACCGGTCAGAATAGATGGAAGAAGCGTACATTTTGAAGAGATGGAAGAACAAAAAGGAGAAAATGATTTCCATCATTTTTCTTTTATCCCACAAGAGAGAAGAGAGCTAGTACAACGACCTTGCTGGACTTGTTTTACGAATGAAAAAGCTCATGAAATATTACGTTCCGGATTGGAGGATTCTCCCCTATTCAACGGACAAATAAAAAGTATTGGTCCACGTTATTGCCCAAGTATTGAAACGAAACTTTTCACCTTCCCTGACAAAAACCAGCATCAATTATTTCTTGAACCAGAAGGCAGCACAACCAACGAGCTTTATCTAAATGGATTTTCTTCTTCTTTGCCCATGGAAATACAAATTAAGGCATTGAAAGAAATACCAGCCTTCAAAGACTTAGTTGTATACCGACCCGGTTATGCTATAGAATATGACTATTTTGATCCGACACAATTAAAACACAACTTAGAATCGAAAATTATTAAAAACTTATTCTTTGCTGGACAGGTAAACGGAACAACCGGATACGAAGAAGCAGGAGGACAAGGAGCCATCGCAGGAATTAACGCTCATATCAATTGTCACGGAGGTACTCCATTTATTTTAGGCAGAGATGAAGCATATATCGGCGTTCTCATCGACGATCTAGTTACAAAAGGTGTCGATGAACCCTATCGTATGTTCACTTCAAGAGCAGAATATCGTATTCTGTTAAGAATGGACGATGCAGATATCAGACTAACACCAAAAGGATATGCTTTAGGACTGGCCAATAAAGAGCGCCATTCGTTACTAGAATCAAAAGCGAATGAAATCAATAAAATAATCGATTTCACCAAGAATTATTCAGTGAAACCAACTGCTATAAACAGTTGGTTAGAAAGTATTGGCACTGCCACCCTGCGACACGGTTGCAAAATGATCGATTTAATCAATCGCCCACAAATAAACTTGATGAATATATCAGAAATAATAAGCGAATTCAACGAGATTATTTCATCAATAACAGACCGTAAAGAAGAAATTATTGAAGCCGCAGAAATAAAGATAAAATATCAAGGATATATCGAAAGAGAGAAAATAATAGCCGATAAAATGGTTAGATTAGAGAATATTAAAATAAAAGGAAAATTTGACTATGGTTCAATACAATCTCTTTCAACCGAAGCTAGACAAAAGCTAATCCGTATAGATCCGGAAACAATAGCTCAGGCAAGTCGAATTCCCGGAGTATCTCCAAGTGATATTAATGTGCTTTTAGTTATGGCACAACAATAAAAAATCGTCAGGTTTCACGTGAAACAAAGGATTCATTAAACGATAGGCAATCAAATGAGAATGAGCAAGAAAGATTAATAAACAGAAGGCAAAATGCTATTAAAGTGCTACTTTAATAGCACCATATAAAGAAAGAATAGCATGAGATGATTCGCACAATAAAGACTTGCTAAAATGAGAGACGAGAAGAAAACAAATAGAATGAATGACTACATACGGGGGATAGTAATGAACTTGCCCGAAGGACCTGGAGTATACCAATACCTGAACGAAAAAGGAACTATAATATATGTAGGGAAAGCAAAGAATCTTAAAAGAAGAGTTTATTCATACTTTAGTAAAGAGCACGATTCATTTAAGACAAAGCTGCTAGTTACAAAAATTGTAGATATAAGGTATATCGTCGTAAACAGCGAAGAAGATGCGTTGCTTTTAGAAAACAATTTAATAAAGAAATACAAACCACACTATAACGTATTACTTAAAGACGATAAGACATATCCTTCGCTTTGCATTACCAATGAAGCATTTCCAAAAGTAATAAAGACAAGACAGATTATTAAAAATAGAGGAACCTATTATGGACCATACAGCAATGTTGGAATGATGTATGTATTACTCGACTTAATAAAACATTTATATCCTCTAAGAACTTGCAATCTAAATCTAACCAAGGACAATATTCAAAAAGGAAAATTTAAAGTTTGTTTGGAGTATCACATAGGTAATTGCAAAGGACCTTGTATAGGGAAACAAAGCATTGAAGAATATAATAAGAATATTGAGGAGATAAAAAGAATATTAGGAGGAGAAATACAAGATATCTCAAAAGAGATTTACGACGGAATGAAAAGGCTATCAGCAGAACTAAAGTTCGAAGAAGCCGAAATTTTGAAAAGAAGATATCTTCTTTTAGAGAAGTACCGAAGTAAATCTGAAATTGTAAATCCATCGTTACACAACATTGATGTGTTCTCTATAGAGGAAAATGGAAACAAATCGGCTTTCATTAACTATCTACACATAACAAAGGGTGCCATCAACCAAGCTTTTACTTTTGAATATCAGAAAAAGCTAAATGAAAATAAAGAAGAACTGCTAGCTCTAGGTATAGTAGAGATGAGAGAACGGTATCACAGCCAAGCAACAGAGATAATTATTCCTTTTTCGATAGAGCTGGAATTGAAGAATATACTCCAAACTATACCACAAAGAGGCGACAAAAAGAAATTGCTAGAATTATCTCAGATGAACGTAAGGCAATACAAACTGGATAGACTGAAACAGGCGGAGAAACTAAACCCGGAACAAAGAGGAGTAAGACTAATGAAAGAGATTCAAACCTTGCTCCACCTCGAAAAGTTACCAATCAGAATAGAAAGCTTTGATAATTCAAATATCCAAGGAAGCGACGCTGTTGCAGCCTGCATTGTCTTTGAAAAGCTCAAGCCATGCAAGAAAGAATACAGGAAATATAATATAAAGACCGTTATAGGCGCAGACGATTATGCTTCAATGGCAGAAGTTGTAAGAAGAAGATATGGCAGATTAAAAGAAGAAAACAGCCCCCTACCCGATTTAATTATTACAGACGGAGGTGCAGGGCAAATGGAAATTGTAAGAAAAGTAGTAGAAGATGAATTGAATCTAACTATTCCAATAGCAGGATTGGCGAAAGATGGGAGACACAGAACATCGAAACTCTTATTCGGGTTCCCACCGGCAACTATCGGCCTAAAACAAAACAGCGCCATGTTCAAATTAATGGAAAGAATTCAGAATGAAGTACACCGATTTGCCATTACATTCCATAGAGACAAACGAAGCAAACATCAAATCACTTCGGCACTAGACAATATCAAAGGCATAGGAGAAAAAACTAAAAGTATACTTCTGAAGCAATATAAAAGCGTCAATAGAATAAAAAGTGCAGAGGAAAAAGAACTGATAGAATTAATAGGGCTAGCGAAGACTAAAATAATAAAAGAAGAATTGAAAGGTGAATAGAAAATTTGCCATTCAAACAATGTTGATTATCTTTGTTACTAAGTTTAGTAAGAAATAATAATAATATAAAAATGCGGGTAGTTATACAAAGAGTGACACAAGCGTCTGTAACTATTAATGAGAGAGTTAAATCAGAAATAAAAAGAGGACTCCTCCTATTCGTAGGCATTGAAAATAGTGATGGTGCAGATGATATTGAATGGCTCTGTAAGAAAGTTATCAACCTTCGTATCTTTGATGATAACGAAGGTATAATGAACAGATCCGTGCTAGATATAAAAGGGGACATCCTGGTTATCAGCCAATTCACGCTTCATGCATCTACTAAAAAAGGCAATAGACCATCTTATATCAAAGCGGCAAAAGGAGAGATCTCTGAACCTCTTTATGAACTATTCTGCAAAAGATTGAGTGAAGAATTGGGAAAACAAATAGGTACGGGAGAATTTGGTGCAGACATGAAAGTAAAACTGTTGAACGATGGGCCAGTAACGATATTGATGGACACCAAAAATAAAGAATAAATGACTATAGAAGAAGCACAAAAAGCTGTAGATGAATGGATTAAAACTTACGGAGTACGTTATTTCAGTGAACTTACCAACATGGCCATATTGACCGAAGAAGTAGGAGAAATGGCGCGAGTAATAGCTCGAAAATATGGCGAACAATCCTTCAAGGAAGGCGAAAAAGATAACCTTGAAGAAGAAGTTGCCGATGTCTTTTGGGTGCTCATCTGCATTGCCAATCAAACAGGAATTGACCTGACCAAAGCACTGCAAAAAAGTATAGAGAAAAAGACAACGAGAGATAAAGAAAGACATATAAACAACAATAAATTAAAATAAGATGGAAGATAACCACGCAACAAAAAGTAAATATGAAGCAGTACTTGCCAAGTATAATACCACTGTAAATGATGAAGAAATTGCAAAGAAAGTAGCAGAAATCACGGAGAAAGAAGTCTCTAAAAATGATACTAAAGAAATTAAGAAGCTTCTTTTCAGTTGCATTGATCTGACAACATTGAGAAGTGAAGACAATGACAAAAGCGTGATGGAATTTGTAGAGAAAGTAAACAAATTTGATAACGACTATGCAGATCTTGAGAATGTAGCTTCCATTTGTGTATATCCCAATTTTGCAGAAATTGTAAAAGACACATTAGAAGTTGACAACGTTGGAATAACGTGTGTTGCAGGTAGTTTTCCTTCGTCACAAACATTTATTGAAGTAAAAATTGCAGAAGTTGCAATGGCCATCATGAATGGTGCTGATGAAATAGATATCGTATTGCCCGTAGGCAAATTCTTATGCAAAGACTATGAGGGAATAAGTGATGAAATTGGGGAGATTAAAGAATCGTGCAAAGAACATACGTTGAAAGTTATTCTTGAAACCGGTGCACTGAAGACAGGCTCCAACATCAAGAAAGCCTCTATCCTATCGATGTATAGCGGTGCGGACTTTATCAAAACCTCAACAGGCAAACAACAACCGGCAGCAACTCCCGAAGCAGCATACGTAATGTGCACAGCCATTAAAGAATATCATGAAAAGACAGGAAGAAAGATAGGCTTTAAACCGGCGGGAGGTATCAATACCGTAAAGGACGCTCTGACCTATTACAGCATTGTAAAGAACATATTAGGCGACGAATGGCTTAATAACAAGCTATTTAGACTAGGCACAAGTAGACTTGCAAACTTATTGCTATCTGAAATAGAAGGAGAAGAAATCAAATTCTTTTAATGAACAACATATAGACAAAAGCATATCAAAAGCTTAGAAAGATTACCCTACCGTACCATTAAATACAGGTCGGAAACATAATGGAATAAGGCTTTTGATATGCTTTCTGAAACTTATAAATCGCGCTTAACAATATAATCCAAGTAACCTATTAGGGATTCTCTAATCTCGGTATCGGGCAACGCCATAAGCATATCAAATGCCTTGTTGCGGAATTCGTCCATACGATTTATAGCATATTCTATACCGCCATTTGTGCGAACCAATTCAACCAAGCGAGCTATTTCTTCCAGAGAAGCCACACCTTGCTTAATTCTAATAGCCACATCGTGCGCCCATGATTCAGAAGAATTATTGAGAACATAAATGGCAGGCAATGTCAATTTGCCTTCAAGCATATCTTGATGAGTTGGTTTTCCAATCTCTTCGTCATCATAATAGTCAAATATATCGTCGCGTATTTGAAAGCAAATACCCATCAGATCGCCTATTTCGCGTGCAAACTCAGCATCTTCTTTACTTTCGGACACCGATAAAGAACCACACATGGCACAAGCAGAAAACAATGCGGCCGTTTTCTTCCTGATCACCTGATAATAGTCTTCTTCCGAATAAACTTTCTTACTGATATTATCCAACTGAAGCAATTCACCGTCAGACAAGTCACATCCCAACCGCGAAACAACTTCGATAATATCCAAGTGAGAAGTCTTTGAAGCATAATTCAAACTCGTTGCCAGTATATAATCTCCCGAAAGAACAGCTACGCGATTATCGAAAATAGCATTCACCGATTTCTGTCCCCTGCGCTCCTTGCTATCGTCCACAACGTCATCATGAACAAGACTGGCCGTATGCAACAGCTCTAATGACACAGCCGTATATAGCGTCGATTGTTCTATTTTACCGCGCAAACGAGCCATCAACATAATAAGAATTGGGCGCATCATCTTCCCCTTTTTACTTAAAATATGAGAAGAGATACGCTGCAATAAAGGGTTATCAGACTTCAGAGACAATTCAAATAATTTTCTGAATTCAAACAATTCTTGCTGTATAGGTTGCTGTATTTTCGATAGAATATCCATAATAATTTAATTACGATACAAAAATAGTAATAAAACCAATAATAAAGTATTTTTTCGTAATTTTACATGCAAAAAAACAGCTAATTATGAGTTTCAACAACAAACTTTTCCTTTTAGATGCGTATGCACTAATCTTCAGAGCATATTATGCAATGATCAGAAACCCACGAATCAACTCGAAGGGGATGAACACTTCGGCTATTCTAGGCTTTGTCAATATGCTCGAAGACGTACTAAAAAGAGAAGATCCTTCGCACATAGGCATTGCCTTCGACCCTGCAGGGCCTACCTTTCGCAAGGAAATGTACAAAGAATATAAAGCACAAAGAGAAGAAACTCCCGAAGATATCAGAAAATCTGTACCCATTATCAAAGATATCATAAACGCCTATCAGATACCCATACTCGAAGTAGCAGGTTATGAAGCAGATGATGTGATAGGAACATTATCGAATAAAGCTTCCAAACAAGGCATCGAAACATACATGCTGACACCCGATAAGGACTACGGACAATTGGTAAAAGAAAACGTATACATGTACCGTCCCAAAACAGGAGAAAAAGCATACGAGGTTCTCGGTATAGAAGAAATAAAAGAAAAATATCTAATCGACAGCCCCGACCAAGTAATAGACTTACTAGGACTAATGGGAGATGCAGCCGATAATATTCCCGGTTGCCCGGGAGTAGGAGAAAAGACCGCTCAGAAATTAATCGCCGAATTCGGAAGTATCGAAACTCTTCTCGAAAGATCAAGCGAATTGAAAGGAGCCATGAAAGCAAAAGTAGAAAACAACAAAGAACAGATTAAGTTGTCGAAACTTCTTGCCACTATCAAAATAGATGTTCCCATCGAACTCGAGATGGACAAACTGAAAAGAGAAAGACCGGATGAGAAACAATTGAAATCTATCTTCGACGATTTAGAATTTCATGCACTCACCAAAAGAGTTCTTGCCGAAAATCAAACTCCCCCACCCTCTTTGTTTCAACCTTCCTTGTTCGACACTAAAAACGATACAGCTCAAGGCTATTTGTTTGAAGAAATGCCGAGCAATGGTACAGAATATTCAAACAATGCCAATTATAGAAGCTTAAAAACATCGGATATAATATACAAACTCATTGATACAAAAGAGAAAAGAGAAGAATTAATTAAATATTTAATTACAAGCGATTTTCTAAGTTTAGATACAGAAACAACAGGAACAGATCCTATCACTGCCGAATTGGTAGGATTGAGCTTCTCGATAAAAGAAAATGAAGCATTCTATGTGCCCATTCCAAGTGAAACAGAAAAAGCAATAAATATTGTTAATGAGTTTAAAGCACTCTATGAAAATCCAAAAACACTAAAAGTTGGGCAGAACATAAAATACGACTTACTAGTTCTTCAAAATTATGGCATCGCATTGAAAGGAAAGATTTTCGACACAATGGTTGCACATTACGTTATCCAGCCCGAGCTCCATCACAACATGGACTATCTGGCCGAAATATATCTCAACTATCAAACCGTACACATCGAAGAGCTGATAGGCGAGAAAGGAAAAAGGCAAAAAAACATGCGCGACTTGGAGTCCGAAGCTGTTTACGAATATGCCTGCGAAGATGCAGACATCACATTGCAGCTAAAATACAAATTAGAAGAAGAACTTAAAAAGAACAACGACGAACAGCTTTTCTATGAAATAGAAATGCCCCTCATTCCCGTCTTGGCAAAATTGGAAAGCAACGGAGTTCTTGTCGACACCAAAGCGCTCAAACAACTATCGGTTGAGTTGACTGCCCAAATGGGTAAGATTGAAAAAGAGATTTACGAACTTGCAGGGACAGTCTTCAATATTGCCTCGCCCAAACAAGTAGGAGAAGTGCTTTTCGAGAAATTAAAAGTTGTAGACAAAGCCAAGAAAACAAAAACAGGACAATATGTAACGTCAGAGGAAGTACTTGAGAACCTGAGGCATAAACATCCGGTTATTGAAAAAATATTAGACTATCGCGGTCTTAAAAAGCTATTGAGTACCTACATCGACAACCTTCCCCTATTGATAAATCCTAAGACAGGACGCATTCATACTTCGTTCAACCAGACCGTAACATCTACCGGCCGACTAAGTTCCAGCAATCCGAACTTACAAAACATCCCCGTGCGCGACGAAGGAGGAAAAGAAATACGAAAAGCATTTATTGCCGACGAAGGTTGCGAATTCTTCTCTGCCGACTACTCTCAGATAGAACTCAGAATAATGGCACACCTCAGCCAAGACGAAAACATGATTGAAGCCTTCAACAATGGTTTTGATATTCATGCAGCAACGGCCGCCAAAATATACAAGATCCCTATCGAAGAAGTCAATTCCGATATGAGACGTAAAGCCAAGACTGCCAATTTCGGCATCATATACGGAATTTCTGCTTTTGGCCTTTCCGAAAGACTAACGATAGATCGTAAAGAGGCAAAAGAACTAATCGACAATTACTTCATCACATTCCCACAGGTCAGAACATACATTGATCAGAGCATCGCAACCGCTCGCGAGAGAGGATATGTAGAAACAATGTTCCACAGGAAACGCTTCTTACCGGATATCAATTCTCACAATGCGATTGTCAGAGGATATGCCGAACGAAATGCTGTCAACGCACCAATACAAGGAAGTGCCGCCGATATTATCAAAGTAGCGATGGCCAAAATTTTCGAAACTTTCGAAACCGAAAAACTCCGCTCCAAAATGATACTTCAGGTACACGATGAATTGAACTTCAGCGTCTATCCGGATGAAAAAGCACGAGTAGAACAAATCGTTATCAACGAGATGGAAGGAGCTTGCAAAATGTTAGTTCCACTCAAAGCAGACTGCGGTTGGGGACACAACTGGCTCGAAGCTCACTAAATTGTTGATAATATGTTGATAAATTATTAATTAATATTATTCTAATTCGGCTTTTAAGGCATAATATTCATCTTTTCATTATCTTTGCGCCAAATTGTGTATATCTTTTAACAAGTAAATTGATGAGACAATACAAAAATGTAAACAACCTCATAGGTTGGATTACTTTTGCCATTGCGGCAACAGTCTATTGTATGACAATAGAACCGACAGCCAGTTTCTGGGACTGTCCGGAGTTCATTACAACAGGATACAAACTTGAAATCGGGCACCCACCTGGAGCACCTTTCTTTATGCTTGTAGCTAATCTCTTCTCCCACTTCGCAAGCAGTGCCGAGACAGTAGCCAAAATGGTAAACTACATGAGTGCCCTCATGAGTGGTGCTACCATCTTATTCCTGTTTTGGACAATCACCCATTTGGTAAAGAAATTGGTTGTAAAAGATGAAGAGAATGCCACAATTTCCCAACTTATCACCATCATGGGCTCAGGTTTTGTCGGGGCGATGGCCTACACTTTCAGCGACACATTTTGGTTTAGTGCTGTCGAAGGGGAGGTTTATGCCTTCTCGTCCATGTTCACCGCCATGGTCTTTTGGCTGATACTCAAATGGGAAGATGTCGCCGATGAAGCTCACTCCGATAGATTCCTCATTCTCATTACCTATCTCACCGGCTTGAGTATTGGTGTGCACTTGCTCAATTTACTTTGTTTACCTGCCATTGTATTAGTATATTATTACAAAAAACGCCCCAATGCCAACGTCAAAGGATCCATATTGGCACTTATCGCTTCCGTTGTATTGGTAGGCGTAGTACTATACGGTATCGTTCCGGGTGTCGTAAAAGTAGGCGGATGGTTCGAATTGCTGTTTGTCAATGGCTGTAATCTGCCATTCAACACGGGTGTCGTTATCTACATTGCTGTCTTGGCGGGAGCGCTCATCTGGGCAACTTACGAAACGTTCCATTCCAAGAATCAGAGCCGAATGCGCTATGCTTTTGTGCTGACGGTAGCATTGTTGGGCATCCCATTCTATGGTCATGGCACCAATGCCATCATCATCGGCATCGTCATCATTGCCGGACTATTGATTTATCTTTCACCCAAAATACAGAGCAAGCCCAAGTTCCGGGTTTCTGCCCGTGCACTGAACACAGCAGTTATTTGCTCTATGATGCTGGTTATCGGTTATTCGTCTTATGCTTTGATCGTTATTCGCTCGGTAGCCAACCCGCCGATGGATCAAAACTCTCCCGAAGATATTTTCACCTTGGGCGACTATTTAGGCCGCGAACAATATGGAACAAGACCTTTATTTTACGGTCCGGCTTTCAGTTCGCGAGTTAAATTTGCACAAGAAGGCGACTATCTGAAACCTGTAGAAGAGAGTTCCGACAAAAAGTGGATACGCAAAGAGAAGACTTCGCCCGGCGAAAAAGATTCTTATATTTCCATTCCCGGCGAAACGAGTTACGCGTACGAGCAAAACATGTTTTTCCCTCGAATGTACGGTGCCCAATATGCAGAGGGCTACAAACAATGGGCAAATATCAAAGGGCACGACGTCCCTTATATCGATCCACAGAGTGGCCAAACGGTAATGATAAATATGCCTACGCAATGGGAAAATCTTAAATTCTTCTTCTCCTACCAGCTCAACTTCATGTATTGGCGCTACTTTATGTGGAACTTTGTAGGCCGCCAAAACGACTTGGAAGGAAGCGGAGAGATAGAACATGGCAACTGGATTACTGGTTTCAAATTTATCGACCAATACTTGACAGGCAATCAAGAGCTGATGCCTAAAGATCTTCAAAACAATAAAGGACACAATGTGTTCTACGCCCTGCCGCTCTTGCTGGGTGTTATCGGACTGCTGTGGCAAGCTTATCGAGGGAAGAAAGGAGTGCAACAATTCTGGGTTGTCTTCTTCCTGTTCTTCATGACGGGTATTGCCATAGTGCTCTACCTCAACCAGACGCCGGGGCAACCTCGAGAGCGCGACTATGCCTATGCGGGTTCGTTCTACGCTTATGCCATTTGGATTGGAATGGGTGTGGCAGGCATTGTTCATCTGCTCAAGAGAGCAAAGATGAAAGAGCTTACTGCCGCCTCTTTGGCAGCCATCGCCTGTATTCTGATTCCTATACAAATGGCCGGTCAGACATGGGACGATCACGACCGCTCGGGAAGATACGTTTGCCGCGACTTCGGGCACAACTACTTGATGTCCATGCAAGCCAAAGGCAACCCTATTATCTTCACCAATGGCGACAACGATACTTTCCCGCTTTGGTACAATATGGACACCGAAGGCCTACGCACGGATGCCCGGGTTTGCAACCTCAGTTACTTGCAGACCGATTGGTACATCGATCAGATGAAACGTCCGGCATATACTTCGCCATCGTTGCCTATCAAATGGAAACGCATCGATTACGTTTCGGGAACAAACGAATATATCCAGATTGACCCGACCATCGGAAATCAAATCGATTCTCTATATACCCATAGCCCCGAAGATGCTGCCAAATATAGAGCTGTATTGGGTGCAAATCCGAACGAGATAAACACGATTTTCAAGAACTGGGTTCACAATTCGAACGACAACATGCACGTGATTCCTACCGATAGTATCATCATGAATGTCGACAAGAAAGCTGTAGAGCGCTCGGGCATGTGTATTCCAAAGGGAGCCACCATACCAGACAATATGGTGATCTCGCTGAAAGGTAAAAAGGCACTGTACAAGAGCGAACTGATGATGCTCGAGTTGCTGAAAAACAGCAATTGGACTCGTCCGCTTTATATCGCTATCACCGTAGGTACCGAAAACCGTTTGGGCATGGACAATCACTTCATACAAGAAGGCCTTGCCTATCGCTTCACACCGTTCGACAATGCCAAAACAGGAGTCACTGTCGATACGAAGAAAATGTACGACAATATGATGCACAAATTCAGATATGGCGGCATCGACAAACGAGGCATCTATCTGGACGAAAACGTCATGAGAATGTGCTATACGCATCGAAGAGTATTCTCGCAACTCATTGTAGCATTAATGCAAGAAGGCCAGAAAGCCAAAGCATTGGCTGCTCTCAATTATTGCGAAAAGGTGATACCCGAGTACAATATCCCTTATGATTTCCAAAACGGAGCTGTACAAATGGCCGAAGCTTACTATCAACTGGGCAAGCGCGCCAACGCCGATCACATCATGCTGGCATTGGCATCCAAATCGGTAGAGTATCTCAATTGGTACCTCTCAATGGGAATACAGCAGATTGCCGTTTCGGCGCAAGAGATAGAATACAATTTGGCCTTGCTCGACCAAGAAGTGAAGCTGATGAACAAATATAATTCTAACTTAAGCAAGCAGTACACCATGCAGCTAAATACCATATACAGCAAGTATGCCCGCTTCATGAAGTCTGCGCAGTAAATAGAAAATGCTTATAGAACAGCCACCGCGTATTTTTCGCGCGTTATACCCCTCTGCCATTTTCCGGAAGGACCCGAACGAGAAAGCAGTTTATCTGACTTTCGACGACGGTCCCATACCGGAGGTGACACCTTGGGTACTAGATTTGCTTGCGAAACATGGCATCTATGCCACTTTCTTTATGGTAGGCGACAATATTAGAAAATATCCCGAGACTTTTAAACAAGTCATCGAAGCGGGACATCGCATCGGGAATCATACGTTCAACCATATTAAAGGGTTCGAACACTCTCGAGAGAGCTATTTAGCCAATACCAACAACGCAAATGAACTGATGCATACCGATTTGTTCAGGCCTCCACACGGTCATATGAGGATTGCACAATATTGGGAATTAAAGAAGTATTATAAAATTATCATGTGGGATTTGGTCACGCGCGATTACAGTAAGAAACGCAATGGCCCCCAGGTTCTTCAGAACGTGAAACGATATGTGCGCAACGGCTCCATCATTACGTTCCACGATTCTCTCAAATCTTGGGACAACGGAAATCTGCCATACGCGCTACCCAAAGCTCTGGAATATCTCATAGCAGAAGGATACTCATTCAAAACCCTATGAACGAAGAAATCATAGCAAACAGCATGGTCAAAGCCGAGGCACTACGTCTCGGCTTTGATGTCTGTGGCCTTGCACATGCCGAGCCTGTAGACACGTCTACGAGCTCTTTCTTCGACAGTTGGCTCCGCGAGAAGAAAAATGCCGACATGGACTATTTGAACAATTACCACGATAAGCGACTCGACCCACGACTACTGGTAGAAGACACTCAGACCATTGTTTCCGTAGCCCTCAACTACTACCCCGCACAGTTTATTCCATCCACCGAATATCAGATAGCCTGGTATGCCTATGGCAAAGATTATCACGAAGTAGTGAAACAACGGCTGCAAAAACTACTCGCCGAGCTACAGGCAAAATACCCCTCACTTACGGGACGCGCCTTTTGCGATACGGCACCCGTATTCGAACGATATTGGGCTTGGAAAGCCGGCTTAGGGTGGATTGGCAAGAATTGCATGCTGATTATTCCGCAAGCAGGACCCTGTTTCTTCTTAGGCGAACTGTTTATCAACGCCAAGGCCGACGAATACGACACTCCCCTACCCGATCGTTGCGGAAATTGCACGAGTTGCTTGGATAGTTGCCCCACCGGCGCATTAGAAGCTCGCCACGAGCTCAACGCCAACAAATGCATCAACTACCTTACCATAGAGAACAAAAACGAAATTTCGCACGAAATATCCCCTCAAATAGGCAATAACATTTACGGATGCAATAAATGCCAAGCAGCCTGCCCCTGGAATAAGTTTGCAAAGCCCACCACTGCTCCCGAACTACAACCAAACGCATCCTTACTGTCCATGCACAAAGAAGACTGGGATGCCCTTACCGAAGAACAATATAGGCACGTTCTACGCCACAGCGCCATGAAAAGGGCCAAATACAGCGCGCTTAAAAGAAACATTCAGGCGGCCAAGAAGAATAGCGACGCTGAAGAATAGCAAACACAAGCACCTGTCATCGCTCTCAAACCTTCCTATCAACCTTTTTACTAGGCAGATTCATCCTTTTCGTCCTTATCGTTCATTCGTTTGCTGCCCAGCATACATGTGTTTGGTCGTGACCAAACGTATGTATGGTCGTGAGCAAACACGTGTATGGTCACGACCAAACGAATGAGACCAACAGATATAAACCATGAATGATGCCGATTCTAACGATGAAACATACAGATTATGAGGTTGTAACAAACTTATGCGGCCAAGCCAAGGGACATAACAAAAAATCCCGACTCAAATAATGAATCAGGATTAATTGTGTTGTCCTACGAAGATTCGAACTTCGACTGACAGAACCAAAAACTGTAGTGCTACCATTACACCATAGGACAATCACTTTAGGCATTGCTGTCTAAATCGGGTACAAAAGTAGAGATTAACCGCTGAATCTCCAAATATTTCGCAACTTTTTTATTTAGCGATCACAAGAAAATAGTTTTTCTTTCCTCTTTGAACCACTAAGAATTTATCATCTATTAAGTCGGTAGTCTTTATTTCACGGTCAAAAGCCGCCAACTTTTCTTTGTTTACCGATACTCCGCCGCCTTGTACCAGCTTACGCATTTCGCCTTTTGAAGAGAAAATGGCAGCTTGCTCTACAAACAAATCTACGGCTTTAACACCTGCAACCAACTCGTCGCGCGATATTTCGAATGTAGGTACGCCCTCGAACACACTAAGCAATGTGTTTTCGTCAAGCTTCTTCAGAACCTCCGAAGTAGCATTTCCAAAAAGAATATTAGACGCATCTACGGCCGTTTCGTAGTCGGCTCTGGAATGTACCATAACCGTCACTTCTTCGGCCAGCTTTCGTTGCAACAAACGCAAATGAGGCGCTTCCTGATGCTGGGCAATCAATGCGTCGATCTCTTCCTGTCCGAGCATTGTAAACACTCTGATATAATGTTCGGCATCGCTATCGCTCACATTGAGCCAGAACTGATAGAATTTGTAGGGTGATGTATAGTCGGGATTGAGCCATATATTGCCACCTTCGGTCTTTCCGAATTTCGTACCGTCGGCCTTCTTTATCAAGGGGCATGTCAAAGCATAAGCTTCTCCCCCATTCATCCGGCGAATCAGTTCAGTACCTGTCGTAATATTGCCCCACTGATCCGAGCCACCCATCTGCAACTTGCAGTTCTTGTGCTCGTACAGATACAAGAAATCATAAGCCTGCAACAGCTGATAGGTAAACTCCGTGAAAGACAATCCGTCGCGAGCCTCGCCATTCAAGCGCTTCTGCACCGAATCTTTAGCCATCATATAGTTGACGGTGATATGCTTGCCTATATCACGGGTGAATTCGAGGAAAGAGAAATTCTTCATCCAATCGTAGTTGTTCACCAGCTCTGCCTTGTTGGGCATTTCCGATTCAAAATCAAGAAATTTGCCAAGTTGTGCTTTAATACATGCTACGTTATGCGCCAATGTCTGTTCATCAAGCAAATTGCGCTCAGCCGATTTGCCCGACGGATCGCCTATCATACCGGTAGCGCCTCCAACCAATGCCAACGGTTTATGACCGGCCAGCTGCAAACGTTTCAGTATCATAATACTGCACAAATGACCGATGTGCAACGAATCGGCGGTAGGATCGAAACCCACATAAGCCGTAACATGTTCTTTGTTTAGCAACTCTTCAGTGCCCGGCATTATGTCATGTACCATGCCGCGCCATCTCAATTCTTTTACAAAATCCATCGAATGATTTAAAATAGTTATTATAATTGTACAAAAGTACGATTCTTTTTCTGTAGAAACAACAACTTAATGCCTAAAAAAGACATTCTTAATGTTTTCGTGTATCGCAGCAGTCAATTGAGCAACATCGATCTGCTTTATCTCCGCCGCCTTTTCATAAAGCGCACGAATCGTTGTTTCGCTCTCGTCGGTCTCGATAAAAAGCCTGTCAAGAGGCATTATACGTAACACTTCTTCCGGATAGTGTTCGCCGAAAGACAAATAGAGTCCATGTTTCAGAAACTCCAGTGCCAATTCTTTTTTGCCACGAAAACCGTGCACAATCCAAGGCATCGTAGCTCTTGTTTGTCTGCGAAGCTCTATTAACTCGGCATTGGCATGGACGCAATGAACAACGAGCGGCAAACGAGCTTCGGTTTCCGAAAAACAAATATGTCTGCGAAACATATCTTGCTGTATTTCAAATGGAGTTTCGCAAAGCTTATCCAAGCCCGTTTCGCCCAATGCCAAGACGTTGGGGAGCTCCGAAAGAGATACTAATTTGTTCCACTGCTCTTCGCGCTGCAATTCATCTGCCGCGATATACCAGGGATGTATTCCGATAGAATAAAAGTGATTCTTTCGAATAGCAGCCTCTCCGGGCATTATATTGAAAATAGCCTCTCTCCCACTCGCATTGTCGTTGTGAGTGTGAATATCGAGCACATCTGCCAATTGCGGGCGACGCCATAAGTAAACATGTTCGGGCACGGGATCATAGCCATGACCTCCCCATGGATTGCAACGCAAGATACGCCATATCGCTAGTACAAGGCCAACGAAAGGGCCGTGTTTGCGAATAGCGTCTACCGCATAGTGAGAGCAAGTCGGTGTAAACCGGCACGAATTGGGTAGCAGTGGAGATATAAACTTCTGATAGAAATAAATAGGCAGGAGCAATATATACGATAAGATACGCATAGCTTCAAAAAAACTACACTATCTGTTGCAATGCAGTACAAACGGCATTGTCGATAACATGCGAAGGGAGTAGATCATCCGAAAGATAGATAAATGCAACCAACCGATGTTTCTCTCCATCGGTCTTGAGCAAAGACTTGTTGCGTCGATAGGCTTCGCGAATCTGGCGTTTCACCCTATTGCGCTTCACAGCTCTCTTGAAGTGCCTTTTGGAAACACTTACCAAAATAGCATTAACATCATCAAGTTGATCGACAGAAGTATAAATAATCCGTAAAGGAAAAACTGTGAACGAATGATTACCTCTAGCAAAAAGCTTCTCGATAAGCGTTCGTTTATACAGCCTTTCAGCTTTACATAAAGTATTCATACCGGCAACTATTTGCCACTGTTAGCCTTCTTGATATACAGATCAAGAGCGGCTGTCATAGAGGGAGCCTGCACGGTAGGAGCCGATAAATCGAGGCGAAGTCCAGCGTCACGCACTGCTTGTGCAGTAGTTGTTCCGAACGTAGCGATGCGCATGTCTTTTTGGTCAAACTTAGGAAAATTCTTAAGAAGCGAAGAAACGCCTGCCGGACTGAAGAAGACTACCATATCACAATCATTCAATTCGTCTTTTGCAAAATCATTGCTCACCGTACGGTACATTACTGCCTCCGTATGCTGTAGACGAGCGTTATCAAGCAAATTCTTAATATCGTTGTTATGTACATCCGACATCGGTACCAAATATTTCTCGGCCTTATGCTTTGCCATGACAAGAACCAAATCATCTATCTTGCCGTTGGTGCCGAAGAACATTTTGCGCTTGCGATACTGTACATATTTCTGAATATAGAGAGACACAGCTTCAGTGACACAAAAATACTTCATAGTCTCGGGAATACTTACACGTAAATCCTTACACAAACTAAAGAAGTGGTCAATTGCATGACGCGATGTGAACACTATTGCCGTATGATCCAAAATTGAAATCTTTTGCTGACGAAATTCTTTAGCAGTAAAACTTTCAACTTTAATGAAAGGGCGAAAAACAATATCAACACCATACTTTGATGCTATATCGTAGTAGGGAGATTTTTCTGAAGCAGGCTTCGGCTGCGACACAAGAATTTTCTTTATTTTCAACGTCCTAGAAATTTTTAATCAACATATTGTTCATTTGAATCATACATTGACAGAACAAAATGCAAGGTATGATTTCAAGGGCACAAAAGTACAAAATTAAAAGCAGACGACGAAAGAACTTTTGCGAAAAAAGCTTTAACCACTTATATAAAATTAATATTTTGGCAAAAATAAAGATACATAGGCCAATTTTTGCTACATCAAGTGGGGGTAAGTACGAAAATATGATAAATAATACTACCGGATAAAGGAGGAATCCTATCATTACAAAAACAGTATAATAGGCGTCAATAAAAATACCCGTCTGCCTACGGTTAAAGAACACCCAACCTAAAAAAGAATAGATGGCCCATTTCATGAAAAAATAGACAAGAACCAGCAGAGAATATAAAAGCAATATGACAGGGACAGGAACCGATTTGGCCAGCAATCCATTGGTATGGATGAAATAAGAAAAGAACAGAATAGCCGAAAGAACAACTGTCTGTATCACCAATATTCCCACACTACGGGCATCGCCAACTGTATTGACAACAAACTTGCGCACGGGGCCATGAACCATAAAGAAATCGTGAATGCGTTGAAAGAAGTAGTGGCGTGTCTTGGAAAGAACAAACAGGGCAACAAACGAAAAGAGCAATACTATGAGTATAAGCAAATCGCTCGAACAAGGATCCCTAAACAAGGGAGTGCCTTCAATACCCGGTGCAAATTCGCGAGCCGAACGAAAACGAGCCAGATTCAATTTGCCGGTAGGAACAAAAGAGGTGAATTCAATGTGTTGCAGCGTATCGGGCACATCAACCTTGGCTTGAGGGAACACATCGGGGAGCACTCCGAGGTATTGTATCGTATCGGCCGGAGCCGCACGATCCGCTACGTGAGCCATCTTTTGTTGGCCCACAGATGCCGTATCTACAGTCAATGTATCACCAGGGTGTCTCATATTGCAGCAAACTTGCTATAGCTTTTGTCCCACAAGGGAATATTGTAAATAAGATCCATTGCCTCGTCGGCTGTTTGAGCCACATTCCATAGATCGGCATGGCGCACACCCATGAAGTTTTCTTCCAAAGCCTTATCGAACATCGCCAATAACGAGTCGTAGTAACCGTCTACATTGACTATAACGATTGGATTGGCATAAAGTCCAAGTTGCTTCCACGTAATAATCTCGAGCAACTCGTCCCACGTACCGCAACCTCCAGGCAAAGCAATGACAGCGTCACTGCGATCGGCCATCAATTGTTTCCTCTCGTGCATGCTCTTCACTACAACCATTTTTGACATTCGGTCGTGATCCCAACCATGATCAACCATGAATTGAGGAATAATGCCAATGGCCTCTCCCCCATTCTTCACTACCGCATCGGCAGTTGCCGCCATCAAGCCAAACTTTCCGCCACCGTTCATCAACGTAAGTTTTTTCTTCCCTATTAGTTCGCCTAGCCTAGTGGCTACCTCAAAATATTCGGGTGCTATCTTTGTGCTCGATGCGCAATAAACGCAAACTGTCTTTATCTGATTCATAATCGGCCTTCTATTTCTGGCTGCAAAATTAGTTGTTTTTTAGGAGATAAACCAAACTTTATTCAAAAACAAACAGCCGCTACATCAAATTGTGCAACCGAACGGTAAAGACCGTATAGCCCGGCACTGAATTAACAGCGATACTCCCAACGTGCATCTCAATGATTCTTTTAGTAAGCGACAAACCTATTCCGTTACCTTCTGCAAACGATTGATTTTCTCCTCTGAAGAAAGGATTAAAAATAGATTCCAACTCTTCTTGTTTAATCCCGATGCCATGATCGACCACACTGATGATAGCCTCGGATGCTTCATTTGAAATATGCAGTTCGCAAAAATGATCTGAAGAATACTTGCAGGCGTTATCTATTAAATTTCGAAAAGCCACTATCAACAGATACTCATTCCCCTGAAGCGACACTAAACGATCATCGGGAAGCTCTTCCTTATCAAAAACAATTTGAACCTTGTATCCCTTATCCAGAGCTTGTTCCATACGACAGGCTTCGAGCAAAATCTCATCGATACGCACTACCCGAGTAGCTATTTCGGACAAGCCGTAATTTGCCTTAGCCATATCCAACAAGTCGTTGGACAGTTTCACCAATCGGTGCGAATCGCTTAACACTTTCTTGACAGCTTGTCTATAATCTTCTTTCGAAACCGAACCATCGTTGACTAGCTCTAGCTCTGTGACAATGGCTGAAAGCGGCGTCCGCAATTCGTGAGACATATTATAAACCAATTGTTTTTGGGCGTCAAATGACGACCGAAGTTGTGAAAGCATATTATTAAAAGTAATAGCGAGATGCGCAAGCTCATCTTTACGGTTTCCTTCGTCGAGCCGGATGTCTAACTGATGCAAATCGGTTATGTCGCTCACCTTTTTTGTCATGCGCGAGATAGGATTAAATGCTTGTTTGGTAAAAAGACGAACGGTAAGAATAACGAGCAGCATCACACCAAGATAGGCCACACCCAAAACCATCCGAAGTGTTTCCAACTGGCTCATGCCACGAGCATCATACCCCATCGCCGAAACAATATAAAGCCCCCTTTGCCCCTGAATAAGCATACCGTACAATTGGTTTTTACCAAACCAGGCTTCATATTTTCCCGTATTTTTTATTTCTGCATAAATCCGCATCTGCTGTTTAGAAGTCAATACGGCACTCGAATCACGATACACCAATTTCCCCGAATCGGTATAAATAGTAACCCAAGGCTCCAGACGCACGGGAGTATTGGCGTATAGTAGATGCAGTACATCTTTATCTACCGTACTTCCATCAATCAAGTCGACCTTGACTGCTGCCTGCAAGTGTAAACGCTCAAAATAATCGTCGTGCACTTTATTGCAATAATATCGGTACACACCTATTATGAAGAACAATAGAATAACTCCGAATACACACGAAAAAATGAGTGTCAGCTTATTCTGGATTTTCATCTTCTTCTTTCAATATAAAGCCCATACCAGGCTTAGTGTGAATAAGTTTGCACGAGAATTCTTTGTCTACCTTACGGCGCAAATAACTAATATATACATCAATAAAGTTGGTACCCGTATCGAACTTTGTATCCCAGACCTTATCGGCTATCTCACTTTTAGAAAGAACCCTGTTGCTATTGAGCATCATGTATTCCAACAAGTTAAATTCTTTCGGAGTAAGGGCAAGCACCACATTAGACCGTTTTACCACCTTCGTCAACCGATTCAGTTCCAAATCGGCAAACTTAAGAATATCATTCTTAGGCAGTGAAGCGCTACGCTTGATAACGGCATGGATGCGGGCATTCAATTCGCGCATCTCAAAGGGTTTGACCATGTAATCGTCGGCACCCGCATCGAAGCCCTCCACCTTATCGTCGGTCGTACCAAGTGCGGTAAGCATAATAACGGGATATCGTTCATCTGCAGACTTTATACGTTTACAGACTTCCAATCCATTGATACCAGGCAATATAATATCTGTCAACACCAGATCAAAGCGTTCTTCCTGAGCCTTTTTTAAGCCCGTAAAGCCATCTTTGGCCAATGTTACGTCAAAGCCGAATTCAACTAATCCCCTGCTAATAAGTTCGGTCATACGAGCATCGTCTTCGATAACCAAAATTGATATTTTTTCGTCTTTCATAATACAAAAATAGCTACAAAAAAATAAAAGAGATAATTTATCTTATTTTTATTACAAACATATCAATTTCTTTTATAAATTTGGGGAGTTTCCAGAAAATATTAAAGAGGAGACGGAATTAAGTTTAATTTAAAATTTACAGAAAATGAAAAGATTCTTTTTTCTTAGTGCGCTGATGGTAGCACTCTGCCTTGGTGCAAATGCTCAGTCTGTTAAAAATGCAGTTAAACAGGACGCTAAAGCTACAACTACTTGTGCTAAACAAAAAGCTGCTACTAAAGCAACTACAGCAAAGACCAAATGCGACAAAAAATGCGATAAGAAAGCAAACTGCTGCAAAGGAAAGGCAGCAGGTACTTGCGACAAAGCAAACTGCTGTAAAGACAAAGCTTGCAAAAAGGGAGCAAAAGCATGTGATAAAGCTTGCAATAAGGCAATGAAAGACGCTCCAAAAGTTAAGAAATAACTTTCACATCTTATGTATAGAAAGAGCGTAGTTGGTGTAAATCAACTACGCTCTCTATTTATATACAATCTCGTGTATCTGTATAAATCACAACGCCACATTGCTAAAGGCTATACAAAGAATACTACTCCTTATTGTCTTCTATTTTACATATCTTTTTATACAAGAAAGGCACAATGACAACAACAAAAGCAAAGCCTAATGATAATCCCATGCCAATTATTCCCATTTTAAAGTTGCAATGAGAGAACACATAGATAGTAAGAAACACTGAGTAACTTATGCAACAACGAGTCAATAATTTTTTCATGTCTTCCGGTAGATTGATTTGATAATACAAATATATAAATAAAAAGGAAATAAGGCAATGCATTTGCACATTTAGTAAGTAATGTACAAATATAATTGCCTGAATATAAGCACTACAAATCAATACACAAAAACCTTTTCCAATCCTACATTGCACGTAACAATAAATCTTATAACTTTGCACCGATATTTACGTCGTGTAGAGAATTAAAAGGAATTAGAATCACTACATTTCATGACCGTATCTATTAGTCTTAACGCATAACAATACTTAACTAATAAATTATGAAGCGATTATTCATTTTTACTGCAACGCTATTGCTCTGTTGCTTGGCTTTCTCTCAAGAGAGCAAAACCTCTAATCCGAAAACAGAAAGCACAATAATGATGGACACTGTCGGAGTTAAATTACCCGAATTTCCTAATGGAGTAGACTCACTCATTTCTTTTTTATCTACGAATTTACGCTATCCCAAAGAAGCAGAAAAGATAGGCATTGAAGCTAAAGTCATAGTGGGTTTTGTTGTGGGTAAAGACGGCTCAATATCAAATGTAAAGGTTGAGAAATCTAAATTAAAAAATGGTTTGTTCAATAACATTACAAAGAAAGCCCAAAAGTGCACTCCTCTATTCGAAGAAGAGGCAATGCGAGTTGTCAGTATCATGCCCAAATGGATTCCTGCTACAAAAGACGGAAAGCCTGTTGCCGTCTTATTTCATTTGCCTATATCATTTAGACTAAGATAATTTATTCCTTTCAATAACGAGTAAAGGAACAAAACATATAATGTGCATGGAAGAAGCTTCACCTATTTTCTTCCATGCACATTGTTCTATAGATATTCATAAATTGTCTCTGCCACTATTCCCCAATCAGCATTTCAATCTCATCCGTACTCAAAATAGGCTGCACTTAACCGGCACAAACAAAATTTCACGGTTTTATTTTGTTATTGCTCTCAGCTTGCAGTATCTTTGCAGAATGTGAAGAAGTAAATGCCCTATTTGGCGACACTTCGGACATGAATATTATCTACTTGATTAATAAGAAACAAATATAACATTATGGCTTTACAATGTGGTATTGTCGGACTACCCAACGTGGGCAAATCTACCCTTTTCAACTGTTTGTCGAATGCTAAAGCTCAAGCAGCAAACTTCCCTTTTTGTACTATTGAACCAAATGTAGGTGTCATTACCGTTCCTGACGAGCGGCTCACCAAATTGGCAGAAATAGTTCATCCGGGCAGAATTGTACCGACGACGGTAGAAATTGTAGATATTGCAGGACTTATTAGAGGAGCAAGCAAGGGCGAAGGACTCGGCAACAAATTTTTGGCAAATATTCGAGAAACAGACGCTATCATTCATGTATTGCGCTGTTTTGACGACGGAAACATTACTCACGTCAACGGTTCCATTGATCCGGTACGTGATAAAGAAGAAGTCGATGCCGAACTTCAACTAAGAGATTTGGAAACAATAGAAGGCCGTATCAGCAAAGTAGAGAAACTGGCTCAAGTAGGCGGTGACAAAAACGCCAAAATAACTTATGACGTTCTTTCAAAATACAAAGACGTGCTCAATCAAGGAAAGTCGGCTCGTACGGTATCTTTTGAATCAAAAGAAGAACAAGCCGTTGCCCGCGACCTTTTCCTTCTGACGAACAAACCGATTATGTATGTCTGCAATGTGGATGACGCAAGCGTAGTAAAAGGAAACGATTATGTAGAAGCGGTAAAGAAAGTAGCGAAAGAAGAACACGCCGAAGTTATTGTAGTCGCAGCCAAGACCGAAGCCGATATTGCCGAATTGGAAACTTATGAAGATAGGCAACTGTTTTTGCAAGAGCTTGGGCTCGAAGAGTCGGGTGTATCGCGGCTCATTAAGTCGGCATACAAGCTACTCGACCTCGAAACATTTATTACTGCCGGCCCTATGGAAGTAAAAGCATGGACTTATCATAAAGGATGGAAGGCTCCACTATGTGCCGGTGTCATTCATACCGACTTTGAGAAAGGATTTATCCGAGCAGAAGTTATCAAATACGAAGACTATTTGAAATATGCTTCGGAAGCAGCGATTCGTGAAGCAGGGAAATTGAATATCGAAGGAAAAGATTATATCGTTCAAGACGGCGATATCATGCACTTCCGTTTCAATGTCTAAATAATTTCCAAATCAATCTAATCATCAAGCATTATGAATTATCTATTGTGCTACATCAATTGGAATCCAAATCCGACGTTATTCAATCTATTCAGTATTCCTATCAGGTATTACGGTTTATTGTGGATCATCGGGATTGCTTTGTCGTATGTTATTGTTCATAAACAATACCACGACCGGAAAATAGACGAAAAGACTTTCGAGCCTTTGTTCTTCTATTGCTTCTTCGGTATCCTGATTGGTGCTCGTTTGGGTCATTGCTTTTTCTACGAACCGGAGCGGTTTCTCACCAGCATGAGGGGTATTACGGAAATGATTCTTCCTATCGAAATATACCCGGGGGGTTGGAAATGGACCGGATACATGGGATTGGCAAGTCACGGTGGCACTATCGGTTTGATAATTGCCTTATGGTTGTATTGCCGGAAAACAAAAATGCACTATATGGATGTGCTCGACATGATTGCTGTTGCAACTCCCATTTGTGCCTGTTGCATTAGATTGGCCAATTTAATGAATTCTGAGATCGTAGGCAGAATAACAGATGTTCCTTGGGCATTTGTATTCGAACGTTTGGTACACGATCCTTCTATCGCCAATCCATTAGCTCCACGACATCCCGCCCAATTATATGAGGCTGTCGCATACTTTGTATTCTTCTTGGTTATGATGATACTTTATCGCAAGTACAAACACAATCTGCATCGAGGATTTTATTTCGGATTGTGCCTGGCCCTCATCTTCACATTCCGTTTCTTTATCGAATTTATTAAAGAAGATCAGGTAGCTTTCGAGAATGGAATGTTCCTTAACATGGGGCAGCTGCTCAGTATTCCTTTTGTACTGATAGGATTATACTTTATCTTCTTTTACGATAAAAAGAAAAAGGCTATCACTTCTAAGTAATTATTAGTTTAGTCTATAATAGATATAGAAAGGTAAAGGGAAAATGAGAACATCATTTTCCCTTTACTATTTTCTTAATATCGCTTAGCTTATTGAGCGCCTCGATAGGAGTGAGGCCATCTATATTCAGATTAAGTATTTCGTCCCGAATCTGACAAAGTACAGGATCCTCCAGTTGAAAGAAGCTCAATTGCATTCCCTCGCGGTTATCGCCTAACTCTTTCATCGGCTTGGCAGAAATCCCCTGATTGCTCTTTTCGAGTTCATGAAGAATATCATCGGCACGCTTCACAATACTTTTGGGCATTCCCGACATTCTTGCCACATGAATACCAAAAGAGTGTTCGCACCCACCACGAACTAGCTTACGAAGGAATATCACCCGATTGTCTACTTCCTTGACCGTTACATTATAGTTTCTTATTCGAGAAAAGCTTTTCTCCATCTCATTCAACTCATGGTAGTGAGTTGCAAAGAGAGTTCTAGCCTTGGCACGCGAATTCTCGTGTATATACTCTACAATAGCCCATGCAATAGAGATACCATCGTAAGTAGACGTTCCTCGTCCGAGTTCGTCAAAAAGCACCAGACTATGAGACGAAAGATTATTCATAATATTGGCGGCCTCATTCATCTCGACCATAAAAGTAGATTCGCCCACCGAAATATTGTCACTGGCACCTACACGCGTGAATATCTTATCGACAAGTCCCACATGGGCACTATCTGCCGGAACAAACGAACCTATCTGAGCCATCAGCGTAATAAGCGCCGTCTGACGAAGTAAAGCCGACTTACCAGCCATATTAGGACCGGTAATTATCAATATCTGTTGTGTTTCGCTATCAAGCATCACATCATTGGCAATGTAATTCTCACCTACAGGCATTTGCCTCTCGATGACGGGATGACGACCTTGTTTGATATCCAAGACATCATCCTCGGCAATAACAGGACGAATATATCCGTTTTCTTCAGCTACCGTAGCAAATGATAACAAACAATCTAGCTGTGCTATCTGCACCGCATCGATTTGAATAGACGAAATATATTCCGTCATTGCCTGCACCAACTCAGTATACAATCGAGTCTCTATCACTAATATTTTGTCTTCGGCACCCAATATTTTCTCCTCATATTCTTTCAGTTCCTGAGTGATATATCGTTCGGCATTGACGAGCGTCTGTTTGCGAATCCATTCGGAGGGCACCTTATCTTTATGCATGTTTCGAACTTCAATATAGTATCCAAAAACATTATTGTATGCCACTTTCAAACTTGGTATACCGGTACGCTCACTCTCGCGCTGCTGAATCTGTACCAAGTAATCTTTGCCGGAAGACGAAAGTTGTCTGAGTTCGTCCAACGCATTATCTACGCCGTCTTTTATCACGCCGCCCTTATTGAGTAATAGGGGAGGATCGTTGTTTATTTCTTTTTCGATCCGGTCGCGGATCGTGATACAAGGATTCAATTGCTCGGCAATACGATTCAATGTCGGTTCATCGGCATCGGCGCAAGCCTTCTTTATAGGCTCTATAGCCTGCAAAGCCACTTTGAGCTGAACAATTTCGCGGGGCGAAACTCTACCTACAGCCACTTTCGATACAATACGTTCCAAGTCGCCTATTTGATGCAAATACTCATCGGCCAACTCTCTAAAGTCAGGATGTTTGAAAAAATATTCCACCACATCAAGACGCCCATTGATAGGCAATTTATCTTTCAAAGGGAACACAATCCAACGCTTCAACAGACGAGCACCCATCGGCGAGATAGTACGATCGATAACATCAAGCAGACTCTTACCGCCTTCATTCATCGGGTTAAGCAATTCGAGACTGCGAACGGTGAATTTGTCAAGACGCACGTACTTATCTTCTTCTATCCTCGAAAGGGCAATGATATGACCTATTTGAGTGTGTTGAGTCATAATAAGATACTCCAATACCGCACCCGAAGCGATAATGCCGTTATGCAAATGCTCCACGCCAAAGCCTTTCAAATTCTTTGTCTCAAAGTGCTTGAGCAATCTTTCGCGGGCAGCATTCTCGGTAAATACCCAGTCATCAAGTTCGTAAGTAAAGTATTTGGTTCCAAAACATTGCTGAAAGAACTCACGTCGCCCGCGCTCAAAGACCACTTCTTTTGGAGCAAAATTGTTGAGCAACTTATCTACATAATCATATGTTCCTTCGGCAGTCAGAAATTCTCCAGTCGAAATATCAAGGAAAGCAACACCGCACACAGCCTTACCAAAATGTACGGCAGCTAGGAAATTATTCTCTTTATAATTCAGAATGTTACTATTGATAGAGACGCCTGGCGTAACGAGTTCTGTAATACCTCTTTTTACCAGTTTTTTAGTAAGCTTCGGGTCCTCAAGTTGATCGCAAATAGCGACTCTCTTGCCCGATCTGATCAGTTTGGGCAAATAAGTATCAAGAGCATGATAAGGAAAACCGGCCATCTCAACCGTCTTTCCCTTGCCATTGGCACGCTTAGTCAACGTAATACCCAATATATCCGAAGCAACAACAGCATCGGTAGAATATGTTTCGTAAAAGTCACCACACCTAAAAAGCATTATCGCATCAGGATATTTCGCCTTCAACGACAGAAACTGCTGCATCATCGGTGTCATCTCTATATCAGTACTCACAGAATTTTCCCCTTATTTTAAAGTATCTTATTAATGGCAAAGTTAAGAAAAAAAACGTATTCAAAATATCAAAGTTAATTAGATTATGCTATATTTGTATTTTGAAAGCAGGTGTATAGGTTCTGCCCGTTTTCGACTATTATTGTTTCATGAACCGCTAAACTAATAGGAGGTTATTAAATGGGAAAAAGTATCAAAGGAACTCAAACAGAAAAGAACTTACTGACGTCTTTTGCCGGAGAGTCGCAGGCTCGCAATCGTTACACATTCTTTGCTAACGCAGCAAAAAAAGAAGGTTTTGAACAAATAGCAGCTATATTTACTGAGACAGCAGACCAAGAAAAAGAACATGCCAAACGTATGTTTAAATTCCTTGAAGGAGGAAGCGTAGAGATAACAGCTTCTTATCCCGCCGGAATCATCGGTTCGACACTCGAGAACCTACAAGCAGCAGCAGCAGGCGAACATGCAGAATGGTCTGTAGACTATCCTCACTTTGCCGATGTAGCAGAGCAAGAAGGTTTTCCCGAAGTTGCTTTTATGTATCGCAATATCTGTGTTGCCGAAAAGGGACATGAAGAACGTTACCGTGCCTTTGTCAGCAACATCGAATCGGCTTCCGTGTTCGTTAAAGAAGGCGAAACCGTTTGGCAATGCCGCAACTGCGGATTTATCTATGTAGGAAAAGAAGCTCCCGAAGTATGCCCGGCATGCCTACACCCGAAAGCATACTTTGAAGTAAAAAAGACAAACTTTTAATTTACAGTAATTAGTCTATTAATACGTGTGGGGACAGTGTAGTGCTGTCTCCACTTTTTTTATTCCTGTGATTGACCTACACTTTATTATCCTATTAATTTGTTTGCCGACAATAAATTATTCATTAACTTAGCGCCCAAATTAATATCAAAATGAAACTTATTTTGTAATCTAATGATATGAAACATCAAGTATTAATCATTGGCGGCGGCCCTGCGGGATATACCGCTGCCGAAGCTGCCGGAAAAGCGGGTTTGGATGTCGTTTTGTTCGAAAAACAAAGCTTGGGCGGTGTATGCCTTAACGAAGGTTGTATCCCCACAAAGACTTTGCTCTATTCGGCAAAGACTTACGATAATGCACAGCATGCTTCTAAATATGCCGTAAACGTATCGGAAGTAAGTTACGATCTACCAAAAATCATTGCACGCAAATCAAAAGTAGTACGCAAACTGGTGCTGGGGGTAAAGTCTAAACTGACAACCAACCATGTAACAATTGTATCCGGTGAAGCTCAAATAATAGACCACCATTCCATACGTTGCAACGACGAACTATTCGAAGGAGAGTACATCATCATATGCACAGGATCGGATACCTTCATTCCGCCAATCGATGGAGTGAAGGATGTGGCATATTGGACTCACAAAGAGGCATTGGACAACAAAGAAGTTCCCGCATCTCTTGCCATCATAGGTGGAGGAGTTATCGGAATGGAGTTTGCTTCTTTCTTCAATAGCCTTGGAGTAAAAGTAACAATTGTCGAAATGCTCGACGAGATACTGGGAGGTATGGACAAAGAATTATCGGCCATGCTCCGAGCCGACTATGCTAAACGTGGCATCGAATTCTTATTGGGAACAAAAGTAGTAGGTGTCGGTCAAGACGAAGAAGGCATCCATGTGAAATGGGAAAAAGGGGAGGAGAGTGGCTGCGTTACGGCAGAAAAACTATTGATGAGCGTGGGGCGTCGACCTGTCACCAAAGGCTTTGGATTGGAAAATCTGGAAATAAATAAAACCGAACGTGGCAGCATTATTGTAGACGATGAAATGCAAACCTCCATGTCCAATGTATATGTTTGCGGAGATTTAACGGGCTTCTCTATGTTGGCTCATACGGCGTCTCGCGAAGCCGAAGTAGCTGTTCATTCTATCTTGCACAAACTTGGTAAAACCAGCGATACAGACCAAATGAGCTATCGTGCTATACCGGGCGTGGTTTATACCAATCCGGAAATAGCAAGCGTAGGACAAACAGAAGAAAACTTGCAGAAGGACGGCATTCAATACGAAACGATTAAAGTCCCAATGGCTTTCTCCGGACGATTCGTTGCCGAAAACGAAGGTGTCAATGGAGTATGCAAAATACTTCTGGCCCAAGATCACACCATACTTGGAGCTCATATACTCGGCAACCCGGCTTCTGAAATCATCACACTTGCCAGCATGGCTATCGAACTAAAATTATCTGCCCAAGAGTGGCACAAGATTATATTTCCGCACCCATCGGTCAGCGAAATATTCAAAGAAGCACTATGAAAGTAAACAAATACATTATACCGGCTTGCATTTCTATTGCACTGCTAGGTGCATGTAAGACCAAAATATCGACTGTTGCCAATGAGGGTAAAATCTCAGCATCGCAACAGTCGGTTGCTTTTCTCAAAGACTCATTGTATATCGATTCGCTTATCGGCACATTGCCGCAAGGGTCGGAAGTGGGCATATCAATATACAATCTGAGTAAGAACAAATCCGTATATACTTATCGAAACGATAAGCTCTCGCGCCCGGCTTCGACCATGAAGCTGCTCACTACCATCACTACGCTCTCTTATCCCGAAGGGCGTAAACCGTTCACCACCAATGTATGGTATTCCGGCAGCATCGTAAATGATACACTCCAAGGAGATATTTATATAAAAGGCTGTATGGATCCCGAGTTTGACAATCAAGGCATGGACAGCCTTGTTTCGCAAATAGGACAATTGCCTTTTAAGATACTAAAAGGACATATCATTGGAGATGTTTCGATGAAAGACTCCCTTTATTGGGGCAGTGGCTGGATGTGGGACGATGCGCCATACGATTATCAGCCCAATCTATCGCCGCTAATGTTTCATAAAGGAACGATGACGGTCATGGCATACCCCGACAGCATAAAAAATAAAGCTGCAATAGGGGTGTCTCCATATTCGGATTATTACGAAATACAAAACAATACGAAGAGCAATCCCGCAGAGAAAGAATGGTTCAACGTGACCAGAGACTACATCAATCAATCTAATCGAATAATAGTAGACGGAAACGTTAATTCGAAGCAATATTCGACTATTACCCTTTCGTTTGCTCAAAACTATTTTTTGCGCACCTTCGTACAAAGGCTCATAAGAAAGGGAAAGAAATCAATCCCGAACGGATATATCTCAATCTATAGTCCTACAATAGACTATAGCAAGCTAACATTGGCGGCTACTTATTCTACCGACTGCCAAAGCGTAGTGAAACAACTACTCAAAGAGAGCGATAATCTCAATGCCGAAGCAATGCTTTACCGCTTATCCGGCATCAACGGATACCACCCCGCTACAGCAGAAGGAGGAATCAAAGCCATAAAGCAGCTCATCAAAGAAATAGGACTCAATCCCGACAATTATTTAATAGCAGACGGTAGCGGACTATCCAATTATGACAACCTTTCGCCCGACTTGGAAGTGGCATTTCTACGTTATGCATCGCAACATCCGGAAATCTATACCATGATATATCCTTCACTTCCCATTGCCGGAGTAGACGGTTCGTTGTCGCATAGGATGAAAGATTGTGCGGCAACAAATAATGTTCATGCCAAAACAGGCTCGTATACTGCCATCAATGCGCTTGCAGGCTATCTGACAACTACCTATGGCGACAAATTAGTGTTCTCAATAATGAACCAAAGCATCCTGGACACCCAAAAAGCACATCAATTTCAAGATGCGATATGCACTAAACTTTGCAAATAAATAGATTGCCTTAGGCATTTATCACTCCATAAAGCATAAAAAAAGTATTCGCACTTATACAGCTTGCGACTCACGGCCGTGAGTCGCAAGTTTCGTCCTTATGTTTTTTCCGACTCACGGCCGTGAGTCGGAAAAAACATAAGGACGAAACGATTAGAACATATAGAAGCTACAGCCATAGAGCAAGAACGTTTGCAAAACAAAATAAGGATAAACCGAAAACGACATCAAAACACTATTCACCGAGTATAATAAATCGAACAAAAAAAGCCCCTCTATTGCGATTAATCATCAACAATAAAGGGGCCTATCTTAATTTAAAAGCTATTCTATTTCACAAAGTCAGCCCAATTGGTAAGATGCATATCACCCGTTTTGCTAAAGGTAACGTGCATACCGAGAGCAGCAGCCAAATTCTGTGGCGTCTGTACCTTCTGATTGGTCAGCTTCAAGTAGTCGCGAAGTATTTGCTTATAATCGGGATGAACGCAATTCTCGATAATGGCTTCGGCCCGCTGTTTGGGACTCTTGCCACGCAAGTCTGCAACACCCTGCTCCGTAACGATAATATTCACATCATGTTCGGTACTGTCAACATGCGATACCATTGGTACAATAGAGCTTATAAGTCCGTCTTTTGCCGTTGAAGGGCAAGTAAAAATAGAGATATAAGAATTGCGTGTAAAGTCGCAAGAACCGCCAACGCCATTCATCATCTTAACACCACACACATGGGTAGAATTTACGTTACCATAAAGATCTACCTCGATAGCAGTATTAATAGATATAATGCCAAGGCGACGAATAATCTCGGGGTTATTGGATATTTCTGACTGACGAAGTACTATTTTGTCTTTGAAGAAATCTATATTTCCGGTAATTTCATCCAAGCAGTCGTTAGTTACAGTAAGCGAACAAGCGCTACCGAATTTGATACGTCCTTCTTGCATCAATTTGATGACCGAATTTTGTATCACTTCAGTATACATTTCGAAAGGAGGAACTGTTTTGTCGCGTCCCAATCCGCCAAGTACGGCATTGGCTATATTGCCTACTCCAGACTGGATAGGCAAGAAACACGAGGGAATAATGCCACGTTTCATATCCGCAACCAGAAATTCGGCAACATTCTGACCAATTTTGTCGGTCAACACATCGGGAGCAGTAAAGTGTCTGGCTTCATCAGGTTTGTTGGTGCGAACAACACCCACAATCTTCTTAGGATCTACCTGAATGTAAGTGCTACCGATACGGTCGCTAGGCTTGTATATAGGTATCTCGCGACGATAAGGCGGATCTAATGGTTCATAGACATCATGAAGATATTTTAAATTGGGGCTTTGCGCAGAGTTAAGCTCGACAATAATCTTATCTGCCAAACGACAAGCGGTAGGAGAAATACCTCCGGCAGCTGTCAAATAGATTTTACCATCTTCTGTTATTTCACATGCTTCGATAATAGCGGTATTTACTTTTCCCATAAACCCATAGCGCAATTCCTGAGCCATCTGAGAAAGATGAATATCATTGTAATGAATCTCACCACTATTCACTGCTTTTCTAAAATCCTTATTGGTTGTATAAGGAGCACGATATTTGATAGCATGAGCATTGGCCAATACACCGTCTGTTGCATCACCGGTCGAAGCTCCCGTAAAGACTCCAATTTGATAAGGATTACCCTTTGCATGTTCTTCTTCAGCTATTTTAGCTATTTCTCTTGTCACAGCCTTTGCTGTACCTGCAGGTGTAAAACCACTGAGTCCAATGTTATCACCATTTTTTACATAACTTGCAGCTTCTGCTGCAGAAATAAAATTCAACGCCATAGTTCCTTTAGTTTCGGTTACTTTTTTTATTTGTATTTTCTGTTAATTATTTCTGACCAAACAATAGCTTTACGCACATCTTCAATACTTTGAAATGCGTAATCTTCATCATTCACACCTATTGCAGTATCGCCGACAGGTATGGTTCTTTCGTCTATCGAAGACTTTCCTTCTTGCTTTGCGTCCTGAATAAAAACTTCAGGCGATTTTCTCGTCGGTTTCGGAGACGGATTAACCTTTTGAACAACCGGCTTGGGCTCTATCACTTCCTTTTGAGGGAACAAATCTTTCCAAGATTCAGGTAGTTCAGTCATTCCACGATGTGGATCAGGTTGCCTTTTGGAATCGGGTAACGAAGTTCCTGTTTTCTTAACCTTATCGCCCAGTGCTTTTGAAATACCCAAAACAACCAAGACGACAATGTATATTATCAATGAAAAAGAAGAAGCTTGTATCATTACATTTTCTATTTTGAACGAATGCAAAGTTAAATAATAATTTGGTTTATAAGAAAGATTCGCATTGATTTTTAGTTAACGCCGTGGTTATCTGAAAATAATGGCGTAAATTTGCGAAAAATTTAGAATAAAAACAAATACTGACTACAAATATGGAATACAATTTCAAAGAAATTGAAGAGAAATGGCAACGCAAATGGATCGAAAATAAGACCTACAAAATTGTCGAAGATAAAGATAAAAAGAAATTCTATGTCCTGAATATGTTCCCTTATCCATCGGGAGCAGGGCTTCATGTCGGACACCCGCTGGGTTATATTGCTTCGGATATTTATGCCCGCTATAAGCGCTCGCAAGGATTTAATGTACTCAACCCAATGGGGTATGATGCTTATGGATTGCCCGCCGAACAATATGCTATCAAAACAGGACAACATCCGGCTATTACCACCGTAAACAACATAAACCGTTATCGCGAACAATTAGATAAAATAGGATTCTCGTTCGATTGGAGCAGAGAAGTTCGCACTTGCGACCCTAATTACTACCATTGGACACAATGGGCGTTCGTCAAGATGTACAAAAGCTATTATAACAATAAGCTCCAGAAGGCTTGCCCGATAGACGAACTTGTTAAGCTTTTCGAAGAAAATGGGACAGACGGAATAGACGCTGCATGTAGTGAAGAACTTTCTTTCACGGCGGCCGAATGGAATGCCAAGACCGATAAGGAAAAAGAAGAGCTTTTGATGAACTACCGTATAGCTTATTTAGGCGAAACCATGGTCAACTGGTGTCCCAAGCTTGGCACCGTACTTGCCAACGACGAAGTGGTAGATGGCTTGTCCGTGCGCGGTGGTTACCCCGTTGTACAAAAGAAGATGCGTCAATGGTGTTTGCGAGTATCCGCTTATGCGCAACGTTTGCTCGACGGACTTGAGAAAATAGATTGGACAGAATCTTTGAAAGAAACACAACGCAATTGGATAGGACGTTCTGAAGGTACAGAAATTGGATTTAATGTGAAAGATTCGGAACTAAGTTTCACGATCTTCACGACTCGTGCCGATACTATTTTCGGTGTTACCTTTATGGTGTTGGCTCCAGAGAGCGAATTGGTAGCTCAAGTAACTACCGACAAACAAAAAAAGGAAGTCGATGCTTATCTGGAGAGAACCAAAAAGCGCACCGAACGCGAAAGGATATCCGACCGCAGCGTAAGTGGTGTTTTCTCGGGCAGTTATGCCATTAACCCCTTGACAAACGAAGCAATTCCTATTTGGGTAAGCGACTACGTATTGGCCGGTTATGGCACGGGAGCTATTATGGCTGTTCCGGCACACGATAGTAGAGACTATGCCTTTGCCAAGCATTTCAATCTGGAAATTCGCCCACTCATCGAAGGATGCGACGTGAGTGAAGAAAGTTTCGATGCCAAAGACGGCATTATGATCAATTCTCCAAAGAAAGGAGTTGAAGGCGGCTTAATATTAAATGGGCTGACAGTAAAAGAGGCCATTGCCAAAACAAAAGAATTTGTCAAATCCACCGGGCTTGGACGTATTAAAGTAAACTATCGTCTTCGTGATGCGACTTTCTCACGCCAACGCTATTGGGGTGAGCCATTTCCGATCTATTATAAAGATGACATGCCTCACACCATCGATGAAGACAAACTTCCGTTGTTGCTACCCGAGATCGATAAATATCAACCTACCGAAAGCGGACAACCACCACTAGGACATGCTAAGGAATGGGCTTGGGACGATAAAAACAAATGCGTGGTAGAAAACGATAAAATAGACAACATCACCGTATTTCCTCTGGAACTATGCACCATGCCGGGATTCGCCGGTTCGTCGGCATACTACTTGCGCTATATGGACCCACATAATGAAGAAGCATTAGTCGATAAAGAAAAAGACGCTTACTGGCAAAATGTAGATTTATATGTGGGCGGTACAGAACATGCTACAGGACACTTAATTTATTCACGTTTTTGGAACAAGTTCCTTCACGACCTAGGAGTATCGATAGCCGAAGAACCCTTTCAGAAGTTAATCAACCAAGGCATGATTCAGGGAAGGAGCAATTTTGTTTATCGCATAAAGAACACCAACACTTTTGTTTCGTTGGGTTTAAAAGATGAATACGACGTAACCCCTATTCATGTAGATGTTAATATTGTATCAAACGACGTACTGGATATTGAAGCATTCCGCAATTGGAGTCCTGAATACAAAACGGCTGAATTTATTCTCGAAAACAACAAATACATTTGCGGATGGGCGGTCGAAAAGATGAGTAAATCCATGTACAATGTTGTCAATCCCGATATGATTGTAGAACGTTATGGTGCCGACACATTGCGAATGTACGAAATGTTTCTAGGCCCCATCGATCAATCCAAGCCATGGGATACTAACGGTATAGACGGTGTAAATCGTTTTATTCATAAGTTCTGGGGATTGTTTTTCAATCGCAATGATGAATACTTAGTAAATGAAGAAACACCTACTAAAGAAGAATTGAAATCAATCCATAAATTGATTAAGAAAATAACTTTTGATATTGAACATTTTTCATACAATACCTCCATTAGTGCTTTCATGATTTGTACGAATGAGATGCAGTCTATGAAATGTTCGAAAAAAGAAATATTAGAGACATTTGTTGTACTTCTTTCTCCATTTGCACCACATATTTGCGAAGAGCTATGGGAGCTATTGGGACACAAAACTTCTGTTTGCGATGCTCAATGGCCTGAGTGTAACGAAGAATACTTAAAAGAAAACACCATTAATTATTGCATCTCTTTCAATGGTAAAGTTCGTTACAATGTAGAATTCCCAATCGATGCAGATAAAGAAAGTATTGAAAAAGCCGTACTTGCCGACGAACGTTCACTAAAATGGATGGAAGGCAAGAGCGTAGTAAAAATCATAATTGTTCCAAAGAAAATTGTAAATATCGTCATTAAATAATGAATAATTCTAACATCACAAAGCTTAACTTATCCAGAGAACTTAAAGATTATTTCTTCATTACGCTCGGATTGTTTTGCTATGCTTTCGGATGGACTGCCTTTTTGCTACCGTATCAGATAACAACAGGCGGACTAACCGGTGTAGGTGCGATTATATTTTACGCAACCGGATTTCCCATCCAATGGACCTACTTTATTGTCAATGTGATTTTCCTTTCATTTGCAGGCAAAATTCTTGGTCCCAAATTCACCATAAAAACATCTTATGCTATCATCCTACTGACGTTCTTATTATGGTTTCTGCAATTGCTTTTTGTAGACCATGCCGGACATCCCCTGAAATTGTTGGGACCTGGACAAGATTCGATGGCATGTGTTTTGGGTGCTATCCTTTGCGGTATTGGTTTAGGTATAGTATTCAGCAACAATGGTAGTACGGGAGGAACGGATATTATCGCTGCCGTGGTCAACAAATACAAAGATATTACGCTAGGTCGTATGATTATGTATTGCGATATTATTATCATTACATCTTGTTACTTTGTGTTTTACGATTGGCGGCGGGTGATCTTTGGATTTGTCACTTTGATTATCGTGAGCTATATGCTCGATTATGTAGTAAATAGTACGCGACGTTCGGTGCAATTTTTTATCTTTTCAAAGAAATATGCAGAAATAGGAGACCTCATCATCTCACAGACTCACCGAGGCGTCACTGTCATAAATGGTACAGGATGGTATAGCAAAAATGAAGTAAAAATGCTGATTGTCATGGCTCACAAAAGTCAATCGGTAGACATCTTCCGACTCATTAAAGATATCGACCCAGATGCCTTTATCACTCAAAGCACTGTAACCGGTGTATTTGGGCAAGGTTTTGACAAACTCAAAGTAAAATGAAGATGAAACGAAAATTAGTATTTGCTACCAATAACCCCCATAAACTGCAAGAAGCACGCGCTATCTTGCAAGATAAAGTAGACGTTGTAAGCTTGGCGGAGATAAATTGTTATGATGACATCCCTGAGACAGCACAAACCCTCGAAGGTAATGCTTTAATTAAAGCTAAATACGTATTTGAGCATTTTCATTTGGACTGCTTCTCTGACGATACAGGACTCGAAATAGAGGCACTTGGTGGTGAACCGGGAGTTTATTCTGCACGTTATGCCGGAACAGATAAAGATTCTGAAGCGAACATGAAAAAAGTTCTCGAAAAACTGAAAGACGTAAGCAACAGAAAGGCTCAGTTCAGAACTGTGATCGCCCTTATTATTGATGGAAAAGAATACTCTTTCGACGGAACGATTAAGGGAGAAATAATGACAGAAGAATCTGGGACGTCAGGATTTGGATACGATCCTATCTTTCGTCCGTCCCAATCCAAACACACTTTTGCTGAAATGCCTGCCGAAGAAAAAAATCATATCAGTCACCGTGCATTGGCTTTACAAAAATTAAATGACTTTATTAAAACATACAATCAGTTTTACTTATAGAAGCCATTTCCAATACATATTAGTTCCAAGTGTGTCTCATTGAACACTTGGAACTTTTTTATCACTTCTTGCTTTATTTTTGTTTTATTTTTGCAGAATCAAAAGATATTTAATAATATTGTAACCGATAATTAACCTTTTTGAATCTTACTAATCATATCGTAAATAGATAATATGATGATGGATTTCTCAGATGACAAAACATTATTGAACAGCATTAAGTCAGGCGATAATGAGGCTTTTGAATATCTCTTCAAGGCCTATTATCCACGTCTGTACCGATATGCCATTCGCTTTTTGAAAGATGAAGATATCGCTCACGATATCATTCAAGAATGTTTTATGCATATTTGGGAAAAACGTACGACATTATCCGCCATATCTATTGCTTCTCTGCTATTTGCAATGGTACGCAACGGTTGTTTGAATTATATAAAGCATCTATCGATTGTCGAAAAATATCAAATTGATACAAAGGCCGAAGGAGAAGAACGTCTATATTATGCCGATTTCTTTTTGGATGCCGAACACAAACTTTTGTATGACGAGCTACAAGAACAAATCAGAATAGTTATGGATAACTTATCTCCACGTTCAAGAGAAATATTTATTATGAGCCGCTTTAGGGGGCTAAAGAACAGGGAAATTGCCGAGATACTGAATATTTCTACAACAGCAGTTGAGAAACAAATATCCAAAACTTTGCGCTGCTTTTCCGATCATTTCAAAAACAAATACCCATTAGATATTTACATTGTTATCATAGCGTGGCTCATTAGATAATAAAACTTTAAGCCTATTCCAATAAAATCATGTTCCAATTTGCGCGTTCTACATTCGTACGTCCCTGTTATGCTATTGCAACGAAAGCCATAATGCTTTACCAAAAAAGCTTTTAAGCGCTTTGTAAGACCTTTTTATAATGGCGAAGTCTGTAAAACATACGGATGAAAGTTGGTTCACATCAGAACGATTTTATATTTTGTCCAGAGAAGAGTGTCGTTCCACATATGTGATTCGATCAACTCACAATTGTGATTCGATCGTTCCATATATGTGAGTTGATCGAATCACATATGTGGAACGACAAAACATTAATGAGCCGGCAGAAATAGCTTAAATGCGACAACTATGATTCAATAAGATGTGTACAAAACACCTCCTTGCAGAGAAAAAGAACCGGAGCACTTCCACGTAGAAGCAGTAAGCAAAGGAGCTTCTACACGGTGCCCACGCCACAGATACCGAGTAATGACTTAATCGGTTGATATTCGAGGCAGGCAACCCACGTTTCATAACACACTAACAGTAAGCAAGATAACGCCATTTTGAGGTCCCATAAACAAGCCACGCATGTACATATAACTCATAACCAATGAGATAACATGACAGATAGAGCTTAAAAACTTTTTTTTGCGAAACCTAAAAGATGAAGCTGTCAAGACAAATAAACTCGCCTCCTTTTGATTTCTTATCTCGAACTCAAGTAATTTTCTACTTTTTTTGTATTTTTAGGTTGGGTAAAGACAAACTGATTTGTTATAACATATAGAGATAAAAACGATGGAAGATACAACGAAAATTAAAGAACTGGCTTTTCAGTATTTTAGTGGAACAATTTCTAATGCTGATGAGATAACCTTGTTTGCATACATCAATCTGAATGTATACAATGCCAACATATTCAGAGCATGGGAGAAAGAATGGATCACCAAAGCTACTGTTAATGAACAAACAGATAAAGAATGGAAGAGTTTGGAACGTCAATTACGTATCCGGAGATCTATTTCTATGCCAACAGTAAACATCATTCGCCGAAAATGGAAACAGATGATAGCTGTGGCAGCCATTTTTATTGTTTTATTAGGTAGTGCTTTCAATGTGTGGGTAAAAGTATCTTCAAATGTACCCGACAATTACTTTGTTTGTCAAGCTCCATACGGAAATAAGACCAAAATATTGCTCCCCGATGGAACGTCTGTTTGGCTAAATGCGGGTTCAACAATTAAATATTCCAATAAATTTAATTCAAAGAATCGATTGGTAGAACTAAATGGCGAAGGCTATTTTGAAGTATCTAAACATAATGGAATAACTTTTACTGTTCATACCAAAGGATATAATGTGGTTGTAAAAGGAACAAAATTCGATGTGTCGGCTTATTCGGACGACCCGTATATAATGACTTCGTTATTGGAGGGTAGAGTAGAGATAAACTATAAACAGACTAAAATGAATATTCTGCCGGGGCAAGCCGCCATGCTTGACTTAAAAACAAAACAACTCACTCGACATGAAATGAACGTAAATCAATCAAAATCGTGGGTTGAAAACAGAATAGATTTTGATGATATCACCGTAAAAGATTTATCTAAAAAGCTTTCTCGTCAATATGCGGTGAACATACTACTTGAATCGGAAAAGGTTGGTGCCATGAAGCTATGCATCTCACTTCGCAATAAAGAAACAATTGATGAAGTGATGGATGGATTGAAGAGAATTATCCCGATAACAGTAGTACATAAAGGAAAGGATATATATATCAAATAATAATGTCAAACTAATCATTAAATTAAAAACAGAAAAAACATGAAAAACAAACAAAAGAAAGTACTTTGGTTACTTTTTTTTGTTCCATTCTGTCTAGGTACTATGAGCCTGAATGCACAAACAATCAGTAAAACATTCCGGCATGAAACATTGAAAAATGTACTCAGAGAGGTGGAACAACAAACGAAAATGTCTGTTATCTATAAAGTTGACGAAGTCAACGAAAACAAAGACATTTCTGCTACTTTTAAAAAAACTCCTTTAAAAGAAGTTCTTTCTAGTATTTTGGATGATAATTTGGAATATGATATTCAAAACAAAATGATTATCATACACAAAAGAATTCCTTCCGTAAAGAAAATTTCAAGCCCAAACAATCAAAGCAATAAAAAGTTAATCAAGGGGAAAGTTGTTGATGAAAAAGGCGAACCGATTATTGGAGCCAATGTTATTGCAAAGGGAAACAAAACCGGTAGCATAACAGATATGAATGGAGAATTTGAATTTGACGCATCAGGTTCAAATACCTTTATCGTTAGTTATATAGGATACAAAAATCTACAAATTCCTATTACTCGAAAACAATACTATTCCATTACGATGGTAGAAGATACCAAACTATTAAACGAAGTGGTAGTAGTTGGATATGGTACAATGACTCGTAAAAGCGTAGTTGGTGCAGTTGATCAAGTTAAATCAAGTTCTTTGGAGAATCGTCCGGTTGCCAATGTTACGCAAGCCTTACAAGGTGCATCTCCAAATTTAATTGTCCAGCAAAGAAGTTTCAATCCAAATGATGCGACAATGAATTTAAATATTCGAGGCATCAGTACGACAAACAGCAATAGCCCGCTTATAGTTATAGATGGATTGGTATCGGATGACAGCAGTTTGGATAAACTTAATCCAATGGACATAGATAATATTTCCATTTTGAAAGATGCCGGAACTGCTGCTATTTATGGTTCGCGTTCGGCAAATGGCGTTATTCTAGTTACTACAAAAAAAGGAAAGAAGAACGAAAGAACTACCGTTCGTGTCAATTCTATGATGGGATGGGAAAAACCTCATTTTCTGTTTTCTCCCGTAGCTGGCTATCAAAACGCAACACTGAAAAATCTAGCATTGACAAATTCGGGAATGAATCCCATCTTCACTCCAGAACAAATACGAAACTTAGCAGCACATCAAAGTGAAGAAGATTGGTTTTACCACCAAATATTCCGCACTGCATTACAACAAAACCATAATATAAGTGTATCAGGAGGTAGCGATAAAACAACATATATGGTTTCTGTAGGTTATTACAACCAAGAGAGCAACTACGTAGGCAACAAGAATTTTGGAATACAGCGCTACAATATACGTTCGAACATCACAACAGAAGTTGGACGTTTCAAGTTTACAACATTAATGGCTTATACTCGAAACAATAGTATTAGCACAACAGGAAGCAGTTTAGAGATAGATGCTTCACGTATTCCGTCCTATTACTATTATAAAATGAAAACATCAGATGGGAGATATCTTTTAAATGATGTTTTATCTGAATTCAATCCATTAGGAAGTTTGGAAGCGGGAGGTACAAATAAATATCGTAATAATGACTTTACCGCCAATGTAAGTGCCGAGCTTCAGATTATGGACGGCCTTAAACTGAGGGGAGTACTTGGTGCCAATGTCACTGGAGACCATCGTTATTCTCGCCATTTAAGAGTACCTTATTACTCGAACGAAAGCGACACTGCTCCTGCCAGATATGCTAATGAAACAAGAGAAACAAGCGATTGGAATTATGATGCTTATCTCATTAATTCGCAGATATTATTGGATTACAATAAAACCTTCGGGAAGCATAATTTTACAGGTTTATTAGGTGCCACCAATGAATCATTTACATCTACTGCCAATGAGATAAATTTAAAATACTCAAATATCGACTTAGGAACTTCTGCCAGTGATGATGCCCAAATTGTTGTAGGAGGAGGCTCTTCTGTCACACCCGAGAATACACTTCGCACAAGTATTACTTCTATTCTAGGTCGTTTGGGATATTCTTATGCAGACAAATATTATGCAGAATTCGACTTTAGATATGACGGTTCTTCTAAATTCGCTTCCGGATACCGTTGGGGCTTTTTCCCATCACTATCACTTGGATGGAGAGCTTCTGAAGAATCTTTTATGGAAAATTATAAAGAACATGTTGGAGATTTGAAATTACGTGGATCTTATGGTGTTTTGGGTAACCAAACAATTGGTGCTTACGATCGGTTTACAACATACGATATGTATACCAACACTTACGCTTATAATAACAAGACCGTAACAGGTGCCGGTTTCACACTTGGCAAAGAGAACCTCACTTGGGAGAAAACCAGAATATTAAATCTTGGACTTGATGCGAATTTCTTGAATAATAATCTAAACGTAACATTCGATTATTTCTATAAACGTACAGTTGATATTTTAATGACCCCTGTTGTGCCTTCTGTCTTTGGTACCACTCAAGCGATGGACAATATTGGTGAAATGTCGAATAAGGGATGGGAATTATCTATCAACTACCGCCTGAAGACAGGGCAATTCATTCACAACTTCACGGCGAATATTGGCGACTCGTTTAACAAAGTCGACAAGTTCCCCGAAAAGGAACAAATTACAAGTATGGAAGAATTGTATAAATTAATTAGAGTCGGCGTACCTTTAGGTTCATACTACGGTTACAAAACAGCAGGTTTCTTTAAAAATTACGAAGATATAGAAGCGTCTGCTATTCCCGTTGGTGGAACTGTTCAGCCGGGTGATTTAAAGTTTGTAGATCGAAATAAAGATGGAATTATTGATTCAAAAGACCGTTTTATTTTAGGCAATGGGTTCCCTCGTTATACCTTTGGATTCACTTACAATTTAAATTGGAAAAATTTTGATTTAAGCATATTTGGACAAGGAGTAGGTAAACGTAGTATGATGCTTAGAGGTGAATTAATAGAGCCTTTCCATCAAAACTATTCGTACGTTATTTACAAACACCAACTTGATTATTGGACGCCTACCCATACCGATGCCCGTTGGCCTAGATTAAGTGCTGCCGGTTCGACTTCGAATAGTAATAACTTTCGCAACGGTTCCGATTTATATATATTAAACGGTTCTTATCTACGCATCAAAGACATAACAATAGGATATACACTGCCGAAAGAATGGATTAAGAAAGTAGGAATGGAGAAACTTAGAGTATATGTTACCGGTCAAAATCTATTCACATTCAGCCACAATTCATTTATCGATCCCGAATCTTCAGAGTTCAACTCACAAATGGATACTTCGGGTGCAAATAGTGGTCGAAATTATCCGACATTAAAATACTATGGTTTTGGTCTAGATGTAGAATTCTAATTATTTGACTATGAAAAAGAATAATATAAAATATTTAATGCTTGCTATTCTAGGGTTAACCCTCTTTTATAGTTGCAATAGCATGAATAATGAACCGACAGACAGCTATACTGATAGTAAATTTTGGACATCGGCAGATAAAGCACAATACGTTTTGAATATGGCCTACAATCAATTGTATAGTGCTTCCAAAATGTGGTCTGATGAATGCTTAAGCGATAATCTTTTTGAAGGGCGTTCCTATACCGATCAACGTATGATACGCGACGGTATTGCCGACCCATCGACAGGAATCTTTTCGAGTGAATGGTCTGACTTATATTCAGGCATCAAAACGTGCCATGTATTCTTAGATAAAATACAGCTTGTGAATATGGATGAAACAAAAAAAGCAAATATGATTGCTCAAATACGTTTTATCCGAGCTTCACTTTTCTTACGATTATCTAATTTTTATGGTGCAATTCCTTTCTTCACAAAAGATATTACCTTAAATGAATCGAAAACAGTTTCGCGTACAAATCGCTCTACAGTTATTGCATTTATCCATAGCGAACTCGACGATATAATGAAAGATTTACCCAAAAAAGATGATCTATCAGTCGATGAAAGAGGTAAGATAACAAAGGGAGCTGCTTGCATGCTACAAGCTAGGGCCTATCTTTATGATAATGATTGGCCAAATGTCGAAAAATACTGTAGCTATCTGATGAACGATCAAGCTACTTACGGAACTTATTCATTATTCAATAGCTATAGTGGATTGTTCTTACAAGACAATGAATATAATTCGGAAATTATCATGGACTGTTCGTATGTACCTGCTACAAGAACGTGGACCGAAATGTATGATATGGCTCCTCTTTCTGTTGGAGCACGAATCAATTCTAAAGCTCCTACACAAAGTTTAGTAGATAGCTATATGACATTGGATGGAGAAACAATAGATCAATCTTCTACTTATGATGAAAACAATCCTTATGTCAATAGAGATCCTCGACTTACAGCTACAGTCATTTACGACAATTATGATTGGAGTGGTAATGTAAATGATGGAACAACTAAAAAAATCATTTATATCAAACCGAACTCTACCATCACTACAGATGCCTATAGTGGAAGTAATGCCAATCAGACATCAACCGGTTATTATGTACGCAAATATTATGATCCCAAGCACGAAGCCAGCTTAGCATCTGCCATCAATATTATTACAATGCGTTATGCTGATGTATTACTAATGTATGCAGAAGCAATGAATGAGCAAGGCAAAATGACAGAAGACATTTGGAATAAAACAATTGAACCTATTCGTGCCCGTGCCGGATTTACAAACAGTACCGCCTTAAATTATCTCTCAAGCATTTCACAAGAACAAATGAGACAAATTATTCGCCGCGAACGTAGATGCGAACTAGCTCTTGAAGGGTTAAGGTGGTATGATATTAAACGTTGGAAAGTAGGGACTACATACCTTAATGGTTATGTATATGGTGCAAAATTTGCAGAAAATGGTAATTACATTCGCTTAGATAATCGTAAATTTATAGAGTCAAGAGACTATTTATGGTCTGTACCACAATCGCAAATGGATATAAATCCCAATTTAAAACCAAATAACTCAGGTTATGCTAACTAATAACTTAAAATCAAATAATAATGAAAACTAAAACAAATATATTATTACTATTACTTTTGTCTATAGTATTTTTAGGAACATCTTGTACACAAGATATGGAATATAAAGATGTTGCACTAACAGCAGTCAAACAATTATATGCTCCAAAAGATGGTTATTCACTTCAATTACTGTCTTCGGCCACTGCATCTCAGTATTTTGAATGGGCAACATCAAAAGTAGAAGATGGCGGTTCGCCACTATACGAAGTTGTATTTGACAAAAAAGATGGAGACTTTTCAAAACCTATTTATCGCCTGACTTCAGATGATATGGGAACACAAAATTATGCCACTATTTCTCACAAAGTATTAGACAAAATAGCTGCACTGGCAGGTTTGGGAAGCGGAGAAACAGGAACATTAAAATGGACTGTTGTTTCTTCACGAGGTTTATCTGAAATGACTGCAGAACAATCAAGAACTATTACTATTACACGTCTATTAGGATTTGCAGATATTCCTGCTCAAGTATATATTACCGGCGAAGGTTCAGAAGGCGGAACAGACATAAGCAAAGCATTGGGATTCTCTTCTCCCGCCGATGGCGAATTTGAAATCTTCACAAAATTGGAAGCTGGAAAAGAATATCATTTTGTGAATACTAAAGGTGCTTCACCTCGCTTATTCTATTCGGATGGAAATTCTCTGAAAGAAAGCTCAACTGTTACAGGATCTACAACAGTATCTGAAACAGGAACATATCGTATCAATCTTGATTTCAACATAGCTACTGCATCAATCACCAAAATTAAAAGCATTGGTTTTTACTTTTGTGCGGAAGATGAAGTTACTATAGACTTTTCTTACCAAGGCAACGGTATTTGGCAAGGAACAGGTCATGTTGACTTTTATCAATGGGATTGGGGCAAAGATCAAAGATATAAAATAGAAATGGTATCCGAAAAATCAGGCGTAGAATCTGTTACACATTGGGGTCCTACAAATCCATCTCTCGATAATGCTCCCGGCGATAATGAAGCTGCATCCTATTATTATATGCAAGAATGGCCGGCAAGTGAATGGGATAATAAATGGAAACTCCAAGATAAATTTGATGGTAAAGATGTAACATTTACTGTTTATCTTAATGCGAGTGGACATTATACGCATAGTATAACACTTGCGAACTGATTAAAAAATTATTATTATGAAGAAAATAATTAAATACATTATTTTGACTATTTTTGGCGGAGTTCTATTTCACTCGTGCAATAATATAGAAGATAAGTATATGTATAATAGCGACTCCTATACCATCGATTGGAATGCAGCAGCCGATAGTGCAACAACTTCTTTAGTGTCGCGCTTCTGGAATACTACAGGACATTACTTTGTATATACTCCCGATAATTGGAGCGATACTAATCCCGGTTATTGGCCACAGGCCCATGCCATGGATGTGGTAATCGATGCTTATATAAGAACAAAGGATACCAAATATTCACAATTGTTCGACCAATGGTATGATGGTATTAAAACTGTAAACTTCTCAACTCATCAAGATTATTGGAATGCCTATTATGATGATATGTCATGGATATGCCTAACAATGATAAGACTTTATGACGTAACCAAAACAGACAAATACTTAAATACAGCCAAAGAACTCTGGGGATATATCAAATCCGGATGGGACGAAACTTATGCAAATGGCGGTATATCGTGGGAATATTACGATCATAAATGGAGTAAGAATGCTTGTACCAATGGACCTGCAAGTATAATAGGAAGTAGGATGTACGCTATTACTAAAGATGAATCTGATAAAGAGTGGGCTTCCAAAATATACGAATGGGAAAAAGCTACTTTATATAATCCTGCTACCGGAGCAGTTTATGATAACATAAATGGACAAACAAACGAATTATCAAAAACTACATTAAGTTATAATCAAGGAACTTTTCTTGGAGCTGCTTATGAATTATATAAAATAACAGGAGATATTACTTATCTCAATGATGCCAGAAAAGCTGCTTATTATGCTATTTCCAATTCTTCCATGATCGATACAGGTAACAATGTATTGAGAGACGAAGGAGATGGGGATGGAGGATTATTTAAAGGAATCTTCATGCGTTATTTTGTCCAACTTATGCTCGAAAACAATTTAGATGTTGTATATAAGAATAAATTTGAGACATTTTTCAATAACAATGCCGAAACATTATGGAGAAAAGGAGTACTTAAGCAAGATATTCTATTCGGAACAAGTTGGACTACTCCGGCGGTAGGAACAACTCAACTCACATCTCACGTTAGTGGATGTACATTGATAGAAGCAAAAGCTTATTACCAAAAAAACAAAAAATAATTCATGAAAAATTATTTATATTTGTTTCTGCTTATTGGTTTGATCTATCCAACTGCAGCATTTTCTAAAAATGAAGTATTTATAAAGAGGGCCCAGCAAACGCTGGACTCTCTTTACAAATATTATGGAGTATCTCATACTTATCTACTTTCCGAAAACTATCCGATACAAAAACTGAATAATATTACTTATTTGGCATCGCAAACTCAAAGTAATAATAGTTTTTCTTATCTATGGCCCTTTTCAGGTACTTTTTCGGCTGTTAATTCACTTTATTTCGCTACAAACGATAAAAGGTATATCAGCCTACTAAATAATAGCGTACTGAAAGGCTTAGACAATTACTTAGACAAAACAAGAAAACCTACAGCATACGCATCCTATATTAGGAAAGCAGGAAAATCAGATCGTTTTTATGACGACAACGTTTGGATAGGTATAGACTTTACAGATATTTATTCGAAAACTAAAAACAAGAAGTATCTGTCTAAAGCAAAAATGATATGGAACTTCATAGAGTCTGGGATAGACAATAAGCTGAATGGAGGAGTATATTGGTGCGAACAAAAGAAAAACTCTAAAAATACATGTTCAAATGCACCGGCAAGTGTTTTTGCACTGAAACTGTTCTTAGCTACTTCCGATAGTTCCTATTTTGCAAAAGGAAAAGAACTTTATGAATGGACAAAAGCGCACTTGAGAGATCAAAGCGATGATTTATACTACGACAATATATCGTTGAATGGACATATCGATAAGGCAAAGTATCCTTATAATTCAGGACAAATGTTGCAGGCGGCAGCATTGCTTTATCGTATAACAAATAACTCTTGTTACTTATATGATGCACAAAAAATAGCAAAATCGTGCTCCACTTACTTCTTCCTTCATAAAGACAATTGTGAGATCGTTTTAAAAGAAGAAAATATATGGTTTTCTACAGTTATGTTGCGTGGATTTATAGAGCTTTACAATGTTGATCATCAATCTCAATATCTAGAAACATTTCGTCAAATATTAGATACTGCCTGGAATAAAGCACGTGATACAAATGGTTTATTAAATCGAGATTGTACCGGAAAGATAAAAGACAAAACAAAATGGTTGCTTACTCAAGCAGCTTATATAGAAATGTACGCTCGTCTGGGCACATTACAATAGATCGCTATACTACGTATATTTGAGTTCGTGATAAGAAATCAAGTTTCACATACATTCCCGTCACATCAAATATTTATCAATCAACATATTATATAGACTAGAGGCTGTAACGGGACCTGCAAAAGGCATTATTAAGTTGTCATACAGTGATTTATGAAAGTTGAGTGTCGCAATTGTCACTCGCATCGTAGCCGGACTTGACCTCACGCATGTTCTCATACAAGAGATAGATACTATGCTAAAAATGCTTTTAAACGCTCTATGATGCCTTTTTAAAAGCCCAAAGTCTGTAAGACATACTAACGAAAGTTGGTGCATATCAGAAAGACTTCATATCTTTGTATTCAGGTTTCGTCGTTCCACATATGTGATTCGATCAACTCACATATGTGGAACGACAAAGTCTTAATGAACCAACAGAAAGATCTTAAATACGACAATCCTGATTCAATAAGATGTGTGCAAAACACCTTCTCTTAGAGAAGAAGTAGACTACTTCCATGCATAGGGGGTAAGCAAAGTAGTCACTGCCTACGACCAATTGAATATCTACATCCAACAAACTTATCTACTGTTATCGAAACAATATTAATATTATATATTTCTTTCTATATTTAAAGAAGAAATATATAGTAATAGTAATAGTCTGTTAATATGTCGATATCTAAATGCTTTATTTCTTGTATAATAAGTTATTAACTTTAGAGTAAATATAATGAATAGTTTATGAACTATTGAAAACCTATTAATTAATTGATAAATAGGCTAGTTTATATTAGCTATTAACAACTGTTCATAAGTGGGTGTTCATAATTATTTTTTCTGTTAGGCATGTGAAAACTGTTAGAAAAGAGTAGAAATTTCATTCAAAAATAATTAATAACTAATTTGGTTGTTTAATAACTTATAGGCGATATGAAAGTAAATCAAATAAGCAAGAACTATTTTTCAAAAGATATTATATTTTATTCATCACTTATTTCACAGTTATCAACAAGTTGTTAATAACAATGGTTATGTCAGAATAAACCATTAATTTTGTAGGCTGATTAAGAAATATAAATATATATGAGAAAACTCAAAGTAGATGAATTACATCGTATTACTGTCGATAAGTTCAAGAAGGTAGATAAACTTCCTATAGTAGTAGTATTGGATGATATTCGTAGTTTATATAATGTAGGTTCGGTGTTTCGTACTTCAGATGCTTTTAGAGTTGAAGCTATTTATTTATGTGGAATAACAGCTGTGCCACCTTCTGCTGAAATACACAAGACAGCTCTTGGAGCAGAATTTTCTGTTGATTGGAAATATTATAAGTCGGCAGTTGAAGCGGTAGACGAACTGAAGAAAGAAGAATATGTTGTTTATTCTATCGAACAAGTTGAAAATAGTATATCATTCGATACTTTTAATCCGGATATTAACAAGAAATATGCTATTGTAATGGGCAATGAAGTGAAGGGGGTACAACAAGAAGTGATAGATCATAGTGATGGATGTTTAGAACTTCCACAATATGGTACTAAACATTCACTCAATGTATCTGTAACTGCCGGTATTGTAATTTGGGAAATGTTTGTTCGAATGAAACCTAGATGGTAATAACTTACTTTATTTAAATCTCTCCTTGCATTACTTCTACTACTACGCGTTCGGTTAGTTTGTCTTCTCCTTGCGGATCATAGTTTTTCTTTAAACTAGCTCCATAAATGAAAGCTGTGATTTGAGCCCCGGCAGCTATAACAGGTCCAAAAAAGGCTTTTACTAGTTCGTAAGAAGATTGATGCGATTGTCTATCAATCAATTTAATGAGTAGTTTTCCCTGCTTGTAGGTCAACTTCTTCATTTGTGCAGTATATTGTTGTTTTAACCCTTTTTCAACACGCTTAATGTGAGCTATTTTAGCTTTGTCGTTGGGTAGAGTTTCGAGATATTCTGTTGTTTCAATAATAAGATTATTAATTTGGATAGCTATCGGAAGTACTTTTTTTACGTTATATACCAAACGTATATACTCCATTCGTTCTTGGTCTGAATTGAATTGAATGGGAGGATAAATATAGACCGATTGAAAAAGTATATTTGGAATCGTATCTCCACGATATACATAAGTAGATACCCGATAACCGTCTTCAGAATTTTGCATTTTATCTTTGGGCAATTCTTCTTTCGGTTTCGATTGTTTCTTTTCATTGTTCTTGACTTGTGCAGAACAGGTGAGCGAAGCTGTAGAAGAAACAATAGTAATCAACAGAAATATATACTTCCTTGAAATCATGCTACAAAAATACGATATTAGAAAGTATTTCTGTTCGCATTTTAAGCCGTTTTTGTTCATATATTCTCTTTTTTAAATTATCTTCGCAGTTCGTGGGTGTTAACTTTTATCTTTTAACTATCGGAACGTATTCTTTACTATGAAAAAAACTTCTTTAAGGCGGTTAATATCGTTAGTTGCTATTTTGTTTATAACGAGTATCGCTTGTTCTCAAAATCAGAATGATACCATCTATCAGTATGGCGATGAAATACAACAGTTGGTTGAAAATAGTGAAGGAGAGGCAAACATCAATTATGATGATGAGATTATAGAGTTGCATGAGCGGTTTACAGAACCATTGAATATAAACACTGTTACGAAAGAACAGTTACAACAGTTTCCATTTCTTTCGGATGTGCAAATAGAGCATATATTGTCATATCTTTATTTGCATGGAGAAATGAAAACTATTTATGAATTGCAACTTGTCGAGGATATGGATATACAAACAATTCGTTATTTGTCGGCGTTTTTTAAAGCTCTTCCGGTTGTTCATAACAAGTCTTTTCCCACATTGGAAGAATTGTGCAAGAAGGGTAGGAGTGAGGTGTTTAGTCGAGTAGATATTCCTTTTTATCGGAGTGCGGGATATGTTGATAAGTATAGAGGAACTCCTTATTATCATTCATTACGTTATGCTTATCGTTATCGCAATAATGTCTTTGCAGGATTTTCGGCAGAGAAGGATATGGGTGAAACTTTCTTTGCCTCTCCCAATAAGAAAGGGTATGATTCGTATTCCATTTATTTTTTAATGAAGGATGCAGGCCCATTGAAAACGTTGGCTGTAGGTGATTATCGATTAAGCTTTGGTCAGGGTTTGGTAGTAAGCAATGATTTTTTGATGGGCAAGACAGCCTATATTACAACACTCAATCGCCGTGGAAACAATATTTATAAGCATTCGTCCACCGATGAGCAACATTTCTTTAGAGGTGTTGCTGCTTCAATCGCCTTGAATAAAAATCTTTTGTTGTCTACTTTCTTTTCTTACCGACTTTTGGATGGTACTGTCAACGAAGGCGAGTTAACATCTATTCATTCGTCCGGCCTACATCGATCGCAAAAGGAAATAGACGATCGCAATAGTTTTGGTTTATTGTTTACCGGCGGCAATATCAACTATTCGTCAGACAAATGGCAAGTGGGCACTACGGGTGTGTATTATCATTTTAGTCATCCTTATGTACCGATTCAGAGAAAATACAATAGATATGCCCTCCAAGGTTCTTCTTTTTATAACGTAGGAATAGATTATTCATATCGTTTCAACAAGTTTTCAATAGTTGGCGAAGAGGCTATCGGCAAGCATGGTGTAGCAACAACTAATCGCATCCGATACCAGTTATCACAAGATTATACTATCGTTTTATTTCATCGTTATTATGCTCATAATTATTGGGCATACTTTGCGCATACATTGTCCGAAAGCTCGACGGTGCAAAACGAAAACGGTTGGTTTCTGGCGATAGATGCAAAACCGTGGCGTAAGTTATCTTGTTTCGCTGCAATCGATTTGATATCCTTTCCGTGGTGTCGTTATCGGGTCAGTAAACCTTCTCAAGCCATTGATGGTATTTTTAGATGTAGCTATTATCCTGCAAAAACAAATCAAATGGATTTTTACTATCGTTATAAGCAAAAAGAACGTGATGTGAGCAATACCAAAGGGGCAGATATAAGACCTACTTATCAGCATAGTTTTCGTTATAAATATAGTTATATGCCTCTGCCGGCTGTTAGACTGTCTACTGTTGCAGACTATCGGTTGTTTCGTCAGCAAGGATTTAGTACGCAGAAAGGCTATCAATTAACAGGCTCTGTTGCCTATTCTCTTGGCGATAAACCTTTGCAATGTATATTGCAAGGCAGTTATTTTAATGTAGATAGTTATGATACCAAGGTTTATATTGCCGAGCGCACTGTACTTCATAATAGTTATATACCCTCTTTTCAAGGTACCGGTATCCATCTATCTCTTCGTTTTCAATACAAACTAAACACCCGTTGGTTGTTTATTACTCATTGCGGACATACTCGCTATTATAATCAAGACAGTATTGGAACGGGAGCCGACAAGATAGATAGTAATTATCGCACGGATATGAAGATCCAAGTAAAATATAGGATATAAAGGTTGTTGTACACCAAATTAATTGCACAAATACGTATGATATCTTATAGTTCCGATTAACCATTTTAATCTCTTGATTTAAATATCTGTTGCCATAATGTTTTATCGCTAACAACTATACTAACATCTGCTTTCATTTGTGGCCTAATCCTTATTCCACAAATAATGGAATTTGAGATACGAACTTTTGCTATGAACCAGTTTTCGCCTTTATAATGAATTAATTTAGTACTATAAGACGACACATGATAGTAGATAGGAGGATTTTCAATACCTTCATATACTACATTTGCTATGCGCGGTTTTTGAAAAAGATAGAGATCTTTATATGGAACATTGATATTCAGTATCATGTTTTTATCTACAATTCCCTCCACATTTAAGGAAATAGGATAGGGTATTGTATAGAATGCTAAAGCAAAGGCTATCATTATTAGAGTGATTATGGCTGTACCAATGCGAATGAGAAATGGTGGTATCTTTCCAATAACCTTACGTACTTTCTCGCTCCTCAATTCTATATTATCTTTGGTGTACATATACGAAAATAATTAATTACCTAATTCAAGTTGATTCTTTACTAAATTGTAATATGCATCACGATGCGCTATAAGTTCGTCATGATTACCCATTTCCACTACTTTCCCTTTCGCAATTACTACTATCTGGTCGGCATTTCTAACTGTACTTAATCTGTGTGCAACGATTACCACCGTACGCTCTTGATAGAATTGGTTGAGATTCTCAACTATCATTCGCTCATTGTTGGCGTCGAGAGAGTTGGTAGCTTCATCGAGGAAAATATAATCAGGATTCTTATATACGGCACGAGCTATAAGAATTCTCTGTTTTTGACCTTGACTCAATCCGACACCATCACGACCTATTTTTGTATTGAACTTTAAGGGTAAAGACATAACATAGTCTTTGATGCAAGCAATTTCGGCTGCTTTGCATAACTTTTCCTTGTCGATTTCACCATCACTCACTGCTATGTTTCGTGCGATAGATTCCGAAAAAATCACGCCATCCTGCATTACAACTCCACATTGTCTACGCCACCATTTTTTGTTAAGCATGTTAATGTCTGTGTCTCCAATGTCTATCTGTCCGTTAAGCACAGGATAATAACCCAACATCAATCTTATAAGCGTTGTTTTTCCACTTCCCGAGGCTCCCACAATTGCCGTCACCTTGCCTTCTGGAATATGGATGTTCACACCATCGATTGTTTTTATTGCTGAATGAGGGTCGTACATGAAGTCGATGTTATTTATATTTATGCCTTCATTCTTGTCTCTTACTAATGTTAATAATCCCTCCTTACCATTTTCGTCGTCCACCTGATGAATCTCGTTTATACGTTCTAAACTTATCTTCACGTCTTGAAGAGAATAAAAGAAGCTCATCAGCTGTTCTACTGGTGAATTAAGTTGCCCAATGATGTATTGTACCGCAAGCATCATACCCAGTGTCATCTCACCATGGATTACCGCTGCAGCTGCTACCACCGTAATTATAATATTCTTGCTCTCATTAATAAAGATATTACCAGCTTCTTGCGTTTGTTGTAGTTTAAGGGCTTTCATCTGCACTCCAAATAAGTCTGCCTGTACATCTTCCCATTCCCAACGTCGGCGTTGCTCACAATCTTGCAGTTTAATCTCCTGCATAGAGGTGATGAATTCATACGTTTTGTTGTTGTTTATCGCCTGTTGCTCGAATAGTTTATAGTCAAGTACCTTTCTCCGATGCAGAAAGAGAGTTATCCATCCGCCATATATGATGCTGCCAATAAGGAATATCACAAAAACCAATTTATTGTATAACAACAGCACGATACTGAATACAATCAGCGTGAGCATCGAAAATAAAATATTCAGTGTCTGTTGGGTGAGGAAAGTATTTACACGATTGTGATCATTCATTCTTTGCATCAGATCACCCATCAGCTTTGTATCGAAGAATGACATAGGTAATTTTAAAAGCTTAATAAAGAAGTCGCTCACAAGTGATATGTTTATCCTCATACTGATGTGTAGGAGTAGCCATCGCCTGACGAAGTCTATTGCCGTACGGCTGATAGTGAGCATAAGCTGTCCAAGGAGGATGAGCCAGATGAATCCTAAATTTTGGTTCTTGATACCCACATCGACGATAGCCTGTGTCAGAAAAGGGAAAACCAATTGCAACAGGCTACTCAAGACAAGTCCTAATATTATCTGTCCAAAGTATCGCCGATATTTTTTAATATAGTCAAAAAGAAATTTGAACGAGCGTTGCTCCTTTTTGTCCACTCCATCAATATGCCTGCTAAAGAATTTGGGAGTAGTTTCGATGAACAGAGCAATGCCCTTGTCTTCACCGTTGGAAGGGGTATTTGCCCAGTGAATATTGAACTCTTCCAAGGTATATGATATAAGTCCTTTACCAGGGTCGGCTATATAGAATTTCTTTCCCTTTTTTATTCGATAGAGCACTACGTAATGATTCTCATTCCAATGAAGAATGCAAGGTAGAGGTGCACAGATGAGTGTATCTGTTGTCGCTCTTCCACATATAGAGTGAAGACCTAATATTCCCGCTGCCTCACTGATCCCGAATAGCGATACTCCTTCGTGTGTAGCAAAGCAAATCTTAGCTAGAGATTCAAATGAATACTCTCTACCGAAAAACTTACAAACCATCAGCAAACAGGCAATGCCGCACTGCATCGCGTCGTGTTGTCGAATAAATGGAAAGCGTTTCACCCTCATAGAACAAGTTGTATCAGAAGCGATTTTCTATATCACGGTTGCTATGCTGCCTTGATTTGCTTTTGATGTCTTTTCCAAAGTTGAAGGACGCGCCGAATGATATGGTCATGGGGGCATAGTTGTTTTTGAATCTCATACTCATGCCATCATTTGAATATCCTATTCCACGAATTTTACTTGCAAAAAGATGCATGACACCTAGTTTAAGAGTCAGACGATTCTTCATACAAGAATAAGCAAGGCCACAACTGGTGTCGTACGTACTGTTCAACGTTCCCGTTACATCTTTTTTTCTACCACTGATATTGGCCGTAATATAGCCTGTAAGATTGCTCTGCTTGTCGAATATAAAATTGAAGTAGCCATACAAGAAAGGTATAAGGGATTTTTCGCTTTGCAGACTGTATATGCTGTTCGATGAACTTTTGTTATATGCCAATTCTCCGAGAACCGTCATCTTGACCCAACTCAACTGACTGTAATAAAGATTGAGGTCACAACAGCCTCCTTCTAAATCGTAAGCATTTTGCCATTGCTCGGCCGAAATTCCTTTTTTAGCATCCATCTGCTGAACCTGCGCAATACTTTTGTATTCTTTGTAGTAAGCAAATTCTGCAGAGAATTCACCTCCCCTGAACACAAAATTGTTGTTCAATCGCAGGTTAATATAATGTGATGGCTCGATCGCGGGATTACCTTTCGAGGTAGAATAGGGGCTTATATAGAAGATAAATGGATTAACCGTTTTTATGTTGGGACGTGTGGTACCGCTGTTTATTCCCAAATCGAAAGAAGAACCGCCCTCTAAGCTGTAAGTCAGATGCACGTTAGGAAAGAATCGTCCGTAATTCTTGTCCGTCGCCTGCCCTTCCTGCGGTTCCAACTTCGTATGCGTATATTCATACCTTCCTCCAACTTTCATGCTGAATTGACCAAAAGACTTCTTTAGGATGGCATATCCGGCATACACGTTTTCCGTATAACTGAAAATGTCATTCTGTACGGGCAATGTGGAATAATCGTAATGTAAGTTGTCGTCTGTTTTGCTGAGTGCAGCTTTCGCGCCGGTCATGAGCTTTATGTTCCAAGGTAGAAGCCCTTCATAGTCCAACGCCGAACTGAAGCCGTTCAGATGCGCTTTACTTGTGTCGGCGAGATAATCGGTACTGTCGTTGGGCATATTGTCATTATTGTAATAGCGGGAATTGAACAGGTAATTTTTGTCATTGCGATAGCGAAACAAGTCCATTATAAGAGAAATCTTATTGTGGTTGTCCCAATTCCTGTCTATATAAAAACTCATATTAAGGTTCTTACGTGGGTTGGCGGTGTTAGATAGGGAAAGGCTTTTTCCCAAGAACGCGTCGGCTGCGGAATAAGACTTCTCTTCGTTCGTTCCCATTTCTTTCGTGTAAGTATCAATGTACGACGCTTCAAGACTAACCGTTGACAGGGAATCTATCATGTAGTCGATTGAACCTGTTAAGTTATAGTCGTTGGCTTTGGGCACATGGTATGAACTGTTCTTACGCGTCAGATCCGTGAAGTAGTCGTAACTGCTTTCCGTATATCGCGTTTTGCCGTATGTCCATCCCGCATTGAAAGACGAAGTGAAGCGCTTATGGTTGTAGTTGAGGTTCAGATGCGATGCATTCTTCCACTTTTGGCAATAAAGAATCTCGTCGGACAGTTCCCCTCCGATATAATTGTCTTTCTTTTCAGTGATGATATTCAGTATCCCATAGTTGCCCTCCGCATCATATTTCGCTCCGGGGTCTTTTATCACCTCTATCTTCTTCACGTTTGACGCTTCATGCGATTTCAGCATACCTATGAGTTCGTCTTTCGGAATTTTCTTGATGCGCCCGTTGAACATCACTTTAAGATCGTTTCTTCCCAATATTCTAATATCCTTATCCGTCACGATTATTCCGGGTACGCTGCTTAGTAAGTCTACCAAATTTATTTTCCCCTTTCGCAACAAGGTCGCGTCAACGGTATATTGCCCTGCTTCATATTTGATCAGCCTTTTATTTGCCTTTACAACGACTTCTTTGAGTGTGATGACTGTGTCTTTTTTGCTTGTCTTTTCCACGTCCTGCGCGCTTGCGCAATAGGACGTCATACACAATGCGGCTATTGTCAGATAGAGTATTTTCATATTTCAATAATTAAACGTATATTTTTTCAGATATATCACGTGGCGCTTTGGCACATCTTGGATCTGGATAGTCCCAATGTTCGTCACCATAAACTTTCAATATGTTTGCATAGCAGTTGTTCATGTTTGACCTACACTCTTTGAAAATACTACAATTTTTGCAAGCACTATCTTGCGAGTAATCTTTTTGTGTGATATTTGCAAAAAACAAAGCTCGGTCAGAATTCCATATTTCAGAAATACTATTCTGTTTTAGATCTCCTATAATGAAATTCTTTTTCCAATAAAGTTGTTCGCATATAGTTACTTTACCGTCAGGTAAAATAAAGATATGCAATGTATCCGCAGAGCATCGGCTTCCTGCAAAATCTTTACTTCCGTTTTTTGCTTTAAAGAAATTGACTTCACGTCCAGGACTCCATTGTATTTCAAATTTAGAGACTTTCTGTTTTGTTGAAATCCATTTTTCTATTGCTTTTATTTCTTTTTCTTCTATTTTTATTTCCTCAAAATTTTTTTTGCTGTATAAAGATTTGAAGCCGACCCTAATTTCCCATCGTCTAATATTTTTATAACCTTTAAATAGGTCGTACATTTTTTCTAGTTCTGCTATGCTACTGTTATATTTCGTTAATATAGTCGCAATTTGAAAAGGGATGTACGTATCTAATGTGTTTAGTGTTCTTTTCATTTTTTCTGCATAGTCCGAAATTTTCCCGACTATTTTGTTAAGAACTTCCTGATTGATAGAATCTAATGACACTTGCAAACTTATATTATATTTGGCAAAATCTTTGATGTCGATTTCTGAAATAGGATATTTAGTAGATATAATTTCTGGCCTATACTCACAATTTTTTAGCTTTTCCAATAGCTTTCTCCAATGAGGATATAAGAAGAAGTCACCGCCATCAACATTAAAAGTGTGTATCTTCAAATTGTATGCATCGTCTATGATTTTTTCGACTTCTGCGAAATCAAGATTCTTGCATTTTACATTTCTATCCGCGTAACAATAGATGCAATTAGTCAAGCATTTGTTAGTCACCATAAATGTTACATTGAGAGGTGCAGAATAAAGTCTGAATGTTTTAAGGTCTATTTTTGAATAGATGAACATTTCAGGCTCGTACAATCGTATTCTATCCCTCAAGTTTTCTTCTCGGATGATAAGATTCTTAGGGAAGCTATTGCTTGATCCTGCATATTTTGTATGAAATTCTTCTTCATTTTCTATGAATTTTGTTATTAGTTCTGTGACGTATTCATTTGAAAAATCAAAGAATCTAGATATTTTAGTTATAGCGTTTTCCAACGTAGTCGGAATGCTAAACATAGAAAGCATCATAGCGTAAATGGGATGAATGTATGAACCCCATTCTTTACTCACATTTACAATAGAATCGTTATAGTCGTGAGCAAATAGAATACTTCTTTGTTCATCGTGTCGCAATATATAATGATGATTAAAAACGTACTTCATATTTATTTCAATTAGTTTTATTAAATCCTACTGACAAACTTCAAATTGCTATTTTGCAATTTTTTATTTGTCAATAGGACATTTTAGTTAATCCACCTGATGGCAGCAAACACCCGTGGTGCACAATGATTTTGAGTTGTTCAGGTTGGTCGAACACGCTGAATGATCACATGCGCTCATCATCTCCGCTTGATCCGCGCCAGCTCCACCATAAGTTTTTTTCAACTCATTTTTGCTGATGGAGTCTTTTACTAAATCAGAAAATTTTTTGTCCATAACAATGAATTTAAATTATTCTTGCTTTTATATTTCCAACAAGCCTCACCGTGTTGGGCGATGCCTTTTCATTATACTCAGTGGGGTCTGAGTTTACAATTGGCTACCGGCATCAATTATAATGTTTTCTATAAAGAATTATATTTTTATTTAAAGCTATTTGAATACTTTGAAATTAATAATTGAATTCTCCATATCTTTCCCATGATGAGGTTGATATATTGATGGTATATGTATTATTACCCTCTTCTACGAACATGCTCAAATCGATAGTCGTAGACTCTGCGTTGCAAACTTCAGTGTATTCTACTTCACCAGTTAGTTCATTAGAGATCGTTATTGTAGCATTAGGTGTAGAAGAAATAAAGCTTATCGTTAGTCTATTGTTGCAGATAGCAGCACTAACTATGCGCTTTAAAGGCATTCTTATTACGCTTCCATTGCCCGGCTTTTCAGTTGTTGGTTTAAAAGGTTTGGCATACAACGCTATATCTTGTACGTTGTTATCGTTATTTTTACTTATGGAGTAGGCATAAGCATGGAATTGTCCCATAATAAGGGTTGTAAATGCAATGGCTGATAATACTTTATTAAATTTATTCATCTTTATTTAAATTTGTTTTTCAACTTGGATTTGAAACAAATATAAATAATAGATAATAAATGAGGCCTTTTTTCAGTGCACAAAAGTACACAAATTAAGAAACCCTTTTCCCAGAAGGTCTATTAGACGTTTTTATTAATACAAATTTAAAATTTAATAATGAATTCATGAAGATCTTTTGCCTTAGCTTCCCCGCCTAAGATCTTTTTAGCCAGTCTTTCTCTAGCCATGTGAATACCCGATTTAGAGAGTGGAAGAGCTTTTTCCATTTCTTTAGGTGAGAGTCCTATTTTTTCTAAGCAACAAAGATGTAATTCTTCTTCTCTAATTGTTGGGAGGATATCGCGTAATCTTTTTGTGAACTTTGGGTAGATATTATTAATGTTATGCGGTAGAAGTGCAAAATCTTTATTTGTCAGAGAAATGTTATTTTGATGAAATTTCATGTAGATATCCGAGACTTCAAATTTCTTCCGTCTTAATTCTAATTCATCATCATTCTTCAAGTTCTTTAAAAGTGTTGTTTGTTTTTGACGTCGATAAAAGATATAACTTCCTATTGCCAGTAATAAAACAAAACTAATAATTATTTTTTGTGAACTATTTTCTGATTTGTATTGCTTGAGTTGTTCTTCTGCAAGTTTACTTTTTATCATTTTTACAGTAGCTGTTTGTTGATTTATATCAATGATTCGACTACTATAATCCATGCTCTTATTTAGATATATCATGGCTTGTTTGATATTGCCTTGCTTTTGCATGATTGAACTTAGACCGCGATATGCTTCGTATAAAATAACAGGATTTCGGCTATAAAGGCTATTTTTGAAATAGATATATGCGTCGTTATATCGTTTAAGTTTAATATAAACATGACCAATGATAAGGTTAAATCTGGCTTTGTCAATATTGTCTGATGCCATACTTATACCCTTTTGGGCATAATAGACAGCTTGTTGCCATTTATTATGCGATTCGCATAAATAGCTTAGCGTTGAATATGAATCTTTTATTATATTAGTGTCACTTGCCTTTGCCAGACTGATTGCTTCGAGGAGATAGTGGCTGGTTTCAGAAAAATTTCTATTGCTGTTTAAGCCGATCTCTCCCAAATTGAGATATATCGCTGCCAAACGTGTGTTGTCATGAAGCGATCGATACCTTTTTGCCAACTCTTTATAGATGGATGTCGCCTCTTTGAACATTTCGTTATGCCAATACAAATAGGCTAAATTGCCCTTAATAAGATAAATCAGTGTATCGTTCTTTGACTTTTGCGCCAATGGAGTGGCGTTGATATATTGTTCGGCCGTATGCACATCGTCCCCTCTATCCTGAAAGGTTCTGCCCCAATAATAATGTGCTTGGGCTTGCTGTAGCTTTGAGCCGTGGCGGTCGTAATAACTGACGGCAATTTTTATGAGTGAATCGGAAGTATGGTCAATGTAGTTTTTATCGTCCGCCTGAGTTCGCAACAGCGCATAAGCGGCAATATTAGCCGAGTCGGAAAAGCTGCGAGTTGTATAGTGCCCCAGTATAGCCAATGCACTATCCGGCTGCGACTGCATCAGCTTTTCCGCTTTCAACAGTGTGGGATGTAAGGGTTTCTGTTGACAGCCGAACAACACAAGAGATAATATTAGAATATATATGGCGTTTTTCCGCATTCGAACAGGTTCAATGTTTTTGTTCTACAAATATAGTCTTTTAGTTTAAAAAGCACTATGTAAAATAAAAAAATGATGAATTTCTGTCTATTCCATGGAATTGTCTCATTTCTTAACTATAACACCATATGCTCGTTTTATGATACAATATATCGGTTTACCGAGCGTTATGTATTGTTTGTGCTTTGGGGATAGACATAAAGTGAACGACATTAAATATTCTGATATTTTTTTATTCGACCTTACCTTGTAAGGTACTACAGGTAGGTATTTGAGGTACTAACTTGCAGCCCGGTTGTAAACCGAATCAGGATAACGGCATAAGATCTTGAACGTAAAACGCTGATATATAGCGAGAAATTCATAAGGACGAAAATAAATGTTTATACTTACAAACATTTATTTTCGTCCTTATGAATTTTTATGTTCGTCCTTATCATTTTTCGAGAACACAAGTTCAAATTTCATAATCAAGAAGTGCCACTTCGGTATGGTTAAAATAGTATCACTATCGCCCCCAATATTCACCTCTCAGAACGTCTTGAAAAATAATTTTCGTTCGCAAGCCTTCACCAGCTGCTTGTAGGCCTCATTATCAATGGTCTTATGTAGAGTTCATAATTCATTGATTATCAGCGAGAAGATGCACTTTTTAGGTCCCGTTTTGCTATCACATCTCAATATCTATCTGATATCCAGTCGATAACGGTGACAGGAACAGGAACCAAAGTATTATAGAAAAGCATCGAAATGATTCATGCCGGTGCGACCCCCTTTTGAGTAGTTAGTGGGACACGATTACTTCAACAAATCGGTGTCGTACTTATCTTCTTAAAACGACATATGCCCCTAAATTTGTTGACGTCCATACGTTTTCAAAAAAACATAAGGACGTCACTGGAAAAACGAACATACGGCAATTTTGTTATGTCCCAGGCTCGAACTCAAAATAAACAGACGTATGTCGCAGCTATAACTAACGGGTGTTACTGCGGTAACTAACGGAAGTTATCATGACAACTAACGTTAGTTTCTTCTACAACATACGTTAGTTATGGCAGTGACATACGTTAGATTGTAGTTCCCTAAGAAAAGTAGACTACTTTCTCCTTATGGCTGATACAAGTTGACTTGGATTTAACTTAAAACTAAAATCGGTTAACCGATTTTTTGCAATCACTAAAAGGAGTAGACTTTTGTTCCTAAAGTCAACTTCTTCATCTTTGATGCAAATATACGGCTTCCTTTATAAATTCATAATAAAAAACAAATAAATTCACCAGCAGGTGTAGGTATAGGCTCCCTCTTTCTGAGCCATTTTGATAGGTGTATCCATATTCAGACTTCTGTGAGGGCGTTCATAATTATAGTAATGTACAGCCCTGTCGACAGCAGTTCTGACCTGTTCAATGCATGTAAATCTGTATGCATTGAGAAACTCCCCTTTCAAAATACCGTTCACCCTTTCCGCAATGGCATTGTCTTTTGGATCTCCGCTCTGGGTCATACTGATGGCTATAGCATGTTCTTTCAGTATATCGGTATACTCATACGAGGCATATTGGACACCCCTGTCAGAATGATGTATGCAGCCTTTTTCCCGGGGGATACTTCCCAGTCGGCACAAAGCTCTCTCCAACGCCTTTATCGTGTTGCCTGATTCCAAGGTCTGCCCCACATAGTAGCCGATGATGCTGCGGCTATATACATCCGTCACGATAGAGAGAAAACAGAATCTATCTCCGATGCGGATATAGGTGATATCACTGACTATTACCTGACCGAAATACGTGACGGCAAGTCCCTTGATGAGATTATCATAAAGCGGATATGGATGTTCTGAGTCGGTGGTTCTACATCTTCGTCTCTTTTTGCGAAGGGTTAGCTTATGGGTATAAAGAACGTCCATGAAGGCGTCACGTCCCATACAATATTCAGATGGATATTCCTGACTGTATTTGTACCAGAGTTTTTCTCCGCCCATGCCCGGGCAGTTTTCGCGTTCGCTCAGGACAAAGTCTACAACCATTCGTTCTTTTATCAGGCGCAAGAGTAAATGGTTCGTCTCCTTATAATAGGCTTGCTTAGAATGGCCAAACAGGTTGCAGAGATATACGATGGTCTTCTTTTTCTCTGCATGAAGCCTTTTCACTGTTTGGCGCCAGATTTTTTTCTGATCTCGATCTTAAGCTCTTCCTCAGCTATGTCTATCAGAGTGTTGAGAGCTAAATTACGATCCTTCTCGAATTCAAGTTCGCTTTCTTTCAATTTCAACTGCCTGCGAAGATTTTCAATCTCCTGCCCCGATTCTTCATTTTTCATCTTGTGGACGATTGGTTTACCTGCAAAGATACGAATCCATGGCAATATCGTACCATAACCCTTGATCGAATATTTACGCATGAGATCGCACAAACGCGCACCCTGCAGATATTCGTTCACCACTGAAAGCTTGAACTCTTTGGAATAATGAACACGCTTCTTTCTTGATAATTCCATTTTTTTACTTTTTAAAGAGTCAACCTATATCAGGGTAGGACAGATTTTTTTTGGATTACTTTTACAGGTGATCCAGAACAATAAAGCAATTACGTATTAATCGTGATGATGTTTGCCCAAAATACGATGCGGAAGATCACCATGCCCCAGCAAACCAATGGGGCAATTAAAGTTCTTTTCCATCCATTCGGTATGGATATCCGAATCGGCATGATAATCGAGTGTTTCGTTGACGCAGGCTACCGATTTTACTTGTTGCAAGATAGTACCTATGTCGTGGCTCACAATAGCGATGGCACATCTGCTGTTTATTTCATCGAGAATTTTGTATAGAGCCGTTTCAAACCGTTTGTCAATGTACGTATTCGGTTCGTCTAGAATAACTATTTCTGGGTCCGAAACCAAAGCTCTACCCAATAAAGTTCTCTGCAACTGTCCACCGCTAAGCTGGCCTATCGCTCTCTTATTCAATCCATCTAATCCCATTTGGGATATAATATGTTGTACTTTTTCTTTTTGTTCGGCTGTAAATCGGCCAATAAGCGATTTCTTAATGTTCAGTCCCGACAAAATAGCTTCTTCTACAGATATGGGAAATTTTTTATCAATAGCGTTGTATTGTGGGAGGTATCCCATCGAGAGTTGTGCCGTTTCTTGTTCTTCGCGATAAAAACGGATTTCTCCTTTTTCCGGTTTCATGAGTCCCAGTATGCACTTGATAAGTGTTGTTTTACCACCGCCATTGGGGCCTATAATGCCTAGAAAATCATTCTGATAGATATTCAGATTAATATCGTGTAGTACGGTATGGTGTTCGTATGTAGCAGACAGATTTTTTATTGATACAATCACTTTATTGTCGTTCATCGTTTTGGCATTACTAATTATGACTGAGTTCTTTTGCTATCGCTATCATTTCTTTGTCCCACTGTTTGTTTAGCGGGTTGATGGAAACAACTCGTGCTCCTATTTGCTTGGCTATAATTTCGGCATTGTGATGATCGAATTCGGGTTGTACAAAAATGATATGAACTTTGTTTTTCCGACATCGGTCAATAATGCCGGCCAATTCGGAAGGAGAAGGTTCTTTCCCATTGTTTTCGATAGGTATTTGTATCAAATTGTAGTCTCGAGCAAAGTACGATAAGGACGGATGATAGATGGCAAAAGCTTTGTCGGCTTTTGTTTTCTTCAATTCAATACGGATGATAGAGTCTGTTTTAGTGATCTCTTTGCATAGCGAATCATATCGATTGATGTATGTTTTCTCGTGTTTTTTGTCGAACGAACAAAGAATGTCCAATGTGTTCTTGGCAATGATATATGCGTTTTTAGGAGAGCACCATAAATGTGGCTCCACCTGGTTTATATTGTGATTGATTATCTTTTGATGTCCTTTTTCCATTATCAAATTGATGCCTTGCGAAGTATCGAATACTTCTATATGGGGGGCATTGGATATAAGTTTATCCATCCATTGCATTTCGAATCCGATGTAACCGATGCGCAGATAGATAGTACTTTTCTCCAAGTTGATAAGTTGTCGTGGATTGGGATCATAAGTTTCGGGACTGCTTCCATGGGGCACGATGCAGTCTACTTTGAAAAAACCTTTTGCCAAGGCTTCACAAAAGTATCGTTGGGGTTCTATTGTGACAGTAATGATCGGTTTGTCATTCCTTTTTTTAGGTTGTTTGTCACAGCCGGCAACCAATACCAATATAAATAATAAAACAAACTTTTTCATAATGCCTAAGTTTTAATTAGCGTCTGTCTCTTTAAGAAACAGGAGCCATTTTCAGTAAATACAATATAAACAGCAGAATAAGAGTTGCTATAAAGATATAATAAGATATGCGGCTTTTGGTACGACTGAAGAAATGGCATATTATTAATGATACACCAGGGAGTAACAGATTCAATATCTGTACTTCGTATTTCGGCTGTATGATAATAAATAGGAAAAGAGAGGCATTTAGGAATATAATAAAATGCAAAATGAGTCTTGTTCTTATTTTGTTATCATAATCGATGAAGAGGCAATGAAAGAGGCTGACGATATAAAGGACCAAAAGTAGAGCAAACGACAATAAATTGCGAACATCTACTTCGGCAAATATATTCATTCCTCCAAATTGGCCCATCTCTTGGAATGGTGCTATGAATATATTAATGTCATCCGCATAAAAGGCATACGATAAAACAAACCAGTAGGGCAGAACAAAGCCTACGATAGAAGCAAGGAAGCTGCGTATATTGAGAGACTGCAACATCACCGAGCCGATGAGCCATACGGGAATCACAAAAACAAGCTGTGGCAGAAATAAGGTGCCGATGCTAAGTATGGCAAATGAGTGAAAAAGATAAGATGATGAGTCTCGTCGTTGATAGCTGTTAAAAAGAAAAAACAGCGATAGCAACAGGGCAACTAGTGATAATTTTGTGAACGAAAAAGTATATAGTTCAGGACAGAAAGTGATAAACAAAAAGAAGACAGCCATCAATACCGTTTTTCTCACCCGAAGGATGTCCGAGCGGTTGTTCAGCTCGACTAGTAAATAGGCCGATAAGATATAGGTTGCCAAGCTACACAAATGGTTCAACCATATCGGCATTGATGATGCGCTCCATGATGGAAATAAAATGAAACTATCGGTAGCATGTACAACCGGGCAGATCACAGAGTGTCCAATATATGCTATGATACATATCAAAATAACCACAGGCAGTGTAGCACCACTTGCCATGATTCTTTCTTGTTTTCCTTTCAGTGTCATTTTTATCTTTAAAGATCAAATCCTATATCGTGGCGAAAGTATTTACGTTCAAACTCTATAGTCTCGGCCACTTTATAACTCTTTTCTAAAGCTTCTTCTTTTGAATTACCGTAAGAACTGATGGCGATAACGCGTCCGCCGTCTGTTACTACTTTGCCTTCTTTTAGTGTCGTTCCCGAATGGAAAAGGATACTTTCCGTTTTTAGGGTCTCTTTCAGACCTTCAATAGGATATCCTTTTTGGTAAGATTCGGGATAACCTCCACTTACCAACATTACACAACCCACGGTGCGTGGATCGATGTCGATCGTATATTGGTCTAAGGTACCTTTTTCTGTGCCGACAAACAAATCTACCAAATCACTTTTGATGCGTGGCATTACGCTTTCTGTTTCGGGATCTCCCATTCGAGCATTATATTCTATCACGTAAGGTTCGTTTTTGACGTTTATCAATCCGAAGAATATAAAGCCTTTGTAATTAATCTGCTCTTCATAGAGTCCTTTAATGGTGGGCTCTATGATTCTTTCGCGTACTTTGTTCATAAATACGTTATCGGCAAAAGGAACGGGACTGACACTTCCCATACCGCCGGTGTTGAGCCCTTTGTCGCCTTCGCCTATTCGTTTGTAGTCTTTTGCTTCGGGTAGTAGCTTGTAATTCTTGCCATCGGTAAGTACGAAGACCGAACATTCTATGCCCGATAGAAACTCTTCAATTACAACTTTGGCAGATGCTTTTCCGAACATTCCTTGAAGCATATCCTTCAGCTCTCTTTTGGCTTCATCGAGTGTTGGAACTATTAATACGCCCTTGCCGGCACACAGTCCGTCGGCCTTCAGAACGTATGGAGGTTGCAGTGTTTCTAGAAAATTGAAACCCTGTTGTATTGTTTCGGCTGTAATAGTAAGATACCGTGCAGTAGGGATATGATGCCTTTGCATGAACTCTTTGGCAAATTCTTTACTGCCTTCGAGTTGTGCTCCTTTTGCCGAGGGTCCTATGATCATTATGTGGCTTGTAGCAGAATCGTTTTTAAAGAAATCGTAGATGCCGTTTACTAATGGATCTTCCGGACCGACAACTATCATATCGATATTTTGGTTAAGGGCGAATGATTTGAGCGATTCAAAGTCGTTGACTTTGATATCTACATTTTCTCCAACCGATGCAGTACCTGCATTGCCTGGAGCAATATATAGTTTCTCGACCAATTTACTTTGCGCTATTTTCCATGCCATAGCATGTTCGCGTCCTCCTGAACCTAATAATAGTATCTTCATATTTATCAGTTTATAAATAATCTACAAAATATCGTGTTATTTTCTCGTATAGATGAACCCTATCTTTGCCCATTACGTTATGTTTGTGTCCCGGATAAGTAAAGAAGTCGGGATAAGTGCCGACGTTGATGCAGGCTTTCAAAAAAGTAATAGAATGTTGGGGCACGCAAGTGTCATCGTGATCATCGTGTATAATGAGCAAATGCCCTTTCAAGTTGCCGGCATAATTTTTTAAATTACATTCCTTATAACCTTCCGGATTCGTTTGTGGGGTGTCCATATAGCGTTCGCCATACATTACTTCGTAGTATTTCCAATCGATGACAGGACCTCCGGCAACACCGACTTTAAACAAGTCGGGATAGCGCAACATCAATCCTGTTGTCATGTGTCCACCGAAGCTCCAACCGTGAACGCCTATTCTACTACCATCGATATAAGGTTGGCTTTTTAAGAATTCGACACCTTTTACCTGATCTTTGCATTCTTCAATTCCTAAATGGCGGAAAGTGACGCTCTCGAAATCGAACCCTCTATTCTCACTTCCACGATTATCGAGCGTGAAGACGATATAGCCTTTATTGGCCATATATATGTCCCAGCCACGTGTATCATTCAGCCAGCTGTTGTTTATCATTTGTGCATGAGGACCTCCATATACATATACGATAGCAGGATATTTCTTACCCGGTTGCATATCTTTGGGTTTTACAATACGATAGTATAAATCAGTCACACCATCGGCAGCTTTAATTGTTCCTACGCTGATATCCGGCATCTTGTATCCTTGGTAAGGGTCTTCAGCTTTGAATATTTGTGTGCTTTTTGATGTCGTTACATCGAGAATATCAATTTTTAAGGGTGTTTTAGGTGAGCTGTAACGATCAACAATATACTGTCCCGATTCACTTAATAATCCACGATGTACAGCGTCGGTCGTTTTCCCTAGAGCTTTGCTGCATTTCATGCTCGGAACATTGACACTATATAGGTTTGTATTCAGTGCGACTCCTGCTTCTATAATCACACTCTTTGTTTTGTTGTTGAAACCGAGTAAACTCTGTACAAGCCATTCTCCTTTTGTAAGTTGTCCTAATAGTTTACCATCCGTATTGTACAAATAAAGGTGATTGAAGCCGCTACGTTGGCTTTGATAGATAAACTTATTACTGTCCCATGGTAAGAAAGCGATGGGGTAGAGGGGTTCTACGTATTTCGGATTTGTTTCTTCGATAAGGACTTTTTCCAATTCGCCTGTCTGGGTATTGTAACGGCAAAGTTTGGAATGGTTTTGATCGCGGTTCAATTCGATAAGATAGATGGATTTCTCATCGGGCGCCCACGATATGTTGGTGAAATATCGGTCGGTTGGATCTCCTGCTTTCAAATAAGTTGTTTGTTTTGTGTCAGGGTTGTATATTCCAATTGTCACTTTGTGCGAAGCCATTCCGGCCATCGGATAACGAATCATCTGTACTTTTCCTTCGCGAGCCTCCGTATCGACTAACGGATACTGACCTACCATCGTTTCGTCCATTCGGTAGAATGCCAATAGTTTGCCCGAAGGACTCCAGAAAGTTCCTTTCGAAATGCCGAATTCGTTGCGGTGAACAGATTGTCCGCAAACGATACCTTCCGGTTCGTTGGTTACGGTATCATTGTTAACATATAGATTGTTGCCTATCGTATAAGCAATATTGTTGCTATTGTAGTTAATGTCTTCGTTATTTCTTTCTTTATTAAAGTCTGTCGTACTGATAATCGTGTTCTTTTTAAAGTCGAATACGATTTGCTTACTATGAAGAGCAAACACTATTTCTGTACGATTTTTCCATGGTAGTTTAACAAAATACATGCTTGTCAATTTGCCCAGTTTTTGAGACTCAAGCACGCTGTTTATTTTGTCAATTGTCGTTAGTATGGTTTCTTTTCCGTTCTTCGGATTTATTTCAGTTAGTTTGTCTATAGCGGGTTTGATACAAAGGTCCCCCCACCACTGTAGATTATAAAGATTATCAACGTAACGATACGTAGAACCACCCGGCATCAAGTCTTCCAGAGTTAGTTCCTTTGTCTGTCCCATTATTTGAGTAGTTCCCAATAGTTGTAACGCTAATAATGACAAAAAAGCTTTTTTAATCAGATTCTTTGGTTTCATGTCTTCTCGGATATTTAGATGCAGGTTGTTTGTGGTCGTCAAATCGACTATGTCTGTTATCGTAACTCGTTCTGGAATTACGGTTGTCTTTTCTATCTCTACCTCCTTGATATTCTCTTCTTACTCTGAATTCTTTGCGAGGTGCATAGCGGTTGTTACTTTCTTCGCTGCTGTCTTTGTCGGTTTTGTAATCTTTGTATTTTCCGTCGAATATTTCGTATTCGTGCAATTCGCATTCTAGAGGTCCATTAAACAAAGGTATCTTCTCACTTGGCTTTAACCCTATTTGAGCGAAACATTCATCGTGATAAGACAATATCCACGCCGCGCCATTGATAAAAGCATGCTTCAACCGTTCTCCAATCATTTTATATAAACCGAGCAAATCATTCGAAGAGATACGTTCGCCGTAAGGTGGATTGGTTATCAATATGGCTTTCTCCGATGGTTGTTGGAATTGTTGAAAGGGTTGTAATTTCAAATTAATATATTTACTTACACCGGCAGCTTTTATATTACTGGTTGCAATAGCAATAGCACTGGGGCTATTGTCGTATGCATATATTTTATGTTCGAATATCTTTTCCTTGCTGTCATCGTTGTATATTTGCTCAAATAACTCTTGGTCAAAGTCGCTCCATTTTTCGAAGGCGTAACCTTTGCGAAATACACCGGGTGCAATGTTGCGTGCAATAAGTGCCGCTTCGATAGGAAAAGTTCCGGAACCACACATCGGATCAATAAAATCGCACTCGCCGTTCCATCCGGTCAATTTGATAATCCCGGCAGCAAGTACTTCATTGAGAGGAGCTTCTACGGCTTCTTGACGATAACCGCGACGGTGCAATGATTCTCCTGATGAATCGAGTGAGATTGTGCAAGATGTTTGAGCAATATGAATGTTGAGTGCCACGTCCGGATTGTTGATACGAACTGAGGGGCGTTCGCCTGTCTTTTCTTTGAAATGGTCGGCGATAGCATCTTTTACTCGGTATGCTACAAATTTGGAATGGCGAAATTCATCACTATTTACAACAGCATCAATCGCAAAAGTATTCTTATTGGTCATGTACTCTCCCCAATCAATGGCTTTGATCTGTTCGTAGACTTCATCCGCATCTTTCGCAATGAAATGCTTGATTGGTTTCAAAATGCGAAGTGCGGTGCGAAGACAGAAATTGGCTCTATAAAGCATTTCTTTGTCCCCATCGAAAGAAACCATACGAAGTCCCTTTTGTATGTTTTCTGCACCAATTTCAGATAGTTCTTCTGCCAATACCTGTTCCAGTCCCTGGAATGTTTTAGCTATTATTTCGAATTTGTCGTTCATATATCGTTTTGTAATTATTTCTTTTGTACTATGCGAGCTCCGGCCGGAATATCTTCTGTTACCCAAATATTGCCACCTACTGTGGCATCGCGACCAATGGTGATACGCCCAAGAATGGTGGCATTGGAATAAACAATGACATTGTCTTCCAAAATGGGGTGTCTTGGTATTCCCTTGATAGGTTTTCCTTCTTCATCGAGAGGAAAACTTCGAGCCCCGAGTGTCACACCTTGGTAAAGCTTCACGTTATTTCCTATTACACTGGTAGCTCCAATAACAACACCTGTTCCGTGATCGATGGCAAAGTGATGCCCTATTTCAGCTCCCGGGTGAATATCTATTCCTGTTTCGCCATGTGCCATTTCGGTGATAATACGGGGTATCAGCGGTACGCACAATTTATAAAGTTCGTGTGCAAATCGGTAATTGCTGATAGCTCGAATAGATGGATAACAGCATATTACTTCGCCACAGTTTTGAGCTGCAGGGTCTCCATTAAATACGGCAATCACGTCTGTTGCCAATATTCGGCGCATTTCAGGTAGTTTGGCAATACATTTTAATGCTATATTTGAAGCATTTTCGCGAGTAGCAGGAACCTCACATCGACATTCTTCTTCACAACCGAAGACAAGACCTGAGAAAATTTGTTCGGTAAGCAAATTGTATAAACGTTCGACACTCACCCCGGTATGATATTTTATAGTATAACTATTGATAGTAAAATTGCCATAATAACCGGGAAAAATAATGGTACGCACTAGTTCTACTATCTCTTGTAAGATAGTAGCCGAAGGTAGAGGCTCGCCCTCTTTTTGTTGATAGAATAATCCTTTAAAAGACTCGCTATCCGACAATTCTTCGACTGTTTGAGTAAGAATGTCCGTTCTTGAAACCATGTATTACTTTTCGTTAGATGTTGCAAAGTTATAAATAATTGCAAATAAAAACGATAAATCTTTCATTTATCGAAGCAATTGATACACTCCACCGGCCAAAGTACGGATTACTCCTTTCATTTCAAGTTCGAAAAGATAAGAACTGATCCGATATATAGGGATATTTGTTTCTACTGCCAATGTATTGATCTGAAGATTACCGCGCTCATCTAGCAATTTAACGATAAGTTGTTCTTCTTCAGATAATGAAGGAAAGAAATCTCTCTGGACAATCTTTATTTTCTTTTTTTCTTTACTTGGGTCATTCCAGCCTATGGCTTTCACGAAATCTTCGGCATCACAAAGAATTGCGGCTTTGTTGTCGTGGATCAATCGATTGCAGCCGATAGAATATTCATCACTGTTGCGCCCCGGTACTGCAAAACAATCGCGGTGGTAGCTTTCCGATATATCGGCAGTAATTAGCGAACCGCCTTTGGATGCCGATTCTACAACAATAGTTGCGTCGGATATTCCTGCAATGATACGGTTTCTACTAACGAAATTGAAGGCATCTGGATTGGTCCCTGAGATAAACTCGGTAAGCAAACCACCTTTTTCGAGCATTTTTATGGCGGTGTTCCGATGTAGAGAGGGGTATATTCGGTCTAAGCCATGAGCTAATACACCGATTGTAGGTATATCATTCTCTAAAGCTGCCCGATGTGCCGAAATATCAATTCCATAAGCTAGTCCGCTTACAATAGTAATGTCGGGACAGAGCGTTTTCAGCTCTCGTACAAAAGAGTTGCAAAACTGCTTGCCATAATCGGTAGCACGTCTAGTTCCCACAATATTCAATACGTGCGGTACGTTTAGTTTGACGTTTCCTTTAGAAAATAAGATAATCGGAGAGTCATCGCAATCTTTAAAACGCGATGGGAAGTCCTCTTCATTCAACAAATAGTATTGTATATGCTTATCGGAGATGAATTTTAATTCTTTTTCTGCAATGGAGAAAGCTTCCGGACAGTCCAGCCATTCGGTAACTTTCTTATTAAGATCGGGTATTTTGTCGGGAAGTTCTTTTCGAAATTTAAAGATTTCTTTTGCGCTTCCTATCGATTCATACAGCCGTTTGGCCCCTCTGATTCCAATGTGTGGAACTTTAGTAAGGGCAATACAATAGTAGCATTCTTCTTCTCTGTCTTTCATAGAATGGTTGTTAAGGTATATAGCGGCACAAGTTTAAGGATGGTTATCTACTGAAGATATTCTGCGAAAACATGATCGATAACATCGCAGTTTTTTAATTTTCCATTAATAATGCAAACGACATCAACTACCGCTTTGATAATAAGCTGTCCGTCATTTATTCGATAGATATCTTGATAAAAGACATATTTAATGCCTTCCTTTTTTACCTTCAATTTACTCAAAAATTCTTCATTGTCGTGTAGAGGACTCTTGAAAGCAATGTTGATACGTGCAACGACAGTGTCAATACCCTGCTTATGTAGTTCTACAACATCAAGCCCATGAGCAATCAAAAATTCATGTCGTGTATGTTCCAAATAGTTCTGATAAACAGCATTATTTACGATACTTTCAAAATCGCACTCATAAGAGCGTACCTTCATTGGTAGTTCGAATATATAGTCTTTCATTCCAATCCCTTAAATTTTTTCAATTCCTCGGTCGATACTAATTTGTATAGTTTGTCACTCGGTCTTATTTTCTCAGACATTTTCATAGAGAAATGTTCTCCCTTGCGAACGGTAGATACTACTTTCAAATCGACTCTTGCTTCAGCGAGGTCGGCAAACACGGCTCCGGTTGTTGGCCCTGTAATAAGCAATTTGTCTCCAACATTCAGTTCGGCTGCTTCGACTAAAAATTCGGCCACGCCAAGATTGGAGAAATAACGTATCCCTTTGCCCACGTATATTTTCCTTTCAGTAGCTTGCGAGCCATAGTTTTTGCTCCACTCGCCCAATCGTTGCCCCAGATAATAACCGTTCCAGAATCCGCGGTTGAAAACAGCTTTCAAACGTTCATCCCATTGATTGATTTTTTCGTCGGTGTATGTTCCATCTATTGCCGACTGAATGGCTTCTTTGTAGCATTCGGTTACAGTCCGTACGTATTCTGCTCCACGGGCGCGACCTTCGATCTTGAATACTCTGACACCGGCATCCATCATCTTGTTAATAAAATGAATGGTCTTTAAGTCTTTGGGCGACATGATATATTGGTTGTCGATATCCAATTCTACATCCGTCTCTTTGTCTTTCACGGTATATCCTCTGCGGCATACTTGCATACAAGCTCCTCGATTGGCAGAACTGTTCATCTCGTGCAGCGAAAGATAGCATTTGCCTGATATGGCCATACACAGGGCACCATGACAGAACATTTCTATACGGAGCTTTTTACCGCTCGGCCCACAAATGTTTTCTTTATCAATGGCTTCGTGGATAACAGCCACTTGATCTAAATTCAGTTCGCGCGCCAATACAACAACGTCTGCAAATTGTGCATAGAAGCGTAGTGCTTCAATGTTTGTAATATTTAATTGAGTTGAAAGATGTATTTCTTGTCCGATGCTGTGAGCATAGTTCATTACTGCTACGTCGGAAGCTATGATGGCAGAGATGCCTGCCTCGTGTGCAGCATCGACGATTTTGTACATCAACTCCATGTCTTTGTCATAAATAATAGTATTGACTGTTAGATAAGATTTGATGTGGTGTTCGTTGCACGTTTCGGCTATCTCCCGCAAATCGTCGATACTGAAAGTGTTGGCCGAATGGGCCCTCATATTGAGCGAACCGATACCAAAATAAATAGAATCGGCTTGAGCTTGTATAGCGGCAGCGAGTGATTCTCGTGAACCTACCGGCGCCATAATTTCAAAATCTTTTATATTCATTCTAAAAGTGATACTAATAATACGCTAATTGAAGAGCAAAGATACGAATTAATCTGTATTTTTGCAGAGAAAACGAAGAATAACAATAGATGAAGATAGGGAATATAGACTTGGGTGACAAACCTATATGTCTTGCACCAATGGAAGATGTTACCGATCAGGCATTTCGATTGATGTGTAAACACTTTGGTGCCGATATGGTTTATACGGAATTTGTTTCGTCTGAAGCATTGATTCGTTCGGTAAATAGCACGGTTAAGAAACTTACCATCAGTGATGAAGAGCGTCCCGTTGCTATCCAGATATATGGCAGAGAAGTTGAGGCAATGGTGGGAGCGGCGAAAAGAGTAGAAGAAGCTCATCCCGATATATTAGATATTAATTTCGGTTGTCCGGTAAAGAAAGTTGCCGGTAAAGGTGCAGGAGCGGGGATGCTACAAAACATCCCGAAGATGATTGAAATAACTCGTGCGGTAGTCGATGCCGTAAAAATACCTGTTACAGTCAAAACCCGTTTGGGTTGGGATATGGAACATCGTATTATTGTTGACCTTGCCGAGCAACTCCAAGACTGCGGTATTTCTGCTTTGACTATTCATGGGCGTACACGTTCGCAAATGTATACCGGTGAGGCCGATTGGACTTTGATAGGCGAGGTAAAGAACAATCCCCGTCTGCATATACCTATTATTGGCAATGGTGATGTCACTTCTGCTATACGTGCAAAAGAATGTTTCGATAAGTATGGGGTCGATGCCATCATGATAGGCCGTGCCAGTTTTGGTAGGCCATGGATATTCCGTGAGGTGAAACACTACTTGCAGACGAATGAACTACTGCCCGAAGAATCTTTCGAGTGGTATTTGGATGTACTTCGCAATCAGGTAGCCGATAGTGTGAAACGTTTGGGCGAATACGGAGGCATTTTGCATGTTCGCCGTCATTTAGCAGCTTCACCCATATTCAAGGGAATACCCGACTTTCGTCCTACTCGTATAGCTATGCTGCGGGCAGCAACTTTAGAAGAACTGTTTCAAATATTTGATGAAATAAAAAAGCGATTATCATGAAAAAGAACATTGGAATGTTAACCCTTGTTATGGTGTTTTGGTTTACTATTTCTTTTATAACGAACATCATAGGTCCTATTATCCCGGATATTATTAATAATTTCCATCTCAAAGATTTGGCATTGGCAGGCTTTATTCCCACTTCATTTTTTATAGCTTACGCCATTATGTCTATACCGGCTGGAATTCTTATCGATCGTTATGGCGAGAAGCTTGTTTTGTTTATAGGCTTTTTTGTTCCTTTTATTGGCGCTTTGTTATTTGCAGCTTTTCATACTTATCCCATGTTGCTTGCTTCTTGTTTCATCATCGGATTGGGCATGGCTATGTTGCAAACAGTGCTCAACCCTTTGCAGCGTACTGTTGGAGGTGAAGAAAATTATGCTTTCGTGGCCGAAGTGGCACAGTTTGTATTTGGTGTGGCATCTGCCTTGAGTCCTTTCGTATATACTTATTTGATAGGTCGGCTTTCGCCTGCTCAATATGTGGCAGGAAAAAATACTTTTATCGATTTGTTGGCAGGTATCACCCCCAGCAATATGCCTTGGGTATCACTTTATTGGATATTTGCCATTCTTTTGTTGGTAATGGTGTTCTTTGTACTTATTGCCAAGTTTCCAAGTATCGAACTGAAAGAGGATGAGAAAGCAGGCAGTAAAGAATCTTATTTATACCTCTTCAAACAAAAATATGTTTGGCTTTTCTTTCTAGGTATCTTTTGCTATGTTAGTACCGAACAGGGCACTGCCGATTTCATGAGTACTTTTTTGAGTAAATATCATGGTATTGATCCACAAGGTGCGGGTGCTCATGCTGTCAGCTATTTCTGGTTGGCTATGACTGTTGGTTGTGTTCTGGGTATGATATTATTGAAGTTTATTGATAGTCGTAAGTTACTATGGAGTTCAGGATTTCTCACTGCCATTTTATTGGTGCTTGCCCTATTTGGCAGTAGCAGCATTTCACTTTTTGCTTTTCCAGCAGTTGGTTTCAGTATATCGATGATGTATTCCATCGTATTCTCTTTGGGAATGAATACTGCTCCTTCCAATCACGGTTCTTTTGCTGGAATTCTCTGCTCTTCGATAGTCGGTGGAGCTGTAGGTCCGCTTATCATCAGTGCATTGTCCGATGTCTTTTCACTTCGCGTTGGGATGTGCTTCATCTTTCTGACAGTTGCCTATATGACTTTTCTCGGCTTTTGGGCAAAACCTCTTATCAACAACAAGACTATTCGTCTCAAAGAAGTATTTCATTCGAAGAAGTAAACTTTAATACGCTTAATCATATGTATAGGGTATTAAAGCAGAAACGGAGATAGACAATTAAGGGCTATTTCGAAATAATGTAAACCTCGAAAGTTAAAAAACTTTCGGGGTTTTGCTATATAAGTAAAAGAAGAGAAAACGACTTCACTCTTTCTTAGCATTCTACAATATCACCATAACTAACGCATCATTATGATTCTATTAGAGTTTAGTTTAAACGCTTTTTGGAATCTTATAAATGAATCGTTATGTAGAAGATAAATAATTGAAAGGAGATGATTAATGAGAATGTCCTTTTTTTACAATTCAATTGTTTTTGTAGATATTACCTTTGTGCTTTCATCAATAAATTAAGCTATGGACAAGAAAGTATTAATCGAAAAAATCAAATTGCATTTACAAGTATTATGCTCCACCATCGGCGAGCGTCGAGTTGGGAGTGAAGAGAATCGGAGAGCTACAGCTTATGTAAAAAGAATATTGGAAGCATCAAATTGGGCAATAGAAGAGACTGAACTCTCTGTCATTGATTGGAAAACAGAAGGCGCAATGCTAACCTGCGGTGACCACTCCTTTGATGTTTTCTCTTCTCACTATTCATTGGGTTGTGACGTGTGTGGAGAATTGATAGCTATTAATTCTATTTCTCAACTTGAACAAAACAATATCGAAGATAAAATAGTTCTTCTTTACGGAGAAATTGCTAATCAACAAATTGCACCGAAGAAATTTCCTTTTTGGAATCCGGAAGAACATCAGCATCTTATTGCTCTGCTAGAGCAAGGCAAACCTAAAGCTCTGGTTTGTGCAACGGAGCGTAATTCTGCCACAGTAGGTGGGGTTTATCCATTCCCGTTGTTCGAAGATGGTGATTTTGATATTCCTTCTGTTTACATGAAGGATACCGAAGGCAAACGTTTACTTGCATGCGGAGGGCAAACAATCGAATTGATTTCTAAGGCGAAACGTATTCCAGATAGCGCATTCAATATTATAGGACGACACAATGGTCAGACGAAGGATCGAATCGTGATTACTGCTCATATAGATACTAAAATTGGAACTCCCGGGGCAATAGATAATGCAACTGGAGTAGCTACTGTCATGGTACTAGCTGAACTTTTGAAAGATTATTCCGGTAAATATTCCATAGAATTGGTTATTTTTAATGGAGAAGATTATTATGGCGCGCCAGGACAAGTCAACTATATTGAACAAAACTCAGATAAGTTCAATGATGTTATTTTGAATATTAATATTGATGGAGCAGGTTACAAGGAAGGGCTTTCTGCTTTCTCTCCTTTCAACCTTCCTAAGCCTATTCTTAATACTTTTCATGATGTTATTTGCAGTGCTTCTGAAATTGTAGAAGGTTTGCCTTGGTACCAAGGAGATCATAGTCTTTTTCTTCAAAAAGGGTGCCCCGCAATTGCAGTCACTTCGCAATGGCTTATTGAGAATATGGAATGCCAAGAACTCACCCATACGCCCAAAGATAATATAAGTGTAGTAAACTACGAAAGAGTTGCAGAGTGTGCAATGGGGATTATGGAGTTAATAAGAAAAATATGAAATGTTTTCAAAGTAAAGTTTGCCTCACGGATACGAACTCTTTATCTTAAATATTACACTATTGTGCGATATTCGGTCGGTGAGCATCCTACTTTTTCTTTAAAAAATCGGCTGAAGTGTTGCGGGTATTTGAACCCTAATTCATCTGCTATTTCATTCAATGTCCTGCTCGTATCCAACACTTTGTTTTTGGCGATGTCTATTAGTTTTGTTTGAATATGTTCCTGAGCCGATTTGCTTGTCTCTTTCTTAATAAGATCGCCGAAGTAGTTGGGTGACAAATGCAATTGATCTGCAAAATATTGTACTGACGGTAATCCTAAGTGCTGCGATTTGCTTGTTGCGAAATAGTCCTCCAATATGCTTTCAAAATGAGTTAACACGTCTTTGTTTGCATTACTGCGTATAAGAAATTGGTGATCATAGAAACGTACACAATAATTCAGTAGTAGCTCGATGTTGTTGACAATCAATGTTTGGCTGTGTCGGTCTATGGGGTGCATCAGCTCTTCTTTGATCTTGTGCAGACAATCGAGCACTATCTCACGCTCCGATTCTGATAAGTGAAGTGCTTCGTCCGCTTCGTACGAAAAGAAAGAGTAGTCTTTCATGTGACGTGCCAGATCAGTTCCTCGCAGCAGTTCGGAATCGAATAGCAAGGCCCATCCTTTGGGTTGAAAAGGTTCTCCGTTATTATCTATTCCTCCTATTTGACCGGGAGCAAAGAACACAAGAGTTCCTTCTTGATAATCGTAATAATGCCTGCCGTATTTGAGTTCTCCATGTTTGAAGTCTTTGAGCAACACGGCATAAAAACCGAAATATTTTTGCGAGGGCATCACAGGTTGGCATTCAGAAAAATCAATGACGCTCACCGATGGATGAAGCGTGGTGCATCCCATCATTTCATTGTATTGACGCACATGGTCTAATCGTAATATATCGCTCATAATTATATACTTATTAGCTACAAAGATAGTTCTTTATATCACATTATTTAGTGCTTGTCGGCGTAATCTGTAATAAAGGTACGAAAACCTGTAATTCGTATAACTGTATGTCAAAACATTATACTTACTTTTGCACCAACAAAAGATAAGATATAAACTTAATTAGTTGATTATGAAATATAGAACATTAGGAAAAACGAATGTAAACCTTTCTGCAATAGGATTGGGATGTATGGGAATGAGTGCCGCTTATGGTACTGCGCACGATCAAGAAAACGTCGCAACATTAAACCATGCCATAGAGCAAGGTGTGAACTTCTGGGATACGGCCGACGCTTACGGAAACGGTGCCAACGAAACATTGATTTCGAAAGTTCTTACGGCGAAGAGGGATAAAATATTTATTGCCACCAAGTTTGGGTTCAGGTTGAAGGACGACAAGAGTGATGTCTTCTCGAGTAAAGACACATACATCGATTCGTCGCCGGAGTGGATAAGGCAAGCGGTAGAGAATAGCCTTCGCAGACTCAAAATAGAGACAATAGATTTGTACTATGCTCATCGTTTAAATCCGGATATTCCGGTAGAAGAAACTGTTGGTGCGATGGCCGACTTGATAAAAGAAGGAAAAATCCGGTATATAGGGTTGAGCGAATGTTCGGCCGAAACCTTACGTAAGGCTTATGCCGTGCATCCGATTGCTGCGTTGCAGAGCGAATACTCGTTACTTACCCGCACGGTTGAAGAAGAGATTCTGCCCACATGTACGGAATTGGGTATTACGTTGGTGCCATTTGCACCATTGGGACGTGGCTTGATGAGCAATACGTTGAATGTAAATATGCTAGATAAGAACGATTTTCGTCGCACACTTCCTCGATACAATGGCGATTATTATAAAAACAACAGTTCTTTGGCAGAAGCTTTTGCGGAGCTAGCTTCAAAAAAGGGCTGCACTCCGGCACAATTGGCTTTGGCCTGGTTGCTTGCTCAGGGAGAAAACATTATCCCTATTCCGGGAACAAAACATATTAAGTATCTTGATGATAATATCGGGGCCGTCAACGTTTCTCTTACCAAGGATGATATCCTGAATATTGAAGAAGTATTAAAAAAGTACCCTAATATCGGGCCACGATATAGTGCTCTTCAAGATAAATTTGTTGATAAGAAATAGTTATATTCAATAGGTTTCTACTTCAATGTGGTGGGTATGTATGCGCACACGAAAGAACTTATTGATGTCGTCGCCATAACTTCTGCAAGTGATAATGATAATATACAGAAGTCGTCACAATCACTTCTATATGTTGTTGCGGTGACATAAGGACGTAGCTTGCGACTCACGGCCGTGAGTCGCAAGTTTCATAAGGGAGAAAATAAATTTTCGTCCTTATGAAAATTTGAAAACATAAGGACCAAAATATTGTCAGATTCTTACTTGAGTTCGAGATAAGAAATCAAAAGGAGGGGAGTTTATTTGTCTTGACAGCTTCATCTTTTAGGTTTCGCAAAAAGTAAGCGTCTCGGCGATTATGCCTTTTCCGTTTATCTCCCTCTCTTTACCTTTGTGATGAATTAAAAATAAAATTAGAAATGGTACGATCCAAAACAGCAGAAATGCGATTCCGGCATTTGTGGGAGATGTTCGGAAAGGAACTCACTGTGAATTATCACTGCAGTTTATCAGAAATTGCAGCTAAAAACCGTACGGACTTGAATGGGATGCGCAGCTGGATGCTCGACCGTGGACATTCTGTATCCGGGCTAAAGAAAGAGGTTCTCCATCGCTATTACGGCGGCTCCATACCCCACGTCAAGGAGGCGGGGCGGATGTTCACGCCGATAGTGGCGTCCGGTATCCCGAAAGCGGGGCCTTCACTACTGGGCATCCATATCACCTTCAACAGCGGTACGAGCGTCACCGTCAAAGAGGCGACTCCCGAGGGTCTAATGGGCCTGATCCTGAGTTACGAAAGAATGGAGGGCGAGTTATGTACTCTTTAACGTCAAGCAACAAATATTACCTGTATCAAGGGTATGTCCGAATGAATCGGGGTATTGACGGACTTTACAAGATGATACGTTCTGAGATGAAGGACCTCTCTCCCGTTTCGGGTGACGCATTCATCTTCTTCGGAAAGAAAAGGCAAAGCGTGAAGATACTCAAGTGGGACGGCGACGGTTTTCTGTTGTATTACAAACGGCTTGAGGGCGGCAGTTTCGAAGTGCCCGTTTTCAATCCACGTACGGGCAATTACGAGATCGGGTGGAACACGCTCTCCTTTATTCTCAGCGGAGTGTCGCTTGGGTCGGTAAGGCTGCGAAAGCGTTTCCGAATATAACTGAAAGGTCCTGTTTATAGTGGATTAATCACAAAAAAAGTCAAGCTTTTCGTTTGATATTCCGGTAATTTTTGGTACCTTTGTACTATGAGAAAGGATGAGATTGTCGAACTGTTGAAGCAGCAAAATAACAGCTATAAGAAGCTGATTGATGATTTGCGCGAACAAGAGAAAAGACAATCCGAGCAAATCACGGAACTTATAGCGGAAGTGGCATCCCTGAGGGAGGCGCTCCTTCAGAAAGGTGAATCCCTGAGCAAACAAAAACGCGTCTGCAAGGGACTGGGCAAACTGATTGCCGTCACATCCGAGAAGCAGCTTCCTCCGTCGGCGCTTCTTACAGATGAGGAAAGACGGCGGCAGGAAGAGGAAAGAATCCTTCAGAGGAAGGCCCGGAAGAATAACGGGGCCAGACGTGACATGCACGCGGACATGGAGGTGGAAGAACACGACGTCTATCCCGAGCAGGCGGAGTTCGACAGGAACAAGGCTCGGCCGCTGTCGGAGAAGCTGCGTATATCCATCCGTTACGAATGCGTACCCATGCGTTTCATCAAACACGTCTACAAAATCCACTCTTATACACAAGACGGCCGCGTCTATACGGGCAAGACTCCCCCTTCGGCTTTCTTGAACTCCAATTACGACGCTTCCTTTATCGCCGGACTGATGGAGCTTCGCTACATACAATCCGTACCGATGGAACGAATCATCGGTTATTTTGAAAGCCATGGCTTCACTCTGAAAAAGCCTACCGCCCATAAGCTGATTGAAAGAGCGTCCCTGTTGTTGGAGAATCTCTACAAGTGTACCGCACAAACCGTTCTTCGGGATAATTATATCTCCGCCGACGAGACGTATTACAAAATACTCGTCAGAGGAGAGAACGGCAAGGGAAGCGGGGTCAGAAAAGGATACCTGTGGGTAATCATCGGAATGAGGAGCAAGCTGTTGTATGTCCTTTACCGGGACGGTTCACGGTCGGAAGACGTGATTCTGCGAGAGTTGGAAGACTATAGGGGCGTCATACAGAGCGACGGTTACTCTCCCTATCGGAAACTTCAAAAAGAAGGTTATCCCCATATCATGCGAATAGCCTGCCTGCAACACGTCAAACGGAAATTTATTGATTGCGGTGAGGACCAAGAGGCCGGAAAGATGGTGGGGTTGATCAATAAGCTGTATCATCAGGAGCACAAACATCGAATCGGAGAAAAGAACTGGACGGAAGAGAAGAATCGCAGATTCCGAAACGAATACGCTCCTCCGATCCTGGAAGAAATAAGGGCGCACCTGGATCGGATAGAATCAGCTCCCGGCCTGCTTCCCAAAAGCGAGCTATACGCGGCGGTCGTCTATATGAGAAATGAATGGGACGCCATCGAGAACATCTTCAAGCACGGGGCGACAAGGCTGGACAATAATACGGTAGAGCGGATGAACCGCTATTTCTCAATTTCAAGAAGGAACTCCCTGTTTTTCGGCAGCCATAAAGGTGCCGAAAGGGGAGCCATACTCTACACACTGGCATTGTCATGCCGCATGAATGGAATAAATCTGTTCCAATATCTCACTGATATCATCAACACGACAGCGGAGTGGCAGCCCAACACGCCACTGGAAAAATATCGGGAACTACTTCCTGACAGATACAAAAGCAATGCATAAATAAAGTATTGTATTTTTTATTTTAAGAACAACGCATAATCGCCGAGACGCTTACCGCAAAAAAGTTTTGAAACTCTATCCGTCATGTTATCTCATTGGTTATGAGTTATATGTATAGGCGTGGCTTGTTTATGGGACCTCAAAATGACGTTATCTTGCTTACTGTTAGTGCGTTATGAAACGTGGGTCGCCTGCCTCGAATATCAACCGATTAAGTAATGACTCGGTATCTGTGGCGTGGGCACCGTGTAGAAGCTCCTTTGCTTACTGCTTCTACGTGGAAGTGCTCCGGTTCTTTTTCTCTGCAAGAAGATGTTTTGTACACATCTTATTGAATCATAGTTGTCGCATTTAAGCTATTTCTGCCGGCTCATTAATGTTTTGTCGTTCCATATATGTGATTCGATCAACTCACATATATGGAACGATCGAATCACAATTGTGAGTTGATCGAATCACATATATGGAACGACACTTTTCTCAGGATAAGATATAAAGTCTTTCTGATGTGAGCCAACTTTCATCCGTATGTTTTACAGATTTCGCCCTTGCAAAAAGGTCTCATGAAGCGCTTAAAAGCCTTTTGAATATATTGCTGTCCGATAAAACTTTTCGATAAATAAAAAGAAAGGGCTGCACTCATTTCTGAGTTCAGCCCAAAATGTGTTATTTTTGTCTTCACCACAAAGATATCTAACACATGGGTAAAAGTACACATTTTATCGGACAGCCACTCTATAGTCAGGTAATAAAATTGCTTGATAAGGCAAGAATTCTTCAAATTAGTCGTGAACATGGTGGAGAACGTTATATTAAGCGTTTCGATGGCTGGACTCATTTAGTTGCAATGCTCTATGCTGTAATTATGCGTTTTGATTCTCTTCGCGAGATAAGCACATCGTTACAAGCGGAAGCACGTAAACTCTGTCATTTAAGTATCAGCATGATGCCATCCCGTAGTACATTGTCTGATGCAAACAAGAGACGTCCAGAGGCTGTATTTGAGGCAATATACCGTGACCTTTATGCAACTTACCATACTCGCCTTTCTTCGGACAGCCGGAGTCACCGGGAGCCAAAATGGATGAAACGGCTGCAAATAATAGATTCAACAACCATCACATTATTCTCCAATTTGCTTTTCAAGGGTGTAGGACGCCATCCTAAAACCGGTAAGAAGAAAGGCGGTATTAAGGTTCACACCGTAATCCATGCAAATGAGGGAGTTCCTTCAGATATAAAGTTCACCTCAGCAGCAACCAATGACTCGTTCATGCTTCGACCTGCAGCATTACATAAAGGCGATATCATGGCAATGGACCGCGCTTACATTGACTATGAGAAGCTTGAAGAAATGACGCAAAGAGGAGTAATCTATGTAACGAAGATGAAAAAGAATCTGAAATACAATGTGTTGAGTGATACAATGTATCAAACGCCTAATGGGCTGATGGAAGCACGCATACAACAAGTTTCTTTTACCAAGCATCTAAAAGAGAAAGATATCACTCATTATTCGCGAATTATAACTTATGTTGACGAGAAGAAAAGGAAACTGGTTCCATTGCTTACCAATGACTTGGAGTCTGATCCCACGGAAATTATTGACATTTACAGAAAACGTTGGGAAATTGAGTTGCTTTTCAAACAGATGAAGCAAAATTTTCCACTAAAATATTTCTATGGAGAAAGTGCTAATGCCATAAAGATTCAAATATGGATAACTCTCATAGCCAATTTACTTCTAATGGTCATGCAAAAGGGCTTGACTCGTTCTTGGAGCTTTTCGGGTTTAGCTACCATGGTCAGAATAACACTCATGTATTATGTTGACTTTTACAGCCTATTCAATAATCCCGAGAAAGATTGGGCAACATATCTTAAAGAAGCGTCGGACAGTCCACCTGAACCATCTCTTTTTGACTGAGGGGGCTTGTTCCGCAAAAAATGAACCCGTAGCGCTATTTAAAAGCACTTCGAGTACTATTCATATGCTATTGCTAGTTTTATCGGACAGTAATATTTTGAATAAAGCATTATGGCTTTCGTTGTAACAGCATAATAGGGACGTACGGATAACGCGCAAATTGGAACATGATTTTGTTGGAATAGATCGCCGCAGTCGCAACGATATATCCGATTTCTTATCCCGAACTCAAATATATTCTTATCGTATTTTGACTGCATAAAAAGAGGCTCGCGAGTCTTTTCAGACTTAAGCATTTTCACTTCTTTTACATCCAAAAGTGTTATAGAAAACTCTTGGGATGAGGTGCTTATTAAAAAAGGATGCAGTATACTCGCTTATGTATAAAACGAGCTTTCAGATGCCTGTAGGCTATCATTTAGAATGATTCTAAGCAGAGGTCCGCTGAAAATAAGAGCCCTACAGTATGCTCTCGAGTCGATTTTTGAGCCTCTTTTCGCTGGCGTTGTATACGGTGTATTGTTAACCTATTGTGTGATAGTGTAGTATGGTGTCATACGGAGGTGGCAAAGGATAGAAATTTATGTGTCCTCAACTTGCTCTTTTCTGATATCGGATATAGAGTCGTAAATATCAAGAAATGGTGAGGATACACCCACCATTTCCTACAAATTTTAATTCATTTACAAGCTATTATTTAAGTAACGCCAAACCAAATACGATATTGGAGCTAATATATTATTGTTTTCTACGTAATGTAAATGAACCTATCACTTCTCCATCACCTTTGCCTGCACCACCATTCTTATCAATGTCTACACTAAGTATTTTAACAATAATAACATTTGGCGGGCTAGATTTATCATAATCTTTTTCTAATCCATAAGGAGAACTCTCTTCATAGTTTTTTAAAGTCCAAGAGATATTGTATCCTAAATCATCTATAGCCTTTTTAGCCACAATTATTACTTGAGACTTATCTTTTGAGATATTATATCGTAAATTTTTATAACTAAAGTAGCTATATTGTTTTTCAGCAAATGCTTCTTTTATCTCGAAATTAACAGTATCAGAGATTTTTATATCTATAGGGTAATACTCCCATAAAAAGGCACCTGCCTTCTTCGACGCTTCTATGTTGTAACTAGAAAAAGGTCCGATAGTTTTGACAACCGGGGTACAACGGATCAATAATATACAAAAAATAAAAACAGAAAAAATATATTGAAAGATCTTTTTTTTGTTTTTATTTAATGATTTTTCCTTTGTTTTGTTCTTTAATTCTCTCATAGATCATATTTCAACAGTAATCCGTTTGTTTGCTGCCCCCGTTCCATTGTTGCACCGTCTCAACTTTCACCCGTCGGCAGCGTATACGTATGTGTTGGTTGCTGAACCCGAAGTATTGGCTATCGCCAGCGTCATCGGCAAATTTAATGAATTGTAAGCAATATTGCTAATTCCTTTGTTTAAATCTATTGGTGCCCAGCAAAAGGTCTTTCAATAATTTACGTACAACGGGGTCTTTTATGTAAGCAAAAAGAAGAAAAATATGCGTTATACTTCTCTTAAATGCCATTTTCTTGTGGATAAAGAGGAGCTGGTTGTATTGAGTGATCATATGATAGAACTTAGAAAGGACGATGTTACCCATGTTTCCTGTCGGGTAGAATATTGGGAGAAAAGAAAATGAATTGCTGGCAAAACGACGGCTATCGATAATTTTTTAGAAAGAGTGTCTTTAATAGCAAAATAAGCCCGAAACAGACAAAAACCGTGTGAAACTTGTTTTGTATTTGCGCAAAGCTGCAAAATCCTTACCTCTTTTTCCTGCTGCTTCATTGCTTTTTAAAAAAACAGCCCGCAAATGCGGGCTGTTTGATTGGTTTATCTCTTTTTCAATTTCATTCCCTCAAAAAATAATGTTTTTCTATTCAACTTCAAACTGTCCTGTAATGGTCTATAGTGGAATATATTGTAATTGACAAATAAGGGGAAAACAATATGAAATACATTATTATTTAAGTTTCTTACATTATATTTTTTGCTTTGTATGGTATCTTGCAAAGGGATAGGGATTATACCTGTGCCATCTCTAAGTGCGATATGTCCTTTCAAATAAAAGTCTTTGGCAATAATTCCTTTGTCCAAAACTAAGCTATCAGTATTCAATGGGTAATCTATATCATTTATATTCAACGTCCATTTTACCGAAGTATCTAATTTCAACGGATTATCAAACACAAACAAAAGAAATGAATTATTGTTGCTTTTCGTTTCCGTTACAACAACAGGGATATTGCGAATATCTTGTATAAAACTGTTTATGATTATTCGCTTGTTATTTTTATCTGCTTTCCAAAGTCCTGTCGAAACTTTTTCATGCACTCCCCCCCGAAAATTATATTTAAATGTACTATCTCTGTTTAATTCAATGTAAAAAGTAACAGGAATAATCTTAGGATATTTTCCTCGTTGAATAAGTGTATATTTACCTGCTACATTTCGTTGAGACTGACACGAAAGAAACAACAAAATTCCTAAAAATAACAGGATTGATTTTATTAAACACTTCATATTATTTATAATTTTCAGGTTGATAAATATAAATTCCTATATTAGAGCCTGTTTAAAATTAGCTAACATCTTTTTCTAAAGAGGTTTCCGTATCAGTCGGATAGTTACTTTCTTTGAAGTGACTAAACCAAAAGAAAAAATGTACGAGACAGATTTAACGGAAACCGAGTGGCAATATATAACAAAAGTATTAAACCTGCAAGAAAGAAAGCGGAAATATGATTTACGGATAATCTGGAATGCCATTTTTTTTGGTAAAGACGGGTTGCCAATGGCGTATGCTCCCTAAGGAATTTTCTAAATGGGAACCGGTTTATTATTATCGCAAATGGGCTTCGCTATTTATCTGGGTATAAAAAACTAAGAGGTCACTTATTTTCTGTAAGTGACCTCTTAGTTCGGGTGGACCTGGAGGGATTCGAACCCTCGTCCAAACGAGGAAGCAATAAGCTTTCTACATGCTTATCTCTGCCTTCGATTTTCGAGCATGGGCAAGACCAGAGCCACCAACCCATACCTTATCCTTTTTAGTTTCGTTAAGGCCCCAAGGAAAAACCAAAACTATTCCCGATTTTGCTGTGCCACTATATCAAACGCTTCGGAACAAGAGCTTTTGAGTGACATCTCGTTCCGGCATCTAATGCCAGAATTAAACCAGTCTACTATACTTCAACTAGGCTGCGAGAGCGTAATTATTGTTGCCAGATAAATTCTTGATAACTGAGATTAAAGTGCAAATCACCGACGCACTGCATGCTTACATACCTCTTCTACCCGCTGTCAAAACCGGTCAAGCCCTTTTGCTTTGTAAGTTGGGACAAAGGTAGTAATTGTTTTGAAGCATTGGAACTCTTTTAGCGATATTTTTATTTTAGATGTAATAATAACTTCGATTTTGCAATTATTATATCTCATTTCGAATAGTTTCAAACTTAACAACCTCAAATAAAAATTATTCGTGTACTTATTGGGCTTATAAAGAACCTTATCCGTATCTTTGTCGCAATTATTAACGGTATTATGGCTTTTTTAAACAATGTAATGATAGTACGTCACAAGTTGCTGGCCAATCTTGTGAGTCTTTGGAAGAAGGGTGAACTAGTGGAAAGAATTGATCGTTTGCCTATTGAATTGAGTCCACGAAGTTCAAAACATTTGGGACGTTGCTGTGTGCATAAGGAACGTGCTGTTTGGAAATATAAGTGTTTGCCTTTGTTGGGATTTGATATGACTGACGAAAAAGATGAACTTGATCCGCTTTCAAAATATGCACAAGCTGCCATAGATCGAAAAGAATCAAAAAAAGAAAATATTCTTTGTGTGATAGACGAGGCTTGTTCATCGTGTGTCCATATCAACTATGAGATAACGAACCTTTGTTATGGGTGTGTAGCTCGCAGTTGTTATGTGAATTGCCCGAAAGAAGCGATTCAATTTAAGAAAAACGGACAGGCCCGGATTGATCATGATGCTTGCGTCAATTGTGGCACTTGCCTTCGCAGTTGTCCCTATCATGCTATTGTCTATATGCCGGTACCTTGCGAAGAGTCTTGTCCGGTGAAGGCTATAAGTCGTGATAAGAACGGAATGCAGCATATTGATGAAAGCAAATGTATTTATTGTGGGAAATGCCTTAACTCCTGTCCTTTTGGTGCTGTTTTTGAGTTGTCGAAGACTTTCGATGTACTTGAAGCTATTCGGCGTAAGGAGAAAGTGATAGCTATTGTAGCCCCTGCTATGTTGGGTCAATTCAGTGCGACGGTTGAACAAGTATATGGCGCTTTGAAAGAAGTAGGCTTTGCCGATATCGTCGAAGTGGCGCAAGGGGCTATGGAAACAACCCGACGTGAAGCGAAGGAATTGCAAGATAGGCTTTCTGAAGGTAAACCGTTTATGACGACTTCGTGTTGTCCTTCGTATATCGAGTTGGTGAATAAGCATATTCCGAGTATGGCGGAGTTTGTTTCGGAGACCCGCTCACCTATGTATTATACGGCTAAAGCTGCAAAAATGAAATATCCGGATGCAAAAATAGCATTTATAGGTCCTTGCGTGGCAAAGCGTAAGGAAATGAGGCGTGATGAGCATGTGGATTTTGTGTTGACCTTTGAGGAAATTGCATCGATTATCTCGGGACTTGATATTCATTTTGAACAAGTCGAACCATATCGATTGGATGAGGTAGCTGTGCGCGAGGCTCATGGATTTGCTCAGTCGGGAGGTGTGGCTCAAGCTGCAAAAGCATATTTGAAGGATGATAAACTAAGTGTGTTGCAGATAGCCGATATTAATAAAAAGAATATAGGATTACTGCGGGCTACGGCCAAGATGAAGAAGCCGTCCAATGTGTTTATCGAAGTGATGGCTTGTGAGGGAGGTTGTATTACCGGACCTTGCACTTATAACGATTTTGCTTCGGGCAAACGGAGGCTGACGAAAGCATTGGAAGAAAAAGAAGATACGTATGCAAATTGCGATTGACAAACTTAGAGACAAACAAACTCTTTCTGTTGATGAATACACAGAATTATTGGCTTGTAGAGATGCAGAAGTTATAAGCTATCTGCATCAGGAAGCCAGAAAGGTAACTTTGTCTCGTTTTGGAAATCGAATATATATCAGAGGACTTATTGAAATAAGTAATTGCTGTCGCAACAATTGCTTGTATTGTGGCATTCGAAAAGGGAACGTCAATGTAGAGCGCTATAGATTAAGTAAATCTATCATATTGGATTGCTGCGCAAAAGGTTATGCTTTAGGGTTTCGGACTTTTGTTCTTCAGGGAGGGGAAGATGTTGCTGAGACAGACGATTGGGTGGAAGATATAATTGCCTCTATTCGGGCGGCCTATCCGGATTGTGCCATCACATTATCATTGGGCGAAAAAACTCGTGATGCTTATCTACGATTTTATCGGGCAGGGGCAAATAGATATTTATTGCGGCACGAAACATTCGATGCTTTGCATTACCGTTGTATACATCCAAAGGAGATGTCAAGAGAAAATAGGTTGCAGTGTTTGCAATGGTTGAAGGAAATAGGCTACCAAATAGGGACGGGTATAATGGTAGGCAGCCCCTACCAAACAGTAGATCATTTGGTGCAGGATATTAAGTACATTGAGCAGCTTCATCCACAAATGATAGGTATCGGCCCATTTATACCTCATAGCGATACTCCTTTTGGCAAAGAACAACCTGGCAGTGTGGAAATGACACTGAAACTTCTTTCTATTTTTCGGTTGATGAATCCCGATGCGCTGATTCCGGCAACTACCGCACTTGCCACTTTGGATAAAAAAGGGCGAGAACATGGCATACTTGCTGGTGCCAACGTGGTAATGCCAAATTTATCGCCCAGAGAAGACCGTAAGAAATATGAACTGTATAATGATAAAGCTTTTCTTAAGGCCGAAGCTGCCGAAGGACTGTCGATGCTTAGAAAGCAATTGGCGGTGATAGGCTATGAAGTTGCTGTAGATAGAGGGGATTATCAACATATAAATAACTGTCAAACTAAATCTGTTTAAAAAGATGTATAATGTAAAGTCATGTAAGGCTGACGAATTCATCAACCATGAAGAAATCTTAGAAACGCTCGACTATGCGCAAGCAAACAAGAACAATCGTACTTTGATAGAACAGCTCATCGATAAGGCAGCCTTGTGTAAAGGACTCACACATCGAGAAGCAGCCCTATTGCTCTGTTGTGATCAACCCGATTTGATTAATCGCATTTATCATCTTGCCAAAGAAATGAAGAAGAAATTCTATGGCAACCGAATAGTTATGTTTGCACCGCTCTATTTATCCAATTACTGTGTGAACGGTTGCATTTATTGTCCTTATCATGCCAAGAACCATCATATTTTTCGTAAGAAACTAACTCAAGATGAAATACGCAAAGAAGTGGTAGCCCTACAAGACATGGGGCATAAACGTTTGGCTCTTGAAATGGGTGAACATCCCCATATAAATACGATGGAATATTTGCTTGAGTCGATTCGTACCATTTATGACATTCATCATAAGAATGGTGCGATTCGACGAGTCAATGTAAATATTGCCGCCACAACGGTAGAGAATTATAGAAAGTTGAAAGATGCCGGAATAGGTACTTATATCTTGTTTCAAGAGACTTACAATAAAGAAAATTACGAACGGCTTCATCCTGCGGGGCCAAAAAGCAACTATGCATACCATACCGAAGCAATGGATCGTGCCATGCAAGGTGGTATTGACGATGTGGGTTGTGGTGTATTGTTTGGATTAACTTCTTATAGATATGATTTAGTCGGATTATTGATGCACGCCGAGCATTTGGAAGCCGCTTTTGGTGTGGGACCTCATACAATCAGTGTGCCTCGCATTCGTCCTGCCGATGATATTAATCCGCAAGATTTCCCAAATGCCGTTCCCGATGATATGTTTTGTCATATTGTAGCGGTTATCCGTTTGGCTGTGCCTTATACTGGCATGATTGTTTCAACCCGCGAATCGAAGGCTACTAGAGAAAAGGTCCTCGAGATAGGTATCTCTCAAATTAGCGGTGCTTCGAGTACCAGTGTGGGTGGCTATAGCGAAGCAGATGATGAGGAAGATACAGCCCAATTTGATACCAATGACAAACGTACTCTTGATGAAGTAGTATCCTGGTTGATGAAGAGAGGGTTTGTTCCTAGTTTTTGTACTGCCTGCTATAGGGCGGGAAGAACCGGCGATCGGTTTATGGCATTAGTTAAGGCCGGACAGATAGGTAATTGTTGTAGCCCGAATGCCTTGATGACACTCAAAGAGTATTTAATGGACTATGCTTCCGAGTCTACCCGACGCGAGGGTGAGAAAATGATTGAGGAGGAAATGCAGAAAATACCTAATCCGAAGGTTAGAGAGATTGCCATGCTACATTTAAAACAAATGGAGGAAGGCCAACGCGATTTTAGATTTTAAACGATATGAGCTTGAATGATACACCTTATTCGAACCGACTGCATATTCTGCTTGTAGGTAGAAGAAATTGTGGAAAATCGTCGATGATAAACGCTTTGACGGGGCAAGATGTTGCTCTTGTGTCAGATGTAGCAGGAACAACTACCGATCCTGTGATTAAATCAATGGAGATTCATGGTATAGGTCCTTGTTTATTTATAGATACTCCGGGGTTTGATGATGAAGGAACGTTAGGTGTGCAAAGAGTAAAGCGAACTGAAAAGGCTCTTGAAAAAGCTGATGTAGCTTTGCTTTTCTGTGGAGGAGATATGCAGCAAGAATTGCTGTGGATGAAGCGTCTGGAAGCAAAGAAAATACCGGTCATCCTTCTATTGAATAAAGCGGATATACTTTCGGATGTTCATAACGCTGTAATGGAGATAAAGGAACTGTGTGGTGTCAAACCTTTAGTCGTTAGTGCCAAACAAAAGAGAGGCATGGAAGAAGTACGGCAGGCTATCATTGAAAAAATGCCTGAAGATTTTGACTCACAAATCATCACCCAAAATCTGGTGGGCGAAGGAGATTTGGTGCTGCTGGTGATGCCCCAAGATATTCAAGCTCCCAAAGGAAGGCTTATATTGCCTCAAGTGCAGACTATGAGGGAATTATTGGATAAGAAATGCTTAGTGATGTGCTGTACGACTGATAAATTGGATACTACATTGAAAACATTATCTAGTGCTCCGAACTTGATTATTACAGATTCGCAAGTATTTAAAACAGTTTATGAGCGAAAACCTGTCGAAAGCAAATTAACCTCTTTCTCTGTGCTTTTTGCTGCTTATAAGGGAGATATAGATTATTTTGTGAAAAGCGCCGCTACTATCGGGCGATTGACTTCTAAGTCTCGGGTATTGATTGCTGAGGCTTGTACTCATGCTCCGCTCAATGAAGATATTGGTAGAATCAAGATTCCACGTCTTTTGGCAGAAAGGATAGGAGATGGACTGCATATTGATATTACTGCAGGAAGTGATTTTCCTGAAGATTTGTCGAAATATGATTTGGTTATTCACTGTGGAGCTTGTATGTTCAATAGGAAATTTATGTTGAGCCGTTTGGAACAGGCTCGTCGACAACAGGTGCCAATGACTAATTATGGCATTGCTCTTGCTTGGTTAAATGGAATATGGGATAAGATAGAATTATAAGAAAATAATAAATTTTGCTTTTATAGTGTTTAGTGTTGTATTATCTTTGCTGCAACAAATTAAACGGCAGTATGTATAAGCATTATTTATTATTATTGATGGCTTTGATGGCAGGAACAGGTATTGTTCATGCTCAAAAGCTCGAAAAGTCTTCTTCGAACAGTGAACTTACGATGTTGGTAGGCACATATACCGAAGGTAGTACGTCTAAAGGAGTTTATGTTTATCGTTTTAATCAAGAAACCGGAAAGGCGACGATGGTAAGTTCTGTGCAAGCGGGCAATCCGTCTTTTGTAGTAGCAACGGATAACAATAAGTTTGCTTATTCGGTGAGTGAATATAACGATGGGAGGCAAAGTGCTATTGCCTATCGTTTGGATAAGGCTAAAGGGAAACTTGCTTTGATTAATTCGCAGACAACCGTTGACGAAAAGATTGGAGCGAAAAAAAGTAAGGATGCTAAAATGGATGGATCCGATCCCTGCTTCATCATGACAAACGGCAAACAAGTAGTCACTGCCAATTATAGTGGTGGCGATATCAGCGTATTCCCTATTGCTAAAGACGGTTCCCTTTGTCGGCAAAGTCAACATTTCTGTTTTAATGGTAATGAACAAGGAACTGTTTCGCATCTGCATTGCGTTCGGCTCACTCCTGATGGAAAATATCTTGTGGCCGATGACTTGGGTAATGATTGTATTTATCGTTTCGAGGTGAATAGTCGAGCTGATTATCTTAACAAACAACCTTTTCTTTCGCATGAGCTTACTATATACAAGGGAGAGAAAGGTCGGGGACCTCGCCATATTGTCTTCAGTAAAAATGGCAGAAATGCGTATCTGATTAATGAATTGGGAGATGTGGTCACCACTTTCTCTTATACCGCAGGAAGATTAAAAGAGATTCAAGCGCTTGTTGCCTATGATGGTGGTGGACATGGCAGTGCCGATATTCATATTAGCCCCGATGGAAAGTTTTTGTATACCTCTCATCGCCTGAAGGATGATGGAGTAAGTATTTTCAAGATAAATCAAACAACGGGGATGTTGACCAAAGTTGGTTATCAACGAACCGGTATTCACCCTCGGAACTTCAATATTACTCCAAATGGTAAATACTTGCTGGTGGCTTGCCGCGACAGTAATGAGATTGAAGTCTTTTCTATTAATAAGGAAAACGGTTTGCTAAGAGATACTTCTCAACGTATTAAATTGGACAAACCGGTATGTATACAGTTTCTGAAATAAAAAAAGAGCGACGGTTTCATTACAATTGAATGAATGAACCGTCGTTCTTTTATTTTATTAATGCTTTAGTGCTAGTAGTGCCGATTGGTAATCGGGCTCTTGAGTGATATCGGGTACCAGTTCAGAGTAAATCACCTTTCTATCTGGCGAGATAACAACAACGGCGCGAGCAAGTAATCCGCTCATGGGGCTGTCGAGAATAAGTACACCGTAGTCTTTTCCAAAAGTGGAACTAAAATGGAAATCGGACAGAGCGATTACATTTCTGATTCCTTCGGCAGAGCAAAAACGGCTTTGAGCGAAAGGCAAATCCTTTGAAATACAAAGAACGGTTGTATCTTTCATCTCGGAAGCCATTTGGTTGAACTTTCTGACAGATGCCGAACAAACAGATGTATCAATACTCGGGAATATGTTCAATAACAAATATTTTCCACTTCCGTCGTTTAAGTTGTATTTGCTTAAATCTCCTTTTGTTAAAGTGAAATTTGGAGCCAATGAGCCTTTCTGGATAAATTCTCCAAAGAGCTCTACATCATTTCCTTTTAATGCTGTTTTCATAATGTTGTTTTTTTTAATTGATGGTTAAATATAATATTCTTGATTTTACCAAGAACAATATTAAGCATTTATTCCGGTAAATATTTTAAGTAGGTATCCCAGCGAGAAACTAATGGCTGCGATAGAAAAACTGATAATAGCCATTTCAGCAAATCGTTTGTGAAAAGATTTGTCGCAAACGACTGCATAATAGAAATTAAACAGGGCAATGATCAGTATTGCTATAGTTAATGTCAGGATCAGAGCATAGATGGGGGTAGCAATAAAGGCAAAAGGTGAAATCAGGGCTATAACCGTAATAATGAATGCTAAGCCTGTATAGAGTGCTGATGTAATAGCCTGTGACATGCCGTTGCCTTCTGTCTTGTTCGACAAATATTCTGAAGCTCCCATGCTTAAAGCGCCCGCAATGGCTGTAATGCTGGCTGTGAGCGCTATCAATTTGGAGTTGCTCAATGCCAACGTGAAACCGGCAAGAGCCCCCGTAAATTCTACCAAAGCATCGTTAAGTCCAAGAACAATAGAACCTATATACTTAAGGCGGCTTTCGTTGACTAACTTGATAAGCTGATCCTCGTGTTCATCTTCTTCTTTAGAGAAACTTATCAGTTCGGGATATTCTTTGTAGATAGTAGAAGTCAACTTTTCGTTGCGTTCTAACATCTTGAGCACAAAAGTAAGGCCAAATATCCACGCGGTGAATCGATAAAGCAGTACTTTCTTTTTGTTGGGCGAGATATCTAAGTCGGTATATTTTTTAATATAAGCGGCATGGTTGAGTTCTACATGAGCCATTTCAACAAGAATTTTCCCATTCTCCAGATCTTTGGCTCTTTTGCCCAAGCTCAGATATATATCATATCCATCCATTTCTTCTTGTTGAAACTTCTGGAATTGTTTTCTTGTTTTACTGTCCATCTCTTTATGTATTATTGTGCAAATCTCTTAAGTATATCTGCATATTCGTCTATTCGTCGGTCACGTAAAAAAGGCCACCAACGTCGAACTTTTTCGGAACGTTCAAGGTCTACTTCGGTGATTATCGTTTCATTCTCTTTATTACCGGCATGAGCCAGTAGTTCGCCTTGTGGACCGGCAATGAAACTATTCCCCCAGAATTGTATGCCTTCTGTCGAATCGGGGAATGTGCTTTCCCATCCTACGCGGTTGACAGATACAACCGGTATGCCATTTGCAACAGCATGAGAGCGTTGTATGGTTATCCATGCTTGAGTTTGCCTTTGTTGCTCTTCGGGGGTATCGTGATTGTCCCATCCTATTGCAGTGGGGTAGATAAGCATATCTGCTCCTTTTAAAGCCATAATTCGTGCTGCTTCGGGATACCATTGATCCCAACAAACCATAACGCCCAATCGGCCAATAGAAGTATTGATGGGTTCGAAACCTATATCTCCGGGTGTAAAATAGAACTTTTCGTAGTAGCCCGGATCATCAGGTATATGCATTTTGCGATATTTGCCTGCTATATCTCCGTTACTCTCGAATACGACAGCCGTATTGTGATATAGCCCGGGGGCACGCTTTTCAAATAGTGACGTTACCAGTACGATACCACATTCGGCAGCTAGCTTCGAGTAATAATCGCACGCATTGCCGGGTATTGGTTCTGCCAAATCAAAGCAATCGGGATTCTCCGTTTGGCAAAAGTAAAGAGTGTCGTGAAGTTCTTGCAAAACAACTAAGTCTGCTCCTTCTCGTGCACATTTTCTTATCTCTTCTGCAAGTCGGTTGCAATTTTCTTTCTTGCTTTCGACGTTGTGTTGCTGGATGATACCTATTTTAATATTTTTCATAACAAGACTCCTTTTGGGAATTGCATCGTCACACAATGTAACGAACCATGTTGTTTGATTAATGCCCGACAATCTATTCCATAAATATCATAGTGAGGAAAAGCTTCTTGTAATACGCAACGTGCTTTCTCATCATTATCCGGTTGATGATATGTCGGGTAAAGAACTGCATCGTTGATGACCAGAAAGTTGGCGTATGTCGCAGGTAGTCTAAGACCTTCCATATAGATGGGAGAAGGCAAGGGTAGAGGTAGTAGTCGGTACGTTCCACCTTCCGCTGTGTTGAATGCCTTGAGTTCTTGTTCCATCAGGTACAATTCTTCGTAATGCTCATCTTGTTTGTCATTACATTGAACATAAGCAATTGTATCATTCAAACAAAAACGTGCCAGAGTGTCGATATGTCCGTCAGTATCATCTCCTTCCAAGTAACCGTGACGGAGCCAAAGGACTCTTTTGAGATGGAAAGTAGAGATCAAATATTTTTCAATTTCTTCTTTGTCCATTTCTGCATTTCGATTGGGCGAAAGCAAACAATCTTCGGTGGTAAGCAATGTGCCTTTTCCATCGCTTTCAATACTTCCCCCTTCAAGAATAAAACCTCTCCTATTGATATATTTTCCATGAAGCAATCCCGATAGGCAGCTCTCTCGAGCAATTAAGTTATCTAAATCGGCAGGAAATTTAAGCCCCCACCCATTGAACATGAAATCTAATAAATATGTTTCATCTCTTTCAATTAACGAAATAGCTCCGTGATCTCTAGCCCATGTGTCGTTGGTTGAACATTCCAGAAAACGGATTTGATCCATATCCAGTCCCGCGGCTTCCAATTGTTTTCGGGGTTCTTCTATATGTGGGGCTACAATAAGTAGATTTTCTCGTTCTGCGATATATCGTGCAATTTTCAAAAAACATTCCTGTACTTCGGTCAACATCCTTTTCCAATCGGTGCCGGCATGAGGCCATGTAAGTTGTACTCCACTTTGTTCATACCATTCGGCGGGTAAGAAAGTTGTCATTTTATCCATCTCAGAAAGTTTTAGTCAATAACGAAATCAAAGATACAGATAAAAACCGAAATGTATTTAAGTAATGCAGTAAAAAGTGAGTCACTTTTTATTTAAATACACCATTGATAGTCCCCTTAACTGTTTCGGCCTCTCTAGTAAGAGTACCTCCTAATTTTTTTAAAGAGTATTGTTTGATATAGCGTACTTTTAGTTCGTTATATTTTTTGTATTCAGAGTTGTTCAATGTTTTTTTGTACTTTTTCTTGAACTCCACTCGAAATGATTTGTATAAGGTATTAAGTGAATCCCATTTGTCTGCTGGGATAGTTTTTGCCTTTTCAACGCTTACGACAAATGATTGAAAACGAGCGATATATTGGCTGTTGTCGTTTTGAGCGTAAATTACGGTGGTGAAAAGTAATAGGATAAAAAGGGAACTGATTTTTTTCATTTTCTAGTCTTTTTAGTGGTTGGCAAAAATAATATTAATTCTTTGAGTTCGGGATAAGAAATCGAAAGAAAGCGAGTTAATTTGTCTTAACGGCTTTATATTCGGTAAGTGCTTTAGGCTTGTTTTCAAAGAAGCAGATCGCAGCAATGACTAAAATGGAACAAAACAAGAATCGTCATTATTCCACTCTCAGACATAACACTTTCCTATTTGAATAGCTGTTTTACCTTTCTTTTTATGCCGAACTCAAGTATGAATTATTCAGGTGATGGTAGTTCTGCTGTTTTTTATTGTTCCGGCAGTTCCTGTCACCTTATCTTGTTGACTATGAGTGATATATACTGGTACGGTCTGTTTTTTGGACTCCGAAATGGTATTATCTTTCTCATTGTTAGTGTGTTATGAAACACGGATCGTCCACTTCGTATATCAACCGATTAAGTCATTACTCGCTATCTGTGGTGTGTGCACCGTGTAATATGTCACTCAGTATTGCCATGAAGCATATTCCAACTCATTTTTCAATTGATCGCAGATAATGGCTCCTTTGCTTATCGCCCGTGCATGGAAGTGGTACGATCCTTCCCTGAAAGAAGGTTTTTTTGTACACATCTTATTGAATTAGGATTGTCGCATTTAAGCTATTTCTGTTGGCTCATTTAGGTTTTGTCGTTCCACATATGTGAGTTGATCGAATCACATATATGGAACGATCGACTCACATATGTGATTCGATCAACTCACATATGTGGAACGACATTCTTCTCAGGACAAAACATGAAATCGTTCTGATATGAACCAACTTTCATCAGTATGTTTCACAGATTTCACTCTTTTAAAAAGGAATTATGGAACGTTAAAAGCCTTTCTGGCAGAGCATTGTGGCTTTAGTTACAACACCGTGGCAGAGGCGTACGAGTTGTAGAGCACGCCAATTGCAATAGGATTTTGTTGAAATAGACCGCCGCGTTCGCAACGATATACCTGAATTCTTATCCCGAACTCAAATATTAATTACTGTTGGTAGGTACTTTATCAATTGGATTGGCATAAATGTCTAAGAATATTTCTTTTAATCTATCCGGTTCTGATACGTGATATTCTTCGAGATGACTCATATTATGGATAAAGGACTCTTTTTGTTCTATTGAATATTTGTTGTTGAAATGGTCGGTTTTATTAAGCAGGTCGTAAGCGATGAAATTGTTAGCGGTAAGATAGTAGTGCGAATACATGCGCTGGTCAATAAGCATTGCTACTTGTCTATGGAACTCGGTGTCTGTATAATCCCGCATTTCATGGATATCTTCTGTTGTTATAGGTTCACAGATGGAGAAGTGCACGCGTCCTTTTGGCTGAAATATGCCGGTAAGAATACTATTTAGATCTTCTCCCTGTTTTTTGATATATTTTGTTTTATTGCTTTTGTATAGTTCTAGGGCTTTAAGTGTATCACAGGGTTCCCATTCGTAAGACACGGCGACCGGCACAATATTCAGTTCAGCAAGTGCAGTCACTTTATCTTTCGGACTACTCATACAAAACATTTTAATAATTCCTTGATCGGTAGAGTCATTGCCATCCTTAGTCCGCCCATTGCGCTGAGCTATCCATACGGACTGCCCTTTTTCAGTTAAAGTGTAGCGGATATATTGGGATAAAAGTAGTGAGTTTTTGTAGAAACGACGCATGCTTCCTCCACGTTCCACTTTAAACATTTTGTTTGATTTTCCGATATCAATAATTAGAGGGGTGCACATTAGATTTGCACCGAAAGTTATTTCAGTAGTATCGTGTCCATTTTTAAAAAGAATATACTGTAATAAGCTTGAATCAAGTACGATGTCGCGATGGTTGGATATGAACAAATAATGTTGGTTGTTATCGATAAATTTGAGACCGTCGTATGAAAAGTTAGAAATGCTCCTAGATATGACTTGTTCAGTAAAAGATGTCATTACTTCGGACTGAAATTCGGAGATTGAGGTAATGTCATGAAGCATTGATCGAACTTCTTCTAAAGGCCGTTGTGGATATACATAAGAAGAGAGCAACGGGAATAGATGATTTTCGGCTATGCGCTGCATGGCAGATGGAATTTCTGCATCATAAAAAGGGCGAATATCGTCAAATTGAGAGCTATTTATTTTCATATTTTTTCCGGTTGTCTATAAACTTGATAGGTTTACGGCTTTTAGCGGGGAAATTAATTCTTTGTATTTCTTCTTTGGGTAATATTTCGATAGAGGGGGTAACTCGTATTCTGGAACGGAAACGATCTTTTAAATCTTTGGCAGCATCGAATTTAGGCTCGTATTTTAATCCTAGTTTGACAATTACTTCATCAGTTCCGCTATCGCTATCTTGAACAGTAATGACGTAATTTTCAACATAATCCGTATTGTCCAGTACATCGTTGATAGCGGGTGGATAGAGTGTCGTACCTTTTAGCTTTATCATATTGTTTTTTCGCCCGATTAGTGGTGTAAGGCGAAATGAGTTTCTGCCGCACTTACATTGCTCTGTTCGTTTAGCTGCCATGTCGCCTGTGCGGAAACGTAATAGAGGCATCCCTTCTACTCCGAGTGTTGTAATAACTATTTCTCCGGTTTCTCCGTCGGGTACCGGCAGGTCGTCTTCTCCGATAATTTCTACAATGATCAGTTCGGGGTGAACATGTCCACCCAATGCATAAGGACATTCGGAAAATGTAGCACCCATCTCAGTTGAAGAATATGTTGCAAAAAGCTGAACATCCCATTTCTCTTTGATTCGTTTGCCTAGAAGATTGAGTTTGAAATCCTGATCACGTAGTCCTTCACCAATTCCGATGATACGTTTCACACTACTATCTTTATAATTTATGCCATGGTCTTCGGCATATTGGATAAGGCGTAAAATAAATGATGGAACACACATGATAGTATCCGGATGCATTCTTTTAATGGTATCCCATTGAAGTTCCGGTATGCCATTACCTACTCGGATAATACTTGCACCTAATTTGCGAATACCAAGGAAATAGGCTAATCCGGCCATGAAACGTTTGTCAATAGTAGTCATTAGTTGTAGAATGTTACCGGGCTTTAATCCGGCACATCTGAAAGATTTCTCTTCGTTGAATGCTAATCTATCCAAATCACTGTCAGTGCAAGCAAAAGTAACGGGATCTCCCAATGTACCTGAAGTGGTGATATAGTCGATGATTTTATGGGGGGGACAACATAGAAAATCTTCGTTGAATAATTGCAGATCCTTTTTTTCGGTGAATGGGATTTTTATTAAATCTTCGAGGTTAACAATTTTCTCAATGTCAATTTCGTATGTATTGAACATCCGCTGATAATAGGGGGAATGTTCTTTTAGATAACACAAAGCTTTATGGAGCAAATTTTCTTGAAATGCTTTAATCTCGTCACTTGATTGAAATTCTATGTCGTATTCCATCATTAGTCATTTTGTATTAAGCACAAAGATAGTCAAAAAGCCTCTTGTGCATCTATCTTTTTTATCCAATTAACAAATTCCTTTTTCCAAGAAACTGCTTCGGTAGAAGGTTTCGGATTAGAGCCAAAACCATGTCCTCCGGTTTTATATTGTAGATATAAATGTGGAATATGTTTTGCTGTTAAAGCTGAATCGAGTAGTATGGAGTTTTGATATTTTACGATTGGATCGTCAATGCAATTGACTAGAAAAACGGGAGGAAGATCGGAGGTTATATGTTTTTCTATCGAAAGTGAATCTCGCATGGCTTTACTATATTTTTTCCATTCGCCAAGTAATCCGCGGCGAGATCGTTTGTGTACAAAACGTTTATCGGATAGGGTTACGACAGGATAAATGGCAGCTATAAAATTGGGCCGTAATGAAACGGTAGAATGTACTCCCATTGAAGACAGAAAGTTGACATGGGCAAATTCGGCAGATAACATTGCCAAATGGGCACCTGCAGAAAATCCCATTATGCCAATCTTATTGGGATCTATCCCATAATTTGCGGCATGCGAACGCAGCCAGTGAATGGTTTGTTGAATATCTTGAACCATTGCGGGATATTCATTGTGTGGTACTAACAATCTATAGTGAGTGATAAAAGCTGGTATTCCAGAAGTTCGGTATTGTAATACAAAAGCGGCAATCCCTTCTTGTTGGAGCCATTTGCCAACAGTTGCTCTTTCATTTTTGTTGTCTAGCCAGCAATAACTGCCTCCGGGGCATATAATAACTGCTATACGTTTGTTATTGTTGTCTGATGGTAAGTAGGGGGTAAGTGTTACTCGAGAGAGTTCCTTTTTTATGCCTTTCCATATATGAATAGGTTCTTGAGCCCAGATTCTGGCGCTATAAAATAATATAATGAAAAGTGCGAAAATGCGTAACCGTAATATGTAAGTAGACTTAAATTTCATTGGCGCTTTTTATTTTGTCTATTACAACATTTTCACCTAGCAGGGCTTCAGCTGTGTTGATAGCTGTAAGTGGGACACCACATATTCCATGTAGATTTATATTTTGCCCGGTTAGTAACAAGTTGTAAACTTTGGTATATATGGGAACTTGCGAAAGAGCCATATTTTGGCAATCTTTGCGAAAACCATAGAGCGAACCTTCTTTGACATTGTAATAATCGCGGATGGTAAGTGGCGACGAAGCAAATGACACGTCGATGTATTTCCGAAAATCCGGATAGACTTCTGTCATACGATCTAATACCTTCTCAATCTGTTGTTGTTTCCATCTTTCATAATCTTCTCCCCGATGCCCGACTGTCGTATTTTCCCATTGTTTCACACAATTGAAACTCATTATGTTGTTGATAATCATTTTGCTGGCAAAATGGCCTTGTTCTTTTTTTGCAGGAGTGAAGAACATAAATCCTTTTGGCCAATCATTACTGTCATAGTCTCCGTGTGTCCATACTTGATTATAGCCTTTTTGTAAATAGCAAGTATGATTAATGAAAGGAAAACATCCTTTTTTAAATATGATATAAACGGTAAATGCCGAGTAAGTATTAGGAATCTCATTGAGGCGTTCGTAATAAGATTTAGGGAATGCTTTCTTGTCAACAACTTTTAAGAGTGAGCATGGGTGTATGGCCGAGATGTAATGGTCGGCATTGTATTCGCAGTTGTCTGCAGTTTTTACGTATTGAACAAGACGTTCTTTTATTTCGACTTTAACGACAGTTTTATTTGAAAGCACCTCACCTCCTTTGGATTGGATAATATCTTGTAGAGCATCAGCTAGCTGTTGACTTCCTCCATTAAAGCGGCTTGAGTCTTCGATATAAAGGACGTTAATCAGAGCGTGTATATAAGCCGGAGTATGATGCGCTACTCCTCCATACATCGGATTCATAAATGCTAAGATATCTTGTAGGCGAGTATCTTTTATATAGTGTGCAATTAGTTCGTCTGCTGCCCAGAAGAAATGTTCGGAATGGGAAAATAGTCTATCACTTCCTTTCCGCAAATAAAATAAATCCACTTCATTGGCTAAATTGTATAACTCATTGACGTATATGGAAAGATTCTCTTTTTCGTTGGGAAATTCTAGTGCCAAATTAGCGATGAAATGTTCTTTGCCGCTTCCCATGCGGTAGGTCTTATGATCTGATAAGTAAGTAATTGAGGCAAACGAATTAGAGTCTTCAGTTCGGATGTCCAATTGTTTTAAAATATCTAGGTAATTGCATATTTTATACAACGCTCCTCCTTTTTGGAAACCACCTAAAACGTGCATACCCGTTTCAAAAACTTCACCGTGATATTTAAAAGTCTGTAGCCCTCCTCCGATAACAGGGTTTTTCTCGAGCACAGTGACCGTATATCCTTCTTTTGCAAGAATGGCTCCTGTGAATAGTCCGCCTAAACCTCCTCCTATTATTAATATCTTTTTTTTCATTTGTTAGACTCCATTGCTTGCTTATAGATTCGTTCTGCTGACAATAACTCGGAACAAGTAACGATTGTGCCGATAAGAACACCTAAAGCGCCGTGCGAATTCGTGTTTTGTCCGGTTAGCAATAGGTTGGGTATTTTAGTTTTATGAGAAACACGATATGCGGCCTCTATTGAAACATCTTTTATAACACCATACATTGAACCGTCTTGTGTTCCGGTATAATCCCTGTAAGTAAGTGGTGTGGAAGTATAATAATGTTCGACATTATTTTTTAGCTCTGGAAAACTTTTTTCTACTTCATTTAATAATTTCCGGGCTTTTTGTTGTTTGAATAGTTCATAATCTGCTCCACGATGACCTACAAGGGTATTCTCCCATTTTTGTACTTCTTTCATAGACATGTAAGATAGAATGATTCCATTCTCAGCAAAAACAGGTTCCTGTTTATGGCAAAAGTGCATATAAAGATAGCCTTTGGGCCATGATATTTCATCGTAATTTTCGCAGTCCCAAGGCGAATCATTTTTGTAACAGTAGAAATTAGAATTCATATAAGGCACTACGTTTGGTTTGAATTTCAAATAGACGGCAAAGCAGGAAATAGTATTGGGTATATTGTTAACTCGCTTTCTATAAATGGGACGGATGATATTCGTATCAAGCATCTCTAAAGTACGCATAGGATGAGTATCGGAAATAATAATATCGGCGGGGTAAAATTCTCCGTCAGCTGTCGTTACTCCTTTAGCTCGAATATTACTGCAGTCGATATGAACTACTCGTTTATTTGTCAATACTGTGCCATTCTTTGCTCGAATTGTGTTTGCTAACGAGAGCCCGATGTTGTCACTTCCTCCAACAATGCGAAAGGCACTTTGGTTATAAAAGTCCATAATGAAAGCATGGGATGAAAAAGGAGTTTTATTTTGTTGGGCTGCGTAGAGCGGTAGGTTGCCTACTAATACATTACGGAGCATAGGATCCTTTATAAGTTGTTCCAATACATCATTTATGCTTCGAGTTTGATATTCGGTATTAATCGTTAAATTAGATGTTTGCCCCAATGAGTGCAATGACGAAGCGTTGGCAATTTGTTCAACGAGATCGTAATATTTTATTAGGTTGTCTTTTTCTTTAGGAAAATACCTTGCCATTTGTTCTATGAAAGGCCTTTTCCCATTGGCAAATCGGAAGTGTTCACCACCTAACGATATTACATCGTATCCTAATGGATCAAGGCGGTTTAAACAGATATCTTTATCTACTTCCAAATAGTGAAGCAGTCGAGATAATGTTTGTCCTTTGTCCGCGCTTCCAATAAAATGCATGCCCGTCTCGAACTTTGCTCCGTTACGACAGAAACATTGCATACAGCCTCCAAGTTGTGCCTCTTGCTCCAATACGGTGACATCAAAATTATTTTTTGCCAATATAGCTCCGCATGAAAGACCTCCTAGGCCACTACCTATTATGATACATTTTTTTCTCATTTGATAGTAATGTATTGAGGGTGATATTTCTCAAAATCATTTAATTCTGATTTTTCGTTGGACAGTAAGACAAAACATTTGTCAGGTAGTGGATAGTCGTGTGAGAAGAGATTATTCTCAGGTAGATGGCAGAAATGAAGATTCTTTGGTAAATAGGAACAGTTTGCTGCTAATAAATGCTCCTCTTCATTGGCTTCAAAAGCGTAGGTTTCAATATTTTTGTTGACTAATGCGAAAAGTAAAGCAAACTCACCTTGCCCGCTATTCATGATCCAAATATGACGTAGATCAGAATAATCTGCATCAATATATTTCTCATAAAGAGGACTCTTTTTGAGTATCTTTCGGCAATGCATTTCTACAGAAACCCCTTTGTACATATATTTATAGTTGATATAAGGTAAATAATATGCAGTCTTTTCTTTTCTTTTACAGATCAATTCGAAATTCTTCAGGTAGTATTGGTGAAAAGCTGAAGCACTTTGTCTATAGCCCATTCCGAAGGATAAATCTGTAGGGCTGATACGTTGAGTGATTTCCATATAAATGCTACCCTTACGTAGCATAAAGTCTTTTTTGGGCAGTACATGACCAACACCATGGATGAAAATGGGTAGAATATCTAATTGGAGTTTCTCTGCTAGATAAAAAGCTCCTCTATGAAAACGTTGAATAGAAGAATCTTCCGACCGAGTTCCTTCCGGGAAAATAACAACAGAATAACCGCGTTCAGTTAAGTCTTTCAGTTTTGGAAGATTGGTATCAATGCCATTCGATACTGGATAAAACTCGGCGTATTTGATTATCATTCCGTAAAAAGGGTTGTTCCATACCCAATCGTTTGTTAGGATTATTATTTTGGGAGTGAGCATCATGAGGCACATTAGATCGAGATGTGACTGGTGGTTGCAAATAATGACTGCTGGCTTATCAAATGTTTCACCGACTTTGTTTTCATAAGAGAATTTTACACCGGGCACATGTTGAATGATAAATTTCGAGATACGGCAAAGATTGAAATGATAATGCCTTTTTTTCTTTTCGGTAATCTTTCCTATATGAAAATAAATGAAAGTGTAAGGGATCCAAATGAGATAAACACTGAATAAGAAAAATAGAAGAGAGAATAGCGAATAACCTATTCGTTGTAATGTTTGTGGGACATTACGTTTTTCTCCATTAACCATCGTAATCCATTTAAAAATTAGGGGAGGGAAGTAATAAGCCATTAATACTACCGTGAACATACCAATGATAGTGACTTCTCCTAATGATCTCATGGCTGGATGTTTTGCAAAAACCAGGGTGCCTATTCCGACGAACATAATAAGTGCTGATAGAGCTACACTATTTTTATATGAAGCAAGCATTTTTTTATGATAGGCGTACTCTGATATTAATCCTTCGGTGATAAAGATAGTATAGTCGTCACCTTGTCCAAAAATGAAAGTAGCTAGAATGATATTGACTATGTTGAATTGAATGCCCAGAAGTTGCATGATGCCCAATATCCATACCCAGCTTATTGCAAGCGGTAAGAATGATATCAAGCTAAGTTCGAGGCGTCCTAATGATAACCATAAAAAGAAAAAAACGATAAATCCGCAAGCATAACCAATGTAATTGAAATCAAAGGATAATTGGTCCACATATTTTGAGCCAACATCGCTTTGGTTGAATGCAAAATATTTGGTTGAAGAATTTAGATTTTTCTTTACTTCCTTCACATTCTGTTGTGGTGTATGAACGAAGTTAATGATTTTGATATTCTGTCTTGTCTTATAAACATAAGAAGTGCCTAATGTTTGTTGGATAGGTGCAAAGAAACTGATAGGCTGAATCTTATAATCTTGAGACAAAAGCTTATTAAAAGGTTTGAAAGCCTCTGCTGAAAAACCTTGAGCAGTACTTGCTTTTTGTAGTTCGGTCAAGACTGATTGGCGATGTATATCCCAGAATTTTTGCCATCTATTAATAGCCTGATGTTGTTTTTGCGTTGATAAAATAAAATTGCCGATACCGCTGACGTAAGAAATATCTTTTTTCCCTATCGCCTTGATTTTTTGCTGTAAACTTTCGTCGTTTCGAAGAGCCTCTTCCATATTTTTCCCTTCAGCAATGGCATAGATACATTCTTCTTTCGAATTTTGCAGGCTACCTGATAACAGATTTAAATCTTGCCGCTGTTGTTCGGTCATATAATTGATATGTTGCAAATTTGAATCGAAAGATGTCCGTATGCTGAATATTCCTAAAATAATAGTGAGTATTATAATTGGCCAAAGCAAGAACTTTGTATTTTCTAATGAAAATGAGGCTAATTTCCCAAAAGTTAACTTGTTATTTACCGTGTGTTTTCTGCTTTTGGCAAATAATGGAAGGAATACCAAGACAAACAAGATAGTACCTATCATAACCAGTGAACCAAAAACTCCTAAATCGCGCATTGCTGCTGCATTCATCCATGCTAAACTAAGGAAGGCTCCTACTGTGGTGATATTACCTATTAGTAATGGTGGCACCATTTCTTTTAGAGCTTGCCGTTTGTCGGATTCGTGTTTGAGATGATCGAGAAAATGTAAAGGATAATTAACTGCAATACCGATGATGACTGACCCGATGCCCAATACGATAATCGAAATATGATCACTATAAAGCGCTATTCCACCTAAAGCAAAAAGCCAGCCGGATGCAATAGAAACAATGATCCAAAGTAAATCACCAATGCGGCGAAAAGAACAAATTAAAAGAGCAAAGATTAAAATAATTGACAGTGATACTGCTAAAATACCATCATGCTTTATCTGTTGAGCATTAGTAGCGGCAATGAGGGGTGCTCCTATTGCAGATATATGCACGTCCGGATATGTTTTTTGGGTCATTTTAATAGTGCGGTCTATCATTTGGGCAAGCATGCTATTTTGCTCTGATTCGCTCATGCCGTAAGGTGAGTTGAGAAAAATAAGACTTTTGTGCCAATTGTCTGTAAATACACAGCCATCATATAGATTATAGCGGTCACTAATTTGAAAAGATTGTAGACGACGGAGTACGGGCGTAAAGAGGTGGAGGGGGTCCAACTGAATATTATCCGAAAAGACACTACCGGTGGGCAACATTAGCATTTGTTTGTCATTCTTCAATTGTTTCATGATGTAATCCGGTTGTGCGAGTAACGAATCCATGCGTTGGTAATCGGCTGGAATCAGAAAGAATGGATAGTTCTGCTGGATGAAACTTATCATATTCATCATTGCTGAATCATTGACTCGGACCTGTAGACTTTTCACAATATGAGTAATATCTACCTTTTGCCAATTTTCATTAAAGGCATCCATTACACTTACAAGATGGTCTGCGCTTTCTTGAGTACTTTTGGCAGAAGCAAAGATGACGACTATTTTATTTTGTCCGCCAATATGTTGGTAGGCATCTGCTATTTTCTCGTTTTTTTTGTCATGCGGAAGAAAATCTGAGATATCTTCGCTGTAATTCAATTGAGATATCAACAAAGTACAACCTATCAAGCAGCATATTAGGATTATTGTTGCGAACCATTTTCGGGTATTTAACCAATCATATATACATAAGAATAACCGGGTCATTGAGTAATCCTCCTAATGAAATGTTTTGCTCTTAAAGGTATACCATAAATAACAGTTGCTATACATAGAACAGTGTTTAGTATGCTGATGCGGGCAAAATCAGTAAAGGGACGAAAATGAGATACTCGTTCCGATTTTGGAGGATAATAAACTCGAATAGAAATTGGATGGATTTTAATATCGTGCCATGCACAGAATACTAATAGTTCTAATTCAGCTTCGTATTTTGCTGTTAATAGTTTTAGATATTTTATCTTTCGTAATGGATAGAGTCGGAAGCCTGTTTGTGTATCGGGCAATTTCTTTCCTGTTTGAATATAAAACCAAAAATTTGAAAAGCGATTAGCAAAAGTGCTGTTTCTCGACATATTATCATTTTGTAATGTACGGCTACCAATAATTAGTGTATCAGGATATTTCTTTATTTTTTCAACGAATAATGGGATGTCTTCCGGATAATGTTGTCCGTCAGCATCGAGTGTGATAACATAGCGGAATCCCATCGCTTGCGATTTGAGTAAACCGATTTTTAATGCATAGCCTTTACCTCGATTTCTTTTATTTTTAATGATAATTATTTTGTCTAAATAAGGAGAAAGTTGTTCATGTGTGCGATCGGTACAGCCATCATCAATAATAATAATCTGATATGTGAAGCGCAAAGTCCTTTTAATGATTGATGCTATGGTCTTTTCGTTATTGAAAGTAGGAATAACGATGCATATATCGCTATCATTTAGCGACTCTTTCTCTCTTTCATTCTTAGATAGGCTCATAACTAAATGTTAAGGATAATTTTGCAAAACTGCAATGCTCGTCATTTTTAACCACAACGTGAACTTTACATTCGTTTTTGTCTTTGGTTAATTTGGAAAATATGAATGATACTTTAATATTTTCATTAGGCGATAATACTGCAAGATATTTTACGTTCTGCGCCTTTTTGAGGTATAAACTGCATTGCAAATATTTTTCGAGTAATTCTTTGGCCATTTGCAAAATACAGACACCAGGGGTGATTGGCTTTTCTGGAAAGTGAGCTTTGTAAATAATGTGATTTGAATCAAATCTGACTATATAGTAAAAGCCCGCATCTGATTCAGCATAATGTTCAATATAGAAAAAGTTATTCAGCAATTTCATGTTTGTCATCTTGTTGTTCTTTGAGTGGAATAAAAGTGTATATCAGTCCATACTTTAAGTTTTTCAATATAACAGTTCCATCTGCGTTGTACTCGATACTTCGATAAGGATCTTTATACATTTTATTCTGGAAGTCTGTAATGAACAAAAATCTCATATCCTTCTTTACAACATTGCGAATATACCATTTATTCAGAAATCCTATTACGTTCATTAACTTTACTTTAGCTTTTTTCCGTAAGAAAATCATATCAAATGCTTTTATACCAAATTCGTTAAAGACACCACCGTATACCTGTTCATCGGTCAATCGAAGGATATAAATTCCAGTTAATTCCGCTTTTTTAGTTTGGATAGAAAAACTATAACGAGCACTTCCTTCGGAATTAAATAAGAATATTTTATGTGAACTGTCCGCTACTTGCGCTGACCCCGACATCGTAATAAACAATAGATAGCTAATCCAAATTAAATAACTTTTCATTAATATGGGCATTTATTTGAACATTCCGTAATTCAATTTCTGTCTTATCCCCTCCCTTTTCAAACATCTCGATCTTTGATACGATTGATTTATTTGAATCAAAATAGATTCTAATAGTGCTGAACATACTTTTCATTTGATGTCTTTTAGGTATAAGATCGGCTACCCAATCATTATACTGAGTATACATTTTGACATTAAATTCCGATGATGACATTAAGTCCTTTCCCGTCACGCTATTCATCATGATGCGAGTAATCTCTTGGAACATCCTGCTCGATTTAATATCTATCGAATTTTTCTTTCCTCCTTGTTTAATCAAGACCTTAGCTCCATTAATAATAAATATATAGCTATAAGGTGATTGGTATTCCCAATGTAGGGAGCTAGGTTTTTGATAAATCATTCGCCCATGTGATACCATTTTATCATTGAGCATAGATAATCGTTTGATTTGAATGAAATTACATTGAATCGTTTTTATCGTAGACTCTACATTCATTATTTGGGTTATCATTGCTTTTTGTTGTGTGGGGCTTACAGGTTTTAAAGATTGACTGAAAGACGCAATAAAAAACAATGTTAGTGAAATAAATACCGTAAATCTTTTCATTGTATGGTTCTTTAGTTTTGATATTTTATTTAGCAATTAAAAAACAACCGCCCATAATGAGTAAAACACCCATCCAGCGAGTAATTGATATTTGTTCATGGAAAAATATAATGGCAGCGAACATTCCGAATACATAACTTAAACTAATCATCGGATAAGCCATGCTGAAAGGGAACTTCTTTAGAATGTATAACCAAAGTATGGTAGCTAATCCGTAGCAGATGCCACAAGCTAGAAGCCACCAATTGGTGAGTAATTTTTCGAAGAAGAACCAAGTCCACTCAAATTTGTCCATTTTGTTTAGGGCAAACTTTAATAATACTTGCCCAAGCGACAAAAGTAGACTTTGCGCTAATGCTAAAGGAATTATTTGCCACATGATGATTTAAGTAATATAAGTGAATAATCTTTATAGTCCGATTGACCAAAGAACACTATGTTTCGAGGATTACAAATTTGGTTTTTGGTTTCTACATAGTATAATATGTTAGGAACAAACTGATATTTTAGACAACAAGTTGCACTATATAATCCTAGTCCGGAAGCTGAATAAGAATCTCCAAATAAGTGTTTGTAGTGTAACAAAGGTTTTTGCCCGAAAAGTTGTTTACATACTTGTATTGTGGGCAAGTCTGTAGTCAGACTGCCGTTGATTCCTGTGATTACAGCATCGATGTCCGATAGATTCAGTTCATTATCTGCAAGCAGTTTCTTTAATGATAACTTCAATATTTCTATTGAAGGTTGATGCAATATTTTTATTCCACCTAATTCGCACCAACTGTTTTTTTGCTCACAAGTGAGCATGAAGGAAACTGATGCCTCGGCTGATGGGCTTCCTAAATATCCTACTTTTTTCAATAATTTGTACCAAGACGGTGTAAGTTCGTCATGACTTCCTACCAATGCCGAATTGATTTTTTGTAAACGAAATTGTAGAATGGCATCATACAATGCGCATTCAAAAGATATATTGCGATGAGAATAGGTGACATTGTAGCTGTAGGTTTGAGTGTAAATGGCGATTAACGAACTGATTGTATTATGAGTCGATTGGATGAAAGGTGTAGGTTTCAACAGATGTTCTCCTTCGTTGCACATATCTTTAAGAAAAAGTTCGGTGTTTTCAATACAACCAAGCCCTGTCCCTGTAATAATAGCATCCGGATGTTCAATCTTAGATTGATGAATTGCAGTCAATGATGTTGTTAATGCACGCTTTTGTAGTCGACCAATCCGACGAGCTTCTATCGGAGAAATAAAATCGCGAAAGTTGGGTTCAGTAGATCGAATAAAAGGTTTCTCATATTGTATGGGGTTTCCCATCCAATCCTCGTTTAGAGGAGATTGGATAGAGATCTGTGCTGCTGCTTGTATGTAAACTCTTTGTCGTTTCATTCATTCATCGGTTTAGATAACAATAAAGATGAGTCATTACCACCGAAGCCGAAAGAATTGCACAATACATGTTTCAGTTCTGTATTTGAATAATCGTGCATATTTGGTGTGATGCCCTCTGGCATAGGATACTTCCAATTTAGGTTTGTTGGCAAAAATTGATATGTCATAGCCAATAGGCAAATAACTGCCTCTATGGAACCAGAAGCGCTCGTTGTGTGTCCTGTATACGATTTGGTTGACGATATAGGTGGTAAAATGTCGCCAAAAAGTCTTTTTATTGCAATACTTTCCGATATATCATTGTTAATCGTTCCAGTGCCATGTGCATTAATATATTGGATGTCGTTCATTTGCAATCCTGCGGATTGCACTGCTTTGATCATTGCTCGAAATGCTCCTTCTCCGTTTTCGGATGAAGCTGTTTGGTGAAAAGCATCACAGGCATTTCCATATCCGGATAATGTTCCAATGGCTTTGGCTTTTCGGCGTTTTGCCGATGATGCTTTTTCTAAAATTAAATAAGCGGCGCCTTCTCCAAGATTGAGTCCGCTACGAGTTGCATCGAAAGGGCGGCATTGTTCGTGATCTAATATCATTAGCGTATTGAAACCGTTCAAATGATATTTGGTAAGTGATTCACTTCCGCCTACTATTACAATATCCAATTCTCCACTTTCAATAAGTTCTGCTCCTAAAATAATAGCGTTGGCAGCAGACGAACATGCAGTAGAAACTGAGGTGACATAAGAAAAATGACCGAAATAGTCAGCTATTGTTTGAGTACAGGCACCGCAATCATGACTCGTGATGAAATGATCGAAATCATTCTTTTCAAAAAAATCCAGATAGTGCTGTTCTGTCATATCCATACCTCCGACAGTTGTGCCTGATACGAAACCGATACATTGAGTAGATGAGGGAACGATATTGGCTTCGTTAAGTGCTTCCTTAATAGCCATGATGCCCATTAAGGAAGTACGGGTCGGTGGGATAGATTCGGATATCTGCAGAATTGATTTCATCTTTTCATTAGATAGTTTTACTTCACCTACCGGAAGTTCAGTATGTTCACTTTGTAAATATTGCAAGGGTGCAATACCCGTTCGATGTTGACGCAACGAGTCGAGTACTTCGGCCTTATTTAATCCGATAGCCGAAACAATTCCTGCCCCTGTTATGTATATCGGTTCTTTCATTGAATATTTATTTCGTCCGATTTTTTTCAATATAGTCCGCCATGACGGATACTGATTTAAAAGCGGCTTTTCCTTCAGCAGGGTCTTGTAATTTGATACCGTAGTTTTTTTCCATTAACACAATGAGTTCAAGTGCATCAATGGAATCCAGCCCTAATCCTCCTCCAAATAATGGTGCGTTTTCGTCAATATCCTCAGGGCAAATATCTTCTAGATTGAGTACTTCGATAATTTGTGTCTTTAGTTCTAAGATTGCTTCATTCATTGTTTATTATATATTATTTTATTAATTATGATCTTATTCCAATTCGGTAGTTTGCTTGTCTTTTGGTCTTTTATAAGAAATAGATGTGCTTCAAAATGATCTTTATCTTTGCAATCGAGCCAACCACCTAACACTGATTTGGTCGTTAAATCTTGAAAAGTATCGTTGATTATTTGTTCCATTGATTCAATATCCAATCTATCCAAGACATAGAAAGATGTTTCTCCATAGTATTTATTGCGAATAGCTATTTCGCCGGTTACAATATTTGGTAGAGTATAAACGAAAATAGCAGGGCTGGGGAAATAATTATTTTTATCTTGTATTGTTTTTTGGTAGTTTTCGTCATTGCAAAGCGAGCTATTAGTGTTGAAGAATACAATGGCTCGGTCTTCACGAGGCTTAAATCTATCTGGTTCGCCATTAAGAAGTAGTTCTGATGCTACAAAACCCAATCTGGAAAGACTATCCATTTTGAAGAATTTTGGATAATCATTGATTTGACGTCTATAAATAGCGGTCAATAATTCTTCACCTCGTTCGGTGTAGTTCACATCTTTTCCATTAATTACTACTTTATTGGGAGTAATATTTATCGAGCATGCTATTTCCATAAAAGCCCTCCTTTCTTAAATAATAATGCAGCATTACAGCCACCAAAACCAGATAATAGTTTGATAAAGGCCTGTTTGTCAGTTGGGCAATTTTGATTGGAAAGTATTAAGGGATGTGATACTCCACAAGTTTCATATCCTCTTGTCGCTAAGATATTTTTATCGTCTATTGCATGCATCGATAAAATGGATTCGAGTATGCCGGCTGCCCCCATTGTATGTCCATAATATCCTTTCAAACTATTTACAGGGATCGATTGAAGTCCAGCTCTACTAATGGCAATCGATTCCATCTCATCATTATAGAGGGTAGATGTGCCGTGTGAATTGATAAAAGCTATTTGGGGAATATCTTTTTCTTGAATAATCGAGCGTAATGCCCGAAAACTCCCTTCTCCGGTTTTTGATGGTCCCGAGATATGATTGGCATCATTGCGGATGGCTCCCCGGCATATCAACCATTCACTATTACTGATGTCTTTTTGTTCTTTTCTATTATAGATGATAGTCGCTGCTGCTTCTCCTAGATTTAATCCACAGCGTTTGGCATCAAATGGCTTGCATTGATTAGGCGACAGAGCTTTGAACGATTGGAATCCAGAGACAATAAAGCGAGATTGAAGATCACAACCGGCAACAATAGCGGTATCGCATCGGTTGCTTTGAAGGCAACGCATAGCTGTTATTTGTGCGCATACTCCCGAAATACATGCATTCGAAATAACAATAGGCGGGTTTGGATTGCGAAAGAAATCAGTAATGTATTGAGCCGAAACTCCTAAAAGTGCACGCTCTTTGGGAAATTCTTCCTTTTTATCATCTAGCAAGTATATATTTCCTTTTGTAGTCGACAAAAAGAATTGTACTCGATCTGAAGATGGATTGATTGTTGTTTGTTGCAGAGCTTTGTCAATGGATATAATAGTAGCTTTTTCAAAATCGGTGTATTTGCAGGCGGAGTGTAACTTATCGAATTCGTTGTCGATCTCACCTTCTTTGAAAAGCGAAGCCATGAAAGGCTCTGGTATATCCCAATGTCTTTCGTGAAGCTGAATGGATGATTCACCTGCCTTTACAGCCTGATAGTTTCTTTCAGTCGTGAAACCTAGAGGAGAAATAATATTATCGGCTATTTTTACTATCATAGTACGGCCCATTGTTTTTTCCATTCAGTATAAAAGTCCGGATTATACCATACTAATTGGTATTGCTTGTCTAAAAAGACCTGAACTGAGTGTCCTGTAGCTATTAAACTATTGTCCATATTGTCATAAATGGCATAGTCAAATATGATTTTGGCCGTTTCTGTAGGTATGTAAGTTATTTCAATACGAGGGGCCATATTATAAGTCATCGGTTTTTTGTATTTGAAGGACAAATCGACCAATGGAGCATAGTATCCGTTATTAAATATCATTAGATAGCCTAAACCGTATTTGGCGCCGAAGGCTTCTCTTGCATCTTCAAAATAAGAAGAATATGAACCATGCCAAACAAAGTTCATTGAGTCTACCTCACTGAAACGAATTTCAAAATTTTTGCTTGCTGTCAACGTCTTTTTCTTCATTCTGTCATCGTTTTATGTGAATCTATTTCACTCAAGGCTATTTTCATCTCGGCTGTTACAAGTATTTCATCCTTCGATTTAATGATTGCCTGCACTAAAGTCATTTTGAATACTTCTTCCATTATTTCTATTTGGGTAGTAATCGTTTCGGCTTCGGAGGGGGTACGTTCGATAATTAAATTACGGATGGCACCGATATAACCTATGTTTACGCTTTTCCTAAGAACATATTTATTATAATAACCTATGCGAGCAGCGCATGTTTGGGCAATGTTTTCTATTAATCCCGATGCTGACAATCTACCGTCGTCGAAGAATAAATTGTTTTTTCTTATCGTCAATTCGGTTATTGTCTTGGTATCATCTATATGCAATATTCTGTCAACCATAATGAATGGCTGTTGTTGTGGTAGAAGTTCTAATATGTTTATTTCGGATAGGTCCATCGTTCTATTGCTCCCAAAATTCAAAATAGTTAAACCATTGTGTTGGATACTCTCGTATGATATATTCCAGATGTTCTGCATACCTGTTTGCCAAACATTCTATTTTTCTTTTGTTAGGATAATTACATTCTTCTTTCGTAAGTTCAATCTTTTTAATAAAAACTTTATAGTGCTTGACAGACTCTTTCATTACAAAAACGGTTATTATCGGCACTTCTCTTTGCATCGCTAGAATAAATGGACCCATAGGGAACTTTGCTTCTTCACCAAGGAATTTGCATGTCACGCTTTTAGGCGAACCGAATATGCGATCTGCAGTCATACTCATTATTTCACCGTCTCGGAGAGCGTTATTTATTATAAAGAGATGCGACATATCTGGTTTTATTCCAATAAGTCTGATATTATTTTGCGAGAACATCCGTTTGCGATTTCTGAGGACAGTTTCGGTTTCTCCAGAAAAGATTAGAGTATTGAACCTTTTGTTCCTTGATGTCAACGAGTACCCCGCAACTTCATAATTACCGACATGTGCCGTCAGTATCAGAAATCCTTGTTCACTATCAGCATATTTCCGGTAGGTGTCGTAGTCCTCAATATCCATCTGAAAATGTTTGCCCGCATAGGCGGCAAAACGGTCCAGTATGATTTGACCGAACATAAAATGATTGAGATACACGTGTCTAAAAGCTTTTAAAGGAGTTTCGTGCATCCTTCTATGGAAGAAATGATAAGTGGCCAGGTATCCTTTTCTACTAAATAGCATGTAGAAAGGAATGACAAAAGCCATAGGAACATAAAGGAAGCGCAAATCCATGATACGATAGATAGCGATTAGGCTTCTTTGCATCCAGGGAGTGCCTCCTGTTTTTCCGGACCATTGTCTTTCTGTTGTATGTTCTGTTTGTTCCACTTATACCTTTATTCTTATCTATTGAGTTATATTTTTTTCAATATAGTCGCAAAACTGGCTCAATGTAGTAATTCCTGTCATTTCATTTGGATTGATCTTGAATCCGAAGTTCTTTTCGACGATAACTACGATATCTACAAAGTCAAGACTATCAATGCCCATGTCTTCTTTCAGCCGGGCGTTAGGAACTATTTTATCTCCATCGATCTCTAAATCTTCAACTAAAAAACCTTTTACTTTTTCTTCAATTTCTGTTCTATTCATATCTTTTGTTATTTTAATTTGCAAATCATAATACTGTGTCCTTGTCCAAGCGAGTCGTGTATCGTTTCTATTTCTAAGCCTGCTTTTTCGATCAATCGTTGCATCGCTTCCGAATGATACATTTTACTATTACCATTGGCCAAAGCCGTAAAGTAAAGGCTTATTTGCGTCAGACAGAACGCCGCTGCTTCGTATTTCTGTCTGTCCCAAAAAGTTTCCATGATATATAGTCGAGTACTTTTATTCATCTTTCTGGCTGCTCGAGAAAGGATGCTGTATATTTCGTCTTCACTGAAACAGTCAAGAAATTGACTCATCCAGATCGTATCGTATGGTTTGTCCGGAAAAGAACTTTTAGGATCAAGCAGATTGACGCTATAGCTATCAATACGTTCGGCTCCTTCTTCCTCTTTGATCTGCTCTTTCATCATTTTTAGTTGTTGAGGCAGATCCATGATTGTTACTTTTACTTCTTTGTTATAGGCAACACAGCGAAGAGCCCATCTGCCAGTATTGCCGCCCACATCTAATAGCGTATGAGTAGGTTGGTTGAATACGATCTTTAAAGCGGCATCAAAAGCTTCGTCCGAGTAGAAATGGTCAAATGCCAGCCAGCTTCTTTGTGCGTTGTCCGGGAGTTGTGATAATCCTTCGTATATGGTATCCCAATTCCCAAAGTGTTTAAGTCCTATGGGGCGACCCTTTTCTAACGTCTCTTCTAAATGAAACCAACCTTCGTAATTCACGTCTTGATTGAAATCGATATTGATTCGTGTTGCTCGGTCGGTCAGCAAAAACCAACCTATTTTGGAAAGTGAAAAGCGATCGGTGTCTTTGTCTACCAGAATCGAACCAATAGTTAAGGATGATTCTAAAAGAACTTTTACAGCGTATTCTGAAAGTTGTGTTTTGTCGGTAATTTCTTGTATGGTCATACCCTCATCGCTGTCACGAAGTAAATCGAGGATGCCGAATTTTATCATCAAACGGGATACTTGAAAAACAATTGGCCCAAAAGCTATAAATTCGGCAAACCATTGTGCGTGACGCGCCGAAATATGTTCATTGGCATAGGCCTTTTCTAGAGTAGGTGATAAATTCATTTTTATTAATCGGCTTTTAATCGGTTAGTTATATATTATGTAAATAATAGTAGTACTGAAGACCAAGGCATGAAAAAAAATCCGTTTCATGACTTTAATCTTTTGTTATTTGATTTTCTTGATTACTAAAGCACTGTTTGTCCCTCCAAAGCCGAAAGAGTTTGATAGTACGGTCTTGATTTCGGTATCAACGGTCTTTGCTGTTAAATTAATTTTAGCGGCATGCTCATCGGGATTTTCCAAGTTGATATTGGGGGCGACAAAGTGGTGTTGCATCATGATGGCCGAGTATACTATTTCGCTAGCGCCTGCCATCCAGCACTCGTGACCTGTCATCGACTTCGTGGAACTGATGAGGGCATGCTTTCCTCCAAACATTCGTTCAAGGGCTATCGCCTCAAAAGCGTCGCCTTGTGGTGTCGATGTTGCATGAGCATTGATATAGTCAATATCGTCGGCTGTTATTCCGGCTTCATTCATGGCGCGGGTCATTGCCTTTATCGAGCCCTCGTCATTAGCTTGCGAGATACCTTTCCCGTTTGAAGAGAATCCGTACCCGCATACTTCACAGATGATATTGGCTCCACGAGCTACTGCATGTTCATATTCTTCAAGCATTAGCGCTGCTGCCCCTCCGCTTGGTATCAATCCATCCCGGTCTCGATCGAATGGTCTGGATGCTTTCGTAGGATCGTCCATCCTCATAGAAAAGGCGTTGAGAGCATCAAAGGTAGCCATCGAGTAATAGTTCGTTTCTTGAGCCCCTCCGCAGAGTATCATATCTTGTAACCCTTGTTTTATCATCAGGTATCCCAATCCGATAGAATGTGAGCCACTTGCGCAAGCTGCACTGACAGTGAAATTGATACCTTGCAGATGAAATATAGTACTGAGATTCATTGTCACGGTAGAATTCATAGACTGAAAGATGAGTCCCGAACCAAGTAATGCAGAATCATGCTTTTCGTCCATTATATTTGCAGCCTCGATCACCGGCTTTGCAGAAGAGTCGTTGCCAAATATAATACCTATTTCATTCTCCAGTAGATAGTCTCCGTCTATCTGTGCATTTTCAAAGGCTTCTTTAGACGCCATATAGGCATATTCTCCTTCTTCGGCCAAACCTACCCGAAGACGCCGATCTATTATTCCTTTAAGTTTAGGGTGCTCTACTATACCTGTTAAGGCAGACCGATACCCATACTTTATTCTTTCAGGTTCAATTCCTATTCCAGATTTTCCTTCGTATAAAGAATGGCGCACTTCTTCGATATTCTTTCCAATACATGACCAGATACCCATCCCTGTTATAACAACTCTTCTATCCATATTTAGGTATATAAGCCTCCGTTTATTGATATTACTTCGCCGGTGATGTAGCTTGATTTTTCTGATGCCAAGAAAGCTACAAGCTCTGCTACTTCTTCGGGTTTCCCGAATCGGCCGGCCGGTATAAGTTTTTTTAATGTCGTTTGGTCCAAATCTTTTGTCATATCAGTCTCGATAAACCCCGGAGCTATGGCGTTAACCGTTATTTTGCGGGGCGCCACTTCTTGGGCCAAAGCTTTTGTTGCACCAATCAGAGCTGCTTTTGCTGCCGAGTAATTGGTTTGTCCCGGTAGCCCTTTGATGCCCGACAATGATGTCATGTTGATTATACGCCCGCAGCGGTTCACTATCATATTTTTCAGTAAGTGCCGAGTCGTATAAAAAAAACCATTAAGTGTGGTCCCGAGTACACTATTCCATTGTTGGTCTTCCATAAAAATCATTAAGTTGTCGCTACGGATACCGGCATTGTTTACCAATATTGAAATATATTCTTCTTTGTGTCGAATATTCCAATCATCTAATGCCTCACAAATACTATCGGCATTTGATATGTCAAAAGGGAGAAGTTCTCCTTGTCCTCCTTTTTCTTCGATAAGTTTTAATGTCTCTTCGGCAGCCTCTTTGTTAGACAAATAGTTAATGATAACCGTTAGGCCTTCTTGAGCCAATCGCAAGCTGATGGCTCTTCCGATACCTCGAGAGCCTCCTGTAACAAGTGCATATTTCATTGTCTATATTGATCGGTCGTCTTTTAGTATAATTTGCAAAATTACTCCTTTTTATGTAAATCACCAACATATAGAGGTTTTTCCTCATTTTCCCCTCACTTTAGGCGGAGGTCTTTTCGGAGTATTCCATAGGTATCAAAAGAGCGGCGTGATGCCAAAAGTATGGTAACGACGAGCGATATCATCGATGCACTGAATGTGATTACCATAATCATCATCTGGTATTTAATAGCTATGTTAGGACTGCTACCGCCCAGTACCTGACCTATCATCGTACCCGGAAATGCAACGAGCCCCATGACGGCGATATTAGCAATGTTCGGGCTGAAAGATTTAATAATGGCAGTTCGAATGAAAGGTATTTGCGCTTCGTAACGACTTGCTCCATTGCCCAATAGATATCGGTAGAGTTGTTCTTCACGTTGAAGTCCGTCATAATAAGTATTGAGTGCTATGACGTTGCTCGATAGCATATTGCCCATGATGATTCCGAAGATGGGGATAAAGTAGCGGGCACTGAACACGTTGTCGAGTCTCAATACAAATCCCAAGAAGTAAAGTCCTACCAATGCGACGCTTCCTAAAAAGCCTATACTGATGGGGACGAGCAGAATAGAAGCTTTAATGTTGATTCGTTTGATTGCGGTCTGTCCGGCAACTAATATCATGATGATAACCCACAAAAAATTAATAAGGGCATTATTCCAATCAAAAAGATACTTCAGGTATAGCCCTATTAAAGAAAGTTGCACGATCATTCGGGCAAAGGCTATAATTGATGATTTGAAAAGTCCTGTTTTGAACTTCGAGATGAAATACATCGGGATGACTAGTAATAATAGTCCCACAAGGAGGCTGATGTAAGAAATATCTATTGTTCCCATTTTGTTTTTATAATATGATGTGTTTGTCTGCAAAAGAAGCCACTTGCTTATCGTGCGAAACAAGAAGTATTGCTTTCCCGTTTTGGGCTTGCAGCCTGAAAAAGTTCATTACTTTGCTTGCCGAAGCTGCATCAAGAGCCGAAGTGGGCTCGTCGGCAATAATCAGCGGCTTGTCTAGCAACGAAGATATGGCTATCATAATACGTTGACGCTGTCCGCCCGATATTTCCGATACCCGCTTGTCAAGCAGATCGGCATCCAAACCGATGATACGAAAACATTCCAGCAGCTTCTCTTTGTTGTATTTTAAGTTTCGGTTGGCTTTGAGCAAGAAGGGTAACTGCACCATTTCGTTTACCCATTCGGAAGGTAAAGCCAACTCTTGCGGGAGCCATGCTATGCGTTGTCGTATTTTGTCTATCGTGACAGGCGACATTTCTATATTATCCACCACAATATTCCCCGATTTCACTACAACGAATCCGAGTATTGCATTCAGTATCGATGTTTTGCCACATCCCGATTCGCCCGATATGCAAACTATTTCACCCTTATCTGCGGACATATTGAAGTGCTCTAAAATCACTTTGTCGCCATAGTTAAGGTAGATATCTTTTAAATCTAATATCATTTTCAATTATTCTTATTGTACATTTTGGTATATCTCATTGCAAAGTTAGAAATTAATCTTGGTAAGCAATAATATGATATATATTATTAATAATACAGTCTTACGACTCTGGTGAATGAATTTTGTTACATAAAACTTTCGTTTATTAGACTGTTGTAGAAGACAGGAATCCGTTCGAATCGGGCGTATAAGTTATATTGCCTCTAGTGCGTGCTTTTTATTTTCTACAAGGATAAATACAATAAAAAGTTTTCGTCCTTATGTTTTTTCCGACTCACGGCCGTGAGTCGGAAAAAACATAAGGACGAAACTTGCGACTCACGCCCGTGAGTCGCAAGTTATATCAATAGTGAATTGAAAATACGATCTGAGGTTCTTGAGAGAACTTACTGATTCTGTATTTGTTCTTCTGCTTTTTCTTTCGGGAGAATGAGGTTAAGTATTACGCCTACTATTGCCGAAAGACCTATACCCGAAAGCGAGAAACTTCCCCAATTCAGCATGGCGCCACCTATACCCGAAGTTAGCGTGATGGACATGATAATGATATTTCTGGTCTGGCTTAGATCTACTTTATTCTTAATGAGGTTGTTTACTCCTACACTGGCTATTGTACCGAACAAGAGTAGCATAATGCCTCCCAATATAGCCTGAGGGATGGACCGCAACAATGCGCTCAACTTCCCGATGACCGAGAAAATAATAGCTGATATGGCTGCAATGCGGATGACTTGGGGATTGGTAATCTTGGTTAGCGACATGGCCCCTGTTACTTCTGCATAAGTGGTGACAGGAGGGCCTCCAAGAAATCCTGCCGTCATACATGCCAAACCGTCGCCTAAAAGAGTGCGGTGCAATCCGGGATCTTTCGTGAAATCTTTTCCAGCTACATCGCTTACTACAAATACGTCTCCTATGTGTTCGATAATGGGAGCAATTGCTACCGGTATCATGTATAGTATAGGTTGCCAAGAAAAGTGAGGGGTAATAAATTTTGGAAAGGCAAGCCACGAAGCGGCGTATACGCTGCTCATGTCGACATTGAAGAAAATAATTGCAACCGCGTAGCCTACAACAATGCCACTGACGATGGGAATAAGTCTCAATAGTCCTTTGGTATAAGCAGAGACAGAGACAGCTGTAGCCAGTGATATAATGGCCAATGTCCAGTTGCTCTTTGCCATATTGACCGCACTCCCGGAGAGCGTCAGGCCGATAAGAATAATAACGGGACCGACTACTACCGGAGGGAAAAATCTGTCTAATATCTTTTTACCTTGCCATTTGACAAGTGCAGACACGGTGAAATAGACAAGAGAGACTCCCATCATGCCCGATAATGTTCCCGGTAGTCCATAAAGTTTGGTAGCCTCCAATATGGGAGCTATAAAAGCAAAACTGCTTCCCAGAAATATAGGGACTTTACCTTTTGTAACTAAGTGGAAAATTAATGTACCGATGCCCGCAGTAAATAGGGCGGTAGCAGGGTCTAAACCTACAAGAATTGGTACTAAAACAGTTGCTCCGAATGCAACAAAGAGAAATTGCACTCCGACAATTCCTTTACGCCATGGTGATAGATTATTGGGATCCATTATTTAAAAATTGTTTCGCAAAAGTAATAATAAAATTTACTTTTCGCTCTATCTCTTTTGTCGAATTGCAAAGATTATTTCATTTTTTCATATCTTTGTTTCAAAAATTGAGATGTGATGAAAAGATTATCTACCTTTTTGATCTTATTGTTTTGTGCCTTTCTCTCTATTGCTGCTCAAAGAGCGATAAAGGTGGCATGTGTAGGAAATAGTATAACGGAGGGCTTCGGCTTGCAACATCCGGAGACAGACAGTTATCCGGTCGTTTTAGGACGATTGTTGGGCAAGAACTACGATGTTGGCAATTTTGGCGTAAGTGCTTCCACTTTGTTGCTCAAGGGTGATTATCCTTATATGATGCGCCCTGCTTACGCTCGTGCGTTGGCTTTCGAACCGGATATCGTGACTATAAAACTCGGAACCAATGACTCGAAACCTCAGAATTGGAAGTTTAAGAAGTATTTTGCCAAAGATCTGTGCACGATGATAAAGGCTTTCCGGAGGTTAAAATCCCACCCGGTAATCTTCCTTTGCTATCCCGCTACGGCTTATGCGGTTCAGTGGGGCATTAATAATGAAGTGATAGAACACGAAATGATTCCTATTATCAATAAAGTGGCGTCCAGATATAAGTTGAAAATTATCGATACTCATCTAGCTACCGCCGGAATGAAAGAGCATTTCCCCGACAATATACATCCCGATATTGCAGGTGCAAAGGTACTTGCTCAAACTATTTATAACTCATTAGTTACTGTTCAGCTGCCCACAGAATAGAATCAGATGCTGATACCTATAAAATATAAACGACCATTCGTCTGGCTCCGACGTTTCAGAAATCGTTGCGGTTATGGTATTCATTCTCCGTTTGCTTTTCATTTAATTACGGACGTTATCAATGAAAAGCTGCCTTATTATGATTATTCGTACTTGCACAACTTGGAGCAAACTTTGAGCAAAGACGATGGTAGAAGATTACTCCCTAAAAATGAGTCTATCAAACTTCGTCGTTTACTTTATCGTTTGGCCAACAATGTCCATCCTCAATGCATCGTTTTTGCGGGAGAAGAGACAATGATGTTCAGTTATCTGAAAAGAGCTTCTCGCCAAGCTCATAGTGTTCAGACTCTGAATGGAATAATAGACATGCAGTTGCAGACTCATTTCTTGGTGTATATTCGCTTTGGGTTTGATATGGTTCAGCTTGAAGATATCTGCCTGTATTATATCGAAAAGGCTTCTGCCAATTCATTGCTTGTTGTTCAAGGTATTGGCTTCTCTACTGAAATGAAAACTTTCTGGAGACGCTTGAAGGCGGACTCGCGGGTAGGTATTACGTTCGATCTGTATGATGTCGGGCTTGTGTTTTTTGATCACTCAAAAATAAAACAGGATTATATTGTGAACTTTTAAATCTCCCAATTGTTATATAATAAATAAAATGTATTATGATGAAGAATACCGTTTATACTCATACCGGTGATAAAGGAACAACCGGACTGATAGGAGGTACTCGTGTCGCGAAAAGCGATAAACAACTTGAAGCTTATGGCTCTGTTGATGAATTGAACTCTTTTGTAGGTTTACTTTATACTTACATTACAGATGATCATGATAAGGAACTATTATTCACGATACAAAACAAACTTCATCAAGTGTGCAGTTGTCTGGCCACCGATTATTCGAGTGCCAGTTCGACGATAATAAAGAAATTGACTTCTGAAAATGTTAAAAGCATGGAGCACGAAATTGATATTATCAATGCCCAACTGCCACTATTGAAATCGTTCATTTTACCTGGAGGATGTAGAGGAGCGGCAGTGGCTCATATCTGTCGAACCGTTTGTAGAAGAGCTGAAAGAAGAATTTACTCTCTTCGAGACGAACAACATCCGATAGATCAGGAACTGCTTGAATATATGAATCGATTGTCTGATTACTTTTTTGTTTTGTCGCGAAAAGTTAATTTAGAAAATAAAACTGATGAAATTTTATGGGATAATAGTTGCATATAGGATATTTTATTATACTTTTGCGGAAAAATTAGAAGAATATTTCAAATAAATTTTTTTAAAATATTTTTAGCTATGTATTGGACATTGGAATTAGCATCAAAATTGGAAGATGCACCTTGGCCTGCAACTAAGGATGAGCTTATTGATTATGCCATGCGCTCCGGAGCTCCACTTGAAGTAATAGAAAATCTTCAGGAAATGGAAGACGAAGGCGAAGTATATGAAAGTATTGAGGACATTTGGCCAGATTATCCAACCAAGGAAGATTTCTTCTTCAACGAAGAAGAGTATTGAACGAAAAAGAATAGACTCATTAGAAATTATTGAGTTACCGAGGCAAATGGCTTGGACAGAAGTCGTTTGCCTTTTTCTTTATCATTACAAACCTATTACAAACAAAAAGGATCATGAGAAATAAGCAAGTAGGGCAGGAGTTTATATGGATTTTCCTAATAGCCATATTTACTATTATTCCTTTTTTAGGGCTTCAAGAGTATAACACGAAAGGAGAACCACGAGAAGCGGTTGTGGCTTATTCTATGTTGCGAGACAATAATTGGATTCTTCCAACAAACAATGGAGGGGATCTTGCTTATAAACCACCACTTTTTCATTGGTGCATTGCGGCTGTGTCTTCTGTAACGGGTGAAGTCACAGAGTTTACTTCTCGTTTCCCGTCGGCTATCGCTTTGATTGTAATGGTTGTTTGTGGCTTTATATTTTACGCTCGGCGCAAAAATAAAGAAATAGCGCTGCTCGCTGCACTGCTTACTCTTACCGCTTTTGAAGTTCATAGAGCTGGCTTTGCTTGTCGGGTCGATATGTTGCTGACGGCTTTTGTAGTTGGTGCGCTTTATCTATTATATAAGTGGATCGAAAAAGATTGTAAAGGCATCCCTTTAGGAGCAATTCTTTGTATGAGTGCTGCGACTCTCACCAAGGGACCGGTTGGTATTATATTGCCTTGCTTTGTTATTGGCGTTTTCCTTCTGTTGAGGGGCATTTATCGTTTTAAACCTTATCTTCTTTTGTCTGTTTTTGCTATCTTGGCTTGTATCTTACCGGCCTGCTGGTATATAGCAGCTTATAGAGAAGCCGGACCTACTTTTATTAATTTGATAATGGATGAAAATTTTCGCCGGTTTACGGGGAAGATGACTTATGATTCGCATGTCAATCCCTTTTATTATAACTTCTTCACGCTTATTGCCGGATGGTTGCCTTGGACATTGTTCGTTGTTGTTTCGTTGTTTTTCTTGAAGTGGAAGTCTGCTTCTAAATATTTTGTTCGTCCGGGCTCGTGGTTTAGTTCTATTTTGGTGAAAGCTCGTCATGCCGATCCTGTTCAACTTTTTACATGGTTATCCTTTTTGCTAATTCTTTTCTTCTATTGCATTCCGAAGAGCAAACGTAGTGTCTATTTACTTCCTGCCTATCCTTTTATGGCGGTGTTGATAGCAGAATACCTTATTTATATGTGGAAAGTATCGATAAAGCCTTTCCGTATTTCTGGTATTTTCTTTGGAATATTAGCAATTCTTCTTCCTATACTTTTTATATGTATCAAATGCGGTTCTATTCCTACTACGATATTTCACGGTAAACATGCGTGGGAAAGCATCTTGCTGATTCAGGGACTGGAGAATATCCATCTTTCTGTCTTAAATCTGTTCTTTATTTTCTTGCCGTTGGTTATTGGTGTCTATACGATTGTTCAAATGGGGAAGCGCAGAAATGCGTCGTTTGTTGCCTTGTTTGCGTGTATCTTTGGACTCTACCTGACTTTAGATGCGGTATATTTGCCTGCAATGCTCAATACTAAATCGGATAAGCCTTTTGCCGAATATATTGAGAAAAACGTGGCAAAAGGGAATGTCTATTCTTACTTATCGTCTGATATGCTTCGTTTCTTTATGACGGACTTTTATATGGGTGATAAGGTGAGGCTTTTTGAACGCGATTTACCTCAAGAAGGTTGGTTGATAGTGGGCGAAAAAGATAAAAACGAGTTTTTCCGTAAAGCCTATATCAAGAATTATCGCTTCACTCCCATGATGCATACCGTTCGCCCTCGTTCCGATGTCGGGCAAGTTGTTTGTTTTTATAAATTTGTTCGCTTAAAAGCTATAAATTCAGGCGTTCTTCGATAAAATATCGGGGACGTCGTTTTACTTCGTAGTATATCTTTCCGATATACGACCCGATAATTCCCAGCGCAACGAGTATGGTACCTCCAATGAACCAAATGGAAACGAGTATAGACGTCCATCCAGGTACGGTGTTGTTCACATAGTGTTCGTAGAGAGCATAGATAATAATAAGTATGGAAATAATCTGCGAGAAGATACCTGAATATAGAATAATGCGAAGCGGTTTGATCGAGAAAGAAGTAATACCTTCTACTGCAAAGTGCAGCATCTTGCTGAAAGGATACTTTGACTGACCGGCCTGACGTGACTGACGATCATAATAAACGTATCCTTCTTTGAATCCTAATTGACGAACCAACCCTCGAATGAAAAGATTACGTTCGGGGAATGATATAAGAGCGATTAAAGCTCTTTCGCTTAGAAGCCTAAAATCTGCATGGTTGTATACCAAGTCGCTGCCCGCAAGCTTCATTAATTTATAATATGATTGGGCTGATTGCCTTTTGAAAAAGGTGTCTTTTTCGCGTTCTTTTCTAATACCGTAAATAACGTCTTTCCCTTCCTGAAATTGTTTAGCCATGTCGATGATCATATTCTCATCATCTTGTAGATCGGCATCGATGGAAATGATTGCTGAACATTTACCGGCAGCTTCTTCCATCCCTGCCCAAAGAGCGTTTTGATGGCCGACATTGTGGGCCAGCTTTAATCCACTAATAAATTGGGGATATTGGTTCGACAATGATTCGATGATCTCCCATGTGCGGTCTTTACTGCCGTCATCAACGAAAAGTATTTTTCCCTTTAGCTCTTGTTGCGTCTCGAGTTGTCTGCAAATAGATAGTAATCGTTGGGAACTCTCGGGCAATACATCTTCTTCGTTATAGCAAGGTACAATGATAAGTAATACGTTATTCTTCATCTTTCTTCAATTTAAATTTGAAAACAAACCGGACCATCAGAAAATTTATAGGTATGGCGATGGCATAAACAGGAATAGGAGCCAACGCATTGGGTACATCCATTTTCAAGAATATATTGAGTAATATCATGTGTAGTAAATAGTTGAATAGATGCGCTCCACCGAAGCCGATTCCTTTTTTCCAAGATGGCTTTTTGCGAAAAGTATAAAGGCTTGTAAGATAGAAATTGATGAAAAAAGCAACAACATAGCCTAAAGTATAAGCTATGTTCACATTGATGGCATATTGCAACAGCAAATAAACGCCGTAATGTACTCCTGTAACGACAATGCCTACAACAGAGAATCGTACGATTTCAAGTATATTGTCTTTGCTCATCACGCCCTTGATTGGGATAATCTTTTTTAATTGTTGTGATTAATTATCGAGAAGCAAAGATACAATAATTCTCTGTTGCAAGTATTGTTTTTATTCTATTTTTAGTCTAAAGCGGATATTCTTCGAAAGCATATAGAACTGTTGATAGATAGCGCTCGCCTGTATCAGGTAAAAGAGCTACTATCTTTTTATTCTTGTTTTCGGGCTTTTGAGCCAATAAAGTTGCTGCATATATGGCTGCTCCAGACGAGATTCCCACGAGTAATCCTTCTTTTTTAGCTAGTTCGCGGCTGGTGCGGATGGCATCATTATCTTCTACTTTGATAATATCGTCAACAACTGAAGAATTGAATATTTTTGGAACGAATCCTGCTCCTATGCCCTGAATCTTATGCGGACCGGCTACGCCACCTGATAGAACGGGCGAGCTTGCCGGTTCGACAGCTACTATTTGAATCTTAGGATTGTGTTGTTTCAATGCTGCGCCGACTCCACTTACTGTGCCTCCTGTGCCTACGCCTGAAACAAAAATATCAATCTCTCCATCTGTATCGCGCCAGATCTCTTCTCCTGTCGTAGCTTTGTGAATAGCCGGATTGGCGGGGTTTTCAAATTGTTGCAGAATTACCGAACCGGGGGTAGAAGCTTTTAGTTCATTCGCTTTTTCGATAGCGCCATTCATTCCTTTAGTTCCGGGTGTGAGTACAACTTCCGCTCCAAGGGCTTTCAGAAGATTACGACGTTCTATGCTCATTGTATCGGGCATTGTCAATACTAATTTATACCCTTTGACACTCGATACAAAAGCCAGTCCTACGCCTGTATTGCCACTTGTCGGTTCGATGATGGTGGCGCCCGGTTTTAATGCGCCCTTCTTTTCGGCATCTTCAATCATCGAAAGAGCTACCCGATCTTTCACACTACCTGCTGGGTTGAAGTATTCCAACTTTGCAATGATTTGTGCCTGTATGTCTTTACTGGCATTATAGTTAGATAACTCCAACAGAGGAGTGTTACCGACCAAGTCGGTTAGTCTTTTTGCAATTTTGCTCATAACGATAATATTTTAATGTGACTAATTTTATCTTTTGATATTGCAAAAGTAAGACGATTTTTTTATTGCGGAAATACCACATTCGTGGTAATTTTATACCATACAATGTTTAGAGCATCTTCAGTTTGTGACGAAAACGTAGCCAATACAGAATACCCGCAGTGGTCAGACCAAAGGGGAATGTCATCCAAATACCGACAATACCCCATTTTAATACAAATCCGAAGAAATATCCGGCCGGCAGCCCTATGATGAAATAGGCGACGAATGCAATGCCCGTCATGACTTTAACATCGGAGATGCCGCGTAAGGCATTGGCAAAGTTTATCTGAAGCCCGTCGCCAAATTGATAAAATAGAAACGGGATCACAAGCGACACGACCATCAAGGATACTTCTCTATTGTCGGTAAACCATCCTCCTATTTGGTAACGGAATAAGAAGATAAAGAGTGACATGAATATGCCGCTTAATAAGATAAGATGAAAACCTGCTGTTGAAGTACGCCGGATGTTAACAATATCGTGTTGTCCGGCGAAATTACTTATTCTGATAGATACTGCTGAGCCGATGCCATAGAAAATCATGAAGTTTACGGTCGATATAGTGCACATCACCTGATGTGAGGCCAATGCTACCGTTCCCAACCATCCCGCCATCATAGCGCTGAGGCTGAATGATAATGTTTCCATTCCTAATTGAAAAGCAATGGGCCATCCCAATACGTTGAGACGACGGAATAATTTCATTGACCATGATCCGTGAAAGATAGCGTTGCGATAGGGGGCAAACTTCTTATTCCGATAGACGATCCAAATAAACGCAATAAGCATTACGATGTTTGAGGAGAGTGTGCTGATGCCCGCACCGAAAAGTCCCCATTCGGGTAAACCTAGTTTGCCATATATTAATATATAGTTTCCAATGATATTCATCAGATTCGATCCGATGAGAATCCACATCCCGAATTTTGTTTCGGTAATGCTATCAGCGAATTGTTTGAAAGTGCCAAAGAAATTTTTGAAAACCAATGCGATTATCATCAATATATAATAAGGTCTTATTAGCGGTAGTAGTTCTTTGGGTTGACCTAACCGATCTATATTGAAATAGACGCAGCACATCACTGCTACTACTATAATTGTCATAATCGAATTAGCTCTCAAGCTCTCCTTGAATGCTTGTCCTGCTTTATCGTATTGACCTTTGCCGAAATATTCGCCAATTACTGGAGTTAGCCCATACGTAAAACCCATGCTAAAGATAATAGCAAAGTTAAAAACATTATTTACAAAAGATGCTGCTGCCAGTTCGGCTGTAGTGTGATGTCCAATCATCAGTGTATCAAAGAATCCTAGCAATATTATTCCTATTTGTCCGATAACTATAGGAAAGCCAAGGCGAAATAGAGTCTTATAATGTATGCTGAATTTTGATAGAGTATATTGATAGTAGGGCATCGCACTGACATTTTGTAATTGGTAGACAAAGGTAAGAAATAAAATACAAATCTCTTGTTTTTCTTTTGCTTTCAGAAAATATAAACAAAAAAACACTACCTTTGTTGGTGTGAAATATGATATATCCATTATAGGTTTATCGTATGAAACGAATAAACATCTAAGCTTATAAATTGTGTCTTTATATTTTTAATACGTGTCTTAGATAACCAATGAGTAACTCTATTGATTTTGAAAAAAAATTCGATAAGATATATGTCTCTTATTATCCTAGGCTGATTAGGTTTGCAAGGGAATATGTCATATTGGAGGAGGATGCTGAAAATATTGTTCAAGATATTTTTCTTTTTTTATGGGAAAAACGTAATGTCTTGAATATAGAGGTGAGCTTAATGTCTTATATGTTTTCGTTAGTCAAACATCGGTGTTTGGACTATCTTCGGCATGCCAATGTGGTAGAAGATTATAAGAAAGAATTGAACTTGAAGCTATCGGCATTGGAGCAGTTGGATAGTTCCATTTCTTCTGACGAAAATATTGAAGAAGCTATAACCAATGCCATTAACAAACTGCCCGAGCGCTGTAGAAAGATCTTTCTTAAATCCAAAATTGAAGGGAAGAAGTATCATGAAATAGCGGGGGAAATGAATCTTTCTGTCAATACGATTGAAAATCAAATGTCCATTGCTTTGAAAAAATTACGTATAGAATTGAAAGATTATCTGCCTTTATTAATCTTTCTTGTCGGAAGTTATTATAAGTCTCATTCTTGATTTATAAGAAAATAATCCATTTTATTTGTGCGATAAAGAACTCACGATCTTTTGATCCTTATGTAGCCACTTCATATTATTCGGGATAAGAACTCAGATATATCGTTGCGAATGCAGTGGTCTATTTGTAAAACTTACTGATGAAAGTTGGTTCATATAAGAACAACTTTATATTTTTGTCCTAAGCAGAATGTCGTCCATATATGTGATTCGATCAACTCACATATGTGACTCGATCGTTCCACAGATGTGAGTTGATCGAATCACATATATGGAACGACAAAACCTGAATGAGTCAACAGAAATACCTTAAATGCGGCAACCCTGATTCAATAAGATGTGTACAAAACACCTTCTCTTAGAGAAGACCGGACTACTTCCATGCACGGGCTGTAAGCAAGGGAACCATTATCTACGCCCAATTGAAAAATTATTCTTTATTATTTGGTGGTAAATTTCAATTCAAACGTTCTTTCTATAAAATACATGAAGAATGCATGAATGAATTGTTGATAAAATATTTTGAAGGAAACATAACTTCCGATGAGAAAGATGCCCTATTTGAGACTATAGAAGAGTCTCCCGAATTGAAGAAAGAGTTTATTTCTTTCCAAAATATTCGAGGTCTTACTTCATGGCTTGTTTGTAAGGGCGATGAAGAACTTGCAATAGGCAAACTCTTGGAATTTAAACAATCGCAAAGAAAAAAACTTCATGCCGTTCTTTTTAGAAAGTTCTTGAGTTATGCAGCTACTATTTGTATCACCGTAGCGACTACATTGTCTGTATTATATTTTATTCAAAAAGATAAAGTAAAAGTTCAATCCCCTATTGCTTATCAAGAACTCACTACTCCACGCGGACAGCGCATAATGTTCAAAATGCAAGACGGGACAAAAGTCTGGTTGAATGCTTGCACCACTTTACGTTATCCTTGTGTTTTCAATGACAGCATTAGAAAAGTGGAACTTGATGGCGAAGCTTATTTTGAAGTGAAGCACAATGCGAAAATACCGTTTATTGTTGTTACTCATAAGGCCATGGTGAAAGTGCTTGGAACAAAATTCAATGTCTTTGCGTATAAAAATAGTAAAGAGTTCAAAGTTTCTCTAGTAGATGGTTGTGTCAATGTCCGAGCTAACAATACATCGATGAATATGACTATATTGCCTTATGAGGCGCTTTCTTTGTTGGATGGGAAATTTATAAAAGAATCTTTTGCCGATACCGATTTCCTTTTGTGGAAAGAAGGTATTTATGCATTTGACGACCTTCCGTTCAATAAGATTGTAGAAAAGCTCGAATTGTATTACGGCGTTCGTCTTGTTCAGAAGAACAAAAAACTGGCGCACTACAAATTTAGTGGAAAGTTCAGGCAAAGAGATGGAATAGAAAGTGTGTTGAGGACCTTGCAACAAGTGCACCGTTTCTCTTATAAGAAGATAAACGATTTGGATAAAATCATAATATATTAGTATTAGCGACTTAGTGCCTTGATAAATAAAAAACCTTTTCTTAAAATGTAATGCCTATGAAGTAAAACCTGAAAATCTAAAAAGAAACCGGTGGTGTTGCCGCACCAAACCGGTTAAATGTGTAATTGCTACACAATCTTAATCAATTAATTTAATAATTAATAAGCGAACAAAATTATGAAAAAAGAAGAACCGAAACTCTTAAAAATCATGAAAATTACACTTTTTCTTCTTTCCACTTGTGTTTTTTCTATTTTTGCAGCTCCTATGACCTCCCAAAATGCAAGAGTTAACCTTAATAGTGGAAATGGAATGACGATCGGTAAGTTTATCGACCAGGTAGAAAAGCAAACAAATTATCTGTTTGTTTATAGTAAAAATGATGTTGATCCAGGTGAAAGAATTAATGTTAAGTCTGGAAATAAGTCTGTTGCTCAATATTTGGATGAAGCTTTTGATGGGACAAAAGTAAAATATGTTTTTGAGAACGATTACATTGTTTTGACAAAGAAATCGGCTTTGACTACGGTTCAGAATCCTGCTAAAAAGATTTTTGTTAAAGTTGTAGATCAAAGTGGCGAACCTGTTATTGGTGCAAGTGTTGCGGTTAAAGGATCAAAAGAAGGTGGCATTACTGATACAGAAGGTAATTGTTATGTTTATGTAACCCCGGGAACTGTATTGCAAGTTTCTTTCATAGGCTATGTAACCAAAGATATTGCAGTAGGCAACGTCACTTCTTATAAAGTCGTTATGACTGAAGACAATAAAATGTTGAATGAAGTGGTTGTCGTGGGTTATGGTACGATGCGTAAGTCTGATGTCACCGGTTCTATTAGTGTGGCTAAAGGCGAAGATATGGTCAAAGCTCAAAACTTTAGCGCTTTGGATAACTTGCGCGGAAAAGCTTCGGGTGTAAGCATTTTTAGTAACTCAGGTCAGCCGGGAGCTTATGCCAGTCGTGTTGTTATTCGTGGTTTGGCTACAATCAACTCTTCTTCCAATCCATTGTATGTTGTAGATGGAGTTGTGATGGAAGATTTCTCGTTGGTCAATCCGAATGATATCGAATCGATGGAAGTTTTAAAAGATGCTTCTGCAACAGCAATCTATGGTGCCCGTGGAGCCAACGGAGTTATTATGGTCACTACAAAGCGTGGATTGAAAGATGCAGAAGGTACTAGAATTAGCTACCAAGGTTCGTTAAGTATCAGCAATATGGCTCGTCACATGAAGCTATTGAATGCCGAAGAATGGTGTGATGCTTTCATGAAAGGGTTGCAGAATGAAAATACGTACCAGGGGAAAAACTGGTCATTGAATCGTACGGATTGGTTTACTGATACCAACTATTTTGATTCGAAAGGTTATCCTATTTACAATACAAATTGGCAAGATGAGGCTACCCGTACTGCTTTTTCTCACAATCATCAGATTAACATCCAACAAGCTGGTAAGACTTCTTCCATGGGAGCTTTCTTGAATTATACCGATCAAGAAGGCATCATGAAAAATACTTGGAGCAAGCGGTTGAGTGCTAAGATGACTTACGATGCCAATCCTACCAAGTGGCTGTCGACAGCTATCAATTTGATGATCAATCATACGTGGGGTAGATATACTCCAGAGATAGGAGGAGGGCAAGAGGCTCGCCGTACAATGATCGAGATGTTGCCATGGCTGCCTGTTCACGATAAGGATGGCAATTATACTACTTCTACCAGCCCTACGGCAATGAGCCAAACTTTTGGATTTGAAGGAATGTCTAATCCGGTGATGATTTTGAATCTTCAGAAACGAATGAATTATAATACTCAGATATTTGGTAACGCTGCATTTACTTTTCATCTCATGCAGGGTCTGGATTTGAAAACTCAGATGGGTCTTGATTACCATTCAAAACAATACAGAGCTTATTCTTCTGTCAACTTAAATAATATTTCTATGCCGAACGGTTGGGCCGATTATGCTAATACCAACGTACTGTATTGGCAGGAAGAAACCTATTTGACATACGATAAGTATTTTGGCGAAAACCATTTGAATGCGATGGCGGGTTTGTCTTGGCAGGAGCGCAGACAAAATTATGATGAATCGTATACCGAAGGATTCTCGGACGACTTCTACGAGGATAATAATATGGGAGTTGGTACTACTCCATCGGCCCCTTCTTCCAGTTGGAGCCGTTGGGCAATGAATTCTTATTTCTTACGTTTTGCTTATACTTATAAAGACCGCTATTCTGCAACAGTTACAGGACGTATCGATGGTTCTTCCAAATTTGGAGAGAATAACAAATACGCCTTCTTCCCTTCGGCTGGTTTGGCATGGATTATTTCTCAAGAGAATTTCATGAAGAATATTTCCGCTATCAGTACTCTCAAATTGCATACTAGTTATGGTTTGACAGGTAACTCGGAAATCGACCCATATCAGTCTTTGGCTAATGTAAGTGCAGGTACCTTTTTATTGAACGCCAAACGTTCGGCCTATTCTTATGTTTCTTCATTGGCAAATCCTGATCTGAAATGGGAAAAAACGGCACAATGGGATTTAGGCATCAATTTGGGTTTGTTCCAAAACCGTTTGAATTTTGATGTGTCTTATTATAACAAGAAAACGACTAACTTGTTATTGGATTGCCCTGTTCCTCATTCTACCGGCTTTACTTCTATATTCAAGAACATCGGTTCTGTAAGAAATCAAGGTATGGATATTATGGTCAATGCTATGCCTTTCCGCAGTAAAGATTTCACATGGAATTCGACTCTTAATCTGAACTACAATAAGAACAAAATCTTGCATTTGGGCGAAAATGATGAAGATATTGAACTAAACGGCTGGGTAGGAGGTTCTGAAAGCATCCTACGTGTTGGCGAAAACATGAGTAGCTTTTATGGCTATCGTCGTTACGGCGTTTGGACCAAAGAAGATTATCAGGCAGGTAAGTGCGAATTAAATCAGGTAGGACGTGCTCATCGTAGTACAACAAAAGAAATAATAGGTAAAGGTATGCCCGATTGGACTGGCAGTTGGATTAATACGTTTACCTATAAGAATTTCGATTTGACAGTTGATATGCAATTTGTTTGGGGAGTAGAGACCATGCAACAATTTTATCATCCCACATACGATCGTTTTGGCATTACAAATGGTTTGAAGAGTATCTTGTACGATTCTTACGATGGAACCAATCCGAAAGCAATGGAACAAATGATCTATCTGTGCAATAACGGTCATGCCGGACAAGATACGACTGTTGATTCTCGATGGATTGCTAATGGTTCTTATTTGCGGTGTAATATGTTGCAGTTGGGATATACTTTCGATCATTCTCTTATGCAGAAATTCGGAGTATCGGGCTTGCGTCTATATGCTAGTGCAAACAACTTGTTCTTGATTTGTTCAAGTAAATTTCAAGGATTCGATCCGGAAGCAACCTCTCAAGGTGATGATAAATTTGGTCAGAACATGACTTTCTATTCTTATCCGAGAGCAAGAACTTTTACTTTTGGTGTTAATCTTACATTTTAATCGAACCTAAATGATAGTATAGAAATGAAAAAGATATTAATCACAGCAATTGTTTGTTCAGGATTGATGATGTTTTCTTCCTGTAACAATTTTTTGGATGAAAACCCAAAATCTTCTTTGACGCTACAAGATTACTATAAGACTGCAGCACAAGCTACGGCTAATGTCAACTATTTGTATCGTAGTGGTGCACCTAGTCAATACTCGGATGCGGGAAGTGCTTATGTAGGACCTTTTGCAACTCTACCGGGTATGTTGTCCGGTTATTTCAGCAATGATTATGAGGGGCAGGAATTACCATGTAAATATTCTCGGTTATTGACTCGTCAGGCAAATACAATGACCATCTCAGAAAAAGTGGATGGGGTATGGGACGATTGTTATAATGCGATTAACGTTGCCAATGGAGCTATTCAGAATATCCCGAATATTTCCATGGACGCAACAGTTAAGGCAACTTTAATGGCAGAAGCTAAATTCTTCCGCGCTTTCAATTATTTTTATTTGGTAAAAATATTTGGGCCTATTCCATTGAATCAGACTCCATATATTTCAGCAAGTCAAGATATGCAATTGTCGCGTTCGACTGTCGCAGATGTTTATGCTTTGATTGAAGCAGATCTGAAAACAGCCGTTGATGTTTTACCTGCAAAATCTTTTGCAAGCAATAATCATCGAATTACAAAGTATGCAGCTGCAATGTTGTTGACATCGGTTTATATGCAAGAAGGAAAATATTCCGACGCTGCAACTTGTGCTAAGATTGTGGTTGGCTCGGGTGTTCATGGTTTGACGCAAAACACGAATATGACAGATCAGAGCGCATACAATAAATTGCGTTCGACAGATGATTTGGATGAAGTTATTTATGCTCAAGAGTTTGACAATTCGATCAATAGCGGCGGCTGGTGGGCTACTTATGCTTTTGATGCTTCTGCTACTTCTACTTTTGGAACTTATTCTATTTTCCAAAGAGTGTATGGCCCGTCAAATCGATATTTGAATGTTTATACCAGCAATGATTTGCGCATTCAGAATGAACAGTTTTTCCATTGGACTTATACAAATCCGAATACGGGAAAGACATGGGCTGCTCCTAAAAATCAGGATGGAACTTATCAATATGCTGGCTGTTGGTATTACTATGATGCCGATGCTCTGCTTTCTACGGGAAAGGCGTCGAAAGATTGGAATTTCTTCCGGTATGCAGAAGCTTTGCTTGATGCGGCCGAGTGCATCGCTCAGACTTCTGGCGTTACACCGGAAGCTGCCGGATACCTCGCTCAGGTTCAGGCGCGCGCCAATACTACAGGCCAGTCTGTGTCAGATATAACGACTCAATTACAATCTCTTCAGAAAGAAGATTTTATAGAAGCTTGTTGGACGGAACGTCTTCGCGAGTTTCCATTAGAATTTAAAATGTGGGATGATTGTTTGCGCACAGGTAAATATCCTGTCATTTCTGAGACCGTAAAAGGATCTGTAACTTATGTAGACCTCGTAGGAGCTACTAATGCTGCGGGTGCAATTGTCAAATCTTCGGATTTGCTATGGCCTGTTTCTTTGAATGAAATGCAACGGAATAAAAAACTAACGCAAAATGATGGTTATGCATCAAAAGAATAGTGATTTTTCATATTAAAGCGCTATATTTGAGGGGAGAATGTTATCATTCTCCCCATTTTAACAACATATAAATTTTGAATATCATGAGGAAAGTCATTGGGCTAAGCATTAGTTTGCTTTTATTATTTGCTATGTGCCCCTTTATCCAAGGGCAAAATAAGGGGCAAAAGAATTATGTAGATTTTGTAAATCCCTATATTGGATCTGGTGGACATGGTCACGTATTTGTAGGTGCAAGTGTTCCTTTTGGTGCAGTACAGGTGGGCCCCGAGAATATTTTCAAAGGGTGGGATTGGTGCTCCGGCTACCATTATTCCGATAGTATTGTCATTGGTTTCAGTCAAACGCATTTGAGTGGAACGGGCTGTTCCGATCTGGGCGATGTCTTGCTAATGCCTTATGTTGGCAAAATTCGTACTTCTCGTGGAGAACAAGACAATATTCAAGGAAGTGCGTCTTCTTACTATAAACACTCCAACGAAAAAGTTGCTCCGGGATATTATTCTCTCTTAATGGACAATGGGGTTAAAGTTGAATTGACTTCCACAGAGCGTACCGCCCTTCATCATTACATCTATCCTGTCTCTGGAGAACGCCGTTTGCTTATCAATCTGAAGGAAGGCATTGATAATACAACTGATGAGACATACTTGAAGAAAGTGGACGATTATACAGTAGAAGGCTATAGATATGTAAGAGGATGGAGTCCGCATCGTCGTGTCTTTTTCTATCTGAAAACAAATAAGCCGATTCAAAATCTAGGCGTTTTCAATGATGATACGCCCGCTGGCAACGATGAGTTGAAAGGAGCTTCTGTAAAAGGAGTTATCACTTTCAATGATAACGTTAAAGATGTACTGGTAAAAGTCGCTATTTCTTCTGTCAGCTGTAGCAATGCCGAAATGAATATGAAAGGTGAACTTCCCGGTTGGAACTTCCAAGCTGTTTGCAAACAGGCAACTCAGAAATGGAATAAACAACTGTCGTGCATTGATATAGATACGAAAGATTTAAGAGCCAAAACGATATTTTATACTGCTTTGTATCATGCCTTCATCGCTCCGAATCTGTATTGTGATGCGAATGGTGATTTTCGTGGGCATGACGATAAAGTGTATACCAATAACTCTTGGAAGAACTATTCTACTTTTTCATTGTGGGATACATACCGTACTTTAAATCCTCTTTTCACCATTATTCAACGAGATAGAGTTCCCGATCTTGTCAATTCGTTTTTGAGTATTTACGATCAACAGGGAAAACTACCTATATGGCCATTGGTAGGTGGAGAAACTGAATGTATGCCAGGCTATAGTGCAGTGCCGATTATTGCGGATGCTTATCTAAAAGGTATTAAGGGCTTCGATGCCAATCGGGCGTTGAAGGATATGATTTCGTCTGCCACAAATCCAAAACAAAAGGGAGTTTCGCTCTTGATGGAGAAAAGCTACATTCCGTGTGATAAAATGCACGAAGCGACTTCTATTGCTTTGGAATATGCTGCCGATGATTGGGGCATAGCTTTGATGGCCAAAAAGATGAAAGAGAATAACAATTATCAGACTTTTTTGAATCGCGGTAAATGCTATAGCCAATATTTTGATAAAAGTATCAATTTCATTCGTCCAAAGATGAGCGATGGTAGTTGGTTTGCTCCTTACAATCCTTTCTTTGCCACTCATAACGTAATAGGCGATTTTACCGAAGGCACAGGATGGCAATATACGTTCTTTGTTCCACAACATCCGGAGGGATTGATCGCATTGATGGGGGGTGACAAACCTTTTATCTCCAAGCTTGACTCTTTGTTCATTGTCAACGGAGATATGGGAGAAGGTGCTCCTTCGGATATTGCAGGTTTGATTGGACAGTATGCTCATGGAAATGAACCTTGTCATCACGTGGCATATCTATATGCTTATGCCGGAGCACAATGGAAGACAGCAAAGAGAGTGCGCGACGTTCAAAGAATGTTTTATACCGATCAGGTCGACGGCCTTAGTGGCAATGAAGACTGTGGTCAGATGTCCGCTTGGCATATTATCTCTGCTTTAGGTTTCTATCAGGTCAATCCTTCTAATGGAATATATGTTTTTGGAAGTCCTTTATTCCCCAAAGCCTCTATTAATTTGCCTAATGGAAAAGCATTTAGTGTTGTAGCCCAGAATAATAGTGCAAAGAATATTTATATTCAGTCGGCTAAGCTTAATGGCAAGCCTTACAAGAAATCGTATATCACGTATAACGATATTATGTCTGGTGGAACATTAACGTTGGTCATGGGAAACACTCCAAATAAGAACTTTGGTTCTTCTCCGGTAGATCGTCCTAAGAGTGCTGAATAGATATCTGATGACGCTTTGTATTCGAAAATAATCTATTTGTCTAATTGTAGGAAATAGATATAAAAATGGTTGGTAAACCATTTCATTACCTCAGCTCGGGATAAACAACTTGCTCTATTCTAAACTTGTCCCGAACTGAGGTATTGTTATCATAATAACAAACGCTCGGGTAGCACCACCATCGCTACCTAGTTATTGTATTTATTATAGAATATATTTGCCCTTTTCTTGGCATTATTTTTGCTCTTTTTTAGCATCCGAAAAAATCAACCGTATGTTACTGCGGTAACTAACGTATGTCGCAGGAGAAACTAACGGAAGTTGTCAGGATAACTTCCGTTAGTTACCGCAGTAACTTCCGTTAGTTATGGCTGCGACATACGTCTGTTTTTTCGAAGTGAATATTCGCCGAGATTCTGATACTTTCTTATCCAAGTGTGGGTAACAGGGCCTTAAAGGGCACTATTTTTACGACTGTCTCACTGCTCGCATGTAAACCGAATCAGAGCAATACATAAATGTGTTGCGCGTAAATGGCTGATATCCAGCGAGAAATTCATAAGGACGAAAATAAATGTTTGTATGTATAAACTTTTATTTTCGTCCTTATGAATTTTTATGTTTGTCCTTATCATTTTTTGAGAACACAAGCTCTATTGAGTGAATCAATAAGTGCCACTTCGATATGGTAAAATAGTATCAGTATCGCTCCCAATATTCACCTCTTGGAACACCTTGAAAAATAATTTTCGTTCACAAGCCTTCACCAGTTACTTGTAAGCCTCATTATCATAGAGTTCATAATTCATTGATTATCAGTGAGAAGATGCACTTTTCAGGTCCCGTTTTGCTATCATATATCAATATCTATCTGATATCCAGTCGATAACGGTGACGGGAACAAGTACAAAAGTATTATAGGAAACATCGAAAAGATTCATACCGGTACGACCCCTTTTTGAGTAGTCAGTGGGACACGATTATTTCAACAAATTAGTATCGTTCTTATCTTCCTAAACGACATATGCCCCTAAATTTGTTGACGTCCATACGTTTTCTGAAAAACTTATGGACGTCACCGAAAAAACTAACATACGACGATTTTGTCTATGCCGTAGGTTCGAAAATTTATTTATGTGATGTCCGAATTGTTTCACTCATTTTAGATGCTGCCTTTATTTTTCCCGATATTCTCGTTGTCTATATCTAGGCTATTCAAAAGAGGGAATCAACAAAAAAACGGAGAGTAGAGTATGCTTGGAATTAATTTCGATGGTTCTTTTCGTTCAGCGCATTGAAAAGTTTGCGAGGCATTAGGATAGGGTAGGCAAACCAATGTTTGTACATCATGCAAACAATGTAATAGATAATGAATGCCGTGACGAATCCCGAAATGGCATCAATCAGATAGTGGGCTTGTATGAAGACGGTAGCCCCGCAAAGTAATAAATAGAAAGGTGTGAGCCATGCAAACAATTTTTTGCTGCCATGCCATGCAAATATCATGAGGATGGTAGAGATTCCCACATGGCTACTGGGAAATGCTGCGGTGGGGCGTTCGCCTATTGATTGAGAGTTTTCTACAAGATCATAAAAGATGCCATGTTGATAATCTGCTCCGGGCAACAACTCCTGATGGTAGTTGAAGTAATCGCCAATATGAGGGAATATTCCTTTGGCTACATTATCCAGCCCAATAGCGGGGTAATAGAATTGTGGTCCGGCTACAGGAATAAAGATATAGATAAGGTAGTATATAAAGAAAGATGTGACGATAACGAAAGAATATTTCTCGAACAAATCATATTTTTTGATGAAATAATACAGCGCTACGGTAAGGATCATGGGATAGTAGGAAAAGTATCCCATATTGAAAGCTTCGCTAACCCAATTGGACGAAAGCCAATGGCAGAACCAGAGTGCCGGTTGCGCACCAAATAATTGCTGGTCGATACCGGCAAAAACATAGTCCAAATTCGGTAAGAAGCGATTGAATTCAAAAGTATCCGGATACCAATAAGAAAGCAAACTCATTTGGATTGCGATGCGAATAAAAGCCATGTACCGATAAGGAAATTGCTTGAATAAGTAAATCATGAATAGGGTCAACCCAAGGATAGCTGCTCGTTGGTAAAGCATTGACATGGGATGATTCATGCGGGGAAAAAGGTATAATATAAGAATGGAGGTAAGCAAATTGTATATTAATGCTACCTTCTCGACTGCAAACAAACCATTTTGTTTTTCTCCTACGCGATCAAACAAATCAACTTTTACAACCATCCTTCTTTTTTATACCATGCGATAGTTTCGGCAACACCACGTTTCAAATTGTATTCAGGTTCAAAACCTAATTCTTCTTGTGTAGGCGTCATGTCGCATCGCCAATTCCGCTGTTTCATTATTTTATACTTGTCAGAGTTCAATGTTGAGCTCTTTCGCGACATCGTCGCGAACATTTCAGCCAACAAAGATACAACTTTTAAAATAATTAAAGGGCATTTTATATGGATAACAAACTTGCATCCCATTTCTTTTTGTATTAAATCGGAGAAAGAACGGCTTGGATACACTCCTCCATCGGTAACAAAGTAGGCTCTGCGAACTATTTCTTGCTTGATACAGAGAAAAATAACGTTCACTACATCTTTTACATAAACAAAAGTCAGGTCTTGATGTTTGTAGCCTACAGCAAAATCGACATGCTGTTTGATACTTTTAGCCATGAGGAAATAATCTTTCTCGCGAGGGCCATAAACTCCTGTTGGGCGTATAAAGATATATGGGAAATCGCTGATGTTTTGCAAGTATCTTTCTGATTTTCTTTTGCTAAGTCCATAGGCGGTATTGGGCATTATTGTATCATTCTCTTTGATGGGTTCCTCGTTTTGTTCATGAATTGCGCCAAAGATGCTCAAGGTACTTATATAGATGAATTGTTTGGGAACCATGTCGAGCATACGAAGTGTGTCGGCAAGGAGTTTGGTTTGTCCAAAGTTTATTTTGTCAAAATCTCTTTTGTCGGCACATTTTGTTACGCCGGAGCAATGTACTATGATATCAAATTTGCCATATTGCTCTTTATGAGCGGCAAGCATTGCCGTTAGTTTTGTCGGATTCGAGAAGTCGCAGGTAAAGAATTTGATGCGTGGATCTTTCAAATACTGCTTACTGCTTGTAGCTCTCATTCCCGCCCAAACATCAAAACCTCTATTCAAAGCCTCTTCTACAATAAAACTTCCGATGAAACCACTTGCTCCTGTTACTAAAATAGATGCCATTCTTTATTCTTTATTATTTTCATCTTTCGGCTCAACATGGATGCTGACGAATGTATTCTTGCCGAACATTGCTTTAAGTTTGTTTTCTATATTTGTTGCTATGCCATGTGCCTTATTCAAACTGATGTCGCCATCCATCAGTACATGTAAGTCTATCGCATAATTGTTTCCTATCTGTCTGGTTCGTAAGTCATGTGGTTTGGTCACTCCCGGGAAAGACAGAGTTGCATCAACTATTTTCTTCTCGATGTCTTCCGATAATGATTTTTCTAAGAGTTGTCCCATGCACGGCTTTAAGAGAGAAAAGGCGGCTTTAATGATAAATATACTAACCAATACGGCAGCAACAGGATCGAGCACTCGCCAATGTTCGCCTAACAAAATTGCTCCTCCGATTCCTATGGCAGTACCTACAGAAGAGAGAGCGTCGCTGCGGTGATGCCAAGCATTGGCAACTGTCGCTTGCGAATGATATTTCTTGCCCGACTTTAATGTATAGCGATATAGTAACTCTTTTGATCCAATGGATACGATGGCTGCAATAAATGCAAGTAGCCCGGGTTGATTCAGCACTTTGCCTGTAATAGCATCGTAGATTTTGTCGCAGCCGTCATATAGAATACCGAATCCTACAAATAACAACAACACACCAATTATTGCTGTAGCAAGTGTCTCAAATTTGCCATGACCGAAATCGTGCCCTTTGTCTATTGGTTTGTTGGCTATATGAACAAATATCAGAATGATAATATCGACTACGAAATCCGATAGTGAGTGTACAGCTTCGGCCAACATTGCCGCGCTATGCCCCACTATTCCTGCAAAAAACTTAAAGATCAATAATAGAAAATCAACAGCGCTTCCTGTTATTGTTGTCTGATATATTTTCCTTTCTTGAGTAGTTTTTTCGGCTTCCATTGTTATTATTCTAAAAAGCAAAGGCAAATATACACTTTAATCTTGAATTATTGAGATTAAATTGCTTTCTTTGTAATAAAACTCAATATAATCCTATATATTATGGCAAATAATAATGACAAAAAAGCAGGTAAACGGATGACCAAACAGGATATGACTAATGTCTTATTCGATTTCTTTCATGCGAGCCCAGGTAAAAGCTTTACATTGAAATACTTATTTTCAGAACTGCACTTCAATACTCATCCGATGAAGATGTTGTGTATGGATATTCTCTCTGAACTTATGGCTGATGATTATATTACTCAAATAGATAAATATGTGTATCGTCTTAACGATCGCGGAACAGAGTTGATTGGAATATTTCAACGAAAAAGCAATGGCAAGAATATGTTTGTCCCCGATGGAGGCGGAGAACCGATCTTTGTGGCTGAACGAAATTCGGCTCATGCGATGAATAATGATCGGGTGAAAATAACCTTTTTTGCCAAGCGTAAAAATCATATAGCAGAGGGCGAAGTGGTTGAAATATTGGAACGCGCTCAAAACAGCTTCGTCGGAACACTTGAGGTGACCAAGTCGTATGCATTTTTACTTACCGAAAACAGAACACTTGCAAACGATATATTTATCCCTAAAGACAAACTGAAAGGTGGAAAGAATGGGGATAAGGCTGTTGTGAAGATAGTAGAATGGCCTGATAAATCAAAGAATCCCATCGGTATGGTGGTAGATATCCTTGGACAAGCAGGAGAGAATAATACCGAAATGCATGCTATTCTTGCCGAGTATGGTTTGCCTTATGTATATCCGGCAGCAGTAGAGAAAGCAGCCGAGCAAATCCCCGCAGAGATTCCGGCAGATGAGATCGCTCGTAGGGAGGACTTTAGAGATGTAACAACTTTTACGATAGACCCCAAAGATGCTAAGGATTTTGACGATGCATTGTCTGTCAGAAAGATAAAGGATGGTCTTTGGGAGATTGGAGTGCATATTGCTGATGTGACTTATTATGTCAAAGAAGGAAGCATTATAGATAAAGAGGCAGTAAAACGTGCCACTTCTATCTATTTGGTAGACCGTACAATACCGATGTTGCCAGAAAGGCTATGTAATTTCATCTGCTCGTTGCGTCCGAACGAAGAAAAGCTAACGTTCTCGGTTATCTTTGAAATAACCGAGAAGGGTGAGATAAAGAAATGGCATATTGCTCATACTGTTATTAAGAGTGATCGCCGCTTCACCTACGAAGAAGTACAAGATATAATAGAAAAAGGAGAAGGTGATTATAAAGAAGAAATATTTGCTGCCGATACTATTGCCAAGCTTCTTCGTAAAAAACGCTTTGAACATGGAGCTATTTCGTTTGAAAGGTGGGAGATGAAATTTGATATTGACGAAACAGGCAAGCCTGTGGGCATATATATTAAGGAATCGAAAGATGCCAACAAGTTGGTAGAAGAATTTATGTTGCTTGCCAATCGATATGTGGCAGAAAGTGTAGGAAAGGTTCCTAACAATAAGAAACCGAAAGTTCTTCCGTATCGTATTCATGATACTCCCGATCCTATGAAACTTGAAAACTTATCGCAATTTATTTCTCGTTTTGGTTATAAGGTTAAGACCGTCGGCTCAAAACAAGATATTGCTAAATCTATTAATGGATTGCTGGACGAGGTTCATGGTAAGAAAGAAGAGAACCTGATAGAAACTATCTCTGTAAGAGCTATGCAAAAAGCTCGTTACTCCGTTCATAATATAGGACATTATGGTTTGGCTTTTGACTATTATACCCATTTTACATCTCCTATACGCCGTTATCCGGATCAGATGGTTCATAGGCTCCTGACCAAGTATATGGATGGAGGAAGAAGTGTTTTAGAACAGAAATACGAAGATCTGTGTGAACATAGTTCGGATATGGAACAAGTTGCAGCCAATGCCGAACGTGCTTCTGTAAAGTACAAACAGGTTGAGTATATGAGCGAAAGACTAGGCAATACTTATGATGGAGTTATATCTGGAGTGACCGAATGGGGTATTTATGTTGAAATCAATGAGAATAAATGTGAGGGAATGATTCCTATTCGTGATTTGGATGACGATTATTATGAATTTGACGAAAAGAATTATTGTATTCGTGGGCGTCGTCGTCATCGTGTATATAGCTTGGGCGATCCTATCACTATTAAGGTGGCACGTGCTAACTTAGAAAAGAAACAACTTGATTTTGCATTGATAAAGAGTGATAATAATGCTCTTGCTACTTCTGATCAGGGTGATGGTAGCAATAGGAGTTGGAGAGACAATAATAAATCCGGTTACAAAAAGAAAGCTCAGAAACATAATAAGAGCAGAAACAATAATCGATGAAGACAACTATTATTACAACGCGCTGCGAAATGGAAGATATTTTGCAGCGCGTTCCAATATGTTATGTCGGCGTTACGGATTTGGAAGGCAATCCTTATGTCACACCGATGAATCTTGGCTATTCAGATGGAGTGATCTATTTACACTCAGCCCCTAGTGGGAGTGTTATAGATATGCTGAAGGTAAATAATCATGTTTGCATCACGTTGTCTATAGGTCACGAATTGGTTTATCAGGATATACAAGTAGGATGTAGTTATCGGGTGAAATCAAAAAGCGTCATTTGCCGTGGGCGAGTTACTTTCGTTCACGATATGGAAGAGAAGCGTCGGATTCTGGATATACTGATGAAGCATTATACCGATTATCCGGTACAATACTCCGATCCCGCCGTTCGTAATGTCTGTATCTGGAAAGTGCCTGTCGAGCATATGACTGCACGCGAGTACGCAGCAGTCTAGATTATTTCGATACCTTTCTTTTCGCAAAGTATCAGACTCAATTCTTTTAGCTTGAATTTCTGTATCTTTCCACTGCCTGTCATAGGAAATTCGTCAATAAAGAATATATATTTCGGAACCTTATAATGGGCAATCTTGCCTTTGCAGAAATCTTTTATGTCCGATTCTTCGAGTTTGGCTCCATCATGTAGAATGATGAAAGCTCCTACGGCTTCACCATATTTCTTAGATGGGACACCCGCTACTTGGACGTCCTTTATTTCGGGCATTTGGTAAAGAAACTCTTCTATTTCGCGTGGATATATATTTTCACCACCACGGATAATCATATCTTTGATACGACCTGTGATGTGATAGTTCCCGTCTTTATCTTTATATCCTAAATCACCCGAATGAAGGAATCCGTTTTTGTCTATCACTTCTGCGGTAGCTTCCGGATTCTTATAATATCCTTTCATCGTATTATAGCCTCTATTGCACATCTCGCCTTGAACATCTATCGGACATTCTTCGCCTGTTTCCGGATCAAGGACTTTGACTTCGGTGAATTCGAAATCCCTTCCAACGGTTGTGGCGCGAACCTCGAGAGGCTCGTCGATACGAGAGTGAGTCATTCCCGGCGAAGCTTCCGTTAATCCATATACGCTTGTCACGCGCAAAAACATTTTCTTTTCTACTTCTTTTACCAATTCAATAGGACAGAGCGACCCTGCCATAATGCCGGTACGTAAGCTTTCGAGATTGAACATATTGAACATCGGATGGTTCAACTCGGCTATGAACATGGTAGGCACGCCATAAACTGCGGTGCAGCGTTCTTTGTGAATGGAAGCCAATACCACCAATGGATTAAAGCGCTCTACCATCACTTGTGTGCAACCATGGGTCAGACAATTCATTGTGGCAAGTACCACACCGAAACAATGAAAAAGAGGAACACAAACACATAATTTATCGGTTCCGGTAAATTTCATGTGTTCTCCCGTAAGGAATCCATTGTTTGCTATATTATGATGTGTCAGCATTACCCCTTTTGGAAACCCTGTTGTGCCCGATGTGTATTGCATGTTTACTACATCATGACAATTGACCAAGCTTTTCAGACGCTTAAATTCGTTGTGGTCTGTGTTTTGACCTAATAATGAAATTTCTGATGAGTTGTACATTCCACGGTGCTTCTCGGGGCCTAAGTATATTACATGTTTCATGTAAGGATACTTTTCGCTCTTTAAGTGTCCCCGTTCGCAGGTTTTCAATTCGGGTAACATTGTATATGTCATTTCAACGAAATCGCTGTCTCGTTCACCATCAATGATACACAATGTGTCCATGTCGGAATTTTGACATATATATTCAAGCTCGGTTTGTTTGTAGCTTGTGTTTACAGTAATGTATACAGCGCCTATTTTAGCGCAAGCATACAATAACGTGAGCCAATCGGGAACGTTTGCCGCCCAAATGCCCACATGCGAATTGCGGGTTACCCCAATAGCAACAAGTCCGTTTGCTATATTGTCTACTCGTTGGTTAAATTCTTTCCACGTCCATCTCAAATTGCGATCAGAATACACAATATATTCTTTATCGGGAGTAACTTCGGCCCAATGTTCAAGCCATTGTCCCAAAGTCCAATCAGAAAGTTGCAACATATCTCTATTACCTTATTACCTATTTACTCTATTTTTCTATCTCTTGTTTTGTCTATACTTATCTTCAATTTGTTCAAACAGGGGTATAGATCACGGCTAGTATTTTAGCCTTTTGTCCTTGATAACCGTGAATATGATGGGGTATTATAGAATCGTAATAAACGCTATCTCCGGGGTTAAGTAAATATTTGTTTTTCCCGTAAACCAGTTCCATCGTGCCCTCGAGGATATATATGAACTCTTCTCCTTCATGAGCAGAAAGTACAAATTCATCTTTTTCAACAGGATTCACATCAATAATGAAGGGCTCCATATGACGATCTGTTTTCGATCTTGAAAGGGAATGGTATTCCATGTTTTTCCGCGAACTGGTAGAGTTGTTCGAGAACATGACCGTATCTTCGTATTGATTCTGGTGGCAAATGACGGGTCCTACTACACTCTGATCATCGAAGAATGTTCCGAGGCGAACCTCAAGTGCGTGAGAAATTTTAATCAGCGGTGATAAAGATGGTAGATCAATGTCTTCTTCGATACGCTTTATTTGTTCTACAGATAACTCGGCTTTCTGAGCCAATTCTTCGATTGACATCGATTTGCTTTCGCGCAGAGATTTTATTCTTTCTCCGACAATTTTGTTTGAATCCATATTAATACAGTATTTATAGTATATTAAACATAGGCCTGAGTATATATGCAAAATTACTAAATTCTTTGGAATAGAAATAAAAAACAGTTGCAAAATTTACAATTAATAGACAAAGGGGCTATCTTTGTCTATTAATTCTGATAAATTTCGTAGGTAAAGACAATATAATAGATATGAATGTAATGAAACCCCTGCTTTTTGTATCATTGTTATTTTTATGCAATTCGTTTTGTTTTTCTCAAACAGGAACCCCTGGCGAGCCGGTAAGATATATAGGTGGGGCGATAGCTAATCCTAATGTTCACGATGGAGCTTTACCTTATATAATAGGTGCAGAGAATATTCAAGTGATGAGGGCCAATCATTCGCATCCGGATGAAGCAGATGGATTTGGATGGACTTACAATCATGCTCCGAATCTGACATATTGGAATGGCATGTTTTATTTGCAATATCTCAGTAACCCCAAGGATGAACAACAACCACCCGGACAAACACTGATCGTTACCTCTACAGATGGACGCAATTGGAGCAAGCCGATTGTGGCTTTCCCTGTTTATAAGGCTCCTAAAGGAGTAGAGATTCCTAAAGGGTATACCGGTTATATCATGCATCAACGAATGGGATTTTATACAGCTCCAGACGGCAGACTACTTACTGCCGCTTTTTACGGGCACAGTTATAATCCTTTTATGCAGGGTGGTATAGGGCGAGTGGTTCGCGAAATACGAAAAGATGGCAGCTTTGGACCTATTTATTTTATTCGTTATAGTTCTCATACAGATTGGAACGCTTCAAATACAACTTATCCTTTTTATACTTCATCTAAAGATAAAGGTTTTGTTGCTGCCTGCAAAGCATTGCTCGACGATAAGCTCAAAACATTGCAATGGGTTGATGAAGACCGAGGGCTGGATGGCTTTTATCATCTCAAAGACTCAATCAATACGGTTCAGGCATTGTCGTACTTTCATCGGAAAGATGGTGCAGTAGTGGCTTTGTGGAAAAAATCATGGGCCGGATTATCGTTTGATAACGGTGAAACGTGGTCTACGCCCGTTAAAGTCCCCACATTGATTATGGCCGGAGGGAAAAACTGGGGGCAGCAGACTAAAGATGGTCGCTACGCTATGGTTTATAACCCGATGGAAACTCAACCGTATCGCTATCCCTTAATAGCCATAAGCAGTGATGATGGAATACTGTTTGATAATATGGGAGTCGTTCATGGTGAAGTTCCGCCTCGCCGTTTTTATGGCGAAAACAAAGATTTTGGGCCCAATTATACCCGTGGTATTACTGAAGGCGAACAAACTCCTAAAGATAATAATATGTGGTTGACCTATAGTGTGAACAAAGAGGATATTTGGGTGAGCCGTATTCCACTTCCTATTCGTACCTCTTTCTTGGGCGAGGTGAATGATAATTTTGATCTCTTGTTACCAGGGGCTGAAGTGCCTGATTGGAATCTATATAGTCCGATATGGGCTAAGATCTCTGTCGCTGAATTTCCTTCGGCGAAAAATAAGAGTTTGAGATTCGAGGATGAAGACCCTTATGATTATGCTCGTGCTATACGTGTGTTTCAAACGGCAAAGCGGGCCAATGTCTCTTTTCAGTTTTATGCTGAAAAGATGGAGAATGGAACTTTTCAAGTAGATATAACCGATGCTCATGGGGCTCGTGCCGTTAGTTTGATATTCGAAAATGGAGAACTGAAAGTTAATAGCGGGACAAAAATACAGAGCATTTCTTCCTTTCATCTCGGAGAATGGAATCAGATATCACTCTGTGTCGATGCAACAGGACTAGGCCGCTACCAATTGAAATTGAATGGGCGAGACGTGTTGTCTAATGCATCGTTTAGAGAGGCGGTGAAGTCTGTTGAACGTATTTCATTCCGAACAGGCGAATATCGCAACTTGCCTAACAGGCTAACTCCCAACCAAGTTCCATGTCCACCTTTGAAAGGTTGTGATGAGAAAGTCGCAAAACAAATTTACTATATAGACAATGTGAATATCTCCAGAAATCCTGATACTTTCTTATCCCAACCTAAGTGACAGACCCTTATAGGGCACTATTTTCGCTATTGTTTCAGCATTCGAATATAAGCTGGATAAAAGCAAGATGTAAATGAATGTAATGCAAATCATTGATATACAGCGAGAAATTCATATGGACGTCCTTATCATTTTTCGACGACATAAGCTCGATTTTGTATGTCGAGGAATCCCTCTTCGATATGGTTAAAATAGTATCAGTATAGCTCCCCATATTCACCTTCCAAAACGTTCTGAAAAACAGTATTCACATCACGACTTTAGATCAACGCAATCTTGCGTCAATGAGGATGCATGCCTCGAACTCATCAGTAAAGCCCTAGGAAATTTAGTGACATGAGGTACTCAATGGATGGAACACTCGCCTATGTACAAAACAGCTCCTTAGCTATCTGTAGCCCATCGTTTAGACTCGTTCTAAGCAGAGGTCCGCTGAAAATAAGGACTCTACAGTATACTCTAGACCCGATTTTCGGACCTTTTTCCGCTGGCGTTGTATACGGTGCATCGTTAACATGCTGTGGGATAGTGCGTAATGGTGTCATACGGAGGTGGCAAAGGTTGAAATGCAGATTGAATTTGATGCATATTCCCGACCTTTACCGGTGAGCTCTTACACACCCAAAACCACGTATGTACCTAAATTTGTTGACGTCCATACGTTTTCAAAAAAACTTAAGGACGTCACCGAAAAAACTAACATACGACGATTTTGTTCATGCCGCAGGCTCTCGAAAGTCTTTATTTATGTCATGTGCTATTAATAATATTTATGTTTAGCCCACCGATTTTTACCGATGAGCTAAAAAAAGTAAAGAAAGGCAGTCCCGTTGTCTTTTGTCAGTTGTATTATTATTGAAATACAAATAGAGACAATGAGCTTGGAAAACGAAAATAAAGAATTGAAAAGACTTCTTGAAGAGTCTCAGGCATTAGGGGAGGATATCAAGAAGATTGAGGCTATCGACATGGCAGATGCTCGATGGTGTGTAGAGCGCAAGATACATGCCAATCATCGACAAGCATTGATGAATCGGATGTTGCGTTATGCGGGTCTGTTCGCTTTGCCACTTGTTGTTGCTACTATAATATTGTCCTATATTCATTTCTTCCCCAAAGAAACTCCAATTCAATATGCTGAAGTTATGGCAGCTCCAGGTTCAATTATTCGTTATGAGCTACCCGATAAATCTGTTGTTTGGCTAAATGCAGGAAGTAAATTGCGCTACCCTACTAAATTCTCAGGTGAGCATAGGGAAGTAGATTTGCAAGGTGAAGGTTACTTTGAAGTGACAGCCGACAAAAAACATCCTTTTTATGTAAATACACCCAATGGATTGCAAGTTTATGTATATGGCACAAAGTTCAATGTCTCTGCTTATGGCGATGACAAGAGTATAGAGACTGTGCTCGAGAAGGGCTGCGTTAATGTGATAACTCCCGGTAATAATTACCAATATAAAATAACTCCAGGAGAATGTCTTTCGTATGATAAAAAAACTCATGCCGTTTCGGTAACGGGGATAGATGTTTACGAAATGACGGCATGGAAAGACAGAAAACTTGTCTTCCGTGATACCTCACTTGAAACGGTGCTCAAAAGATTATCACATCATTTTAATGTTGATATTATGTTGAGAAATCATGCTCATCGCGAATATCAGTATCATGCTACCTTCCGCAATGAAACATTGCCTCAGATATTGAATTATCTCAGTAAATCCGTCGCAATGAAGTGGCAGAATGTAGAAAGCATGCAGCAGGATGATGATACATTAACAAGACAAAAAATTGTAATTGATTTATATTAACCTAAAAACGAGAAATGCCTATGTCAGACAGCACTTGAATTTTACCTGAAAAATAAAAAGGAAGGAACTGCGTCAACAGTTCGCTTCCCGGTAACATTGCTCACGGCACTGAAATATTGTAGAAATCAGCCGTGAATAAACTAATAGTTCATTATCAATAATAAACATCAGTTAGCCACAAATGTATGAAAAATAATCAAACATTGGGTGCAATTGTCCATAAAATTGCTCCAAATCTTAAATTACCTTTGTTTATGAGGATCAGTTTAATTTTACTTTTTTCTGTTGTGTTGCAATTATCTGCTGCCAATGTCTTTGGACAAAGGATGAGGCAATCTGTTGCAATGCGGAATGTAACACTAGGAGAAGTATTTAGTCGTATCGAACAGGTTTCGGACTATGTCTTCTTATACAACAACAAAACAATCAATTCTAACCGAATCGTTTCTGTTGAAAGCTCTTCTAAGGAAATACCAGTTGTTCTTGATAAACTGTTCAGAAATACGGATATTACCTATACTGTTGTGAACAAGCAAATAATACTTTCTACCAGTCATAAGGAAAAGATGGAAAGCAGACAGCAATCGCAACAAGCTAAAAATATAATTAAGGGAACAGTTGTAGATACAAAGGGCGAACCGCTTATCGGTGTCAATGTAAAGGTCAAAGGCTCAGCCGTTGGCGTCATTACCGATCTTGACGGACGATTCTCTCTCCAGGCAGACAATTCGGAACAATTGGAGTTCTCGTATGTAGGATATACTTCTAAAGTGCTGAAGGCTTCATCAGGCATGAAGGTGACGCTTTTGGAAGATAATAAGGTCCTTAATGAAGTGGTTGTTACGGCTCTAGGTATTAAAAAGGAAGCCAAAGCTCTTTCTTACAATGTGCAAGAAGTAAAGGGTTCTGAAATTGTCGGAGTGAAAGATGCCAACTTTATGAATGGCTTGGCCGGCAAGGTAGCCGGTGTCGCTATCAATAGTAGTTCGTCTGGTATTGGTGGTGGCGTCAAGGTAGTGATGCGTGGTGCTAAATCTATCAATGGAAATAACAATGCCTTATATGTTATCGACGGTATTCCAATGCCTTCGCTTGAAGCAACACAGCCCAAAGATTTTTATACCGGTATGGGACAATCGGGTGATGGTGCTTCTATGATCAATCCTGATGACATCGAAAGTATGTCTGTTCTTAGTGGTGCCGCTGCGTCCGCATTATATGGTAGTGACGCTGCCAATGGTGTGATTATGATCACAACAAAAAGAGGTAAGGCAGAAAGCTTCAATGTTTCGTACTCTAATAGTACTTCATTCTATAGCCCGTTCGTTACGCCTAAATTTCAGAATACATACGGTGCTACCAGTGGTTTGATGGAAAGTTGGGGCGACAAAATGGCAAAGCCTAGCAACTACGATCCCATGGATTTCTTCCAGACCGGTTGGAATCAAACAAACTCTTTGACTCTCAGTACAGGTACTGAGAAAAGTCAGACATTCCTTTCGATGGCGTCAACCAATGCAGAAGGTATTGTTCTGAATAACACGCTCGACCGTTACAATTTTGCTGTTCGCAACACTACAAGCATGTTAAATGACAAACTTCGGATGGATGTCAGTGCCAATTATATGAATGTTCGTGAACGCAATATGTTATCTGAAGGTCAGTACTTTAATCCGATTGTGCCTGTCTATTTGATGTCACCGAGCTATAGCTTGGACACATACAAATTGTTTGAGATGTATGATGAAAGCCGTGGTTTCAAAACTCAATATTGGCCTTGGGGTAATATGGGTATTGTCATGCAGAATCCTTATTGGATTGTCAACCGTGATAATTTCATCAACCATAAGAATCGTTTCCTCTTCAGCGGAGGTTTGAATTATACCATTGCAAAAGGTATTACTCTTGGAGCTCGTGCCAAAGTGGATTATGCTTCTGCTCTAAACGAGAAGAAATATTCAGCTACTACCGATGCTGTTTTTGCGCAAAAGTATGGTGCTTACTATAAAGATAATTTCAGTACTCGTCAGATCTATGGTGATGTAATGTTGAATATCGATAAATATTTTGGAGATTTCTCTGTTGCTGCCACTTTGGGTGCTAGCATTCAAGATCTAGATAATCAGTTTTATAGTGTAGGTGGAAACCTCAATTCTGTGGCAAACCTTTTTTCACTAACGAATCTGAATCAATCGAGTGCTAAGTATGATCAAAAAGATAGCCACATACAGAGGCAGTCTATCTTTACTACTACACAAGTGGGGTGGAGGAGTAAACTCTACCTTGATATGACAGGTCGTATAGACTGGTCTTCGGCTTTGGCTGGGACAAATGCTAAATGTTTAGTTTATCCTTCTATTGGTTTATCGGCTATTCTTACAGATTTGTTCCCTATAAAAAATGATGTACTTACTTTCTTGAAAGTGCGTGGCTCTTATAGTGAAGTTGGTAATGCTCCTTTAGACCAGATTCCTTATCAAACATTTCCTCTTCAATCAGGAACGCCTACAACTGCTACTACTTATCCCAATAAAGATATTAAACCGGAACGTACTAAGGCATGGGAAATTGGTTTGCAATCTCGTCTCTGGGGTGACAAAGTGGCTTTGAATGTAAGTATGTATAAAACATCTACATACAGCCAGCTATTCAATCCAGCACTTTCTGTTACTTCCGGTTTTAAGTCTATTTATATCAATGGCGGTCAGATTGATAATAAAGGTATTGAAATGAGCTTGTCTTTGAATCAACCTATCGGTCCGGTTACATGGAATTCTTCGTTCACCTATACGCTCAACCGCAACAAGATTAAAAAACTGTTGAAGCCTACTATGCTTTCTAACGGCTCTATGACCCAACAAGATATGTTGGATTTGGATGGTGTAGGTAACGTGAAAACCCGTTTGTTCGAAGGAGGTTCTATTGGGGACCTTTATGTGACAGCGCTTCGTACCGACGAACATGGATATATTGATGTAGACTATGTAAACAATACAGTCTCTTTAGATGGAACAGCCGGACCAAGAAAAGATGGTTGGATTTATGCCGGAAATTCTCAAGCTAAATACATGATGGGCTGGCGCAACTCATTCAGTTGGAAAGGTCTGACTCTAGGTTTCTTGATTAATGCTCGTGTTGGTGGCGTAGGTGTTTCAATGACCCAAGCTATGATGGATGCTTATGGAACATCGAAGGCGAGTGCTGATGCTCGTGATGCCGGTGGCGTGATGATCAACGGAAGTTTGGTTCCTGCTGCTGAAAAGTATTATCGAACTGTAGGAACAGGTGCGGGCTCTATGTATGTATACAGTGCAACGAATGTTCGTCTTGCCGAGCTTTCTTTTGGTTACGATGTACCAATTACAAAATATGTTCCTTGGGTTAGAGGTATGAATGTTGCTTTTACGGGACGTAACCTTCTGATGTTCTATTGCAAGGCTCCTTACGATCCTGAATTGACTGCCAGTACAGGAACCCACTTTAGTGGTATGGACTACTTTATGCTACCAAGTTTACGAAATCTTGGTTTCTCTGTTAAACTTAACTTCTAAAGACTTATTAAGATGAAATGGATATATAAATATACAATCTGTGGCGCTGCTTTAGCAACAAGTCTACTATTCGCTTCATGCACCAGTCAATTTGAGCGCTGGAACACCAATCCTAATGAAGCGACACCAGAGCAGATGGAACAAGACAACCTGAATACAGGTGCGTATTTCACTCAGATGGAGAAAGGTGTATTCACTGTTGGTAAAGATCTTGGTGGTGAATATCAGATTACAGAAATGTTGACTGGTGATATATTTGCAAGTTATATTGCTAATATTAATACGTATTCTTATACCACTTATCACAATGATCAGTATGCACTCTATCGCGATTGGTATAATGCTCCTTTTGCAGATGCATATAAAAATGTGATGCAGCCTTGGAAATCTATTGTCGATAAGACAACAGAAAGTTCTCCTGCAAGAGCTTTGGCCACTGTCGTGAAAGTATTGGGCATGAGTCGTATCACCGATATGTATGGACCTATTCCTTATACCAAATTCGGAACTTCTACCCAGGTGCCCTATGATAGTCAAAAAGATGTATATTATAACTTCTTTGATGAATTGGATAAGGCTATCAACGTGTTGACAACTTATGCCAGCAGTAATCCACATAATTATATGGAGGATTATGATTATGTCTATGGTGGTAATGTCAACAAGTGGATTAAGTTTGCCAATACATTGCGTCTTCGTTTAGCAATGCGTATCTCTTTTGTAGACCAAACGAAAGCAACAGCAGAAGCATCTGCTGCCATAAGTCACAGCGGAGGTCTACTATCTTCGTCCGACGATTCTGCTATTCTACATCAGACAACATCTTTTACCTTTATCAATCCGATATGGGAAGTAAGTGAGAGTTTCAAGGATATGCGAATGGGAGCGACGATGGATTGCTATTTGAATGGATATAACGATCCTCGAATTTCCAAGTATTTCCGTGCTACATCGAAAGATGGCAAATACCATGGAGTAAGAAATGGTATGACTTCTATTTCGAAAGATGCTTATGTTGCAGCTGCTTCGGGTATGAATTTTGCACAGAATGACAATATGCAATGGATGAATGCTGCCGAAGCTTACTTCTTGCTTGCCGAAGCTAAATTGAGATTGAATCTAGGCTCGGAAACGGTGAAGACTTATTATGAAGCAGGTGTTAGAACTTCTTTCTCTTCGAAAGGTGCTTCGGGTGCAGATGCTTATCTTGCAGATAATACCAGCTTGCCTCTTGATAAATATACTGATCCGACAACGAGTAGAACTACAGATGTAACGAGCTCTCTTTCTCGACTAACGATTGCTTGGGATGATAATGCTAACGATGCACAAAAATTGGAACGTATCATGGTTCAAAAGTGGATCGCTCTTTATCCTGACGGGCAAGAAGCATGGAGCGAAATGCGCCGTACCGGTTATCCCGGTTTCGTAAGAATCGACTCTTATGCCTATACAACCGAAGTTGCAGCCAACGAGCTGATCAGTCGCTTAAAATTCCCTACAACAGAATATTCTGACAATAGTACCAATACTCAGGCTGCAGTTAGTTTGCTAGGTGCGAAAGGTGATATTGCCGGAACAAGACTATGGTGGGATGTTAGAAGAAACAATTAAATTTAATATCTAATAATCATTTGTATATGAAAACAATCAAATATCTATTGGCTTTTATTATAGGTGTAATTGTGGCTTCATGTAGCTCGAATATTGAATCGGAATTAATTCAAAAACCATATACCTACAGTGACTTATATTATAAGAATTTGCGCGCCTTTAAAGCAAGCGATCATCCTATTTCTTTCGGATGGTTTGCTCAATATGGACAGCAAAATTCGATGGGTGTACGTTTTATGGGATTGCCCGATAGTTTGGATATTTGCTCTATGTGGGGTGGAATCCCAGCCAAAGAAAATAAGGCGATGTGGGATGAAATTCGATTTGTTCAGAAAGTGAAAGGCACTAAAATGCTTTCGGTTGCTATTACCCGTATTGATGCAGAAACCGATGATCATGATTTCAAAAAGGCATACAAAGATGCTCGTAGTATGCCGGCTGGTGATGAAAAAGAGGCAGCATTGAAAAAATCGATTGAAATGTATGCTGAATATTTCCTTGATGAAGTGTTTCAAAACGACTTGGATGGATTTGATGCTGACTATGAACCGGAAGGTGACTTTTTGAGCGGAAGCTATTTTACATATTTCATGCAGCATTTAGCTAAATATCTGGGGCCAAACCCAAATATCACTAAAGCCGAACGTCTGAAACTGATCCAAGAACGTTATGGAAAAGATGTTACAGCTACGGATAAGATGTTGTGCGTCGATTGTCCTGGTGATCCTTCGGCAGAGTTGTACAGTATTTGTGACTATTACTTCAAGCAGGCTTATGGTGGTGGTACATATACTTCTTGGCCCATTGAAAAAACGGTATTCTGTTGCAATATGGGTGATAACTGGCAAGGCAATATGAATGAGATGTATCAGCAGGCAAGATATGTTCCGGCTAAAGGTAAAAAAGGAGGTTTTGGAGCGTTCTTCATTCATAGGGATTATAATGTGACTGAAACCAATACTACTCCATATAAGCGTTTCCGTGAGTGTATTCAGCTTCAGAATCCGGCTATTCGCTAATCATTCTGAAGAAAGTTTTGTATAAACAATTTTGAATATATGAGGTCTTCAATTGCTCTTATATAGGATAAATATTTAAAAATAGATGTAAAATAAAAATTTAAAATGAAGAAATATACATTACTATTTGTTTTGCTTCTCTGTTGTTTGGCAGGTTGCAAAAAAGGACCTGAATTTGGTGATGCTATTTATATGACCGGAACATTAAACTCACCTACTGTTCGCTTCTTGGTAGATGGTCAATCGAGTATGGGACTTACCGTTAGCTCTACAACAAAAGCTGATGCTGATGTAAAAGTAACGATGAAAAAGGCACCAGAACTTCTTGCCGCATTCAATGCTTCAACAGGTAGAAATTGTCAGTTGCCACCAGATGATAGTTATACAATAAATGGTTTGGATGCTGTTATAAAAACAGGGCAGTCACAATCTTCGCAAATCAAGCTGGATGCTTATTCAACCCAGTTGAAAGAAGGTGTTTCTTATTGTCTTCCTATCACCATTTCATCTGTAGAAGGTGGTGATTTGAAGGTGCTTGAAACTTCTCGTACAGCTTATGTATTGTTTACCAAAGTAGTTACGATTCAAGCTGCATATTTGGCAAATCAAGGATGTTTCGATATTCCGTCGTTTGGTGGAGAAAATAGTCCTGTGAAAGCCCTTGGGCAAATGACTCTGGAAATGAAGGTGCTTCCTGTTTCTTTTAGAAATAGCATTAGCTCATTGTGTGGTTGTGAAGAAAACTTCCTCTTCCGCTTTGGTGATGGAGCAGGAAATCCGAGCAATAAACTTCAGTTGTCAAAAGGCTCTATTGGATCTGCTTCTCATCCGGATAAGAAAGATCACTATGAAGCTTGGGCATCTAGACTGTTTGATACCGGCCATTGGTTGCATTTTGCAGCTGTTTACGACGGACGCTACCTTCGCGTTTATGTTGATGGAGTACAGATTCAATTCGTTGAAACAAAAAATGGTGGTACTATAAACTTGAGTATGGCTTACGATGGCCATTCTTGGGGCGATACATTCTCTATTGGGCGCTCAGCAGGTCACTCTCGTTTCTTTGATGGTTATGTTAGCGAATGCCGTGTATGGAATGTTGCTCGTACGCCTGCTCAGTTGGAGGACGGTGTTTGCTATGTAGATCCTACTAGTAAAGGTCTGGTCGCTTATTGGCGCTTTGATGGTGAATCACAAGCCGATGGTTCTATACTCGATATGACAGGCCATGGATATAATGCTGTACCTTACGGAACGGTGAGATATGTGCAAAACCAGAAGTGTCCGTTCTAAATTCAACGTATAATTATTAAAAGTTTGAATACAATGAAAAAGAAGAATATATTAATGCTTTTGGGCGGAATGCTGGCGGCAACGACACTATTCACCTCTTGTAGCGAAGAAAAGGTATATGACGTTGATGGTATTAACTATGAGCGTGTTTACATGCAAAATCCTAATACTACAACAGTGGGAGGTGTTTTGAAAACTCCGGTTGGCTATATTTCTGGATTTAGTGGAGAGGTTGCTGTGCGGACAAGTGGACCGATGGCTACTGCAACAAATGTAACCCTGGCTGTTGATAAATCGTTGGTTGATTCTTATAATTCAACAAACAATACTAAATATGAAGCAATTCCTGATGGAGTTGTCTCTCTAGAGAAATCAAACCTTACGATAGCTGCAGGAAAAGTTGTATCAGATACGGTTAAGCTTGTTGTATCGGAAGAAGGATATAGTAAGTTAAAAGCAGATGTAAGTTATCTGATACCGGTTGCGATTCAACAATCAGCTGGCTCTGATGCACATTTGGCAAAGGAAGCAAAATTTCGTAGTAATTTCTTTGTGCTGAAGTACACAGAAACTAACTCTCTGCTTCGTGCCGGAGGCAGTGCTTCGGATCTAATTGGTACTTCTTCTACAGACGATGATGCACGGGCTTGGACATGTATTGCTGCCGAAGACTTTGATCCAAGTCAATTTAGTAATCTCTATTCAGGTACGTACTGGCGTGTACTCAATGGCAAAGAAGTGCTTTCTGCATCTTTTACTCTTGACTTAGGGGCATCTCATAAAATAGCAGGGTTTAGTATATACTGTTATATAGCCAAATGGATGGATATTCAAATCAGCTCAGACAATAATAAATGGACAGATATTGGTGATACGAAAAATGCTGCTGCCATTCGTGACAATAATTGGACTGCTTGGTATGCATTTTATGCTTCTATACCAGGTCGTTATGTAAAAATTAGCATGACACTCGATCCTGACTTTTGGGGTTGGCCATATCCACAATGGGGCTATTGTTCTGTTCAGAGTTTCAAGTTACTACTGGATGATTAACCCCGTAACTGACTATTTATACTATGTGAAATAGTTGATTATTTTTTATTTAAAGTTTATAAAGATCATGTTTGCGTGCAGCGATAAGAATATTTATCGTTGCACGTTTTTTATTGTTCCAAAAGTTTCTGTCATATTATCTTGTTGGCTATGAGTAATATATATAGGTGTGGCCTGTTTTTGGGACCTAGAAAAGGTATTATCTTGCTTATTGTTAGCGTGTTATGAAACGTGGGTTGCCCACTTCGTATATCAATCGAGTAAATTATTACTCGGTATCTGTGGTGTGTGCACCGTATAGAAACTCCTTTGCTTACCGCTCGTGCATGGAAGAGGTTCGGCTCTTCTTTACTGTGAGAAGGTTTTTTGTACACATCTTATAGAATCAGGATTGCCGTATTTAAGGCATTTTTGCCAGCTCATTAACGTTTTGTCGTTCCACATATGTGATTCGACAAAATCTTAGTGTAAATATATGAACTCTTTCTGAAATGAACCAACTTTCATTAGTATGTCTCACATACTTCACCCTTTTGAAAAGGTGTTGTGGAACGTTAAAAGCGCTTCTAGCAGGGCATTGTGACTTTAGTTACAACACCGTGGCAGAGACGTACGAATTGTAGAGCAGGCAAATTGCAATAGGATTTTGTTGAAATAAACCACCCGATTCGCAACGATAGATCTGAGTTCTTACTCCGAACTCAAATAATATTTGAGATTTAATATTGCTTATTGACTGACAAATAATTACCTTTGTCTTTCTGTATGAAAGAATAAAATGAATATCGAAGCTCAATTAGACCTTAAAGCAAACTACGAAAAGCTGTTCGGACAATATTACGGTCCGTTTTGCCTTTACGCTCACCGCTTCATTAACGATGAAGATGTGTGCAAGGATATAGTATCTGATGTTTTTGCTATGTTGTGGGATAAGAAAGATGATTTTATTCTTCGTTCTGAAACAGTGTTGGCTTATATAAAGATGTGCGTGCACAATAGTTGCTTGAACTACTTGAAACATATTGATTATGAACGCGATTATGAAGAACACTTCTTAAAGTCAACTCCTATTTACAATGAAAAGTCTGATAGTGTTTATTCTCTTGACGAGATGTATGAGATGCTGTATGAGACATTGGAAAAGCTTCCGTCCAATTATCGTAGCGTATTTATGAAAAGCTTTTTTGAAGGAAAGAGCCGGACCGAAATATCTCAAGAGCTCGATATTAGTATCAAATCTGTGAATCGATACAAGCAAAGAGCTATTGAATTATTGAAAAAGGAATTGAATGATAATTTGGCTATTGTCTCATTCCTCACTATATTGTATATTCATTGATCTAGTAGGTATCGAAAGAATTAGTCGATATCAATTCCCATCTTTTTCATCAGGAAACAGGCATTCATGTTTTGTGCTATTCCGTTGCGCAATTTATATGAGAAAGTTAATTCTTCCTGAACAATGTCGGCCTCGAAACATTGAGTTGATATATATTGCGGGAAATAATTGTTCAGAGTTGCCAACTGTAGATCGTGAGTGGCAATAAGGCCGGTAGCACCACTAATTACCAACTGTTTAATAAAAGAGTATGAACCTTTCTGTTTATCTAAAGAATTGGTACCTCTCAATATTTCATCCAGAATAATGAAAAGTTTCTCCCCGCTATTGAGTTTGTCAATAATCATTTTAAGCCGTTTGAGCTCTGCGAAGAAATAAGATTCGTTATCGGTGAGCGAGTCGGACGTGCGCAAGCTTGTTACCAGATGAGCGGGATAGATGGTCATTCGGAGAGCATCGACCGGCATACCGATACAAGCCAGAAGGTGGTTTATAGCCACAGTGCGGAGATAAGTGCTTTTTCCCGCCATATTCGCTCCTGTAATGATTGTAAAGCTGGGCGCTCCTTCCATCTCAATATCATTTGGCACGCATGTGCTACGATTCATTAAGGGGTGCTTCAGCGCTTCGGCTTTATATTGTGGGGTGTCGGATATTTCAGGGTAATTGAATGAAGGGTTATTATAGGCATAAGTGGATAGGGAACAAAAAGAATCCATTTTGGCAATAATCTCTAGCCATTTTGGTAGATAAATACTATAATGATCTTTCCATTGTTCTATTTTTATAATGCGGTGAAGTTCCCAGAAGAAAAGTCCGTTAAGTATGGCTGTAACGAAAATGTTGTTTCGTTGATCGAGCGCACTGATTAGGCTATTTAATTGTTTGACAACATCCGAAGCTTTTAGCCCATTGCAATAAAGTTGTTGCTGGATTTTTATAAGTTCGTCGCTTTTAAAAGACTCCTTTTCAATATAAGAAATGAGACTAACATAAGTTTTGAGTATTTGCAACTGTTTGCTTGATGTCTCTTGCTCCTTGGTGATATATTTACCTAGTATGATACTACAAAGCACGAAGAAGACAGCAAGGAAAATCGGTACCGAGAGTGGCACTAAGTTTATGATATACAAAAATATAAATAGCGCATTGACGGCAGGAACCAGCCATTTGATATAAGAATAGTAACTGCGGCTGCTGAAGTAGTTGGTGGATTCGCTCCACTGTTTGAGCTTCTCGTCATCATTATCAGAGTTGTTGCCGTTTAGCAATCCGGAAATGCGGTATCGTTGTCGGAAGTCTACTTTCTCCGTTAATTCTTCAATGGCTTGTTGTCTTGCTAATATCTCGCTTTTTATATCTAACGGTTTGGTGAAATAACTTGCGAGTAAGCGTCTACCAAGCGAGGTGACTGTTCGATTTGTATATTGGAATAGAGATTTGTTTCCAAAGACGTCAATGTCGAAAGAGAAAGGGTGGGAGGGATCTATAAGGTCTGCGCCTGCATCAAAACTGGAAACATCGTAATTTATCGCTTTCAACTCTTGTTCATTCACTAATTTTGCTTTTTCTAAATAGGCTTTGTGATGAAACATCCGACTATGTATCTTGACAAGTAGCAGATACAGTGCGATAAAAACAATAAAGATAACACCTGCTTCTATCCATTTGTGACGAAAGTAAATAACTCCCATCGTACCGATGATGAATAGAAGCAGGCGTAATGTACCTATTTTATATATTCTGTTGGTTTCAACAGATATGTCGTGTTTGATTTTCTCTATCTGAGATCGATAATAATCTATTCTGTCTTGTAATTTATCCATTGGCTACAAAAGTAGTCAATTCATTGATAAAAAGATACTAACTTTTAAGAATTTCTTATAATGTCTCATGCTGGGCTACCAATGCCATATAATACCAAAAGAAGACGGATACATTTTGGGACCTTTGTTGCTGTCAAACAGCTTCGTCATGCCACAACGTCCATAGAAACCTATATTGCCATAGCGAGCTTCTGCTACTGCATTTAGTCCAATGGGGGTAACGTTTAAGTCGGAATCAATAGTTTCGTCTCTCCCATCTACTTTAGCTTTTGATCTGATACCATAGCGCCATTCCGGTTCAAGTCCTGCCGATATATAAAGATCCCGCCCTATCCGAGTTTTCCAATTGAGCATAATGGGTAGGCGAAGAAAATTGTAACGCAAGCGACTGACAGAATAGACATTGCTAGCTGTACCTCCCGGTTTGATGTCAGTTATATTATTATCCATGCGGAATGCATAATTGCCTTGCAGACGGAAAGAGCGGTATCCCCAATCGAGTCCTGTAGTAAAGGACCAATGCCCTTCGTTATCTAATTGATAATGGCTTTTGGTAATGCCGATACCTATTTCCCAAGATCTTGATGTTTTCAAATCTGCGGCATCACTGCCTGCAAATCCAAAATCATTATTCAATTGGCTATATCCCATATAGATTCCTGTGAAGAATGCGACATAATGCCTTTTGTGGTATGTCTTTTTTTGGAATGGCATTGAAAATTCAAATCTTCTTTCTGTTGTTTGTTCGTCATTGAACGTCGCTTCATAAATCATATCATCTTTAATGGTGTCACCCCGTTGTGTCTTGCCATAAACTTTGATATTCAGTTTCTTTTCCGCTTCGCGGATAACGAACTTTCTGCCTTTGATAACAACTGTCGTATCGCCCGGCAGTGAATTCTCATTGTCGTTGTTCTGAGCAATGCCGATAATGGGTAGCAATGCTAATGATAAAATAATGAGTTGCTTTTTCATATTGTTTTTTGTTTTATATTACTTTACTTTTTAGAGAATAACATGGATACTAACTCAGCTGAATTGAGCGTACCTTCGATATAAATTAGTGTAGCCCGCTTTCTTTTATCGTCTGTTTTGAATAAGATAAATCGGTTAATGCCTTTCTTTACTTGTGGCAGTTGGTAATATCCGGACTTCAAATTGCCGTCAAACATACTTTCTTTAATTTTCTTTGCCCGATGTTTGTCTTGGTCAACACAGGCGATAATCCATGTCCAACTGTAAGGTCCTGAAGCATCGGGTCGAAATGACAGGCTTTTGTATAGAGTAATATCGTAAGCCTTTAGTACGTCGGCCGAGAGTTGTACCATCGTAGAGCCATGCCGTTTGCCGTAGTGCTCGAAGATGTCACCAATATATAGTCCTTCCTGAGCCGACATACTTATTGTCACCATTAATAGTAGGGTGCTTAAAATATATCTCATTTTTTGTTTCATTGTACTGTCTCCTTCATGTCTTGTGGAATCAAATCATCAGCAATATCTTCTTGAGAAAAGCTTACTTCGGCTAAAGCCTTTCTTGCCTGTTCTTTGGCTAAGCGTACATCCGTTGATTTTTCTCCATTAATAATAACATAATCTTTGCTTTGGTGTGAATAACCGTTGTATCCGGCTATACTTAAAAATAAGAATATGGATGCGGCAATAGCACTCCAAGTATATCGAAAGTATAGCCTACGTGCCGAATGAGGTTGTTTCTCTGTCATCGCTTCTTTGTCAAAATAGGCAAAAAGCGGCTTGTAAGCGGCCATATCTTCGGGAAGGTGTTTAGCCGTAGCAAAGAATCGCCGTAGTTCAAGCTCTTCTGTATGCGAAGTTTCTCCTTCAAGATACTTGTCCAACAATACTTTGATGTTCTTTACTCTTTTCATATATTATTTCTTTTTTTTATTGTCATCAGATAAATCGTCTTCACTTTCTTTCGCGCCCTTGAGAGGTTACTTCGTACGGTTTCGACATTGCTGCCTGTTATTTCAGCGATCTCCTCATTCTCGTAACCTTCAATATCTTTCATTCGGATGGTGTTGCGTTGCAATTCCGGTAATGTTTCGATGATATGTCGAATAATTTCTACCTCATCCTTTAGTTCACATAGATGCTCTACCGAATTTCCCGTATCTGCCAGCTGTAAATAGTCAGTGCTCATGGCTCCTGTCTTCTTTACTCTTTCCATGTCGATACAAGTATGATGAGTCATCGTCATGACAAATGCTTCAACATTGCGGCAGTCGTCGAGTTGCTGCCGTTTGTCCCAAAGCTTCATCATCACTTCTTGCACTGCATCTTCCGCATCGATAGGGTCGGAGAGTATCTTTCGGGCAAGCCCGCCCATTTTACCACGCAATGGAAGAACTTCTATTTTAAATTCTTTTAGTTCCATCTATACTATTAAGACGAATGAGAAACGCAAACATAACACGACAAAGATAATTTTTTTAATGAAATATTCGATAATAGCTTATAGAATAATATATCGATGTCTTTCAGTGCCAATGACTTTGTTGGATAATGCTAGGTTGTTATCTATCATAAAAATAAATGAATTTATTTTCTATTGTCTTTAGCTTGCACTATCTTTGCAGTATCTTTTAATACAAATATTTATATGTCACAAGAATTATTCTCTACTCTGCCTTATAAAGTGGCAGACATTAACCTTGCCGAATTTGGACGCAAGGAAATCGATATGGCTGAAAAAGAAATGCCCGGCCTTATGGCTCTTCGCGAAAAGTATGGAGAATCGAAACCTTTAAAAGGTGCTCGCATCATGGGCTCTTTGCACATGACCATTCAGACTGCTGTTCTCATTAAAACATTGGTGGCTCTTGGCGCCGAAGTCCGTTGGTGTTCTTGCAACATTTATTCTACTCAAGATCATGCTGCTGCGGCTATAGCCGATATGGGCGTGGCTGTTTTTGCATGGAAAGGCGAGTCGCTCGACGAGTATTGGTGGTGCACACTGCAAGCGCTGAATTTCGCGGGAGGAAAAGGACCCGATATGATTGTTGATGATGGCGGAGATGCTACATTGATGATTCATCAAGGGTATCATGCCGAGAAAGATGCATCTGTTCTTGACGTCGAAGTGAAAGCTGGTGATGAAATTGCCTTGAATGATATATTGAAGAAAGTGCTGTCTGCCGACAAAGATCGTTGGCATCGCGTAGCTGCAGGCATGCGTGGCGTTTCGGAAGAAACAACAACGGGTGTTCATCGTTTGTATCAGATGCAAGAACAGGGTGAGTTATTGTTCCCTGCATTCAATGTAAACGACTCTGTTACCAAATCCAAATTCGACAATTTGTACGGATGCCGTGAATCTCTTGCCGATGGTATCAAACGCGCAACAGATGTGATGATTGCCGGAAAGACAGTTGTCGTTGCCGGTTACGGTGAAGTGGGCAAAGGCTGTGCACAATCTATGCGCTTTTATGGTGCTCGTGTCATGGTGACAGAAATCGATCCGATTTGTGCGTTGCAAGCTGCAATGGAAGGATTTGAAGTAACCACAATGGAAGAAGCTTGTGCGCAAGGCAACATATTTGTGACTACAACCGGTAATATTGACGTTATTCGTGTTGATCATATTGCTAAGATGAAAGATCAAGCGATTGTTTGCAATATAGGCCACTTTGATAATGAGATCCAGGTAGATGCATTGAAAGCATATCCAGGAATTCGTTGTGTCAATATCAAGCCGCAAGTAGACCGTTATTATTTCCCTGACGGGCATAGCATCATTTTGCTTGCCGATGGTCGTCTGGTTAATCTGGGTTGTGCAACAGGTCATCCGTCTTTTGTAATGAGCAACTCTTTCACTAATCAGACTTTAGCTCAGATAGAATTGTTCAACAAAAAATATGATATTGATGTTTATCGTTTGCCGAAATATTTGGACGAGGAAGTAGCTCGCTTACATCTTGAGAAGATTGGCGTGAAACTTTCCAAACTGACTCCGGCGCAGGCTGATTATATTGGTGTCGATGTCGACGGCCCTTACAAAGCTGAACATTACAGATATTAATAATTAATTATGAAAAAGATTCTTCCAGATCTGATAGCCATTCTGATCTTCGTGCTGCTTTCGTTTTCCTATTTCTTTCCGGCAGATATAGAGAATAGGATTATCTTTCAGCAAGACTCTTCTGCTGGTGTAGGAGTAGGACAAGAGGCTAAAAGTTATTACGAAAAGACAGGCGAGCATACCCGTTGGACAAACTCCATTTTCGGCGGTATGCCCACCTATCAGATATCTCCCTCGTATAACTCTTCCAATTCGTTGAGTATTATCGAGAATATCTATCATCTTTACTTGCCCGATTATATACGGTTGGCATTTGTTATGATGCTTGGCTTCTATATATTGCTTCGAGCATTTGGTGTTTCGGTATGGCTATCCGGTTTAGGAGGAATAGTGTGGGCATTTTCGTCCTATTTCTTTATATTGATTGCTGCCGGTCATATTTGGAAGTTTTACACTTTGGCGTATATACCGCCAACAATAGCGGGTATGGTACTCGCTTATCGTAAGAAGTATTTGTTGGGTGGTATACTCACAACTCTTTTCGTTGCCCTGCAAATTAAGTCGAACCATGTGCAGATGAGCTATTATTTTATGTTTCTCATCTTCTTTATGTTTCTGGCTTATCTGGAACAAGCTTATAAATCGAAAGAGTGGAAGTCTTTCTTCAAGTCGACGGGAGTATTGATTGCCGCAGTGGTGCTTGGCGTGTGTATCAATCTGTCTAATCTGTACCATACTTATGAGTACTCTAAACAGACGATGCGCGGCAAGTCCGAGCTGACTCAAACAGGCGATCAAACCAATAAAACAAAGAGTGGACTTGATAGAGATTATATTACTCAATGGAGTTATGGTATCACCGAAACCGCAACATTGTTGGTTCCTAATGCCAAGGGTGGTGCTACAGTACCTATTGCTCAGAATGAAAAAGCCATGCAAAAGGCTGATTCCAACTATGCACCACTTTATCAGCAGTTGCCACAGTATTTTGGAGATCAGCCCGGAACTTCCGGCCCTGTATATGTGGGTGCCTTTATTCTGTTCTTGTTCTTCGTTGGCTGCTTTGTGGTGAAAGGTTCTATGAAATGGGCGCTTGTTATAGGCACTATTTTCTCTATAGTCTTGGCTTGGGGTAAGAATTTCATGGGGTTGACGAATCTATTTATCGACTACATGCCTTTCTACGATAAGTTTCGTGCGGTATCTTCCATATTGGTCATTGCCGAATTCACAATACCTCTATTGGCTGTGTTTGCGTTGAAAAAGATTATAGAAGAGCCGGATGTTATCCGGAAGAATCGTCGTGGTATTATTATCAGCTTTTGTCTTACTGCGGGATTTGCCTTATTGTTGGCACTCTTCCCCGGAATGATAACCGATTCGTTTGTGCCGGCTCAAGAAATGCAGGCATTGCAGAAAGCAATACTGGGTGCTCAATTGGCTCCTGTTTTGACAAATATTTCAGATGTCCGCAGCTCTATGGTATCTTCAGATGCATGGCGTAGCTTGGCCTATATATTGGTGGGATGTGCTTTATTGTACCTCTTTATCAAAAAGAAGCTCAATGCTACATATACCGTTGCCGGTATTGTGTTGCTTTGCTTGATTGATATGTGGGGCGTTAACAAACGCTATTTGTATGACAACGAGTTCGTTCCTAAAGATCAGACAATGACGAAATTTGAGAAAACGCCGACAGATCAGCAAATCTTAAATGACAAGTCGCTTGATTATAGGGTGCTGAACTTTGCAAGTGATACCTTTAATGAGAATGGTACGGCCTATTGGCACAAATGTGTAGGTGGTTATCATCCTGCTAAGCTTCGTCGTTATCAGGAGATGATAGAGCACCATATTTCTCCAGAGATGAGCATTGCTGCACAAGAAGTATATAAGGTACAAGGACAGATGAATTTAGTAGATGGTAACAAGTATCCTGTGCTGAATATGCTTAATACGAAGTATTTTATTCTTCCTGTTTCTAAGGATAAGACCATACCGGTCGAGAATCCTTATGCTTATGGTAATGCGTGGTTTGTGAACAAGGTGCATTATGTGAACAATGCCGATGAGGAGATTCAGAATACCGGAAAAGAATTACCTACTCAGACTGCTGTCGTAGATGCTACGTTTAAAGATGCCCTTGGCGCCGTAACGGCTTGTAATAAAGATACACTTTCGAAGATTTCTTTGGTATCTTATGCTCCCAATAAACTAGTCTATCATGCGTCTACGTCAAAAGCTGGAGTAGCTGTCTTCTCTGAAATATATTATCCCGGTTGGAAAGCCACCATAGATGGACAACCCGCTAAGATTGCTCGTGCCGATTATATTCTTCGTGCCATGAATATTCCTGCAGGTAAACATCAGATAGAGATGACTTTTAATCCGGAGAGTTTGCAAATAACAGAAGCTATAGCCTTTTTTGCTGTAGGTCTGTTGGCCGCAGCTATTATCATGTTTATTATTAGGGAATTCAGAAACCCTCGAAAAGAGAGTCTGAACATGAAAAAATAGGCATTCCTTTTAGGAATAGACAATATTCATATCATTATCCCCGCTAGGCATTTAAGTTATCCTGGTGGGGATTTTGCATTCTAGAGGTCACTGTTAATAATAATGGTGCATGAGATTCTTGGACCGTCTGTCACTAATTATTATCTTTGCAATAATCAAAAAAGGCAAAAGATGGAGCTGAAACAGATTAATACTCGAGATTCCCAATATTATTCCTTTGTAGAGACTCTTTTGATAGACTCTTTCCCAAAGAATGAATATCGTGACTTATGCGATTTTCGTGATTATACCGATTCCAATCCTTTATTTCATAATAATATTATTATTGAGAAAGATCAATTGCTTGGCTTCATTACTTATTGGAGCTTCCCGAAATTTACATATATAGAGCACTTTGCTATAGATAAGTCTATACAAGGCAAAGGTTACGGGGCTTTTTCTCTTTATTTACTAAAGAATATAGTTGGCGGCCCTATTGTACTCGAAGTGGAGCTTCCTCTTAATACTCAAGCTTCACGGCGGGTTAAGTTTTACACGCGGCAAGGTTTTAAGCTATGGAATAATTATTATGAACAACCACCTTATCGTCCCGACGATGATTTCTATCCAATGTCGCTTATGGCCTACGGCGACTTGCAAAGTTCTGTTGATTTTAAAGAGGTCCGAGATCTTATTTACAAAGAAGTCTATAACGTCTGATCTTCTCTAATAAGGAGTCTTATCTGTATTGCTTGCCCAGCTCTCGAATGTTTTTATAGCCTCGCCATGTAGTAATTGCTGCGAAGTTAGTTTGCGATCGGCGGGACTTAAGGATAATTCGTCATAGATGAAAGAATCATCAAAGTCTATTTCTTTTGCATCAGATTTTGTATTGCCATAATATATTTTATCCAGATGCGCCCAATATATAGCTCCTAAGCACATGGGGCATGGCTCGCAAGAGGTGTAGATGGTGTGCCCTTCCAAATTGAATGTCTTTAGTTTTTCAGAAGCGCTTCGGATAGCACTGACTTCTGCATGCGCTGTGGGGTCGTTGTTCGCAGTCACTCTATTCACTCCTGTAGACACGATATTGCCATCTTTATCAGCAATTAATGCACCAAAAGGGCCGCCGCCATTTTTTATATTCTCGTTTGCCAATCGGATGGCTTCTTTCATCAATTCTTCACTCGTCATATTATATTCTATCTTTTTCAGTTGTTGTCTTTTTCTATTCGACGTAACTGCAAAGTTAGTAAAACAATTCTAGTGAACAATAGAATGATTTGATTTTCGTTTGCTAAACTTGTTCTGTCTAGATAGTTGCAGTACTTAAAATCAAGTCCCTATTAATCCTGTAGCGTTAGAGTGACAATTGATTTGGACGGGAGTTTTACTGTTAACACTTCTTTGTTGAGCTTGGCATCGTTGAAAATCTTTGGCGTTATGGTATTAGGGCTTTCGAACGTGTTATGGTCAGAGATATTTTTAGAAGTTAATATTTCACCACTGATCCTTTTAGCGTGTATTCCTGGAAGATTGATTACTACCTCTTTTGTATTTTTCAGATCAATGTTCGAAAGAGAAATATGAATGATCCCTTTGCTGTCTTTTGACGCCGTAGCGCTGATTAACGGTAGGGTATAATTATCAACTTTAATACTGTCGCAAGTCACATCGAAAGGTAAGAAGGTTGCATCCTGATGTACACGGTACATCTTAAATACATAATAGGTGGGAGTCAGTATCATCGACTTTCCCTTTGTCAGTACCATTGCCTGTAGCACATTGGCCACTTGCGCAATGTTTGCCATCTTCAAGCGATCCGTGTATTTATGGAATATGTCGAAAGTCAGTGAGGCAACCATTGCATCTCGCATGGTATTTTGTTGGAACAGATGTCCCGCAATAGTTCCCGGCTCCTCATCCCACCAAGTTCCCCACTCATCCAGCATCAATGATATATGCTTCTCTCTGTCGTATTTATCCATCACTTCGCAATGCTTCTTGATGACGGTTTCAATATCTCTGCATTTACCTAGTGTTGCATAATAATCATTCTCCGAGAAATCTGCTGCTCTGCCTTTATGATTCCAATCTCTGATGGTATAGTAATGTAGAGAAAGTCCATTCATGCGTTCACCTACATTGTTCATCAATACATCTGTCCAGTTATAGTCGTAGTCACTGGCACCGCTGGCTATTTTGAAAAGCTTGTTGCCGCTGTAATCCCAACAGAATTTGGAATAGCGACGGTATAGATCCGAATAGTATTCGGGGCGCATATTGCCTCCGCATCCCCAACTTTCGTTGCCAATGCCTATGTATTTTACTTTCCATGGTTTCTCTCTTCCGTTAGAACGTCTCAAATTCGCCATTGGAGAATCTCCGTCCGATGTCATATACTCGACCCATTTGGCCAACTCTTCTACGCTGCCGCTTCCCACATTTCCACTGACGTATGGTTCGCAACCCAGCATTTCGCATAGATTAAGAAATTCATTTGTACCGAAACTGTTGTCTTCTAATGTACCACCCCAGTTATCGTTCAGCATCTTTGGGCGTTTCTCTTTGGGCCCGATACCATCCATCCAGTGATATTCGTCGGCAAAACATCCACCGGGCCAGCGCAACACGGGTATGTGCAGTTCTTTCAATGCATTGAACACATCAGTTCTATATCCTTTTATGTTGGGAATATCGGCATTTTCTCCAACCCATAGGCCACCATATATACACGAGCCGAGATGCTCGGAAAATTGTCCATAGATTTCTTTGGGAATGATGCGGGTACCTTGATCTGCGTGTATCGTTATTGATGTGTGTTGTGCAATGGCGTATGTTGAGGCCGCTAGTAGCCAACAAAAGGCAATAAGAATCTTTTTCATGTCTATTAATTTTTGATGTAACAAAAATAAAGATAATTATTGAAACTCTATGAAAATTTAGACAATAAAGGAGAAGTACGAAAAGTTTTTTAATAAAAAACAGCATTTGTAACAACTTTGTAATATCCGCTTTTTACCTTTGCAATGAAATGGAATTAATATACTTACAATTTAAAACTTACTTCAATGAACAATTCATTTTTTAGTCGTTTCACGCCTAAAGAACCAAAATTCTTTGATTTGTTGAAACAGCTTTCTGATGTATTGCTTGTAGCTTCTGATCTGCTGACAAAAACCATCTTGTGTGTTGAACAAGAAGAACGGATGGACTATTATCGTAAGATTAAGGAACAAGAACGTAAAGGTGACCAATTATCACATCGAGTTTTCGAGGAATTGAGCACTTCGTTTATTACTCCTTTTGACAGAGAGGATATCCATCTACTTGCTGATTATCTTGATGATGTTATTGATCGCATCAACAGTTGCGCTAAGCGTATCGCAATCTACAATCCTAAGAAAAATGTAAAAGAAGCTTCCGACCTTGCTGATTTAGTGAAAAAAGATGCAGAGTGTATTGCTACGGCAATGGAAGAACTTGAAGCTCTCCGAAAAAATGCCATCCATCTGAAAGCCCGTTGCAAAGAGTTGCATGACCTAGAGAATCAGGCAGATGATGTTTACGAATTGGCTATCATTCATCTCTTTGAAGACGAAAAAGACGGTATCGAAATAATCAAAACTAAAGATATTCTTTACGAGCTAGAGAAAGCTACTGATGCTGGCGAACGTGTAGGGAAGGCTCTGAAGACGATTATCGTGAAATATGCTTAACGCTGCTTAGTTTATGATTATTCTTATTGCAATTATTGTTCTTGGTTTGCTGTTTGATTATATCAACGGCTTCCATGATGCGGCAAATTCTATTGCCACTATTGTCTCTACTAAGGTGTTGACACCTTTTCAGGCTGTACTGTGGGCGGCATTTTTTAATTTTGTGGCATTTTTTATTTCCAAATATTTGATAGGAGATTTCGGTATTGCCAACACGGTGTCTAAGACAGTGTACCAACAATATATCACTTTGCCTATCATATTGGCCGGTGTTATTGCTGCCATTATATGGAATCTGTTTACTTGGTGGCGGGGTATACCTTCTTCCTCCTCTCATACGCTGATAGGTGGTTTCGCCGGTTCGGCCATTATGGCAAACGGTTGGCAAGCCATTCATTCTGCTGTTATTCTTAAGATTGCAGCCTTTATTTTTCTGGCTCCGTTTATCGGTATGCTTATCGCTCTTATTCTTTCATACGTTGTGTTATATACATGTAGGAGGGTATCGCATTTGCGTGCCGAAGTTTGGTTTAAACGTTTGCAATTAGTCTCTTCTGCGTTGTTTAGTACCGGACACGGTCTCAACGATTCGCAAAAAGTGATGGGTATCATTGCTGCCGCTATGATTGCCGCTCACCCGCTGGGTGTCGGTCTAGGAGTTGAAACGATCGACGATGTACCCGATTGGGTTGCTTTTGCCTGCTTCTTGGCTATTTCTGTCGGCACGATGTCCGGTGGTTGGCGTATTGTTAAGACAATGGGCTCGAAAATAACGAAGGTAACGCCTTTTGAAGGTGTCGTTGCCGAAACGGCAGGAGCCATAACCCTCTATATCACCGAGTATCTCAAAATACCTGTCAGTACTACTCATACTATAGCCGGCTCTATTGTTGGTGTGGGTGTCAGCAAGCGTTTATCAGCTGTTCGTTGGGGTATTACCAAGAATTTGATGGTGGCGTGGGTACTTACTATACCTGTTAGTGGTTTGCTGGGCGCAGGAATTTATCTTATTTGTTCGTTATTCTTGTAATATCGAACTAATTAATAGTTAATAAATAGAGATTTATTTTCTATTGTCTTGTGCTTGCTCTATCTTTGTACAATAATTGAAACGGTATGAGAAATTCAGGAAATAAGGCGCCGCGTTTTATGACATTCAAAGTGGCTGAAGAGAAAGGATTGCTTGAACTTCTGATGCAGAAGTTGGAAGGCATTAGTCGGACTAAAGCAAAAGCTATTCTTTCGGGCAACGGTGTTCGAGTTAATGGCAAATTGGAATCGCATTTTGATTTTAAGCTTAGACCGGGCATGACAGTCGAAATCAGTAAACATCGTGACAAATCGGTTGAACATAAAAACCCGTATTATCATATTGTATACGAAGATCGTTGGATCATTGTAATTGATAAGGAACCCAATGTGCTCTCTATGGGTGTGGGTAAGAAAAGCACGAATATTAAAACGTTGCTTGATGACTATCTCTATCAAAGTGGACAAAATTACACCGCTCATGTTGTGCACCGTCTCGACCGCGGGACCTCTGGTCTGATAATTTACGCCAAGTCTGTAGATGTGCAGCAGGATTTGGAACATACTTGGAAAGAAACGATTGTAGATCGTCGCTATATTGCTGTGGTCTGTGGGGAAATACAACCTCTTGATGGTCAGGTGGCTAATTGGCTGATGGAAAATAAGCTCTTTCTGACTTATAGTAGTCCTGTTGATAATGGTGGCAAGTATGCCATTACCGATTATCACACGGTCGAATCAGGCAAACAATATTCGCTTGTTGAACTCAAGTTGCAAACGGGACGTAAGAACCAGATTCGCGTCCACATGCAAGATTTGCAACATCCCGTAGTCGGTGATTTTAAGTATGGCTGCAACGAAAATCCTATTGGGCGATTGGCGCTTCATGCTTTCAGACTTTATTTTTATCACCCTGTTACCCACCAACTCATGCGCTTTGAAACTCCTTATCCGGAGAAGTTCGTACGATTAGTTCGCAAGTAATTGTGAACAAACCGTTTGTCTTTTGCTCATATAACTTTTTTCTCTTATGCATTAAGAGCTCCTATGGGTTCATTACTAAAAGCTTAGGGGAATAACGTAAGTATCACACGTGTGCGACGTACGTCTCACAGCTGTGCGACAAGTGTCTCACACGTGTGATACTTCCGAACCTTAATTATGAACGTCTCATTATGTGAACAACTTATGGGAACAATCAATTACAGCCGTTATCATACGTCCGTTTTCAAATAAAAGCAGAGCCCATATCATTGGGCAAATATTGAAAGTGACAACGACGAAATTCTTAAAAGCATGCAAGGAGTTTGAAAAAGGATCGAGTTATATGGATGTAAACGTAAAGCTTATTGTAAAGAAGTTTTTAGCTTTGTTTATCTGTCACCTTTCAAAGATAATAGGGTACTTATCAAAAAAGGTGGAGCACACTCGTTTGCCATAAACTGCTCATTAGCTATCTGTAGACTATCATTTAGACTTGTTCTAAGCAGAGGCCTGCCGAAAATAAGGTGTCTACAATATGCTCTCGAGCCGATTTTTGGACCTCTTTTTGCTGGCGTTGTATACGGTGCATCATTAACCTATTGTGTGATAGTGCGTAATGGTGTCATACGGAGGTGGCAAAGGTGCTAATGATAAATCTTTTGAAATATGTATCCTTAGTCTTTTTTAGTTTTTATTCTTCCTGTTATATCTCTGATATTTGTAAAGTATAAAGATTGAGCTCTCCCTATTGTCCTAATCGCCGTTCGGAGGATTATCCCAAAGAACTTCAATTCTTTGTTTGATGCGATTGTTCTCTTTAAAATATATAAAAATGAAGCCGCTCTGTTACTCTAAGAACGGCTTCATTTTTTCTTATGGAATATATTGAGATATGGATTTCGAGAGCGGACTTACTCCCTGGTAGGATATTATGATGGCGTCAATGGACATATAACAAAAGATTTGAACAAAGGAATTAGCAATATTGCTTACAATTCATTAAATTTGCCGATGAGGCTGGCAATAGCAAACTCTTTTGGTGGCATTACACAAGCATGGGTACAGGGTATTATTTATTATTTAAATATCCATTTAACAAGAAATGAAGATGAAAGATAAATATGCATATAAAAGATCATTGGTGTTCTCGATTTGCTATGTGGGTTTTGCGACAATAGCACTTTTCTCGATGTACCCAGAATCACTTTTACACGGAGATTGGGCTTTTTTGAGCTTATTTATCACCTTTCCTGTGTCAATACTCAGCTTTGGATTAGTATATAGTGGAGTTGAAAATGCACAATTAATTATTCTAGCTATTCAAATAGTAATGTTTTTATTGACATGGTATTTGTTGTACAGATCTTTTAAAAGGTGAAAACTATTAAATAAGAATAGTCAAATATGATTGAGGGTTCGCTATTATACGAATTTAAAAATGAAGCCATTCTGAGTGGCAGTCAACTGGCCAAAGCGGAAGACTCGAGAAAAGCTGTCAGTCTTTCCGCTTCGATGGAATACTATTATGACGCCAATGGAAATTTAACAAAAGATTTTGAACAAAGGAATTAGCAATATTGCTTACAATTCATTAAATTTGCCGATGGCGTTGGCAATAGCAAATTCTTCTGGCTCGGCGACCAACAGATACGTGTACGCTGCTGACAGAAGAAAGTTGAAGACGGTGCAGCAGTGGAATGGGGGCAGCAAACAAACGGATTACTGTGGAAATATGATCTACGAAAACGGCACATTAAAAAGGATATTGACGGATGGAGGCTACATTGGAGGAGGCGCCTACTACTTCTATGTAAAGGCCACGAGGGTAATGCCACGAGTAATCAACCTTACCGATACAACGGAAAGGAGCTGGACACCGAAAGGGGACTGAACTGGTACGATTACGGAGCCAGATTCTATGATCCCGCAATTGCAAGATGGACGAGTGTCGATCCACTGGCGGAGAAGTGTTACTCTATTTCGCCGTATGCTTATTGTGCGGGGAATCCGGTGAGGTATGTGGATATTAAAGGACAATTGATAAAAGACGCAATTGGAGCAAGAGTTGAGGTGACGTACAATGAAAATGGTTCACTGTCATTCTCAAGAAATGCAGATGTAAATACTATCAGAATGGCTAACGCAATGAACCTTACCAAATCGGGAAGATCAATGTTAAAATTCGTGGATAATTCATCAATTGGAACAAGAATGATAATTTCGCCTAATTCTAAAGAAGGGGATAAAACATTTTCAATAAATGGAGAAACAGTTCAAGGCAATTTCAATAAAGATGATAATTATGGAAAAGTAGTAAATAAAGATGGAACATTTGGTATTAAAGAAGCAACTATTACTGTTTATGAAGGTACTTTAAAAGAGAATATAAAAGAAGGTTCAGGTTCGAAACTTACTGGACTGACTTTGGATCAAGCAATTGGTGCTGTGGCGGGTCATGAAACTGTTCATGCTACAAATAAAGGAGAAATAGACAAAGATTTAAAAACTGAGAGTTCAGGAACTAACCGAACAGATGGAGAAATTAAGCCTAATAACGTTGAACAGAAAATCATTGATGAATCTAGAAAATAAAATAATCCATAATTATGAAAAAAAATATCTATTTGGTTTTTGGATTTTCTTTTCTTGTTTTTGCTAGTTTGTTTGCTAAGACACCTAAACAAAATCCATTTCAACTGGTTGATGTTCCTGATAGCATATATTTAAAACTTGAAAGTGCATATAAATCAATCACTGGTTTTGATAATGTCAATGCTGGCAGGAATGTTCGTAATCTGACGGACAGAAAAAATATCGTTTTTAAAAATGATTTGTATTCTTTTAAAGGACAAGGCCCTCACTTTCCAAGATGCATTTTTATCTTCAAGAACCCTAATATTTACATATTTAGAAGTATTGGAGCTTTCGATTTTACTGGAATTTTAACCGAATATTTAGAATGTATTAAGTTTTTGGAGTTAACAGAAACCGAAAGAGTGTTATATCTTAAATCGATTGCAAGTTATTTGGAAAGTGAATCTGGACTAACATATGGAGCTGAAACTAAAATGTCAAAAAAACGGTAACGCATCAGATGTGGCGATAGTCAATTATCTTTTGATTACCAATAGTGGATAATGTATTACGAACATTTTTTTAATAATATAAAAATACAATGAAAGCAATGAACAGATCTAATTTCCGATAACCGCTTTTGCATCTATCCCCTAAATTTTACCGGTGAGCCAAAATTATAAAGGATTTACTATGAGTTCAGATTCAAAAAAAATGGGGAGCTATTGCTAATAGTAATTACGTATATTATGATAAGAAAGGCAAATCCGGGGCATTAAAATCTCATTGGGCAACAAACACCCGTGGTAAAGTTCCAGCGTTAAATGGCGTCAATCTAAGCCCGCATAGAGAATTCGACGATTCTAAAATGGTGTTCATACACACTTCGAATGTCTCAGGTAAAGCTGGAAATTACTACGATAGACAAGGAAATCTGCATGGAATATCAGTGTCTATTAGTTGTTCCTTCTGGTCGTGGAGTAAATGGATGGAATGAATTTAATGAACAGCTATCAGGAATTAAGCGATTTATAATAGAACTTAAAAGAAAATGAAAAAAATATTATTTTACATATTGTTATTATTCACTATAAATTCTTTAGGAAGTAATAATGCCTATAAATTCAATGTGAAACAAATAAATAAAACTGAATATATACTTCTTAAACGGAAATCTACTACGATTCCTTTTATCAAAGGAGGAATTATTAAAAAGAAAGGAATTATATATTTGCCTACGTCAAAAAGAGGAATCCTAGCGTTAAAAGATGACTTAGTTAATGAAGAAGATCCAAAAATGGTGGGATATAAATATATAGGTGAGATAGGGTCTTTAAATCAATATGTTATTGAAGCAACATATTTAAACAATAGTCAAATAATATTAGTAGATAAGCATAATGGGCATATTACAAATATGCTAAGATTTTTGTCTTATTCTGATAGATTTATAGCAACTTTTGATATGCCACAAGATGATATATATAATGGAATTATTTTATATAAAAAAAACAGTAATAGCTTAGACAGGATATTAACGATAAAAGAAAAGACTTGGTATCCAGAGGAAATTACATGGTGTTCGCGTTATTCATTTATAATTAAAGCTTCTACAGTTAAGAATCAGCATATATATCTTAAAATATCGCTTTTCCTCTAAAAATGAATTTTATATTATCAGCAATAATAAGAGATCTTGCAAACTTAACTCTATGTTCGCGTTAAATTTGCAAGACCTCTTAACACCTACGACAAGGAAGGCAACGTGACGAACCTGATACGTCGTGGCGCCACGGGAACGGCTACTTTCGGCATCATAGACAATCTGTCGGTGAGCTACAGCGGTAATCAGCTGGTCAAGGCGGAAGACTCGGGAGAGACCGTCAGTCTTTCCGCTTCGATGGATTTCAAGGACGGGGCACATTCTCCGGCGGAATACTATTATGATACCAATGGAAATTTAGCAAAAGATTTGAACAAGGGAATTAGCAATATTGCTTACAATTCATTAAATTTGCCGATGACGCTGGTGATAGTCAATTCTTCGGGCTCGGCAACCAACATATACGTGTATTCGGCCGACGGGGCGAAGTTGAAGACGGTGCAGCAATGGAACGGTGGCAGCAAACAAACGGATTACTGTGGAAATATGATCTACGAGAACGATACATTGAAAAGCAGATAGAATCGGCGCAAAGACATTGGACCTCAATACAATAAAAGTATGAAAAAATTAATGATTTTATTTCTTTTATCTTTTGTCTATTCATGTCAAAAGACGATGCAGGATAAGATTATAGACAACATCGAGAAAAATGAAAGAGGAGATTCTTGTGTAGTAAAAATTATAAATATAACATCTTTTGATTGGGATGAAATGTATGTATTTCGAGAAGATTGTAGTTTAGAAGAGGTAAATAAACAATTGGGATTTAAATATCCGTATTTTGAAGATGTTGCAAGAAGAATAGTATTTATAAAGTCAAGAAAGGTTGTATATCACGAAGAAGAATCTCCCGATCCAGATAAAAAGAGTAAATTGGAATTTATACTTGGAAATGACACCAGAAAAGTAATTGTGCTTACAAGGGAAAGTGCTATTTTCTCTGTAAAAAGGAAAGATCTTTTTGGCTGGATTTATTACGAGCTGAAGCCATTAAAATAGATTTGATTTGCCATAAACATCACTTGATGATGTTAATATGGCTGATTTCGTTTATACAAGTTTTATGACTCGTGTGTAAGAGAAAAATGCAATGATAGATTGGTAACTAATCAAGTAGTAAGAAAATAAAAGAGTTTTCTTATTACTCGATTTTAATACTAAGCGCCTGCTTAAATTTTATTCAATAATAATCTTATGGCGGCTATTTTGACCATTTCCTCTGCCGAATCAAAAGTCAGTTCATAGTTTTGACAGAGCTTTCTGTTATTGTCCAGCCACGAGAATGTTCTTTCTACAATCCATCTGTTATGAATGGGTCTGAATCCTTGCTCTTTATAGGAGCTAATTACCACTTGTATGATATAACCAAATTTGCTTTTTATATTTTCGATCAATTCTCCCCGATATCTTCCGTCAGCCAATATGACTTTCACCCCCGGACAAAGTTCTTTCAAAACCCGTATGAGCAAATAGGCGGCTTTACTGTCATAAACATTGGCTATGGTAACCATTGCGGCAATAAGAAATCCATTCTTATCGACAACCACATGACGCTTGATTCCTTTCACTTTCTTGTTCCCGTCAATGTTGTTCAATGAGCAATTATTCGCCTACTTAACTGATTATCAATAATTCCAATACTAGGTTCCATGCTCTGATTACGAGCAAGACGTACATTTCTACGCAAATGTTCCAATAAGAAATTGGATTCTTCAAGTGAAGCCCATTTGCGATAATAGTAATAAACCGATTCCCATTTAGGAGATTCCTTTGGAAGCATGCGCCATTGGCAATGTCTTTACCAAATAAAAAATGGCATTCCAAATCATCCGCAAATCATATTTTCGCTTTCTTTCTTGCAGGTTCGACACTTTTGTTATATATTGCCATTCGATTTCCGTTAAATCAGTCTGATACATTTTTTTCTTTAGGTTTGGTCACTTCAAAGAAAGTAACTATCCGGTTGATGCGGGAACCTCTTTAGAAAAAGATGCTAGCTAATTTTAAGCAAGATCTGAAAATCGATATGATGAAAAAATACATGGCAATATTAGGATTATTAGTAGTTCTCAATTCTACTCTCTTTGGGCAAGAAAAAAGAATCAGGCTTGAGATTGTTGATTGCATATCGACGGAGACTAGTATAAGTTTTTGTCTTGCAATTAAGAACATGTCGAATCAGCCAATTGTAACTTACATACCGAAGCAAGATGATATTTGTTACGGACTTATAAAGATAACGATTGTTGATATACAGAATGATAAAGTACATGAATTTTATCCATGTACTTTTAATGCCGCTGATTTAGACTGCATTACTCTCGACTGTCATAATACCTTGTTTTTAAAACCGAATGAAACGTTTATTCAGAAATTTAAATTACATAAGAAACATATTTATCCGCACTTAAAAAGAGGGAAAAGTTATAAACTTTTTGTGGAATGGTATTTGAAAGACATTTGTTTTAAAACTAATTTAAAAAATCTGTTTCAAGAAAATGTTAGCTCAAATAAAATTGACTTCCGAAATAAATAGAACATATCATTTGTTCGAATGGAATAGGCAATAAATTAAAAAACGTATGAAAAAAGTACTCATTATAATAGGGCTATTATTCTTATTTATTTTAAAGATAGAATCCCAAGAGAATCTATTATCTTTTAATTTTTTATATGTTCGTTCAATTAAAAACGAGATTAAAATAAAATTTGAGCTTTGTAACCAATCTGATAAAGATATGGCTGTATATGTTCCAAACTATTTAGATATTTGTAGGAATATATTTACAATTAAATTCATTTCAAGTAAAGACTCTACCATACACATTTATTTCCCTTGTAATTGGATTGCTGATTTGAAACCTATTAAATTGAATTGTAGGAATTGTGTAGTATTGTCTCCTATGGGAAAGAAAGTAATTAGCATGAAACTATTGAAGAAGAACTTTTCACCTTATTTAAAAGGCTATAATTTATATAGGGTCTTATTAGAAATCCGCTTAAACGGAGTAAATATTGAATCTATCTTTAATAATTATTTTCATGATGACATAATATCGAATTCTCTAATATATAGAAATGCTAGTATCCGTTAAATTAATAAATACTTTTATCGTATATATATAAGCCATATAACCCATTGATAGTGAGGTAGGATTAAAGGGATTTTTCGTTTCAACTTTCTATGAAATGGCAATGGAATCAGGATTTTGATAGTAATATATAAGGTCGATTTAAAAGATAACGGGTGTTAAAAAACGAGCCAATGCAGATATTTTCTATTTTTGCATGTAACATTATAGCTTTTTCTGTGTCTACTTACTGAATATGGAACAAAAGGATTTCGAAATAGAAGCCAAACGAATTCGTCCTCTGTTGTATCGGCAAGCATTGCATTATTTGAATAATAGTGATGATGCAGATGATGTCGCTCAAGAGGTGCTTATCAAACTGTGGTCTATACGGCGGCAGTTGGAAGAATACCGTTCGGTAGAAGCTTTGGCTTTGGTTATAACGAAACACTTGTGTTTCAATCGGCTTAGAAAAGTCACCTATCCGATGTGTGATTGGAGCAAAGAGAATATTACGGATGAAATAACGCCTGAAGATGTTTATATTACTAAAGAGGAGGCCGGACGTATTGAGAAAATGATAAAGACTCTTCCTGATATTCAACAGGCGACTCTGAGGATGAAACATATTGATGGATTGGAGGTGCCCGAAATAGCTCGTATAATAGGTAGTAGTGAAGTGGCGGTACGTACGAATTTGTCGCGGGCACGAAAAAAGATGATGAACTATTTTCATATTAATAAATAGGAGGCTATGATGTGTATTAACAAACAAAATGCAGAAGAATGGATTGGAAAGTTTCTTGAAGGAGAGACCGATAATGAGGAGGAACAAGCTCTTTACAAGTTCTTCTGCTCGGATAATATTCCTCGGCGATTGAAGAAATACAAACCAATGTTTGATTGGTATGCCAATGGTGTGCAGGAATCCTATTTACCGCCTCGGCGTATCTTTTGGAAACGTGGATTCATTTCTCGGATAAGTGTGGCGGCATCTTTGGTTTTGGCTTGTGGTGTTGGAATGGGCTTTTATAGACATTACCAAAAAATGCAGGTGGAGTATGAGTGCTATGAAGGTAGTTATATTATTCGTAATGGTGAAAAGATTTCTGATGTGAAACAGATATTGCCTGAATTGCAAAAGACCACTCGAATGGCACAGCAGGAAGAAAGAGAGATCAATAGAACACTGAAGATGACTCCCGATGAATATGTGAAAGGGCTAAAGTCCGATTGTGTTAAACAAAAAGGGCAGCAAGAAGAACTGCCGGTGATTTAGAAAACGATAAGTGGAATATTTAATAATGAACAGCAATGAAAAGGAAACATTTATTAATGGCTTTTTTGTCAGTGTTACTGATAAATGTGTGGAGTTGTGTTCCCGCAGCTGCCCAAAATAATATTGACCGATTGGTGAAAGAACTAGAGGACAAAGGGGTGGATGTTAATACCGTTGTTAAACGCAACGCCAAGACCAAGCAGGTCTATTCGATGATTAAGACGTTGACTTTTTATAGTAAAGAAGGCAACTATGCCCGTCAATTGCAGCAAGCATTTGATAAGGATAGCGAAAATGCATCGAGCGTTAATACCGATCGCCGCAATACCTATAGGAATACAATACTTAGTTTTAAATTAGGTAAAAAGATTCTTCTTTATAATCTGATAATACGGGGAAAAGAGTCGCAACCTCAGGTTATGGTAAGTATTATTTCTCGAGATAAATCGATACCTCAGGATGATGATCATTCGTCGATCTTCTTTGGAGGAAAATTGATGGATATACCGGGCCTGTCCTCATTCAAATGGGATGGTAAAGAATTGGAAGCGTTAAACAATATTGATTGGGATGTCTCGGGGCTTCAGGTCTTGAAGAATTATGACTGGTCGTCTTTCAAAGAACAGATGAAGAATGTTGAGAAAGAAATGAAAGGAATGGATATGCGAATGCAGAAGATCGGTAAAGGTTTGAAAGATTTTAGTGTTGATATTGATGACCAAGATGCAGTGATATTGAATGACGGTAGTAAAATAGTAACCCGTAAAAAGTAAAAAATAAAACTCTCTCTCTTAAAAGAAATACCCGACTCTATACAGTGATGTATTGGTCGGGTATTTAAATTATGTGTTGTAATATTTAATGCTTTTCCAGTATTCTTTCGGCACGATATGATGATCTTACCAATGGAGCACTTTCTACATCGGTGAATCCTTTTTGTAGCGCTGTTTGTTTGTAGGTTTCGAATTGTTGAGGTGTTATGTAAGCCGCTACGGGATAATGTTTGTGCGATGGTTGTAAATATTGTCCGATAGTGATGATACGACAATCTATCGAGATCAGATCGTCCATCAATTGTTCTACTTCCTGTACCGTTTCTCCCAATCCTACCATTATTCCTGTCTTTGCCCTGCTTCCTTTCTCACTGATTCGCTTGAGGACTTTAAGGCTCGTTTGATAGGTCGCTACACTTCGTACTTGAGGAGTCAGCCTTTCTACTGTTTCCATATTGTGAGAGATCACTTCCGGTTGAGCGTCGATTATCAGATCTACTAATTCTATGCGTCCTTGAAAATCGGGGATCAGCACTTCTATTTTAGTTTCAGGACTCTGCTTCTTTATTTCTTGGATAGTCTTCACCCAATGGCTGGCCCCCAGATCGGGCAAGTCATCGCGATCTACCGAGGTGATGACAGCATATTTCAGTTGCATCTGCTTCACTGATTCGGCAACGTGTTGCGGTTCATCTTCATCCAATGGTAGAGGATGTCCTGATTTTGTATTACAGAATTTACAGCAGCGCGTACAAATATCTCCTCCTATCATGATACTTGCGGTACCGCGGCTCCAACATTCTCCTTGGTTTGGACAACGGCCACTGCTGCATATTGTATGCAGTTTGTTAGTAGAGACGATATGATGAGTTTGCGCCGAACGTTCGGTAGCTCCTATTTTTATCTTTAGCCAATCTGGTTTGCGTACCCTTTCCATTATTTCAAATTACTGTCAAAGAAGTTGGTAATGCTAGAATATAAATGACAACGAGTATCGCCTCCGTAGATGCTGTGATTCCTGTTGTTGTATGGTATGGCATAGAAGGGTATGCCAAGTTGTACCAATTGTTCCATGTATTCGGCAGTGTTCTGATAGTGTACATTGTCATCGGCAAGGCCGTGTATCAGCAATAAATTGCCGTGCAGCTTATCGGCTCTCTCTATGGCGGAAGTAGAACGATAGCCTTCGCCGTTTTCTTTGGGGGTACGCATGTAGCGTTCGGTGTATACCGTGTCGTAAAAACGATAGTCCGTTACCGGAGCAACAGCTACGCCAGCCTTAAATACAGGTGTACCTTCACTCATACTCATTAAAGTCATATATCCACCATAGCTCCAGCCCCAAATGCCTATTTTGTCTTTGTCGACATAAGATTGTTGTGCCATGTATTGTGCTGTAGCAACTTGGTCTTGAGCCTCTTTTACTCCAATGTTCATATAAGTACATTTCTCAAATTCTTCTCCTCGGCCTCCGGTTCCTCTGCCGTCGACACATACTAGTATGTACCCGCGAGACGCCATATAAGTTTCCCACGAAATGCCGAATTTGTTTTTTACCTCTTGCGAACCGGGGCCACTGTATTGATACAATATGACTGGATATTTGTGAGATTCGTCAAAGTTGGTCGGTTTCATCATCCATCCATTCAGCTTGGTGCCTCTTTCTGTAGTAAAAGAGAAGAATTCCTTGCGCGGAATGGCATATTCTGCCATTGTCTGTTTCAGTTCTTCATTTGTCTCTATCGTTTTTAAAACCTTACCGTTATTGTCGTTTATAGTAACGATGGGAGGGGTAGTGACATTTGAGAAGATGTTGATATAAAATTGAGCGTCTTTGCTGAAAATGGCACTATTGGTTCCTTCTTTTTGGCTTAACTTCGTTTGATGTCCTTTCAGGTCGACTTTACAAACATAAGAACAAAGCGGATTTCCTTCATTGGAAAGATAATAGAAAACTTTTTCTTTGGCATTGTAACCTAATAAATCGCTTACTTCTATAGAGCCCGATGTGAGTTTCTTTATTAATTCACCATTTAAATTGTACCAATACAAATGGCTGTGTCCGTCACGTTCGCTCTTCAGGCAGAAGTTATCATCAATAAATTGCATATCCAAGTACTCTTCTTCTTGAATATAATATTTATCGTCATCACGTAGCGCCAACTTGCAAACGGTACTTTTGGGGTCTGCCATATATAGATCCATTCTGTTTTGATGCCTGTTTAGAGTAACTACTGCCAATTTGTTGGGATCGTTAGTGAACTCGATACGGGGAATGTATCCGTCTGCATCAAGTGGTAATTGCAATGTACGGATTACCTTAGACTGGATATTGAAAGCACAAACCGAGACTTTCGAATTGGGATAGCCCGCTTTTGGATATTTGTAAACGTATTCTCCAGGATAATCGGCAAATTGGTCGAAGGTGGGGTTTGAACCTTTGTACATCGGGAAGCTGTAAGTAGGAACCTCCGATTCATCGAAGCGAATAAAGGCGAGCATTTTGTTGTCCGCACTGAAACTAAGTGCGGTTGTCATCGAAAACTCTTCTTCGTAGACCCAATCGGCAAGACCGTTGATGATTGAGTTTCGTTTTCCATCTTTTGTTACCTGGCTTTCACTATTATTATAGAGTCGTTTGACCAGAAAGATATTATTGTCGCGTACGAAAGCTACCATATTTCCATCGGGAGAGAATACCGGCGACTGTTGTGAACCTCCGTCTGAGAGCTTCTCTATTTTGTTGCGGGTTGTAACGCCATCCGCATTTTTATTGAGTTGATATAAATAGAAGTCGGCTGTAAAAGAACGGCGATAAATGCGTTTTTTGTTTGTGGCAATTAATAAGGTGGAGCCATCTGGCGAAAAACTATAGCTGTCGAAGTTCTTGAACGGGCAATCGCGTGCTGTCGAGACGTCAAAGAGAACTTCGACCTGCTGTCCTGTTCGAAACGAATATTTGATAATTTTAGTACCATCTTCGTTCATTTGAGTGTAAAATTCTCCTTCGTTCATCGGCATTACATTGTGTACCGTTTTAGGATAGAATTTACCATTTACAACCTCTTTGAGATCTAGAGATTTAGTGCCTTGTGCTCCTATAAATGACATATAGCAAGTGCACAAAAGCAAAAGTATGCCAAACTTTTTCATATTTATACCAAATTGTTAGTATTGATTTAGTAGGCAAAGATAGTGTAAGCAGTTCTCATATACAAAAATCATTCGGTTTATTTAGTTGAATACGACTATCTTTTTATTGACTTGCGTTGATGAAATATTCGATATGTATCATCTACTTAGATTTTTACAATTTGCGAAACATCAATATAATGTCTATATTTGCATATTGCTAGAATAGTATTAATAGAAACCTACTAAATGTTTATTTCGGAAGAAACAAAGAAATTTATTCTTGATCACATTGATGACGATGTATTTACATTGGGCTTCCATGCTTCGCGCTATCCCGAAATAGACATGCCTACTGCTGTGGTTCAGATAGAAGGTAGACAAAAGGCAAAAAACAAATTGCCTTCGTGGTATAGTAATCCCGATGTGATATATCCACCGCATTTAGCTTTGGAACAATGCTCCAGTGAGTCGACCGCTGAATATAAAGCAAAACTTGTAGGTGGCAATACATTGGTAGACTTAACTGGGGGATTGGGTGTGGATAGTTCTTGTTTTGCCAAACAGTTCGATCATATTGTTTATGTGGAGCGGCAAGAACGATTGTGCCAGTTGGCAGCTCATAATTTCGAGGCATTGGGATTGCACAATATTGATACGGTGAATACAGATGCTCTTGAATATTTGCAAGAAATGAATCCGGTAGATGTTATTTATGTAGATCCGGCGCGTAGAAATAGTCAGGGAGGAAAGGTATTTGCCGTTAGCGATTGTGAACCTAATATAGTAGGCATTCATGATCTGCTTTTCTCTAAATCCAATAGAATATTAGTTAAGCTTTCGCCCATGCTTGATGTATATGCTGCCATGCAGCAATTAAAGTATTCCTCGGAGGTGCATATTGTTTCTGTTGGTGGAGAGTGCAAAGAATTGCTGTTGCTGCTTGATCGGAATAATTGCGATTCGGCTTCTGTTCATTGCATTAATCTAAATAAGAGTTCTTCTCAGTCATTTGTATTTCGCAGGGATGAAGAAATATCGTCTACTTGTCGTTTCGCTTCAGATTTAAATCATTATTTATATGAGCCCAATGCGTCTGTACTTAAAGCAGGAGCTTTTAAAGTATTGTCCGTGCGATTTGGAATAGAAAAACTTCATCCCAATAGTCATTTATATACGTCCGACAAATTGATACCCGATTTCCCCGGCAAGATATTCAGAGTCTGTGGGTATAGCTCTTTTAACAAGAAAGATTTGAGCTTATTCCTTAAGGATATGAAGAAAGCGAATATCTGTGTTCGCAACTTCCCTGTGGCGGCTGCCGAACTTCACAAGCGTTTGCATCTTTCGGACGGTGGTAATGACTTTCTATATGCAACGACACTCCAAAATGGTCAGCATGTGATCATTCGAGGAGAAAAACTGTAATGCCTTTTCTATTTGAATAGTTTTTTACTTTTCTTCTTATCCCGAACTAAAAATGAATTATTCAAGCTAATGTTTCGCAAAAAAAAGTTTTAAAACTCTTTCCGTCATATTATCTCATTGACTATGAATGATATATATGGGTACGGCCTGTTTTTGGGACTCCAAAATGGTATTATCTTGCTTATTGTTAGCGTGTTATGAAACACGGGTCGTCCCTTCGTATGTCAGTCATTACTCGGTATCTGTGGTGTGTGCACCGTGTAGGAACTCTCTTGCTCACCATCCATGCATGGAAGAGCTCCGGTTCTTTTTCTCTAAAGAAGGTTTTTTGTACACATCTTATTGAATCATAGTTATCGTATTTAAGGCATTTCTGTTGCCTTATTCAGGTTTTGTCGTTCCACATATGTGATTCGATCAACTCACATATATGGAACGATCGACTCACATATGTGAGTTGATCGAATCACATATGTGGAACGACATTCTTCTCAGAACAAAACATAAAATCACTCTGATATGAACCAACTTTCATCAGTATGTCTCATAGATTTTACCCTTCTAAAGGGTGTCACGGGGCGTTTAAAAGCATTTTGGGCATAGCACTATGGCTTTCGCTACAACAGCATAACGGAGACGTATGAATGTAGAGTACGCAAATTGCAACATGATTTTGTTAAAATAGACCGCCATATTCGCAACGATATACGATACTTTAGAGCAATATAGATGCTCCAAAAGGCGTTTTCATGAACTAATCTTGTAGGTTTGCCTTTGCAATTAAAATTCTGCTTGTTATTGTTGGGTATAAAATTCAATCAACGGTTTGTTCTAGGAAATACTTTGAAGGTGTTTTTCCTGTATATTGTTTGAAATTCCTAAAAGCTGTGGCTCGCGAACGGAACCTGCATCATAGAAAGCGTCTTGATAGTTGGCGGATTCTTTGGTCTGGATGCGCCGAATAAAGTCCTCAATACACAATGTATTATATCAATATAAATAGGGCACACATTCATTAGTGAACAATAAAGAAGTGGACTTATAATAGTCTATATTCTATAGAAATCATTCGCCCCGATGCTAATCTTTGTTTTGAAAGAAGATGGCATCGGGACGAAAATCTTTTTTTACAGTTTTTGTAGAAACGAGTCATTCGTTTTCATTATGGCTTAAACTGTTTATTTATAACTATATTTATTTATTCTTCTGCGCCTTTCATTTTTTCTTTGTATCTTTGCTCCAAATATATATTAGCAAAGTATGTCTGTAATAATCAAAAAGGTCTCTACAAAGCGGGAGCTAAAGAAATTTATCCGCTTCAATTATTTCATGTATAAGGATAACCCATATTCGGTGCCCGATTTGTTTGATGATATGCTCAATACTTTCAATAAGAAAAAGAATGCAGCTTTTGAATTTTGCGAGGCCGATTATTTCTTGGCATATAGAGATGGAAAGATTGTGGGCCGGGTTGCAGCTATTATAAATAATAGAGCAAACGAGAAGTGGAATAAAAAAACGACTCGTTTCGGTTGGATTGATTTTATCGACGATATAGAGGTTTCGAAAGCATTGATAGATACTGTAGAACAATGGGGACGCGAACGTGGGATGGATAACGTTCAAGGACCGCTTGGCTTTACTGATTTTGATGCTGAAGGTATGTTGGTCGAAGGTTATGATCAATTAAGTACAATCGCCACCATATATAATTACCCTTATTATGTGGATCACATGGCCAAGTTGGGTTTTGAAAAAGATGCCGATTGGGTAGAGTACAAAATATATATTCCCGACGCGATTCCCGAAAAGCATAAGCGTATTTCGGAAATAGTGATGAAGAAATATGGTTTGCATATCACAAAATATACTTCTGCGAAAAAAGTATCAAAAGAATATGGAGAGACTATCTTTGAACTAATGAATGAGGCTTATAGCCCTCTTTATGGTTATTCTCCACTAACTCCCAGACAGATTAAGCAATACGTAAAGATGTATTTGCATATTGTTGATCTGCGTATGTTGACCTTGATTACCAAAGATGACGGTACTTTAGTGGGAGTGGGTATATCAATGCCTTCGCTTGCTAGGGCTTTGCAGAAAGCCCATGGGCGGTTACTGCCTTTCGGTTGGTATCATTTGTTGAAATCGCTTTTTATTAAACATGCTAAAGTGTTGGAATTGTTGCTTATCGCTGTAAAGCCTGAATATCAAAATAAAGGCGTCAATGCATTATTGTTCTATGATTTGATACCAGTCTATCAGAAGATGGGCTTTATATATGCTGAAAGTAATCCCGAACTAGAGTTGAATGGTAAAGTTCAGTCTCAATGGGAGTATTTTAAATGTGAACAGCATAAACGTCGTCGCGCTTTTATCAGGAGCATTAAATAAAATATGGAAGAAAATATCATTGAGGAAAACGAATTCAAGACAAATTATACTGATGACAGTATAAAGCATCTGAGTGATATGGAACATGTCCGTACGAGGCCGGGTATGTATATCGGTCGTTTAGGGGACGGTTCTCATCCTGAAGATGGTATTTATGTCTTATTAAAAGAGGTTATAGATAATAGTATCGATGAATTCCGAATGGGATTCGGCAAACGGCTTGAAATTGATCTTGAAGACAATTTGCGGGTTAGTGTGAGGGACTATGGTAGGGGAATTCCACAAGGGGCACTTGTTGAGGCCGTCAGTGTACTTAATACGGGAGCCAAGTATGACAATGCCGTTTTCAAGAAAAGCGTTGGACTGAATGGAGTTGGTGCCAAGGCTGTCAATGCTTTGAGTTCTTTTTTCGAAGTTCGCAGTTATCGTGATGGTAAAGTGAGGATAATTACTTTTGCCAAAGGACTATTGCAGTCCGACGAGACGAAAGAGACCGATGAGGAAGATGGAACCTATATGTTTTTTGAACCGGATAAAACCTTGTTTGTGAATTACTCGTTTCAGTCAGAATTCATCGAAACGAAGCTTCGAAATTATACATATCTTAATACCGGGCTTTCTATCATATTCAATGGACAACGCATTGTCTCTAGAAATGGTTTGGAAGATTTGCTCAATGATAATATGACTTCGCCGGGATTATATCCTATTATTCATTTCAAGAACGATGACATTGAGATTGCTTTTACCCATACCAATCAATATGGTGAGGAATACTATTCTTTCGTTAATGGACAGAATACTACTCAGGGCGGTACACATTTGTCAGCTTTTAAAGAACATGTGGCTCACACAATCAAAGATTTTTATAATAAAAACTTCGAATTTAATGATATTCGAAACGGTATTGTAGGTGCTATTGCCATCAATGTGGAGGATCCTATTTTTGAAAGTCAGACAAAGATAAAGCTTGGTTCTAATACTATATCTCTTAAAAAGGATGCGATTTCGGTAAACAAATTCGTAGGTAATTTTATCCAAGAGCAATTGGATAATTTCCTCCACAAAAACTCCGATATTGCTGAAGTGATGCTCCAGAAAGTTCAAGAATCGGAGAAAGAACGCAAAGCAATTGCCGGTGTGACGAAATTGGCTCGAGAGCGAGCTAAAAAAGCCAATCTTCATAATAAGAAATTACGCGATTGCCGTATTCATCTGAATGATTCTAAAGGAGATCGTCAGGAGGAGTCGTGTATCTTTATTACCGAGGGTGATTCGGCGAGTGGTTCTATTACGAAGAGCCGTGATGTCAATACTCAGGCGGTATTTAGTTTGCGTGGTAAACCTCTTAATTCATTCGGGTTGACTAAGAAGGTAGTCTATGAAAATGAGGAATTCAATTTGTTGCAGGCTGCACTTAATATAGAAGATGGTATTGAGGCCCTTAGATACAATAAAGTAATCGTTGCAACTGATGCTGATGTCGATGGCATGCATATTAGGCTGTTAATGATCACTTTTTTCTTGCAGTTCTTTCCCGATTTGATAAAGAAAGGGCATGTCTATATTCTTCAGACACCATTATTTAGAGTCCGGAATAAGAAAGAAACTCGCTACTGTTATTCTGAGGAAGAGAGAGTAAATGCTATAAGAGCATTAAAACCTTCGCCTGAAATCACTCGATTCAAAGGATTGGGAGAAATATCTCCAGAAGAGTTTGTGCATTTTATAGGCAAAGACATACGCCTTGATCAGGTCAAGTTGCGCAAGACAGATGCGGTGAAAGATCTATTGGCTTTCTATATGGGCAAGAACACGATGGAACGTCAGAATTTCATCATTGATAATTTGGTAATAGAAGAGGATAGACCGGAGAATTTAATTAGTGAGATAGCATAACTTAAATAAACGATGGAAAGAAAAGCAATATTCCCAGGAACGTTCGATCCTTTTACTATCGGGCACTTTTCGATAGTGAAGCGGACTTTGACTTTCATGGACGAAGTGATTGTCAGCATTGGGATTAATGACCAAAAGAATACTTACTTTCCATTGGAAAAGCGAGTTGATATTATTCGGAAACTGTATCGTGATGAGCCGCGTGTCAGAGTTGAATCTTACGAAGGTTTGACAATGGATTTTGCACAACAGATTGGGGCAAGCTTTATTATAAGGGGCATCCGTACAGTGAGTGATTTTGAATATGAAGAAACCATTGCCGATGTCAATCGTAAACTGTCTGGTATTGAGACGATTTTATTGTTTACCGAACCGGAATTGACTTGCGTCAGTTCTACTATTGTCAGAGAATTATTAATGTACCATAAGGATATCAGCCGGTTTATTCCGGAAGGAATGGAAATTTAAAAAGAAATAATGAGAAAACTAATCACCGTATGTCTTTTGACATTTGTTACTGTTGCCTGTGTTACGGCCCAGGACTTTAATAAAGATGCTATTCGGAAATTGCAGATTGCCGAAATGGCGATAAATAATCTGTATGTTAATAAAATAAATGAGAATAAACTTGTGGAGGATGCCATAGAGGGTATGCTGTCAAAGCTAGATCCTCATTCCACTTATTCGAATGCAGAAGAAGTGAAGCTGATGAATGCTCCATTGCAAGGTAACTTTGATGGCATAGGTGTTCAATTTCAAATGATAGAAGATACATTGTTTGTTATTCAGCCTGTTACGAATGGACCTTCCGAGAAAGTCGGTATTCTTGCCGGCGATCGTATCGTTGCTGTCAATGATACGGCGATTGCCGGAGTCAAAATGAGTACGGAGAAAATAATGCAACGCCTTCGTGGTCCTAAAGGAACGGTTGTAAAGCTTTCTATCGTTCGTCGTGGCGAAAAAGGGTTGCTGTATTTTAACGTGAAACGTAATACAATACCCATTTATAGTATTGACGCATGCTATATGGTTGAGCCGAAGGTCGGTTATATCCGAATCAGTCAGTTTGCTGCGACAACCGGTGAAGAGTTTATTGCTTCATTAAAGAAACTGAAACAACAAGGAATGGTCGATCTTGTGCTAGACTTGCAGGGTAACGGAGGCGGTTATCTGCAAGCAGCGACAGAGTTGGCTAATCAATTATTGGATAGTAAGCAGCTTATCGTTTATACCGAAGGGCGTAATTCTACGCGAAGCGATTTCTTGGCCACCGGCAATGGGATCTTCAAGACGGGACGGGTATCTGTCTTGGTTGACGAGTTTACGGCTTCGGCAAGCGAGATCGTAACAGGTGCTTTGCAGGATTGGGATCGTGCTACTGTGGTTGGCCGACGTACCTTTGGTAAAGGGCTTGTTCAGCGTCCTATTGAGTTGCCTGACGGTTCGATGATTCGTTTAACCATTGCTCATTATTATACTCCTTCCGGTCGTTGCATTCAGAAACCTTATGGCGATAAGATTGACTATGCTGCAGATATTATCAAGAGATATACTCGTGGTGAGATGCAGAGTGCCGATAGTATTCATTTCCCCGATTCTTTGAAATGTAAAACGTTGAAGCTTGGTCGTGTTGTTTATGGTGGCGGTGGTATTATGCCCGATTATTTTGTACCTGTCGACACTACCGATTATAGCGATTATCTTCGCGAATTAAGTAATAGGGGCATTATTTTGCAAGAAACGGCACAGTATGTCGAAAAGAATAGAGCAGCATTGAAAGCCCAATATCCTACTTTCGAAAAGTATAGAACATCTTTCGATGTTGCCAAAACCACTATGCTTGATGAAGTACGTGGCAAAGCAGACAAGGCTGGAATAAAATTCAACGAGAAGCAGTATCAGACGTCGTTGCCTTTTATCAAGCTTCAATTGAAAGCTTTGGTTGCACGCGATCTTTGGGATATGAATGAATACTTTCAGGTTATCAATGAAACAAACGAAAGTTTGCAAAAAGCGCTGTCCATTATGCACAAGAAAGAGATAGCCCAACCTGTTAAGAAAAAGAAATAATGCGATAGATTGATAGGGCTGTAATAATAAGCAGATTAAAGATTTATTTCTTTAATTGCTTGCTCAATCAATCTATTTGTCTTAATTTTGTGCCTGTGTGGGCTATAATAATTAAAAATTAATTTAATTCTAAACAATAATAATCTTAAAAATTGAATCATTTATGTGGTTAGTTAATTCATCCGTAGGAAGGAAAGTGGTAATGAGTGTCACAGGCATTGCTCTTATCCTCTTTCTGACATTTCACATGGCGATGAACTTGGTAGCTGTCTTCTCCGAGAGAGGATATAATGCGATTTGTGAATTTTTGGGAGCTAACTGGTATGCCCTCGTCGGTTCGATGGGTTTGGCAGCTTTGTTTCTTATTCACATTATTTACGCTGTTTGGCTTACCTTGTTGAATCGCAAAGCACGTGGTTCGGAACGTTATGCTGTAACGGAACGTCCGACAACTGTCGAATGGGCCTCACAAAACATGTTTGTGTTGGGTCTGATTGTTGTTCTCGGTATTATTCTGCATCTTACAGATTTCTGGTATCATATGCAGTTTGCCGAAATAGCAAATGATATGGTATTGGCACCCGGAGGTGATCCGGCAGACGGTATCGCTTTGATGAAGATCACATTCAAGAACCCTGTTTTTGTATTGCTTTATCTTGTTTGGTTCGGTGCTATCTGGTTCCATCTTACTCATGGCTTCTGGAGTGCTCTTCAAACAATGGGCTGGAACAACCAGATTTGGATTAAACGTTGGAAGTGTATTTCCAATATTTATACTACTATTCTTATGGCTTGCTTCGCTTTGGTAGTTATCTTCTTTTTTATTAAAGTCACCTTTTTAGGCGCGAGCATTTAATTTCAATAAAAGTATATACAATTATGGCTAACATAGATTCTAAAATTCCCGAAGGCCTTTTAGCGGAGAAATGGAGCAATTATAAGGCTCACCAAAAGCTTGTAAATCCTGCCAATAAACGTCGTCTTGATATTATTGTTGTCGGAACGGGTCTTGCTGGTGCTTCGGCTGCTGCTTCTCTTGGCGAAATGGGCTTCAATGTACTTAATTTCTGTATTCAAGATTCACCTCGTCGTGCTCACTCTATTGCAGCTCAAGGTGGTATCAATGCTGCAAAAAATTATCAAAACGATGGTGACTCTATCTATCGTTTGTATTATGATACTATTAAAGGTGGTGATTATCGTTCTCGCGAAGCCAATGTTTATCGTTTGGCAGAAGTTTCGAATAATATCATCGACCAATGTGTAGCTCAGGGCGTTCCTTTTGCCCGTGATTATGGTGGCACACTCGATAACCGCTCTTTTGGTGGTGCTCAGGTTTCACGTACTTTTTATGCTAAAGGTCAGACCGGTCAGCAATTGTTGTTGGGCGCTTATTCTGCATTGAGCCGTCAAATCGGTAAAGGTACCGTTAAGCTTTATGCACGTCATGAAATGCTCAACTTGGTTATTGTTGAAGGTCGTGCTCGTGGTATTATTACCCGCAATCTTGTTGATGGTAAAATCGAACGCTACTCGGCTCATGCTGTTGTTATTGCTACCGGTGGTTATGGAAATGCTTATTTCCTTTCGACCAATGCAATGGCTTCTAATGCTTCGGTAGCTATACAATGTTATAAAAAAGGTGCTTATTTTGCTAATCCTTGTTATGCTCAGATTCACCCGACTTGTATCCCTGTACATGGTGACAAGCAATCGAAATTGACATTGATGTCTGAGTCTCTTCGTAATGATGGACGTATCTGGGTTCCGAAACGCATCGAAGATGCCAAAGCAATTCAAGAGGGTAAGCTTAGTGCGAATGATATACCAGATGACCAACGCGATTTCTATTTGGAACGTCGTTATCCGGCATTTGGTAATTTGGTCCCTCGTGATGTTGCATCTCGTGCTGCAAAAGAACGTTGCGATAAAGGCTATGGTGTGAACAATACCGGTTTGGCTGTATTCTTGGATTTCAAATATGCAATCGATCGTTTGGGCGAGGATGTTGTTCGTGCTCGTTACGGTAACTTGTTCGATATGTACGAAGAAATCACCGATGTCAATCCTTATCATAATCCGATGATGATTTTCCCTGCTATCCATTATACAATGGGTGGTATTTGGGTAGATTACGAATTGCAGACATCTATTCCCGGGCTTTTTGCTATTGGCGAATGTAACTTCTCCGATCATGGCGCTAACCGTTTGGGCGCTTCTGCTTTGATGCAAGGTTTGGCCGACGGTTATTTTGTATTACCTTATACTATTCAGAATTACTTATCTGACCAGATTCAGGTTCCGCGCTTTTCTGTCGATATGCCTGAGTTTATGGCTGCAGAGAAGGAAATTACCGATAAGATAGAGAAGTTGATGTCGATCAAGGGAGAACACTCTGTTGATTTCATTCACAAAGAACTTGGTCGTGTAATGTGGGAATTTGTAGGAATGGGACGTACCAAAGAGTCTCTTGAAAAAGCGATTCTTGGAATTGATAAAGTGAAGAAGGAATTCTATTCGAGTGTACGTATCCCCGGTAATGCTGACGATTTGAATGTGGAACTTGATAAGGCTATTCGTCTGGCAGATTTTATAGAAGTCGGTCGATTGATGGCTGTCGACGCTTTAAATCGTAACGAGTCTTGCGGTGGACATTTCCGTGAAGAATATCAAACTCCGGAGGGTGAAGCTCTTCGTGATGATAAAGACTATATGTATGTGGCCTGCTGGAAGTATATCGGCGAGGATTCTGAACCGGAACTTATCAAAGAGCCCTTGAAATATGAATTCACCGAGGTTAAGACTCGTAACTATAAAGTATAATAACGATGGACAAAAATATATCATTTACATTGAAGATATGGCGTCAAAGAGGTCCTAAAGTACCAGGCGCTTTTAAAGAATATCCGATGAAGGATATCCCCGGTGATACTTCTTTCCTCGAAATGATGGATATTCTGAATGAAGAATTGATTAATAAGGGTGAAGAACCCGTAGTGTTCGATCACGACTGCCGTGAAGGAATTTGCGGTATGTGTTCACTATATATTAACGGATACCCACACGGACCTGCAACGGGTGCTACTACTTGCCAACTTTATATGCGTCGTTTTAAAGATGGTGATGTTATCACGGTAGAGCCGTGGCGTTCGGCTGCATTCCCTATCATTCGTGATTTGATGGTAGACCGTGGCGCTTTTGATAAAATTATTCAAGCCGGTGGTTTCATCAGCGTTAATACCGGTGCACCTCAGGATGCCAATGGCGTACTTATTTCTAAGAAAGTGGCCGATAAGGCTATGGATGCCGCTTCTTGCATTGGCTGTGGCGCTTGCGTGGCAGCTTGTAAGAATGGTTCTGCAATGTTGTTTGTTTCTTCTAAAGTTGCTCAACTCAATATGCTTCCGCAAGGAAAAGTTGAAGCTGGACGTCGTGTGAAGGCCATGGTTGCCAAGATGGATGAACTTGGATTTGGTAACTGTACCAATACAAGAGCATGTGAGGCCGAATGTCCAAAGAATGAGACAATAGACAATATTGCTTTCTTGAATCGTGATTTTATTGTAGCTAAATTGAAAGACTAATATATTAGTTCAAGTTACGTTACTTACATTTTGATTAATAATTGCCTCTGATAACAATGTTTATCAGAGGCTTCTTTTTGTAGGGTGCCCCTTGTATTTTAATCTTGTGGTATCCTCTTCCTCTCTTATCCGTCTGGGTTCCACTCTTTTTATTTTATTCAATAACCTTTTTTGTTCCGATGTTTCTTCATATTCATATAGAGGGTAGGATATTTTCGTCCTTATGTTTTTTCCGACTCACGCCCGTGAGTCGGAAAAAACATAAGGACGAAACTTGCGACTCACGCCCGTGAGTCGCAAGCGGCGTAAGTATGTAGTCAAAAGAAGTCCGTTATTATCCGCGACGTTTGTTTGATGAACACTGAAATTTCCCGATTATCGATAAAATAAGCCCCATTTTCGTCAAAAAGTTTGTCATTGTCTATCTTTCTTGTCCACGTTAGAGGTCTGCTTTATTTTTGTATCGTCAATTTATAGAACACATACAAAATGAAATCAAAGAGATTAATAACAGCAACATTCTGTTTATTTGCAGTGTTTGGTAGTATCATGGCTCAAGATGCTAAACAAACAATAAAGCCATCGCAATGGACATTGCAAAGCTGCATAGACTATGCGCTCAAACAGAATATCACGATTAAGCAAAACAAGGTAGCTGCTGCCAGCACAAAGATCGACGTATTGGAAGCGAAGGCAGCGCGTCAACCTAGTCTTTCGTTCTCTACAGATCAGAGTCTGGCAAATAATCCTTTTCAGCAATCGGTAAGCACCGTAAATGGGAGCAATATCGTTTCAACAAGTAATAAGACAACGTATACCGGCAATTATGGTCTGAATGCTTCGATGACTCTTTACAATGGTGGTAAAATACAAAAGAATATCCAATTGCAGCAGTTGAACAGTAAAATTGCCGACCTGTCAGTGAGTTCCTCCGAAAAGAGCATTGAGGAATCTATCACCAAAATCTATGTTCAGATTTTGTATGCTGCCGAAACCATAAAGACAGACGAGAGTGCTTTGAATTTATCTGACGCGGAGCTTTCTCGAGCAAAACAGATGTTCAAAGCAGGGTCTTTGAATAAAGCCGATGTCGCTCAGTTCGAATCGCAAGTGAGTACGGATAAGTACCAATTGGTCAGCGATCAAGCTACTCTTGCCAACTATAAGTTACAATTAAAGCAATTGCTCGAACTGGATGGCGACGAAGAGATGAATCTCGCTATGCCCGACTTGGCCACTATAGATGTGCTGTCTCCACTTCCATCGAAGAGTCAGGTCTTCTATGCAGCGGTAAATAATCGCCCCGAAATAGAATCGAAGAAATTAAGTATTGATGCTTCTGATTTGAACATTAAGATAGCCAAAGCTGCCTATTTACCTACAGTGAGCCTGACAGGTGGTTTGAGTACCTATAACGTAAGCGGCAGTGATTATGGCTTTATGAAACAACTAAGAAATGCTTGGAGCAATACGATTGGTATCAATGTAAGTATTCCTATTCTTGACAAACGAGCAACCAAGAGCAGTATACAACGAGCGCAACTGGCTAAGCAAACCAGCGAACTGGAGTTGCAGGATCAACAAAAGACACTCTATAAGACGATAGAAGGTTTTTGGCTTGATGCCAACAGTGCACAGCAACAATATGTGGCAGCAAAAGAGAAAATGAGAAGTTCACAGATTAGTTTTGATTTGATACAGGAACAATTCAATCTTGGTCTAAAGAATATTGTAGAACTGTTGACTCAAAAGACGACGTTGAACACCTCACAACAGGAGGTACTACAAGCTAAATATATGGCGATATTGAATACTCAGCTTCTGAAATATTATCAGGGCGACAAGATTTCGTTATAGCTTATAGCACTATAATCAGAGAAAGAATAAAAATAAAAAACATATACTTCAATGAAAAAGAAAAATATCATTCTAGTTGCTGTTGTAGCAATTATTCTGCTGGTAATACTTTATATGTGTTCCGGCAAGAAAAGTTCCAGCAAGGTTACTTTTGAAAACACGAAGGTCACTCGAAACGATATTGCGACGAGCATCACCGCAACGGGCACACTACAAGCCGATACAGTTAATGTCGGAACTCAAGTTTCTGGACTTGTAACTAAAGTATTTGCAGATTATAATAGCGTGGTCAAAAAGGGGCAGATTGTAGCCGAACTTGATAAAACAACTCTTGAAGCAGATTTACAATCAAAGATTGCGAGCATGAAGAGCGCTTTGAGCGAATGGCAGTATCAGACTAAGAATTTCGAGCGCTACAAACAATTGCATGAAAAACAATTGGTCAGCCAATCTGATTACGACACCGCTTTGGATACTTATAATAAGGCAAAACAGGCTTATGATGTTGCAAAGCAAGACTATGTAAAGTCGAAAACAAATTTGGGATATGCTACCGTTTATTCTCCTGTAGACGGCATCGTTTTGTCGCGGTCTGTTGCAGTGGGGCAAACAGTGGCTGCTACGTATAGTACGCCTAAGCTATTTACCATTGCCAAGAATCTGAAAGATCTTCAAGTAGTGGCAAAGGTTGACGAGGCCGATATAGGAAATATTGTAGATGGGCAACGGGTATCTTTTACAGTCGATGCTTTTCCTGATGATACTTTTATAGGATTGGTCAAACAAGTTCGTTTGAATGCCGGTGCAAGTAATAATGTCGTGACTTATCAGGTTATTATCACTACCAATAACGAATCGATGAAGTTGAAACCCGGATTGACAGCTAATGTCACTATTTATACCAGTGAGAAGAGCCATGTGCTGAGTGTACGATCTAAGGCGCTGCGTTTTACTCCCGATCAGACATTGGTAGGTAAAGAGGCAAAAATAGTCGATTGCAATGCGGCTCATAAATTGTGGACTCGTGACGGTAATACGTTTACAGCTCATGCGGTTCAAATAGGTGTTACGAATGGTATTCGTACCGAGATATTGGGTGGAATAGGCGAAGGTCAGCAGGTAGTGCTTGATGCTGTTGCTGCGGGTGGAAAGAGCGATATGTCTGCCGATTCTTCCAATCAAAATTCGTCACCCTTTATGCCAAAACATTCCAACAATAGGAAAAGAAACGGTGGCGCAAACTAAGTAGGAGAATTAGATTATGAAACCGATAATAGAATTACAGGAGATTCGCCGGAATTTCATTGTTGGCGAAGAAACAGTACATGCTTTGCGCGGTGTTTCATTTACTATCAACGAAGGAGAATTTGTAACGATCATGGGAATGTCAGGTTCCGGCAAGTCTACTTTGCTCAATTTATTGGGGTGTTTGGATACTCCGACCAAAGGAGAGTATCTGCTCGATGGTATATCGGTACGCACCATGACTAAGCCGCAACGGGCAGTGCTTCGCAACCGCAAGATAGGATTTGTTTTTCAAAGTTATAACTTACTGCCCAAAACGACGGCGATAGAAAATGTAGAATTACCATTGATGTATAACAGCTCTGTGAACGCTTCCGAAAGACGTCGTCGTGCTATCGAAGCACTAGATGCTGTCGGATTGGGCGACCGTTTGAATCATAAGTCTAACCAGATGTCGGGCGGGCAGATGCAACGTGTGGCTATCGCTCGTGCTTTGGTTAATAATCCGGCTGTTATTCTGGCCGACGAAGCGACCGGCAATCTTGATACTCGTACATCTTTTGAAATCTTGGTGCTTTTTCAGAAGCTTCATGCCGAAGGTAGAACAATTATCTTTGTCACTCATAATCCCGAAATAGCTTGCTATTCGAGTCGAACGATTACGTTGCGCGATGGGAAGATAAAAGACGATAAAATAAACGATAATATTCAGGATGCGGCAGCCAAGTTGGCAACTATACCGCTTCCGGACGATAATTAATAGATATTATGAACGGAACTAATTTGTTTAAAATAGCTTTGAAGGCATTATCGAACAATAAGATGCGTACCTTCTTGACGATGCTTGGCATTATCATCGGTGTGGCATCGGTTATTGCGATGCTTGCCATCGGTCAAGGTTCGAAGCAAAGTATTCAGGCTCAGATTGCAGAAATGGGATCTAATATGATAATGATTCGTCCCGGAGCCGATATGTTTGGTGGCGTTCGCCAAAGTGCAAGTTCGATGGAAACACTGAAGCTGACAGATTATGAGAATATTTGTAAGGATGCAAAATACTTGGCAGGCGTGAGCCCGAGTGTTTCCAGTTCGGGACAATACATTGCAGGTAGTAATAATTATCCATCAAGTATCAGTGGCGTTAGTTTGGATTATCTGACTATACGACAGTTGTCGGTAGAAACGGGCGAGATGTTTACCGATCAAGATATTAAGGTGTCGGCAAAAGTTTGTGTTATCGGTAAGACGATTGCTACGAACTTATTCCCTCATGGACAAGATCCTGTGGGGCAGATTATACGGTTCAATAGTATCCCTTTTCGGGTTGTCGGAGTGCTGAAAGCTAAGGGTTATAATTCGATGGGGCAAGATCAAGATGATGTTGTGCTGGCTCCATATACGACTGTAATGAAAAGAATTCAGGCACAAATCTATTTGCAGGGAATCTTTGCTTCGGCCATTACGGAAGATATGACACAGGATGCAATAAAAGATCTGACAGATATCTTGCGTGCCGACCATAAATTAAAAACAACCGATAATGATGACTTTAATATCCGTTCTCAGGAGGAGTTGAGTTCTATGATGAATTCTACGACGGGATTGATGACAACGTTGTTGGCTTGCATTGCCGGCATCTCATTGATAGTCGGTGGAATTGGAATTATGAATATTATGTACGTATCTGTTACCGAAAGGACTCGCGAGATAGGACTTCGAATGAGCGTTGGTGCAAGAGGGGTCGATATATTGAGCCAGTTTTTGATTGAAGCCATCCTTATTAGTATCACTGGAGGCTTGATAGGTGTTGTATTGGGCGTCGGTGCTTCGTTTGTCGTCAAGTTCTTGGCTCATTGGCCTATCAGTATACAACTCTGGACGGTGGCTCTTTCGTTTATCGTCTGTACTCTTACAGGTATCTTTTTCGGATGGTATCCTGCAAAAAAGGCAGCCAACCTAGATCCTATAGAGGCTATCCGGTATGAGTAGACTATATAGAGATAGTGAAATAATAAGGTGGAAGATTTGAGATGATTTTCTTGAATAATTAGTTATATTTGCAGTGAAACAGATAATGAGTATATTGATGAGACGTTCTTTTATGATACATGTCATTTGTTGGGGAATAGTTATTATATTCCCCCTCTGCTTCATTGAACATAGTGGCAATTGGAATCAGGATATAGGGCATATCTTGCGGATGTTGGGCATTCAGGTTCTTTTTATGTTGCCTTTTTATCTGAATTATTCTCTTTTGATTCCTCATGTTCTATTTAAAAACAAGGTAAAGAGCTTTTATGCTTTTAATGTGTTGATTGTTATTTTGTCTTTAGGACTAATGTTGCTGTGGCAGTATGGTTGCTATCTTTTGTTTCCCAATACGTTTTATGAACATTGGCGACATCATCCTCCTAAATGGCCTATGTATTTTCAGTTCTTTATTACCTCTGTTTTGTTTATTGGGCTAAGTGCGGCAATCCGAATGAGTCAACGTTGGATAAAGTCAGATGAGGCGCGTCGAGAAGCTGAGAAAAGCAGGGCGGAAGCTGAGCTGAAAAACTTACGTAACCAACTGAATCCACATTTTTTGCTCAATACTCTTAATAATATCTATGCACTGATTGCTTTTGATACGGATAAAGCTCAACGGGTAGTAGAAGAATTGAGCCGTCTGCTACGTCATGTGCTTTATGAGGACCAGGAAGATTATGTCCCGCTTCATAAGGAGGTGGATTTCATGAAGAACTATATTGAATTGATGCGTATTCGGGTGACCGATGATGTGACGATTGATGCCGATTTCGATATATCTTCCGATGACACCGTTCTGATAGCGCCGCTTATTTTTATTTCGCTTATCGAGAATGCTTTCAAACATGGCATTTCGCCTTCCCAGCCAAGTTATATCAGTATCAGAATGTCCGAAGTGGATGGTGACATTGCCTGTGATATACGAAATAGTAATTTCCCCAAAAAGCAAAACGATAAAAGTGGTTCCGGCATTGGATTGGAACAGGTGAAAAAACGTCTTGAATTAATCTACGCCGGTCGTTATAGTTGGGAAAAGGGCATATCGCCTGATGGGAAAGAATATTCTTCTAAAATAATAATATATCATGATACTGCGTTGTGCCATCGTTGATGACGAGCCATTGGCGCTCGGGCTATTGCAAAGTTATGTCGAAAAGACTCCTTTTCTAAAGCTAACAGGAAGGTATGCTAATGCTATTCTGGCGATGAAAGAATTACCGGATAATGAAGTCGATTTGTTGTTTCTGGATATTCAGATGCCCGAGTTGAACGGATTGGAATTCTCGAAAATGCTGCCTGCTCGTACTAGAGTGATATTTACAACGGCTTTTGGCCAGTATGCACTTGATGGCTATCGGGTCAATGCGCTCGATTACTTGCTCAAACCTATATCGTATGTCGATTTTCTGGAAGCCGCCAATAAAGCGTTGCAATGGTTCGAAATGGCACAATCTAAAGGCTCCGTTGAAGAAAAAGAGATTCAAAGTATTTTTGTGAAAAGCGAATACAAACTCATTCAGATAGAGCTTGCCAAAATACTATACGTGGAGGGATTGAAAGATTATGTGAAAATTTATGTCGAAGATATTCCCCGCCCGATTTTGTCTCTTATGAACATGAAAGCGATGGAGCAACTGTTGCCTGCTTCGCGGTTTATCAGAGTACATCGATCATATATTGTACAAAAGAGTAAGATACGGGTTATTGATCACGGACGCATTGTCTTCGAAAAGACGTATATTCCCGTGAGTGATAGTTATAAAGGCAATTTCCAAAAGTTTTTGGACGGATAGAGCTAAGTATCTACTATTATATGTTATAATTTTGCATATTGTGAATGCCTTCTAAAGGTAAAATGTGTATTTTTGTAGCAAAATAGCAAAGTTATGAAGAATTTTACTCTTTTCTTTTCTGTCTGTCTCGTAGCTGTAGGATTCATTTCTTGCGGTGGAGGGAAAAGCAAAACAACAGAAGTTGCTGCTGCATCGGTCAATGTTCCGGTATTCAATGCCGATAGTGCTTATCATTATGTAAAGACACAAGTTGATTTCGGACCTCGTACACCCAATAGTAAAGCACATAAGGAGTGTGCCGATTATCTTTCGGCGAAATTGAAAAGCTATGGCGCTACGGTAACTTTGCAAAAGTGTGATCTTGCCGGCTACGATGGAACGATCTTAAAATCGGTCAATATTGTCGGCTCTTTTAAGCCCGATAGCAAGAAACGTGTTGCGCTCTTTTCTCATTGGGACTCTCGTCCATGGGCAGATAATGACCCTGATAAAGCCAATTGGCATAAACCTATTTTGGCGGCAAACGATGGCGCAAGTGGTGTTGGTGTGTTGCTCGAGATTGCTCGTCTCATTCAGAAACAACAACCCGAAATGGGCATTGATATTATTTTTCTGGACGCCGAAGATTATGGTATTCCCCAATTTGAGAAGAAAGATGATGAGAGTTCATGGGCATTAGGCGCTCAGTATTGGGCTCGCAATCCTCATGTTGACGGTTATACGGCGCGTTTTGGCATATTGCTTGATATGGTAGGAGGTAAGGGCTCTGCGTTCTACAAAGAAGTTTACTCCGAACAGTATGCTTCGGCAATCAACCGTAAGTTGTGGAAGGCTGCTGCAAGTCTTGGCTATGGTCAGTATTTTGTTAATGAGCAAGGCTCTAAAGTTACAGATGATCATGTCTTTATCAATCAAATGGCCAATATACCTACGGCAGATATTGTTCCTTATAGTAAGGATGGCAGCTTTACTCCTACGTGGCATACGCTTGCCGATAATATGGCTCATATCGATAAAGCAACACTCAAAGCGGTAGGGCAGACAGTAATGCAAGTAATTTATAATGAGAAGTAGAAAAATAAATAAATAGAATGACAATCAACGAACAACAAGACGAAATAATCAGCGAATTTAGCGATTTTGAAGATTGGATGGATCGGTATCAGATGCTTATCGATATGGGCAACGATCAACAATCGTTGAATGAAAAGTATAAGACAGAAGAAAATCTTATTGATGGGTGTCAAAGTAGAGTATGGCTTCAATGCGATGTAAAAGATGGTCAATTGGTTTTTACCGCAGAGAGTGATGCCTTAATAGTAAAGGGTATCGTTACGCTACTGATTAGAGTACTTTCGGGACATACACCCGATGAGATTCTTAATGCAGATCTCTATTTTATCGAAAAGATAGGATTGAAAGAACATCTTTCTCCTACTCGCAGCAACGGTTTGCTTGCTATGATAAAGCAAATGAGGATGTATGCGTTGGCCTATAAGACAAAGGGTATTTAAAGGCTTTTCCTACTTTTTGCTAGTGAGTTAAAGAGGAAATATTAGAATAAGAAAAAGCCGCTTTCATCTTTACGATGAGGCGGCTTTAATTTTTTTGCTGATAGATGATAATTATCTACGCAATCCAAGAGCTTTAATGATAGCACGATATCTCTCGATATCTCTGTCCTTCAAGTAGTCTAGTAAACGACGACGTTTACCAACCAACATAGTCAATGCTCTTTCTGTGCTATAATCTTTTCTGTTGAGCTTTAGGTGCTCAGTCAGATGGGTAATACGGTATGAAAACAAAGCAATCTGAGCTTCTGATGAGCCAGTATCAGTGTTGGACTTTCCGTACTTACCGAAGATTTCTTTTTTTGTTTCAGCGTCTAAATACATAATTTATTGCTTTTTTTAATATAAAAAATGATTTTCGTGGGTGCAAAGGTATGAATTACCTTTTATATTTCAATGCTTTATGCTATTTTTTTTAGAGAAAGTTAGTATTTACCTGATTTTGTAGTAACTTTGCACCCAAATTAGTTTTATATGCAAAATATTAGAAATATTGCAATTATTGCCCATGTCGATCATGGCAAAACCACGCTGGTAGATAAGATGTTGTTAGCGGGCCATTTGTTCCGCGCTAATCAGGAAAAGGGGACCCTGATACTGGATAACAATGATTTGGAGCGTGAACGAGGGATAACAATTCTTTCCAAGAACGTTTCAATCAATTACAAAGATGTCAAGATTAATATTATAGATACCCCTGGACATAGTGATTTTGGTGGAGAGGTAGAACGTGTGCTCAATATGGCAGATGGTTGTTTACTTTTGGTTGATGCTTTTGAAGGCCCTATGCCACAAACTCGGTTTGTGTTGCAGAAAGCACTCGAAATAGGCCTCAAGCCGATAGTTGTTATCAACAAGGTTGATAAACCCAACTGCCGCCCTGAAGAAGTGCGCGATATGATTTGGGAATTAATGTACAATCTTAGTGCTACAGACAATCAGCTCGATTTCCCTACTATTTATGGTTCGGCAAAGAATGGTTGGATGGATACCGATTGGAGAAAACCGACCGACAATATTATTCCATTATTGGATAGTATTCTCGAGAACATACCCGCCCCAAAACAATTGGAAGGTACTCCTCAGATGTTGATTACTTCGCTTGACTTTTCTTCTTATACCGGTCGTATTGCGGTAGGACGTGTCCATCGTGGTACTCTGCGCGAAGGAATGGATATTACACTCGTTAAGCGCGACGGTGCTAAACAAAAATCTAAAATCAAAGAACTACATGTCTTTGAAGGTATGGGACGTGCCCGCAAGAGCGAAGTTTCGTCGGGTGATATTTGTGCCTTAGTAGGTATTGATGGTTTTGAGATTGGCGATACGGTATGCGATTTCGAGAATCCGGAAGCATTACCTCCAATCACTATCGACGAGCCCACAATGAGTATGCTCTTTGCTATCAACGACTCGCCTTTTTATGGTCAAGATGGAAAGTTCGTTACCTCTAGACATATACAAGATCGTTTGAGCAAAGAATTGGAAAAGAACTTGGCTCTTAGGGTAAAAAGTGGTGAAGTGGAAGGCAAATGGATCGTCTCTGGACGTGGTGTGCTTCATCTTTCTGTACTTGTCGAGACCATGCGTCGTGAGGGATACGAGTTGCAAGTAGGCCAACCTCAAGTTATCTGCAAAGAGATAAATGGTGTTAAGTCCGAACCGATTGAAGAACTCACTATCAACGTTTCAGAAGAATATAGTAGTAAGATTATCGATATGGTAACCCGCCGTAAGGGCAATTTGTTGATGATGACCAGCCAAGGTGAACGTGTGAATTTGGAATTCGAAATTCCTTCACGAGGTATCATCGGACTACGAACCAATGTTCTTACCGCATCTGCTGGTGAAGCTGTCATGGCTCATCGTTTTAAAGAATATCAACCTTACAAAGGCGAAATAAACCGTCGCCTCAATGGTTCGTTGGTTGCTTTGGAAGGTGGAACAGCTTTCGCTTATGCAATTGATAAACTACAAGATAGAGGACGCTTCTTTGTTTTCCCTCAAGAAGAAGTTTACGCCGGTGAAGTTGTAGGAGAACATAATAAAGACAGCGATCTGATTGTGAATGTGACGAAGTCTAAAAAGCTAACCAATATGCGTGCTTCGGGAGCTGATGATAAGGCTCGTCTTATTCCTCCTGTTCAATTCTCTCTTGAAGAAGCATTGGAATATATTAAAGAAGACGAATATGTAGAAGTTACACCCAAACACATGAGAATGCGTAAAATAATTCTTGACGAAGTGGAACGCAAACGTGCGGGTCGTTAATGTTAGATAAAGTTTCTACGTATATCAGTTCACTGATAAACCTTTTATTTCCTCGCTGTTGCACTGTCTGTGATTCTTCACTGGTGCGCGGCGAGGATTTTTTATGCACTTCTTGTCTTCTCAATCTGCCTCGTACGAATTATCATTTATTATCCGAAAATCCTGTTGAACGCCTATTCTGGGGGCGGATAAACCTAGTCAAGGCTACATCTTATTTTTATTATTATCGAGGTAGTGAAATGCGAAAGATTATCCACGAGATGAAATATGGTGGAAAAAAGGAAATGGGAGAGACTATGGGGCGAAATATGGCAGCAGAGTTGCAACAATCAAATTTCTTTGATGGAATTGATTTGTTGGTGCCGGTTGTACTTCACCCAAAGCGGCAACGGGTGCGTGGATATAATCAAAGCGAGTGGATTGCCAAAGGTGTTTCTTATGTCACCGATTTGCCAATCGAAATGCATGTTGTGACGCGTGTAAAACACGTCGAAACGCAAACACGGAAAACTCCTTTTCAAAGATGGGAGAATGTTCAGCAAATCTTTCAACTCGAGCACCCCGAACGTATTGAGGGCAAACATATCTTGGTCATTGATGATGTAGTCACTACCGGAGCGACGGCGTTGGCTTTTATCGAAAGCTTTGCCATTCTCAAAGAGACAAAAGTCAGTTTACTTACATTAGCCGTTGCTGCTCAATAAAAGGTTGTAGCTTTATTCAGGTGATGGTAGTTCTACCGTTTCTTATTGTTCCAATAGTTCCTGTCACCTTATCTTGTTGACTATAAGTGATATATACAGGTGAGGCTTGTTTTTGGGACCTCTAAATGGCGTTATCTTGCTTATTGTTAGTGTGTTATGAAATACGGATCGTCCACTTCGTAATTATTTCTCAATTGGTCGTAGGTAATGCCTCTTTTGCTTACCGCCCGTGTATGGAAGTACCCAAGTTCTTCTCTCAGAGAAGGTTTTTTGTACACATCTTATTGAATCAGGGTTGTCGTATTTAAGGCATTTCTGTTGGCTCATTCAGGTTTTGTCGTTCCACATATGTGATTCGATCAACTCACATATGTGGAACGACATTCTTCTTAGGGCAAAACATGAAATCGTTCTGATATGAACCAACTTTCATCAGTATGTTTTACAGAATTCGCCTTTTAAAAAGGCATTATGGAACGTTTAAAAGCATTTTGGGGAGAGTATTGTGACTTTGGCGGAGACGTACGAATGTAGAGTGCGCAAATTGCAACATGATTTCTCGTTTGGTTAATCAATCATCTTCAAGTATCTTTTCTATTGTCTCTTTATCGATATTCAATTGTTGTTTTAAGGCTTCTATAGACGGGAACTTTTGCTCTTTTCGTATATACTTAATGAAAGAAATACAGATCGGGCAATTATAAATATCTTTGTTGAAGTCGAGAATATGCGCTTCAATGCTTGTGTCATTGCCGTTATGGACAGTGGGCCGATGGCCGATATTGAGCATCCCGCCATAGGTTTCTCCTTTGGCGTGAACTCTAACAGCGTATACTCCTGCTTTTGGAACAATTTTCTCGTCGTTGTTTAGGGCTATATTAGCTGTCGGAAATCCTATTTGTCTTCCTATCTGGTGTCCTTTTATAACGTCTCCTTTTATATAATAGGGATATCCTAGTGCATCGTTCGCCACTTCAATATTACCTTCGTATAGTAATCGGCGTATTGCCGAAGAACTGACGATACGATCATGCCATTCGAAAGCCGGCACGGCTTCTACACTCATCCCTATTTCTTCTCCATAACGTACGTAGTCATTATGGTCTTCGCGCCTGTCATGTCCGAAACGGTGATCGTATCCTACAATTAAATGTCCCACATTAAATCGCTCTTTGAGTATGTCATTCATGAATTGCTGCGCCGAAAGAGCCGAAAGTTCTTTATCAAAATCGAGTATGATACATTCGTCAATACCTTTTTTCGAGAGCATTTCAATTTTCTCGTCATAGGTACTGATCAGTTGTGCTTTGAATGCGGGATTTATTATTTGTTGGGGAGGAGCGGGAAAGGTGATCACTGCCGAATGGCAGTTCTCGCGTTTGGCAACAGCTTTGACTCGGTCTATCAAATACTGATGTCCACGATGTACACCATCGAAGAAACCGATGGTTGCTGCACAGATGGGATGCGAGATTGCAGATGAGAAACGGATAACTTCCATATTAATTTCTTTTTACTTCTTATTGTCAAATAGACGGGTCCAGTCTTCGTTAGATTCGGCGACGAACGATCTTATTCCTAGTGTTTCGGCAGCCAGGCAGTTGTCTACCGAGTCATCAATAAAAAGAGTTTCTTCAGGATCTATACCTGAATCTTTAATCATTGTCTGAAATATTTTGGCGTCAGGCTTTGATAGATTCATTTCAAATGAGAGATAAGTCTTTTCAAAGTAACTGTTTACATCGAACCCTTTATAAGGAAACAGCTTCTGGCATGACCATTGCCAATGCAGTTCGTTGGTATTGCTCAATAGATATACCATGTATTTCTTTCTTAGCTCTAAAAGGAGCATTAGTTTGCGAGGAGGGATATCTACTAAAAAACTATTCCATGCGGTATCTATATCCTCGTCTTTCAAGTCCCTATCTGCCAATGAGCGGATATGTTCACGAAATTCTTCTGTAGATATCACTCCCAATTCGTAATTCTGGAAGAAGCCTTCTTTAAAAGAATTGCTGATAAGCTCGTTGACTTTATGCAGACCGAGTTCTTCGAACTGCTTCACACATCGTTCCTTATTTAAGTTTACCAATACATTGCCGAAATCAAAAACTAAATTCTTGATGTTATTCTCATTCATTGTTTTCTTTCTTATTTCGTTGTTTTAAACGTTTCAGCTCTCCTATCCAGAGAATAAAAGAGGTTGCTCCGATAATACTTAGCCACGTGTAGACATCTAGGGGAACTGTTCGAAATACTGCTCCACCAAATTGCACAATGATAATTTGTCCTATCAGGATGATACCGCCTACAGCTAGGAAACTGGGCGAATGTATTAAACCTTTCCATGCCGAACTTGTACTTCCGAATACTCGGACATTGAATAGATTCCAGAATTGCAGCATCACGAAGATAGTGAAGAATACCGTAAGGTGATAATTTGAGATGGTAATATCGCTTGCTGTAAAGTAAATAATCAATCCCATAAGTATTGATAAGAATATGGCACCCGTGGTAAATATATTAAGGTACATGGGGCGGGTAATGATGAAGTCGTTGAGACGGCGTGGTTTTTCTTTCATTACGGCTTTTGATGGCGGAATGGACGACAGCGCCAGAGATGCAAAAGTATCCATAATAAGATTCACCCACAGCATCTGAGTAACGGTGAGAGGTAATTGGGTCCCTACAAACGATCCCAGCAATTCGATACCAAGAGCAACTAAGTTAATAGTTAGTTGGAAGACTATAAACCGTTGGATATTCTTATAGAGCGACCGTCCCCACATTACGGCAGTGCTGATGCTGGCAAAAGAGTCATCTAGCAATGTAATGTCACTGGCTTCTTTGGCAACCGATGTGCCCGAACCCATCGAAAGTCCCACTTGCGCATGATTTAGTGCCGGTGCGTCATTCGTTCCATCTCCGGTAACGGCTACTATAGCCCCCCGCTTCTGAAGCAGTTGTACCAAACGTTGTTTGTCGGTAGGACGTGCTCTTGACATGATTTTTAGTTTGCCCACCCTTTCCAGTGCTTTTTCGTCGTCTAATGAGGCAAATTCCGGTCCGGTTATTCTATTTATCTCTGCATCTTCCTTGTCATTCCACAACCCTATCTGGCGTGCTATTTCTGTTGCAGTACCTATTGTGTCGCCGGTGACTATCTTAATATTGATTCCAGCCGATCGACATTCGCCTATAGCTTGATTGATACCTTCACGGATAGGATCGGCTATGGCTACCATTCCTACAAAGGTGAATCCTTTTTCTTTAATCAGTTGCTGGCAATCTGTAGCGTCATTATCTACGATCTTGTAGGCAAAAGCAAGCGTTCTCATTGCTTTGTTCTGTGCTTCGAGTAGCCATTCTTTCAATTGGGGGCGGTGAGGTTCAATGTCTTCCGTTGCCGAATGTTGCAAAATCGTATTGCAATGATTTCCTACAATCTCCGGAGCACCTTTTATGTAAAGTATGCGTTTGCCTGGTAGAAGACTGGAATCGGTAAGCATGGCCATGTACTTCCGCTCGGTAGAGAAGGTGATTTCACTGATGGGTGTAGCTGCTTTACGTATATCCAAGTAGTCTATCTTTTGTTTGTGCAACCAGAGCAGCAGCGCTATTTCGGTGGGGTTGCCTAAACCGTGTACATCATCGGTTGCAGTTTCCAGATAAGCGGTAGAATTGGTTGCTATACCTTCTTTTATGAGCTGGCTTATCTCGTCTTTTTCGAGTATTATATCATTCTTCCCATTAAACAGCGAATATTGCACTTGCATGCTGTTTTGGGTCAATGTTCCGGTTTTGTCCGTGCATATCACGTTGATGGCTCCCATTGTTTCGCTGGCATGCATGCTTCTCACCAAATTGTTGGTTTTGAGCATTCGCCGCATGTTCAGAGCTAAACTGAGGGTTACGCTCATAGGTAACCCTTCCGGAACAGCCACAACAATCAGCGTAACGGCCATCATGAAGTAGTTGAGGCAGATTCGTGCTATTTCTATATAATCGTGCCACCCCTTTATGTCGTGTTCCGAGAAAAATACAATCAAATCACGCGTGACAAAAATACAAAAGGCCAGCCCCGCAATAATAAAACCTATTTTACTTATGAGTTTCGCAAAGTGTTCCAATTGTATATTGAGTGGGGTCTTTACACCGCTTTCTTCAGTGCTTTGGCGAGCTACGTGTCCAATTTCCGTGTTGTCGCCAATGGCTGTTACGATCATTGTACCATAACCTTCTACTACTGTTGTGCTACGCAATACCCGGTTAGAAGCATAGGTGGCTTCTTTGTCGAATCGATCTTCGTAAATCGTTTTGTTCACAACCGGTTCTCCGGTCAGTGAAGACTCGTTCACTTGTATGGATACGGCCTTTAATAAGGTCCCATCGGCTGGTATCTCATCTCCTGTACCTAATATGACGATGTCGTCAACAACAATATCTTTCCGTGGTATTTCACATACCTGTCCGCTTCGTGTTACTTTAACGAGTGCATCGTCATTAATCGTATTCAGCAAATCAAACTTCCGTTTGGCATTATATTCAAAGAAGAAGCCGATACCTGTGGCCAATAATATAGCGGTAATGATACCGATTGTTTCAGCGTATTGGTTTTCTATAATAGAAATGATAAGCGACAAGAAAGCCGCAAGAATCAAAATACGTATCACAGGATCTTTGAACTTCTCCAGATAAAGGATCCAGGGAGATATGCGCTTAGGAGGAGAAAGCAGGTTGCTGCCATATCTTTCACGACTTTCGACAACTTCTTTTTCGGTCAGGCCAAATAAATTTTTCTGATCTGTGTTCATTTAAATAATTGATTTGTTAGTGACAATTGTTAGGGTAGTTTTTTATCTTTTATATCAGTGCTCGCTTCAACGACATTGAGTACGTAGTCACCCAATTTCTCGCATTCGCTGATGATATCCATGTAGTACACGCCCATCTGGTAGTCGTATTGCTTGTTGTTCACATCCAACACATTTTGCGTCTTCAATTGGTTACGATAATTATTTATTTCATTTTCCAGATTATAAGTATTATTCATTTCCAATTCCAACTGGTCTCCCTTTTCCAGAACCCGCAGCATCTGGCTTAGGGCGTCTTCATCGAGCTTCATCATGAAGTGTATATGGTCGTACTGCTGTTCTGTGAAGTCTGTACTCGATTGTTTTTTTCTACTTATCGTACGCGCTAAGTTGTAGCAGCTATCGCCAATACTTTCTATTTCGGTTACTTCGCGGAGCATACCTCGAATAACCAACTTGCTTGTCGAGCTTAGGCGCCCTTCAGATACATCGTTCAAGTAACTCGCTATTTCAATCTCCATGTGGTCGCTAATGCCTTCATATTTTTCTATCCGCGCAAAAAGCTTGGCAAATTCCTCATCTTTAGTTGTATGAAGCAAAGATCGTACCATTCTATACATTCGTTGAATACGTTGACTGAAAAGAATGATCTCTTTGTGAGCTTGGAGGATCGAAAGTTCTGCTGTCGATAGCATGCCCGAAGAGATATATCGAAGTCTGAAATCTTCATCTTCTTCTTTCTCTCTGATGAGTTGGCAAACAATTCTTTCGAATGGTTTGATAAACCAGATTAAGATGAGTACGTTGCAAACATTGAACATTGTATGGAATGCAGACAAATAGAAAGTAACTTTGATATGTTCATCTACGTTGGGCGCGATGAGGTTGACAAGATATTTATCTAAACTGATAAAGGGATGAAACACGCATAATACCCAGAATACGCCAAACATATTGAACATGAGATGGGATAGAGCGGCACGTCGGGCTTGTGAGTTACCGGTAAGAGCGGCAATATTCGAAGTAACAGTCGTACCTATATTCTCACCCATTACCAATGCGATACCCAAATCCAGACTTTCGGGATGAGCAGAGCATAATATCATCGTAATGGCCATGACAGCTGCCGAAGATTGGATGCACATGGTGAGAAAGCCTCCAATAAGTAGAAACATCAGAATGGATAGGTCTCCCCAGTTTTTGCAATGATCGATAAACGAAAGAATGGCGGGGTTCGTTTCCAGATGCATGTCAGAACCTGTCTGGCGCAATGTAAGAAGTCCTAAAAACATGAACGAAAAGCCGAAAAGAAACTCTCCTAAAGACTTTTTGTTCCCTTTCTTTGAGAAGAAGAAAGGAATAGCAATGGTAAATAAACAAAAGACATAATCACCCAGATTGATTTGGAAGCCAAATATCGACATAAGCCATGCGGTGACTGTCGTTCCGATGTTGGCTCCCATAATCACACTTATAGCTTGTGCCAAAGTCAGCAGGCCCGCATTCACAAAACTTACGACCATCACAGTTGTAGCGGTTGATGATTGGATGGTTGCTGTAACGAGCGCTCCCGTTAGCAGCCCTGTGAAGCTGTTGGTAGTCATAGCTCCCAATATCTTGCGTAGCTTGTCTCCTGTCAGCTTTTGCAAGGCCTCACTCATCGTCTTCATCCCGAACATCAGTAGAGCGAGACATCCCAAAAGCTTAAAAATAGCGAAAATAGACATATTATGCTTTATTAAATGTATTTTCTTTTGTTCATTGTCTTTTAATGGTGTATATTTATATCAATATTAACTCAATATAGCTGCGTACAATGAAACAGACAGTACAAATTTACTGCAAAAATAATAATTATTATAAAGATTTTCCCATAGGTTCCTCACTTTTGGACATTTATTATGGGTTTGACTTGAAATTTCCTTATCCAGTGGTCAGCGCCAAGGTGAATAATAAGTCTGAAGGACTTAATTATAGAGTATATAATAACAAAGACGTAGAGTTCCTCGATGTACGCGATCAATCGGGTATGCGAACTTATGTCCGTTCACTTTGTTTTGTATTATACAAGGCGACCAGCGAGTTGTTTCCCGAGAGTCAGCTATTTCTGGAACATCCTGTATCGAGAGGGTATTATTGTAATTTGAGTCATGGCAGAGCGATAACCGACGAGGATATTGTCCGTATCAAAACTCGTATGGAAGAACTGATTGCCGAAAACATTCCGTTTCACCGTATCGAATGTCATACAGAAGATGCTGTTCGTATATTCAATGAGCATAGCATGAACGATAAGGCTAAATTGCTTGAAACCTCCGGCACTCTCTATGCTTATTATTATACCCTAGGCGAAACCATCGATTATTATTATGGCAATTTAGTGCCTAGTACGGGCTTTCTGAAAGTCTTTGATGTGATAAAATACTATGATGGCTTTCTGCTCCGAGTGCCCAACAAAGATAATCCCGAGCAATTGGAAGAAGTTATTAAACAGGAGAAAATGCTTGATGTATATAACGAATATCGGCGTTGGGAAAATATCATGGGGGTTCAGACAGTCGGAGATTTCAACGAGTTATGCCTAAAGGGGTATGCTACAGATGCTATTCAAATATCCGAGGCGTTGCAAGAGAAAAAGATTGCCCAGATAGCCGATCTGATATATCATCGGGATATTAATGGTAGCAAAGTAAAGGTAGTGCTTATTGCCGGGCCTTCTTCTTCGGGTAAAACCACTTTTAGCAAACGTCTCTGTGTTCAATTAATGACAAACGGATTAATACCTAGAGCCATTTCTCTCGACAATTATTTTGTAGATCGTGAGCAGACTCCTCGTGATAAGAATGGCGACTATGATTATGAGTCCTTATACGCTCTTGATTTGAAACTTTTCAACCGTCAGATGAATATGTTGTTGAATGGTGAGGAAGTAGAGTTGCCTTCTTTCAATTTTCAACAAGGAAGAAAAGAGTACAAAGGAGACAAACTCAAGATAGACGATCATACCGTATTGATATTAGAAGGAATCCATGGACTGAATCCGGAATTGACTCCTGATATACCCGAGGAGAGTAAATTTAAAATATATGTTTCGGCGTTGACTTCCATTTCGCTTGATAATCACAATTGGATTCCAACCACCGACAATCGTTTGTTGCGTCGCATTATTAGAGACTTCAACTATCGCGGCTACTCGGCACAAGAAACTATTTCGCGTTGGCCAAGTGTCAGAGCGGGCGAAGATAAGTGGATATTTCCTTATCAAGAGAATGCCGATGTCATGTTCAATTCGGCTCTATTCTTTGAATTAGCAGTATTGAGGATGCATGTAGAACCCATATTGATGAGTGTTCCTCACAATTGTCCCGAGTATTGTGAAGCTTATCGTTTATTGAAATTCATTCAGTATTTTAGTCCGATAAAAGATGTCGAGATACCTCCGACCTCTTTGCTTCGTGAGTTTCTTGGGGGAAGTAGCTTCAAATATTGATTGGAGATTTATATTACCTGATCGCATATCTATTTAATATAGTACTAAAAACCGAACTTATTCTTCAGAGCCGTGTGCAGCTTCTTACACACGGCTCTGAGTTTATCTTCCTTATTTTGGTATTCTCTCTATCAATTGCTTGGCGATTAATGCGGATATTTAAAACCATATTCACCGGTTTTTATTCTTTTTACAATGTTAGGATATGCTATTAATATGCCAATATCAAGATCTTTGTATTTATCAGTCAATTCACCAATAGATTGTGTCGGTTGGGCGATATGCCAAATATACCAGTCGTATGATTTTTCTTCTTTGCTGAAAGCATAGTCCTCCGATTTTCGAAATAAGATGCTTTCAACATCACCCAATTCAGAAGATTTTCCTACTTTGTACCACAAATTCTGCTGAATGCCAAACTTTATTATCGTATGAGCGTAGAAATCAACCTCATCTTTTACAATCTCTTCCATCTTCGGAATATAGTCCATGGGGTATTTTCGTTTGAACACTCTGATGACACGAGAGTTTAACATTGTCATATCGTCTGCAATATACTGAAAGAAACGTTTGTATTGATTGTCTACATCTACACAAAACACATAGCCGATTTTTGTTACGATTCTTGTTGCCATAAGTCCTTTTTGTTACTATTGTTGAACTATTAAAATGAATGCTTCTAAGTTTTGCTATACCCTTCTTATCCTTTTATTTTTGATGAGTAGATAAGATTCTGTGTTTCATTTTTTCTTATACAAATATATGCAATATTTATGATAATCTGTTATATATCATGCTCTTTATTCTAATTATAGTGTTTTCTATCTCCATAGGATTTAGACCCAGTTCTTTTAATAACTTGATTCTTATCCCGAATTCAAGTATTAATAAATAAAGAAATGGCTACACGACATTCACTTTAGTGATATTTGCGAAGTGAATATGTATAGATATTCTGATACTTTTTTATCCGACCTTGCCTTACAAGGTACTACAGGCAAGTATTTGAGGTACTAACTTGCAGCCCGGTTGTAAACCGAATTAGGATAACGGCATAAGACAATCGGACGTAAAGCACTGATATATAGCGAGAAATTCATATGGACGAAAATAAATGTTTATACATACAAACATTTATTTTCGTCCATATGAATTTTTATGTTCGTCCTTATCATTTTTTGAGAACACAGGTTCGATTTTGTGTATCAATAAGTGCCACTTCGATGTGGTTAAAATAGTATCAGTATCGTCCTCGATATTCACCCTCAGAAATGTGCTGAAAAACGACTTGAGGATAACCACCTATTGACTGGTGCGTTTCTACGTTAATGGGTGTGCATCGTATAAAAATGAAAACTTGTTGATTGTTGGTAATTAGAGTGATAGATCTTTTAGTGAAACGGTCTATATCATGCTAAATTGTCGTATGTTAGTTTTTTCGGTGACGTCCTTAAGTTTTCGGAGAAACTAACATACGACAACAATTTTAGGGGCATATGTCGTTTTTATAACATAAAGAAGGCAGTGAATTTGAGTTTGTGGACCGCTTCTATGGGCTAACGGAAGAACAAGCATGACGATAGATTGTCGCATTCGCTTGCTCGAAAACTTTCATCGCGAATGAGCTGCTTGTCCGGATGAATAGAATATACTCGTTTTTGCGAAAACGGGCTCTCAAACATCTGTAGGGTATCGTTTAGAATCATTCTAAGAAGAGGTCCGCCGAAAATAAGGTGCCTACAATATGCTCTTGACCCGATTTTCGGACCTTTTTTCGCTGGCGTTGTATACGGTGCATCGTTAACCTACTGTGGGATAGTGCGTAATGGTGTCATACGGAGGTGGCAAAG